>Ga0209127_100014_pt1 | contig 666929 bp, 622 predicted proteins | sample LakSupMetagenome_FD_187469 | JGI IMG/M metagenome (GOLD analysis project Ga0209127, IMG submission 187469) | Freshwater microbial communities from Lake Superior, Canada - Sta WM archaea (SPAdes) (version 2) | ecosystem: Environmental > Aquatic > Freshwater > Lake | place: Lake Superior, Canada... | reverse complement strand
CAACCGCCTTGACCGATGTGGAGGTCTTGCAGGCCTCTTTGGCGACCTGCAATTTGAAACAAACCTCATATCTATTCATGTAACCCTCGGGGTTGGATCAGGTGTCCAACTCCTGGGGGTCACTTCACCCTGGGGGCTTGGCCGCGGCATCCATGCCGCGGACACCCCCGCAACCGGACCCACCCCGCCTTCGACAGTTGTCCGCTGCTCTTGGGGGTGTCGACCTTGGTCGACACGGCATGGCCTGCTCTTGGTGGGTGTCGACCTTGGTCGACACAGTAGATCCACGCCATGCGTGGATGACGTAGAAACGATCAAAGAAGACTTTTTGTAGAGTCGAGCCATGCACGACTGGCTTCGCTCACGCAATTGCGGGGTCAGAGCCCTTTCCTGCGGAAAGGGATCCGACCCCGGCGCCGGTGCTTACGACTTCTTGATGGCGTGGCCGCCGAATTCGTTGCGCATCGCTGACAGCAGGCGGTCGGTGAACGAATTGGATTCGCGCGAACGCAGGCGTTCGAGCAGCGACAGGGTGATCACCGGGGCCGGTACGTCCAGCGCGATCGCTTCGGCGACGGTCCAGCGGCCTTCACCGGAATCTTCCACGTACGGTGCGATGCCATCCAGCGAGGGATTGCGCTTGAGTGCTTCGGTGCTGAGGTCCAACAGCCACGAACGCACCACGCTGCCGTGGCGCCAGACCTCGGCCACCTGGGCCAGGTCCAGTTCCATCTCCTGCTTGCGCTCCATCAACGCGAAGCCTTCGGCGTAGGCCTGCATCATTCCGTACTCGATGCCGTTGTGGACCATCTTGGTGAAGTGGCCTGCGCCGGAAGGGCCGACGCGCGCCCAGCCGCGGTCCTCGGCCGGTGCCAGCGTGCGCAGCAGCGGTGCGATCTGTTCGACCACCGCTGCATCGCCACCCACCATCAGGCTGTAGCCTTCCTGCAGGCCCCACACGCCGCCGCTGGTGCCACAGTCCACGTAGCCCAGGTCATCTTCGGCCAGCGCCTTGGCGCGACGGATCGAGTCCTGGTAGTTGGAGTTGCCACCGTCGATGACGATGTCACCTTCGGCCAGGTGCGGGGTCAACTGGCCCAGCGTCTGGTCCACGGTTTCGCCGGCGGGCACCATCAGCCACACCACGCGCGGCACCGGCAGCGCGGCCACTGCGGCGGCCAGCGAATCGACCACCTCCAGGCCGGCCTCGGCGGCGCGCTGGCGGGCGCCCTCGCCCGGGTCGTAGCCGACAACGCGGTGGCTACCGCGGTGCAGGCGCTGGGCCATGTTGGCGCCCATCCGGCCGAGGCCGATCATTGCAATATCCATTGTTTCACCTTCAGTTGGGGTCTAGGGTCAGGCTGCCTGGCCTGCCGGTGGCTGCGCAGTGGCGCAACTGCGCCTCGCGCCAACGCCGGTAGAGCGTGGTATGCAGATTGTGCAACGCCAGGTCGATGGAAAACGGCGTGCGCGGATTCCGGTCGAGCAGGCGGATGATGTGGTAGCCGACAGGACGTATACCGCGTGGGTGCGCGTAGATCACGAACTGCTGGTAGAACGCATCGTCCAGCAACTGGTCCATCTGCTGCACGACGTCACGATAGCGCGGGGCCAGCTGCGCACGCAGCGCCGGATCGCGCTCGAACAACAGCCGCTCGAAATAGCGTTGGCCGACACGCGGAATGCCCTGCGCCAGCTGCCACAGGGCACGGTTGCGCTGGTCATACCAGGCCAGGCCACCGTGCTCCGCCAGTGCCTGCGCCGCGCCTTCGCCCACCTCCACCACGACGAAGTTCTCCGCCTGGTTGCTCAGATCGTCCAAGGTGCCTTTGTCGAAGACGTGTTCGATGAAGCCCGGCAGCCCGACAAAGGCCTGCCGCCCCATCGCCGACGTGCGCACGGCCTTGCCGTCGGCCATGAACTGGCCGGCCTGCGCGCCCAGCAGGATGCTGTCGGTGTCGTGCAGGCCAAGGAACGTGCCGATGGACAGTTCGGCGGGCGCGAATTCCGCATCGAAGGCCGCATCGCCGTACAGCTCGCGCTGCGTAGCCAGCTGCGCGACCTGGCGGCCGACGCCGCACTCGGCGCGAACGTGGCCCGTATAGAACGCATCCAATGCGCGGCTGTTGCTGGCGGCAGGTACATAGCCGCGGCCGAAGCTGCGCACCCGCTGCCAACCCTGTGCCGGGGCGCCGCGTGCGCCAAAGCCTATCCAGCCCAGCTGCACACCGGTGAAGCGGAAGGATTCATTGTCCTGCAGTGCCTGCGTAGCGCGTTGCACGGCAGCGCCCAGTTCAAAGGCGTAGGCACAGACCGTGGCCGGGTCATCCAGCAACTGCTGCAACAGGGCCTGCCGGTCGGCCGCGGCCAGCGTTCCCGGCCAGCGCACGCGCAGATCACCGGCCGCCTGCGCCTCGGCCAGCGAGGCACGCGTACACACCGGCCCACCCTGTACCTGTGGTGCGCTGATCGCTGCGGTTTCAAAGCGCCATCCCAGCCGCTGCAGCAGGCCTTGGCTGCACTCGGCCGTAGCGGCCAGCGTGCTCAGGGGCCAGCCCAGCAGCAGGGCCCACGCCATCACCCTGCCGCGCACGCTCAGCCCTGGTCCGTTGCTGCCGGCGCTGGTTCGGGCTCAGGCCCGGCAGGAGGCTGCGGCGACGCGGCCGGTTGCGGTTGCGGCTCTGGCTTCGCTGCCGCTGGCAGGTACTGCTGCAGGCGCTGGAAGAAGCGCCGATAGAACTCGGCATCGGTGATCGTGCTGCTGGCCACTTTCACCAGTGAGTCGTCATTGCTGCCGAACGGCAGCGACACCGAGCCCAGCGCGCCCACGCCCACACTGGCCGAGGTCGGGCTCTTCTTCAGTGCATAGCGGTCCTGCACGGCGCTGACGAACACCAACGCCTGGCTGCCACGCGGCGCGCACGAGATACGCAGCACCAGCTGTTCATGGTCGTCCTCGCGCGGCTGGAAGTTCTTGTTGCCTTCCACCTGCGCATCGTCCGAGCGTGCGATGGCATAGCCCTGGCTGAGCAGCGTGCGCCGTGCTGCTTCGCAGGCTTCGGCCGGACGGCCATCGACGGTGCGCGAGAAGGTGTCGCCGGAGTCGAAGGACTCCCGCAACAGACTGCTGTCGGCGGCACGACCACCACAGGCGGTCAATGCCAAGGCACTGGTGGCAGCCAGCAGGGAAGCAGAAAGAAGGGAGGCCCGCATGGGTACTCCTGCGAAGACGTTATCCCCGAGGGTAGCCCCCTGCACGTGTGCGCCGGGTCGAAAACACCGGGCACGTCCCCCACCGTTGTACCCGGTTCATGCAAAAAGGGGACGGAAGGATCAAGTCGTTTGTGCAACTAACGACTTGACCCCTTCGTCCCCTTTTTCAGTCAATCAGTCGGCCCAGCGGCCTGCGGCGGTGGACTGCGGCAGCACCTGCGCCGACAGCGGACGGTCGGCCTCCAGCAGGTTCACCGCGTCGGCCAGGATCGAGGCCGATTCACGCAGCAACGGATCCGGACGCTTCTCGGCGGCCTTCTCGCGGGCGGCATCCTTGACGATGTCGCGCTCGTTGCCGGTCAGGCCGTCATCGCTGCTGTCATCGGCCAGCGGGTCCAGGGCCAGGCCCAGTTCCTTGCGCACGATCTGGCGCTGCTTGCGCTGGGTGTCCTGGCGCTCGCGCTCGGCACGTCGGGTCGCTTCATTCAGCGAGACGTACTTCTTCGCCGCTTCAGTACGGAACTGCTCCACGTCCTCGTTCCACCACTGGAATTCCTTGTCGGTGGCGATGCGCGCGTCATGGCGCGTTTCCAGCTTCGGCAGCAGCGGCGCGAAGTTGCCGTACTGGGTGTGCGGCACCGCGGCGATGCGGGTCCACGGCAGGGCATTGTCGTAGGTGCTCTCGCCGAACTCGGTGGCATCGACGCTGGCCGGGAACGCCAGGTCCGGCACCACACCCTTGTGCTGGGTGCTGCTGCCGCTGATGCGGAAGAACTGGGCGATGGTCAGCTTCACCTGGCCAAAGCGCTGGGCTTCGCCACTCGGCCAACGGTCCAGGTCGACGATGTTCTGCACCGTGCCCTTGCCGAAGCTGGTTTCACCGATGACCAGGCCGCGGCCGTAGTCCTGGATGGCACCAGCAAAGATCTCCGACGCCGAGGCCGAACCACGGTTGATCAGCACGGCCAGCGGACCGTCCCATGCCACGCCCTGGTTGCGGTCGCTGTTGACGGTGACCCGGCCACCGGATTCACGCACCTGCACCACCGGACCCTGCTCGATGAACAGACCGGTCAGCTCGATGGCCTCATCCAGCGAACCGCCACCGTTGTTGCGCAGGTCCAGCACAACGCCGTCCAGCTTGTCGGTCTTGAAACCGGCCAGCAGCTTGGCCACATCGCGGGTGGCCGACGCGTAATCGGTGGCGTTGCGACGACGGCCTTCGAAGTCCTGGTAGAAGGTCGGCAGCTTGATCACGCCAACCTTGCGTGCCGGCTCGCCATTGACGGCCGGAATGGTCATGGTCTCGCCCTTGGCGGCCTGTTCGGCCAGGCGCACCTTCTGCCGGGTCAGCACCAGGGTGTGGTGCTTGCCGTCGACGCCCGCTTCGGCCGGAATGAACTCCAGCTTCACCTGGGTGTCCTTGGCGCCACGGATCTTGGCAACGACATCATCGATGCGCCAGCCGATCACATCTTCCACCAGCCCGGACTTGCCCTGGCCGACGCCGACGATGCGGTCACCCGGCTTCAGCGTGCCGTCCACAGCCGCCGGACCACCGGCGATGATCTCGCGGATCACCACCACGTCGTCCTGGCGCTGCAGCTGCGCGCCGATGCCTTCCAGCGACAGCGACATCGCCTGGTTGAAGTTCTCGGCGGTGCGCGGGGTGAAGTAATCGGTGTGCGGATCAACCGCGCTGGTGTAGGCGTTCATGAAGAACTGGAAGGTGTCTTCGCCCTTCAGCTCGTTGACCGACTTTTCCAGGGTGGCGTAACGCTTGTCCAGCGTCTTGCGGATGTCATCGGACTTCTTGCCGGCCAGCTTCAGGCGCAGCCAGTCATTCTTCACCGACTTGCGCCACAGCTCGTCGAGCTCGGCGTTGGACGCTGCCCACGGCACGTCCTTGCGGTCGTACTCGAAGCGCTCGTCGGTGGTGAAATCCGGTTCCTGCTTCAGCAGCTTGCGCGCATAGGCCACGCGCTCGCCGACGCGCTGCTTGTAGACCGCGAACACCTGGAAGGCCGGCTCCAGCTCGCCGCCGCGGATGGCATTGGCAATGCCGGCCTGGAACGGTGCGAAGCGGGTGATGTCGGCCTGGGTGAAGTACTGCTTGCCGCCGTCCAGGGTCTCCAGGTAGCGCTTGAACACATCCTTGGAGGTGGCTTCATCGAGCGCACGCGGGCGATAGGCGTAGCGGCTGTCGGACAACAGGCCGTATACCAGCTTGGAGGTGGTCACCTGATCGGCGGTAGCCGCCGCCGGCAACGCCGGCGAGTCGGCCTTGGCCGCCAGCGCCAACGGCACAACCAGCGCCAGGGCCATCAGGAATGCGGGGGCTTTGAATTTCATTGACGTGCTCGAAGGCGCCTTGCCAAGGGGGAGACTGCAGGGTGTTCAGACACCACGACAGTGCCGAAAGTTGCCGGGTTTGTCACCCGTCCACTTCCAGTGGAAAACCAGCCTAGCGGGGGCGGTGTAGCAAATTGTGAATGCAGGCAAAGGCGTGCGGACCAACGGTCCGCACCCACCAGGGTGGCGGTGACACCCATCGGTGGTGGTGACACCCATCGGTGGTGGTGACACCCATCGGTGGTGGTGGCACCCATCGGTAGCGCCGGGCCATGCCCGGCGGGGATGAGGTGTGCGGACCAACGGTCCGCACCCACCGGCGAAGCGTCAGGAAACGCCGGCGCCCTTGGCCTGTACGTCGGCGTGGTACGACGAGCGCACCATCGGGCCGGAGGCCACGTGGCTGAAGCCCAGCTCGTAACCGTAGACTTCCAGCGCCTTGTAGTCGTCCGGGGTCCAGTACTTCAGCACCGGGTGGTGGTGCGCGGTCGGCTGCAGGTACTGGCCGATGGTGATCATGTCCACATTGTGCGCACGCAGGTCGCGCATGGTGGCCTTGATCTGTTCGAAGTCTTCGCCCAGGCCCAGCATGATGCCCGACTTGGTCGGCACTTCAGGGTGCTGCGCCTTGAAGTTCTTCAGCAGGTTCAACGACCACTGGTAATCGGCACCCGGGCGCACGTTGCGGTACAGGTCCGGCACGGTTTCGATGTTGTGGTTGAACACGTCCGGCGGGTTCTGCGCGAGGATCTCCAGCGCGCGCTCCATGCGGCCCTTGCCGCGGAAATCCGGGGTCAGCACTTCGATGCGGGTGCCCGGCGATTTCTCGCGGATGGCGGTGATGCAGTCGACGAAGTGCTGGGCACCGCCGTCGCGCAGGTCATCGCGGTCGACGCTGGTCACCACCACGTACTTCAGGCCCATGTCGGCCACGGTCTGGCCCAGGCTGGCCGGCTCGTTGGCATCGGGCGGCTTCGGCCGGCCGTGTGCCACGTCGCAGAACGAGCAGCGGCGGGTGCAGACCTCGCCCAGGATCATGAAAGTGGCGGTGCCGTGGCCGAAGCATTCGTGGATGTTCGGGCAGCTGGCTTCCTCGCACACGGTCACCAGGCGGTTCTCGCGCAGCTTGGCTTTCAGGTTCTGCACGGCATTGCCCGAAGGAATGCGCACACGGATCCAGGAGGGCTTGCGCAGCACCGGCACGTCGGCGAACTGCACCGGCGAACGGTTGATCTTGTCCCCACCCATCTGCTTGACCCCGGCCTGCAACGGCGCGGTGGACGGAAGCTCGGCCTGCACGATCTGCAGGGGAATGGTGCGGGCAGTGGTTTCAGTCATGGCGTTTCCGGGGGCGGTCAGGCGGCCGCAGAGAGATCAGGCAGTTCAGGCACGGGCTGCAGCAGCAGGCCGAACTGGCGGGCCAGGTGGTCCAGCAGTACCGGCTTGACGGCGTCCATCCCGGACGGACCGCCCAAGTCTAGCACCGTGGTCACCTGCAACCCCTCGTAACCACAGGGGTTGATGCGGTGGAAAGGGTCGAGGTCCATGGCCACGTTGAAGGCCAGGCCGTGGAAGGTGCAGCCGCGCCGCACGCGGATGCCGAGTGCGGCGATCTTGGCGCCGCCGACGTAGACGCCCGGGGCGCCATCGAGCCGTTCGGCACCGATGTTCCATTCCGCCAGGGTGTCGATGATGGCCTGCTCGATGCGGCATACGTAGTCGCGCACGCCGATGCCCAGCCGCGGCAGCCGCAGCAGCGGATAGATCACGATCTGGCCGGGGCCGTGGTAGGTCACCTGGCCACCGCGATCGACGTGGACCACCGGGATCTCACCCGGCGCCAGCACGTGTTCGACCTTGCCGGCCTGGCCCAGGGTGAACACCGGATCGTGCTCGACCACCCACAGCTCGTCCAGCGTGTCATCGTCGCGCTGGTCGGTGAAACGCTGCATGGCGTGCCAGACCGGCTCGTAGGCCTGGCGCCCCAGGTCACGGACCACCGCCGGGCGCGGCGGGCGCGCCTCGGGGGCCGCCGCTTCGGCAGGACAGCTGACGGCTACACCGTCCACTTCACTTCCGGGTGGTCGCGCAGGGCCTGGTGGGCCACGTCGTACTGTTCACGGTTCTCGGCCCGGAAGACCAGGCGCACCGAGACGTACTTGCCGTTGGACGAATGCTTCCAGCTGATGCGCTCGTTCACCACGTCGACGCCAGCAGCCAGCAGCAGGCGGGGGAGTTCATGCTCCAGGCCGCGGTTGGCCGGGCCCATCGCGCTGAGCTCGAACTGACCGGGGAACTGGAAGCCGTGTTCGGGGTTGTCGGACTTGATTTCCATGCGCCCATTATCGGGCCGCAGGGCAACAAACCCAAGAGTATTCATGTAAGCCGGCGGCACTGCGGGCGGGCCGCTGCGTTGCAGCTGAACTTCCATTCAGGCTGGGACCCACCTCCCAGGGCCCCTGCCCCATCGCTGCGGCTTCACCTGCGGTAACCGATTGTATCGATCAGACAATGTTGTTTTCGGAACAGACAAGTGATCCCAGCGCGCTCGTTCCATCACAGCGCCGGGAGTACCGTGTCGTTGCATAAAACGACAGACAAAAGCCCCCTTCCCGATGATCATCCCATCCATGCGCCACCTCGCATCCTTTGGATTGTCCGGCCTGCTGGCCACCGCCCTCCCCCTTTCCGCCTACGCAGCCGAGCAATGCGGCCCGGACGCGATGCGCGAGCATCCGCCGCAGGTCAATTTCCGCGTCGACAACGACCTGTTCGGCGGCCGCCACCAGGACCAGGGCTATACCAACGGCGCCCAGCTGACCCTGGTCTCGCCCAACCTGGTCGATTACACCGACGACCCGTGCCTGCCGCGCCTGGCGCGCTGGGTGAACAGCCACCTGGAGGCACTGCACCCGGGCAGGTTCGAACAGCAGAACATGATCTTCAGCCTGGCCCAGGGCATCTTCACCCCCACCGATTTCACCCGGAAGGACCTGATCGAAGACGACCGCCCGTATGCGGGCGTGCTGGTGGCCAGCTTCGGCTACAACGCACGCAGCGGCGACCACCTGCAGACCACCCAGCTGACCCTGGGCGTGGTGGGCCCGTGGGCGCAGGGCCGGCAGGTGCAGAACGCGGTGCACGACGTGCTGGGTGATGAGAAATTCCAGGGCTGGGACAACCAGCTGCACAACGAACCGGTGTTCATGCTGACCCACGAGCGCATGCGCCGCTGGCCGGGCGATGCCAGCATCAATGCCGACGGCTGGGGCTGGGATGCGATCAGCCATTACGGCGGCTCGATCGGCAACCTGGAAACCAAGGCCAACGTCGGCGGCGAAGTGCGTTTCGGCTGGAAGCTGCCCGACGATTTCGGCAGCACCCCGCTGCGCCCGGCCGGCGAGAACACCGCGCCGACCCGGGGTGGCAAGCCCAGTGGCTGGTCGTGGCACATGTTCGCCACCACCGATGCGGCGTGGGTGATCCGCGATATCACCCTGGACGGCAACACGTTCCGCAACAGCCACAGCGTGGACAAGCGCCACGTGGTCGCCTACGGCGGTTACGGCGTGGCAGTGATGCGCGGCCGCTGGAAATTCGCGGTAGCCCGTTACCACAGCACCCGCGAGTTCAATGGCCAGCGCGAAGCCCCGGTGTTCGGCAGCTTCACCATCAGCCGCTCGCTGTAAGCGAGGGGCTGATGGTGAAGCGGGTAGGTGCCGACCGTTGGTCGGCACATCGGATTGAATCGCTCGCTGTAACCCGGGACTGCGTCCGCCGGGCATGGCCCGGCGCTACCCGATCATCGGTAGCGCCGGGCCATGCCCGGCGGGGTCCCACGAAAAAGGCCGGCATTCGCCGGCCTTTTTCATTCACCGCAGCAGGCTGCGGATCATTCCGATTCCCACCACATCCAGAAGCTGTCCCACAGGCGCTTGAAGAAGCCGGCCTGCTCGACGGCGGCCACCGCCACCAGCGGCGCTTCGGCCACCAGCTTGCCATCCAGGGTGACCTTGACGGTGCCGATCTGCTGGCCAGCGGTGAACGGCGCTTCCAGGGTCTTGGGCACATCGATGCTCGGCTTCAGGTCGTTGTAGCGACCGCGCGGCACGCTGACCAGCATCGGCTGCGCCACGCCCAGCTGCACCTTGTCGGTGTTGCCCTTCCATACCTTGTGCTCGGCCACGGCCTTGCCCGGCTCGTACAGGCGGTGGGTCTCGAAGAAGCGGAAGCCCCAGTTCAACAGGGCCAGGCTGTCATCGGCGCGCTGCTTTTCCGACGCGCCACCCAGCACCACCGCGACCAGGCGCTGGTCACCGCGCTGGGCCGAGCTCATCAGGCAGTAGCCGGCCTCGGAGGTGTGGCCGGTCTTGATGCCGTCCACGCTGCCATCGCGCCACAACAGCAGATTGCGGTTGGGCTGCTTGATGGTGCCGACCTGGAATTCCTTGATCTTGTTGTACGCGTAGGTTTCCGGGTAGTCGCGCACCATCGCGCGGCCCAGCAGGGCCAGGTCGTAGGCGCTGCTGTGATGGCCCGGGGCGGTCAGGCCGTGGGCGTTCACGAAGTGCGAGTTCTTCATGCCGATCTTGGCGGCGTAGCTGTTCATCAGCGAAGCGAAGGCTTCTTCGCTGCCGGCCACGTGCTCGGCCAGGGCGATCGCGGCGTCATTGCCGGACTGGATCGCCATGCCCTTTTCCATGTCTTCCAGGCGCGCGGTCTGGTTGACCGGGAAGCCGCTGTAGCTGCCGTCGGTGCCGGCACCACCTTCGCGCCAGGCGCGTTCGCTCATCATCACCTGGTCATCGGGACGGACCTTGCCGTTCTTGACCTCGGCGGCGATCACGTACGACGTCATCACCTTGGTGATGCTGGCCGGGGCCAGCTGTTCGTTGATGTTCTCGCCTGCCAGCACCTGGCCGGTGGCGTAGTCCATCAGCACCCAGGCCTTGGAAACGCTGGGTGCAGGCGCCGGCGGCGTGGCCACGGTGGCGGGGGCAGCAGCGGCGGCAGGCGCCGGGGTGGCCGGGGTCGGCAGCGGCGTCTGGGCGGAGGCCAGGCCCACCACCAGGGTGGCGGCCAGGGCAGTGGCGGCGGAACGGAAATTCATGGGACAGCAGGCTCCAGGGGACGGCCGGAAAATGAAGGATGGGGCGAGGTGGCCATTGTAAGGCCGAGGTGGCAAGGGCCGGCAGCACCGGCCCGGGCGGAATCAGTCCTTGACGATCTGTGGCGAGCCAAAGCCCAGACCCGAGATGCGCCCGGCAAGTTCCGCCGCGCTGGCATGGTCGCTGGCGGGTACCCGCAGGCGCCACAGGGTACGACCACCGGCAGCGATGTCGCTGATGGTGGCACCGACGATGCCGGCAGCGTTGAGCTGGCCCATCGCCCGGTTGGCGTTGTCGCGGTTGGAGAAGCTGGCGACCTGCAGCATCACCGCGCCCACCACCTTCTGCGACAGGCTGGGGCTGCTGGCCGGGGCCGGGCTGCGCGGCATGGCGGTGGTCACGACCGGCGCTGCCGGACGCGACGCGGGTGCGCTGGGCGGCAGGCTGCTGACCGCCACTTCCGGCATCGTGCTGACAGCGGCCTGGGTGGTAGCCGGCTGGCCGCGCTCGGGCGCGGCGTCGGCCGGCAGGCGCTTGACCAGTCGATCGATGTCGCTGTCGGCAACCGCACGTGCGGCGGGTGCGGGGCGTGCGCTGGCAACGGCAGCGGTAGCCGCTTCAGCAGCACGGCGTTCGCGGCGCGACGGCTTCTGCGCCATCAGGTTGGTTTCACCCGGCTGCACTGCGCGCACTTCCACGTTGCCGGTACCGCGCTGGGTAATGCCCAGGCGCACAGCGGCGGCGTAACTGAGATCGACCACGCGGCCATCGTGGAACGGGCCACGATCATTGACGCGCACGATCACCGATTCGCCGTTGTCCAGGTTGGTCACGCGGGCGAAGCTGGGCAGCGGCAGGGTCTTGTGCGCAGCGGTGAACTGGTACATGTCGTAGACCTCGCGGTTGGAGGTCAGGCGGCCATGGAACTTGGCGCCGTAGTACGAAGCGGTGCCGCGTTCAACGTAGTTGCGGGTGTCGTCGAGCACCTTGTACTGCTTGCCCAGCACCACGTAGGGCGACTTGTTGCCGATCGCCGAGCGGTCCTCATTGGTCACCACCGGCTCGGGAATACAGGCCACGTTGGGCACGTAACTGGGCGTGGTGTCTTTCACGCCGGGCTTGTACAGGCCACCGGCAGTGTAGTTGCCACGGGTGGACAGGTCCTCGGTGGCCGCCGCGTACGGCGAGCCCTCCGGACAATGCGCCGGACGCCCCCCCTTGCCCTGCACCACCGTGCCGGACGGCTTGCCACCGTGTCCGGCGGTCGCCGGCTTTTTCGGCGCGCTGCTGCAGGCGGCCAGCGCGAGGACGATCAATCCAGGGACCAGCCATCTGATGTTCATGCCGGGGGCAGCTCCTGTCCGGCAATGGCCTGCGACAACTGGAACACGGCCATCGCGTACATCTTCGAGAGGTTGTAGCGGGTGATTGCGTAGTAGTTCTGGAAGCCCAGCCAGTACTGCTTGCCGGTGCTGCCTTCAAGGGTGATCGGGGTGGCGGTGGCACCCGGCTGCACCGGCGCGCTGGGCTGGTAGCCGCGCTGGGCCAGGTCGGCCAGCGACCAGGTGGGCATCCACTCGGTCGGGTTGAACTCCTCGCGGCCGGCGGCGAGCGTGGCCGGCACGGCGACCTGGCCGCCGCGCACCCAACCGCCCTTCTTCACGAAGTAGTTGGCGATGGACGAGAACACGTCGTCGTAGCTGGTGAACAGGTCACGACGACCATCGCCATTGCCGTCCACGGCGTAATCCAGGTAGCTGGAGGGCATGAACTGGCCCATGCCCATCGCACCGGCATAGCTGCCCTTGAGCGTGGTGATGTCCAGCTTTTCCTCGCGACCCAGCTCGAACAGCTTGGCCAGTTCATCGCGGAAGAACAGCTCGCGGCGCACTTCGCGCTCCAGCTTGGCCGGGTCGCCACTGCGCGGGTAATAGAAGGCCAGGGTGTACAGCGCATCGAGCACGCGATGGCTGCCGGCATTCTTGCCGTAGCTGGTTTCCACGCCGATGATCGCCACGATCACTTCCGCCGGTACGCCGGTGCGCTGCTGCACACGGTCCAGTTCGGCGCGATGCTGGGCAAGAAACGCCTTGCCGCCATCGATGCGTGCCTTGCTGATGAACATCGGCCGGTATTCGTTCCACGGCTTGACCCGTTCGGCCGGCCGCGACATGGCGGCGATGATCGGCTGGCGCACCTGCGCCTGGTCGAGCACGTTGCGGATCTCGTCGGGCTTGAGGCCGTAGCGCTTGGCGGTGTCGGCAATGAATCTGGCGCGCGCGGTTTCGAACGGCACCGGGGTGAGATCGACCGGTGCTGCCGTGGCCGCGGTCGCTTCCGGCGCGGCCTCGGCCGGGCCGTGGGGCTTGGCCGCCGGGTGGCGCGGCGTGCTGCTGGCCTGTGGCGAAGTCGGTGGGGACGTCGGCTGGGTCGCGCAGGCGACCAGGCCGAGGGTGAGCATGCAGGCCAGAGAACGTCGAATCATCACCGCAGGTTAGCAGGTCATGGATGAATTAAAACCCCTAACACCATGAATCACAACGATTTGCTCGCGTTCAGCACGAAATGTGAAGACGTTGTGATTGACCTGCCCCATTCAGGCAGAGGTTGCCGGTTGCGTCCCCATCCCCGCAGACGCAACCGGCCGCCGGACCCGGTCGGTACCTGCGCGGCTGCCGCTCCCCAGTGGCAGTGCTCCGCGCTCCCTGTACCCGTTGGATCAGTACTGCTTTCCCATCCGACGCCCCTCGCGCTGCATCAAAGACGGCGCGCCATGCCGAACGGGCCGCCATTGTGCAGGCCGATTGCGACAAGTCCATTGATCAGGATCAACGCGGCGTCAAAATGTGAATTGGCGCCCACTTTTAATGGAACTTCGTCAGCGGCGATGCTGCTGTGCGGCGTTGTGGGAACGATTACAGAAATGCGCTTGCGCAGATTCATGCGCGCATCGGCGGCGAAGGTCGGCGAACGGCGCAGCCCCTCGTGGGTGGGCGCAAAGCGATTCATGAGGGTTGGCCGGGTAGATGGGCTGCGCAGGGGACGCCGTGAACCCATCCTTGGGGGCTTGTCCGCGGCATCCATGCCGCAGACACCCCTGCGCAACCCATCTACCCGGCCACGGACAGGTTCCTGCAGCTTCCACCCACGCAAAGAGAAAAAAGAAGAGCGAAGAGCAACAGCGGGTCGCTTCGCTCTGAGCCGAGCGTGGGCTCGGCTCTACAGGAAGCGTGGGCAACCGGCCATGCTGCTTTTGCTTTTGATCTTTTTTTCTTCTTGCGTGGGTGGACGCTGCAGGAACCTGTCAGCGGCCGGGCGGGTGGGTAGTGCGGGGTGTCCGCGGCATGGATGCCGCGGACAAGCCCCCAGGGATGGGTTCACGGCGTCCCCGCACTATCCACCCGCCCGGCCAGCCCTCAGCAATCCAGCTTTCCACGACCCACCCACCCCCACCCACGAGGGGCTGCGCCGTTGGCTGGAAACCTACGCGTGCACCGGCCGATGCCCCCGCACCGCCATCACCAGCCCGATCCCCGCCAGCAACGACACCGCCGAGGTGCCGCCATAACTGATCAACGGCATCGGAATGCCCACCACCGGCAGCAATCCGGAAATCATTCCGCCGTTGACCAGCACGTACACGAAGAACGCCAGGCCGAGGCTGCCGGCCAACAACCGCGCGTGCGTGTCGCGTGCCTGCACCGCGATCGACAGGCAACGCCCGACCACGAACAGATACAGCGCGAACACCACCACCACGCCAATCCAGCCGAATTCCTCGGCAAGCACCGAGAACGCGAAATCGGTGGTGTACTCGGGCAGGAAATCCAGCGTGGCCTGTGTGCCGTGGCCCCAGCCGCGCCCCTGCATGCCACCCGAGCCGATGGCGATGCGCGACTGCAGGATGTTCCAGCCGGTACCCAACGGATCGGCAGCCGGATCCAGGAAGGTCAGCACGCGATTCTTCTGGTATTGCCGCAGCAGCCCGAACCAGGCCAACGGCGCAGCCACCGACACCGCGCCCAGTCCGGCCGCCACCCAGCGCCACTGCAGGCCCGCCAGCAGCAGGGCGAACACGCCGCTGGCGGTGACCAGGGTGGCAGTGCCGAGATTGGGCTGCATCAGGATCAGCAGCGCTGGCACCCCGATCAGTACTGCGGCCGTCAGCACCGTGCGCGGCGATGGCGGCAGCGGCTGGCGGTGCAGATACCAGGCCATCATCAACGGCAGGCTGAGCTTGAGCAGTTCCGAAGGCTGCAGGTAGAACACGCCGAGGTTGAGCCAGCGCTGCCCGTATTTGCCGGTGCCGATCACGTACACCGCCATCAGCGGCAGCATCGACAGTGCATAGATCGCCGGCGTCCACGCGCGCAGGCGCAGCAGCGAAACCCGCGACAGCAGCCACATCGCTGCCAGGCCACCGGCAAAGCGCATCGCCTGCCCGTGCACCGGCCCGTTCACGCTGTGCAGCACCGCCAGGCCTGCGCCCATCAGGATCAACAACGCGATCAGCAACGGCAGATCGATCGTGCGCAGCGCCTCACGGCAGCCACCAAGCATTCGTTTCCATTTCACCCGCGGCACGGTAGCAACCGGCGCTTTCGCGAAGCTGTCAGCGCTGTTTGACGCTATCGACTCCTTCGGCGACAACTGCCTTGGGCGCCCGGATTTTCCGGGTTTCAAACAATTCTGATTGGAGCCGCAAGGGCCCCGTGCACATCATGTGCGGCCACCGACAACGGGTGGCACGGGACTCCAATCCCGTTTGATAGATGCGTTGTTTACGCTTGCCAGCCGGCGTCGCTTTTTCCTTGTTGAGCGGCGTCGGCTGGCAATCCGTCCGTGCGTCTTTGGCGGGCGGTGCGTGGAGGGCCTCGTGCCCGCCGGCGTTCCAGCGTCTATCACCGGTATTGGAGCCACGCATCGCCTGCCACCCTCGCCTCCACGCGGGGTGGCCCTTGCCGACCGCACGAGGACCCCGCCATGTCCGCTTCCACCTACCCGTACCTGTTCGCCACGCTGGGCGAGGCTGCTCACCAGCTGCCGCATGACATCGCCCGCGCGCTGGAAACCACGCTCACTGCAACGCAGGCCGCCAACGCGCCCGGCGGCCCTACCCTGCTGGACTGCCTGCAGCGCATCCGCCAGGTGGAAGCGGCAGATGGCCAGCCGTGGCCGAGCAAAGGGCGAACGCAGGCGCAGCGCATGGCGATGGCACGCATCGACCGCGCCAATGCCGGGCTGACCTTCCTGCTGGAACTGCTGCACGCCAGCGAACGCGTGCGCGTGGACGGCGACGACACGCAGCATCTGCCCGACGACGCCCGCGAAGGCCTGCTGCTGGCCTGCCGAGGCCTGTCGGAATATGTGGATGTGCAGCTGCAGGCCGTGTGACGCGTGCATTCCTGAAGAGCCAAGCATGGCCCGGCACCACAAAGAGCGAAGCGACCCGCTTCTGCTCTGCTTTATTTCTCTTTGCGTGGGTGGCCACCGCAGGAAACTGTCAGAGGCCGGGCGGGGTGGGTTCGCGGGGGTGTCCGCGGCATGGATGCCGCGGCCAAGTCCCCAGGGATGGGTTCACGGCGTCCCCCGCGAATCCACCCCGCCCGGCCAACCACGGCTGTTGCTTTCAGCAACCACCCACGAGGGGCTGCGCCGATGGCTGGAAACTACCCGTAACCGCCATGCACCGGATTGTGACGACGCACCGCCATCACCAACCCGAACCCCGCCAGCAGCGACACCGCCGACGTACCGCCGTAACTGATCAACGGCATCGGCACACCTACCACCGGCAGCAGGCCGGAAATCATCCCGCCGTTCACCAGCACATAGACGAAGAACGCCAGACCCGTGGCACCGGCCAGCAGGCGCGAGTACGAATCGCGCGACTGGCTGGCGATCCACAGGCAGCGCCCGATCACCACCAGGTACAGCGTCAGCACCAGCGCCACGCCGATCCAGCCGAACTCCTCGCTCAGCACCGAGAACGCGAAGTCGGTGGTCTGCTCGGGAATGAAATTCAGGTGCGACTGCGAGCCTTCGCCCCAGCCCTTGCCGTCGAAACCGCCGGAACCAATGGCGATCTTCGACTGGATGATGTTCCAGCCCGCGCCCAGCGCATCCATTTCCGGGTCGAGGAACATCATGATGCGGTCCTTCTGGTACGGCCGCAGCAACCAGAACCAGGCGACCGGCGCCACCGCTGCCACACCGCCCACGCCCAGCCCCACCCACCACCACGGCAGGCCCGCCAGCAGCAGCACGAACACACCACTGGCGGCGATCAGCACGCCGGTGCCGAAGTCCGGCTGCAGCATCACCAGCCCGGTCGGCACACCGATGATCACCATCGCCACCAGCACCGTGTTGAAGCGCGGCGGCAGCGGCATCTTGTGCAGGTACCAGGCCACCATCATCGGCAGGCTGACCTTGAGCAGTTCGGCCGGCTGCAGGTAGAAGAACTTGAGGTCCAGCCACTGCCGGCCGTATTTTCCCGTTCCCAGCGCGAACACCGCCAGCAACGGGATCATCGAGATGGCGTAGATCAGTGGCGTGGCCGAGCGGATGCGCAGGATCGGCGCCCGCGAAATGCCCCACATCGCCGCCAGACCCACGGCAAAACGCACGCCCTGCGCCATCACCAGGCCATCGCCGCCAGCACTCTTCAACGTTGCCAGGCCGATCACCATCAGCGCGCCCAGCGCCAGGCACAGCAGCCAGTCGAGGCTGCTGAAGAACCGCTGCAGCATTTCCCCGGCCCAGCGCAGGAAGGCGCTCATCGGCTGGCCTCCGCCGCGACGGTCGGGCGAGGACCGACGGGCACCGCCGCAGCAGATGGCGAACCCGGAACCGGTGCCGGCGCCGGTGGCGGTGCGGGCATGCCGATCAGCACCGGGTGCTCGCCCAGCTCGGCGGCGGCGGCGTCGCCGGCCGGACGCGCGTTCACGTCCTCATTGTCGAAGGCGGTGATGCCGATGGCGGTGGTGCCGCGTTCGCTGTCCAGCGGCTGCATGCCTTCAGGCATCTTGCCCAGCAGCCAGGCATCGAAGATCTTGCGCGCGATCGGTGCGGCCGCCGCGCCGCCGTAACCGCCGCCTTCCACGGCGATGGCCAGCGCGATCACCGGCTGCTCGGCCGGCGCGAAGCCGACGAACAGCGCACGGTGGCGCAGGTGCATCGGCAGGCTTCTGGGATTGACCGCGGCCGTGCCCTTGCGGCTGACGACCTGTGCCGTGCCTGTCTTGCCCGCCATCGTGTACGGCGCGCCGGCCGCCATGCGTGCGGCGCTGCCGCCGGGAAGCATGGTGGCCATCATGCCTTCGCGCACGGCCTGAAGATTGTTCGGGTTGGGGCTGACCGGCTTGCTCGGGCCGGGCTCCGCCGCCACCCAGTCGCTGTCGAAACCAGCACGCTGCTGCATCACCAGATGCGGCGTGCGCAGCTGGCCATTGGCCAGGCCGCTGACACCACGGGCCAGCTGCAGCGGGGTGACCTTCCAGTCGCCCTGGCCGATGCTGATGTTCACCGTGTCGCCGGGATACCAGGCTTCCTTGCGGCTCTTCCGCTTGTAGGCCGGCGACGGCAGGATGCCGGAGATCTCGCCGGTCAGATCGATGCCGGTCGGCTGGCCGAAGCCGTAGTACTCCATGTAATGATCGAACCGCTCGATGCCCAGGTCCAATGCCAGCCGGTAGTAGTAGGTATTGACCGACTGCGCGATGGACTTGCGCAGATCGGTCCAGCCGTGACCGCCACGATGCGAATCACCCCAGCCACGCGAGGTGCCCGGCAGGTAGAACATGCCGGTCGACAGCACCTTGTCCTCCGGACGGCGAACGCCCGAATCGAGGCCGGCCAGGCCGATCAGCGGCTTCAGGGTCGAACCGGGGGCAACGCCGCCGAGTACCAGGCGATTGAACTGCGGGCGCGACGGGTTGTCGTTCAGCGCCTTGAAATCGGCATGCGAGATGCCGTTGACGAACAGGTTCGGGTCGTAGGACGGCAGGCTGACCATCGCCAGCACTTCACCGGTACGCGGGTCCATCGCCACGGCCGAGCCTTCCTGATCACCGAAGGCAGCCACCATCGCCCGCTGCAGGTCGGCGTCGATCGACAGCCGCAGGTCGGCGCCGGATTGCGCAGCGACACGACCGATGGTGCGGATCGCGCGGCCCTGCACGTTGGTCTCGACCTGCTCGTAGCCGACCTTGCCGCGCAGTTCCTGCTCGTAATAACGCTCCAGGCCGGACTTGCCGATGTGGGTCAGCGCGGCATTGCCCTCGCCGAGGATCTCCAGGTCCTTGTCGTCGACCCGGCCAACGTAGCCGATGATGTGCGCGAACAGGTCGCCATAGGGATAGCGACGGGTCAGGTACGGTTCCAGCTCGACGCCGGGAAAGCGCCAGCGGTCCACCGCGAAGCGCGCCATTTCCTCATCGCTCATGCGCAGCTTCAGCGTGACCGGCAGGAACTTGCGGCGCGCCTTGCGCGACTTGTTGAACGCTTCCAGCTCTTCCGGGCTGATCTGGATGATCTTCGCCAGCCCTTCCAGGGTGGCGTCCATGTCCTTGACCTTGTCCGGGGTCACATCCAGGCGGAATGCCGGCACGTTCTCGGCCAGCAACCGACCATTGCGGTCATAGATCATCCCGCGCCCGGGCACCACCGGTCGCGGCTTGATGCGGTTGGCTTCGGATCGGGTGGCGTAGATGTCGTGGTCCAGCACCTGCAGCTTGAAGTACCAGCCGCCCAGGCCCAGCAGGCAGACCAGCACGCCGAAGAAGCCCAACGCCGCACGGCGCCGGAACTGTTCGGCTTCGGCGTGCGGATTCTTGACCTGGCGGCGCGGCAGCATGGCTCAGCGCCCGCGCTTGCCGAAGCGCACCGCGTCCAGCAGTACGAACACCAGCGGCCACAGGCCCATGCCCAGCAACGGTGCCCACCAGTACGACCACGGCAGGGTCGGCTCGCCCACCAGGATATGGACCAGCGCGCTGACGATGCGATCGTTGAACAGCAGGCCGCCGATGGCCAGCATCTGCTGCGACATCGGGAAGAAGCGGATGCGCGCGCGGAAGCGCTGCAGGATGAAGGCCAGCATCACCAGGCGCAGCGCCTGCTCGCCCAGCACCCCGCCATACAGCAGGTCGGCGACGACGCCGCTGGCGAAGGCGATGCCGAGGCCGACGCGCTCGGGCGCTTCGATGACCCAGTAGGCAAGCACCAGTGCGAGCCAATATGGACGCAGCGGCTGCAGCAGCGCGGGCAACGGCAGCAGGCCCAGCAGCAGGGCCACCACCAGGCTGGCCGGCAGCACCCAGCGGTTGTCGCGAAGGCGGCTCATCGCTGCGCCTCTGGCTGCGGTTGGGTGGGCTGCGGTTGAGTTTGCTGCGGTTGCCGGCCAGCGGCCGGCACTACCGGGGAGGGCTGCGTCGTCGAAGGCGCGAGGCCCGACGGGCTCGTCGCAGACGAGGACGGCTGCCGGCCAGCGGCCGGCACTACCGGGGTAGCCTGCGTTGCTGCAGGCGCGGGGCCGGTCGGCAGCGCTGTGGCATCGGCCGGGCCACCGGGAGCGGCCTGTTCCATCTGCAGGCGCAGGTTCGGCGGAATGCGGATCGCAGCGCCGGGGCGCAGCAGCAGCACGTCGCGGCCGCGATCAAGCTGCGCGGCGGGTTTCAGTTCGCCCACCAGGAAGGCATGGGTATCGTCCGGGCGCAGCCCGGTGATGGTGCCGACCGGGAATCCGGCCGGGAAGCGGCCACCGAGACCGGACGTGACGATCTCATCGCCCACTTCCACGCCGGCGCTGAGCGGGATGTCGCGCAGTTCCAGCTTGTCGCCGCGGCCGTAGACGATCAGGCGCACGCCATTGCGGGCCACGGTCACCGGCACCGCGTGGTCGGGGTCGGTCAGCAACAGCACGGTAGAGCTGCCCGCGGTCACGCTGATCACCTGGCCCATCAGGCCGCCGGAATCGATCACCGCCTGGCCAACGTGCACGCCTTCGCGGCTGCCGGCGTCCAGCACCAGGCGCTGTTTGACCGGGTCCAGGTCGATGTCCAGGATCGGCGCCAGCTGCACGTCCAGGCCACTGCGCTCGGCCACGTTCAGCAGTTCGCGCAGCTGGGCGTTGTCCAGTGCGGCGGTCTGCAGGCGGGTCAGGCGGGCGTTGGCCAGCAGCAGCTGGTTGCGCAGCTCGCGGTTCTCGGTCACCAGCTGGCCGTGGCTGGCGGCGGTGTCGCGCACCTGGCCGCCGAGCTTGCCGGGCAGGCCGGCCAGGGCCCACACCGGCTGCACCAGGCTGTTGGCCTGCTCGCGCAGACGCGCCAGCCAGCCAGCCTGGTCGTCGAGGACGATCAAGGTGATTGCCAGTGCGAGATAGGCCAGCAGCCGCAGCGGGCTGGCGGCATCACCGGATCGGGAAGCGACGGGAGGTCCGGCGTAGGGCGGCACGGCAGCGATTCAACTGGCAGAAGGCGGAAGGGAAACACGCGGGCGCCCCGCCGGTGCCGCCCCGCCGATGTGGCGGGCCGCACCCCGGAGGGGCGCTGCGGGCGCAGGCAGCCGGGACGGCTTATTCCGGCGCAAAGAACTCGTTGCCGTGCATGTCGACCAGTTCCAGCGCACGACCGCCACCGCGGGCCACGCAGGTCAGCGGGTCATCAGCCACCTGCACGTGCAGACCGGTTTCCTCGGAAATCAGGCGGTCCATGTCGCGCAGCAGGGCGCCACCACCGGTCAGCACGATGCCGCGCTCGGCGACGTCGGCGCACAGTTCCGGCGGGGTCTGTTCCAGTGCCAGCTTGACCGCGCTGACAATGCCAGACAGCGGCTCGTGCAGCGCTTCAAGCACTTCGTTGGAGCTGATCTTGATCATCTTCGGCACGCCCTCGGCGAGGTTGCGGCCGGAGATTTCCATCTCGATCGCTTCCGCCTGCGGGTAGGCACAGCCCAGTTCGACCTTGATGCGCTCGGCGGTGGCTTCACCGATCAGCATGCCGTGGTTGCGGCGGACGTAGTTGGTGATCGATTCGTCGAAGCGGTCGCCACCGATCCGCACCGAGGCGGAATAGACGATGCCGTTGAGCGAGATCACCGCCACTTCAGTGGTGCCGCCGCCGATATCGATGACCATCGAGCCACGGGCCTCGGTGACCGGCATGCCGGCACCGATCGCAGCCGCCATCGGCTCTTCGATCAGGAACACGTCACGGGCACCGGCCTCCTCGGCCGATTCCTTGATGGCGCGGCGCTCGACCTGGGTCGAGCCGGCCGGCACGCAGACCAGCACGCGCGGGCTCGGGCGCAGGAAGCGCGACTTGTGCACCTTCTTGATGAAGTGCTTGAGCATCGCTTCGGTGTAGGTGAAGTCGGCGATGACACCGTCCTTCATCGGGCGGATGGTGGTGATGTGGCCCGGGGTACGGCCAAGCATCTGCTTGGCCTCGGCGCCAACGGCTGCCACCGACCGGGTACCACCAATGGCGCGATCCTGGCGCACAGCGACCACGGACGGCTCGTTCAGCACGATTCCCTGCCCACGCACATAGATGAGGGTGTTGGCCGTGCCCAGGTCGATGGACAGGTCATTGGAGAACATGCCGCGCAGTTTCTTGAACATCTGGGAGTTGATCCTGAGGGGTGTCGCGCCCAACGCGGGATGGCGAAAAAATGGGCAGAAATCGAGGTCGACAAGCCTAGCAACCTGCCTGCCGCCGAGCAAGGAGAAAACTAGCTGAACCCGCGCCTTCACAGGCTTTCGGCCTGATCGGGCATCACCCGGTTCTGGCCCTGAGCGGCACCAGCGGGTAACCTTTGCGCCGTCGGGCGCCCAAGGGCGCCGTTTGCTTGCCTGCCGAAGTGGGCAGGCCCACCCCAAAATTCACCGCATAGGCTTACATCGATGTCCGCTCTGATCTGTGGTTCTCTTGCCTTCGACACCATCATGGTGTTCCCGGACCAGTTCAAGAATCACATCCTGCCGGACAAGGTGCACATCCTGAACGTGTCCTTCCTGGTGCCGCGCATGCGCCGCGAGTTCGGCGGCTGCGCCGGCAACATCGCCTACAACCTGCACCTGCTCGGTGGCGATCCGATCCCGATGGGCACGGTGGGTTCGGACTTCGGCCCGTACCGCGAGCACTTCGATGCCCTGGGCATCGACCTCACCCGCGTGCGCGTGATCGATGAGCTGTTCACCCCGCAGGCGTTCATCACCACCGACCACGACAACAACCAGATCACCGCCTTCCACCCGGGCGCGATGATGCGTTCCTACGAAAACCACGTGCGCGACGTGCCGGGCGTCAGCCTGGGCCTGGTCGGCCCGGACGGCCGCGAAGGCATGATCCAGAACGCGCTGGAATTCCACGAAGACGGCGTGCCGTTCATCTTCGACCCGGGCCAGGCCATGCCGCTGTTCAACGGCCCGGAACTGCGCGAGTTCATCGAGCAGGCCGATTACGTGGTGGTCAACGACTATGAGTCGAACCTGCTGCAGGAACGCACCGGCTGGAACGAAAAAGAGATCGTCAGCCGGGTCAAGGCCTACATCACCACCCGCGGCCCGAAGGGCGCAGTGATCCACACCCCGGAAAAGAGCTACGACATCCCGCCGGCGCACGAGCGCCGCGTGGTCGATCCGACCGGCTGTGGCGACGCGTTCCGCGCCGGCCTGATCTACGGCATCCAGAAGGGCTTCGACTGGCTGACCATCGGCCGCATGGGCAACCTGATGGGCGCGCTGAAGGTCGAGCACCCGGGCACCCAGAACCAGCGTTTCACCTTCGATGAGTTCAACGAGCAGTTCAAGCAGCAGTTCGGTTACGCGTTGAACGCGTAAACGAACTGCCCGCGCATTCCACCCGACGCGCCAGGGAGGAATGCTTGGTCGACCTGCCGGCCAGCGGCCGGCACCGCTCTGGTAGCGCCGGGCCACGCCCGGCGGCTTTCCGATCAGATACCTTCGATTCCAGATGCACGCTCGCCGGGCATGGCCCGGCGCTACCTCCAGCTCAGGGCCTGGCCTTACTGCTGGCCAGCGGCCGGCACCGCTCTGGTAGCGTCGGGCCACGCCCGGCGGCTTTCCGATCAGACACCTTCGATTCCAGATGCAGCCCGCGCTGCGCGCTCGCCGGGCATGGCCCGGCGCTACCTCCAGCTCAGGGCCTGGCCTTCTCCGGCGACCGGCCAGCACCGCTCTGGTAGCGCCGGGCCACGCCCGGCGGCTTTCCGATCAGACACCTTCGATTCCAGATGCAGCCCGCGCTGCGCGCTCGCCGGGCATGGCCCGGCGCTACCTCCAGCTCAGGGCCTGGCTTACTGCCGGCCAGCGGCCGGCACCGCTCTGGTAGCGCCGGGCCACGCCCGGCGGCTTTCCGATCAGACACCTTCGATTCCAGATGCAGCCCGCGCTGCGCGCTCGCCGGGCATGGCCCGGCGCTACCTCCAGCTCAGGGCCTGGCCTTCGGCAAGCGGTACAGCTCTTTCTCGTAGGCCAGCGTGCCCCACATCGCGTAGGCATGTGCGCGCCGTGCCAGTTCCGGCCGCAGCGGCCGTGGCTGCAGCTGGTCGCTGGCCGGGTCGTAGCGGAAGCCCTGCGCTGGCTTATCCGGCTGCAGGATGGCCACGTCGTTGCCCTCCATCCACGCCAGATTGCGGTCGTACTGCATCAGCGCGCGTCCGGGCTGCAGCCGCTGCAGGTCGGTCAGGTCCTGGCCAACCGTGGGGGTGGCATCGGCAATGCCCAGCAGCGACAGCAGCGTCGGCGGCAGATCGATCTGGCTGACGATGCGGGTATCACGGCGCGCCTCGATGCCACCGCCGAGGATCAACCCGGGAATATGGAAGTTGCCGATCGGCACCATGTTCTTGCCGAACACCCGCGAATCATGGTCGGCCACCACCAGGAACACGGTGTCCTGCCAGTACGGTGAGGCCATCGCCTTGCGGAAGAACTCGCCCAGCGCGTAGTCGGCGTACTTGGCGGCGTTGTCGCGGGTCTGCTTCGGTTGCTCGTACAGGTCGATTCGGCCGTCGGGGAACTCGAAGGGATCGTGGTTGCTGGAGGTGAACACCAGGCCGAAGAACGGCGTGCCCTGCGCTTTCAGCTGCCGGAACTGCTGGTCGGCGCGAGCGAACAGATCCTCGTCCGACGCGCCCCAGGAGCCGACGAAGGCCGGCTTGCGGTAATCCTTGCGGTCCACGATGCGGGTGAAGCCATTGGCGAGGAAGAACTCGCGCATGTTGTCGAAGTGGCTTTCACCGCCGTAGTAGAAGCCGGTGTCGTAGCCATGCCGCCCCAGCACATCGGCCAGGGTGAAAAAGCGCTGGCGGCTGGCAGGCAGCTTCACCACCGATTCGGCCGGGGTCGGCGGGAACCCGGTCAGGACCGCCTCGATGCCGCGCACCGAACGCGTACCGGTGGCATACAGCCGCTCGAACGCCCAGCCCTGCCTGCTCAGGCGGTCGTAGTTGGGCGACAACGGTCGTCCGCCGAGACTGCCGATGAACTGCGCGCCCAGGCTTTCTTCCAGCACGATCACCAGATTACGCGGCTTGCTCTGGTACTGCGGCGGACGCAGCGCCAGGCTCGGCAACGCGTCGGAGACGTACGCCGATGCCGGCAGGCCGCTGCTGGCGCGCAGTTCGCTGACCACCTCGGCAAGCGGCAGGTCACCGTAGACGCGAGAGGTTTCGCTGCGGGTCGCCAGTTGCCGCGCGGCATAGCCGACGGTGTACAGCGAATTCAGCGGCAAGGCGTTGATGGTGGGGTCGGTGGAGAATGCCACCAGCGCCGGATTCAAGGGCCGATGACCCAGGCTGGAACGCACGCCCAGCGCCGCCAGCAGCAGCACCAGCAACGCCAATGGCAGCCGCCACAGCCATCCGGCGTCGACTGCGAGCGCCGGGCTGTTGCCGACCCAGCGCCGCGACCCGCGAAGCAATGCCCAGAACAGCACGATCACAGCGGCAACTTCGATCACCACGGCCAGCAGATGGCCGCGCAGCAGCGTCATCCCGACTTCTTCGGGATAGATCAGATACTCCAGGAACAGGCGATTGGGGCGCAGGCCGTACTCGGCCATGAAGCTCGGCGTGGCCAGTTCCATGAACACCAGCAGCACGCTCGCCAGGATCAGCCACCACCGCAACAGATGGCGCCACGCGCGGCCCACGCGTCCCTCCAGCGGCAACAGCAGCGCCAGCACCGCAGGGATGCCGTACAGCAGGCACAGGGTCGACACATCCACCCGCAGCCCCTGCAGCAACACCGTGGACCAGCCGTCGGCAGCACTCACCCGCGCGGCATGCCACAGCGACAGCCCCAGCCGGGACAACGACAGGGCGACCAGGCCAAACAGGAAGAAGGCGGCAATCGGACACAGACGCCGGTACAGCGACACCCACGCAGCTCGGAGCATGAAAGGAATCCAGAAATGGAGCAAAGGACACCCATGCCCCATCCTTGGCAGCGGGCCACACCGGACAACGTGTTACCCGACACAACCGCCAGCGCAGCGGAACTTCCCGCCGGCACCTTCAGCATCCACCTCAGCTTCAATCGGGCTGCGGCAGTGAGCGGCGGCGGTTCCGCAACCGCTTCCGCTTCAGCCCCGGCGGGTCATTCGAAGAACGTCCCGCCGACCGCGCACAATACACTGTGATGACAGTCGGCAGTTGACTGCAGGTGCGGCCCCTGGCTACCTGCCAGCGCGCGCACAGAGCGCCGCGCTAGCCTCCCCAGCGCTCCAGCACCGCCCCGCAATCGGCCAGGTGCCAACAGGCCATGCCCGGCCACGGGTTGTCCGGGGCATTGACCAGAAGCGTACGGCTGCCCGCCGCGCGGCCGCATTCGAGATCGAAGCGGTAATCGCCCACCATCACCACCTGCGCGGGCTCAACCTGCCAGCGCTGCTGGAAGTACTGCAGGCCGGCCGGTGAGGGTTTCGGCTCGGCCTCGTCGCGGCCGATGATGTCGTCTTCGGCAAAGACGTCGCCCAGCCCGATCGCCTGCAGGGTGACCTGAGCCAGGCTGCGCACGTTGCGGGTCAGAATGCCCAGCCGGCAGCCGGCGCCCTGCAGCGCGCGTACCAGCGCCACCGCTCCCGTTGCCGGCTGGGAAGCAGCGGCCAGCGCACGCTCGTGCGCCAGCAGCCAGGCGTGCTTGGCGCTGGCCTCTGCGGCCGGCAACCCGGCCAGGTGGGTGAGGATGTCATCCTCCTGCGGAATCGCCAGTTCGCGCTTGATCCGCGCGAAATCATGCACCGCCACGGTCAGCGTGCCATCCATGTCGAACACCCAGTGGCGGATCGCCGACAGCGACGACGCAGCCGCCGGTGCCTGCACGGTCAACGCCACCACGCCGGCATGCGGCTGGCATCCACGCCACCGGTCTCGAACACGGCCGTGCGCGTGCCACCGGCCTTGACCGGGAACTCGATGCTGATCGACTTGCCCTTGGCTGCCAGCTTCCACAACGCCTTCTGGTCGGTGATGAACATGGCGATCGCCTCGTCGGTCTTCGGCCGCCAGGCCGCCATGGAGACCGGCTTGCCGCCGTCCACCGTGACCTTCACCGTGCACTGCGGGCAACGGAAATCGCCGGCCTGCAGCACCAGGTAGGCATGACGCTTCCATTCGGGGTGGTCGCGGAACACCAGCTGCACCGGCTTGGCGCCGCTGCCATCCACATCCACCCGCTCCTTGCTGAAGATCTGCGCCGACACCTGGTTGCCCTTGCTGCCGACCGGAATCTGGTTGTACTGCCACAGCGCCTGCATGCGGCGCAGGTCGCGCGCGGCATCGCCCTTGGCCTTGACCTCGTCGAAGCCGGCGGCGATGCGCTCGGCGGCGGCGGTGTCCTTGTACTGGTCCAGCAGCGAGGCGCCATGCAGGCGCGCACGCTCCCAGTCCTGCGCGGCCACGGCCATGTCGTACTGCTTGGCCACGTCTTCGGCCTTGGCCTCCTTCTGCGCCTGCACGGCGGCCGCAGCGGCCTCCTGCGCCTTGCGTTCTTCCTCGGGGTTGCTGCAGGCGGCCAGGGCCAGGGTGCAGGCGGTGAGCAGGATCAGTCGTTTCATGGCGGAGTCCTTTACGGGTGCATCCCGATTCTATCGGCAGCGAAAAGCGGATACAGCAACGGCGGGTTTCCCCGCCGTTGCTGGTGAAGCAGCATCAGGTTGCCGGCCGGCGGCCGGCACTACCGTTTACTTGGCTTCAGCCTTGGCCAGCATGTCCTGCACCGAGGCGGTGGTGATCGGGTGGTAGCCCGGCTTGGCCTTCTCGAACGCCTGCTTGGCCAGCTCCAGCCCCTTCGGGGTCTTCACCAGTTCGGCGTAGATCGGCAGGATCAGCTTGCGACGACCAACACGCTCGATGAACGCAGCAGCCGCTTCATTGGCCTGCTCGTAACCGCTGCGGATGGTCAGCGGGTACCAGCGCATGGCGATCTCGCCATTCGGGGTGCCGGTGAAGTGGAAGGCCTTGTCCAGCGTGGCCAGCTTGTCCAGCGGCTGGGTGGCACCCAGGCCGTCGATGAAGCGGACCCACTCCTGGGTGCTCCACTCGGCGATCACCTGGCTGCTCGGCACGGTGCCGGCGCTGGCGAAAGCGATGCGCGCGGTATCGACGCTGCTGAAGTTGCGCGACTGCGCCTTGGCTGCGAACGCCGGAATGCCCGGCTCGTCCAGCCACGCCTTCAGTTCGGCCTCGGTGACCGCCGACGGATTCTTCGGCAGCAGGTTCTTCTTCAGGTACTCGACGAACTGGTCGGTGTTGGCGCTCTGGAAGGCGTGGTCATCGAACCAGCCGCGCAGGAACGGATCGAAAGTTTCGCGGCCGAAACGCTGTTCCAGGAATTCCAGGAACCACGAACCCTTGACGTAGGCCACCTGGCTCAGGGCTTCGTCCGGATCACGCTCGTTCAGCGGCGGCAGCGCCAGCGCCTGGTCGGCCGGGCTCATGTCCTTCACTTCGGCCAGCAGATCGGTCTGGTCGATCTGCTTTTCCATCTCGGCCATCTCCTTGCCGTACAGGGCTTCGGTGATGCGGCCCTGGACGTAGGTGGTGAAGCCTTCGTTGAGCCAGATGTCCTTCCAGCTGGCGTTGGTCACCAGGTTGCCCGACCAGCTGTGTGCCAGTTCATGGGCGACCAGCGAGACCAGCGACTTGTCGCCGACGATCACGGTCGGCGTGGCGAAGGTCAGGCGCGGGTTTTCCATGCCGCCGAACGGGAACGACGGCGGCAGCACCAGCATGTCGTAGCGGCCCCAGCGGTATTCGCCGTACAGCTTCTCGGCGGCACCGATCATTTTCTCGGTGTCTTCGAATTCCTTGGCGGCCTTGTTGACCATGGTCGGCTCGGCCCAGACGCCGGAGCGGCCGGAGATCGGCTCGAACACCAGGTCGCCGGCGGCGATCGCCAGCAGGTAGGACGGAATCGGCTGCGGCATCTTGAAGGTGTAGTCACCGTCACGCGCGGCCTTGGGATCGTTGTCGGCGCTCATCAGCACCATCACGTCCGGGCGCGAGACCACGTGCGCGCTGTAGGTGAAGCGCACGCTCGGGGTGTCCTGCAGCGGTACCCAGGAACGGGCGTGGATCGCCTGCGACTGGCTGAACATGAAGGGCAGCTTCTTGCCCTCGGTCATCGACGGCGCCAGCCACTGCAGGCCCGAAGCGGTCGGTGCGGTGTGGTAGGTCACTTCGACCTTGGCCGGCTGTTGCGGGGTTTCGATGGTCAGCTTGCTGCCGAACACCTTGTCGGCCGGCGCCAGCACGAACTGCAGCGGGCTGCGCGCACCGTCAGCGGCGATCGCTTCGACCTTGGCGATGCTCAGCTCGCGGGTGTCCAGCACCAGCTGCTTGGCGTCCTTCTGCTTCCATTCCAGGGTGTAGGTGGCGGTGCCGCCGATCTGCTTCTGGTCGAAGTCCAGCTTCAGGTCCAGCGCGATGTCCTTGACGACGACCTTGTCCGGCTCGGCGTACGAGCTTTCATCGTGGCTGCGGTTTTCGGCGTTCACGGGGGCGGCGGGAGCCTTCTGGGCAGTCGGGGCGGCGGCGGGTGCGGCCGCCTCCTGGGAGCAGCCGGCGGCCAGGGCCACGGCCAGCGGAAGGAGCATCAGCGGATTGCGCATGAATCGGGACCGTTACGGGGAACAAACCCCAATGGTACCTCTCCCCCGGCCGGGAAGCGTTGCGCGGTGCGGGGTAATGGCCGGCCCCGCGATGGCCCGGCAGGTGCCAACCTTGGTTGGCACGGACCTGTCAGCGCTCGCGGACGGGCGTGTGCCAACCAAGGTTGGCACCTACCAGGACCGTGCCGGGACGTTGCGTGGTAGCGCCGGCCGGGCCATGCCCGGCGACCGTCAAGGCTTACAGCTTGTAGCCGGAGTGGATCGAGACGATGCCGCCGGTCAGATTCTTGTAGTGGCAGCGCTCGAAGCCGGCCTGCCCCATCATCGCCTTCAGTTCTTCCTGCGGCGGATGCTTGCGGATGCTCTCGGCCAGGTACTGGTAGCTGTCCGAATCGTTGGCGAACAGCTTGCCCAGCTTCGGCAGGATCTTGAACGAGTGGAAGTCGTAGATCGGCTTGAACCAGTCGGCGGTGACTTCGGAGAACTCCAGCACACGGGCCTGGCCGCCCACCTTCAGCACGCGGAACATCTCGCGCAGGCCAGCGTCCTTGTCGGTCACGTTGCGCAGACCAAAGGCGATGGTCACCAGGTCGAAGCTGTTGTCCGGGAACGGCAGGGCCTCGGCGTTGCACTGCACATAGTCCAGGCCCAGCACCAGGCCGCGGTTGGTCAGGCGGTCACGGCCGACCGACAGCATGCCGGCGTTGATGTCGCCCAGCACCACCGAGCCCTCGGCACCGACGCGCTCCTTCAGCAGCGCGGCGATATCGCCGGTGCCACCGGCCAGATCGAGCACGCGGTCACCCGGCTTCACCTGCGCGGTGGCGACGTAGTAGCGCTTCCATGCCCGGTGCACGCCCATGCTCATCAGGTCGTTCATCAGGTCGTAGTTGCGCGCGACCGACGTGAACACCTGGCCGACCAGCTTCTGCTTGTCCTTGGCGTCAACGTCGCGGAACCCGAAATGGGTGGTACCGGATTTGTAGGGGGATTCGCTCATGCCCCCGATTATCGCACCGCCGGGCCCCTGCGGGGAACGCTGGCCGTATCATGGCGCCCCACGACCTACCGGAGCCCCGCATGATCACCACGCCCGACTACCAGGCCCTGCTGCAGACCGCCATTGCCGAAGCCCGCCAGGGGCTGGCCGAAGGCGGCGTGCCGATCGGCGCGGCGCTGTACCACAACGACGGCCGCCTGCTCGGCTGCGGCCACAACCGCCGCGTGCAGGAAGGTGACCCGTCCGTGCATGGCGAAACCGATGCCTTCCGCAAGGCCGGCCGCCAGCGCCGCTACCAGGACACCATCATGGTCACGACCCTGGCCCCGTGCTGGTACTGCTCCGGCCTGGTGCGGCAGTTCAACATCGGCACGGTGGTGGTCGGCGAATCGCGCACTTTCCAGGGCGGCATCGACTGGCTGCGGGAAAACGGCGTCAACGTGATCGACCTGGACAGCCAGGAATGCGTGGACCTGCTTGGCGGTTTCATTGCGCAACATCCGGAAATCTGGAACGAAGACATCGGCGAATGAGCATCCGCCACGGCTGATGAGCCCGCCTTGATGAACGCTTCAGTGCCGGCACAGCCTTGTGCCGGCAGCGTCTGCACGCTTCAACGTGAACTGCTGCGCAGTCAGCTGCGTGCGGTCAACACGCGCCACTAACATCCTGCTGCGCAGCGACGTCTAGGGTGGAATGCAACCGGGCCCCCGCCCCGGATTGGAGCCGACCATGCAAGCGCATGCCGTACGTCCTCGCAGTGACCCGGCCCTCGCCGCGATCTGGAGCCGACTGCAGCAGCAATACGCACTGCACCAGCGCAGTGCCCCGTTCTGGAGCGCCTACCAGGACATGCAGCAGGATCTGCTGCACGACCATCCCCGCGACCTGGTGCGCCTGTGCAATGCGATGGCCGCCATGGCCGAACGCCTGGGTGCGGTTGAACACGCACAGCTGCTGCGCCATCGCCACGCTGGCTGCACATCACGCTGACGCGGCATGCACCGCCGCCCGGGCCACACTGTAATGGGCCCCACTCCCTTCACCTCCAACCGATTGGATCGTCATGCACGCTGAAGTTCCCGCCATTCCCCCTGTCATCAATGTCGATGCGGAGCTGGATTACTGGCGCCGCCAGCACGCCGATGGCGCACTCGCGCACACCTCGTTCGGCACCTATGTCCCGTGGATCAAGTTCGCCTGTGATTCGCTGATCACCCAGCCACGCGCCAGCAACGCCCAGCGCGATGAGCTGTTCCAGACCCAGTACGCCCTGCAGATCATGCCGCGCCTGAGTGAAGCGCAGGCCCGCGAATTCGTCGAACGCTGCTGGCAGCACGTCTACCTGGCCAGCCCGGTGCGCAGCCAGGAAGCACCGCGCCTGCGCGCCTGAGTCCACGCCTGCTGCACGGCACCTGCACGGCCATGTGCCGATGATCGTCGCCATTCCCGCGGAACGATGACGATGAGCGCAAGGAACCTGTTCAATACGATCGCCAAGAAGGCCGCGGCCGCCACCGGCTCGCCGTGGACCTTCCTGGCCGCAGTGTCGATCGTCGTGCTGTGGGGCATCAGTGGCCCCATATTCAAGTTCAACGACACCTGGCAGCTGGTGATCAACACCGGCACCACCATCATCACCTTCCTGATGGTGTTCCTGATCCAGCACACGCAGAACTCGGACACCGCGGCGATGCAGATCAAGCTGGATGAACTGATCCGCGCCACCGCCGAGGCCAACAACGAGCTGCTGGACCTGGAAGAACTGGACGAAGAGCGCCTGGAAGAGATCCGCGCCGAGTACGAAAGGATGGCGCGCGAAGCCGGCGACGCGCTGACGCGGGTACGCGCCTGCCGCACCGAGCGGCGCGACGACGAAGCGGTGTGACGGCAGCAACGCTCGCCGGGCATGGCCCGGCGCTACCAGAGGGGGAATTCCCGGTAGCGCCGGGCCGTGCCCGGCGAGCGCGCGGCGCAGAACGCAGCAGACACCGTGAACACCGAACGGGAAAGCCGCCGGGCATGGCCCGGCGAGCGCGCAACGCGGAATGCAGCAGACATCGTGAACACCAAACGGGAAAGCCGCCGGGCATGGCCCGGCGCTACCGGGAATTTCTCCCTCTGGTAGCGCCGGGCCATGCCCGGCGAGCGCGCAGCGCGGAATGCAGCAGACACCGTGAACACCGAACGGAAAAGCCGCCGGCCATGGCCCGGCGCTACCGCAGTGTCCCCATACGGATGGCACTCAACCAGCGCGCAGACTGGAGGATCCCCACAAGAATCAGTGGCGATTGCCGATGCCAGCAGACACGCTGTTCCAACAGACTGGCTTCATGTCCAGTCGTCATCTTGCTCGTGGCCGCGATTCCCGGGTCGATAGCTGCTATGTGCTCACCACTGTCGTACGGCAGCGGCGTCGGGTTTTCGAAGACCCCGACCATGCCGCATGCCTGCTGGAAGCGCTGCGGTTCGTGGAACGTGCAGGCATGAGCCACTCGTTTGCCTGGGTCATTTCGTGGAACGTGCAGGCATGAGCCACTCGTTTGCCTGGGTCATCATGCCCGATCATCTCCATTGGCTGGTGCAACTGCGCAGTGGAACACTTGCCCGACTGATGGGAACGGTGAAGTCACGCAGCAGCAGACACTTGGGGCAACAGTTCGGAGTGGATACACCGCTTTGGCAGCCCAGCTACTTTGACCACGCGGTGCGTCATGAGGAAGCCTTGAGGCGTCACGCTCTCTACATCCTGGGCAATCCCATTCGGGCGGGACTCACCAGCCAATGGGATGAGTATCCCTTTGCGTGGTGCCGCTGGTCGATGCGGTAGCGCCGGGCCATGCCCGGCGAGCGCGGAACGCGGAACGCGGAACGCATCAGACACCGTGAACACTGAACGAGAAGGCCGCCGGGCATGGCCCGGCGCTACCTACATCCTGGGCAATCCCATTCGGGTAGGACTCACCAGCCAGTTGGATGAGTATCCCTTTGCGTGGTGCCGCTGGTCGATGCGGTAGCGCCGGGCCATGCCCGGCGAGCGCGAAGCGCGGAACACAGCAGACACCGTGAACACCGAACGGGAAAAACGCCGGGCATGGCCCGGCGCTACCGGAATCAGAGCGGCTTACCCGCGCTCGTGCCAGCCGCCGCCCAGCACCTTGTACAGCGTGATGCGGTTGGCCTGCTGCGCCAGCTGTGTCTGCAGCTGGCTCTGCTGCGCGTTGTAGGCGGTACGACGTGCATCCAGCAGGGTGACGAAGCTGTCCAGGCCCGCGTCATAGCGCGCCTGCGACAGGCGGTTGGCCTGCTCGGCCGCTTCCACCAGGCGCTGCTGCGAGGCCGCCTGTTCATCCAGGCTGACATTCAATGCCAGCGCATCGGCGGTTTCGCGGAAACCACTCTGGATCGACTTTTCGTACTGCGCCAGTGCGATATCGCGGTCGGCGTTGGCCACGGCCAGGTTCGCGCGCAGCTTGCCGCCCTGGAAGATCGGCAAGGTAATCTTCGGCAGGAAGCTCCACACCCGCGTACCGCTGTCGAACAGGCCGGACAATTCACCCGAGCCACTGCCGATGCTGCCGGTCAGCGAGATGCTGGGGAAGAAGGCTGCGCGTGCGGCACCGATGTTGGCATTGGCCGCCAGCAGCTGATGCTCCGCCGCCATGATGTCCGGGCGCTGCAGCAGCACGTCGCTGGGCAGGCCAGCCGGCGGTGGTGCCAGCGCAAGCACCTGCGGTGAGATGCTGTCCGGCAGCAGCGCCGGATCCAGCTGACCACCGGCCAGCAGCGCCAGCGCGTTGCGGTCCTGGGCCAGCTGTCCACGCAGGCGTGCGGCATCGGTACGCGCGGTCTCGACCAAGGTGCGGGTCTGGGTCAGTTCCAACCCCGAACTGCCACCGCGCTCATGGCGTGCTTCGGCCAGGCGCAGCGAATCCTCATAGGTCTTCACCGTGGCTTCGGCGATTTTCAACTGTTGCGCGTCGGCACCGTAGGTCAACCACGCGGTGGCGGTCTCGGCCACCAGGCTCAGCTGCGCGTTGCGGCGGTTGGCGGCTACAGCGAAGTACTGCTGCAGCGCGGCTTCGCTCAGGTTGCGCACGCGGCCGAACAGGTCCAGTTCGAACTCGGCCACGCCGACGCCCGCGCTGAACTGCTCGGTGACCGGCACGTCGCCACCGCGGCGGTCCATCTGCCCGGTCACGGCCACGGCCGGTACCCGGTCTGCGCGCTGCACGCGATACTGGCCACGCGCCTTTTCGACGTTGAGCACGGCCACGCGCAGGTCGCGGTTGTTGTCCAGCGCCTGGCCGATCACCTGCTGCAGGCGCTCGTCGGTGAAGAAGTCGCGCCAGCCGACCGCGGCCGCATCGGCCACTTCGCCCTGCGCGGCTTCGGCCGGCCACTGCGACGGAATGGCCGGGGCCACTGCGGTGTTCTTCGGCGCCAGGGTGCCGCACGCGCTGAGCGCCAGCGCGGTGGCAAGGGATACTGCAAGAGAAGAGAATTTCATAGCGACACCTTGGGGGTCACGGTGGTAGCGCCGGGCAGGGCCCGGCGACCATGCGGTGAGGCATCCGCCGGGCATGGCCCGGCGCTACCGGTTTTCATCACTCGGTGGCGTTGCGCTTCTTGAACACGCGCTGCACCACGACGAAGAACAGCGGCACGAAGAACACGCCGAGTACGGTGCCGACCACCATGCCGCCGAGCACGCCGGTGCCGATCGCCTGCTTGGCGCCGGAGCCGGCACCGCTGGAGATCGCCAGCGGCAGCACGCCCATGCCGAAGGCCAGCGAGGTCATGATGATCGGGCGCAGACGGTCGCGGACCGCGTGCATCGTCGCTTCGATCAGCCCCGCGCCCTTCTCCAGATGCTCCTTGGCGAACTCGACGATCAGGATCGCGTTCTTGCTGGTCAAGCCCACCGTGGTCAGCATCGCCACCTGGAAATAGATGTCGCGCTCCATGCCACGGAAGGTATTGGCCAGCACCGCACCGAGGATGCCCAGCGGCGCCACCAGCAGCACCGAGGTCGGCACGCTCCAGCTTTCATACAACGCGGCAAGGCACAGGAACACGATCATCAGCGACAGCGTGTACAGCAGCGGCGTCTGCGAGCCCGCCTGGCGTTCCTGGTAGGACATCGCCGTCCACTCGACACCGAAGCCCGCCGGCAACTGCTTGGCCAGCTGTTCGATCTCGGCCATGGCATCACCGGACGCCACGCCCGGGGCCGGCTCGCCCTGGATTTCGGTAGCCGACACGCCGTTGTAGCGTTCCAGGCGCGGCGAGCCGTAGTCCCAATGCTTGCTGGCGAAGGCGCTGAACGGAACCATCTCGCCCTTGTCGTTCTTCACCGACCAGAGATCGAAGTCCTCCGGCACCATGCGGAACGGTTGGTCAGCCTGCACGAACACGCGCTTGACGCGGCCGCGATCGATGAAGTCATCGATGTACGAGCTGCCCCACGCGGTGGCCAGGGTGGTGTTGACCTGGTCGATCGACAGGCCCAGCGAGCTGGCCTTGGCCACATCGATATCGATGCGGAACTGCGGCGTGTCCTCCTGGCCGTTCGGTCGCACGTTGGCCAGCTTCTTGCTGCCGGCCGCCAGGCCCAGCAGCTGGTTGCGGGCCGCCAGCAATGCCTCGTGGCCCTGGCCGCTGTTGTCCTTCAGGAAGAAGGTGTAGCCGGAGGCCGTGCCCAGTTCCGGAATGGCCGGCGGCGGGAAGGCAAAGATGAAGGCATCCTTGATCTGCCCCAGCGCGGCCATCGCGCGTCCGGTGATCGGCATCACACCGTTGTCGGCGTCACGATCCTTCCAGTCCTTCAACTTGACGAAGGCCATGCCCGCGTTCTGGCCCATGCCGGCGAAGCTGAAGCCCTGCACCGAGAACACCGATTCGACGGCACCCTTCTCGTTTTCCATGAAGTGCTTTTCGAGCGCGGCGATCGATTCCAGCGTGCGCTCCTGGGTTGCGCCCACCGGCGCCTGCACCAGCGCCATCAGCACGCCCTGGTCTTCGTTGGGCAGGAACGAGCTGGGCAGGCGCACGAACAGCACGCCCATCAGCAGGAACAGCGCGGCCACGATGCCCATGAACCGCCACGGACGGTGCAGGATGCCGCGCACGCCACGCTGGTAGCTCTCGCTGGTGCGGTCGAAGCCACGGTTGAAACCGTTGAAGAAGCGACCGGCGAAACCGCGGTGGGCGACATGGTGCTCCCCCTTCTTCAGCGGCTTGAGCATGGTGGCGCACAGCGCCGGCGTCAGCACGATCGCGACCAGCACCGACAACGCCATCGCCGAGACGATCGTCGCCGAGAACTGCCGGTAGATCACGCCTGTGGAGCCGCTCATGAAGGCCATCGGCACGAACACCGCCGACAGCACCAGGCCGATGCCCACCAGCGCGCCGGTGATCTGGCTCATCGACTTGCGGGTGGCTTCCAGCGGCGATAGGCCCTCTTCGGACATGATGCGCTCGACGTTCTCCACCACCACGATGGCATCGTCCACCAGCAGGCCGATGGCCAGCACCATCGCGAACATGGTCAGCATGTTCACCGAGAAGCCGAGCACCGACAGCACGCCGAAGGTACCCAGCAGCACCACCGGCACGGCGATGGTCGGGATCAGGGTGGCGCGGAAGTTCTGCAGGAACAGGTACATCACCACGAACACCAGCACGATCGCTTCGAGCAGGGTCTGCACCACGCCCTTGATCGACACGCGCACGAACGGGGTGGTGTCGTACGGGATCTCGGCCTTCAGGCCGGCCGGGAAGAAGCCTTCCAGTTCCTTCAGCGTTTCATCGACACCGGCAGCGGTATCCAGTGCGTTGGCGCCGGTGGCCAGGGTGACCGCCAGGCCGCTGGCCGGCTGCCCGTTGTAACGGGTGACGAAGTCGTACGACTCGGCGCCCAGCTCGACGCGGGCTACATCGCCCAGGCGCAGTTCGGCACCGTCCTGCGCACCGCGCACGATGATGTTGCGGAACTGTTCCGGGGTCTGCAGGCGCGACTGCGCGTTGATGGTGGCGTTGAGCTGCTGGCCCTTCACCGACGGCGCACCACCCAGCTGGCCGATGGCCACCTGCGCGTTCTGTGCCTTCACCGCAGCGACCACTTCCGGCACCGACATGCCGTAGGTGTGCAGCTTGTTCGGGTCCAGCCAGATGCGCATGGCGTACTTGCCACCGAACACCTGGATGTTGCCCACGCCCGGAACGCGGCTGAGACGGTCCACGACGTTGGAACCGACGTAGTCGGCGATGTCGTTGGCATCCATGCTGCCGTCTTCGGACACGAACGCGATGACGTTCAGGAAGCCCGAGCTGGACTTGGCCACGTTGATGCCCTGCCGCTGCACTTCCTGCGGCAGCAGCGGCATCGCCAGCTGCAGCTTGTTCTGCACCTGCACCTGGGCGATGTCGGGGTTGGTCCCGCTCTCGAAGGTCAGGGTGATGGTGGCCTGGCCGTTGGACGAGCTGTTGGAGGAGAAATAGATCAGACCATCAAGGCCCTTCATGTTCTGCTCGATGATCTGCGTCACCGAGTCTTCGACCACCTTGGCCGAAGCGCCCGGGTAGCTGGCGCTGATTTCCACCGCCGGCGGTGCGACGTTGGGGTACATCGAGATCGGCAGCTTGAACAGGGCCAGGCCGCCGGCGAGCATGATGATGATCGCGATGACCCACGCGAAGATGGGTCGATCGATGAAGAAACGTGCCATGGAGTTCTCCGCTTACTTCGCGCCTGCGGCCGCAGCTGCAGGTTGGGCGGCGGCCGGCTTGGCCGGGGCGGCGCCCTGTTCGGTGGCATTCACGGGCATGCCCGGGCCGATCTTCTGCAGGCCTTCGACGATGACCTTGTCGCCGGCCTTCAGGCCGTCCTCGACCAGCCACTTGTCGCCGACGGTGCGGCTGACCTTGACCGGGCGCACTTCGACCTTGTTGTCCTTGCCGACCACCATCGCACTGGTATCGCCCTTCGGATCGCGGGCGATGCCCTGCATCGGCACCAGCACCGCATCGCTGCGCACACCGCCGCCGATCACCGCGCGCACGTACATGCCCGGCATCAGCAGGCCATCGGGGTTGTCGACCCTGACCCGCAGCGCGAAGCTGCCGGTGGCCGGATCGACGCTGACTTCGGAGAACTCCAGCGTGCCCTTGTGTTCGAAGGTGCTGCCGTCTTCCATCAGGATGCTGACCGGCGTCTGCTGGTTGTCCTGCAGGCGGCCGGCGGCCAGTTCGCGGCGCAGCTGCAGCAGCTCGGCCGAGGACTGGGTCAGGTCGACGTAGATCGGGTCCAGCTGCTGCACGGTTGCCAGCGCCGTGGCCTGGCCGGCGCTGACCAGCGCGCCCTGGGTGACGCTGGACTTGCCGATGCGGCCGCTGATCGGCGCGGTGATGCGCGCATAGCCGAGGGTCACGTTGGCGGCATCCAGTGAGGCCTTGGCGGCGCCGACATCGGCCTCTGCCTGCTTCTGCGCGGCCACGGCGTTTTCCAGATCCTGCTGGCTGACCGCGTCGACCTTGGCCAGTTCGGTGATGCGCTTGGCGCTCAGCCGCGCCGCATTGGCGGTGGCTTCGGCGCGGGCCAGCTGTGCACGCGCACTGTTGGCCTGGGCGCGGTAGCTGGCGTCCTCGATCTGGTACAGCGGCTCGCCGGCCTTGACCATCCCACCCTCGGTGAACAGGCGCTTGGCGACGATGCCGTTGACCTGCGGGCGCACTTCGGCCACCAGAAAGGCGTTGGTGCGGCCCGGCAGCTCACGGGTCAGCCCGACGGTCTCGGACTTCAGCGTGACCACGCTGACCTGGCCCGGTCCCTGTTCGGGTGCCTGGGGTTGGCCGCCGCAGGCAGCGACGGTGGCAGCGATCGCCAGCGACAACGCGAAGGGTCGGATTCGGCTCAGCAACATGATGGGAATGGCTCTTGAAGGGAGGGATCTCAGCAGGTGCTGATACGACGGCCCACTCCCCTTGCAGGAGTGAAGACCGCGGACAGCGCCCACCCGCGTGAAGTGGGAGCCAGGACAGGCCTGCCACGCACACGACGGGAATGATGGGAAGGAAATATACATACATGCGTGTTTGTTTGTAAAGCAGTACAATTCAGCCACGTTTCACCCGCACTCGTACCCGCTCATGGCCCGCAAAACCAAAGAGGACACCCAGGCAACCCGCGAAGGCATCCTGGATGCCGCTGAAGCCTGTTTCCACGAACACGGCGTGGCCCGGACCACGCTGGAGATGATCGGTGCCCGCGCCGGCTACACCCGCGGCGCCGTGTACTGGCATTTCAAGAACAAGGGCGAGGTGCTGACCGCGATCGTCGAGCGGGTGCACCTGCCCTTCATGCAGGAGCTGGAGCGCACCTCCACCGACCAGCGCGACACGCCGGTGCATGACCTGCGCGCGGTGATGATCCACTCGTTCATCGAGCTGTCCGAGGACGAGCGCCTGCGCAAGACCATGGAGATCATGCTGCGCAGCGATGCCTCGGCCGACACCAGGGTGCTGACCGAACTGCAGCAGAGCGGTTTCCGCGATGCCCTGGACCGGATGGAACGCGCCCTGCGCCGTGCCCAGGACCTGGGCCAGCTGCGCGACGGCGCCGACCCGAAGATCGCCGCGCGCATGCTGCACGCCACCGTGCTCGGCGTCCTGCACGGGGCGATGGTCGAACCGGACCTGATGGACCTCAAGCGCGACGGCATGCTGGCGCTGGACATGACCCTGGCCGCCTACGTGAAGGAAGGCGTGTTCGTACCGGGTTCGGTGCCCGAGCCGCTGCCGGAGGCGTGACGGCGCCGCCGGGCATAGCCCGGCGCTACCGCAGATTCGGCCACAAAGGTAGCGCCGGGCCATGCCCGGCGAGTACGTAACGGGTCGGAGCCCTCGCCATGGCGAGGGATCCGACCCTGCATAACGAAAAAGGCCGCCTTTCGGCGGCCTTTTCGCATTCCCGGTTACAGGATGTAACGGCTCAGGTCCGGGTCCTGCACCAGCTCACCCAGGTGCGCATCGACATAGGCACTGTCGATGGCCAGGGTTTCACCATCGCGGTCCGGTGCTTCATAGCTGAGCGAATCCAGCAGGCGCTCCAGCACGGTATGCAGGCGGCGCGCACCGATGTTCTCCTGGCGCTCGTTCACCTGGAAGGCGATCTCGGCCAAACGGTCGATGGCATCGGTGGTGAAGCTGACCTTGACGCCTTCGGTAGCCAGCAGCGCTTCGTACTGCTTGGTCAGCGCGGCCTTGGGTTCGGTCAGGATGCGCACGAAATCAGCCTTGCTCAGCGCACCCAGCTCCACGCGGATCGGGAAGCGGCCCTGCAGTTCCGGGATCAGGTCGCTGGGCTTGGCCAGGTGGAACGCACCCGATGCGATGAACAGGATGTGGTCGGTCTTGATCGTGCCGTACTTGGTGGACACGTTGGAACCTTCCACCAGCGGCAGCAGATCGCGCTGCACGCCTTCGCGCGAGACATCACCGCCACCCACGTTGTCACCTCGCTTGGCGACCTTGTCGATCTCGTCGATGAACACGATGCCGTGCTGTTCACAGGCCTCGATCGCGGCGGTGCGGATGTCATCCTCGTTGACCAGCTTGCCGGCCTCTTCTTCCTGCAGCAGCGGACGCGCGGCCTTGATGGTCAGCGTGCGCTTGTGCGCCTTGGCGCCACCACCGAGGTTGGCGAACATCGACTTCAGCTGCTGGCCCATTTCCTCCATGCCCGGCGGGGTCATGATGTCCATGCTGACGTTGGCGGTCAGGTCGAGCTCGATTTCGCGATCGTCCAGCTCGCCGTTGCGCAGCATCTTGCGGAACTTGATGCGGGTCTCGTTGTCCTGCGCCGACGGTTCGTTGCGTGCCGCTTCCGGGTCGAAGCCGATACCACCGCTGCGGCGTGGCAGCAGCGCATCGAGGATGCGGTCTTCGGCGCGCTCTTCGGCCTGCGTGCGCACGCGCACCTTGGCCTGTTCGCGGTACAGCTTGACCGCGGTATCGGCCAGGTCACGGATGATCTGCTCGACATCCTTGCCGACATAGCCGACTTCGGTGAAGCGGGTCGCTTCGACCTTGACGAACGGCGCGTTGGCCAGCGTGGCCAGGCGGCGCGCGATCTCGGTCTTGCCGACGCCGGTCGGGCCGATCATCAGGATGTTCTTGGGCATGACCTCGTTGCGCAGCTCGGGCTGCAGCTGCATGCGGCGCCAGCGGTTGCGCAGGGCGATGGCGACCGCGCGCTTGGCGTCATGCTGGCCGACGATGTGCCGGTCCAGTTCCTGCACGATCTCGCGCGGGGTCATGGTGGCGGAGGAAACTTCGATCTTGTGCGGCATGGGTGTGCTCACGAATGCGTTGTCGGTAGCGCCGGGCCATGCCCGGCGGATCAGGAATGCGTGTGACGGTTCCCCGTCACAACTCCTCGACCACCACGTTGCGGTTGGTGTAGATGCAGATGTCACCGGCGATGTTGATCGCTTCGCTGGCGATGGTGCGTGCATCCAGTTCGGTGTGCGCCATCAGCGCGCGTGCAGCGGACAGCGCATACGAACCACCGGAACCGATGGCGATGATGCCGTCCTCCGGCTCGATCACGTCGCCGGTGCCGCTGATGATCAGCGAGGTTTCCCTGTCGGCCACCGCCAGCAGGGCTTCGAGCTTGCCGAGGCGGCGCTCGGTGCGCCAATCCTTGGCCAGTTCCACCGCGGCACGCTGCAGCTGGCCATGCTTTTCCAGCTTGGCTTCGAACAGCTCGAACAGGGTGAAGGCATCGGCGGCGGCACCGGCAAAGCCGGCCAGTACCTGGCCATCGCGGCCAAGGCGGCGGACCTTGCGTGCGTTGCCCTTCATCACCGTGTGGCCGAGGGTGACCTGGCCGTCGCCGGCAATGGCCACGTGCTCGCCGCGACGAACGCAGACGATGGTGGTGGCGTGGAAAACGGTGGGATTCTGACTGGGGTCCATGCGGCCTCCGATAGCTGTTCACGGGACATGGGGACAGCCGCCGAAGCGATCAAGCCCGCACCGATAGCTGCCGTTCAGCGCTTGGCATGCGATGGCCGGTCCGGATTGGGTTCAATGCCCCACGCCACGTACCAGTCTTCACCCTGGGTTTCGATCGGGTGCTGGGTGCGGCCCGAGCCGTTGCCACAGGCCAGTGCGTCGGCAGCGCAGTAACGGTCGCAGCCCCAGCAGATGCGCTCGGGGTGCTTGGGGCGCAGCGGAATGGGCTTTGCCATGGTCGGCATCTCTTCGTGGCCTGCGGCCACGATGCACCGGCGACCACTGCACCGCCCTGATCCAGATCAAGCGGCGGCCGTTCCGGTAGCGCCGGGCCATGCCCGGCGAGCGCGCAGTGCGGGCGGTGTCGCGTACACGACACATGGATCGCACAGCCGCCGGGCATGGCCCGGCGCTACCCCCCCGTGTCGGGCGGGTCTTTGCGGCGTTTCGCGCGCGGATGCGCCGCATCGTAGACCTTGGCCAGATGCTGGAAATCCAGGTGGGTGTAGATCTGCGTGGTGGCGATGTCGGCATGGCCGAGCAGTTCCTGCACACCGCGCAGGTCACCGGAGGATTCAAGGATGTGGCTGGCGAAACTGTGCCGCAGCATGTGCGGGTGCACGTGCTTGAACAGGCCCTGGCGCTGCGCCAGCTGGCGGATGCGGATCTGCACCGCGCGCTGGCTGATCGGCCCGTTGCGGCCGGGGAAAACCGGTGTGGCGCCACCACCGCCACTTTCGCTGCGCCAGGTCAGCAGCGCTTCGCGTGCCGGCTTTCCGAAGGGGACGCGACGTTGCCGGTTGCCCTTGCCCATCACGTTGACCAGGCCGCTGGCGAAATCCAGATCGCGCCAGGTCAGCGCACAGACCTCGCTCAAGCGCAGGCCGGAGGAATAGAACAGTTCCAGCAATGCGCGGTCACGACGACCCAGCTCGCCTTCCGGTTCCAGTTCAACCAGCTGCACGGCTTCGTCCGCATCGAGCACCTGCGGCAGCCGTCGCGGCGCACGCGGCGCCTTCAGCGTCGCTGCCGGGCTGGCCTCGATGCGGCCATGCTTGAGCAGCCAGGCATAGAAGCTGCGGCAGGCCGACAGCCGGCGTTGCAGGCTCTTGGCCGACAGGCCGCGGCGGTGTTCATCGGCAACGAACTGGCGCACCGCGTCGGTATCCAGCGCCTCCACGGCCACCCCGCGGGGTTCGGCCCACACCGACAACGCATCCAGGTCGCGGCGGTAGGCGTCGAGCGTATGCGCCGACATCCGCCGCTCCACCTGCAGGTGCTGCAGGAACGCCTGCACCGCGCTCATCGTCGTCGTTTCCCGCTCAATCCGCGAAGCGCTTGAGCCCGGTCACCAGGGCCTCGCCCATCATCCGCAGGAACAGCGTGCCCATGCCGGGATAGAAGCGGTTCGGATCATGGCTGCCCACCGCGATCAGGCCAACACCCGGCAACGGCAGCAGCGCGGTGGTCTGCACTTCCTCGCTGCGCGCGCCGTACAGCACGGCGTTCTTGTCGCTGTGCAGGCGGCCGCAGATCGGCTCACCATCCTTCAGGCAGTCGCGGAACGGGCCCAGCTGCGCATCATCGGCAGCCAGCACCTGCAGCCACTCGGCCTGCTCCAGCCCGGCCACCGGCGCATGCACGACCAGCCGTACCAGATCGCCGGCGAAATCTTCCTGCAGTGACGCCGCCATCGCGCGCAGCGTGTCGGCGGCGTTGTCCTGCTTCATCAGGGCCAGGGTGAGCTGATGCGTGCGCACCGCCAACCGCTCGTTGACCTGCGCGGTCGCGCCCAGGTCGGCCAACCGTCGCGCCAGCTCGCGGTTCTTCTCGCGCAGCACTTCCAGCTGGTAGCTGGCCAGCGATGCGGTCGGGCCGTCATCGCGTGGCACCACCAGGGTCAGCGCCAGGTCCGGGAACTGCTTGAGGAAACCCGGATGGCGCCGCAACCAGGCGGCGACTTCATGGGCACCGAGCTTGTCGACGGTCTCAGTCATGCGATCCACTCCCCTTCGAAGACGAATGCGGTCGGGCCCGCCATCACCACCGGCTGGCCATCGCCCGGCCACTGGATGCGCAGGTCGCCACCAGGCAGGCTGATGCGCGCATCGCGCTGCAGGCGGCCGCGATGCATCAGGGTCACTGCCGCCGCGCAGGCGCCACTGCCGCAGGCCAGGGTTTCACCCACGCCGCGCTCGAACACGCGCAGGCGCACATGTTCCGGGCCCATTACCTGGGCGAAGCCCACGTTCACCGACTTCGGGAACGAGGCATGCTGCTGCAGCAGTCCGCCCACGCGCTCGACCGGCGCGGCATCGACCAGACCCACTTCGATCACCGCGTGCGGATTGCCCATCGACACCGCCGCGAAGCGCACGGTCTCACCCTGCAGTGGCAGCAGGTACTCCTCGCGCGGGTGGGCGAAGCCGATCAGCGGCACCTGCGCCGGATCGAACAGCGGCACGCCCATCGCCACCGCGTACTGGCCATCGCCGAGGACATCCACGGCATGGCTGGCCAGCGGGCTGTCGATGACGAAGCGGTCGCCCTGCGCACTGCCCTCGCGCACCAGCCAGGCCGCGATGCAGCGCGCGCCGTTGCCGCACTGCTCGGAATTGGAACCATCGGCGTTCCAGATGCGGTAAGAGGCGACGGAGCCTTCGGCGCGCGGCGGCTCGATGGTCAGGATCTGGTCGCAGCCGACGCCGGTATGGCGGTCGGCCAGGCGCGCGGCCAGTTCCGGGGTGGGCGGCGGGGTGCCGTCGCGCAGGTCGATCACTACGAAATCGTTGCCCGCGCCGTGCATCTTGCTGAAGCGCAGGCCGTTGGTACCGGCCTTACTCATTCCCGTCGTCCACCTTCTTGGCCGGGTCCGGGGTCACCGACGGACTGCCGTCGCGGGGGTCTTGGGTGGCGGCGGGCGTGGTGTCGGTATCGGTGGCCGGTTCGACGGTTTCTTCCACCGGCACCGGCTTCTGCGGCAGCACCAGCGGGCCCTTGTTGCCGCATGCGGCGAGGAACAGCAGCGAGGCCGCTGCCAGCGGAATCAGGATGACATTGCGATGGGGGATGTTCATGCCCCGAGTATAGCCATTGGCGGCTGAGCGGTTGGTGCAGGGTGCCGCGCCACGCATCCGCCGGGCATGGCCCGGCGCTGCCGCAACCCGGCACCGTGGCAACGCCGGGCCATGCCCGGCGGGAGAGATCAATCGGCCGGCGGCAGCGGCCGGGTCCACAGCCAGATCGCCACCACGGTCATGCTGCCGATCGAGAACCACTTCACCCAGGCCACCGGCACGCACCACAGCATGATGCCGGCGCACACCGCCATGGTGATCGTGGCCATCCATTTGCCGTAGCGGCTCACCGCACCATGTGCCTGCCAGTTGGCGATGGCCGGGCCGAAGCGCGGGTGCTGCAGCAGCCAGCCGTGCAGGCGCTCGGAGCCGCGCGAGGCGGCCCAGGCCGAGATCAGGATGAATACGGTGGTAGGCAGCCCCGGCACGAAGATGCCGACGATGCCGGTGCCCAGGCTGGCATAGGCCAGCAGCCACCACGCCCAACGGAACCGCACCGGCCGGGCGGGCGTTGGCAGGTCCTTGGTGGCGGGCGGTTCGGGCGGGCGCATCGCGCAAGGATACCGAGCGCAGGTGGCGGCGGCGATATCACCGCCGCCACGATGCGTCATTCCGTCGCAGCACCGGCCGCGGGCGTTTCGATGCCCAGCTGCTGCAGCACGAATGCATACGACTCGGACAGTTCGCGGTAACGCTGGAAGCGCCCGGACTTGCCGCCGTGGCCGGCTTCCATGTTGGTGCGGAACAGGATCGGGAAGGTGCTGGTGTTGTCATCACGCAGCTTGGCCACCCACTTGGCCGGTTCCCAGTACTGCACCTGCGAATCCCACAGGCCGGTACCCACGAACAGCGACGGATAGGCCTGCTTTTTCACGTTGTCGTAGGGCGAGTAGGACAGCATGTACTCGTAGTACGGCTTCTGCTCGGGGTTGCCCCACTCGTCGTACTCGTTGGTGGTCAGCGGGATGGTCGGGTCGAGCATGGTGGTGACCACGTCCACGAACGGCACCTGCGCCACCAGCACGCGGTAGTCCTGTGGCGCCTGGTTGGCGATGGCGCCCATCAGCAGGCCACCGGCGCTGCCACCGGACGCGGCGACACGGTCCTTCGCGGCCCAGCCCTGTGCCACCAGGCCACGGGTGACGTCGATGAAGTCGTTGAAGGTGTTCTGCTTGTGCAGCAGCTTGCCGTTCTCGTACCAGTCGCGGCCCATTTCCTGGCCACCGCGGATGTGGGCGATGGCGTACACCACGCCGCGGTCGAGCAGGCTCACCGCCGTCTGGTTGAAGTAGGGGTCCATCGACATGCCGTAGCTGCCGTAGGCGTACTGGAACAGCGCGCCGGTGCCATCCTTCCTGTAGCCCTTGCGATAGACCAGCGACACCGGCACCTTCACCCCGTCGCGCGCGATGATCCACACCCGGTCGGTCTCGTACTTCGAGGCGTCATAGCCGATCACCGGCTGCTGCTTGAGCTGGCGACGCTCGCCGGTGGCGGTGTTCAGTTCGTACACCGTGGTCGGCGTGGTCATCGAGGTGTACACGTAGCGCAGCCACGTGGTGTCAGCCTCGGTGTTGTCGCCCAGGCCCATCGAATAGGCCGGTTCGTCGGCCTTTACGTAGTCGTTGCGACCGTCCTTGAACAGCAGGCGGATGCGCTCCAGGCCTTCGGAACGTTCGGCGATGGCGGTGTAGGTATCGAACAGTTCGAAGCCTTCGATGAACACCGCATCGTCATGGGCGATCCAGTCCTTCCACTGCGCACGCGAGGTGGCATCGGTCGGTGCGGTCACCAGCTTGAAGTTCTTCGCGCCATCGTTGGTGCGGATCACCCAGCGGCCATCATAGTGGTCGGCGTCGTACTCCACGTCGCGCTGGCGCGGGGCGAGCACGGTGAACGTGGTCGGGTCGCTGGCCGGCGCGTAGCGCTCTTCGGAGGACACGGTGCTGTGCACGCCGATGGTGATGAAGCGATCGTCGCGGGTGCGGCCGATGCCCATGTAGAAGCTGTCGTCCTTCTCTTCGTAGACGACGGTGTCGGCGCTGGCCGGGGTGCCCAGCACGTGCTTCTTCACTCGCACGGTCAGCAGGGTTTCCGGATCGTTCTCGACATACAGCACGGTGCGGTTGTCGTCGGCCCAGACCAGGTCGCCCGAGGTGCCGGTGATCGTGTCCGGCAGCACCGCGCCGGTGCGCAGGTCCTTGAAGCGGATGACGTACTGGCGGCGACCCACGTCATCGTCGGCCCAGGCCAGCAGCTGGTTGTCCTGGCTGACCTCCATCGAGCCGACGCTGAAATAGCCCTTGCCGGCAGCCATCGTGTTGACGTTGAGCAGGACTTCCTCCGGCGCGTCCATGCTGGCCTTGCGGCGCGCATGGATGGGATAGTCCTGGCCGGTCTCGTAGCGGCTGTAGTACCAGTAGCCGCGCTCGCGCGCCGGCACGCTGGCATCGTCCTGCTTGATGCGGCCGACGATCTCGCCGTACAGCGCATCCTCCAGCGGTTTCAGCGGTGCCAGCAACTGGTCGGCGTAAGCGTTCTCGGCCTGCAGGTAGGCCAGCATGGCCTTGTCCTCGCGCTTGTCGTCGCGCAGCCAGTAATAGTCATCGTTGCGGGTCGCGCCGAACGGCGCCTTGACCACGTGCGGACGCTTCTCAACATCCGGCGGAACGGGCGGGGTGGCGGCGGTAGCGGTGCTGGTCATCAGGCTCGCAAGCAACAGGCAGAGAGTGGATTTCATGAAATAAGGCTCCAGGCGCTTCAATGCAATGGTCTTCGACGGGGTCAGATCCCTTTTCCCGAAAAGGGATCTGACCCCAATCGCGGCGAAGCGGCAACCCTGCGGATCGTCATGGGTGCGGTTCCTGTTGGGGTCAGAGCCCTTTTGCATGCAAAAGGGATCCGACCCCGGCACCCGGCGTACCATGTGGGGCATGAGTACCCTGCCCCACACGCCGGGCTACAGCCGGCGCAGCCACGAAATCGCTCCCTTCCATGTGATGTCCCTGCTGGCCCGCGCACAGGCGCTGGAACAGGCCGGTCACGATGTGATCCATCTGGAGATCGGCGAACCGGACTTCACCACCGCCGAGCCGGTCGTGCGTGCCGGCCAGGCGGCGTTGGCCGCCGGGCACACCCGCTACACCGCCGCACGCGGCCTGCCCGCCCTGCGCCAGGCGATCAGCGGTTTCTATCGCAGTCATTACGGCCTGGATATCGACCCCGAACGCATCCTGGTCACGCCGGGCGGCTCCGGCGCGCTGCTGCTGGCCAGCAGCCTGCTGGTCGACCCCGGCCGCCACTGGCTGCTGGCCGATCCCGGTTATCCGTGCAACCGCCACTTCCTGCGGCTGGTGGAAGGCGGCGCGCAGCTCGTTCCGGTCGGCCCCGAAACGGCCTACCAGTTGACCCCTTCGCTGGTGCAGCAGCACTGGAACGCCGACAGCGTCGGCGCGTTGGTGGCGTCGCCGGCCAATCCCACCGGCACCGTGCTGTCAGCCGATGAACTGGCGGCCCTCTCGGCTTCGCTGCATGCGCGCGGCGGCCACCTGGTGGTCGACGAGATCTATCACGGCCTGACCTACGGCCTGGATGCAGCGAGCGTGCTGCAGGTGGATGACAGTGCCTTCGTGCTGAACAGTTTCTCCAAGTACTTCGGCATGACCGGCTGGCGACTGGGCTGGCTGGTGGCGCCACCGGCGGCGGTACCCGACCTGGAGAAACTGGCGCAGAACCTGTACATCAGCGCTTCGAGCATCGCCCAGCACGCGGCCCTTGCCTGTTTCAGCGACGAGGCGATGGCGATCTTCGAGCAGCGCCGCCAGGCCTTCCAGCAGCGCCGCGACTTCCTGCTGCCGGCCCTGCGCGAACTGGGCTTCCGCATCGAAGTGGAGCCGCAGGGGGCGTTCTACCTGTACGCCGACGTCAGCGCGTTCACCGATGACGCGCAGGCGTTCTGCGCACACTTCCTGGAAACCGAGCACGTGGCGTTCACCCCGGGCCTGGATTTCGGCTTCCATCGATCGAACCAGCACGTACGCCTGGCCTATACCCAGGAAGTGACGCGGCTGCAGGAAGCGGTGGAGCGTATCGCGCGCGGATTGAAACGATTCCGGTAGCGCCGGGCCGTGCCCGGCGGATTTTCGCCGCGCGACGCCCTCGCCGGGCATGGCCCGGCGCTACCCGGCAAAGAAAAACGCCGCCTTGGGGCGGCGTTTTCCGTTCTGCTTACTTGCCGCCCAGCCGCTCCCACAGGAAGCTGTAGGCCAGTGCGGACATGTGCGCGGCCTGCGCGTTGTTGGCTGCACCGCCATGACCGCCTTCGATGTTCTCGTAGTAGGTCACGTCCTTGCCGGCATCAATCATCTTCGCTGCCATCTTGCGGGCGTGGCCCGGATGCACGCGGTCATCGCGGGTGGAGGTGGTGAACAGCACCGGCGGGTAGCTCTTCTTCGCGTCGAACAGGTGGTACGGCGAGAAGGTCTTGATGAACTCCCAGTCGCTGGTGTCCGGGTTGCCGTACTCGGCCATCCACGACGCGCCGGCCAGCAGGTGGCTGTAACGCTTCATGTCCAGCAGCGGAACCTGCACCACCACCGCACCAAACAGCTCGGGGTACTGGGTCAGCATGTTACCGGTGAGCAGGCCACCGTTGCTGCCGCCCTGCACGCCCAGATGCTTGGCAGAAGTGATCTTGCGGGTGACCAGGTCCTGGGCAACCGCGGCCATGTCTTCATAGGCCTTGTGACGGTTCTGCTTCAGCGCCGCCTGGTGCCAGCGCGGGCCGTACTCGCCACCACCACGGATGTTGGCGACCACGTACACGCCGCCCTTTTCCAGCCAGGCGCGGCCCATGCCGCCCGAGTACGACGGGGTCAGCGAAATCTCGAAACCACCGTAGCCGTACAGCAGGGTCGGGTTGGAACCGTCGAGCTTCATCGCCTTGTCGTGCACCACGAAGTACGGCACGCGGGTACCGTCCTTGCTGGTGGCGAAATGCTGCTCGATCACCTTGCCGTCGGCATCGAAGAACGCCGGCATGGTCTTGAGCACTTCCGGTGCCTTGCCGATGTCGGCGATCGCCAGGGTGGTCGGGGTCAGGTAGTCGGTGGCGGTCAGCCACACCGCATCGCTGTCATTGCTGTCGACCGCACTGACGCCCAGGGTGCCGAAGGCCGGCGCGCCGACGAAATCGCTCTTCTGCCAGCCCTTGGCGGTCGGAGTCAGCACCGACAGGCGGTTCTTGACGTCGTCCAGCACGTTCAGCACCAGGTGGTTCTTGGTCCACGAGGCACTGGCCAGCGAGGTGGTCGCGGTCGGGGTGAACAGCACCTCGAAGTCACGCTTGCCGGCCAGGAAATCATCCAGCTTGGTCACCAGCAGTGCGCCGGAGGCGTAGGTCTTGCCACCCACGGTCCACGGATCGCGCAGTTCCAGGCTCAGCCACTGCTTGTGCAGGCCCTTCTCGGCCGAGTTCGGCGCATCGATCCTGGTCAGCTTGCCATCGTCGCCGCGCAGGTAGATCTCGTTGTTGTAGAAGGCCAGCGTACGGCTGACCAGGTTGCGCTCGAAGCCCGGGGTGTCATCGTGCATCGCCGCGATGTACATGTCTTCCGGCTTGCCTTCGTAGACCAGGCTGGCGGCGGACATCGGCGTGCCACGCTTCCACAGCTTGGCCACGCGCGGGTAACCGGAGGTGGTCATCGAGCCGCTGCCGAAATCGGTGTAGACGAACACGGTGTCGCGGTCGATCCAGCTCAGGCCGCCCTTCGATTCGGGACGGAAGAAGCCGTCCTTGATCCAGCTCTTGCTGGCCAGGTCGAACTCGCGGGTGACATCGGCGTCGGCACCGCCGCGCGACAGCGCGATCAGGCAGCGGCTGTAATCCGGACGCAGGCAGTCAGCGCCGTGCCAGACCCAGTTCTCGTTTTCGGCCTTGTTCAGCGCATCCAGGTCGAGCACGGTTTCCCAGGTCGGCGAGGCCTTGCGGTACTCGGCCAGGGTGGTGCGACGCCACAGGCCGCGCTCGTGCTGCTTGTCCTTCCAGAAGTTGTAGTAGTAATCGCCGATCTTCTGCACGCCGGGAATCTTGGCGTCCGAGTCGAGCACCTCGCGGATGCTGCTCTCCATCTGCTTGAAGGCCGGGGTCTGCGCCAGGCGCGCCTCGGACTTGGCGTTCTGTTCCTTGACCCAGGACAACGGCTTGTCGCCGGTGACGTCCTCCAGCCAGGCGTAACGGTCGGTGTCTTCAGCGGCCACGGCGGTACCCACCGAGGCAGCGGTCATCATGCCGGCCAGCAGGCAGGCGGAAGCGAATCGTGACATTGCAGCTCCAGGCAGTCATTAGCCGTGGAACGCTAGCATGGATCACCGGGGCCGCCCCCGTGTCGAAGGTCAGGCCGTGGCGGTGTGCGCCTTGCGCGTACGTGTGGGGGAGCGCCGCCGGGCCTGCCCATGGTCGCGTCGCAGCGAGCGGAGCGCGGCCAGCGTAGGCAACGGGCAGCTCAGCAGTGCCCACCAGGCCGCCAACGGCATGCCGACCAGCCACAGCGGCAACCAGCCCAGCCAGGCACTGCTGCCGCGCGCGGCCGGCCACACCAGCACCACGGCCAGGCCAGCAAGGGCGAGCTGCGGCACCACCCGCAACAGGCGCGGATCGGCGCGTTCGCTGACGCGTTCAGTTGGCGGGCGGTGGCGGGGACGTGTGCGCATGCGGATTCTCCGGTGGTCGATGCCGGTCAGCTTGGCTGCGGGGCTTCTCACCGGCTGCGACACCATTGACGGATGGCGTGCACACAGTGACCATGCGCGGGCAAGCCCACTGGAGCCCGCTCCCGCATGACCTCGATCCGCCCGCTCTGCGCTGTGTTGCTGGCCCTGTCCCTGGGCGGTCCGGCAGTGGCTGCCAATTCCCCACCGTCGTCCCGCAACAGCGCCGCGGAAGCCTCTGCAGATGGGGTGATCGACCTGCAGCGCTTCATGGGGACCTGGTACGTGATCGGCCGCGTGCCGAACTTCATCGAGCGCGGCCACGTCGCCAGCGTCAACCAGTACGAGCTGCGCGAGGACCACAAGGTCGCCATCACCTATCGCTACCGCGATGGTTTCGGTGAACCGCTGCAGGAAATCCGTGCGCGCGCCAGCGTCGATCCCGACAGTGGCAACCACGGCTGGCGCACCTGGTTCTACCGGGTCGTGCCGACCCATTCGCGGGTACTGGAAGTCGCACCGGACTATTCCTGGGCGCTGATCGGCTACCCGGGCCGCGAGATGGCCTGGATCTTCGCCCGCACGCCTGACATGGACAAGGCCCTGTACAAGGACCTGGCCGAACGCCTGCGCGACGAGTACGGGGTCAACACCGACAAGCTCAAGCGCGTGCCGCAGCACGCCGAGCAGGTCGGCAAGCTGGGCTACGAAGTACCGAACGTGCGTTGACTGCACACGGTGGTAGTGCCGGCCGCTGGCCGGCAACTGCACGGTGCTTCCCGCGTTCATGAGGTTGCCGGCCAGCGGCCGGCACTACCAGACATGAGGATGCCGGCCAGCGGCCGGCACTACCAGACATGAAGTTGCCGGCCAGCGGCCGGCACCAACAGACATGAGGATGCCGGCCAGCGGCCGGCACTACCCTGAACGATGCCGGGCGCCGCCCGGCATTCTGTTATCTGCGGCTGTAATGCGCGACCAGGCGGTCGCCGAGCATCTGCAGCAGCTGCACCAGCACCAGCAGCAGGACCACGGTGACCAGCGCCACGTCGGTGTGCGAGCGCTGGTAGCCATCGCGGAAGGCCAGGTCGCCCAGGCCACCGGAACCGATCGCACCGCCCATCGCGGTGAAGCCGATCAGGGCCACGGTGGTCACCGTGGCACCGGCAATCAGGCCCGGCCGTGCTTCGGGCAGCAGCACGCGGGTGACCAGCTGCCAGGTGGTGGCACCCATTGCCTGGGTCGCCTCGATCACCCCGCGGTCCACTTCACGCAGCGCGGTTTCCACCAGCCGCGCATAGAACGGCGCAGCGCCGATGACCAGCGGCACGATCGCGCCACGCACGCCCAGCGAGGTGCCCATCATGAACAGGGTGACCGGGATCAGGACGATCATCAGGATGATGAAGGGCACCGAGCGCAGCAGGTTCACCACCAGCGCCAGCACGCCGTAGGCAACCGGCCGGCGCTTCAGCTGTGGCGCACCGAACAGGTACAGCAGCACGCCCAGCGGCAGGCCGATGGCCAGGGTCAGCGGGAGCGAACCGGCAAGCATCAGCAGGGTGTCGATGGTGGCCTGGCCGATGTCGGCCCACTTGCCTGCATCCAGGTGACGGAAGAAGCCGCCGGCGGTGGCGATGATCATCGACGCAGTTCCTCAACATGCACGCCGGCAGCCACGAATGCGGCCTGCGCGGCGGACTGGTCACCGCCCACCAAGGCGACGATCAGCTGGCCATACGGGGTGTCCTTGATCCGGTCGATACGCCCGGACAGGATGTTGTAGTCGACCCCGGTCTGCCGCGCGACGCTGCCGAGCAGGGGTTCGTAGGTGTCGGCGCCAAGGAAGGTCAGGCGCACGACACGGCCACCGACCGCGTCGAAATCGCGGTGCAGGGTACCCTCGTCCACCTGCTCCGATTCGCTGACGAAACGGCGGGTGGTCGGGTGCTGCGGGTGCAGGAACACCTTCGTTACCGGGCCGGTCTCGACCAGCTGGCCGGCATCAAGCACGGCCACGCGGTCGCAGACGCGACGGATCACGTCCATCTCGTGGGTGATCAGCACGATGGTCAGGCCCAGTTCGCGGTTGATCTTCGACAGCAGCGCCAGCACCGACGCGGTGGTCTGCGGATCGAGCGCGCTGGTGGCCTCGTCGCACAGCAGGATCTGCGGGCGGGTGGCCAGTGCGCGGGCGATGCCCACACGTTGCTTCTGGCCGCCCGACAACTGCGCCGGGTACTTGTCCGCATGCGCCTGCAGGCCCACGGTCTGCAGCAGCTCGGCCACGCGCGCATCGATCTCGGCCTTCGGCGTACCGGCCAGCTCCAGCGGGAAGGCGACATTGCCGGCCACCGTGCGCGAGGACAGCAGGTTGAAGTGCTGGAAGATCATGCCGATCCGGCGGCGCAGCGCGCGCAGGCCTTCCGGATCCAGCGCGGTGACATCTTCGCCGGCGATCAGCAGGCGGCCACCACTGGGCTCCTCCAGGCGGTTGATCATGCGGATCAGCGTCGATTTGCCCGCACCGGAATGGCCGATGATGCCGAACACCTCGCCGGCCTCGATGGTCAGGTCCAGCGGCTGCAGCGCGCTGACCGCGCGGCCGGCAACGGCATAGGATTTGTGCAGGCGCTGGAACTCGATCACGGGATCAGCTCACCGGGAGGGCGATGGAAGGGGCGTGCAGCCTACCAGCGCCGGCGCTCGCGCGCCCGCGCCATGGGCCAGAATGTTATTCCTTTTGGTTCTAAGCTGCCCGCATCGGCACATCGGCGGCGGTCAGAGCCCCCTGCGGGGATCCGACCCCGGGGTCGGATCCCCGCAGGGGCTCTGACCCCTTCCCCAGCCAGATCGGTTCAGGGATGGTCCAACGGTTTCGGCGGCTCCTGCCGGTTCACCCGTTCGCGGTGCAGCAGGTACAGGCCCGAGGCGACGATGATTGCCGCGCCCGCCCAGGTGTAGCCATCCGGCAGCTGCCCCCAGAAGGCCAGGTCCCAGCCGATTACCCAGACCAGGCCGCTGTATTCGAGCGGTGCGATCATCGATGCCTCACCCAGCTGGAAGGCCTTGGTCAGCGCGATCTGGCCCAGCGCCCCGGCCAGGCCCATGCCGGCGATCAACGGCGCATGCGCCATCTGCAGCGGCACCCAGCCGGGGATAGCCAGCAGCCCGGCGCCGATGGCCATGATGACCAGGAACCAGACCACCATCGACTGCGAGGTATCGGTGCGGGTCAACAGGCTGACGGTGATCGCGGCGATGGCATAGGCGGTGGCGGCGGCCAGCACCATCAGGCCCGGCACCGAGATGAAACCGCCCACGCCCGGCCGCAGCACCACCAGCACGCCGACCAGGCCGATGCCGATGGCGACCCAGCGCCGCGGCCCGACCCGCTCGCCCAGCAGCGGAACCGACAGTGCGGCAATCAGCAGCGGCGCGACGAAATAAATGGTGTAGGCGGTGGACAGCGGCAGGTCGCGCAGGGCGAACACGAAGCAGCCGATCATCGCCATGCCCAGCCCGCCGCGCAGCAGGTGCAGCCCCCAGCGGCGCGGGATCAGCGAGCGTGGCCCGGCACTGGCCAGCACCCAGACCAGCACGAAGGGCAGCGACGCCGCGCCACGCAGGAAGGTGACCTGCAGCGAGGGATAGCCGGCCGAGAGCTGCTTCATGCCGGCGTCCATCAGCGAGAAACAGGCGACAGCAGCGACCATCCAGGCCACGGCGCGCGAAGGGGAGCGTTGCACGTTCATGGCCCATTATCGCCGACCACGGGCGTTGCCGCCGCGACCGGCGCGATAGAATGGCCGCCACTGATTTCTGCGGAGTAACGCCCATGCCTTCCTTCGACGTTGTGTCCGAAGTCGACACCCACGAACTGACCAATGCGCTCGACCAGGCCAACCGCGAGCTTGCCACCCGTTTCGACTTCAAGGGCGTGGACGCCAAGTTCGAACGAGACGGCGAAGTGATCACCCAGTCCGCGCCGAGCGAGTTCCAGCTCAAGCAGATGAACGACATCCTGCGCGCTCGCCTGGCCGCCCGCAGCATCGACGTGCTCAGCCTGGAATATGGCGACGTGGAAACCAACCTTGCGCAGGCCCGGCAGAAGATCACCGTCAAGCAGGGCATCGAGCAGAAGATCGCCAAGAAGATCGCTGCGGCGCTGAAGGAAGCCAAGCTGAAGGTGGAAACCCAGATCAACGGCGACAAGCTGCGGGTGATGGGCAAGAAGCGCGACGACCTGCAGGACGCCATCGCCGTGCTGAAGGCCGGCAAGTTCGAACTGCCGCTGCAGTTCAACAACTTCCGCGATTGATCGACACCGCGATGTAGCGCCGGCCTACGTGGCCGGCCTCACTCGCGCAGCAGTTTGTACAGCGTTGTCCGCGAGATGCCGAGCTGGCGTGCGGCGAGGCTGAGGTTGCCTTCGGCGGTATGGGCGGCTCGCCGTGCCGCATCGCGCTGCTGGTCACGCAATGGTGCCGCCTGCACGGGCGCTCCGGCCGTAGCCGGTGAACGTGTCCGTGCGGCGCGCGGTGCCTGCAGATGCTGCAGATGGACCGCACTGCCCTCGCCCAGTCGCACCCGATGCGCGGGGCCGGGCTGCAGCAGTCGACGTCGCTGTGCTGCGCTGGCGCCGGCAAACAGCGTGTTCAGCGAAAGCAGCGGCAGCGGCCCACGCCGCGGCAGGCCGAGCAGGCGCCGGGCGACGCGATTGGCGCAAAGCAACTGGCCGTCTTCCTGCACCGCCAACAAGCCCTGCAGCGGTGATGCCAACCAGCGCGGATCATGCTGAACCGCCAGCAGATGCACATCGCTGAGCGTATGCATCAAGCGGTTCTCGATGGCCAGCGCTGCCTGCCGGAAATAGCCCTGCAGCAACGCCGGATCGCGTTCCCCCAGCCCAGTGATGTCGATCGCACCGCAGACCTGCCCCTGCAGGTCATGCAGCGGCTCACTCAGGCAGAACACGGGGGCGAACCGCTGCAGATAGTGTTCATTGCCGCGTACCAATGCGGGAAGGTCGTCGGCCAGGCTGACCGCAGGCGCGGTGGTACCGATCTCGGCCTCGCCCAGCCGCCGGCCCACCTGGATCGGCCGCAGCAGCGCTGCATCTTCCAGGCCATGGGCGCGATGCACGATCACCATGCCCTCACGGTTGGCGCAGAACATCGTCCACCCACGCGCACCGAACGCGGCCCACAACTGCTCCAGTTCCGGCTGCACGCAACGCGCCAGGCGGCGGTCATCGCGGGACTCCAAGCGGTGTCCGTTGCCCTGCAACGGCGGGTAATACGGCTCCTGCCCGGGGCGCACACCCGCCGCATGCGAGCGCTGCCAGGACTGCTGCAACGGCAGGGGCAGCATCGCCAGCGACTGCACGTCGCCCTCGGCGAAGGCGGCCCGAGCCGCCACCAGCTGCTGTTGCCCGACTGTCGTGGCCATCATGCATGCAGCGTACACCCACACACGCCATGCCCGCGTTACATGCCAACAACGGAGCGTTTCCATTTCGTCGGGCATTCATCCACGCATCGCGTGGATCCACGTGTCGACCAAGGTCGACACCCACCAACAGCCGCATGGCCGACCCCCACCAACAGCAGCACAGGACGCCGTTCCGACAGATCCCGGGAACCTATGGTCACCCCAGCACAGCGCCAAGCCGGGAAATGCGTTTCCATTCTCGTCCGGCATTCATCCACGCATGGCGTGGATCTATGTGTCGACCAAGGTCGACACCCACCAACAGCCGCGTGCCGACCAACGGTCAGCACCCACCAACAGCAGCGGGAACCTGTCGAAGGCGGGGTGGGTCCGGTTGCGGGGGCGTGAGCCGCATGGATGCGGCGACCGAGCTTACATGGACGTACTTGCAGCGTCCCCCGCAACCGGACCCACCCCGCCATCCCACGGAATGCCCGCTTTTGCCGTTGCCGTTGCCGTTGCCGTTGCCGTTGCCGTTGCCGTTGATTCGGCAGGTGCAGGGAGCAGCCCTGCAAACCCACCCCACCCTCACCTCACGCCGCAATCCGCAGAATCGGCTTCAGCGTAATCCCCCGCGTGCTGTCCTCGGCCGCCTGGTTGATCTGCTCCAGCGGATAGAACTTCACCAGCCTGTCGAACGGGAAGCGCCCCTGCTGGTACAGCGTCACCAGCTGCGGAATGAACACCTGCGGCACGCTGTCGCCCTCGACAATCCCACGGATGCTGCGGCCACCCAGCAGCAGGTTGTTCACATCGAAACTGGCAGTGGTGCCCAGCTTCGGCGCACCGACCACGCCCATCATGCCAAGCCCGCCGAGCGCTTCGATGCCGGCTGACAGCACTTCCGGGCGCCCGGTCGATTCCAGCGCGAAATCGGCGCCACCACCGGTGATCGCGCGCACCGCCTCGATCACATCGGTCTCGCGGCTGTTGACCACATGGGTGGCGCCCAGCTCCATGGCCAGCTGCAACCGCGAGGGCACCACGTCGATGGCGATGATGGTGGTGGCACCGGCGACCTTGGCCGCCATCACCGCACTCAGGCCGACCGCACCGGCGCCATAGCTGGCGAAGCTGCTGCCTGATCGCACCTGCAGCGAGTTGAGCACCGCACCGGCACCGGTCTGGATGCCGCAGCCCAGCGGACCGAGCAGCTCCAGCGGCGCATCGTCAGGCACCTTGATCGCATTGATCTCGCGCGCCAGCGCAAACGTGGCGAACGACGACTGTGCAAAGAAGTGATCGTGCAGCGGTTGGCCCTGTGCATCGGTGATGGCGGTATGGCCGTGGCCATCATCACCACCGAAATTCAGCGCGAAGAAATCGCGGCAGTACGCACCGTGGCCACCACGACAGGGATTGCAGTGGCCGCATTGGCCGTAGGTCAGCACGACATGGTCGCCGGCCTTCAGTTCGCGCACATTGGGGCCGACCGCTTCGACGATGCCCGCACCTTCATGGCCCAGCACTGCCGGCAGCGGTACCGGATAGTACTGGTCACGCACGATCAGGTCGGTATGGCACAGGCCGGTCGCTACGATTTTCACCAGCACTTCGTCGTCCTGCGGGCCGCGCAGGCGCGCCTGCTCGATGACAAAGGGCTGTTCCTTGCCGCGCACCACCGCTGCGGTGATGTCACGCGATCCACTGTTGCTGCTCATCGTTGCGTTCTCCTCGATCAGATGGGATAGGCCGGGGCTTCGCCCTTGACCGTCATCCATTGCCACTGGGTGAATTCCTCCACGTTGGACGGACCGCCGATGCTGGTGCCGTTGCCGGACGCCCCTACCCCACCGAAGGGATTGATGACCTCGTCGTTCACGGTCTGGTCGTTGATGTGCAGCAGACCGGTGCGCAGGCGCTCGCCCAGCTTCAGCGCGCGGCCGACATTGCGGGAGACGATCGCCATCGACAGGCCGTACTCGCTGTCATTGGCCAGGCGCACGGCTTCGTCGTCGTCATCGAACGGCACCACCACCGCTACTGGCGCGAAGATCTCTTCGTTGAACGCCGGATTGTCGACACTGACGTTGCCGAGCACGGTGGGTGCGAAGAACAGGTCCTGGTGGGTGCCGCCGGTTTCGAGCGTGGCACCCGCCTTCAACGCGTCGTCGACCACACGCGCCGCATGGTCGCGTTGCGCGGCATTGATCAGTGGGCCCAGCGCAACATCCTCGCGTGCCGGGTCACCCACCTTCAGCGACTTCGCCTTGGCCACCAGCTTCTGCAGGAAGGCCTGGTGGATGCTGCGCTGTACCAGCACACGGCCGGTGGCCATGCAGATCTGGCCCTGGTGCAGGTACACCCCCCAGGCGGTGTTGGCTACAGCCAGGTCGAGATCCGCATCGTCAAGGATGATCAGCGCGTTCTTGCCGCCCAGCTCCAGTGACACCTTTTTCAGGTGCTTGCCGGCGGCTTCGCCAACCTTGCGTCCGGCCGCCGTCGAGCCGGTGAACTGGATCATCGCCACATGCGGGTCGCTGGTCAGCGCGGCACCGGCGGCGCCGTCGCCGGGCAACATCTGCAGCACACCCTGCGGAAGACCAGCCTGCTCGAACAGGCGTGCGATCACCGCACCACCACACACCGCCGTGCGCGGGTCCGGCTTGAGCACCACGGCATTGCCGAGCGCGATCGCCGGCGCCACCGCGCGCATCGCCAGGTACAGCGGGAAATTGAACGGAGAGATCACCCCCACCACACCCAGCGGACGGCGCCGCGCCAGGTTCAGCCGCCCAGGTTCGGACGGCAGGATCTCACCCACGCTGCGCGAAGGCAGCGCGGCGGCCTCATGCAGCGCCTTGATGGTCACCTTGGCTTCGAAACCGGCCTTCAGGCGGGTGGAGCCACTTTCACGGACCAGCCAGTCGACCAGCGTATCGATGTTTTCTTCGGCCAGGCGTGCAGCCTTGCGCAGCACCTCGGCGCGCTGTTCGTACGGCGCTGCCGCCCATGCCTGTTGCGCCTGCGCCGCAGCGGCCGCCGAACGTGCGACCTGCGCCGCATCGGCCAGTCCGATTTCGCCAAGCGAGTGCCCGGTGGCGGGCTCGATCACCGGCTGGCGCTGTGCAGCGGCGCTCCATTGACCGTCGAAGAAGGCGCCTGACCAGAGTGCGTCCGGCAGCCATGGGGAAGATGCAGTCATGAAAAGTCCTCCTGTGTCGTGCCGCCATTGCACGCCTGGCCCGCAGCGTCGGCAATCGGCCATTGGCGTGATATCGGCAAGGGATTGAATCAATGGGAATTTCCAGCATCGCCGTTGTCCAGTTCCTGCACAGTGAACGGCGCCCCTGCAGCGGCCCGCCTACAATGGCCACCCCCGCCAGCCGATGCGCCCGCCATGACCGACACCCCCCTGCCCACCGATGACCCGATCGCCGCCACCCGCCTGTGGCTGGAGCGCATCGTCATCGGCCTGAACCTGTGCCCGTTCGCCAAGGCGGTGTACGTGAAGGACCAGGTCCGCATCGTGCTGAGCGACGCGACCACACCCGAAGCCCTGGTGGAAGAACTGGCCGAAGAACTGGTGCTGCTGCGCGACACGCCGGCCGAGCAGATCGATACCACCCTGATCGTGCACCCGCAGGTGCTGACCGACTTCCTCGACTACAACGACTTCCTCGACAACGCCGATGCGGCGATCGAGGCGCTGGACCTGCAGGGCATCCTGCAGGTGGCCAGCTTCCATCCGGACTACCAGTTCGACGGCGTCGCCGCCGATGACGCCAGCAACTACACCAACCGCGCGCCCTACCCCACCCTGCACCTGCTGCGCGAAGACAGCGTGGCACGCGCGGTGGATGTCTACCCGGACCCGGACGTGATCGTCGAGCGCAACATCCAGACCCTGGACCGGATCGGTGTCGAGGGCTGGCACCGTCGCCTGCGCGGCGACGACCTGTCATGAGCACGGTGCCGCCGATTGCCACCTGGCCGGCTGCGCCGCTGCACGGCAGGGTGGTGCTGGTCACCGGCGGTGCCAACGGCATCGGCCGCGGCATCGCCCAGGCGGTGCTCGGGGCCGGCGGCCGTGTGCTGATCGGCGATCTGGATGTGGAGGCGGGCCAGGCCTGCCTGGCCGAATGGCAGCGCGGCGATGATGCCGCGTTCCAGCGGCTGGACATCACCGACGAAAGCAGCGTGCGCGACTTCATCGCAGTGGCCCTGCAACGCTTCGGGCGCATCGACGGCCTGGTCAACAATGCCGGCATCGCCGGGCCGCACGGCACCCTGCTGCAGGACATGGAGTGGGAAGAATGGCAGCGCCGACTGTCATCGCTGCATGGCGCGTTCCTGTGCAGCAAGCACGCATTGCCGGCGTTGTCGGCCGACGCAGGCGCGATCATCAACATCGCATCGACGCGCGCCTGGCAGTCCGAGGCGCACAGCGAAGCCTACGCTGCGGCCAAGGGTGGGCTGGTGGCCTTCACCCATGCACTGGCCATCAGTGCGGGACCGGCGGTGCGGGTGAACAGCATCAGCCCCGGCTGGATCAGCACCGATGCCTGGCAGGCGCCGTCACGCCGGCACGTGCCGCAGTACTCGGCCACCGACCACGCCCAGCATCCGGTTGGCCGCGTCGGCGAACCCGAGGACATCGGCGCACTGGCGGTGTACCTGCTGTCCTCGTTGTCCGGCTTCAGCACCGGCCAGGACTTCATCGTCGACGGCGGCATGACCCGGAAGATGATCTACGCCGATTGAAAGCGGGACGCCCCGGTAGCGCCGGGCCATGCCCGGCGGCTTTCCTACGCAGCGCTCCGTGCTCGCCGGGCATGGCCCGGCGAGCACGGAGCGCTGCCTTTTTTGCGTTTACGCCATGCCGGAGCATTCCGGTAGATCCACGCCATGCGTGGATGGCGGCAACCTGCTTACGCCATGCCCGAATGGCGCAGCAGCGCGTCGATCTGCGGCGCACGGCCGCGGAAGGCCTTGAAGTTCTCGGCGGCCGGGCGACTGCCGCCGCGCGACAGCACCTCGTCGCGGAAACGCGCGCCGGTTGCGGCCAGCGCCTGCGGCGCTTCCTCGAACGCGGCGTAGGCATCGGCGCTCAATACTTCGGCCCACTTGTAGCTGTAGTAACCGGCGGCATAGCCACCGGCGAAGATATGGCTGAACTGGTGCGGGAAGCGATTCCAGCTCGGCGGATGGTTCACCGCCACTTCCGCACGCACCCGCTCAAGCAGTGCCAGCACGCTGTCCTGCGCCGCCTCGAACTGGCTGTGCAGCAGCATGTCGAACAGACCGAATTCCAGCTGGCGCACGGTGGCCATGCCGCTGTGGAAGTTGCGTGCGGCCAGCATGCGCTCGTACAGCGCGCGCGGCAGCGGCTCGCCGGTTTCCACATGCGCGGTCATGCCCTGCAGGTGGTCCCATTCCCAGCAGAAGTTCTCCATGAACTGGCTGGGCAGCTCCACCGCATCCCACTCCACGCCGTTGATGCCGGCCACGCCCAGTTCGCCGATGCGGGTCAGCAGCTGATGCAGGCCATGGCCCATTTCATGGAACAGCGTGGTCACTTCATTGTGGCTGAAGGTTGCCGGCTTGCCATCGGCACCACGGCCGAAGTTGCACACCAGGTACACCAGCGGCGTCTGTACGCTGCCATCGGCGCGCTCGCGGCGGTTGCGGCAGTCATCCATCCACGCGCCGCCACGCTTGCCCTCGCGGGCGTACAGGTCCAGGTAGAACTGGCCGACCAGGGCGCCCTGCGCATCCACCAGGCGGAAGAAGCGCACGTCCTCATGCCAGACCGGCGCGCTGTCTTCCTGCACGCGCAGGCCGTACAGCTGCTCGATCACCGAGAACAGGCCGCCGAGTACCTTCGGTTCGGTGAAATACTGCTTCACTTCCTGCTCGGAGTAGCTGTAACGCGCCTGCTTCAGGCGGTCGGCGGCGAACGCCAGATCCCAGGCCTGCAGGCTGTCGATACCGAGATGCTCGCGGGCGAACTGCTCCAGCTCGGCGCGGTCCTTGGCGGCGAACGGCTTGGCGCGCGCGGCCAGGTCACGCAGGAAGCCCAGCACTTCGGCGGGGTCGCTGGCCATCTTGGTGGCCACCGAATAGTCGGCGTAGGAATCAAAGCCCAGCAGCGCGGCCAGCTCGGCACGCAGTGCAAGGATGCGATCGATGTTGCCGCCGTTGTCCAGCGCATCGTCGCCGAACTCGGAGGCGCGTTGCGCGCTGGCGCGGTACAGGATCTCGCGCAGGTCGCGGTCCTCGCCCCAGGTCTGCACCGGCAGGTAGCACGGCATCTGCAGGGTCAGCTTCCAGCCTGCCTTGCCGTCTTTTTCCGCAGCGGCGCGTGCAGCAGCCTTCACGTCGTCCGGCACGCCGGCCAGGCGCGCCGGGTCTTCGACGATCAGCGACCACGCATCGGTGGCGTCGAGCACGTTCTGCGAGAACTTCGCCGACAGCGCCGACAGTTCCTCCTTGATGGCGGAAAAACGCTGCTGCGCGTCCGCATCCAGTTCAGCACCGCCGAGGCGGAAATCACGCAGGGTGTTGTCCAGCACCTTGCGGCGCGCCTCATCAAAACCGGCCGCTTCGGTGCTGGCCGCCAGCGCCTGGTACTGGCGGTACAGCGCCAGGTTCTGGCCCAGCGCACTGGCAAAACGGGTCACCCGCGGCAGGTTGCTGTTGTAGGCCTCACGCAGCTCCGGCGTGTTGACCACGCCCTGCAGGTGGCCCACCAGGCCCCAGGCGCGCCACAGGCGTTCGGTGGCGTCGTCCAGCGGGGTGACGAAGGTCTGCCAGGTTACCGGCTGCACCTGCTCGGCAGCGCTGACCGCCGCTTCGGCCTGCGCCAGCAGCACGTCCAGCGCCGGCGCCACATGCTCGGGGCGGATCGCCTCGAAGCGCGGCAGGCCGGAAAAATCGAGCAGGGGGTTGGCAACGGTCACGGCAGGTCTCCAGAGTACGGGCCCGGCAGCGCGGGCAGCCAGATCGATATGGCGCTGGCCGGGCCGGCAGACAAGGGGCGGCGGACCATTGTTCACGTCGGCCTTACGGCCGTCGGCTGAAGCTTGCGGCGCGGGGGAGACCGCAGCGGAACGTGTCGAGGAGGCCCCACATGGAAGGTCTGGCTCCAGCTCCATCCGCAGTACGTTCACCAACGCTGGCGCTGTCGGCCAGCCCGACTGAACTGGCCTGGATCGCCGCGCTGTGCGATGCGGGCGATGATGCGCCGCGCCACCTGCAGCAGTTGCAGGCACTACAGCGCCAGGGCGGCAGGTTCAGCGACGAGCAGGAATGGTATCCCCTCGAAGTGATCGAGCGCGGTGCCAGCCAGGTGCGGCTGGGCCACGAGCGCGAATTCGTCATCTGCGTGCTGCTGTGGCTGCAGGCCCTGGCCCAGGGCCGGGCCAGCAGCCTGGACCCACGCCTGCACCTGGACGACCGCGCCGTGGAGATCGAGGCCCTGCCCGACGCGCTGCGCGATGCGGTACTGGAGGCCTTCATGGCCGCCGGGTATTGAGCGCGATCCAATGCGCCGCTGCGCTCGCCGGGCATGGCCCGGCGCTGCCGACCTGTCCTGGTAGCGCCGGGCCATGCCCGGCGGATGCCTGACGGGCTTACAGCGCTTCCAGACTGCACCACGGCAATCCAGGCAGGCCCTGCCCGGCCACCGCCGCCGCTACCTGCGCGTCGGCAGCGTCCACATCGATTCCCTGCCGCACATACCAGGCCGGGTCGTAATAGCTGTGCGCGTAGCGATCGCCGCTGTCGCACAGGATGCTGACGATGCTGCCCTGGCGGCCGGCCTCGCGCATCCACTGCGCGGCCTGCAGCACGCCGATGAAGTTGGTGCCGGTGGAGCCACCGACGCGGCGCCCCAGCTGGCGGCTGACATGACGCATCGCAGCCAGGCTCAAGGCGTCGGGCACCTTCACCATGGCATCGACACTGGTCGGGATGAAGCTGGACTCCACCCGCGGCCGGCCGATGCCTTCCACCCGCGAGCCGCCGTTGCAGGTCATGCCGCGCCACTCGTTGCCGCCGGCCAGTGCAGCCTGGTAGCCATCGTAGAACACCGAGACTTCCGGGTCCGCACACAGGATGCGGGTGTCATGCCGGCGATAGCTGACGTAGCGCCCGAGCGTTGCTGCGGTACCGCCGGTGCCGGGGCTGCACACGATCCAGTCTGGAATCGGGCTGGGCTCCTCGGCCATCTGCTTGAAGATCGATTCGGCGATGTTGTTGTTGGCACGCCAGTCGGTGGCGCGCTCGGCATAGGTGAACTGGTCCATGAAGTGGCCGCCGGTTTCGCGGGCCAGCTTTTCCGAATCGCAGTTGAGGTCGCAGGCGCGCTCGACCAGATGGCAGCGGCCACCGTGGAACTCGATCGCGGCAATCTTCTCCGGCGACGTCGTGGCCGGCATCACTGCGATGAACGGCAGGCCGAGCAGGCGCGCGAAGTAGGCCTCGGAAACGGCGGTGGAGCCGCTGGAGGCCTCGATCACCGGCCGCCCTTCACGCAGCCAGCCGTTGGCCAGCGCATACAGGAACAGCGAACGGGCCAGCCGGTGCTTGAGGCTGCCGGTGGGATGGCTCGATTCATCCTTCAGGTACACCTCGATGCCCTCGAACCCGGGCAGCGCCAGCGGGATCAGGTGGGTATCGGCGGAACGGTTGAAATCGGCTTCGATCTTGCGGATGGCGGCGGCCACCCATTCACGCTGCGACATGGCGGGCAATGGTCATCAGGACGGAACGGTGCGATCCGGCCATTGTACGTCGCGGTGCCGTCAGCTGCCGGCCCGTAGAATGACACCCATCCGGCCGGCAACGGCCCTGTCTGAAGGACCTCCCCCATGACCATTCCCGCCCTGCGCGATGTCCCCGGCGTCGCCGCCCAGGCCCCGGCCGAGACCACCGGCTTCGTCTTCAACCACACCATGCTGCGGGTCAAGGACGCCACCGCCTCGCTGGACTTCTACACCCGCGTGCTGGGCTACCAGCTGATCGACAAGCGCGACTTCGCCGAAGCCCAGTTCAGCCTGTACTTCCTGGCCTACGTACCTGCCGGCACCGTGGTGCCGGAAGATGACAACACCCGCCGCCTGTGGATGGCCGGCCTGCCGGGCGTGCTGGAACTGACCCACAACCATGGCACCGAGAACCAGGAAGGCGCCGTCTACCACGACGGCAACAGCGACCCGCGCGGCTTCGGCCACATCTGCGTGTCGGTGCCGGACATCGAAGCGGCCTGCCAGCGTTTCGAAGACCTGGGCGTCACCTTCCAGAAGCGCCTGACCGACGGCCGCATGAAGAACCTGGCCTTCATCAAGGACCCGGACGGCTACTGGGTCGAGATCATCGCCAACGGCTGACCCAGAAAGGGGCACAATTCCGGTAGCGCCGGGCCATGCCCGGCGGCCTTGAGCAGGCCGCGCTGCGCGCTCGCCGGGCCCGGCCCGGCGCTACCGACTCCGTCCCCCTTTTTTGCGAGGTTCGTATGGAAACGATGGAACTGCACCGCGGGCGATTGATCGACCACATCCAGCTGGTCGTACGCGATCTGGCCGCCAGCCGCCGCTTCTACCAGGCGGTGTTCGACACGATCGGCATCCCGGTGGCCGGCGAAGGCGATGACTACTTCTGGGCCGACGAGTTGTTCATTTCCAGCGCCAGCAGCGAGGCCGCTGCCGGCCAGTTGACCGGTCGCCATCACCTGGCCTTCCAGGCCCGCGATACCGCCACCGTCGATGCTTTCCACAGCGCTGCGCTGGCGGCGGGCGGCAAGGACAACGGCGCGCCCGGCGAGCGCCCGTACCATCCCGGCTACTACGGCGCCTTCGTGCTCGATCCGGATGGCAACAACATCGAGGTCGTCTACCACGGCCCGGCGAACTACAGCGCCGATTCGGTGAAGGTCAGCTTCTGATTCCTGCGCTACGCGCTCGCCGGGCATGGCCCGGCGCTACCAACGAATGAAACCGGGCATGGCCCGGCGCTACCAACGAAGAAGCCGGGCAATGCCCGGCTTCGTTTCATCACACAGCGCAGGCCTCAGTGGGCCGCCATGTAGATGTCCTGCAACACGGCCTTTTCCAGCTCCAGCTCGCCCAGCAGGTTCTTCACGATGTCACCCAGGCTGAGGATGCCGACCAGCTTGCTGCCGTCGGTGACCATCAGGTGGCGACGACGCGAGTAGGTCATCAGGGACATGGCCTGCTTCAACGTGGCGTCCGGCGCAATGCCTTCCAGGCCGGTGGACGGCAGGCTGGAAATCACCCGGCGACCGGCCTGCGGGCCATCATCGGCCAGGCTGCGGACGATGTCCTTTTCGGAAATGATGCCGACCGGCGCATCATCCTTCATCACGACCAGTGCGGCGATTTTATTCGCGCTCATCTTGTGCGCGGCGGCACCGATCGTGTCTTCCGTGTCGATGGTGATGACAGCTTCTTTCTTGGATTGCAGGAGCTCGCGGACGTTCATTCTTGTTTCCTGGTGCAGGTCACTCAAGTCAAAAAAGTGTGCTCTGCCGATTCGCCCCCTCCCCGGGAACAGACCTTTCAGTGCACGTCTGGCGCACCCACCTGCCGCTTGGAATGGATCGGCAGACGTCGTGCTGCAACACGAACGAGGGGGTTCAACGGCTCAACCCGGATCTCGGTCAACTCGATTCTACGACTGCGACCATCGGTCACTAGCGGCATCGATGGGACAGTTCGTCGTAGGAACCAACTGACGATCCAGAGAATGGCACCGCGGCTGAAACCGCCGCTGAATACAGGCGATGTCGCGCATTAAAGATTGATTGCCTGCTGCCGACTGCGGACAGAAAACCCGGCAGCTGTCCCACTTGGCAGCGCCAGCGTCGTAAACGAAAGGGGCCACGTGGGCCCCTTTCGCATGCAGCATCCAATGGATCCGAGTGTTACTCCACCGTAACGCTCTTGGCCAGGTTGCGCGGCTTGTCCACGTCGGTGCCGCGCGCCAGCGCGGTGTGGTACGCCAGCAGCTGCACCGGGATGGTGTGCACCACCGGGCTGAGCACGCCGGCATGGCGCGGGGTGCGGATCACGTGCACGCCTTCGGACGCGTTGAAGTTGCTGTCCTGGTCGGCGAACACGAACAGCTCGCCGCCACGCGCGCGCACTTCCTGCATGTTGGACTTGACCTTCTCCAGCAGGCTGTCGTTGGGTGCGATCACCACCACCGGCATGTCCTCGTCCACCAGCGCCAGCGGCCCGTGCTTGAGCTCGCCGGCCGGGTAGGCCTCGGCGTGGATGTACGAGATTTCCTTCAGCTTGAGCGCGCCTTCCAGGGCGATCGGATAGTGCAGGCCACGGCCGAGGAACAGCGCACTGCTCTTGCGTGCGAAGCGCTCGGCCCATGCGGCGATCTGCGGTTCCATGTTCAACGCATGCTGCACGCTGCCCGGCAGGAAACGCAGCTGCTCCAGGTAGTCCGCTTCCTGTGCGGCATCAACGCGGCCATGCAGCTTGCCCAGCACCACGGTCAGCTGGAACAGCGCGGCCAGCTGGGTGGTGAACGCCTTGGTCGAGGCCACGCCGATCTCGGCGCCGGCACGGGTGTAGCAGACCAGTTCGCTGGCGCGCGGAATCGCGCTTTCCGGCACGTTGCAGATCGACAGCGTGTGCGTGTGTCCCAGCGATTTGGCGTACTTCAGCGCTTCCATCGTGTCCAGCGTTTCGCCGGACTGGGAGATGGTCACGATCAGGTGCTTGGGATTGGCATACGCGGCGCGATAGCGGTACTCGCTGGCGATCTCCACGCTGCACGGCAGGCCGGCGATGGCCTCGATCCAGTAGCGCGCGGTCAGGCCCGAGTAGTAACTGGTACCACAGGCCAGGATCTGCACGCCCTCGATACCCGACAGCACCGCTTCGGCATTCTTGCCGAACAGTTCGGCCGGGAAGCCACCAGCGTCGATCGCCGCTTCGATGGTGTCGCCCAGCGCACGCGGCTGCTCGTGGATCTCCTTCTGCATGAAGTGGCGGTACGGGCCCAGCTCCAGCGAGGCCAGCGAGACATCGGAGAGATGCACATCGCGCTCGATCGGCTGATCGTTGCCATCGAAGATGCTCACGCCATCCCGGCGGATCTCGGCGGTGTCGCCCTCTTCCAGGAAGATCACCTTGCGCGTGGCCGACAGCACGGCCGACACATCGGACGCCACGAAGTTCTCGCCCTCGCCCAGCCCGACCAGCAGCGGGCAGCCCATGCGGGCACAGACGAAGCGTTCCGGCTCGGCACGGCTGACCACGGCCAGCGCATAGGCACCGGTCAGTTCCTTCACCGTGTGCTGCAGCGCGACCAGCAGGTCATCGCCCTTCTTCAGATGGTGGTGGATCAGGTGGGCGATCACTTCGGTGTCGGTCTGCGACTCGAAGGTATAGCCCAGCGCGCGCAGCTTCTCGCGCTGCTCCTCATGGTTCTCGATGATGCCGTTGTGCACCAGCGCCACGCCATGGCTGATGTGCGGATGCGCGTTCGCCTCGGTGACACCACCATGGGTGGCCCAGCGGGTGTGGCCGATACCCAGGCTGGCGTTGAAGCCTTCAGCCTCGGCAGCAGTGGCCATCTCCGAGACACGACCGGTGCGGCGTACGCGGCGCACCTCGGGCCGTTCGGCCTGATCGATCACGGCGATGCCGGAGGAATCGTAGCCGCGGTATTCCAGTCGCTTCAGTCCTTCGATCAGCAGCGGCACCACGTCGCGCCCGGCGATCGCACCCACGATTCCACACATGTCACGCATTTCCTTGAAGACGGTCGCCGCATTCTAGCCTGCGTGTCCGCCAGCCCCCTCCTGTCCGCTTAATGAAAGTGTCCGGAAAGGTGTCCGCGGACACCCGGACAGTAGCGACACATGTTCAACTCATTGATGGAAAAGGAAATAAAGTTGGCACGTTGTGTGCTTTGTCCATAGCACCACTCTGGCACCACCGACAGGCACGAACCCGATGATCCGCGACACCTCCGCCCAGGACCAGATCGTTTCCTCCGCTTCAGCCAGTGCCCCCAAGGCCGCATGGCACCGTTACCGCTGGCCGGCCCTGGCGGGCATCGCGCTGCTGGCCGGCATCGGCTGGGCCGTGCATGCGTGGTCCAATGCCAGCAGCTCGTTCGACAGCAGCCGGGTGCGCATCGCCGAAGTGCAGCGCGGCGACCTGGTGCGCGACATCGCCGCCGACGGCCGCGTGATCGCCGCCAACAGCCCGGTGCTGTACGCCATCTCCGCCGGCACGGTGGACCTGAAGGTGGTCGCCGGTGACGTGGTCAAGAAGGGCCAGGAGCTGGCGATCATCGACAGCCCCGAGCTGCGCAGCAAGCTCGCCCAGGAGGAGGCCACCCTGGCCGGCCTGGAGGCCGAGGCCAGCCGCGCCAACCTGGATGCCACCCTGGCCCGGGCCAAATCGCGCAAGGAAACCGACCAGGCCAGCATCGAGCGGCAGGCCGCCGACCGCGACCTGCAGCGCTACCAGCGCGGCTTCGATGGCGGCGCGGTGCCGCAGATCGATCTGGCCAAGGCCCAGGACACCCTGAAGAAGGCCGACATCAGCCTGGTCAATGCCACCACCGATGCACGCCTGCAGAGCCAGGGCGCGGACCTGGACGCACGCAACAAGCGTTTGCTGGCCGACCGCCAGAAGGCCGTAGTGGCCGAAGTGCGGCGCCAGGTGGACGCACTGACCCTGCGTGCACCGTTCGATGGCCAGGTCGGTCAGGTGCAGGCCACCCAGGCCACCAACCTTGCCGCCAACGCGCCGGTGCTGGGCGTGGTCGACCTGTCCAAGTTCGAAGTCGAGATCAAGGTGCCGGAGAGCTTCGCGCGCGATCTGGCGATCGGCATGCCGGCGCAGCTGACCGGCGGCAATGGCCAGCCGTTCCCGGGCGAGATCAGTGCGGTGTCGCCGGAAGTGGTCAATGGCGAAGTCAACGCACGCGTCCGCTTTGCCGCAGCCCAGCCTGAAGGCCTGCGCCAGAGCCAGCGGATGTCGGTGCGGGTGCTGCTGGATACCCGCAGGAATGTCATGAAGGTCGAGCGCGGCCCGTTCGTGGAACAGGGCAACGGTGTGGCGTACGTAATGGATGGCCGCACCGCGGTGCGTCGTCCGATCGAACTGGGCGTCAGCAGCCTGGGCGAAGTGGAAATCAAGTCGGGTGTGCAGCCGGGGGACCGCATCGTGGTCTCGGGCAGCGACCTGTTCAAGGACGCCGAACGCGTCTCCGTCAACTGACAACTCATACATCCTGGAGAGAGGACACCCCATGTACATGCTCGAAATGCGTTCGGTCGCCAAGGTCTTCCGTACCGAACAGGTGGAAACCCACGCGCTGCGTTCACTGGAACTGCAGGTCAAGGAAGGCGAGTTCGTCGCCGTCACCGGTCCGTCCGGCTCCGGCAAGACCACCTTCCTCAACATCGCCGGCCTGCTGGAAACCTTCACCAGCGGCACCTACATGCTTGATGGCCAGGACGTCAGCAAGCTCGGCGATGATGCCCGCAGCCGCCTGCGCAACCAGAAGATCGGCTTCATCTTCCAGGGCTTCAACCTGATTCCGGACCTCAACCTGTTCGACAACGTCGACGTGCCGCTGCGCTACCGCAGGATGAGCGCCGGCGAGCGCCGCGAGCGCATCGAGAAGGCGCTGAGCCAGGTCGGCCTGGGCTCGCGCATGAAGCACTACCCGAACGAACTCTCCGGCGGCCAGCAGCAGCGCGCGGCGATCGCCCGTGCCCTGGCCGGCAGCCCGCGCCTGCTGCTGGCCGACGAACCGACCGGCAACCTGGACACGCAGATGGCGCGCGGGGTGATGGAACTGCTGGAGGAGATCAACGCCGCCGGCACCACCATTGTGATGGTCACCCACGACCCGGAACTGGCCGCACGCGCGCAGCGCAACGTGCACATCGTCGACGGCCAGGTCACCGACCTGGTGCGCGAGCCGGTGCTGGCCACCCCGCGTCGCATCGTCGCCGTCAACGAGTGAGGGCACGACCATGTTCGCCTACTACGCCCGACTGGCGGTACGCAGCTTCCGCCGCAACAAGGTACTGACCGCGCTGATGGTGGTCGCCATCGCGCTGGGCATCGGTGCTTCGATGACCACCCTGACCGTTTTCCACGTGCTGTCCGGCGACCCGATCCCTGACAAGAGCGACCGCCTGTTCTACGTGCAGGTCGATCCGCGCCCGCGCTCGGGTTACCTGACCGGCGAAGAGCCGGAGACCCAGATGACCCGCTTCGATGCAGAGACGCTGCTGCGCGAGAAGCGTGGCGAGCGCCAGGCGATGATGAGTGCTGGCGCCGTCACCGTCGAGCCGGAAGGCAGCACGTTGAAGCCGTTCAACATCGACACCCGCTGGACCTCGGCCGACTTCTTCCCGATGTTCAACGTGCCGATGCTGTACGGCCGCGCCTGGACCGCCAGCGACGATGACGGTCGCGCCCGCGTGGTGGTGCTGTCCAAGGTGATCAATGACAAGCTGTTCCAGGGCGCCGACAGTGTCGGCCGCCAGATCCGGGTCGAGGGCCATTCGCTGCGCGTGATCGGCGTAATGGATACCTGGAATCCGGAACCGCACTTCTTCGACCTGACCGTGGGCAACTACGGCCGCGAGGAAGACCTGATGATGCCGCTGTCCACCGCGATGGACCTCAAGCTCGGCAGCAACGGCAACATGAACTGCTTCCGCGACGGCGCACCCGATGACGACAGCAATTCGATCAACGCGCCGTGCACCTGGATCCAGTACTGGGTGGAGCTTGAGCCGTCCAAGGCCGAGGACTACCGCCGCTACCTGGTGAACTACTCGGACCAGCAGCGGGCTGCCGGCCGTTTCGAGCGCCCGGCCAACGTGCGCCTGCGCACCGTGATGGAGTGGCTGACCTTCAACAACGCGGTACCCAGCGACGTGCGCCTGCAGATGTGGCTGGCCCTGGGTTTCCTCGGTGTCTGCCTGGTCAACACGGTCGGCCTGCTGCTGGCCAAGTTCCTGCGCCGCAGCGGTGAGATCGGCGTGCGCCGCGCACTGGGTGCCAGCCGCGGGCAGATCTTCCTGCAGTGCCTGGTCGAGGCGGGCGCGGTGGGCGTGGTCGGCGGCGTGCTCGGCATCGGCCTGGCACTGCTGGGCCTGTATGCAGTGCGCCAGCAGCCGGTGGACTACGCCAAGCTGGCCCACCTCGACGGCAGCATGCTGCTGCTCGCCCTCGGCCTGACCCTGCTGGCCAGCATTGCTGCCGGCTTCCTGCCCGCCTGGCGCGCGATGCAGGTCACCCCGGCCATCCAGCTCAAGTCGCAGTAAGCACCAGAACGAGGACTTCCCATGGACATCCGCCCCATCCTCAGCACCCTGCGCCGGCACAAGACCGCAGCCGCATTGATCGTGCTGGAAATCGCCCTGACCTGCGCCATCGTCTGCAATGCCCTGTTCCTGGTCACCCAGCGCGTGGAAAAGATCAGCCAGCCCAGCGGCCTGGCCGAGAACGAACTGGTCATGGTCCGGGTCAGCGGCATCGGCAAGCAGGCCAACGCCATGGCCCGCACCAACGAAGACCTGGCATCGCTGCGCGCGATTCCCGGCGTGACCAGCGTGACCAAGGTCAACCAGCTGCCATTCCGCCGCAACTCGAGCAACACCAGCATCTCGCGCGAACGTGACCAGGAGCGCCCGACCGCGTTCGTGTCGTTGTACATGTTCAGCGAGAACGCACTGCCGACGCTTGGCCTGCAGCTGGTCGCCGGCCGCGACTTCCTGCCCAGTGAATACATCGACTATGAGGAAGCCCAGAAGAATCCCAAGCCTGACCGCGCCGCGCCGGTGATCATCAACCAGCAGGTCGCCGCCAAGATGTATCCGGACCAGAGCGCGCTGGGCAAGACCTTCTACATGGGCAACCAGGCCCTGCACGTGGTCGGCGTGGTCGCCCATCTGGCCACCCCCACCGACTACAACGACAACAGCACCCTGTCGATGATGCTGCCGGTGCGTACCGACTTCACCCGCGGCCCGTACATGCTGCGCACTTCGCCGGAACGCCGCGATGAAGTGCTGAAGGGTGCGCTGGCCGCGCTGGAGCACAACGACCCCAACCGCCTGGTGCGCGAGAAACTGACTTACCAGGAACAGCGTGCCGACTACTTCAAGAACGACCGCTCGATGGTCGGCCTGCTGGTGACGGTCTGCGTGGCGCTGCTGGTGGTCACCGCCCTGGGCATCGTCGGCCTGGCCAGCTTCTGGGTGCAGCAGCGCAGCAAGCAGATCGGCATCCGCCGCGCATTGGGCGCCACCCGCGGGCAGATCCTGCGCTACTTCCAGACCGAGAACTTCCTGCTGGCCACGCTGGGCATCGTGCTGGGCATGCTGGCGGCGTACGCCATCAACCTGGCCCTGATGAACATGTACGAGCTGCCGCGCATGCCGCTGCTGTACCTGCCGCTGGGCGCAGCGCTGCTGTGGCTGCTGGGGCAGATCGCCGTGTTCGGCCCGGCCCGCCGCGCTGCGGCGGTGCCACCGGCCGTCGCCACGCGGGGGGCGTGAGATGCGCGCCAGCCTGCTGGTGCTGTTGCTGGCCCTGCCGCTGCCGGTACTCGCCGGCAGCAGCAGCGCGCAGACGCTGGAGTGGCGCCAGGACGATGCGCGGCTGGCGCTGCGCTCGACCGAAGGCGTGGTGAGGGTGGATGCGGCCAGCCCGGAGGCGCGCTTCGGCGTGCGCCATGGCGACCGCATCCTGCGCGTGGACGATTCGCCGGTGCGGCAGATCGAACAGCTCGCCGACGCAGTGCGGGCGGCATCGACGCCCACCGTCCACCTGCTGCTGCGCCGCGATGGCCGGATGCTCACGGTACCGGTGAACGTGGCCCAGTGGCGCCCCGCGCTGGCGCCGCCGCCCCCCCCTCCGGCTCCGCCGCCGCCGCCGCCACGGCGCTGAGTCCGGACGCCCCTGCGCTACCGCTGGTTTCGCTATATTGCAGAGCGGCCCGGTAGCGCCGGGCCATGCCCGGCGGTTCCAGCCGCTGCAACTGCACCCGCCCCGCCGGGCATGGCCCGGCGCTACCCTCTTTGCGACCCATGCCTGCGATCCTGATCATCGACGACAACGCCAGCGTGGGAACCGCGCTGGACGTGCTGTTCTCCCTGCACGACATCGACACCCTGCTGGCGCAGAGCCCGGCCGAAGGGCTGGCGCTGCTGGAATCGCAGCCGGTGGACCTGGTGATCCAGGACATGAATTTCAGCGAGGACACCACCTCCGGTGAGGAGGGCGAGGCGCTGTTCGCACAGATCCGCGAACGCCACCCCGATCTTCCGGTGATCCTGCTGACGGCCTGGACCCACCTGAGCAGCGCGGTGGACCTGGTCAAGGCCGGTGCCGCCGACTACCTGGCCAAGCCCTGGGATGACCGCAAGCTGCTGACCACGGTCAACAACCTGCTGGAATTGTCCGAAGCGCGGCGCGAGCTGGACCAGCGACGCCAGCGCGAACAGCGCCAGCGGCATGCGCTGGAAGACAAGTACGCATTGTGTGGTGCGGTGTTCGCCGACCCCGCCAGCGAGCGGGTGATCGCCCTGGCGTGCCAGGTCGCGCGCTCTGAGCTGCCGGTGCTGATCACCGGCCCCAATGGCGCGGGCAAGGAGAAGATCGCGCAGATCATCCAGGCCAACTCGCTGGTGGCCAAGGGCCCGTTCGTGGCGGTGAACTGCGGCGCCCTGCCCTCCGAACTGATCGAGGCCGAACTGTTCGGCGCCGAGGCCGGCGCCTATACCGGCGCCAACAAGGCGCGCGAAGGCAAGTTCGAGGCAGCCGACGGCGGCACGCTGTTCCTGGATGAGATCGGCAACCTGTCGCTGGGTGGGCAGATGAAGCTGCTGCGCGTGCTGGAGACAGGACGTTTCGAACGCCTGGGCTCCAACCGCGAACGCCAGGTCAAGGTGCGCGTGGTCAGCGCGACCAATGCCGACCTGCCGGCGATGATCCGCGAGGGTACGTTCCGCGAAGACCTGTACTACCGGCTCAACACGGTGGAACTGACGCTGCCGCCGCTGGCCGACCGCCCCGGCGACATCGTGCCGCTGGCCGAGCATTTCCTCAGCATCGGCAAGCCGCTGTCCAGCACGGCGGCCACCGCACTGCAGCGCCACCTGTGGCCGGGCAACGTGCGCGAACTGCGCAACGTGATCCAGCGTGCCGAACTGCTGGCCACCGGCAACCGCATCGAAGTGGCCGATCTCAACCTGCCGCGTGCACCTGCTGCACCGCGCCCGACGCCAAGCGCCGGCAATGATCCCGATCGCGCACGCATCGAAGAAGTGCTGGCGCGCAACCACGGCGTCATCGCACAGGCGGCCAACGAGCTTGGACTGAGCCGGCAGGCGCTGTACCGGCGCATGGACCGTCACGGCATCCCACGCGAATGAAGCGACGCTCCTTCACCTTCCGCCTGTTCCTGCGCCTGCTGCCGGTGCTGGCGCTGGCTGCCGCGCTGCCGTGGCTGCTGGCCTACTGGATGGACCATGGCTGGGTGGTGACCACGGTCTCCACGATCATCCTGCTGTCATTGATGTGGTGGACGCTGCGCCGCGCCACCGCACCGGTGCGCTCGTTGATGCGGGCGCTGTCCGGGACCACCAGCAGCTACCGCGACGGTGAGTACAACTTCGGCATCTACTGGCCCGGCAATGACGAACTGGGTGACCTGGTGCAGGCACACCGCGAGCTGGGGGAAGTGCTGCGCGCACAACGCCAGGGCCTCGTGCAGCGCGAACTGCTGCTGGACACCATGGTGCAGAACACCCCGGTGGCGATGCTGCTGATCGCCGCCGGTGGCGATGGCATTTCCCGCGTGGTGTTCTCCAACCTCGCCGCGCGCAAGCTGCTGCACAGCGGCTGGAAGCTGGAAGGCCAGCGCATGGAAGACGTGCTCGAGCAGCTGCCGGTGGAACTGCGCGATGCCATCGGCCGCGGCGGCGACAGCCTGTTTGCGGTGAAGTCGGAAAGCGAAGACGGCGTGGAAGGCGACGAGGACGACGAACAGGTCTATCACCTGTCGCGGCGCGCGTTCCAGCTCAACGGCCGCCCGCATGACCTGTTGTTGGTACGCCAGCTCACTGCCGAACTGCGCCGGCAGGAAGTACAGACCTGGAAGAAGGTGATCCGGGTGATCAGCCACGAACTCAACAACTCGCTGGCGCCGATCGCATCGCTGGCGCACTCCGGCGGCGAACTGGTCAAGCGCGAACGCTTCGACCGGCTGCCGGAGATCTTCACCACCATCGAAGACCGCGCCCGCCATCTGGAAGGCTTCATCCGCGGCTACGCGCGTTTCGCCAAGCTGCCGCAGCCGCAGCTGCAGACCGTGCACTGGGCGCCGTTCCTGTCCAGCCTGTGCCAGCAGATTCCGTTCACGATGGAGCGTGCACCCGACGAGGAACTGAGCAGCCGGATCGACATCGCCCAGTTCGGCCAGGCCCTGCTCAACCTGCTGAAGAATGCACACGAGGCCTGCGCCGAAGCCGATCCGCCCAACGACGACGTGCAGGTGCAGCTGACCCGGCTGCCGCAGTGGCTGCGGCTGGATGTGCTGGACCGCGGCAAGGGCATGAACGAGCAGGTGCTGCAGAATGCGCTGATGCCGTTCTATTCGACCAAGCGCAACGGCACCGGGCTGGGGCTGGCCCTCACCCGCGAGATCGTCGAGGCGCACGGTGGTCGCGTGTCACTGCAGAACCGCACCGAGGGCGGGCTGTGTGTGTCGATCCTGTTGCCGGTGGGGTAGGTTTGTTCTTCCTTCTTCTGTTGATGGCTGAAGGTTGATCATTGTTCATGGGTGTCACTTTTCTTTGTACGCAAAGAAAAGTAACCAAAAGAAGCGTTCCGCCGGCCGCGAGCCGTCGTGCTGCGCATCGGTGCTCGGCTCGCTTCAAGACGGACTCGAGAAGCAGAGCAAAAGCATCCACGCATGGCGTGGATCTACTGGGTGCAGCTGTGGCCTTTGACTTGGGTCCGCCTTGAAGCGAGCCGAGCACCGCAGCGCCGGCGAGGGCGAAGAGGCGCGGGTGTCTGAGCGCAGCGAGTTCCCGCGCCGTCCCTCGACGGACCGAGGAGCGCAGGGTACCGGCGTGCGCAGCACGACGGCTCGCGGACTGGCGGCGCGTTTCTTTTGGTTACTTTTCTTTTCGCGCGAAAAGAAAAGTGACACCCATGAACAATGATCAACCTTCAGCAAGCAACAGAAGAAGCGAAACTAAAGCCTCCGTCGCATCGCCACCCGCAGGTGCATCGGGAATCCCAACGCGGCTTCCTCGGCCATCACCCCTCGCAGGCCCGCGCCCCACTCTGGCTCCGGCAGCAGGGTGAATCCTTCGCTGGCATAGAACGCCGCATTCCACGGTACATCGGACAACGTGGTCAGCACCGCCGCCGGATAGCCAAGCACCTTGGCCTCGGCGAGTGCATGCTGCAGCAACGCCCGTCCGTAGCCACGGCGAGCATGATTGGGATCCACATCCATCTGCAGCACATGGAAATCGCCGTCGAGCGTACCGCCCAGCAGATAGCCGGCGATGCCGCCATCGGCGCCTTCGATGATCCACAACAGGCCACGCCGCAGTCCGGCCTGCAACGTGGGATGGTCCAGTCCATGGCCGGCGAACACCGGGTACGCCTCGTGCCCGCGCAGCAGTTCACCCGCACGCTGTTCGATGCGGGGCAGCGCACTCAGTTCATCGACGCGCGGTGGCCTCGGCTCAGCTTTTCTTGATGGGGCGCTGCCAGCCATCGATGGTTTCCTGGCGCGCACGGGCTACGGTCAGCTTGCCGTCCGGCGCAGTGCGGGTGATGACCGAACCGGCAGCAATCGTCGCGCCTTCACCGATCAGCACCGGCGCCACCAGCGAACTGTTGGAGCCGATGAAAGCGTTGTCGCCGATGGTGGTGGTCGACTTGTTCACGCCGTCGTAGTTGCAGGTGATGGTGCCCGCGCCGATGTTGACCTTGCTGCCAATCACCGCGTCGCCCAGATAGGTGAGGTGGTTGGCCTTGCTGCCCACTCCCAGGGTGACCTTCTTGGTTTCCACGAAGTTGCCCACGTGCACGCCATCAGCCAGCACGGTGCCCGGGCGCAGGCGCGCGAACGGGCCGATCTGGGCCGCCCCCTCGCTGATCACGCCTTCCACATCGCAGTGCGCACGCACTTCGGTGCCCGCGCCGAGTGTGACGTCCTTCAGCCGGGTGAACGGGCCGATGGTCACGCCATCGCCGAGCACCACCTTGCCTTCAAGGATCACATCGACATCGATCATCACATCGCTGCCGACGACCACCTCACCCCGGATATCCACCCGCGCCGGATCGCGCACGCGCGCGCCCTGGATGCACAGCGCGCGCACCGCGCGCCGTTGCCAGGCCCGTTCCAGCTGCGAGAGCTGCCACGGATCGTTCGCGCCTTCGGCGTCCTGCGCATCGGCCACCAGGGCCATCTCCGCCGGAGTGAACTCGCGGGCGGCAAAGGCGAATACATCGGTCAGGTAGTACTCGCCCTGCGCGTTGCTGTTGGACAGCTGCGACAGCCAGCGGCGCAGCGCCGTCGACTCGGCAGTGATGATGCCGGTGTTGATGATGCGCACCCGGCGCTGTTCGTCATCGGCGTCCTTCTGCTCGACGATCGCCCCGACCTTGCCTTCGGCATCGCGCAGCACGCGACCATAGCCGGTGGGATCGTCGACATCGGCCACCAGCACCGCCAGCCGGCCCGGCTGGGCCAGCAGGTCGCGCAGGGTCTGCGCACGGATCAACGGCACATCGCCGTACAGCACCAGCACCTGGGCGGCGTCGGGCACCTCCGGCATGGCCTGGGCCACGGCGTGACCGGTACCCAGCTGCTGCGCTTGTTCCGCCCACAACAGGTCCGGCTGGTCAGCGAAGTAGCTCCGCACCTGATCCCCGCCGTGGCCGTACACCACGTGGATGGCGGCCGGCTGCAGTTCGCGCGCGGTGGCGATCACATGCGCCAGCATCGGTTGCCCGGCAATCGGCTGCAGCACCTTGGGCAGCACCGACTTCATGCGCTTGCCGGCGCCAGCGGCGAGGATGATCACGTGCAGGGGTTGGGTCATGCGGGCGGTCCACGATTCGATGGCGGTGATTCTAGAACGGAGGCCGTTAACATGGAGCCCCCATCATGACCCCGGCACCATGAGCCTGCTTCGCCAAGGCCGTTCCTATCTCATCGTCGGCCTGCTGCAGTTGCTGCTGGACTGGGCGGTGTTCGTGCTGGCGACGGCGGCCGGCTTGCCGGCTGCCCCCGGCAACGTCTGCGGACGCGTGGCCGGTATGCTGCTGGGTTTCTGGCTCAATGGACGCATCACCTTCGCCGACGCCAACGGGCAGCGCCTGGGCTGGCGCCGCTTCGCACGATTCCTGCCGCTGTGGCTGCTGCTGACCGCGGCCAGCACGCTGCTGGTGGCCGCCGCCGACCATGCGCTGGGCCTGCGGTACGCCTGGCTGGCAAAGCCGCTGGTGGAAGCGGGCCTGGCGGTGGTGTCTTTCCTGCTGCTGCGCCATGTCGTGTACCGGTAACGGCGTTTCCGCTGCGTTGTCGACACATACAAAAACGCCGGCACTGGGCCGGCGTTCCTGCTTGATGGCGCTGGACCTCAGTGCTTGAGGGTCTTGCGCAGGCGCTCAAGCGCCTGCAGCTGGACAACGGCCTCTGCCAGCTTCTGCTGGGCTTCGGCCACTTCCATCGCTTCGCCGCGGTTGGCCAGGATGCGTTCGGCTTCTTCCTTGGCCTTGCGGACCGAGGCTTCGTCGATGTCCTGTGCGCGGATCGCGGTGTCGGCCAGCACGGTCACCACCTGCGGCTGCACTTCCAGGATGCCGCCGGAAATGGCGAAATCCAGCTGCTCGCCGCTCGGCGTGGTCACTACCACCTTGCCCGGCTTCAGGCGGGTGATCAGCGGTGCGTGCTTGGGCGCGATGCCCAGTTCGCCCAGCTCACCGGTGGCCACGACCAGGGTCGCTTCGCCACGGAAGATTTCCTGCTCGGCGCTGACGATGTCGCAACGGATGGTGCTCATGTAACTCTCTTCGCTAGGGGGCGGGTCGAACCCACCGCAGGGATTCCGCAGCGGTGGGCGCAGGCCCACCCCGTGTCACGGTCGGGACGGGCGTGTGCCCGTCCCCGCCGCATCAGGCCTTCTCGGCCATCTTCTTGGCCTTCTCGACCGCTTCTTCGATGCTGCCGACCATGTAGAACGCCTGCTCCGGCAGGTGGTCGTACTCGCCATCGACGATGGCCTTGAAGCCACGGATGGTGTCCTTCAGCGACACGTACTTGCCCGGCGAGCCGGTGAACACTTCAGCCACGTGGAACGGCTGGCTGAAGAAGCGCTCGATCTTGCGGGCGCGCGACACGGCCTGCTTGTCTTCTTCGGACAGTTCGTCCATGCCCAGGATGGCGATGATGTCCTTCAGTTCCTTGTACTTCTGCAGGGTCTGCTGGACGCGCTGGGCGGTGTCGTAGTGCTCGTGGCCGATGACCAGCGGGTCCATCTGGCGGCTGGTGGAGTCCAGCGGATCGACCGCCGGGTAGATACCCAGCGAAGCGATCGAACGCGACAGGGTCACGGTCGAGTCAAGGTGGGCGAAGGTGGTCGCCGGCGACGGATCGGTCAAGTCATCGGCCGGCACGTAGACGGCCTGGATCGAGGTGATCGAACCATTCTTGGTCGAGGTGATGCGCTCCTGCAGGACGCCCATTTCCTCGGCCAGGGTCGGCTGGTAACCCACTGCCGACGGCATACGACCCAGCAGTGCCGACACTTCGGTACCGGCCAGGGTGTAGCGGTAGATGTTGTCGACGAACAGCAGCACGTCCTTGCCCTTGCCGTTCTCGTCCTTCTCGTCGCGGAAGTACTCGGCCATGGTCAGGCCGGTCAGGGCGACGCGCAGACGGTTGCCCGGCGGCTCGTTCATCTGGCCGTACACCATCGCGACCTTGTCCAGGACGTTGGAGTCCTTCATCTCGTGGTAGAAGTCGTTGCCCTCACGGGTACGCTCACCCACGCCGGCGAACACGGACAGACCGCTGTGCGCCTTGGCGATGTTGTTGATCAGTTCCATCATGTTGACGGTCTTGCCGACGCCGGCGCCGCCGAACAGGCCGACCTTGCCGCCCTTGGCGAACGGGCACATCAGGTCGATGACCTTGATGCCGGTTTCCAGCAGCTCGGTGGCCGGGGACTGGTCTTCATACGACGGAGCAGCGCGGTGGATTTCCCAGGTGTCGCTGGAGGCGACCGGACCGGCTTCGTCGATCGGGCGGCCGAGCACGTCCATGATGCGGCCCAGGGTGCCAGCGCCGACCGGCACGGAGATGCCGCGGCCGGTGTTGGTGGCCACCAGGTTGCGCTTCAGGCCATCGGTGGAGCCCAGCGCGATGCAGCGGACCACGCCGTCACCGAGCTGCTGCTGCACTTCCAGGGTGATTTCGGTGTTGTCCACCTTCAGCGCGTGGTACACCTTCGGCACCGACTCGCGGGGGAATTCGACGTCGACGACGGCGCCGATGATCTGAACGATCTTGCCCTGACTCATTGCTGCATCCTCTAAATGTGTGCTTTTAACGAACGCGGTCAGACTGCTGCCGCGCCGCCGACGATTTCGGAGATTTCCTGGGTGATCGCTGCCTGGCGGGCCTTGTTGTAGACCAGCTGCAGGGTTCCGATCAGCTTGTTGGCGTTGTCACTGGCCGACTTCATCGCCACCATGCGCGCGGCATGCTCGGAAGCGACGTTTTCCAGCAGCGCCTGGTACACCAGCGACTCGATGTAACGCGTCATCACGTGCTCGAGCACGGTCGCGGCATCGGGTTCGTACAGGTAGTCCCAGTCGTGGTGCGCAACCTGCTTCTCAGCGGCCGGCAGCGGCAGCAGCTGATCGAAGCTGGCCTTCTGCGTCATCGTGTTGACGAAGCGGTTATAGACCAGGTACACGCGGTCGACCTTGCCTTCGGTGAAGGCGTCGAGCATGACCTTGATCACACCGATCAGCGATTCCAGCTTCGGCGTGTCGCCGATGTGGGTCACCGTGCCGACCATGTTCACCTTGACCCGGCGGAAGAAGGTCGATGCCTTCTGGCCGATGGTCACCAGGTCCACTTCGGCGCCCTTGTCCTGCCAGGCCTTGGCTTCGCCAAGCATCCTGCGGAACAGGTTGTTGTTGAGGCCGCCGGCCAGACCGCGATCGGAGGAGATCACGATGAAACCGACCCGCTTGACCTGCTCACGCTCGACCAGGAACGGATGCTGGTAGTCGGTGCTGGCCTGCGCCAGGTGGCCGATCACCTGCTTCATCGCCTGCGCGTACGGACGCGAGGTCTTCATCCGATCCTGCGCCTTGCGGATCTTGGAGGCCGAGACCATTTCCAGGGCGCGCGTCACCTTGCGGGTGTTCTGCACGCTCTTGATCTTGGTTTTGATTTCGCGTCCGCTTGCCATCTTTTATTCCCGTGGCGCGGGGCCGGGGCCCCGCGTTGTTCAACCGTTTGATCGTCTGGTCCAGCGGAGCATCGCTCCGCTCTACAGGACCTCGATTACCAGCTGCCGGTGGTCTTGAACTCGACGATGCCCTTCTTGAAGGCACCTTCGATGTCGTTGTCCCAACCGCCGGTGGCGTTGACCTTGCCGATCAGTTCGCCCTGGGTGTTGGCGAAATGCGCGTGCAGGCCTTCTTCGAACGCCAGCAGCTTGCTGACCGGCACGTCGTCGAGGTAACCCTCGTTGACGGCGTAGATCGACAGCGCCTGGTTGGCGATCGACATCGGCGCGTACTGCTTCTGCTTCATCAGCTCGGTGACGCGCTGGCCGCGCTCAAGCTGCTTGCGGGTGGCTTCGTCCAGGTCCGAGGCGAACTGCGCGAACGCAGCCAGCTCGCGGTACTGGGCCAACGAGATACGGATGCCGCCGGACAGCTTCTTGATGATCTTGGTCTGCGCCGAACCACCGACGCGCGACACCGAGATACCGGCGTTCACGGCCGGGCGGATGCCGGCGTTGAACAGATCGGTTTCCAGGAAGATCTGGCCGTCGGTGATCGAGATCACGTTGGTCGGAACGAACGCGGAAACGTCGCCGGCCTGGGTCTCGATGATCGGCAGCGCGGTCAGCGAACCGGTCTTGCCGGTCACCGCACCGTTGGTGAACTTCTCGACGTACTCTTCGGACACGCGGGCAGCGCGCTCGAGCAGACGGGAGTGCAGGTAGAACACGTCACCCGGGTAGGCTTCACGGCCCGGCGGGCGCTTCAGCAGCAGCGAGATCTGACGGTAGGCCACGGCCTGCTTGGACAGATCGTCGTACACGATCAGCGCGTCTTCGCCGCGGTCCATGAAGTACTCGCCCATGGTGCAGCCCGAGTAGGCGCTGATGTACTGCATCGCGGCCGATTCGGACGCGGTGGCAGCCACCACGATGGTGTGCGCCAGGGCGCCGTTCTCTTCCAGCTTGCGCACGATGTTGGCAACGGTCGAAGCCTTCTGGCCGATCGCTACGTACACGCACTTGATGCCGGTGCCCTTCTGGTTGATCACCGCATCGATGGCCAGTGCGGTCTTGCCGGTCTGGCGGTCACCGATGACCAGCTCGCGCTGGCCACGGCCGATCGGGATCATCGAGTCGACCGACTTGTAACCGGTCTGCACCGGCTGGTCGACCGACTTGCGCCAGATCACGCCCGGAGCAACGCGCTCCACCGGAGCGGTCAGCTGGGTGGCCAGCGGGCCCTTGCCGTCGATCGGCTCGCCGAGCGCGTTGACGACGCGGCCCAGCAGTTCCGGACCGACCGGCACTTCCAGGATGCGGCCGGTGGTCTTGGCGACGTCACCTTCGCGCACGTTCTCGTAGCCACCCAGGACCACGGCGCCGACCGAGTCGCGCTCCAGGTTCAGGGCCAGGGCAAAGGTGTTGTTCGGCAGTTCGATCATTTCGCCCTGCATCACGTCGGCCAGACCGAAGATGCGCACGATGCCGTCGGACACGCTGGTCACGGTGCCTTCGTTGCGCGATTCCGCGGCCAGCTTGACCTTCTCGATGCGGTTCTTGATCAGTTCGCTGATTTCGGAGGGGTTGAGCGTGGTTGCCATCGTCAAGTCCTAGTGCCGGCAGCGGGGCCGGACGTTAAATGAATTCAGTTAGCGAGCGCGGTCTGCAGACGGGCCAGCTTGCCCTTCAGCGAACCATCGATGACCACGTCGCCGGCGTCGATCACAGCGCCGCCGATCAGCGAGGCGTCGACCGCGGTGGCCACTTCGACCTCGCGGTTGAAGCGCTTGCGCAGCGCGGCCTTGATCGCGTCCAGCTCGGCAACCGACAGCTCGGCCGCGGAGGTCACCGTGGCCTTGACCACGTGCTCGGCCTCGGCGCGCAGGGCGTCGAACATGCCGGCGATCTCCGGCAGCAGCGGCAGACGATGCGACTCGGCAAGCACAGCCAGGAAGCGCGAGTAGGTCTCGCCGCGGGACTCCGGCGCCAGCAGGGCGATGGCGTCATCGCGACCCAGCTCCGGGTTGGCGAGCAGGGCCGCCACGCGCGGGTCGGCGGCGACGTGGGCGGAGAACGCCAAAGCGTCCGACCACGGCGCGAACGCGCCTTCGTCACGCGCGGTCGCGAAGGCGGCGCGGGCGTACGGGCGGGCAAGCGTGAGGGCCTGGCTCATCCTTAAATCTCCGAGGCCAGCTCGTCGAGCAGCGCCTTGTGGGCGTTGGCGTCGATTTCGCGCTTGAGCAGCTTTTCGGCACCGGTCACGGCCAGCGCGGACACCTGCTTGCGCAGATCTTCACGGGCACGGTTGGCGGCGGCGTCGATTTCGGCCTGGGCCAGGTCCTTCTGACGGGTGGCTTCGGCAACAGCTTCGTTGCGGGCCGCGTCGACGATCTGGTTGGCACGCGCGTGGGCCTGGTCGATGATCTCGTTGGCCTTGGTGCGGGCTTCCTTCAGCGCTTCATTGACCTTGTCCTGCGCCTGGGCCAGATCTTTCTGGCTGCGGTCGGCAGCAGCGAGGCCTTCAGCGATCTTCTGCTGGCGCTCTTCGATCGCGTTCATCAGCGGCGGCCAGATCTTGGTCGCGATGAGCCAGATCAGGGCGGCAAAGGCCAGGGCCTGGGCGATGAGGGTAAAACCGATATCCATGGGGTTCGCTCAGTCGGTTGTGACGGGATGGATGCGCCGCCACACGGGCGGCGCCTCCGAACCTTCATCCGCGACCAGGCGCCTGCGGCGCCCGGTCGTTTCACTTTCGCTGGATCAGCCAGCGATTGCCGGCAGGCGCGAGACGAACTCGCCGACCAGCGGGTTGGCGAAGGCGAACAGCAGGCCCACGGCGACCGAGATGATGAAGGCGGCGTCGATCAGGCCGGCGGTGATGAACATGCGGACCTGCAGGACCGGGATCAGTTCCGGCTGGCGCGCGGCCGACTCCAGGAACTTACCGGCCATGATGGCCAGACCCAGACCGGCGCCCAGCGCGGCCAGGCCGATCATGATGCCGACGGCGAGGACGGTGGAGCTCTGAACTTGGGCGAGATTGGTCAGGACGGCGAAGTACATGGTTTTCTCCAGGAACTTGATTGCTAAGGGTTTAGAAACAAACGGATGAAGGGTGAAGCGAAACTCAGTGAGCGTCTTCCGACAGGCTCAGGTACACGATGGACAGCATCATGAAGATGAAGGCCTGCAGCGGGATCACCAGCAGGTGGAACAGCATCCAGCCGAAGCCGGCGAACGCGCCTGCAAACATGCCGGCGATACCTGCACCGCCCAGCACCCAGATCAGCAGGAACACGATTTCACCGCCGAACATGTTGCCGAACAGTCGCATCGCCAGCGAAATCGGCTTGCTCAGCCACTCGACGATGTTCAGGATCAGGTTGAACGGCATCATCCACTTGCCGAACGGTGCGGTCAGGAATTCCTTGGTGAAACCACCAATACCCTTGGCGCGCAACGCGAAGAACAGCATCAGGAAGAACACGCTGATCGACATGCCCAGCGTGGCATTGACGTCAGCGGTGGGGACCGGCTTCCAGTACGGCACGCCCATCAGCTCGAGCGGCTTGGCGATGAAGTCGGCCGGGATCATCTTGATGAGGTTCATCAGGAGGATCCAGAAGAAGATCGTGATCGCGATCGGGGTCACCAGCTTGCTGGTGCCGTGATAGGTGTCCTTGGCCTGGCGGTCAACGAACTCCAGGCAGATCTCGACGAATGCCTGCCACTTGCCCGGCACGCCGGAGGTGGCCTTGCGGGTCGCCATCCAGAAGGCGACGACCATCACCAGGCCCATCAGCAGCGAGGTTACCAGCGTGTCCACGTGGATCGCCCACGGGGTGCCATGACCTGCCGTCAGATTGTGCAGGTGATGCTGGATGTAGGAGGTGGGTGTAAGCGCCTCGCCTGCCATGTGTCCGGAACCTTAAGTTAAATGAATTCGATTAGCGCCTGGCCATGGCCAGGACCTGGAACATCAGCCCGACGGCGATACCGGCCAACAGCGCCAGTGCAGGCAGCTTGAAGACCAGGAACCCCACCATCAGGACACCAAAAACGAGCGCCCACTTGGCCACGATCGCAACGATCAGGCGTGCCATGGCCGAACCGGCCCCCAGCGCACCACCACCCAGCGCCATCCGTGCCGCCACCCAACCACCGGCCGAAACCGCTACACCGGATGCCAGGGCACCAAGGGCATACTTCGGCCCCACCAGCAGGAAGGCCAGAGCCAGGACAGCCACCGCGGCCAGCGGGTAGACCGCGGCGCGCAGCATCAGTCGCCGACCCGTTTCTACGGAGTTCAGCACAGGACGTCCCGCGTGGTTACAAGTGGATGGCTGAGGCGACTACAGCAGGGGGGCCTCATCGAGCCGCCAAATTATAGCAATGGGACAATTTGCGAGACAACCGCTGCCTGTTCATATCGGAACAGCGCAAGTTGCGGTAAGGGCTGCGGTTTTGCAGCCCACCACGGGGACAATGCCATCTGCGCGATGTTGCGGTGCAACGCATTGAACTTTGGTCGCAGGCGGCGGAACTTTCCGCCGACGGCAGTGGTCCCATCTTCCGACCTGCCTGCAGCTACCTCGTCGACGCTTCGCCTGCAGGTCCCCACGATGGCCCCGAAGCGCCGCTCCGGGGCCATCTTTTCGCAGGGCGCTGACAGCGCTGAACCGTCCACATCGCGTGGACCATACCTTCACGAATGGTGGACAGCGACGTCCGGCAAAGTGGCCTTCATTCCGATGAACCACTGCAAGGACTCTTTCGATGCGCTCCGTCCCCACCCTGCTCGCCCTCTCGCTTCTCGCCGCCGGCGCGTCGTTCGCCTCCTCCGCCCATGCCGCCGAAGGCGATGACCGCTTCGCCCTGCGCCTGGGTGCGATGAACATCGACTCGGACAACACCCTGCGCGGCAACACCAATGTCGCCGGCCAGGACATCGGCTTCTCCGAGGACTTCAAGCTGGGCGGCAAGGAATGGGAGCCGCGCATCGACGGCATGTTCCGCATCAGCAACCGCCAGCGCCTGCTGTTCAACTACTTCAAGTACGACAAGGACCGCCGCGAGACGCTTGGCCAGGACATTTCCTTCGGCAACGTCAACGTGCCGGCCGACAGCTTCGTCAAGGCGGAGCTGAAGTACCAGGTGGCCAGCCTGGTGTATGACTACTCGGTGGTGGACACCGAGAAGTTCGACCTCGGCCTGCAGCTGGGTGCCGAATACGCCAAGGTCAGCACCAAGGGCTACGCCGACCTGGGCACGGTGTATGAAGGCCAGTTCCTGGACGAGAAGACCGACGGTGTGGCGCCGGTGGTCGGTGCACGCCTGAGCTTCACCCCGTCCGAAAAGTGGATGATCACCCTGCAGGGCCAGTACCTCAACACGCGCTGGGGCAGCTTCGACGACTACAAGGGTGACCTCAGCCGCGCCAACGCGATCGTCGATTACCGCTTCACCCAGAACTTCGGCGTGTTCGCCGGCTACGACTGGTTCAAGCTGGATGCGGACAAGAAGGGCAGCGACGGCACCATCGGCCTGAAGCAGGAATTCAAGGGCCCGGTGGCGGGTATCAGCGTCACCTTCTAAACCCTGCTCCCCTTCCACAGCACGCTCTCTCCTGGCGCGGCCTCCGGAACATCGGGGGCCGCGTTTTTTTGTGCCTTCCTGGCAGAAGAGCAGAAGCGGGTTGGTCGAGCGCTGGAGGGAGAGGGGGCGGGGTGCGAATGTCCCCCGGCGCCGGCCTGCGGCCGTCGCCTCCTCCTTTACTTCGCACCCCGCCCCCTCTCCCTCCGCGTGTCAGGCATCCAGGCAGCCGCTGCGGTGGGAGTGGTTGTGGCTTCCGCCTTCCGCAAGCCGAGCCGCTGCGCGGGCGGCAGGCATTTCGACAAAGTAAAGGAGGAGGCGACCGCCGAAGGCGGGCGACGGGGGACATTTGTCGAAATGCCTGCCTCCCGCGCAGCGGCCCGAACGCTCGCAGTGAGCATGATCGAAGACTCGCGCAGACGACCAACAAAAAACCCGGCTTGCGCCGGGTTTTCCGTTTCGCCGGGAATGGCCCAGCGCTACTTCTTTTTAGGAAGATACAGATCGGTGATCGTGCCGTCGTAGATTTCCGAGGCCATCGCCACCGACTCGCTCAGCGTCGGATGCGCATGGATGGTGTGGCCGATATCCTCGGCCTCGGCACCCATCTCGATCGCCAGGCCGATCTCGGCCAGCAGGTCACCGGCGTGCACGCCGACGATCGCACCGCCGATGATGCGGTGGCTGTCCTCGTCGAAGATCAGCTTGGTGAAGCCCTCGGTGCGACCGATGCCGATCGCGCGGCCGCTGGCGGCCCACGGGAACTTGGCCACGCCAACCTTCAGGCCCTTGGCCTTGGCTTCGGTCTCGGTGACGCCAACCCAGGCGATTTCCGGGTTGGTGTAGGCCACCGACGGAATCACCCGCGCGACCCACTCCTTCTTGTGCCCGGCAGCCACTTCGGCCGCCAGCTTGCCCTCGTGCGTGGCCTTGTGGGCCAGCATCGGGTTGCCGACGATGTCGCCGATGGCAAAGATGTGCGGCACGTTGGTGCGCATCTGCCGGTCGACCGGAATGAAGCCACGATCGGTCACCTGCACGCCGGCCTTTTCAGCATCGATCTTCTTGCCGTTCGGCGAACGACCCACGGCCACCAGCACGCGGTCGAAGGTGCCCTGCGCCAATGCCGGCGTCTGGCCTTCCTCGGCGGCTTCGAAGGTCACGGTGATGCCCTTGGCATCGGCGGTCACGCCGGAGGCCTTGGTCTTCAGGTGCACGTCAATGCCCTGCTTCTTCAGGCGGTCGGCCAGCGGCTTGACCAGGTCCTTGTCGGCGCCCGGCATCAGCTGGTCCATGAACTCGACCACGGTGACCTTGCTGCCCAGCGCGCCATACACGGTGGCCATTTCCAGGCCGATGATGCCACCACCGACGACCAGCAGCGAACCCGGCACTTCGGCCAGTTCCAGTGCGTCGGTGGAGTCCATCACGCGCTTGTCGTCCCACGGGAAGTTCGGCAGCTTCACCGCCTGCGAACCGGCGGCGATGATGCACTTCTGGAAGCGCAGCAACTGGGTGCTGCCGTCTTCAGCGGTGATCAGCAGCTCGTTGGCCGACACGAACGTACCAACGCCCTGCACATTGCGGACCTTGCGCTGCTTGGCCATGCCGGCCAGGCCCTTGGTCAGCTGGTTGACGACCTTTTCCTTGTACTGGCGCAGCTTGTCCAGGGTGATGGTCGGCTTGCCGAACTCGACGCCGAAATCACCGGCATGGGCGACTTCGTCGATCACCGCAGCGGCATGCAGCAGTGCCTTGGACGGAATGCAGCCCACGTTGAGGCAGACGCCGCCGAGGCTGGCGTAGCGTTCGACCAGCACCGTATCCAGGCCGACGTCGGCGGCGCGGAAGGCGGCGGTGTAGCCGCCCGGGCCCGAGCCCAGCACGACCATTTCGCACTCGATGTCGGCGGCCTTGCCACTGGCCAGTGCCGGCTTCGGTGCTGCAGGCTCGGCGGGGGCGCGGTGCGACGGCGTCACCGGCGGCTTGCTGGCCGGGGCGGCGGCCGCCGGGGCCGGCGCAGCGGCCTTGGCCGGCGCTTCAGCGGCGCCTTCGGTCTCCAGCAGCACGACGACCGCGCCTTCGGACAGCGTGTCGCCCAGCTTGACCTTGATTTCCTTGACCACGCCGGCTGCCGAGGACGGCACTTCCAGGGTCGCCTTGTCCGACTCCAGGGTCACCAGACCCTGGTCTTTCTTCACCGTATCGCCAACGGCGACCAGCACTTCGATCACCGGCACATCGCTGTAATCGCCGATGTCGGGAACCTTGATTTCAATCGTGGCCATGGTGGGTTTTCCTCGTGCCCGACCGGCGTGGCCGGCGGGCTGTCACTGCGTTTCGACAGGCGGCCGCGCCAGGGGCAGCGGCCGCACGGTGGGGGCGAAGCGGTGCCTTACAGCAGCACGCGGCGCATGTCGGCCAGCACCTGCGAGAGGTACGTGGTGAAGCGTGCGGCCAGGGCGCCATCGATGACGCGGTGGTCGTAGCTCAGCGACAGCGGCAGCATCAGCTTCGGAGCGAACTCCTTGCCATTCCAGACCGGCTGGATGGACGACTTGGAGACGCCGAGGATGGCCACTTCCGGGGCATTGACGATCGGGGTGAACGCGGTGCCGCCGATGCCGCCCAGCGAGCTGATCGAGAAGCAACCGCCGCTCATGTCGGCCGGGCCCAGCTTGCCGTCACGCGCCTTCTTGGCCAGCTCGCCGGTTTCCTGCGCGATCTGCACCACGCCCTTCTTGTCGACATCGCGGATGACCGGAACGACCAGGCCGTTCGGGGTATCGGCAGCGAAACCGATGTTGAAGTACTTCTTCAGGGTCAGGTTCTCGCCGCTGGCATCCAGCGAAGCGTTGAACTCCGGGAACTTCTTCAGCGCCGCAGCGCTGGCCTTGATCAGGAAGGCGAGCATGGTCAGCTTGATGCCGGCCTTCTCGTTCTCCTTGTTCAGCGCCACGCGCAGGCCTTCCAGGTCGGTGATGTCGGCCTGCTCGAACTGAGTGACGTGCGGGATCATCGCCCAGTTGCGGGCCAGGTTCGCACCGGAGATCTTCTTGATGCGCGACAGCGGCTGCACTTCAACGTCGCCGAACTTGCTGAAATCAACCTTCGGCCACGGCAGCAGGTTGAGGCCACCGCCGGCAGCCACGGTGCCACCGGCAGCTGCCGGAGCGCCGCCGCTGAGCGCGGCCTTGACGAACTTCTGCACGTCGGCCTTGGTGATGCGGCCGCCCTTCTCGCTGCCACTGACCTGCAGCAGGTCGACACCGAGCTCACGGGCGAACACGCGCACCACCGGCGATGCGTAGGGCACCTTGGCCGGCAGCACGCCATCGGCGTTGAACTGTACCGGCGGGCTGGTCGGCGCGCCGGCCGAGGGGGCGCTGGCGATCTCGCGGGCGGCCAGCTTGTCCGGCTGGGCCGGCACGGCGACCGGCTCGACCTTGGTGGCGGTCTCGGCGGCGGCCGGGGCAGTAGCGGCGGCAGCCTTGCCCGGGGCCGGGGCGGCAGCGCCTTCGGCTTCGATGATGGCGACCACGTTGCCCTGCGACAGGTTGTCGCCGACCTTGACCTTGATCTCCTTGACCACGCCGGCGACCGACGACGGCACTTCCATGGTGGCCTTGTCGCTTTCCAGCGTGACCAGGCCCTGGTCCTTCTTCACCGTATCGCCCACGGCGACCAGCACTTCGATGACCGGAATGCCGCTGTAATCGCCGATATCCGGCACCAGGGCTTCCACCGCGCCGCCGCTGGCAGCGGGGGCGGCAGCAGCGACCGGAGCGGGAGCGGCCTGGGTGGCAGCGGCCGGAGCAGCGGCCTTGGCCGGTGCGGGTGCAGCGGCGGGTGCAGCAGCCGCGGCCGGCTGGGCAGCCTCGCCGTCGGCCACTTCGATCAGTGCCACGACCTTGCCTTCGGACAGGCTGTCGCCCAGCTTGACCTTGATTTCCTTGACCACGCCGGCCACAGAGGACGGCACCTCCATGGTCGCTTTATCGCTTTCCAGCGTGACCAGGCCCTGGTCCTTCTTCACCGTATCGCCGACGGCAACAAGCACCTCGATTACCGGGATATCGCTGTAGTCACCGATATCGGGGACACGTGCTTCCTTGATTTCGGCCATGGGGAGAACTCCGGCAATCTGGTGTAGGGAAACGTCTATTGTGCGGCCAGCGGGAGCCAGCGCCAACCGTTACAGGTGTTTTCAGTACGCACGCAGCCGGGACACGCTGTTGCTCATGGCCCGCCGGCGCTTCCAGTCGGTAGCGTATTGTCCTGCCGATGTCCGCTTGATGTCGCCAGTGCGACGGCCACCGGCTGCCAGGCCCGGCGCAGGCGCGGCAAGGACCACGCTGCGTTGGCCGGACTGGTGGATGGCAGCGCCAGCACCTTGGCCGGCGTGGCCAGCTGCGGCTGCACCCAGCGCTGGAAGGCCTGCATCGCCGCGCCACCGTTGCAGCCGATCAGCTGCAGGTCAGGCAGTGCGGCGATCAGTGCGGGAAGTGCATTGACCACTTCCGTGCCACGCACGATGTCCGCATCCAGGCTTCCGCGTCGTTCGCAGCGGCCGATCACATCCCACAGGCCGACACCATTGGCTGCCAGCGCCTGCAGTCGCTGCGCGTACGGCATTGCCGGGTCGAAGCCGCACAGATCGCCGAGCAATGGCCAGAAACGATTGCGCGGGTGCGCGTAGTAATGCTGTGCCTGCAACGAAGCGATACCGGGCATTGAACCCAGCAGCAACACCCGGCAATCCGCGTTCACCTGCGCAGGCAGGCCGATGCACAACGTTGCAGCGCTCACATCTTCTCCAACTGCATGAATATTCCGGGAGGGCAGAAACCGCATGGAAACAGGGATTTCGCGCTGTTCGCTGAACAGTGCGAACTAATTTTTAACGCGCGTCGGATTCGATTCATGTTGGGGCGACTACGGTGTGCTCGCCCCGCAACCGGGGGCCCAAAACAAGAAACATTAGGAGATTCCCCCATGCGCTCCATCCGTATCCTGAGCCTCGCCCTGCTGACCTCCGCCGCGTTTGCACCGGCTGCCTTCGCGCAGGACAGCAGCACCACCGATACCGCCTCGGGCAAGCATTTTGCCGTGGTTGGCGGCGTCTCGCTGCTGCAGCCGAAGAATGACCCGATCGACGGCATCAAGAAGGTCGATGGCGGCCCGGCACCGACCGTCAGTTTCAGCTACTACATCAACGACAACTGGGCCGTTGAACTGTGGGGCGCTGCAGACAAGTTCGACCACAAGGTGAAGGGCCCGGGCAATGCCCGCCTCGGCAGCGTCGAGCAGCAGCCGGTCGCGCTGAGCGGCCAGTACCACTTCGGCCAGGCTGACAACGTGTTCCGTCCGTTCGTGGGCGTGGGCTACTTCCAGTCGGCCTTCAGCAATGAAACCCTGGCCGACGGCAGCGACTCCGACATCCGCCTGAAGGACGCCAAGGGCGTGATCGGCACCGTCGGTGTGGACATGAACATCAACTCGACCTGGTTCGCCCGTGCCGACGCCCGCTACATGCGTTCGCGTCCGGACGTGAAGGTCGGCGGCGAGAAGATCGGCGAAGCGAAGATGGATCCGTGGACCGTCGGCTTCGGCATCGGCGCCCGCTTCTAAGCGCTTCTGCGTCTTTGTTGTACCGCGACGGGCCCTTCGGGGCCCGTCGTCGTTTCCGTCACCCGGGTTCTGTAGAGTCGACTGACAGTCGGATCTACACAGACGGGATGCGGAGGCGCGATGCACGAGGTCGACCTGCTGGTGATCGGCGGTGGCATCAACGGCGCCGGTATCGCCCGTGATGCCAGCGGCCGCGGCCTGAAGGTGCTGCTGTGCGAACAGCACGACCTGGCAGCACACACCTCCAGCGCCAGCAGCAAGCTGATCCATGGCGGCCTGCGCTACCTGGAACAGGGCGAGTTCGGCCTGGTGCGCAAGGCGCTGGGCGAGCGCGAAGTGGTGCGTCGGCAGGCGCCGTTCCTGGTGCGGCCGCTGTGCTTCGTGCTTCCGTGGCAGCCGCACCTGCGCCCGCGCTGGATGCTGCGGCTCGGGCTCTGGCTGTACGACCATCTGGGCCGGCGCAGTCCCGCCTTTCCTGCGTCGCGCGCCGTGGATCTGCACGACGATCCACTCGGCGCGCTGCTGTCGCCACAGCTGCAGCACGCCTTCAGCTACGCCGACGCGCAGGTGGATGATGCGCGGCTGGTCCTCCTCAACGCGCTCGATGCTGCGCAGCGGGGTGCATGCATCCTGACCGGCACGCGCTGCGTGGACCTGCAACGCGGGCACGGACGCTGGCACGCCGTACTGGAAAACGCCGCAGGCCATCAGCAGACCGTGCAGGCACAGGCGGTGGTCAACGCCGCAGGCCCCTGGGCCGGCGGTCTGCTCGAGCGCATGCACGCCCGCAGCGGCGGACCTGCGCTGCGCCTGGTCCAGGGCAGCCACATCGTGCTGCGCCGCGCCTGGCCGAACGACCGCGCCTGCCTGCTGCAGCAGCCCGACGGCCGCGTGGTGTTCCTGCTGCCCTTCCACGACCATCTGCTCATCGGCACCACCGACACCGACTATCGCGGCGACCCCGCACGCTGCAGTGTGCTGCCCGCTGAAGTGGACTACCTGTGCAGCGCTGCCAACGGCTACCTGCGCGATCCGGTCGCACCTGCCGAGGTGGTCTGGCAGTTTGCCGGCGTGCGCCCGTTGCTGGCCGACCCGGACCCGCGCGCGGCGGAACTGAGCCGTGACTATCGCCTGCAACTGGACGCCGAAGGTGCGCCTGCGCTGCACGTGCTGGGCGGCAAGCTGACCACGTACCGGGTACTGGCCGAGGAGGCACTGGACCTGCTGCGCCCCTATCTGCCGCACGCCCGCCCCGCCTGGACGGCGGCAGGCGAGCCACTGCCCGGCAGCGACTGGGGCGATGCCGGGCAGGCACGGGAACAGCTTCGGCACCAGGCCCCCTGGCTGCCGGAGACCACGCTGCGGCGCTGGGCCAGCGCCTATGGCAGTCGCAGCATCGATCTGCTGCACGGCGCACGCAGCCTGTTCGATCTGGGCGAAGACTTTGGCGCGGGCCTGCACGCACGCGAGGTGGCGTTCCTGTGCGACCACGAGTGGGCCCGCAGCGCCGAGGATGTACTGTGGCGGCGGAGCAAGCTGGGGCTGCAGATGGACGCGGCACAGGCGGCACGGCTGCAGGCCTGGATGGACTCACGTCGCCGGTAATGCCGCGCGCGGCCCGGCGCCGCCGATGCATTACGATCCCAACATCGCCACCGGAGACGCTGCATGACGCCCCGCTACGTGCTGGCCATCGACCAGGGAACCACCAGTTCGCGCGCGATCCTGTTCGATCGCGCCGGCGACATCGTCGGCAGCGCGCAGCGCGAGTTTGCCCAGTTGTTTCCACAGCCGGGCTGGGTCGAGCATGACCCGCGCGAGATCCTGACAAGCGTCTATGCCACGATCACGGAACTGCTCAGCCGCGAACAGATCGATCCCCGCCACATCGCCGCACTGGGCATCACCAACCAGCGCGAAACCACCGTGGTCTGGGACCGTGCCAGCGGCCAGCCGATCCACAACGCCATCGTCTGGCAGTCGCGGCAGAGCCAGGCGATCTGCGAGCGGCTGAAGTCCGGCGGCCACGAAGCGCTGATCCGCGAGCGCACCGGCCTGCTGATCGACGCCTATTTCTCGGCCACCAAGATCCGCTGGATCCTCGATCACGTGGAAGGCGCGCAGCAGCGGGCCGAACGTGGCGAGCTGCTGTTCGGCACCATCGACAGCTGGCTGGTGTGGAATCTCAGCGGCGGCCAGGCGCACGTGACCGACTACAGCAACGCCGCGCGTACGCTGCTGTTCAACATCCATACCCTGGACTGGGACGAGGACCTGCTGGCCCTGCTGGACATTCCGCGTGTGATGCTGCCGCAGGTGCGCGATTCCAGTTCGGTATACGCGCACACGCGCCCGCAGTTCTTCTTCGACCATCCGATCCCGATTGCCGGCATCGCCGGCGACCAGCAGGCCGCGCTGTTCGGCCAGGCCTGCTTCCAGCCAGGCATGGTCAAGAACACCTATGGCACCGGCTGCTTCATGCTGATGCACACCGGCACGCAGGCCGTGCGCTCGCGCAATGGCCTGCTGACCACCATTGCCTGGGGCCTGGAGGGAAAGGTGGAATACGCGCTGGAGGGGTCGATCTTCATCGCCGGCTCGGTGGTGCAGTGGCTGCGCGATGGGCTGCGCATGATCGATCGCGCTGCTGACAGCCAGGCCTTGGCCGCACAGGTGCCGGACAGCGCGGGGGTGTACCTGGTGCCGGCCTTCGTCGGCCTGGGTGCACCGTACTGGCGCAGCGACGTGCGCGGTGCGATGTTCGGCCTGACCCGTGGCACCGGCAAGGCCCACTTCGTGCGCGCAGCGCTGGAGGCGATGGCCTACCAGACCCGCGACGTTCTGGATGCGATGCAGTCCGATGCGGGCATCTCGCTCAGTGAACTGCGCGCCGATGGCGGCGCGATCGGCAACGACTTCCTTGCCAGCTTCCAGGCCGACATCCTCGGCGTCCCCCTGCTGCGACCGCGGGTGACCGAGACCACCGCGCTGGGTGCGGCCTACCTGGCCGGGCTGGCGGTCGGCTTCTGGGAGAGCCGCGAACAGATCGCGGCACAGTGGGGGCTGGATCGCCGCTTCGAACCGCAGATGGCGGTGGCCCGGCGCGAGAAACTCTACGCCGGGTGGCAGCAGGCCGTGGCCGCCACCCTCGCCTTCCATGTCGACTGACGGTAGTGCCGGCCGCTGGCCGGCAACACCGTGATCTTCGGGTACACCTGCTGGGTTGCCGGCCAGCGGCCGGCACTACCCCAGAGTCAGAACGCCGGCAGCACCGCGCCCTTGTACTTGGTCTCGATGAAGGTCTTCACCTGCGGGCTGGTCAGCGCCTTGGCCAGCTTCTGCACGCGGGCGTCGTCCTTGTTGTCCGGGCGGGCGACCAGGAAGTTCACGTACGGCGAGTCCTTGCTCTCGATCGCCAGCGCGTCCTTGGTCGGGTTGAGGCCGGCATCCAGCGCATAGTTGGTGTTGATCAGGGCCAGATCGACCTGGTCGAGCACGCGCGGCAGCATGGCCGAATCCAGCTCGCGGAACTTCAGGTTCTTCGGGTTGGAGACGATGTCGCGCTGGGTGGCCAGTGCGTTGGTCGGATCCTTCAGCTCGATCACGCCGGCCTTGTGCAGCAGGATCAGCGCGCGGCTGTTGTTGCTGGGGTCGTTGGGGATCACCACATCGGCCCCTTCACGCAGTTCGGCCAGCGACTTGATCTTGCGCGAGTAGGCACCGAACGGCTCGATGTGCACGCCCACCACCTTGGTCAGGTCGGTCTTGCGATCACGGTTGTAGGCGTCCAGGTACGGTTCGGTCTGGAAGTAGTTGGCATCCACCTGCTTCTGCACCAGCTGGTCGTTGGGCTGCACGTAGTCGTTGAACACGCGCACGTCCAGCTCCACGCCTTCCTGCTTGAGGATCGGCTTGACCACTTCCAGGATCTCGGCGTGCGGCACGGCGGTGGCGGCCACCACCAGCTTCTGCGAAGGCTCACCGGACTTGCCGCAGGCGGTCAGGGCCAGCGCAGCGGCGAACAGGGGCAGCAACAGGGTCTTCTTCATGGGCGCAATCGATCTCGGGGGAGGTGTCAGGATTTTTCGTAGTTGGTCAGGGCCAGTTCCAGCAGTGCCTTGGCCTGCTCGCGCAGCATCATCGGCTCGACGATCTCGGCATCGGACCCGTAATGCAACACGTCCATCAACAGTTCGCGCGACACGCTGTAGGGCACTTTCAGTTCGTAGCGGCCATCGGCGAGGAAGCGTCCCTGCTGCTTGGAGTGCCAGTGCTCGTCGGCCACCCAGCGCGCGGCCTTGGCACTGAACAGGATGGTTGCCCAGCCCTTGGGCGCACCGGAGAAGATGCCGTAGCTGGCGCCGAGCTGCTCGTCCAGTTCGCTGTCGGCGACATCGCGGGCGGTGCTGTCGATCACCCGCGCCTTGTAGATGCGGTCCACCGCGAAGCTGCGCAGGGCCTCGCGATCATGGTCCCAGCCGTCCAGGTACCAGTTGTCGCGGTAATGGGTCAGCCGTTGCGGCGATACGGTGCGCTTGGTCGCTTCGTCGGTCGAGCGGGCGCGGTACTCAAAGCCCAGCTGCTTGCGCTCCAGCACCGCCGAGGCCACCGAACGGAAGCTGGCTTCATCGAACTTGCGGCCACGGTGCGGAATCACCCGCACCCGATCCACCGGCCAGCTGGAAACACCGGCCTGGGCGGCCAGCAGGCTCTCGATGCGCTGCTGCAGCGGCGCCAGCACCGAAGACAGCACGCCGCCGCCGGTACGGGCCAGCAGGTGCTGCGAGGCCAGCAGGGCGTGCAGCTCCTCCGAGCTCAGCCACAGGCCGGGCAGCTCGAAGCGGTCGCTCTCGTCGGCCAGGTAGCGGAAGCCGGCCTCGCCATCGCCCTCGATCGGCGCCATCAGCGCATCGCGCAGGAACGCCAGGTCGCGGTAGACGGTGGCCCGGGAGCAACCGAGCTTGTCCTGCAGGGTCGCCACCGTCACCGGATAGCGTGCGGACTTGAGCAGACGATGCAGGGCGGTGATGCGTTCGTATCGGTCCATGCCCCCGATTATGTCCGAGTCTCGGGCGTTGTGGCGGACGATTGGGCTATCGTGGGCGCCCCCTGCCCCGTGGAGCGCCCGATGCGCCGGTTGTCTGTCCTGCCCCTGCTGGCCTGCCTGCTGCTGGCCGCCTGCGACCGCGCACCGGCGCCCACCGACGCTGCGACGCCCGTCCCCGCTGCCGATCCGGCGCAGGCGGTGCTGTCTGCCAGCCAGCGCTTTGCCGCCCTGCGCAGCTTCCATGCCGAGCTGGAGGTGCTGGGCGCGCAGCAGCCGGTGCGTACCGCGATGGACTTCGTCGCCCCGGACCGGTTCCGGGTGCAGACCCCTGCCGGACCGCAGGTGATCATCGGCGACACCATGTTCCTGCAGGCCGACGATGCGATCCGCCAGGTGCCGACCCCGCCGGGGCTGCTGGAGCAATGGCGCAGCCCGCTGCCTGCCGATATCCCCGCACAGGCCCTGCAGGCCGAAGACCTGGGCGAGCAGACGCTGGACGGCGTCAGCACCCGCCACTACCGCCTGCGTGGCGCCACGGCCGGTGAGCGTCTGGAGTACTGGGTGGATGCGCAGGGCCTGCCGCGGCAGATCGTGCGCAGCGGCCACAACAACGGCAAGCCCTTCCAGCTGCGGCTGCGGTACTCGCGCTTCAACGATCCTGCCCTGCAGGTCGACCTGCCCTGAATGGGCCTGGCCGACAACGCCTGCTGAAGCAGGCGGGACGGGCGATTCGGACGGTCATCACGCTTCCAGTATCATCACCGGCTGCCAACCGCTTCGGAGAAGCCTCGATGTCCCTGCGCGTGTCCCTGCTGGTCCCCTTGCTGCTCTGCGCCCCGCTGGCGTATGCGCAGGATGCCTCCGAACTGGCGGCGATGTCCTCGCCGTGGAGCGGCAGTGGTGGCGAACTCGGCTTCGCGTCGGCACGTGGCAACAGCAGCACCGAGAGCTTCAACGGCCGCCTGCGCCTGCGCTACACCGATGGCGACTGGGTGCACAGCATGGACCTGTTCGGCCTGCGCTCCAGCTCCAAGGTGACCGAAACCAGCGACGACGGCACCACCACGCGCCGCAACAACACCACCGCCAACCGCTACACCGGCAGTGCAGGCAGCGCGCTGCAGCTGGGCGAACATCGCCAGCTGACGGCCACGGTACGTACCGAGCGTGATGACTTCGCCACCTACGACCGGCAGAGCTCGTTCGGTCTGGGTTACGGCACCCGGCTGTGGAACACCGAGCGTTTCTCGTTCGATGCGCAGATCGGCCCCGGTGTGCGCCGCACCCACAGCACCGAGGACGACCGCACCCGCACCGGCCTGATCGGTCGCGGCCTGTTCGACCTGAAGTACTCGCTGACCGACAACACCGACCTGATCAACACGCTGCTGGTCGAATCGGGTTCGTACAACACCTTCGGCCAGAACGATTTTGGTGTCTCGGTGAGCATGAACGAGCACCTGGCGCTGAAGGCCGGCTGGCAGGCGCGTTACAACAGCGACGTCGCCGAGGACAAGCGCAAGACCGATACGCTGACCACGATGAACGTGGTCTACAAGTTCAAATAAGCGAAACGGGCGCCTGGCGCCCGTTCTGCTTTTGGTAGTACCGGCCGCCGGCCGGCAACTGCATTCAATCGGGATCATGAGGTTGCCGGCCAGCGGCCGGCACTACCTGCGGTGGCTCAGACGTTCAACAGCTCGCCAGCACCCGCATCCAGCAGCATCTTCGCCACGCGCTGGCCCAGCGCTTCCGGGTCGCTGGCCGGGCCCACGGCGTCGGCACGCACCGCGCGGCCATCACTGGCGCTGCCGACCAGCCCCTGCAGGTGCAGGTCCTGGCCCTGCCACTGCGCGATCGCCGCCACCGGCACATGGCAGCTGCCATGCAGCGCGCGGTTCATGGCCCGCTCCGCTTCCACACAGGCGCGCGTGGCGGCGTCATCCAGGCCTGCAAACAGCGCCATCAGCGCGGCATTGCCGCCATCGCACTCCACCGCCACTGCACCCTGTGCTGGTGCCGGCAACCACTGCGGCGGCTGCAGTCGGGCGACGATGCGATTGCCCAGGCCCAGCCGTTCCAGCCCGGCCACGGCCAGCACGATGGCGTCGTAGCCGCCGCTGTCGAGCTTGGCCAGACGGGTGTTGACGTTGCCGCGCAGGTCCAGCAGCTCCAGGTCCGGGCGCAGCGCACGCAGCTGGGCCTGGCGGCGCAGTGACGAGGTACCGACGCGCGCACCGATCGGCAGTGCATCCAGTGAGGCATACAGGTTGGAGACGAAACCATCGGCCGGATCGTGGCGGGTCAGCATTGCCGGCAGCGCGAACGGCGCATCCAGTTCCATCGGCACATCCTTCAACGAGTGCACCGCGCAGTCGGCCTCGCCACGCAGCATGGCCAGCTCCAGTTCCTTGAGGAACAGGCCCTTGCCACCGATGGCCGCCAGCGAGCGGTCAAGCACTTCATCGCCGCGGGTGCTCATCGGCACCAGTTCCACGTGCAGATCGGGATGTGCCTGGCGCAGGCGGTCGGCGACGTGTTCGCTCTGCCAGAGGGCGAGCGGGCTCTTGCGGGTAGCGATGCGGACGGTTTCCATCCTTTCATTATCGCGCCTATCGGCGGGATACGGCCAACGGCGGAGCCCCTCGTGGCTGGTGTGGTCGTGCAAGCAACAGCTGTGCTTGGCCGGGCGGGGTGGGCTGCGCGGGGGACGCCGTAAACCCATCCCTGGGGGCTTGGCCGCGGCATCCATGCCGCGGACACCCCCACGCAGCCCACCCCGCCCGGCCTCTGACAGTTTCCGTGCGCGCCAGCCACGGAAGATCAAAAGAAAAAGAAAAAGCAGAAGCAACAGCCGGCGGCTTCCGGGGTCAGATCCCTTTTCCGCAGGAAAAGGGATCTGACCCCTCTTTCCCGCCCGATAACAACAAAGCCTTTGCCGTCCGTCACCTGGAAATTCGCGAGGGTGAGGCGGGATGGGCGGGCGGGACCGTTGGCGCCATGGATGGCGCCATCGAGCCCCCATGGATGGGTTTACGGCGTGTCCCGCCCGCCCATCCCGCCTCACCCAACACGCAACAACACAGAGCCGACCAACCCGCTGTTGCTGTTGCTGTTGATTTCGAAGCAGTCGCGGCCGCAGGCCGCGCGGAAAACCTACAGATGCCGCAATTCCTGCTTCAGCGTCGCCACGCAGCGCCGGCTCACTTCCAGCGGCTGCTTGCCATGCCGCAGCACCGCCTGCACCTGGCCTCCGCTGCCACGCCGCAGCTCCACCAGCTCGTGGCGCGCCACCAGGCAGTTGCGATGGATGCGCACGAAGCGGCTGGCGAACTCTTCCTCCAGCGACTTCAACGATTCCTCGATCAGGTCCTCGCCACGCGCGTGATGCACCACCACGTACTTTTCTTCGGCCTGCAGATAGTGGATATCGTCCAGCGGAATCAATCGCAGGCTGCCGCGCAGGCGGGCACACAGCATGCTGCGGGCCTGGCCGCCGGTGTGCTGGGGTTGCCCGTCACGGCCGGCCAGGAAGGTGCGGGCACGCGCGATCGCCGCTGCCAGCCGCTCGGCGCGCACCGGCTTCATCAGGTAATCGATGGCCGCTGCCTCGAACGCCGACAGCGCGTGCGCATCGTAGGCGGTGCAGAACACCACCGCCGGCCTGGGCTCGAAACTGGCCAGGTGGCGGGCCGCTTCCAGGCCGTCCAGGCCGGGCATGGCGATATCCAGCAGCACCAGGTCCGGCTGCAGTTCGGCGCACGCGTGCAGGGCCTGCTCGCCGTTGCCGGCCTCGGCCACTACGTCCACCCCTTCCTGCGCGGCCAACAGGCTGCGCAGGCGCTCGCGCGCCAGCGGTTCGTCATCGGCGATGACTACCCTCACGATCGTCCCCTCACTGGATCGGCACTGTCACCTGGCAGGCATAGTAGCCCTCGCTCCAGCCAGCCGTCATCCGCGCGGCGCGGCCGAAGCGCCAGCTCAGGCGATGGCCGATGCTGTGCTGGGCGTGGCCCGCTCCCTGGGCCAGGGCCAGCCCGGGCACCTGCGGATCCGGTGCAGGATTGCGTACGCGGATCTGCAGCTCGCTGCCCACACAGGCCAGATGCAGCTCGATGGTGCCGCCTTCGGGCAGGCGCGAGATGCCGTGCAGCACCGCGTTTTCCACCAGCGGCTGCAGCACCAGCCGCGGCATCGGCAGGTCCCAGGGCAGGGGTTCATCGCGCTGCCAATGCACCCGCAGGCGGTCGCCCAGGCGCAGTGATTCAATCGACAGATAGCGCTCGGCCAGTTCGCACTCATCGCGCAGGGTCGAATCGCCCTCGCCTGCACCCAGCGCGGCACGGAACAGATCGGACAGGTCGAGCACGGCACGCTCGGCCACCGCCGGGTCGCGATGCAGCAGGCTGGCGATCAGGTTCATGCTGTTGAACAGGAAGTGCGGGCGGATGCGCGCCTGCAGGGCGTCGGCCTGCGCGCGGGCATTGGCCTGTACCTGCGCCGCCCAGCGGTCGCTGACATAGAAGTAGCGCAGCGCCAACGCGGTGATCAGCGCCGTGGTGGCCGCGCTGCCCAGGGTGAAGCGCCAGAAGCCGATGCCGCGCGCGAAGTTGTCGCCCAGCACGCCATACAGGGCATGGATGATGCCCGCGCACAGGATGGCGATCAGCGCGGCCAGGCCAACGGCGGCGACGGCGCCCAGCAGTTCCGGCAGCTTCGACAGCGCCTGCCGCAGCAGGCACAGGCTGGCGGTGACCGCCAGCGCCAGCCACAGCGCGAAACCGCTGGCCGAGGCCAGTTCCCCCATCGTCCAGTGGCGGCTGCCATCGGGCGCCAGCGCCAGCACCACCACCACCAGTTCGGCCAGGCCGAGCATCGCTGCCAACCGCGGCAAACGGCACAGTTCCGGCATCCACGGGGTGGCAGCGCTCGCGGCCATGGGTCAGGCGACGCCCAGGCGTGCCTGCAGCCAGTCGCCCAGCGCGTCGATTTCCTCGGCGCAGACCTGGTGGGCCATCGGGTAGCTGTGCCACTGCACGTCCAGCCCAAGCGTGCGCAACGTCTCGGCGCTGTGCGCGGCCACCGCCTGCGGGATCACCGGATCGCTGCTGCCGTGGGCCATGAACACCGGCACATCCACCGCACCATCAACGCGCGACGCGGTTTCGGCCTCCGGCAGGTAGGTCGACAGTGCGATCAGGCCGGCCAAGGGGGCAGTGCGTGCCAGCGCAGCGCTGAGGATCACCGCCCCGCCCTGCGAGAAGCCGGCCAGGAAGATGTGATCAGCAGCGACACCGCGTTCGATCTCACGGGCGATCAGCGCATCCAGCTGCACCACCGACTCCTGCACGCCGGCCATGTCGGCGCGCGAGCGGAAGTCCATGCCGACGATGTCGTACCAGCCACGCATCGGCACGCCGTTGTTGATCGTGATCGGCCGCACCGGTGCGTGCGGGAACACGAAGCGCAGCGCCGGCCAGTGCGGACGCACCAGTTCGGGCACGATCGGCGCGAAATCATGGCCGTCGGCACCGAGGCCGTGCAGCCAGATCACCGACCACAGCGGCGAGGCGCCGGTTTCCTGTTCCACCGTTTGCAGCATGTTGCGGCTCCTGTACGTTCGAGCCGCATTATGCCGCTGGCACGGTGCGATCAGTACAGCGGCGGTTGCTCGGCCGCTTCCCGGCGCAGCTGTGCGGCGCGCACCAGCACCGGCGGCGGGATGTTCTCTTCGGGAATGTCGAGCAGGCCCAGGCGATGCAGGAAGGCGCCCGGCCCGCGCAGCGAGGTCAGTGCGACCACCGGCACCGCCAGCACCATGCCGATCACCACCGGCGCCATCCAAGCCGCCAGCGACGGCGACACCGCCCACGCCAGCACGCCCATGAAGGCGCCAAACACGCCCAGGCCGCCGTAGCCGCGCACCAGCGAAATCCACGAGATGCCACCGTCATCGCGCTGCTGTGCATCCCAGCCCGAGTCGCGGCCGGACAGCACTTCGGCCACGCCGCGCGACTGCACGTACATCACCACCGGCGCCATCAGCGCGGCCAGCACGGTTTCCACCAGCATCGACAGGAACGCCCGGATCGCGCCACCACAGCCACGGCGTTCAACCGGATCGAGCAGCATCGCAAAGTAACCCAGCACCTTGGGCATCAGCAGCACCGCCATGGTGGCGGCGAACAGGCGCACCACCTGTTCTTCATCCTGCGCACGCCAGTACACGCTGGGCGACAGGTGCAGCAGGGCGTTGAAATCGATGCCTTCCTGGAACAGCGGGATGGCGATGCCGATCAGCATCAGCATCGCCCACATCGGTGCGGTGAAGTAATGGCCGATGCCGATCAGCATGTGCACGCGGCTGATCCAGTGCAGGCCACGGCTGCCCACCACCTTGCCGTGCTGCAGGTTGCCCTGGCACCAGCGGCGGTCGCGCACCAGCAGGTCGGTCAGCGTCGGCGGGCCTTCCTCGTAGCTGCCGCCCAGGTAGGGCACCATGTGCGCGGCCCAGCCACCACGGCGCATCAGCGCCGCTTCCACGAAATCATGGCTGAGCACGTGGCCGCCGAACGGCTTGCGCCCCGGCAGCTCCGGCAGGCCAGCGTGGTCGGCGAAGGCACGGGTGCGGATGATCGCGTTGTGCCCCCAGTAATTGCTTTCGGCACCGTGCCACCAGGCCACGCCACGGGCGATCACCGGCCCGTACACGCGCCCGCCGAACTGCTGCATGCGCGAGAACAGGGTGCGGCCGCCGATCACCGACGGCAGGGTCTGGATCAGGCCGACGTCGGCGTTGTGCTCCATGCCGGCGACCAGGCGCACGATGCTGTCACCGGTCATCAGGCTGTCGGCATCCAGGATCAGCATCTGCGGGTAGGCACCGCCGAAACGGCGTACCCAGTCGGCGATGTTGCCGGCCTTGCGCGCGCTGTTGTCGCCACGGCGGCGATAGAACAGTCGCGCACGCCCATCGGGCACCAGCTCGCGCAGTTCGGCGAACACCTGTTCTTCGGCCCGCGCGATGTCCTCGCGACGGGTATCGCTGAGCACGAAGAAATCAAACCGCTGCAGCTGGCCGGTGGCCGCCACCGATTCGTAGATCGCACGCAGGCCGGCCAGCAGCCGGCGCGGGTCTTCGTTGTAGGTGGGCATCAGCAGCGCGGTGCGGCTGTGCACGGTCGGCAGCGGCTTGTCCGGATCGATGCCCAGCCGGTAGCCCCGGTCGAACACGGCCGTCAGGAAGCCAGCCACCGCACTGGCAAAGGACAGCGCGATCCAGGCGAACAGGCCGACGAACAGCACCAGCAGGCAGGCCTCCAGCACGCTGATGCCGTTGCCGGACAGCACCCGCCACATCATCCGGGTGGCCACGGCGGTCATCGCCACGGTGCCGCCGAGGATGTACAGGCGACGCAGGCCGATCATGCGTGGCGAGGTGCGATGGCGCCGGACCTTCAGCGAGCCTTGCCGCAGCGTCTGTTCGGGCATCAGCAGCGGTGCTTCGGCCGGCAGCAGGGCCCAGCCCGCGTCGGGACCGGCCGTGACCGGTTCCGTGTCGATGGTTTCACTCCCCATGGCCGCCTACTCCCTGCAGGCCGCAGGACCAGCCGTCCCGGCCAGGCTGCATGCACCAAGGTTCCTGGCCCGCATTCCCGGCGTCCGCACTTGTCCTGTCTGCCACGGCGTCATGCCGCGCAGTCGCTGTCTGTCACTACCAGAACCCACACGATCTCCAACGGGGCGGAATCGAAAAATGCGGCCCAGTCTATGGCCCCGAATGTAAGCCGGGTGCGAAGGTCTACGCCGGAAAATCTCCCCATTCAGCAATCAGCAGGCGAACCACGCCGTGCGCCCCGCGGGTGTCGATCCATCCCGGAAAGTACTGGATCGTAACAAACGAGAACGGTTATCATTACGTTAACCAGGCAGGTCGCCGTGCTCCGCGCACCGGACCCACCCAGCTGCGCCGGACCCTCCGCGCGCCCGACGACCCAGGGAAGGGGTTGGCTGCCTGCTGTCTGCGTGCGCCTGCTGCTTCCACCGGGTCTCTCCTCTCCCTTGGAAGCCGTCATGTCCCCTCTCCGTTCCGCGCGCCTGTCGCGCACCCGCCTGGCCAGCGCCCTGGCCGCCGCCTGCCTGCTGGCCCTGCCTGCCCTCGCCGCCGCTGAAGCCAGCGCCGATGCCTCGACCAAGGACCTGGATACCGTGGTGGTTACCGCCTCGGGCAACCAGCAGTGGATCAAGGATGCCCCGGCCAGCATCAGCGTGATCAGCCGCGAAGACATCGAACGCCAGCCGGTGCACGACCTGGCCACCCTGCTCAGCCGTATTCCGGGCGTGACCGGTGGGCTCAGCGCCATTGGCGAGCAGTCCAAGATCAAGCTGCGCGGCATGCCGTCCAACTACACGCTGGTGCTGGTGGACGGCAAGCGCATGGGCAGCTCGGCCTCGACCAACTATCGCCCCGACCTGGGCCGCCAAGACCTGAACTGGATTTCTCCCGACCAGATCGAACGCATCGAAGTGGTGCGTGGCCCGATGTCCTCGCTGTATGGCTCGGACGCGATGGGCGGGGTGATCAACATCATCACCAAGCGCATCGGTGACAGCTGGAACGGCAGCGCCACCCACAGCTACACCCGGCCGCAGGATGGCGACCGTGGCGACACCCAGCAGATCGGCGCGACCTTCTCCGGCCCGCTGGGCGAGCGCTTCGGCCTGCGCATCGGTGCCAACAGCATGCGCCGCGACTCGGACCGCTCCAACGGCGGCGTGTATGGCAACGCCTACGCCGGCGAGAAGGACCGCAATGTCGACGCGCTGCTGCAGTGGAAGCTGAGCGAGGCACAGGAAGTGTCACTGGAAGCTGGCCACGGTGTGCAGCAGGCCTTCATCGCCCAGGCGCTGGAAAAGCAGGACGAAGGCGCCTGGGGTGCCAGTGAGCTCAAGCGCAGTTCGCTGGCGCTGAACCACGACGGCAAGTGGGATTTCGGTACTTCCAAGCTCAGCGCGTACTGGACCGAGTACAAGAACGACATCGGCGCCACCGGTCGCTCCGAGGCAACCGATACGATCATCGAAGGCAGCCTGAGCACGCCCTTCACCCTGGGCGTGGACCACCAGTTCGCGGTGGGCGGCCAGTGGAAGCGCCAGGAGTTGACCAACACCGACACCATCGGCCAGGCGCCGGTGGACTATGCCGGCAACCCGGTGGCCGGCTCCAGCCTGGAAGTGGACACCTGGGCGCTGTTCGTCGAAGACGAGCTGAAGCTGCACCGTACCCTGGCACTGACCCTGGGCGCGCGCCTGGACCACCATGAACAGTTCGGCAGCCATGTCAGTCCGCGTGCCTACCTGGTCTGGCACCCGAGCGAGCAGTGGGCGATCCGTGGCGGCGTGTCCAAGGGCTTCCGCGCCCCGAGCCTGACCGAGAATTCGCCCAGCGCGGCGACCCAGTCCGGTGGCCGCGGCTGCACCTCGCTGATCCCGCTGGGCTATACCCGCGGCGGTTGCTACATGGCCGGCAACCCGGACCTGGACCCGGAAACCAGCACCAACCGCGAGATCGGCATCAGCTTCGACAACGACCTGGTCGACGCCGGCCTGACCTACTTCCATACCGACTTCAGGAACAAGATCGAGTATGAAGCGCTGGGCTTCTTCAACGGCTACTGGTGGACGCGCATGAGCAACGTGCAGCGCGCGCGCACCAGCGGCATGGAAGGCAACCTCAACTTCCGCTTCGGCGATCACTGGCGCTGGCGCACGTCGGCGACCTGGATGAAGGAAGCCAAGAACCTGACCACTGGCCGCAACCTGATCGACACCCCGGAGTTCTCAGGCTATTCGTCGCTGGACTGGACCCCGAACACCACGTTCTCCAGCAGCCTGTCGGCGCAGTACACCGGCAAGCAGACCGGCGTGGTCAATACCTTCCTGAAGGCCTATACGCTGTATGACCTGACCGCTGCCTGGAACGTCAATGAGGTGCTGACCCTGCGTGGCGGCGTCAGCAACCTGGCCGACAAGAAGCTGTACGCCGACGGCTCTACCGACTACTTCGTGGCGGGCCGCAGCTACTTCCTCAGCATGACCGCGCGCTTCTGATGCGCACTGCGATCGCGCCGGCAGCAGGCCAGCGCGATCGCGGCTGGTTTCCCAGGCTCAGTCGTTTTCCAGAACCGCCGGCGCAGCGTCGCGGCTGGCCGCGATGCGTGCACGGTCCATCGCCACCGCCAGTTGCTGGCGGGCGAGCAGTTGTTGTGCCTGCACCACTTCGGGTGTCGGCAGGAGCACCGGTCCGGGTGCGTTTTCCGGTGTAGCTGGTGTGGTCATGCAACCTCCATGGACATACCGCTGCTACCCGCAAACAGCCGGGGTAGCAGCGGAACTGCGCACCCTATCCTAAAAACAAGGCGGATGGGTGACGGTGCGGCACCGGGACGCAAGCCCTTTGCCGTAGGAACGTCACATTTTTGACGCTCCAAGCTGGTTTGCTGAATGTGACTCACTTATCATGAAAACGTTTTCCTAACAGGGAAGTCCCTATACATGAACACCGTTGACCTGACCCGCTTCAGCCCGAAGTGGCAGTTCCGCTTCAACTTCTTCCAGCAGCACGGCGCTCCCAAGGAGCCCGGCTTCAAGCAGGCCTGGAAGGCGCTGTCCTTCGGCGACCGCTTGAAGATCAACCTGAACTTCTTCGCCTTCTTCTTCGGCGCGATCTATCTGTTCATCCTGGGCATGTGGCGCAAGGCGCTGGTGGTGATCGGCATCAACATCGTGCTGATCGCGGTCAGCCTGGTGCTGCCGGACATCGTGGCCCGCGCACTGTTCATCGCAATGAACTTCCTGGTCGCCTCGAGCACCAACTACAGCTACTACCTGGAACAGGTGAAGGGCAACACCAGCTGGAACCCCTTCGAAGGCATGTTCTAAGCCCAGCGCACCACGTACGCAGTGGCACATCGACGCCCGGCCTTGGCCGGGCGTCGTCGTTCAAGCCCCGGCTCAGGCGGCGCGCAACGCAGCAGCCGGTCGGGTGTCGGCCTGCAGGCGGAAGCGGGACACCGCCACCGCCAGCTGCTCGGCCTGTTCTTCCATCGCCCGCGCCGCAGCGGTGGCTTCTTCCACCAGCGCAGCATTCTGCTGGGTGGTCTCGTCCATCTGCACCACGGTCTGGTTGACCTGCTCGATACCGGCCGACTGCTCGCGCGAGGCGGCCGAAATCTCGGCCATGATCTCGTTGACCCGGCCGACCTGGCCGACGATCTCCTGCATCGTGCGGCCCGCACCGTGCACCAGCTGCGCGCCGGCGCCGACATGGCCGACCGAAGCGTCGATCAGCTCCTTGATCTCCTTGGCCGCGCCCGCCGAGCGCTGTGCCAGCGCGCGCACTTCGCTGGCGACCACCGCAAAGCCACGGCCCTGTTCACCGGCGCGCGCCGCTTCCACCGCCGCGTTCAATGCCAGGATGTTGGTCTGGAAAGCGATGCCGTCGATCACCGAGATGATCTCGGCGATGCGCTGCGAAGAGGTCTCGATCTGCTCCATGGTCTGCACCACCTGGCTGACCACCTGCCCGCCTTCGCTGGCAACGCCTGCGGCCGAGGCCGCCAGCTTGTTGGCCTGCAGGGCATGATCGGCGTTCTGGCGCACGGTGGAGGTCAGTTCCTCCATCGACGCGGCGGTCTCTTCCAGGTTGGCCGCCTGCTGCTCGGTACGGCGTGACAGGTCGCTGTTGCCCGACGCGATCTCGCCTGCGGCCAGGCGGATGCTGGCAGCGGACTGCTGGATTTGGCCGACGATCTGGGTCAACTGCTGCACGGTGCTGTTGGCATCGTCGCGCATCACCGCGAACACGCCGTGGAAGTCACCCTCCATCCGTGTACTCAGGTCACCGGCGGCGATGGCGCGCAGCAGCGTCGACAGCGCAGCCAGGTTCTGGTCGCTGACCTGCATCATGGTGTTGAGCGTTTCCACCATGCGGCGGAAGTCATGCTCGAAGCGCTGGGCATCGCCACGCACGGCGAAATCACCTGCCGCCGCCGCGGCGGCCAGCTGCTGGATCTGCTCGTTGATCGCCGCCAGGTTGGTCTTGGTGGTTGCCATGGCAGCGGTGAATATCGCCTTTTCGCCCGGCAGTGCCTCCATGTCCACGCTCAGGTCACCCACCGCGTAGCGCTGCATCACCTCGACCAGGCGTTGGGTGACCGCATTGCTGTCGGCCACCAGCTGGTTGCTGTCGGCCACCATGCGGCCATATTCGCCCGGGAACACCGAGGCATCCATGCGGTAGCTGATTTCGCCGGCATCATGGCGGCGCGCCATCTCCGCCTGTGCGGCCATCACTGCCTGCAGCTGGCCACGCATACCCTGCATGGCGTCCAGCAGGCGGCCCACTTCATCGTTGCCCAGCGCCGGCATGGCGGTATCCAGCTTGCCCGCAGCCACGTCGCCGGCGATGCGCACCGCCTGCGCCAGCGGTCGCACGGCCAGGCGCTGCAGCAGCAGGTAGACACCACCACTGAGCACCAGCGCAGCCACCACACCCACCAGCAGGATGATCCACAGCAGCTCGCGGGCCTGCGCGATGATCACCGCATGCGGCACCACCACGCCCAGCGCGAAACGCTGCGGCGCGTCACCCACCTGCAGAGGTACATACAGGCGGACGTTGCCGGCAGCGTCGGGCTCGAACGCTTCGTACGTCTTGTCTGCGGCGATCTGCGCCAGCATGCCGAGGGTGGCGGCATCGGTACGCGGCTTGCCGATCTCGGCAGCATCGGCCGAGGCCAGCACCACGCCCTTCGGCGACAGCAGTTCGACGCGGCCGGCGCCCATCGGCGTCAGCGTGGCCAGGTGCTTCTGCAGCGCGTCCAGCGAGAAGTCGACGGTGAAGACACCGAGGAAGGTGCCGTTCTCGATGATCGGCGTGCTCAGCGTGCTCATCAGCACCTGCTTGCCGCCGATGTCGTAGGCATACGGTTCGCTGACCAGCGGCAGCTTGTCGCGGCTGGGCACCATGTACCAGTTGCCCGAGCCGCTGGGCGTCTCGGTGTAGTCGGTCATCGTCGACTGCTGCGGCTTGCCGTCCTGCCAGGCCCAGTAGCTCATGTAGCGGCCGGTGGCGTCGTGCGCCTCGCTGTTGACGAACTCGGCGTCCTTGCCGTCGAAGGCATTGGCCTCCCACATGGTGCTCTTGCCCAGCCATTCCGGGTGCGCGTGCAGCTGCTCGCCGATGACATTGGCCAGGCTGGCGCGATCAGGGGCATCACCGCGCGCACGCTGGGCCAGCACGGTTTCCACCATCGCATCGTTGCTGGCAAAGGCCGTGCCCAGGTCGGCAGCCACCTGCCGCGCCTCGGCACGGGCTTCGCTGGCCATGGTCTGCCGCGAGGACGACACCAGCGCCGAACTGGCCTGGTGATAGATCAGGAACGCGGTCGCGCCGAAGCACAGCAACGCGATCACCGCGGTGCCCAGCATCAGCTTGTGGGCGATGCTGCCGGGGCGACGGGCAGCGACGGAACGGGAAGAAGACATGGGAGGATCCGCAGGCAGTTCAGGTCGACCGGTGCCACCAGGGCACCGCGCAGATGCGCGATCCGTCGCGCGGGCCGCCTGCCCGCCGGATCGGAACCCGGCGCGGGAAGGCGCGCACCGGGTTAGCGGCCATGGCCGGGCGAGGTTGAGGCTCGCCGCACGCACAAAACCTGAACCCGCTCAGCTGCGGCCGTCGACCCAGGCCTGTGCTGCTCGCCTGTGCTATTCGGCGACGCGGTCGCGGATCCACTCCGCACGGGGCAGGACCTCGATGCTGCCCGCGGCGTACTGCTGAAGCACGTCCTCCGGACCGAAACGTGGCTGCCAGCCCAGCGCTGCACGCATCCGGCTGCTGTCATAGACCCGATCGATGCTGAGCGGCAGTGGCCAGCCACGGCGCTCGAACTCGGCCAGCAGCTGCGGTGCGCGGCGCGCCAGCACCTGGCGCGGATCGGCGGCCAGCTGCAGGCAGTCCTCGCGCCGGAAGGGCGTCGGTGCACAGGCGAGGTAACGCTGGAAGGCCGCGCCTTCATCGTGCAGCAGCGCGGCATGCGCGCTGGCCACGTCGCGCGCGTCGATACCACGGTGCAGGCGGAACATCGCCATGCGGTCAGGCGGTTCGGGGAAGCAACGTGCCATCCGCAGCACGCGCACGGTGAATGTTGCACTGGCCGTCGCTTCGGCCAACGCTTCGGCCTGCAGCTTGGTGCGGTGGTAGATCGTGCGCGGCAGCGGCTCGGTGTCCTCGTCGATCCAACGGCAGCCGCCGGACACCACGGCATGGCCGTACAACGCCGTGGTACTGGTCAGCACGAAGCGCTGCACGCCGGCCTCGCGCGCCAGTTGCAGCAGGTTCGCGGTGGCCTCCACGTTGATCTGCTGGAACACCGCGTCAGGCACCAGGCCCACGTGCGGGGCGTGCAGGGCCGCGGTATGGATCACCGCGTCGACCCCCTGCACGGCACGTTCCAGCGCCCGGCGATCGGTGACATCGGCAATGACGCGCGTGGTGGCGAACGGACTGCGATCCAGCCCCACCACCTCATTGGCGGCGGCCAGCGCACCGAAGATCGCCCGCCCTATCCGCCCGGAACTTCCGGTCAACAGAATCTTCATTGAATCCATTCACTCGACAGCGCCCGGGACCTACCGGGATGACTTGATTCTAGGCATGCACGATGGCATCGGCGATAGCAGACGATGACATTCTGCATGCCATCCACATTCGGCCAACCGCTTGGACTCTCCCTTGCCAGGGCGCTACGGGTGGCTGCCGTGACGACCGGTTGCAGAGCCCGGCGCTTCCTGCACGGTAACCGGTCGTCAAACGCGTGCGCAGGCCATGTGAGCCTCGTACAGCCCACTTCGACCTGTCTTTAGCCTGCACTGTGCAACATGGGACCGTCACTGATGGCAGCGACCCATGTTCACACCGGAGACCGGTAATGACCAACTCACGCAATGGCAACAGCAATCGTGGCTTTGCCTCGATGGACGAAGACAAACAGCGCGCGATCGCGGCCAAAGGGGGACGTGCTGCCCACGCATCCGGCAATGCACACCAGTTCAGCCCGGCCGAGGCCCGGGTGGCGGGCCGGAAAGGCGGTGAAGCGATCAGCCAGGACCGCCAACACATGGCCGCGATCGGCCGTGAGGGCGGCCATGCGCGGCACGCCAGCAGCCGCCAGCAACAGCAACAGCAACAGCAACAGCAGGACATGGCCGACAAACCTGACAGCGGTCAACAACGTTGACGTGCTGCGGTCACTGCGCCGCGTACCGGCGGTGCGGCCGACGTCGATCAGCACTCAGCACTGCCAGCACAGTGGGAAAGCGCCGCTGAGCTGGCGCGCGCCGGCTAGGTATGGGCGAGGATGTTCAGCAGGCGCCCAAACGGGTCGCGCACGTAGAAGCGACGTACACCCCATGGCTCTTCGGCAGGGCCATATTCAAGCGCAATGTCCGCGTGTCGCAGGCGTTCGAGCACGTCGTCCAGATCATCCACCTCGATCGAAAGATCCGGCACCGGGGTACCCGATCCGCCTTCGCTGGCAACGCTGAGCTGTGCCAGCGCAGCGCCCTGCCCACCGTAGGTGACGATCCAGCCGTGGTCCATCACGATGTCCATGCCGAGGATGTCGCCGTAGAACGCGGCCGCCTGCGCAGGATCGGCACTGGCGATGTTGGCGACGACACGTTTGACGGCCATGTTGCGGCTCCAGACGATCAGGACCGCGGACTTCGTGCCTGCGGCCAGGTGAAAAGGGGCCCCTGGATCGGGCCCCCCATTGCGAACGGTATGCAGGCCTCAGACGGCGCCGCACCTGTCCATGACACAGCGATCGTATTCGAACTGGCACTCCATGGCATCACCGCCGCCGGAAACGCAGGCCTGGTAGGCCTTCCAGCACGGGAAGTCGCACGGCTGGACCGGACCGGCCACCGCCACCGAACCGGTACACGCAAGTGCAAACACTGCAGCAACGATCACTTTCCTGATGGCTCGCATCGATATCACTCCCTGATAGGCCTGGTGATTCCAGGCTGCATCACCGTAGCCGTGCGTGCGGGATAGGAAGTGAAGGCGCCGGTTCAGCCTGCCAGCAATCGCAGATCACGCAGCTGCGCGCGCAACTCCGCGATGTCATGCCACGGCAGTATCGGCGAGTTCCCGCGCTCATCGGGAGGGTTGCCCGGGAGCCCCTCCGACCAGCCACCCGCGCCCACCAGCGGCAGCAAAGGCCGCTTGTGCAGCCAGGCCAGACACACTTCGGAAATCGTGCCCGCGCGCCCGCCGATGACAATGCAGGCATCGCCGGCCAAGGCCATGATCAGGTTGCGGGCATCGCCCATGCCGCATGGCACCACCACCGTTGCCGGCCAGTCTGCTGCGGGCATGTTGCCTTCCGGAATCACGCTCAGCACCGTGCCGCCGGCTGCGACTGCATGCTCGGCTGCCACCCGCGTGGCTGGGCTGCCACAGCCGCTGACCAGGGTGATTCCATTTTCGGCGAGGCACCTGCCCGCCTGTGCAGCGAGGTCGAACGCCGGTGAGCCAGGATCGGCACTCCCCAGGATGGCGATCTGGGGCTTGCGGAAGGACTTGCGGGAGGTTGGTGTCATGAAGCGACCTGGGTGACCGAACGGAAGGACAGCATGGAGACGGAACCGATCCGGGCAGCCACTGTTCAATTGCCCGACGCGGCAACGTATCACGCCAGCAGTTTGTCTTTCTGATGCTGATTGCACAGTTCACCGCCTCAGCATCACCAGGCCACCCAGGCTCAACGACGGCAGCAGCAGCCCAAAGGCCACCAGCGGCCAGACCGTATCGCCCGGCAGCAGCAGCGTCGCCAGCGTGCCAAGCGTTGCCACGATCAGGCTCTGCACGGCGTAGTACAACGCCACTGCCGTGCCGGAGGCATCGGCAAAATCGCGCAGCGCACCGTTGGCCGCCACCGCAGCCACCATCACGATGCCGATGGCCACCAGCCACATCGGCAACACGACACTGGCAAAGGATGGCGGCAGCATCGCCGTCATCGCCATGACCAGCGCGCCGCCGATCATCACCATCAGCCCACGCAGGAAACTGCCGCCAATGCCCCATCGCCCGATGAATCGAGCAGCGAAGCGCGAGGTGACGATCATCACCAGCGCCACGGTCGCGAAGGCCAGGCTGAAGCCCATCGCCGAATAGCCGGCCCTCCCCATCAGCACCCGCGGGGCGATCGAGAAAAACACGAAGAACGTGCCCATCGCCGCACTGAATCCCAATGCATGGACCCAGAAGCCGGCATTGCCGAGGATGCGCGCGAAGGCTGGCGATACGTGGACATGCTGCGGTGGCCGTGTCTCCTGCCAGCCGCGGCATGCGCGTGCACCCGCCAGCAGTCCCAGCACACCCAGCGCGATGAAAATGGCCCGCCAGCCCAGCGTATAGGCGATCAATGCGCCGAGGATCGGACCGAGCGCCGGCACGAACGCCAACATCGAGGCGAACAGGCCATAGAGCGTGGCGCCCTCGGCCGTATCGGCATACACGTCGCGCACCGTGGCGAAGGTGGCCACCAGTGCGGCCGACGCCCCAACCGCCTGCACGCCGCGCCACGCAAGGAATGCCGCACCACCGCTACACGCGGCCAGCGCGAACGACGCCAGCGTGAACAACAGCGCGCCCGTCAGCAGCACCGGCCGTCGCCCGATCCGGTCCGACAGTGGGCCGAAGATCAGCTGGCCCAGCCCCAGCACGAGCATGTACAGGCTCAGCGTCAACTGGATGAGGGCGGGCGACGTGCCGAGTGCCTGCGGCATGGCCGATACGACCGGCAGGTAGATATCCATCGCCAGCGAGGCCAGGAGGTCGAAGGGGGCCATCAACACGATGGCGCCCGGCAGGGAATGGGCCCAGCGAAGGGCTTTTCGATCAGACATGGGGAAACATCCGCTCAGGAGGGAATCCGGCGGTGATCAACCCAGTGCGTGGAAATCGCAGGACAAGATCACCGCAACAACGTGCGTACCGTTGTTGCGGCTCAGCGGACTGTCTGCGGACCGTTCCCGTTCATCTGATGATCCGGTGGAAGATCGAGTGCGGCCAGTGTAGCAAGGCCATTGCGGGGCAGCCCGGCAACGTCGTCCGGCAGGGCCTCAGGGCAAGGGCAGCATGTCGATGCGCCGGGAGGGGGTACGCCGCACCTGCTCGATGAGCCGGCGGACCGCTGGCGATGTTTCCTGTTCACGGTACAGCGCAGCGATAGTCGAGGCGATGACCGGCCCGGCGATAGGCAGATACACCACGCCTGGCAGCAGCAGCGTCCGCTGCAGCACCGACGGCACGATCGCCACGGCGCCATCGCCCACCGAGACCTGCGCGAGCACCGCGACAAGATGACCGGGACGGGAGCGGATGTCCGGCACGAATCCGCCACGGCGGGCGACTTCCAGCGTGCCGGCGGGCTGCTCCGGCATGATGAACGCCTCCTTCGCCAGCAGCGCCGGCTGCACCGGCACCCCCGCGTGGGCCAGCGCATGCGATGCCGGCAACGCCACGCAGAACTGATCTTCGATCAGGATGTGCGAACCGAGCGCATCGGGCACCTCCATCGGAAGCCGGCAGAACACCACATCGATGCGACCGTCCAGCAGGAGGTCCGGCAGGTCGGCCATCGGCCATTCGCCGACCTTCAGCTCCACGTCGGGCGATGCGCTGCGGAACCGCTGCAACTGCTCCTGCAGCGCGCCGGCATGGACCGCCGAACCTACGTAGCCGATCTCGATCCTGCCGATTTCCCCGCGACCAGCGCGGCGGCCCACGGCCTCTGCCTGCTCGAACTGGCGCAGCACGTTGCGTGCTTCGGCCAGGAAGATCGCACCGGCAGAGGTCAGCGTGACCTCGCGCCTACTGCGATCGAACAAGGGGGTGCCCAGGCGACGCTCGATCTGCTGGATCTGAACGCTCAGCGTCGGCGTGGCGATGCCCAGGCGCAGCGCGGCGCGCCCGAAATGCAGCTCCTCGGCCAGTGCGACGTAGTACTGCAGATGTCGACGGTCCATGCGTGCCGGCTCGTTAGCTTTGGCCTAACGTACTTGAAGAACACCGGCAATGAAACAAACAGTCGAAGTTGCTTGAATGGGCCTTCTTCGTTCCCCACCCGAGTACCCGGTGTCTCTCTTCCCCCGCCGCAGACCACCCAACTGGATCCTGATCATCGCCTCACTCGGCTGCACGATGACGGTGCTGGAAACCAACGCCGTGGCCGTCGCCCTGCCGACCATCGCGCGGGATCTGCAGGCTGACTTCGCCGACATCGAATGGGTGATCAGCTGCTACATCCTGACCTTCACCTCGCTGCTTCTGCCCGCCGGTGCCATCGCCGATCGTCATGGCCGCAGGCGTGTGCTGCTGATCGGCATCGCACTGTTCGCCCTCTCATCGCTGACCTGCGCGCTGGCCCCCACGGCCAGTGCGCTGTATGTGGCCCGAGCGTTGCAGGGCGTGGGTGCCGCTTTCCTGCTGGCCCCATCACTGTCGGTGATCGGCCACGAATTCCACGAGGGCAAGCAACGCGACGATGCCTGGGCCTTCTGGGGCACGGCAATGGGCATGATGATGGTGCTCTCGCCGCTTATCGGTGGGCTGTTGTCCTCGCTGTGGGGATGGCGCTCGGTGTTCATCGCGATCCTGCCCTTCCTCGCCTTCCTGGCCTATGGTGCGATCCGCTGGGTTCCCGACACTGCCGACACGGTGGTACGCCCGCTCGATCCGCCCGGCATCATCACCTTCAGCGTGGCGATCTTCGGCATCGTGTTCTTCCTCGTGGAAGGACTCGCGCAGGGATGGACATCGGCGGTGGCCCTGGCCGGCCTGGGCCTGGGCATCGCGATGGCCGCGCTGTTCACCTGCATCGAGCTCACGCGTCGGCATCCGATGGTCGACCTGCGTCTGCTTGCCAGCCCGCGCTTTGTCGGTGCCCTGATCGCCATGATCGGCTACGCGGTCAGCGCGCAGGTGATGGCCTCGATGCTGCCGCAGTACCTGCAGAACGGCGTCGGCCTGAGTGCGCTGGCCACGGGCGCCGGCATGCTGCCGTTCGCTGCGGCGATGCTGCTGTTCCCCAGCGTGGGCAGGCGCTTGGGCAGACGATTGTCGAGCGGGATGGTGCTGGCCATCGGCCTGTCCATCACTGCCGCCGGCAATGCGCTGGCCGGTGTCGGTGCATGGCACAACCAGCCGACGGTGGCGCTGCTGGCGATGGTCATCATCGGCGCAGGCGGTGGCATCCTCAACGGCGAAACATCCAAGGCGATCATCGGCTCGGCCCCCCGCGACCGCGCAGGCATGGCCTCGGGCATCAGTGCGACGACGCGCTTCGTCGGCATCCTGCTCGGCTTCACGGTCCTCTCCAGCGCCCTGACCGTCGGCATCCGCGCCGGACTCTCAGCACGCGTTCCTGCAGATGAAGTCATGCGTCTGGCCGACACCATCGCCACCGGTGCACTGACCCGAGGAGCCCAGGTTGATCTGGCGCGGGCGATCTACAGCCAGGGCTTTGCCGCGTCCCTGTGGACTGCCGCCGCAGCAGCGACGCTTGCCAGCCTGGCCGTTGCCCTGCTCAGGCCACGCGCCTGATCGCAGATGGCAGACGTAGAAACGACCAGGGCAGCACTGGGCTGCCCTGGTCGCGGCGATGTGGGGGACGATCGCCGGATGCGATCAGGCAGCCTTCATCGCATGCTTGCGGTCGCGCATGACCGAGTGGCATTCCTGCACTTCCGGCAGCCACTGGGTCACTTCCTGGCGCACCGCCGGCGGCAGGTCGTTGTCCTTCAGCACGTCCTTGAACGCGCCCAGCAGGCGATCCTCGGACTCTTCAAGTTCGGCCACGTAACCGTAGTTGGTGTCACCGAAGGCCGCGCGCACCTTGCCGTAGAACTGCTGCATGGAACCGACCATGGTGCCGTGCTCGGCCGGCTTGCCGCCGGTAGCGGCCACCGAGCTGCTCAGCGAGGACACGATGCGGCCCTTCACGCCGGCGATGCGGACGAACAATGCCGACAGCTCGGCATCCTTCACCTTGGTTGCGGCTTCCTCGTAGAAGGACTTGCCATCACGTGCGATCTCGATCAGGTCGTTGAGGCGATGCTCGATGGTGGACTGGGTGCTCATGTGTAGTCTCCTCTGGGGGAAAAAGGGCAACAGTGGAATCCGTTGCCTGCGAGCCCAGACTGGCCGACCGGGTGTGGTTCGCGGGTGAGCATCGATTGATGCGGTGATCATGCTGCCCAACGGCGCCCCACCCACTCACGCGGGCGACGCGGTGTCTTCACCGCATCTGAATCCTGGCAATGACTTGCTTGTTCATCCGCACCGCATGTCTAGTCCACCGCTACCCGCACCACGTGGCTGATGCCCCGATGGAACATCTTCGCGTACGGACAGACCCGCTCGGTGTTGCGCACCAGTTCGGCTGCACGTATCGGGTCCATGCCAGGCAGGCACACCACGATCTCGGCCGACAGCAGGTACAGGCCGTCCACGGGATCTCGCGCGAACGTCACCGCTACCTCGATGCTCGGCTCGACCAGTTCCATTCCCGCACGCGCAGCCACCAGCACCATCGCACCGTGGAAGCAGCCGGCGTAGCCCGCCGCCAGCAACTGCTCGGGATTGGTACCGCCACCGGGTCCACCCAGCTCAGCAGGCAACCGCAGGTCCACTGACAGCGCGCCATCATCGGACCGCACCACGCCCGACGCCCGGCCATGCTGTGCCACGCCACCACTGACCCGCACCCGCCCGGTGTACAGCGGGCGCACCTCATCACCGTGGTACTTGTCGAGCACCGTGTGCGGAGGCGGTTTCAGCCCGGTCATCGCAGGTTCCTGCTGGGAGCGTCCACCGCCGATCAGGCCGGCTGGCCCTGTGCCAGCCCGGACTGCTGCAACCAGCGCTCGAAGCCGATCGAGCCGAGCCATGCCTGGCCCACCGGCACCAGCGTGTCCTGCTGCAGCTGCGCACCGAAGTAGCGCGCCTGGGCATCGCCAACCACTTCACGCGCGTCACCGGTTGCCTGCAGGAAGCGCTGCGCCAGCACCGCCATCGATTCGCGTTCCGGGCCGGCGATCTCCACCACGCCATTGGCTGGTGCCTGCAGCGCGATGCGCGCAACCGCATCGGCCACATCCTCGGCGGCGATCGGCTGCACTGCGGCGGTCGGCAGCTGCAGGGTCTGGCCGTCACCGGCTGCCTGGAGGATGCCCGGCAGGAACTCGAAGAACTGTGTCGAGTGGATGATCGTGTACGCCAGGCCCGAATCGCGGATCAGGCGTTCCTGGGCGATCTTGCCGCGGAAATAGCCGCTGGCCGCCAGCTTGTCGGTACCCACCACCGACAGCGCGACATGATGGCGTACGCCTGCCTGCGCCGCGGCCGCCAGGATGTTGTGGCCGGCCGTCACGAAGAACGACAGCACCGCCGCATCTTCGAACGAGGGCGAGTTGGCCAGGTCGACCACTACCTCGGTGCCTGCCATCGCAGCGGCAAGGCCCTCGCCGCTCAGCACATCGATACCGGTGGAGGGTGCAGCGACGACGACCTCATGGCCGGCCGCATGCAGGCGATCGACCACCTTGCTGCCGATGCGGCCGGTGCCACCGATGACGAGGATCTTCATGACAGGTCTCCTGGAACGTGGAAAGTTCGGATGTGGCTGCATGCTAGGAACGCATTGGCCGGCGCAGTAGATCCGCAGCGGGCCACGCACTGTTGCCGCATCGGCACCAATGCGGTCATGCCCAGGCCGGGGCCGAATCGCGCTGCGCTGCCGCCTGCTGCCGCGCTTCCCAGTGCGAGAACACATCCAGATCCAGCGCGCGTATGCGCTGGGTGCTGAAATCGATGAACGCGCGGATCCGCTTGGGCAGCTGGCGTCGGCTGAGATAGCACAGGTAATGGCCACGATCGTGCGGCGCGTAGCGGTCCAGGCAGGTCACTACAGCGCCTGTGCGCAACGCATCACTTACCTGGTAGCTGGGCAGCTGGGCGATCCCCAACCCGTCGATCACTGCCTGCAGTACAAGATCGGCATCATTGAACACCACCTCCGCCGGCGGCTGCAGATTCACATCCTGGCCGTCCACACGGAAGTCCCAGCGCTGCAGGCGCCCACCGGGAAGGCGTCGACCGATGCAGGCATGGCTGGACAACGCTTCGATGGTGTCTGCCAGGCCATGTGCCTGCACATACGCGGGCGATGCACAGACCACCAGCTGCATCGGCACCAGCTGCTTGGCGATCACCTGGCTGTCTTCCAGCACGCCATCGCGGAACGCCACATCGATGCGATCGGCGGCCAGGTCCGGTGCCTGCTCGTCCAGCAGCAACTCCACAGAGACCTCTGGATACTCCGCGCGGAATGCAGACAGCAGCGGCGCGATCACCCGGCGTCCGAAGCCATGGGTCGCACTGATCCGCAGATGCCCGCGCGGTGGTCCCTCGCGCAGGTCGCGCATTTCGTCCAGCGCCTGCAGGATGCTGGCAACGCCCGGGCTGCAGCCCTCCAGGAACAGCTCGCCTTCGCGGGTGAGTGTTGTCGAGCGCGTGGTGCGCAGGAACAGGCGCACGCCCAGTTGTCCCTCCAGCTTCTGCACGCTGCGGCTGACGGCCGAACGACCGATGCCGAGGCGATCACCGGCGCGGGCGAAGCTGCCCTCGGCGGCTACCGCGATGAATGCCAGAACCCCGGCATAGCTGGCGGAGAAGGACGCAGTGAGGGAATCGCGGCCGTCGCTGGCCAGACAGGACTGCGGCATGACATTCATGGTGTTCCAGGCTCCTGGAAGTCGCGTCGGGCAAGCAGGTGGGCGCGTGCATGGGCCAGTCGCTGGCGGCATGCCGGCAGCTCCAGCCCCAGCAGTGGCGCGATGTCCTCAAAGCCCGCGCCCAGCACGTCATGCAGCAACAGCACGGCCCGCATGTCGGGTGGCAGTTCGTGCAATGCGGCAAGGAAGGCCTGCCAGACCCGCTCACTGGCGGGGCAGGCTGCTGCGCGGTTCGGGGCGGATGAGGTGTCCATGCCCGGCAGACGGGCGAGCATCCGCCGCTGTGACAGTCCATTGGTGTTTTTCGTGCAACACCGTGCAGCCCTGCCCTCGCCTACCGCCCCGCATGCAGCGGGCCTAGCCTCGCTGCGTCCCTCAACTCCCATCGGAACACCGTCATGAGCCAACGCCTGGACTACGCCGCACAGTCGCCCGAACTCTTCAGGAAGCTCGGCACCTTCTCCCACGCCGTGCACAACAGTTCGATCGAAGCGGCCATCATCGACCTGGTCAACATCCGCGCCTCGCAGCTCAACGGCTGCGGGTTCTGCCTGGACATGCACGTGAAGGAAGCGACGATCCGTGGCGAGCGCGCACTGCGCCTGCACCATGTCGCGGCGTGGCGCGAATCGAACCTGTTCAGTGCGCGCGAACGGGCCTGCCTGGCGTGGACCGACACACTTACCCACCTCCCTGCGCAGGGGGTTGCGGACGACGTGTATGAGCGCGTGCGTAGTCAGCTGTCCGAACAGGAAATCGTCGATCTGACCTACGCGGTGATGGCGATCAATGCCTGGAACCGCGCCAACGTCGCCTTCCGTACGCAACCCGGCTCGCTGGACCAGGCCTTTGGCCTGGACAAGGCCGGTCTGGCCTGAGCGTCGACTGCACACTTCCCTGCTGGAGACCTGCCATGCGTTCTCTCCGTTCCCTGGCGCTGCTGGCCCTGCTGCCGTTGACCAGCATCGCCGCCACGCCGCCGCCCACCGCGCCCGAGCCCATCGTGCGCGAGGTCATGACCCGTCCGTTGCCGGAACAGCCGGGCAAGGAAGCACTGATCCTGACGGTGCAGTACCCACCCGGCGGCGCCGATCCCGTGCACCGGCACGACGCCCACGGCTTCGTCTATGTGCTGCAGGGCCGCATCGTGATGGGCGTGGCCGGTGGCCGCGAGGTCACCCTCGGCCCGGGGGAGGCCTTCCATGAAGGCCCGGACGATCTGCATACCGTCGGCCGCAATGCCAGCCAGACCGAACCGGCGACATTCGTCGTGTTCCTGATCAAGGACATCGGCAAGCCGGCGGTACTGCCACCACGCTGACCGCCACCGGTCCGGGGCAGTACCCGCCACTCCCACAGGTCCGCCGGTGTCACAATCGGCGGACCTGTCCCGTCTCTGCTGGCATGGACGACCCCACCGCACTGTTCACCCGACTACGCCCGCGCCTGTTCGGCGTGGCCTACCGCATGCTCGGCTCCTCGCACGAGGCCGAGGACGTGGTGCAGGATGTCTGGCTGCGCTGGCATGGCGCCAACCAGCAGGACATCGAGAACGCCGAAGCCTGGCTGGTGGCCACCACCACCCGCCGCGCCATCGATGGCCTGCGCCTGGCCCGGCGCACGCGCGAGCACTACGTCGGCATGTGGCTGCCCGAGCCGCTGCTCACCGAAGACACCGGCACACCCGAGTACATGCTGGAAACGGCCAGTGATCTGTCGGTGGCCTTCCTCAACGTGCTGGAGCGGCTGGCCCCGGACGCGCGTGCCGCGTTCCTGCTGCACGATGTGTTCGACCAGGATTACGACGTGGTGGCACGCACGCTGGACAAGACCGAAGCCGCCTGCCGACAGATCGTGCACCGCGCACGCCTGCAGCTGCGGCAGGAGCGACCGCGCTACAACGTGCCGCAGGACGTGCACCAGAAACTGATGCGGCGTTTCGCAGAGGCCATCGCCAATGGCGACTTCAGGACGATGAAAACCCTGATGGCCGAATCGGCCGTGCTGATCGGCGATGGCGGCGGCATCGTCACCAGCTTCCCGAAACCGATGGTCGGCGGCGCACGCATCGCACAGCTGCTGTACGCCCCGCACCTGCGGCGCAAGGACCAGCTGCGCATGGTGCCGAGCATGATCAACGGACGCCTGGGGCTGCTGCGTTACTTCGACGACGTGCTGGAATCGGCAATGGCCTTCGATACCAACGGCGAGCAGATCGTGCAGATTCTGGTGCAGCGCAACCCGCACAAGCTGCAGGGCCTGAACCAGCCAACCTCGATCCAGTAGATCCACGCCATGCGTGGATGCGGTTGCTTTCATGCACGGCAAAGCCACGCATGGCGTGGCTCTGCCGGCGGGCTTTCCACCCTGCGTCAATCCAGTAGATCCACGCCATGCGTGGATGCGATTGCCTTCATGCACGGCAAAGCCGCGCATGGCGTGGCTCTACCGGCGGGCTTTCCACCCTGCGTCGATCCAGTAGATCCACGCCATGCGTGGATGCGGTTGCCTTCATGCACGGCAAAGCCACGCATGGCGTGACTCTACCGGCGGGCTCTTCACCCTGCGTCAATCCAGTAGATCCACGCCATGCGTGGATGCGGTTGCTCTCATGCACGGCAAAGCCACGCATGGCGTGGCTCTACCGGCGGGCTCTCCACCCTGCGTCAATCCAGTAGATCCACGCCATGCGTGGATGCGGTTGCCTTCATGCATAGCTAAGCCACGCATGGCGTGGCTCGGCGGGCTCTCCACCCTGCGTCAATCCAGTAGATCCACGCCATGCGTGGATGCGATTGCTCTCATGCACGGCAAAGCCTCGCATGGCGTGGCTCTACCGGCGGGCTTTCCACCCTGCGTCAATCCAGTAGATCCACGCCATGCGTGGATGCGGTTGCCTTCATGCACGGCAAAGCCACGCATGGCGTGGCTCTACCGGTCTCCGTGCCGCCTGACGGCTGCCCTTGCGGTTACTTCTGCTGCAGGAAGGCCAGCAAATCCTGGTTGACCTTGTCCTTGTGGGTCTCGGTCAGACCATGCGGCGCGCCCGGGTAGACGATCAGCCTGGCGCCCTTGATCAGCTTGGCCGACATCCGTCCCGCCACGTCGATCGGCACGATCTGATCGTCGTCGCCGTGGATCACCAGGGTCGGCACATCGAACTTCTGCAGGTCAGCGCGGAAGTCGGTCGCCGAGAACGCGGCGATCGAGTCGTAGGTGTTCTTCTGTCCACCCAGCATGCCCTGCGCCCACCATGCATCGACCATCGCCTGGTTGACCTTCGCGCCCGGCCGGTTGAATCCATAGAACGGACCAGACGGAATGTCCTTGTACAGCTGCGAGCGGTTCTCCAGCTGCGCCTTGCGGATGCCGTCGAACACTTCGATCGGAACGCCACCGGGGTTGTCTGCGGTCTTCAGCATGAACGGCGGCACCGAACTGATCAGCACGGCCTTCTTCACCCGTCCCGTGCCATGGCGGCCGATGTACCGCGCCACTTCGCCGCCGCCGGTGGAGAAGCCCACCAGTGTGACGTCCTTCAGGTCCAGCGTATTGATCACCGTGGCCAGATCATCGGCGTAGTGATCCATGTCGTTGCCATCCCAGGGCTGGCTGGAACGACCGTGGCCACGGCGGTCGTGTGCGACCACCCGGTAACCGTGGTCCGCCAGGAACATCATCTGCGATTCCCAGCTGTCCGAATCCAGTGGCCAGCCATGGCTGAAGGTCACCACCGGCCCGTTCTTCGGGCCCCAGTCCTTGTAGTACAGCTGCACACCGTCGGCGGTGGTGATGGTGCTGGCGGTGCGCGTGACAGCGCTGGGCGCGGACGGGTGTGCCGGCGCGGCGGCCTGGGCGGACAGGCCCGCCTGCATCGACAGGGCCAGGGCAGTTGCAGCGAGGGTGCGGGTAACGGTGTTCATGGTGGACCTCCAGCGGATGGGTGGGTTTCGACAGGGGCTACTGTGCGCCCTTGCCCGGGACCATTGGTGACGTGAAGTCCAGAAAACTTGATCAGAAATCCCAGAACGCCGGCACCCAGCGGAATGCCTCGCCGTCGCGGGACACCCGGCCCACCGACGGGAACGGCAGGTGCGTGGCCACCAGCATCTCGCCGGTGCCGGCCAGCGCATTGAGCAGTTCAATGCGCACCCGCGCCGCTTCCTCCGGGTCGTGCTCGAAGCCGTTGTGCCAGTTCGGTTGATCAAAACCGACGGCGAACACGGCATCGCCAGCAAAGGTCAGCGCCTGGCCCCCCGAGGCAACGCGTACCACGCAGTGGCCCGGCGTGTGGCCGCCGGTGCGGCGCGCGACTACGCCCGGTGCGATCTCATGCTCATCCTCGAAGGTGTGCACGAAACTGCCGTACTCGGCCCAGAAATGCGTGGCCGTTGCGCGAAGCGCGTCCGGGAATCCCTGCGGCATGTTGGTGCGGGTGAAGTCGGGCGACTTCCAGAACGCCACTTCCGACGCCGCGACGTGGATCTTCAGGTCCGGCCGCAGCTGTGCTTTCACTCCGTCCACCAGCAGGCCACCGATGTGGTCCATGTGCATGTGGGTGATCACCACGTCGGTGATCTCGCGCAGATCGATACCGGCAGCGCCGAGGCGGCGGATCAACTGGCCGGCGCGCGGCAGCTGCAGGTCCGGGTCCATGCCCAGGCCGGCGTCGATCAGGATGGTGCGCTCACCGCTGTGCACCACCATCACGTTCAACGCCCAGTCGAACGCATCCTGTGGCAGGTACATCTCGTCGAACCATTCGGCGCGCTCGGACGCCTGCACGTTGTGGCCGAGCATCTGCGTCGGCAGCGGCAGCACGCCGTCGCTGACCACCAGCACATCGATATCGCCGACTTTCAGGGCGTAACGCGAGGGAACAAGCTCGTCGAGCGCGGGCGCGGCAGGGGCAATGGTGTTTTCCAGGCTGAACATGAGGCGATCTCCACGAAGGTTGGCTGGCAGGCAGTGAAGCAGGGCCGGCGGACAGTTCCGGGGTACGCCTTCGCACGGCGCAGGGCATGGCGTTGCCGGGCAGCAATGCCCTGCAGCACAGCGCCGCTGGTTCGATTGAAGACGGGATCCACGAGCTGTCGTGGCCCCGGAGCACGGCAAGGGCCGTGTGGGATCAGCGTAGGCAACCCAGGCAGTGCGCAGTAGACCCGCAGGCGGGCTCGTGGCGTTGCCTTTTGGGAAGCAGTGGGCGACGTGGTTCCCGCCCACCGCCTGCCACCCGGTGGGCTTCGCTCAGCCGCCCTTGCCCATCAGCCAGCGGATGGCCTGTGGGAACGAGGTCTTCCAGTCGTCCGGATAGAAATGGCCACCCTCATGGGTACGCGACCGGAGCTCGTTGCCATCGCTGAAAAGGGCGCGGAAATCCGCGCTCATCTTCTGGTTCGCCGGCCCTTCCTGCTCGCCGTTGATGACGAACACCCGCTTGCCGTGTGCGCTGCTCTGCGTGGGCACCGGCTGGCGCCAGCCCCCCGGCGACACCAGCAATGCACCGGCATAGTCATCCGGATGCTGCGCCAGCAGCGCGCCGGCATGCTGCGAGCCCTGCGAGAAACCCATCAGGTACACCTGCTTGCGGTCGATGCACTGGCGCGCGGCCAGTTGCTCCAGCCCCGCCTGCACCACCTTGTGCGTGCCCTCATACGGGCCGGTCCAGCTGAAGCTGTCGAACGACTCGCGCATCTCCGTACCGTTGATGCCCAGCAACACCACACCAGCATCGGCCAGCGGCTGCTCGCTGCTGTCCAGGTGGCCGTTGATGCCGTAGCCGTGCAGCCACACCAGCACCGGCGCACAGGCCGGCATCGCAACCCCCTTCGAAGGGGGCAGCACCGAGATGGCGCCTACCTTGCCCACCGACACTTTCGCGTAGCGTGCCTGCGTATTGGCCAGCACCTGCTCGAAGAACGGCATTCCGCGCAGGTGCTCGAAGTCATCGTTGTCGGCCAGCGCGGGCGCGAACCACATGCCACGCTCATCGGCTTGGCGCAGATAGCGCTCGGCCAGCGCATCGTCACCGCGGCGTGCGAACAATGCCGCTGCGTGGTACGGCGCCTGCGCCAACGTGGGGTCTTCGCGGGTTGCGGCCAGATAGAGCGCCAGCGACTGCAGCAGCGTGGCGTCGTCTTCCTCGGCCCGCTCCATCAGGTCCTGCGCATCGTCGGCATTGATCAGGGCATTCAGCACCGGGCTGATCGACTTGAACGCGATGGTCGAGGCGCTGTCCTGTTCCTCGGCCTGTGCGGTTGGCGCGCAGACAGCGATCGCCAGGAAAACAGCAAGAGCAGACAGCTTCGGCATGGGGAATCTTCCGTGATTGCGGCAACGCGCGGGGCGCGCAGTCTAGCAACCTCCGGGCCGATCAGATCACCCTGCGCTCAACCGTAGGCAGGATGGCTGCCGGTAAGCACGCCCATCGAAAACGCGTAGCCCGCTTCTTCCAGCAACAGCCGCATGCGCAGTTCCGCCCGGCGCGGAACGCACAACCCGCTCGGTGCGTACAGCGCATAGACGAAGCCGGCGCCTTCCACGTGCTCGCGGCGCACCGAACAGTTGTTGGTTTCTGCGGCATCGGACCACACGGCCCGCAGCTTCTCCGGGCCGATGGATTGACCGTTGCGCAGGCGGAACGTCAGCCAGCGCACGCCCAGCGGCGGATGGTAGGTCAGGTTAGCCATTGCGCACCTTCAATACGGCGGCGGAGATGGTTCAGGACGTCCGGTTGCAGATCAGGATGCTCGTTGCGCGCGGACGCCGGCAGATCGATGCGGACAGCGCCGTTGACCAGCGCGGGGGGATCGGTGTGCAGGTCGATCCACCATCCATCGGGAAGGCGAAGCCCGCGTCCGTCCCTGTCATAGAGGTTGATCTGAAAAGACATGACGCTCGCTCCCATTGGAGTTCGAGCATACGCCTGCGCGATGTCACTCCAGACTGCGACCCGCCGACGCGGTTTCCTCGACCCGCTTGGCACACACGAAAACGAACGCCTCGTCCTGCTGCACCTTCAGGAACGAATCCAGCCAGCGTGCCGCAGCACCGCGGTTGCCGATCACGCCCCCGAGTTCTTCGGTAAGGCAACGCGCGCACTCCATGCCACCCGGACTGGGGGCCTGGCAGGCGCGGCAGCGCGCCATCGTCGTCGTTCTTGCCGGACGGCACTGGTACATGATCTTCGTCATCAGGCTTACCGCACGGGCATGGGATGGCATCAGCGCTCTTCCCGAACGTTGGACAGAGGAAAGCCGCGCAACGCGCGGCCTCTTCTTCGCTTACTGCTCAGCGACGGCTGTCACGGCCCGGCTCGCTCTTCTGTTCCTGCCCGGACTTCTGCGGGCCGACCGGCTTTGCATCCTGCTGGACCTGCTGCTCCTGCTGGCGCTGCTTGCCGTCCTGCTTGCGGTCGCCGCCCATTGCGTTGCCGTCGGCCTGGCCCTGCTGGGCGGCCTGCTTGATTCCGGTCGGGGCGTTGGTGCGGTCGGTCTGGCCTTGCGGCGTATTGTTGTTCATGTCTTGCTCCACCGCAGCGATCTGCTGCAGCGCCACTGTGGGCGTGGGCCGGTTACGCAGCTGCATGAAAGCCGGAGATTAATGAACGGGCACCAAGAACAGCGCTGCGCGCACACAGGCTCCTGACATGCACAGGTGTACGTTGGCGTTCCAACAGGAGAAGTCTCATGGAACGCATCACCAACAAGGACTTCGTTGACGTCGAGCGCGAGCTGCAGCATTGGCAGGCCGCGTTCCAGACGGGCGATCTGCCCGCCATCAACTTCCGCCACGAGGTCGCACCGGTCATCCGCCTGGCGTGCGACATCTATGTCCGCAACCCACATGGCACGCGCACGGCGTGGCTCACCGATCTGCAGTCACGGCTTGCGCTGCGCACCAGCCTGCGTGGCCACCCGGGGTCGGCGGAAATGGCGATGGGCTGTTGGGCGCGCCTGTCCGGACCGGCATTGGCCCCGCAAGCGGGCTGAGACAGCAGGCTGCGGGCAGATCACTCCTCGCCGGCGAGCTGGTTGCCTTCCTGCATCAGCTGATCATTCAACCGGTTCACCAGCGCGATGACCGCATCGGCCAAGCCACGCGCATCGGCGATCGAACCGTGGAAGGCAATGCGGGTGCCCTCCACCTTCACTTCCGCCAATGACAGCTGCGACGCCAACGTCGCGCAGTGCTGCAGGAAGCGGCCGGTCCACTGTTCATCGGGTGCCTGATCGAGCAGCGCAGTGATGGCTTCATCGGCAGTCGCATCGACCTGCTGGTGAAGCCGTGGCACGTCGAACCCAACGATGCGCGGCAGTCTGGACGTGCTCACGTACTTCCCCAAGGGTGTGCAGAACGGCAGTATCGCTGCACCGACCCTCCCGGGCGAATCGTCCGACGTGAACCGTTCATCCGGGCCGGCGATGTCGGGCCCTCGGTCAGCGGAGGCGTGTCGATTCCCGACCCGTCCGCGCGTCAAGAGAAGAAAGGCCGGCCAACGTGGCAGCCAACGCCGATGGACATCCTGATGACGCCGATCCTGACCGCATTCAAGCATTCCCCGGACCGTGGCCAGGGGCTGGCCCGCGACATGCGCGTGCGCTGGGCGTTGGAAGAGCTGGGCCTCGCCTACGACGTCCATCTGCTCACCTTCGAGGAGATGAAGCAGCCGGCGCACCTGGCGCGGCATCCGTTCGGTCAGATTCCCACCTATGAGGATGGCAACGTAGTGCTGTTTGAATCAGGCGCGATCCTGCTGCACCTGGCCGAACAGCACCCCGGGTTGCTGCCCGCCGATGCCGGTGCGCGCATGCGTGCGATCACCTGGATGTTCGCCGCACTGAACACTGTGGAGCCGCCGATCGTCGAACGCTCCATGGCGTGGGTGCTGGAACGCGAGCAGCCCTGGTACGCGCAACGGCTGGTGATGCTGGACGAGCGCGTGCGCAGGCGGCTGAGCCAGCTGGCCGCCCGGCTGGGCGATGCACCATGGCTGGACGGAGACTTCAGCGCCGGCGATCTGCTGATGGTGTCGGTGCTGCTGCGGCTGCAGAGCAGCGGCATCGTTGGCGAGTATCCAGACCTTGCTGCCTACGTTGACCGCGCGACCGCGCGGCCGGCCTACCAGCGCGCCTTCGCCGCGCAGCTGGCGGTGTTCCAGAACCTGTAGCTCCACGCCGCTCCCAGTAGCTCCACGCCATGCGTGGAATTCGCCATCCATTGGTACTGCTACGCGTCAATCGGCAGCCATCCGCGTGCCACCCGATCTCCGGAAGCAACCGCCACTGGATCAGTGGATGTCCAGCGCGACGATGCCATCCCCTTCCAGGGTGAACGCGTGCGTCAGCACCACCGGGCTGCCCGGGAACGTGCCGCTGACCTCCGCAGACACGATGTGGCGACCGTCCTGCACGTGCAGCTGCAGGGGGACCACGTGTTGCTGGTAGGCCGCACGCGTCTGCGCCACCCAGGCGGCAATCGCCGTGTGTCCCTGGTGCCGCTGGCGCTCATCGCCCACCGTCGCGCCTGCGGCAAAGCACTGCTCCACGTGCGTTCCGGGCTCGCCATTGGCCAGCAGGAAATAGCGGGACAACGGCGCGGGAAGATCAATCGACATCGCAGGCACTCCAGGCGGGACTGGCGCTATTCTCGAACCGCACCCTGGCCGCCACAAGAACGCACCTGAAGGTAAGTGACCCACCCCATGAGAAAGGCCTATACCCCTGAAACCGCCGCCGCGGACGTGGCCCGTGCACTCGCGCTGCTGGAAGGCCGCTGGAAGCTGTTGATCCTTTTCCACCTGTTCGACGGCAAGGTGCAGCGCTATTCCGACCTGGAGCGGCTCATCCCCGGCATCTCGCAGAAGATGCTGGCGCAGCAGCTGCGTGCACTGGAAGCCGACGGCATCGTGCTGCGCACGGTGTATCCGCAGGTGCCACCGAAAGTGGAGTATCGACTGAGCGCGTGGGGGCAGGCACTGTGCCCGGCACTGGACGCGCTGCTGCTGTGGCAGGAGCAGAAACCAGCGGCAGGCGAGCCATCGGCGTGACCATCTTGCGCGCAGCCACCATGCTGCTGCGAATGGTGAACACCCCGTAAAACGGCCATCGCGCGTGCCGCCACGCGCACTGCACCATCACCTACGCTCAGGTTCCGCCCCCCGCCCGGAACCGGCTCATGCCCTTGATTGCCATCGCGCTTGCCTCAGCACTGTCCGCCCTGCCCGACATCGGCTGGGAGCGCGAGCGGGCCGAAGATGCCCACCAGCTCATGCTGTGCCAGATCCACCGCGATCAGTTGGCCGATCGCGGGGAGAAGTCGCAGACCTACCAGCAAGCCAAGGCCGTCTGTGATCTGCTCGCCCGCGAGTACAAGCAGAACTGGGATTTCGACGCCAACGATGCGCTGGCGGCGGAGGCAGTGGATTTCTTCGACCTCCTGCAGCGTGGTGAGGCCACGGCAGTGCCACCGCGCAAGTCCGATCACGCTCTCGAGTGATCGCCGCCCTGTTGAAGATCAGAGAATGACGGCAGCAAACAGGCCGACAACCCCGATCGTCGTCAGCAGGAACGAGACCACTACCGAGCCGAGCGCACGCAGCGCTGATCCTCCATTCAAGGCCACGAAGGCCCGCATGCGGGCCCACAGGTACCACGCCACCGCCAGCGCGCCGATGGCTGGCGCGGTGAACGGGCCGGCCTGCGCCGGGGACGCGGCTGCCGCCTGCGCCAGCGCGAGTGCCACCACGAAGGGGCATGCGATGAACGCCTGGATGGAGAAAGGCTCGCGCAGCGTCTCGCGGTTCACGGGCAGCCGCTGGCGCCGAAGCGTGCCCAGTGCCGCACCCAGCGCGTACACGCAGAACACCGCAGAGCGGGTGAGCAGCAGCCCCTGCTCGCTGCTGAAAAGCAGCTGCCCCACCGGTGTACTGAGCCGGGGCGAGGACATGCGCAGCGCCATCTCCAGCGCATGGGCGATGGCCACCGACAGGATCAGCATCAGCACCGGGCTGATCGCATCGGAGAACCGCTGGTCCGAATCCTTGCCGAGCTCGCGGCGGGTGTAGAGGGCGACCTCGCCGGGGTGAATCATTACCCGCCAGAACATCCGCGGATAGAACACCAGCCAGCCGACCAGTTCGTAGAGGAATTCTTCCAGCGATCGCAGCAGTCGTATGAGGTCCATGACCGCTGTGGATAGCGTGCGGCGCGTGAAGCCGGGATCACGGGCGGGGCCTGCGCCTGCGATGCCAGCTGTCCCCCCCGACTTCTGGCAGTCACCCCCGGCCGATGCTTCTCGTAGCGTTCGGGCTGCCCACCTTCTGAGCCTGTGCGGGTACCGGACATGGCAACGGAACGTGCAATCAGCCGCAGCGCGGGTGCGGTGTACCTGCTGGTGGTGGTCATCGGCATCTTCAGTCTGGGCTATGTGCCGAGGCAGCTGCGCGTCGAGGCTGACCCGCAAGCAATGCTGGGCAACCTGGTGGCCCACCGGCAGCTGTTCCAAATGGGGCATTGCCACCTTCCTGGTCGAGCAGGTCGCCTTCCTGCTATCCCTGAGCCTGTTCCGTCTGCTGCAGCACACGCATCGCGCCACAGCGGTGGCCGCAGAGTGACATTCGCGCTGGGTCTGGTACCGCGCCCAGCTGACAGGTGGCCGTCTTCAACCCGCTTTACGAATCACGCTGTCGCAGCCAAGCGGGCATTGCCTGCGCATGTTCAGCAAGTCCCAGCTGACGTCGGGTCCGAGTGATCATGCTGGCGATTTCTGCTTCGAATTCAGCGCCGTTCTGCACACTGCAGAGAAGCGCCTCGCATCGGTGCTTGAGGTTGATCGCCCACGGCACGTCGTGCGGATCGGCAATGATCTTCTCGAACAGTTGCCTGCTCTGGTCAACCGCACCAGAAACGCCTGCCGCGACTGCCGCGTGGTAGTGGCCCCATAACGACAGGCCTGCGTTGGCTGCCATCCAGGCCTCCACATGCGAAGGCGATGCGAAACGCTCCCGCAATGCGAGCACCTCCTGCCCCGCGCGTTCGGCCAGGAACGTCGCCGCCACTGCGAACTGCGCGTCACTGATGAATTCGTGGAAACCCTCGACCCTGTGGCCGGCATCGAATGACAGGAAGTCCATCTCATTCCAGAGGAAGCACGCCCCAACGTTCAGATAACTTCCTTTGCTCCCCGAAGACGGCTGGAACTCAACCATCCCGACCCACCTCCCCTGGTCGTCCAGCCAGACTCTGGAGCGCCCTTTCTGCACACAGCCCAGGGGGCGGAGATGGGTTCTGGCCGCTACGGTGATCAAGCGCGAATGTGCGGGTGCCGGCATTGGATGCATCCTTGCGTTGCGGAAGCTGCCAGGAAGCCTACGTCAGGGTGGTGCACAACGGGTGGCAAGGATGGCGGGCTCATCCTGGCATTGGTAATAATGACCGCGGACGCGGCCTATGCCGCTACATTAACCGCATGGCCTCAGCAGAAACCGGTGGGTCATTACAGTGCAGACTAACGGTTCGCGATAAACCACCGGGAGGGCTGAGCAATGCTGAGTGTGAGGCTTCAGGGAAGTGGCTGTGGACGGGGTGATATGCGCGAAACTGCCGGCAAGGCTTTCATTCGACTGGTACCCGTAGCTCCAAAGCCATGGGCTCTGTTGGCAGCCTTGCTCCTGTGGGCTCTCCTCACAGCAAACGCATGGGCCGGGACGCGTGATTGCCTCGCGTCCGGCCTTGAGGTCGACACAGCCATGTCAAAGGCGACTTTGCGTGTGACAGCGCGGAGTACGCCCAAATTGAACCTGCAGGAGTGGCAAGCGTCGAAGCGCTCCCGCTCGGACGAACACGTCTACACCTTGGATATCAGCAGGAGCCTGCTTCCCGAAGGAAGAAAGTATCCGCTGATCATCAGGTTGGCGCCCTCCACTGTCGCGATCAACCTCCAGCCCTTGATCAATCCTGATGATTCGCAGTTTGAACGCCTATGTGGCGATATCGATCCAGAAACCTCACAGCTTCCAGCAAGCTCTCCAGTGACGTTGTTCGAAGGCTACGCATTCTTCAGCGATGGGCGGCCAATACCAGTTCCAACGCTGCTGGCGGATCAAGGCGTGCCACAGGCGTTCAGGAGCCAATATCAGGATTGGCTGGAGAAGGCCCAGAAGTTCTATAGGCGTGCCCTGGGACCTGAGCCGCACAGCGTGAGCTCTGTAATCTTCTTGCTTGAGCAGGGCGCCAATACCCAGCAGGGCTGCCGCTTCAGCGGAAGCTCATTGCCCGGACTGCTGCTGATTGGCCTTCGTGCGGGCTGCCTGGACACCTCAAAAGGCTTTCCAAATGACTTGTCTCACTTCATTGCCCATGAAGCATTTCATCAATGGAATCAAGATGTGCAGATGATGGAGTCACTCCCGCAGGAAAGCAGAATTATGCTGCTCGAGGGCGGGGCAGAAATGGCAGCGAGCTTGTTTCTGTCGGAGGTGACCGGGAGTAAGGAGCAAGGGATCACGCGCGACGTAGGCGCAGCTGCGGAGTCATGTATCGACCAGGCAGAGTACAAGAAGCGACCATTGAATGACCTGATCAGTGGGGGCGAGTATCAACTCGCGTACTCCTGCGGGATGGTCTACACCTTCATCAACCTCATCCGGATAGATTCTGATCCAGCAGTCGCTCTGGGCACGTTCTGGAAAAGTACCCTGCAAGAGAACTCCTCGTCGCGTTTCAATGGAAGTACCGACTTCAATGAGGCATTCGGTGCGCGATCGCCGGTGCAGAACGCGATGATCGAACTTCTAGCCCAGAATGGCTACGCGCTTCGCGAAACGATCAGCGGCTTGAGCAAGGACCAGCAGTTCCGCATTGCCGCGGAACTGATGCGAGAGGTTTCACGCAACGACTGCCAAGGGAACTACGGCCTGTTTACCGGTGGCGGAGTGATTGTGCTTGATCCCGAAGTGAAGACCTGCAGCTCTCTGAGGCCTGGGGGAAAACCCGTGGCAGTAGATGGGTTTGATTTTAGAGAGCATGTGTTGGACGCGCGATCTGCATGGATTTCAGCTTGCCGAAATGGAGGAGCAGTGAGCATCGACTATTCCGACAGCTCCGCGAAACCGTCGATCGTGTCGTGCCAATCCCCCCCAAGATCCCTGTACACGCCGTTTCATCTTTCTCGAATCACGCCTAGGGGGCAACCATGATCGACGTACTCAACAGCGACGTATCTTCCCCGATTCAGAAGCTACATGAGCTGCAGGTCATCATCGGGATCACCGAGCGCTGCGGCAGTGAATTTTCCCGGCAATTTTTCCGCCGGCACAAAAAAGGCACTTGGGCCGCCGCCTAAGTGCCTGTTTTTTATGGTGGGCCCACCAGGATTCGAACCTGGAACCAAGGGATTATGAGGCCTCTACAGGGCTTCCACGCGCTTCCATAGGCGTCCCGACTTCAAGCTAAGTCGTTGATTTTCTCAGGCTGTGCGACCACCAGCGCCCATCATCGTCCACCTCTTTCCACGGACAAACGGTCACCGAGCGGTCACCAATGGGCGCAATGAAAGGAATGCTTACAGCGAAGGGACTTGCCGCATTGCCGGTAGGCGAATGGGCCTCAGATCCGGCCCCGCGCGGCGCGGGCTGTCTGGACGTGCGCAAGCTGGCCGGTGGGCAGCTGCGGTACTACTACAGGTACACCAAGGCCAACGGCCAACGCGATCGACTGCTGATCGGCACGGGCCTGGCTCTGTCTGCGGCGCGCGAGGCTGCGGCGGCGTTGTCCCGCCGATACCAGGCCGGCGACCGGGATCTGCGAGATGCGATAGCAGCCGAGGCAGCTGCAGCGGAAAGCGCGAAGGCCGACGCCCTGGCCGAATCGACGCGCCGATCAGGTGCAACTCTGGGCGCGCTGATGACGGCCTATGCCCAAAGCCTGGAGGATGCCGGCAAGGTGTCTGCTGCGGCCACCCGCGCGTCCATCAAACGCCATATCGAAGAACCGTGGCCTGCCCTGTGGGCCCGCCCCGCGTCCGAGCTCGAACTGGACGACCTGCTCCCGATCCTGTCGCGCATGGTGCGCGCCAAGAAACTGCGTGAGGGCGGGAAGATCCGGTCGTACTTGCGTGCAGCCTACGCAGCGGCGATCGCGGCGAAGCAGGACGCTGCCGCTCCCGATGCGCTGCGCGCACTCAACGTGTCCAGGAACCCTGCGCGCGACCTGGCTACGCTCGACAGCGGTAAGCCGCGCGACCGCGTGCTCTCGGTGTCCGAGCTGCGTGCCTACTGGCGCAGGATCGAGGCCATGCCTGGGCGGCACGGGGCGCTTCTGCGCTTCCACCTGTTGACAGGCGGCCAGCGCATTGCGCAGCTGATGCGGCTGAAGTGGTCAGATCACGATCACGATGCGGACACAGGTACCGGGTCCGTCCGTTTGCTCGACATAAAGGGCCGCCGCCGCTTGCCCCGCGTGCACTTGGTACCACTGCTCCCCCGGATGGCTGCGGATCTCGCCACCTTGCGCGGCGATAATGATGGCGATGGCGATGGCGATGGCGACGGCGCCAGGCCGCACCTGTTTTCGCTTACAGCCGGGAAGGCACCGGCCACCTATGACGAGTTCCGGGGGATCATGGATCCGGTGGTGGCCAACATGGTGGCCGCTGAAGAACTGGCATCGCCATTCACGCCGGGCGACCTGCGCCGCACAGTAGAAACGCGGCTCGCAGCGCTGGGCCTATCCGAAGAAGTCCGGGGGCATCTGCAATCCCACGGTCTGAGCGGCGTTCAGAAGCGGCATTACAACTTCTTCGAATACGACGCGGAGAAGCGTGCTGCGGTGGAGGCGCTGCTTGGACTGCTCACCGGTGCCGGTGCGACGGTGGTGCCGATGCGCAAGGGACTGGGCCGCTAGAACGGCAAGTCTTCGGGTAGATCCAAGCCTGTCAGGCGGCTGGCGGCGCGTTGGTGGCCACTGGCTGCCGCCCGGAGCCGCTGCGCGCTTTGCCGGCGGCGAGCACGGGACCGCCAGCTTCCCGAGGTATCCCGTTCGAGTTCCGATGCCTGCAGCAGTTTGGCCGCAGCTTGGGCCTCTAATGAGACCTGATTCTCTTGCCATTTCGCCATCGCTGGAGGATGCCTGCCTTCCGTCGCGGTTGCCGCGACTGGTGCGGCAGCGGCATCCTTACAAGCAGAACGCGTTCAGCAACTCAGCGATGGCCCTTCATAGCCCGCACTGGGTTTCTGACCTCAACTATCGAATATTCGTCAAATCCGGGCGGAACCCTCTGGATCGCTGCATGCTTTCCGAAAACTGACGTCGAGAATCGCTGGAAACCAGTGTCGCGCGCAAACACCCACCTTGTGAGGCCGCCGGGTTTACGGCAATCTTGCGAGCTTCCGACGGCAATTTGCAAGGATGCGACCGTGGCTCTTTCAAAGGCATCACACCCCCAGATCGACCCGTCAAATCCTTGGGCGGGGGATCCCCTGGCCAGACAATCCGAAGGAGAGGTTCTAGCAAACCTCATTTCAACGCTCGGCGACTCACCGTTCGTAATTTCATTGAAGGGCGGATGGGGTACCGGAAAATCAATTTTTCTGCGCAGGCTGGGCGCTCATCTTCAAGTGGGCCTGAAAATACCGGTTATCCATATCGACGCCTGGCAATCGGATTACGTCGATGACCCTCTCCTAATCATGGCTAGTGCACTTAGTGACAGACTCGGAGAAATAGAAGATCGCCGTATCATCAGGGGGGTGAGCGGCATCATCTCGGGGCTCGCAGGGTCTGCAGGAAAGATCACGTTGCCCGTCTTATCAATTCTCGCATCAGTTCTTCTTCCAGGCGGAGCCAAAGCAATAGAGCTAGCGGCAGCGATGCCCCAGATCGCGCAGAACTTCCTCGACTGGGACAGTGAGAGAAAGTCTGCTGAATCAGATTTTCGCGACAACCTCATCAAGGCTAAAGAAAAGCTACACAAGTCCCTTAAAAGCGACACCAAACTACCTGTTGTGATAATCATCGATGAGCTCGACCGATGCCGTCCAGATTTCGCAATCAAGTTCCTGGAGCGAATGAAGCACTTCTTTAGCGTGGATGGAATCTGCTTCCTCATAGCTACAGACTATGAAAACTTGCCGAACGCGGTTGAATCCGTCTATGGCCCGAAGGTCTCCGGAGAACTCTATCTCCGGAAATTCTTTGATTTCGAATACAACCTCCCGCCTCCCGCTGCCGAAGACCACGCGGTTTATCTTTTTAGCAGCTTTCCAGGCGGCGCGGAGCCGTCCATTGCCACTTCGGCTCGAAATAAGCTGCTGAGAACCGGGGGCTATCAGGAATTGTTCAATGGCCCTCGCGGCATTCTTGAACAGGCTGAATACACCCTCTTCTTCGGCTGGACCGCTTCTGCTATGGAGTTGCAGCTACGCGACACACTCCAAGCCCATACGCTCCTAATGGCATTCGTCAGAAGCTATCCGGAAGATTCCATGAGATTCCCTTTTATAGATTGCTTCATTGCTTGCATGCGCTTCCGAGATCCCGATCACTTCAAAAAGCTTGTGACCATCTATAGGCAGCAGAATTCAATTGCAGGCAATTTAACAGGAGGCGCCAAAGTATCCAGCGGCGCCCTTGCCGCCGTAACCCGATTTACAGCCATCCGCTCAGATGCATCTCTGTACAACTTTGAAAACGATGTTTCTCGTAAAATACATGAAAACTTGAATAATCGCATTCAAGCTCTCGCATTCGAATCCCTTCTAAGACGCGCCAAAGATACCGCAGTTCGGAGCTCCCAGATACTCACGGTAGATGTTGAAAAGTACCTACGCGACGTAATTAATCTATCCGCGGCCTTCAGCCAAAGCGACGCAAGGACCGATAATTAGGGAGCCATTCGACGGGTTTGGAATCGCTATGTGGCTAGATGGGCCACTGTCCAAATAGCCCTATGGTTCCTAGCGGGCTAACTGCGCGCTGATGACCGCTGGCATCCGCCCGCAGGCTCTTGGCACTTTGCCAACGGTGAGCGCGTGCGCGCCAGCGTTTAGATGTACTCCGTTCGAGGCCCAGGCTGCTAGAGCATGGCAGAAGCTTGGGATTCCAAGGGGCCCGATTCTTCTGCTATTCCGCTATTGCTGCAGTCTGTCGGCCCACCAGTCGCTCTGGCCGCGACTGGCGCGGCTCCCACGCCGCGCAATCGAAACGCGTTCAGCAATCGGACTGGGCCATGCGCCGGCCATCAATTAGTAATTGTACTAAGATGCGGGCCGTCTCGACCCTTGAGACACGCCGCTCCCAGAGTACGCCCATGCAGTCCCTACCCTTCCCCCATACCCTGGCGCAGCCCATCGGCCCCGCGCTAATCGACGGCCCCGCGCAGTCCGTGCCTCTGGCGGCAGCGCGCGCCCGGCTGGGCTTTCCGTCGCCGGCCGACGACTTCATGGACGAGGCCATCGACCTGCACCGCCTGCTGGTCCGCAACCCTGCCGCCACGTTTCTCTACCGTGCCGATGGCTGGTCCATGAGTGGCGCCGGCGTCAGCGACGGCGACATTCTGGTGGTGGATCGGTCCGTCACGCCGCAGGGCGGCGACCTGGTCATTGCCATCTGGGATGGGAACCAGCCCACATGCAAGGTGCTGCAGCTGTTCGAAAGCCACATGGAGCTGCACTCGGCCAACCCCGACTTCCCGCCCATCGTGCTCGAGCAGGCCACCGAGGTGGAAGTGTTCGCCGTCGTGGGGGTTGTCCGCCAGATCAAGCGCCGAGGCGGCCATGTTCGGGCTCGTTGACGGCAACAACTTCTACGCCAGCTGCGAGCGCGTGTTCCAGCCAGCCCTGCGCGGCGTTCCGCTGGTGGTGCTGAGCAACAATGATGGCTGCGCCATCGCGCGCTCGGCCGAGGCCAAGGCCCTAGGAGTCAAGATGGGCCAGCCTGCCCACGAACTGAAGCACTTGGTGCGGCGGCACGGTCTGCAGATGCGCTCTGCCAACTTCGGGCTCTACGGAGATATGAGCGCTCGCGTTGTGACGATCTTGCGGGAGACCGCGCCACGGGTGGAGGTTTACAGCATCGATGAGAGCTTCATAGATCTGGACGGCGTACGGGACCGCGAACGATTTGCGCGGGACCTCCGGCAGCGCGTGCACCGGTGGACCGGCATTCCCAACTGCATCGGCATAGGGCCGACAAAGACGCTGGCCAAGCTGGCCAACAAGTTGGCCAAGAGCGCTGACGGAGTGATCGATCTCGGGAGCGCTGGCTACAGGGACACCGTGCTGCGCACCTTCCCCGTTGGGGATCTGTGGGGCGTTGGCCGCAGGATGGCGCCACGGTTGGAGGCGATGGGCATTGCCACTGCCGCCACGCTGCGCGACGCGCCGGCGGACGACATCCTGGCGGCCTTCGGGGTCACGCTGGCACGCACCCAGCGCGAGCTCCAGGGGCATCCATGCATGGAGCTGGAGGAAGTCGAGCCGGATCGGCAGCAGATCATGGTGAGCCGATCCTTCGCCGATCGGGTGGAAGATCACGAGGCAGTTGCGCAAGCGCTGGCGACCTTCGCCGTCAGAGCCTGCGAGAAGCTACGCGCACGCGGCCTGGTCACCGCCGGCGTGTGGGTGTTCGCCCATTCCGACACGTTCCGGCCGGAGCTGCGCCAGCACAACGCTACGCGGACGGTAAGCCTGCCCGCCTCCACGGCTGACACGATGGTGGTGCTGGGTGTCGTGCGCCGGCTGCTTCGCGGCCTGCTGCGGGAGGGCATTGGGTACAAGAAGGCGGGTGTGGCGCTTCTCGACCTAGCCCGGCCGGAAGAGCTGCAGGCGGATCTGTTCGGACCGACGGTGGTCGGCAATGAAAAGCTGATGGCCACCATGGACCGGATCAACCAGAAGTTCGGCCGCGGCACTGCGGGCCTGGGCGCATCGGGTTGGCAGGCCCGCCCAGCGTGGGGGATGCGGCAGCACATGCTTTCACCGAACTACACGACATCCGTGCACGAGATCCCTTCGGCGCGATGCTGAAGCATGGGCCGCAGGCCCACAACCTGCGTGACGTCTGCGGCCGCCAGATGGCGGCCGCAGGGTTGTGCATCAGGCCAGGCCATCCAGCTTCGCGAGCACGCTCTCCTTCCACTTCAGCTGCTGCACGTCAGTGCCAGCGAGCTGCTTCTTGTGTACCTGCAGCAGAACGCTGAAAGCCTTGCCGGCCTCAGTCGGGCACCACTGGCCGTGGCGCTTCTCCTGAAGACCGTGCTCCATAAGTAGCCGGTTGAACTTCTGGGGAGACAGGCCCTTCCGCCGGCCGAGGTCGGTGGGCGTGAAGCAGCGAACGCCGTCGACGTGGACAGCCACAGGACCAGGCGACAGCGCGGCCGGGAACGGCTGCGGGGGCGCCTGATTGGCCGCTACGCCAAGGCTGGCCGCTGGCACCTGGAAGGTTTCACTGAAATGGGACAGAGAAACCTGTTCCAATTTAGGAAATTTCGAAACCCCATGAGGCTTCATAAAGCTCTGATCTTTAAGCATTTTCATGTGTCCGTTGGGGACAGCATGAACCATCAAGCCGTTGACGCTTTTCGGAAATTCGATAAGATCAACTTCGTTCCAATTGCTTGACAGTAATTCGTCGAACAAGTGGGACGGAAGCATTGATCGAGTGCAAATCGATCTCCGCTTCACTTGATGGCCATGCCATCGGTACAACCAGCTGAGTTTTGCGCGACCCTGAGGCTGACCTGATAGAAGGCCTTGGGGTTTTGCGTTTTTGCCTCTTGGGAATAGGGGAGAATTCAGACCTCCCAATCGGCCGAATCAAGATAGTGGGGGTGGTGGGGTCCGTCAACGCCAAATGTAGTGAAATTCGGTAATCCCTTGCACTGCAAGCAATAGGCGATCGGCCCCGCGTTGAAAGGGTCTAGACCTGCTTTAAGAGACTGCGCTGTCAAGCCCGGAAGGCATCACTGTGCCAGTACAAAGCGCTCCGTAAACGGAACAATGACAGCTTCACATGGCGGGCAGCCGGCGGCCATGGACAAACCTGTGGATAACCAGTGGGCAGGCTGTTTATGCGGCCACTTTGTGCTCGTAGAACGGGTGCCGCTTGTCATCAAGTATTGCGAACAGGGCCGCCAAATCGCCCGGATCAGGGTTCAGCCAGGCGTCGACGTGCTCGGGCTTGATGTTGATGATCGTCCGGTCGTGGCCGGCGGCGGCAACCTCGGGTTCCGGGTCGTCGGTGATCGCGGCGAACGACAGCAGATCCGGCTCTTTGCCGGCCGGGTCCACCCAATGCGACCACAGGCAGGCCACCAGCATCGGCTCGCGCGTGCGCGGGGTGAACTGAACCACCTGGTTCTTGCCGTCCGGGCCCTCCACGTTCTCGTAGAAGGTATCGACCACCATCAAGCCGTGGGTGTGGCCGAAGGCCGGCGCCCAGAACTTCTCCAGGCTGTCTCGGCGGGCGTTGTAGGTGCCGGGGAAACGCTGGTCGTAGTTGGCCGGCTTGCCGGCCAGTCGGCACTGATAGCGCATCGGCTTGATCGTCAGCTTGCCGCCGTCGGAGACAATCACCGGTGCGTAGACCCCGGGGAAGATCCGGCTGTCCCGGTCCTTGCCCTCGGCACGCTTGAGGTCGGCCAGCTTGCCCATGGCGCGCTCGATCTTGTTGCCGGCGATCCGCACGTCCTCCCGGGCCTTCTTCGTCTCCTTGGCCTGCAGCGATCGCTCAGCATCGGCCAGCCGCTTCCGGTTGGCGAAAAGCTCCTGCTCCAAAATGGCGGCCTCGGCCTGGTTCCACTGCTGGATCTCCGCCCACACGGCCCGCTCTGCCGTGCTGGTGCCGGCCCGGAACGCGTCATCCATCGCCTTGGGGGTCTTCGGGCGCTTCTTGCCCGGGTCGTGGGCGTAGAGCGCGGCGAACTCCTGCAGCGACACGGTGGCGCCGGTCATGCGGACCAGCTTCTGGTAAGCGGCTTCGATTTGGGCGGAATAGCACATGGCTGCAATCTGGCCGCAGGAAGCGTTGCGGCGGCGTGATGGGGCTGTCGTCAGCCGAACCCCAGCGGCACCTCGGTCAGGTCCACGATGAAGATCGACGCGTTCTGAGGCCCCATCGTTACGCCGCCAACCGGGAAGGTGTTGGTGATCAGCGTTTGTTGGGCAACCTGCAATCTCGAAACGAAGATCCGGTTGTCACTGGTCATGTGGAAATAGTCGGCCGTCATGGTGCATCGGTCCTGCGATACCGAGTTGTAGTAGAACCGCGGTGAAGGGATTGCAATTCCGATCTTCGTGCCCGGAAAGAACTGCCCTATTTCAACGGGTGGACCTGGCACTGTTGGCACAGGCACCACCTGAAGGACGCGAAGTCCCTTTCGCCTTGAGTCGTAGAACACCGTGCCGTCCTCGCCGCGCATGCGCAGTCCGACCGGGCCGGCCGCTGCGCGCTCGGCGGCACTGAACGTGTAGTACTCGAGCACCTTGTTCGGTGCCGCGCTCGAGGCGTACACGCCACACGTAACCTTGCTCTGGACCAGGGTGAATCCTGTGTTGGTCGACACAGCATCATTGATGTAACGGCAGACGTGGAGGTTGGTCGTACCGTTCGTTGATGCCAGCACACCACTCGGAGACCATGACCCAAACGGTGGAGAGCCACCGGTCGAGCCGCCGGAGAACGTGCCAGTGTTGAGCGTCCCCGACTTGGCCAGCTGGAGGTTCCGATACCCGAGGCCGATCTGGATCTGCCCGGTGCCCTGATTGCGTACGCGCAGACCTACAGCCATTAGCTGTATACCCCATAGTGCAGCGTGATGCCGCCGACAGTGCTCGTGGTCGGCTGACTTGGAAACATCTCCATCCTGACGTGGTAGTTCACCACGTCAGGTTCCCAGTTCCAGGTGATGCTGTTGCCCGATATCGTCACTGATGGGACCAGCATCCCGTACGCCGATCTCTGCCCTTCGCACGTGAAGTAGTAGAAGGGCTCCCCGCCCAAGAAGTCGTTGACGACCAGGCCCCCATTTGCCTCGGGCGGAGCGACCCATTTGTTGTTGGAGTTCACCGGGTTGTAGAGCGGGAACGTGTACGACCCGATCATCTTCGACAACTTGGTGGTGACCGAGGACTCCACGTAGCCGTTTTCGTTTCTCACCCGCAGTCCGACATCAGCCATTACAGCAACACTCCAAGCTCCACGGCGGGGACGCCGTTGGGGTAGTAGACGTAGACGCCTTGGTTGGTGACGTTGAGCCTGTAGCCACCGGCCACTGTTCCATTGAACTCGAAACCACCACCGGCGCTCTTGTTGATCCGCCAGCCGGTCTGCCCCTGCACGTAGTCATCGGATTGAATCACACCGCTGATCTTCGCGTTCGTGATCGCGGCGTCGGCGATCTTGGCGTTGGTGATCCACGCCGTGCCGATCAGCGCCTGGTTGATGAAGGTTTGCCCGCCTTGGATGACGAACGGTGCGGTGACATTCCCGTTCACCACGTTGATGACGCCAAACCGGTCGGCCTGCATCAGGATCTGGCTCTGGTAGCTGCCATCTGGCTGCTGCTCGACGCCAAGGCCCATACCCGCCATGTAGATCTGACCAGCGCTGGTGATCTGCGCCTTGACCGTATAGGTCGCGCTGATCCTTCCATTGAGGTCGACAATGGCTTGGCTGGTCTGCTGTACCGATGCCTGGACGCCGCCGAGGTCGATATCACCAACCGTTGCCTCGACGGTATCCACGCGCTTGGCCAGCGACCGATCTGCCTCAGCCATGACCGTCTGCACGGAGGTGCTGCCCGCAAACACATTCGTGTTGCCAGCCCCCCAATCGCCATCACCCGCGCCTTGGGTATCCAGCTGCGCGAACAGGCCATCGGTCTTGCGCCCCACGGCCTGAAGACCGGTCTCCGGATCGTTGACGGCCAGTTCCAGCGAGTCAACTCGGCCCACCACCGCGCCGGCCTGTGCGACGGCATCACCCACGTTCAGCCATTTTGAGCTTGGTGGTTCCTCATTGCCCGACCCGGTTCCCTGCCAGCTCCAGATCTTCCCATTGTGAATGACGGTCTGGCCCGGCTCGTAGGTGGCATCAGCAGTCCAGATCAACGGCACAATTCCGCCGATGCTTTCAATCTCCGTCAGAAGCTCCTGCCCCAGCGCGCTCTTGTTGATCAGCCCGGAGAAGTAGACGTCATAGAGGGTCGCATCAGTACTCGCCTCCCCCATCACGCCCGCACCCGTCGGATACCACGGACCGATGTTGCCCGTCCTGTCCACCAGGCGTGCCCAGAAGTAGAAGCGCGCACCTGCAGCCAGGCCGTCCAGCTGCAGTCGATTCTGCGGGTAGGCGTAGTCGCCGAGCTTTACCGCCGTTTCGCGATCCGGCCCGGTGCTGCGCCAGATCTCCGTGCGCTGCGTGTCGGTCGCGCCCGGCGGAAACGCCCATGCCAGCTGGATTCCGAACACGATTGGTGTCGTGGTCAGCGACGTGACTGCCGGCGGCGGCTCGGTCTTGCCGCGGATGTCGGTAAGCATGCTCGTCGCTGGGATCGACACCGCATTCAGGGCATTCACCGCACGCACCCGCGCGAGGTACTGGCCGGCGTAGATGCCCTGCACATCGATGCTTGTCGTGCCCACCCGCCCCGCCCGCACCCAGTTCAGGTCGTCACGCTGCCATTCCACGTCGTAGGCGATAGCCTTGTCTGCCGCGTCCCACTGGATGGTCAGCGTGGGCGTGGCGATGCCCTGGTCAATCATCACGTGCGACGACAGGGCCACATTGGTCGGCGGCGGCTGCACGCTGGGCGGGATGATGCTGATGGGTGGCAGTTCCAGGCGCGTACCGTCATCGATCGCCGCATACTTCCCGGGGACGTGCTTCAGGCCCGTGATGTTGTAGGTCAGATCCTCGCCCTCGGCCACGCCGACAACGCGGAATAGCTGCAGCGCCAGCTCGCTGGACTCGGTCGCCCAGATCGACTGGGCCACGGGAATGGCCGACCACGGCGCCGCGACGGTCACTACACCGCTGGCTCGGTCCACGCCGGTGATGGTCCTACCTTCAATCTTTCCGCTGGGAAGGGTCGCATACAGCGCGTCGCCAGGGGCCATTTCATCTGGGATGCGATCAAGCGTCAGGCTTTCGGCAGCAGCGGTGCGCACGCGGCCACCGTTGCGCCGGCCAGAGCGATTCGGGTCCGCAACCTGGATCACATCACCCGGCATGCAGTTCAACGCATCCATACCGACCGAGAAGCTCACCGTCTCGGTTTCGAGGTTCTCGGTGTAGAGAATGTGGTTGCCAACACGCTGGGCCTGCGCACGCGAATGGCAGCCGATCGCCGTTACCTCAGTCTGGTTGACGCCGTAGCGAGCGACGCCTTCGCGGTGCTGCACCGGCTCGACCTTTTGCCGACCGAAGTCGTCAGGATCGGTCCACGACACCAGTGCAACCGTATGCCGAGCTTTGCGGCCGCTACCCTCATAGCGAAACCTGCCACCGACAACGTTGGCCTGGCTGAAGGTGGCGCTCGGATCCTTCGGCATGTCGGCCGAGGCCATGACCTGCCCCGCCGCATAGAAGCTGATGCCGCGGAACATGCTGGCCATATCCTGCAGCACGCGATACGCATCCGCCCTGCTCTGCAAGTAGAGACTGCAGGTGAATCGAGGCTCACGCCCGCCGAGGCCATCGCTCACCAGCTGATCGCAGTACTGGGCGATCTGATACAGCCGCCACTTGTCCACCCAGTCCAGCGGGATGCGGTTGCCCAAGCCGAAGCGATCGTTGGTCACGATGTCGAAGAACGCCCAGGCCGGATTGTTCGTCCATGCCGACTTGAACGTTCCGTCCCAGGCGCCGTTGGTGGTGCCTGGCCCGCTGGTCGAGTAGATCCGGCTGATTGGGTCATAGTTTGCCGGCACGCGAACTATGCGACCCCAGATGCGGTAGGAGCGCGACGGGATGCTCTGAAACGCGCTGGCATCAACCTGCACTGCTGCCAAGGCGCAGTTCGGGTAGCGAAGTTTCACGTCGATGATCTCGGTGATCGAAAGCACGTTCACCGTGTCGGAGATCAGCGAGTTGTTTCGGTTCGGCGTGATGCGCCGGATGCGCACTTGCCACTGCGACCCCGTTGGCAGGTCAATTCGACGGCTGCGCTCATACTGGGATGTCGTCTTGCCGGTGATGGCCTCGGTCAGCACCGTAGTGAAGGCACCGCCGTCAACGGCCAGGTCCACCGCGTAGGTGATCGAGTAGCCTTTCCGGTCCCCGTTCTCGCCATCCACCTCCTGCAACGCGGGCACGGCCAGCCGGATGCGAACGGCGGACAAGTCCGGGCCGCTGACAGTGCGAACTACCGGCTCGCCGCCGCGAAGCTCGACATTGACGGCAACCTCATTCTCGACCGAAGGGAAGCCGGGGATGTACGACTGGTCCTGCGCGCCAGATCGGGTCTCCACGGTGACGCCGGAGAAGTTGAGCGTACCGTCGGGATTCTGGACGGGCACCTGGTTGAGGTAGATCGACTGGTTGCCAGCCACCAGCCCACGGATCTCGCCCTCGCCCACCAGGTCCACGATGCGCGCCACTGCCATCGAGTGAAGGCTGTCCGGCATCTCAACAGGCGTACGGGCATTGGATCCGCTCTTGCCGCCGGCGCCCGCCAGGCGGGTGGCCTGTCCCACGCCATGGGCCAGCGGTACGTTTACCGTTGGAAGGGTCACAGTTGGTCCTCCGCCTGAATGCCACCACTGATCACGGCAGAGCCCACCAGCATGCCCTTGGTGTCGTGCCCGCCGTAGGGCACCGGCACAGGATTACCTTGGGCTTGCGTGTTGACCGTGCCGTTCATGCTGTAGCTCGGCCTGTTGTCGACGTTGTCCTGCGAGCCAAGTCCCTTCGGCTGCGGGCCAAGCATCTGCGCAACGCCGCCGATCACCATCACAGCGCCCTGAACCATCAGATTGACGTTGCTGGTATAGGCGCCCACAACGATCAGCACCACGCCGAGGATGATGTTCAGCACGCCGCCGCGCTTGCTACCGAGCATCACCGGTGCGATGCGAATGTCCTCAGAGCCAGGAGGATCCTGCAGCTGGTCCTTCGTGATGTTCTGTTTGCCGATGAACACGGCAAACGCCATACCCTGCTCCTTCGCACGGGCCAGATACTGCTGGAAGCCCGGCACGATCGCGCACAGCGCGCGGACGGCCTCCGCCGGGCTGTTCACGGCCAAGCGGAACCTGCGCCCGAACCGGCTCCCCAGCTGCCCATATAGCCGAACGGTGCGCATGCGCTCACCCATGACGTGCCGCCTTGTGGCGAACGATGTAGCGGGTGCGCTCGGTCCACATTCCGCCATAGGGGACGACTTCCGACAGCCGGCCGTGCAGGTGATGCAGCATCTGGCCATCACCCAGGTGGATGCCGGCGTGGTTCGGTACGGTGGAGCGGATCTGCATCAGGATCATGTCTCCGCGGCGAGGCTCGCCCTCGATCTGCTCGAACCCCTCCGCCCGCAGCCGATCCAAGCTGTAAAGATCCTGCCCCTTCTCCCACCAGTCGTCCTCTCGTTCGTACTGGTTGAGGTGGATGCCGAGCTCCCGTGCGTGGAAGTCGCGCACCAAGGTGTAGCAGTCGAGGATGCCGTGGGCGAACTGGCGGCCCACAAGCGGCGCCACATAGCCGCAGGGACTGATGGACTGCAGGGCACCGCACTCGGGGGCTTCACCGGTGACCTGGCCAACACTGACGATGTGCCAGGTAAGGCCGCTCTGCTCGCAGATGACTCGGTCGGCATCGGAGGGCTTGGCTGCCGCGTTGGGATGGCTGTGCACCAGTGCCAAGACCTCACCTTGGTCCTCGGCCGCCGCATAGTCCTCGGCGGGCAGAATGAAGTGCTCGCTGGGGGTCGTCGCGACATTGCGGCAGGCAACGTAGGCCTCACCGCCGGCCGTAGCCACAATCAGTCCGCAGCACTCGCGGGGGTAGTCGGCCACGGCGTGCGCCTGGATGGCCTGCAGGGTGCTTTGCTGCATGGGTGTCGCCCATAGAAAAGGCCCGCGCTGTGCGGGCCTGGGTAGCGCTGCAGGTGCAGCGGGAAATTGCAGATCGTCAGGTGCGCAGCAGGCCTGCTGCCGGGAAGCCGCCATACGGAAGCTCCCTGTCGGCACCGAAGCGAAGCTTGCAGCCGCGAACCAGACCGCTGCACTGGTCGCGGGCGGGGTCATCCGTAGGGATGTCGTTGGCGTCGGCGACAGGAGGCCCGGTGTATCCGCAGTAGGGGCCACGGTAGCCGCCCCGGATCAGCCACCCACAAACGCCGGCAATGATCTGTCGGCCGGGAAGCTGCTCCCCGTTGAGGTCGATGGCGGTGGTCAGCTCAAACTCGACCGTTTCCTTGTCCTCGGAGGTCTTGCGCTCGATGAACCACACCTCGTCTTGAAAGTGCTCATCGGGGTCGGCCGTCGGGTTCCCATCCGGGAAATTGGCGGCGTCCAGATACTTCACCAGCGTCTGCCGGCGTATCACCCTGGCACCGACCAGGTCGTCGAAGGCTAGGCACAAGGCGGAGATACGGCCGTCGATGTTGCTGACGCCAAGCTTGGGCGTCGGCGGCTGATCGCCGGTCCGAGCGAAACCCTCAGCCTTGATGGGCCATGCCCCGTACTCCTGGCCCTGCCACCAGATCACTCCAGACTGCAGGTGCTGATGAAAGAACAGCTGGTCTGCCCCGAAGCTACTGGCATCAAGTTCGTAGAGAGTGACCCGGCCACCTGGCTCGAGTTGCTGGGCATCGGCAGTGATCATGACATCACCACCGGTGGGGCGGATTCACCAGAATCCAGCGGCAAATCGACTGTCGCCGGCCATGCGTATGCGGCAGGCTGCGGCAGCAGCGCCCGGACCTGATCCCACGTCTCGATACCTTCGGGCGGGCTCACCACCAGGCGTTCCAGCGCCTGATTCACGTCATCGCGCCATGCCACCATCGCTCTCGCTTCGAGGCGATAGCGTTCCACGCCGCTGTTGAAGTAGGAGGTGCAGTTGGCAATGCTGTCGTAGCCGCGGGCTTTGACCTCGGCCTCCATCCACGCGAAGGCCGCGTCTCGGATTGCCCGGAAGTGCTCTGGGGAATAGAGCACGTACGGCGGTGCGATGGGTTCAGGCACACCGCCGGCGGCAAGCCAGTCACCCGGCCACAGGTAGTTTCCTCGCGGGATCGTCGCTCCTGTTTCCAGGCAAACCAGAAGGTCCGGATCGTGCGTGTATTGGTACATGGTCAGAGCTCCGCGTCCGCTGCCCAATGCCAACGAACATTGGTGTTGTTGGTGGTGATGGCGACGGTAGTAAGGAAGAACCCGGATTGCCCAGGAGTATTTACCCCACCCACATAGTCGCCAGCAGGAGCCTCACTTCGGACCTGTCCCGCAGCACCAGTCGCAGGGCTATAGATCGTAACGGCGGGTATGCCGCGCATACGGGTGGCAAAGCGCGATGTCATACCTACCGCTCGCCCACTGTTCGGGTCTCCGTAGAAGAAGAACGTGTCCTGCCCGGCCGTAGCATTGGCTGTGCCCGGCACAACGTTCAGGTCGTAGCTCTTCTGGAAATACCTCTGGCACCGCCCCACTTCATCTGCCATCGGAACATGTTCAAACGCCGTGGCCTTTGAACCCCTCTCCAGCTGGGCTTCGCTGAACTCAAACAATCCGGTCTGACCGGAGATCTGACCGCCGTGGCCGCTCCCGCTGAAGTCGATCAACAGATACAGGTAATCGGTCCCGCTGGACCCGAATGTCTTGCCTGACACGCTGGGTACGTCGAACGTCACGCTATGCGGTTCGAAGGCTCCTCCGAGAGTCACCACCCCAACCTCGGTGACTACTTGCCCCGACGGCGATCCACCGGTGCCGAAGTCCTGGATTAGGCGAATGCCCACTTTGCGTCCCGCAGGCGTGGAACGCATCAGGAAGGAGAAGGTGGCCTTGTCGCCATGGATCGTGAGTACACCTTCAACCTTCTGACCAATCCAAGCCGAAGCGCCCGCTACGACGTTGTACCCGAGGAAGAATCGACTATTGCCGAGCGTGCCTGCAGGGGCTTGACCAACACCCCAGTTGCAGGTGACTCCGCCAAGGCATCCGATCTTCCACCTGTCCGGCCCAAACACTTCCGTGTTGTTGAGTGTGCCGGAGTTGCCCCGCTGTAGAACGCGCATGTTGCCGTTAATCAGCAGATTCTTTGCCGGAATGCGAGCGTCGATGACACCGCCACTCCCCAGGACGGCGTACAACTCTCCGAAGTTCTCATTTGTCTTCGTGAAGGCAATCTTGGCAATGTCGCCGACCCAACCAGGGTTTTGAGTGTCAGTATCAATGATCTGTCGTGCCATGGCCTTTCCTTACGGCTGGAACGTTTGTTCAAAAGTGCAGCTGATGCGCAGGTAGCCTTCAAGCTCGTCCACTGCGGTCAGCTTCGTACAGCGGTAGAGCCCTTGGAGCTCACCGGGCGGCGTCCAGAGAAAGGACTCGCCTTGCCGCCGCCGTAAGCGCAGAAATGCCTTTGCTGCGCCCATCTGATCCAGTTCTTGGTGGCCCCAGAGCTCGAGGTTCCATATCTGCCTTTCGTTGTTGATGCCGTCGGGCGCTTCCTGTGAATAGCCATCCCCGAACGTGACTGCACGGGTGACAGCCTCGTATTCCACGCTCGGCGGCGCGCTATACACACACCAGACGAAGGTCTCTTTCATGCTCGATATCCCGCCGCGTAGAGGAGCCCACCAGGCCGGAGGTTCTTGACCGCCCACTCGTTGATCGCGCCGGTGAAGCTGTCCCGGATCTGCTTGTCGGTGACCTCTGGCTGGTCGCTTTCCTGCTCGGTGGCGTTGATGTTCAGGTTTCCCTGGATGATCAGCCCACCTGCTCGCCCAGGGCCAGCGGTGGAAGTGCTGACGGCGCCGCCGGTGTCGTACCCCTTCAGGCCCTTGCGCATTGCTTCGACCACGTCGACGCCACCGGCGCGCGCGACGTCCTTCTGTGACCACACCACCTCGCCCTTGTGCACGACGCCTGCTGGCTCGCTCACGCCGCCATCGCCCGTGTAGCCACCGGTGGAATAGCCGCCGCCCAGCTTCATGTTCTGGAACAGCTGGTTGTTGATGCTGCTGGTGCCGGCGTTGACGGCCTGATTTCCAGCGGCAGAGACGCCACCGCCACCCCAGGCGCTGGCCACCGCGTTCACGATGCCCATGATGGCTTGGCGTGCGGCGATCCTGGCCAGATCGGCAAGGATGGCCTTCGTCATGTCAGAGAAGCTGGCTTTGCCCGTCGTTGTGAACTGCACCCAGGCATCTTCGAAACTTCCGATGACGGTGTTGACGACGCCTCCCATCTGCTGAGCGGCGTTGCCAGCCTGCTGCTGGTAATTCGCCCATGCAGCGCTGGCACCGGCCAACCAGTTGCCCTCGGCCTGCCGCAGCTCTTCATAGCCATCACGGATGAGTTGCAGGCGGTCGAGCGTTTTGGACAGCAACTCCGCCCTTTCGGCTTCGAACGTCTCCTGGTCAATCTGCCCCGCGTTCATTTGCAGCTGCAGTTCGCGCAGTTTGTCCGCTTGGTCAGCGTACGCGTCGTTGATGCGCTGCTGGATCTCGTACTCGCGATCGCCCATACCGACGCGCTGCGCCTGCGTCGAAAGCTGCCGCTCCAACGCCTGGTTGCTCGCTTCCAGCGCGTTGGCATAGGCCGCAATGACGTTGGCCCGAGTTTTGGCCGCTGCCGTTTCTTCGGTTGTCAGTACCTGTAGTGCGCCGGCGCCCTCGGTGCGGACCTTGGTGAGCCGCGCTTCAAGGTCGCCGATCTGCCGGTTCACGCTGATGGCGTCCTTGCCCGCGACCGCCTGCCTCTGCAGGAATGCAATCTGCCCCTCCAATGACTTCGCTTGGGCATCCGTTCCTTGCTGCAGCAGATCCCTCATGCGGCTGTAGTACTCGCTCGCCGTGATCTCCCTGGCGGAGTACTGGGCACGGAGCATCTGGGTGCCGGCGGTGATCTGTGCCTGCTCGGCGACCAGGTCGTCCTTGTAGCCCTGCAGCCCAGCCGCCCGTGATGCGGATCCGGTACCCGAGGTTGGCTTCTCGCGGTACTTTTTCTCAATAGCTGCGACGGCGGCGGCTCTGCGCTCTTCAATCACCCGCACTTCGTCCACGAGCCCCGCAGCTGCAGCTTTGCGCCGGACAACGTCTGCTTGTCCGTTGATACGCGCGATCTCGTCCTTCTTTTTCTGCTCCTTCGAAGCCTGGGAAGCAATGATTGTGTCCTGCTGCTGCACGTACTCGGCGCTTGCGTCCTGCGCGGCCTTGACTTCAGCATCCTTACGTTCCTTGATCAGATCTACGGCCAGAGCCTTGATCTTCTCCGAGCGGTCCTTGATGGACTTCTCCATCGCCGCCAACGCGATGGGATTCCTGGCCAAGGGCAGTCCCCGCTGGTTTCCCGACGCCAGATCGTTCAGCTTCGCCAGCTCTCGCTGGTTCTCCGCGACCAGCTGCTGCATCTGCGCCGCAGCAGGACCGAGGCCGACGTTGGCCTGCATCGCAGACCACGCCTTCGTCGCCTCCGCCCACAGGTCCTTGAAGCCGCGGATCACCGGATTCTGGCTTGCACGGACCCGGGCAAGCGCCATGACGGTCTCATCGGCCGCCGCACGGGTGATCACCGTTACAGCATCCTGGTTGCGGCCCTGCTCCTGCAGCGCTTTGACCTGCTCGTAGAGAGCAACGGTCATGAAGTTGACCTGCTCGTTGAGCTTCTGGGAGTTCTTGATCGGATCTTCAGCAAGCTTCCCATACAGGGCGACCGTATCCTCGATCGCTTGCCCAGTGACTTCCTTCATCGCCACTGCCGCGGCAGCCACTGCCTGCATGTTCTGCGCTGCAATCCGGCCGTTCGCACCAACGGCCTGGGCCACCTCGGCACCGGCACCGGCAGTGACGTTGAGCGCATCGCTGGTGCGTTGCGCGAGCGACACCAGGGTGAGGGTCGTGGCGGCGGCCTCATTGCGCGACAGCACCAACGCCTTCGTGTAAGCCTGGGCCTGTTGCTCAGCGTCATACCAGGCGTAAACCAGCAGCCCAACAGCGGCGGCCGACACCGTCACCGGAGTGACCATGCCCAGTACTGCGGACGACACTCCCTTCAATGCCGGCTCGACACCGCCGAAGCTGTCCTTGATCTGCCCGCCCTGCTGCACCAGCACCGTGAAGAAGGGCATGCCGCCCTGCAGGCTGGTGAAGATGTCGGTGAACTGGGCCGGCAGCTGACGCATGGCCTGCGCCGTCTGGCCCGCAGACACACCGAGGTCTGTGATGCCGTTCTTCGCCGGCAATGGCCGGGCCGCCTCGCTGCGTACTTCCCGCAGTTGCCGGGTGAGCACGCCCAGCCCCTGTCTGATGTCGGCCAGGTCCGCACTGATGCGAACACGGAGATTCGCTGAAGGCTCAGCCATGGGTCATCTTCCCTTGTGTCTGCCCCACGGGGGCGTGGCCACGCAGTGCGGCCAGATACATCTGCCAATCGGCTGCTGGTGCAGCCATAGCCATGCGGGTGGCCACAGCGAACTCAGCGATGCGATCGCGGTCGTCTTGGGCGGCAGCTGCGGTGAAGGCCCGCAGCTGCGCCAAGGTGTATGTCAGGACGTCGCGCCGAGAATGCCCGTGCGCGATCAGGTACTGGACTAGGTCGGGGAGGCCGTACTCTCTGCCGCCGGCGGCTTGGCCATCAGCAGCAGGCGCTGCAGCCGGCGGGCGAAAAAATCCCGGTTCAATCCCACAACGGCCTCCAGCAGATCGGCCACTTCGTCCAACGTTCCAGCGGCGATCCAGTCCGGCTCGCGGTCGACCGCCACAGCCAGGGCAGCGGCGACATCCTGTCCGTCCTGCTCGAGCAGATCGAGCATGATTGCGCCGATGGCGGCCGGCTCCGCCGCCTCGACCGCGCCGGCCATCATCGCCACGCGGGCGATGATGGTGCGGCTGGCGGTGATGAACGGGCCGACCTGCTGCAGCCGCAGCGGTCCCACCACCAGCATCTCGCCACGGAAGGTAACCGTACGGGTCGGCGGGGTAATGACGTCTTCATCGGTCACGGCTTACTTCTCCTGCTGCCAGGCGAAGTAGGCGGATTTGTCCGGGCCCGTTGCCTTGGACGAGTCCTTCAGCAGAGCGCCCGGAACGCTGCCAGCACCGAATTCGTTGCCGATCAGGCCCATGCTCTCGATGACGCCACCGGTGACCTTGTGCGCCACCAAGCGCACCAGCTTGCCGCCACGCGCCTCGTTGGCGCCGTAGAACTGCATTTCGTAGAAGGCCTGTGCGGTCACAGCCGCTTCCACATGCCCCAGATCACCGTGTTGATACGTCACATGGATGTTGGCTGCACCTCCGACGGAAGCCGGGATCGTCGAGTCTGCCGGGATGAACAGCATGCCGCGCTCGAATCGGAAGTCCTGCCCTCTTCGAACTCGGTGGTGCCGGCGGTGTTTTCCACCGTGGTGATGCTGCTGGCAAGGTGCTGCAGGGGCACGAACGAGCCCTTTACCGCGACGGCAGGTTCGTCGGCCACGCTTGCTGCGGCGATGGAGGTGGCCTTGCCGCGCGTGGCACGGGCAAAGTTCTCCGGATTGAAGTCGTGGAAGGTGTAATTGAGGTTGTAGCCGGTCACGCGATCGACACGGTTCGCCGTGCCGCCACCCGGGTTCTGGTAGTCGGCCAGTTCGATGGTGTTGGTCTGCGGCGCGACGGTGAACGCGGACACGTTACCCACTTCGAGGAACGGTTCGTTGCTGCCCCACTTGCGGATCAGGACGATGCCGCTGCCCAGGTAGCTGTAATCTTCGGCCATGATGGCTCTCCAGTTGGGTTGCCGCTGAGCGGCGGGTCATTTCTTGGGGATGTGGGTCTGGTAGGTAATCAGGACGCCGACCCAGCCGGCGCTGGCCTTGTCCGGCATCAGCGGCTCCATGCCGACGTAGACCGGCACCTGGATGCCATCGGGGAAGTTGCGCGCTGTCTCGCGGCTGTCCATGGCCGCCTCGACGTCGGTCACCAGGTCGTCCAGCTTCCGCTGGTAGCCATCCGTGTCTGCGGGGACCTTGGCGATGACGCTCACTGTGGTCAGCCGATGCGTGTTGACCTTTGACGGCGTCTCCGCCCGCTGCTGCTTCTCGATGACAGCAGTCAGCACCGCATGGGTGTCCTGGTCGCCCGGGGCGGGCTCGAGCGTCCAGCCGGCGCCGGCATCGGTCAGGTAGCCGTTCTCTGTGCTGATCAGCTGCAGCGTTTTGCCCATCGCCAGCAACAGCTGGCGACGTGGGCTGGAAATGGCATCAGGCACTGGCCACCTCCCACACCGCCGTCGACTCATCGGCACGGATCTTCTGGACCAGCTTCATCCGGCGACCGGTGCCATCAATGCGCACCACGCCGCCAGTTCGCGGGGAAACCTCGGCCAGCTGCAGGGTGATCCGATCAATGGTGGTGGCGATCGGTGCCACGTCGTCCGCTGTGAACTGCTCAACGGCCTCGTCCAGCATCACCGTGCACGGCACCTCCGCATCTGCGCCCGGGGCCAGATAGTGAGCGGCGTCGGCCACGCCGGCGGCACGGAAGGCACCGAACGCGACTGCGTCGAAGGCCTGCATGAATGCTCTCTGGTTCAAGGCAAGGGCCTCGCGGTTTCCATGGCCTTCTCCAGCTCACGCTTCAGGAAGAACGGCATCAACCGCTTCCAGGTGTCCTCGGCCATGCCGAAGATGTCGTAGCGCGGGCTGTAGGCGGCTGTGTTGGTGAAAATGAAGATGGAACGGACGCCAGAACCACGACCGATCCGCTCGTAGATACCGGGCCGCAGGACGCCGCGACGCTTGGTGATGACGAAGTACTCGCCATCCCGGTTGTTCTTCTTGCCTCGCCTCCGTTTCCGGCTGACGTTGGTCTGGTTCTGGTAGCGGTCCCGCTGCGCCCCCAGCTGGGACAGGATCTTCGTCACCTGCCCGGCCGGCACGTTGCCGAACTGGTTGGCCTGGGCGCCCCGCCCCATCACTGCGAACTGGGTCGGTGACAGCAGACCTCGGCTCTGCAGCAGCCGCTCGAATCCTTTCCGGCGACGTTGGCCACCCTCGACTTCTGCCAGCAAGTACTTCGCCGGCGGCGTGCCCTTGAAGGCTTCGTCGCGGATGTAGATCTCGGCATACGGCTGGGCCTTGGTGGCCTTCCGGTACATCGCCGCGTTCGTGGTCAGCGGCGTGGGGCGATCGAACACGCGAGGCGCCTGGCGCTTCCACCGTTCGCGGATCTCGTAGGCCACCTTGTTGGCGGCCTGCGAGGCGGCGAACGGCAACTGCGACTGCTCAAGCTCCGTGAGTTGTCTCCCGAACACGTTGTCGGGGTCCACCCCGATTCTGATCTGGGCCATACACCCTCCTGCCCGGCCCGCCGGAGCGGGCCAGGCACTGCTGGCTTACTTCGCGCCGGCCTTCAGGCGGATCACCGCGTCCGGTCGGGTGTTGAGGTTGAGCGGGTTGGACTGGCTTTCCAGCTGGATGCCCTTGTTCATGCGCATCGGGGCGGTCTTGGTGTAGTACGGCAGGCCGATGCCGCGCACCGTTTCCAGGTAGTCCGCCGGCGCAAAGCGGGTCAGGAACATGTCCGGCACACCCAGCGGGAACGCGATGGCTTCGCCGTCGGCCAGGGCCAGATCGCCACCGGTGTTGCCCTGCAGCTCCTCGAAGGTGATATCGCCGAACACGAAGCCCTTGCGGACGTCATCGCGCAGCGCGGCACCGTCCTGCCAGCGCTCGTAGGCCTTCTGCACGTCGGGGTGGTCGGTCAGGGCGTCGAAGAAGCCGGCGCTGCAGAACACATGGATGCCGGTGTACGGGATGCCACCCAGCTTTTCCTCGATCGCGCGCTTGATGGCCATGCACTTGGCGCGGACCTTGGTGGCGCCCTTGTTCAGCTCCATGCCGATGACGGTCTGGTCGACCCCGAATTCTTCGTAGAAGTCGATGATCACCGAGCCGTCGGCATCGAGCAGCTTGCCCTGCAGCGCGCCCATGCGGTGGTATTCGATGGTGAAATCCAGGTCGCGCTTGTGCACCGCCTGCAGCGCGTTGACCACCGCGGCAACGTTGTTGCCTTCCGGGTCGGCCGGGTCATACACGCCCAGCAGCTGGTCAGCCATGACCGTCGAGTTCTGCGGCAGGTGGGTGGTTTCCAGCAGCTTCACCTTGCCACGCTCCAGTCCCTTGGGCTGGCCGGGCGCGCCGCGCGGGGCGTTCGGGACCAGCACCAGCTTGGTGCCATTGACACCCACCTTGACGATGGTGGTGCCGACCAGGCCCTCTTCCTGGAAAAGGCGCATGTCGGCCAGCCGCGTGGAGATGCGCGGCAGATTGTTGATGTAGGCGTTCAGGGCGTCGAAGCTCAGCACGCCCAGCGCCAGAAGGGTCTGCAGATCCATGGTGATTTCTCTCTCGAAAGGGGATACGAAAAGGCCCCGCCGAAGCGGGGCCAAGAGTCAACGGGTGAAAGGGACGCTGTTCAGCGGTCAGCCGCCGGCAGCGGCGATGGTGATGGTGTCGCTGATGGCTTCGTCCAGGTCGGTGGCGGTCACCTTGAGGGTGTAGTCACCGGCGGCGCTCAGCGTCGCGGCATCCCAGGTGATGACGCCGCCCACGGCTGCCTTCGCACCACCGCCTGCGAGGTTGCCGGTGCCGCTGGCCTTGGCCAGGGTGGCGCTGACGGTGCTGCCGGTGACCAAGGCGCCGAATACGTCCTTGACGTGCGCCACGATTGGTCCCAGCGCAACACCGGCGGTGCCGGTCAGTGGTGCGGACACGAACACCAGGTGATCGGCGGCGTTCGACGCAATCGGCTGCTGGGTCCAGCGGGTGATGATGCCGGACTCGGCCAGGCTCAACGCGGCCAGGAGCTTCTGATCGGCGGTGACGCCGCTGGCCCACACCAACTTTTCGCCGAACACTTCGGCGTCGCGCGCGATCGCCGCGCCCTTGACGGCCAGCGCCGCAGATTCGGTACCAGTGTCGACCGGGCCGTACAGCACCTTCACTGCGTCGGTGCCGTTGGCAGCGACGGTGTTGTCTGCCTTGAGCAGGGTGCCAGCGGACAGCACGCCTTGCCCGGCCGGCAGACGGATCAGTTCGCGGCTGCGCTCGCCGCCCGCTTCGGACAGCAGGAATTCGCCGGTACGGTTGCCGGCCAGGGAGATTTCCATCGTCAGTTACCTCGTTGCTTGTAGATGTGATTGGGATTCAGCTTCGCCTTGTTGTCGGCGGCGCGTTGATCGGCCATGGAAGCCGGGTGTGCGGTGACGACCTGCGTGCTGCGGCCTTCCTCCGCCTTCATCGACAGCAGCTGTGCACGCACCGTGTCGAGGTCGGTGTTCTTCTCGATGAAGCTGGCTGCGAGGGTGTCATCGCCACGCAGCGCCGCAGCGCAGGCGTCCTGCACGGCGGTCGCGTACTCAACGGCGCTGGCAGCCGGTTCGGCCTCCTGCGGTGGGCGGCGCAGGAGGGCGACTGCGAGCGCTGGCGGCAGTTCACTGGCTGCGACTGCTGCTGCCAGCGCTGCTGCCGGGTTCTCCACGACGGCTGCGGGCGGTGCTCGTGCGGCCTCGGGCGCCGGGGGCACTACCGCTGCCTCCGGCTCATCGTCAGAGTCGGGGTTGCCCGGCGCGGGCGGCGGTGCGGCTTCGGCAGCACCGAGGTGCGCGATCAGGTCGTGCCAAGTACCGATCCGGGTCGCGAAGCCCACTGCCACGGCGGACTGGCCACGGTAGCAGGCCGCCTCGGTGGCGCGCACGGCGTCCGCCTCCATGCCGAGATTCCGCGCCACGGTGTCCACGAACATCGTGCGCATGTCTTCCAGATCGGCCATTGCCTCGGCATGCGCCTCCTCGCTGAGCGGGAAGTTCGGGTTGAAGTCGACCTTGCGGGCGCCGGCGAACAGCGGGGTGACCTTCAGGCCGATCTGGGCGTTGTTACCGCTCCAGTCCTGGTGGAAGCGCACAACGCCCACCGACCCGACGCCGCCAGTGCGGCTGATCCAGATCTCATCGCACGCCGAAGCGAGGGCGAAGCAGGCCGAGTACGCTTGGTCATCGACCAACGCATACAAAGGCTTTCGGCCACGCGCGTCGAAGATGTGGTCGACCAGGTCGAAGCAGCCCGACGCCATACCACCCGGCGAATCCAGCCGCAGGATGATGGACGTCACCGCATCGTCGTTGAGCAGCTCATCGAAGGTGTCACGCACCGCCGCGTAGCTCACCGGCCCGGGGCCACTGGCGCCGGGCATCGGCCGGTTCACCATTGCACCGGACACGTTGATCACACCGATCAGGTTCTGGGTGATTCCAACCGTCTCCCCGCCGGATGCCGACACTTCGAAGCGGTCGGCCTTCAGCACGCTGTCGTCGCTGGTGACCTTCCCTTCCAGATAGCCGCCTACCAGCGCTTCACCGATGGCCGGCTGCACCAGCAGGGGCTGATTGAGGACCGCGGCAGCGAGCGAGGCCACCACAGGCGCACGGCTGCCGCGACCCAGCATTCGGGCCAACAGGCCAGGCTTACTCGTCATCGTCATTCCTTTCATCGTCGTTGGCGCCAGGGGCGCCGGGTTCGTCGTCCTGCCGGGCACCGGAGGCGTTCGTTCGCCTCGGATCGCTGTCGTAGCGAAGCCCGGCCGCGTCTGCGCGCCTGTTGTCTTGCGCCTGCTCTGCATCGACCTGTTCCGGATCTTCGCCAGCGCTCAGCACCACCTTGCTGCGCGACTTGAAGCCCGCCCGCACTGCCTTGAGCTCGGAGGTCACGTCCTGGACCGGGTGGCTCCAGGGCCAGCCCTCGGGCACCCACAGGGTTTCGGTCACGTCGTCGCGCAAGGCCGCATAGCGGGGCACCTTCAGCAGACCCGACAGCACCGCCTGGTCAATGAAGGCGTCACGCACCCGCTGGCAGAACATTGGGATCATGAAGAGCCACTGGTCCTGCTCGATCACCCGCCGGAACTCGTTGAGGATCAGGCGCAGCGCGCGGTCGGAGACGTTGCGCAGGTCACCGGTCAGCACTTCATAGGGAACGTCCTGGCTGGCGCAGATCGCAAGCAGGTGCCCGCGCAGGAACTCGGCATAGTCAGAGCCGGCGCTGGGCGGCTCGGCGAACGTGATCTTGCGGCCGGGCGGCAGCTCCTGCATCGTGCCCGGCTCGAGCCCGCCGATGGCCGTGCCGTCGGCATCCTCGCCGGTGATCAGATCGCTGATGGCATCGCCCTCTTCCCCATCGGCGTTGGCGTCGGTGGTGATGAAGCCTGCGAACAGGTTGGCCAGTGCCTGGCGCTCCAGCACCGCGTCATCGAGGCGGTCCAGGTTGAACATGCGCAGCAGGGCCGGCGCCGCCCCCGGCACGCCCCGCATCGCACCCGCACGGTTCGGCCGGTACAGGTGCAGCACCTGCTCCGCCGGCACGCGCACCAGCTCGTTACCGTTGACGGACAGCTGAAGGTCGCCGGGGTGCTCCCGGTACATCCAGTAGGCCACGCGGCGACCGATGCTATCGACCTCGATGCCCTGCCGGATCACGTTGCCGTTGCTGGCTACGCCGTTGTAGTGCTGCGGGCACTGCTCCGATTCGATCAGCTGCACCTGCAGCGGCACAGGCAGGCCGTCCTCCGGCCGCCGGTACCGGATGCGTGCGAATACCTCGCCCGCCTCCTTCCACTCGCGCCAGGCCAGCGCCTGCAGGCCTTCCCACACCAGCACGCCATCGGCATCAGCGTACTTGCCCCAGCGGGTCCACAGTTTGGTGAGCTTCTTCTTGTGGTCCTTCGTTCCCCAGATCGGTTTTGCCTGGATGCCGGTGGCGATGCCATTGGACACGCTCTTATTCAGCGCGCTGACCATCCAAGGGTCATTGCGGGCCAGGTGCCGTGCCCTGGCCAGCAGTGTGGGCAGGCCAATCAACGCAGCATTGGGACCGAGCGAGGTCGGCCGGAAGGTGCGTAGGCGTCGGCCGTTGCCGGCAGCGCGGTAGCTGCTCTCGGAGATATCAGACATTGCCGGTCCCCGATTGGTAGAGGCGCACGATGCGGCGGCGCCGCGGTGCACCTGCGGCCTGGCCCAGCTCATCGCGCATCTGCTTCAGCAGGCGGCGCATCTCCACCAGGCTCTGGTAGGTCACGGTGCGGTCGGCATATCGGACGCTCAGCACGCCGGCCGCAATCGCGGCCTCCAGTTGTTCGACTTGCTTGGTGGTGAATGCCATTTCAGCGTCCCAGGTACTTGCTTCGTATGACGCGGCGGGTGCGCGTGCGCGGCGTTGGCGCCGGCGCTACGTCGTCTGCCCTCACGTCTGGGTTGTCGTCCCACGGCGCGGCCCATGCCGGCGGCGCGGTCCAATTGATGGCCGGAACCTTCAGCCACAGCGCCATGCCCTCTGCATATCCGCAGAGGTCGAACGCCTCATTGCGACGCTTGGCCAAGTTCTCCCAGCCCCTTGCCGTCCGCGATTCGGCTGTCAGCTCGGCGTAGAACGCTTCTGGCAGCCAGTCGGGAAAGTGGTAGTAGCCCGGGCCGGGCTCAGCCCGCTTCACGTTGGCGTCGACGGTGTCTTTCAGCCTGTCTACGTTGAGCAGCAGCTGTGGCACATCGCCCTTCGACCCTGATTTGCGGTCCCGGCGCTTGCTGCTGTCGGGGAAGGTCTCACGGAACAGACCGCCCTCGCGGCGCGCATCGCCCTTGATCAGCCTGACCCTGGCGTGCAGCTTCCGGGCCCTGAGCGAACGCCAGAACTCCAGCGCGCGCACCGAGGTGCCCGACTTGCCGCCCCAGTCGATGCCCACGGCGTGTACCGGCATGCTGCGGCCGGTGGCGTCGTCCAGCGGGTAGCGACGGCAGATGACCTTCTCGACCAGGCGTTCCCAGTCTTCCAGGTACTTCGGTGGGTCCAGCGGCAGGAAGCCGCCCGAGCCATCCTCGCGCTTGGACGTGCGCAAGGTGAAGGAATCCACCACCCAGCGCTCCAGCTGCCCGGATTCGCCGATACCGAATCCCAGCACCAGCACGACGAAGCGGTTGGCCTGGACGTCGACCTCAGCCAGGAGGAAACGTACGCCAGCGGGCACCGCGCCAGCAGGCCAAACCTCGGCGCGCTCCTGCATCTCGTTCGGATCGCTGGCCGACCGCGCCGCCATCGGCACGTAGTTGATCGCCCCGTCCACGTTGTGCGTGGTCTTAAGCGGGCGCTCTTCACCGGTGGTGGCGAAGGTCCTCAGCGCCTGGAGATAGCGCTCGATCAGCGATTCCCATGACTGGTAGGACGCTGCGACACCGCCGAGCCAGTAGCTGGCGATGCGTGCCTCCGGCCGTTCACCAGTGACCGTGCCGTCGGCGTGCACGACTTGGCCCTCTGCAGCCCATACGCCGCCGCGGTTCATCCCATCTTTCCACCGGTGCTGCAGCCCCACACCGCAGTGCGGGCAGTGCAGCAGCGAGTAGTGCCGCGCCATCTTCTGCACGTCGTCCAGCACGACCCGTTCGAGCAGTTCCTCCATCGGCGGCAGCGCGAATCCGTCGTAGCCTGGCGCTGCCTGAAACCGCTCGCCGCACTCCGGACAGGGCCAGTACCAGCGGCGCCTGTCACCGCGCGCATACAGCGCGGCGATGCCCGCTGCTGGTGGACCCTGGTGCGGGTTCAACGGCTTCCAGGCACCGTCGGCGTAATCGTTTGCCGGGCTCGACTCGGCGACCACCATGCCGGCCGACATGTACGTCTGCGTACGCTTCAGGCCCAGGCCGAAGCACTCATCGATCGTCAGGTCGCCGGTGTAGTTGTCCACGTCCGTCATCAGGACGTCGTGGATGTCCTTGCCTGAAAGAACCGAGACCGACGGCCAGCCCATGCGCAGCGACATTCCCGACCGGAAGAACTTGAGCAGGATGTTGTCGTCGTGGGCACGCGGGCTCAGCCGTGACCGCAGTTCTGGGCTGGCAGCGATGCTGCGGGCGATACGGGTCTTGCTGTAGTCCTCAGCTGCATCCTTGGACATCTGCACAACCATGGCGTCGGCCGGGTTGCACGTAATCAGGTACGCCAGGCGCGCATCGATCAGCGAGATAGTCTTGCCCGACCGCGCCGGCCCTACGAACACCACAGCCTCGTAGTGGCGGCTGCCGGTGGTGTCCAACGGCTCGACCATGTAGGGCGTGGTATCCGGATCCCAGGCGCCAGCGGCGCCGGCGGCATTGGCCACCTGCAGCACCCGCGCACCCTCGCTCACTCTGATGCGACGCGGCGGCCTGATCATCTCGGCAACGCCTTGGCGCACGCTACGCGCTGTCGCGTACGTCGTCATCGGTGATGCCCTCGTACATGGATTGCCGGACGCGATCGCACTCGTCCTGGACCTTGACCACCTGCTCCGGCGTGAGCCCGGCCTTTCGCTCGAGCACATCTGGGAGCGTGTCGAAGAACTGCACGACCTTCTTGACCAGCTCGGCGTAATCCGCCTCGACCTCAGCGGCCGGCACGAGCTGCCCGATGGTCGATTCGACCTTCAGGCGTTCGTTCTCCGACTGGTAATAGGCGCGCCGCTCCATCGGAGGTAGATCACGCGGGTCGACAACTCCCTCAGCACCGAATGCTGCAGCACCCGGATTGACCAGCGCGGGGGCTGCATCGGCCAGCCGGTAGACGTCGTGCCCTGCCCGCTTGGTCAGCGGCGGAACGCCGGCCTCCTTTAGACGCTTGCTGGCCGTTCGGCGGTCCATCCCGAACTCATCCGCCAGCCTGGCCACGGACCAGCCTTTGGTGAATTCGTGGATGTCAGCCATGTTCTACCCGATGCGCAGCCTATTCAGGCCTGAAAACGCGGTTTCTCCCGGCAAAAACCGCCAAAAGTGTGGCCTGTGGTGGAGCACCCTAGAGGCCGAAATACTGTCTTTTACCGGGGTCCGAATCCCCCCCGGTTGCTGTGGATAACCCCAGGGGCCCCCTCGTTCGTGGAACGTGACCCGTGAAACACCATGCCCGCATGAATCTCCACGGGTTCAGCTCCCCGTCTCCGCAGCCGGCTTGCCCTGCACCTGGTTGATCGCATCGAACTGCGCCTCGTACTGCACCAGGCAGCGCTTGCGGCCATTGCTCACATCGAACACCGCCGCGGGCTTACCGTCCCGCACCCAGCTACAGCGCTTGGTCAGGGCGGCATCAATGGGGACATAGGTAGCCACCGGAACCTTGATCAAGGCAGGCGCAGGCGGATTCGGCTTGGTAGGCGCGACTTGGCATGCAGCCAGTAGCGCAACTGTGACAACCACGATGACGCGCATGTCAGTACCCCTTCAATGCTGGGCAGGCGGAATCAAGCAGCTCCAGCGCCGCCTTGCAGGTGTCGGGCCGCTGCTCATAGCGGCCGCGCCAGTTGGATGCTTCCTTCTCGGACGCCTCAATCTTGCCGGCGAGTGCCTGCAGTGCCGCCGCGCTCTCTGCCTTCAGGGCTTCCAACTTCTCGGCCTCTGCCCTCAGCGCGGTGGCGACCTCGGCCAGGCGCTGATCGCGGGTGTCCACGTCGGCCTGCAGTCGAGCCGCATCTGCGTCCCAGTCGGCTCGGACCTTGATCACCTGGGCGCTCAGGTCGCGGATCTTCTGCTCTTTCTCGTAGGCAGTCAGCCCTGACACCGCGCAACCGAAGGCCAGCACCGCGCATACCACCTTGATCTTGCTGCCGGGCTTGCTCAGCCACTGCAGTGCGTCGGCGGCCGCGCCAATGAACAAGCTCCACGCGGCACGAAGGAATCGAATCAGTACGCTCATGGCTTATCGCCTCCGATGGCGCCGGTGGCTTTCTCCACCATGCGCACGTAGCCGGGCAGCAGCCGGCGGATCAGAACGCCGGAGATGCCCGCCAGCGGCAGCTGCGGTGCACCGGCGAGCTGGGGCCAGATCCATGCCGCGATGGCCACCACCCAGGCTGCAAGAACTGCGTACGCTGCGACCGCAACGGCCAGCGCGGCCCAGCGAGCTGCCGTTTGCAACAGCCGATGCCGGCGGAGCCTATTGGCGTCTGCCGCCACCCGCCCAGCGTCCTTGTCCGGAAGGATCAGCACACCGATCAGCGCGCCGGCCAATGCAAGCAGCAGTACTGACTGCGGAACGCCGAGGATGATTCGCTCTGCCTCACGTAGTGCGTCTGCGGTTGCCGGTGCCACAACGGCGGCGGTGAACGTCCCGACGACGATCTTGAAGGTGCTCACGGGCTCGGTCACGGCGCGACTGCCCCGCCAGCCTTGCTGTATGCAGCCAGCAACTTCTCGACGGCGTGTTCCGGCTGTCCGTAGCCAGCACCCGGCAGGCTCGCCCAGATGTTGCGCACGGCCTGAATTGCATCGGTGATGCGCCCAGCCTGGATCAACGGAAGTGCGCGGCGCTCGCGGATCAACTGGATGGCCCAGAGATCCTGCGACAGCGGCCCGAAGTCCGGCAGCTTCAACAGAGCGCGGTAGTGGGCATAGTCCTTCAGCATGAACTGGTAGCGACCAGATGCGTTGGAAGTCAGGCCCTTGCGGTTGATGGCCTTGGATTTCCGCCCCCGGGAGAACGGGTGCACCGAGTAGTCGTTGAAGATCTCCGGCACACGATCGGCACCAGTCACGATCACGTCGTAACCCTGATTCTTCGTTGCGGGGCTGGTGCTGGTGCCCTCCGACCACGCCAGCATGTCCAGGAAGGCAACGACGTTGGTACCGCCTGCCTGTTGAGCGGTGATCTTGGCCATCGGAGATTCCTGCTGAAAGGGGCCCGTCCCGCTGCCGGCTAGGCGCGAGGGTTGATCCGGTCTGGGAACGGGCATAGAGAACGCTGGGCCGTGGCCCAGCTACGTGGTGTAGATCAGTTCAGTGCGTGCTACCCCAGCACCGCCGCCGACTGTGTATCGAATAGGCACGCTGACGCGATGGAATCGATCGAACAACGCGCGCATCTGAGGGTGGTCGTTGATCGTGAGGATCGCCCTACCCTTCAACGCGCCCATGACGGCGGCCAGCTGCTCATACTCTTGCAGCGGGAATGCCTGGCCATAGCCTGTGGTCTGCCAGTACGGCGGATCAAGAAAGAAGAGCGTCTCGGGCCGGTCGTACTTTTCAATGCACCGCTGCCAGGTCAACTGCTCGATCACCACTCCATGCAGCCGCAGATGGGCATCGCTCAGGTCCTGTTCCAACCGGAGCAGGTTGATCCGCTTCGTGCCGGTGGGCCCCACCCCGAGCGTTTGCCCTTCCACCTTCCCGCCAAAGCTGAGCTTCTGTAGGTAGTAGAACCGGGCTGCGCGTTGGATGTCGGTCAGCGTGTCGACGTGCTGCAGCTGTGCCCACCGGTACATCTCACGACTGGTCAGAGACCAGCGGAAGTGCCGAACGAATTCGTCCAGGTGGTTCGCCACAACACGGTACAGCCGTACAAGTTCGCCATGCGTGTCGTTGAGCACCTCGATCTTCGCCGGCGAGCGTTCGAACAGCATCGCAGCACTGCCCGCGAAGGCTTCGACGTAGCAGGTGTGGTCCCGCTGGTTGATCAGGGGTAGCAGGTGTTTCACCAGGCGCGTTTTACCGCCCGGCCAAGGGAATAGGGTCTTTGTGTTCAAGTCTCAGCTGTTGCGACATTCGTTAAGCAAACTGCTCGCGCTCTCCGGAGGGCGGCAGGGCTTAGGCCAATGGCACGCGGCTGAAACGCGTGTGCTGCGGCGGCGCCCCGGTGCTGGCAGGCATCGGGGCGTCGCTCTGTTTGAGGTTGGGCATGGCACCCCAGAAACGACGAACCGCAGGTCACTGGACCTCCCGAGTCCAGGCCTGCGGCCGTTGAGTGCGGGTTTGTTGGAACCTCGCCCACGGTAGCTACTTTGGCCTAAGTCTGGTTCCCACTGCAACTGCGGTAAGGTTCCTTACCGCAGTCGGGCGAATGCGGTAAGGTTCGCTGCGACTGCGGTAATATTTGTGAACGATGTTGCGTCGAGTTACCGCGAAACTTGTACGGTTTGTTCTTAAAAACGCAAACCAATCCGTACACCTAAAAAATTGTCTTCGTGACTTTCTTCACTCCGGCAACAAGATCAGCAACCTGTTCCACCGTGGGCTCCACCGCCTTGCTGTGGTCGCAGAGATTTCTAACATCGCCCAGATGCTGGATAAACCTCCACTGAGGTACGTCTATCACCTCTGCACTCTTCAGAAGCTCGTTCAGGTCAGATATGCCCGGGTTCTTCTTTGCCACCTTGATAGCGTGGTTTGAGCATACCTGAGCCAAATGGCGTTCAAGAACAACACCAGCCATTGCCCCTGCAGCCCGAGTGAACCGCTGCTTTAGTAGTGCCCCAGCTGCATCCAACTCAGAATCAAACAAATCAGCTTGAACAAGTTGACTCAAATCGAAGAGAGAGCTTTCGAATCTTGGCTTAACCGACTTGAGGATGGCCAACTGTTGTTGAAAGTGCGGTATTGCCGCATCAACACCGACTATCTTTTCATGCCCCCGTGTGACTTCAAGCCCTTGGAGCCCATCTTCAATACGATAGCTTTCAAAGCCAATTGATTTTCGGACCTTTGGCTTTTCATAGTGGCGTACGAAGTCGGCCAACCGATCAGGGAGCAACTGCCTGATTAGACTTAACGCCTCCGAATACCAAGCCTGATACTCCGATCTAAAATCCGGCACACCTTTAAGGAACTCTTCAGCTCCCTCCCCAAATTTCTTTTTGACTTCCTTGTCGAATTCACTGCGATACGCAAGTCGTTGAATGCCATTGTAGAGGGCATCTCCCGTTGCGATCAGCGCATCCAAGTCTTTCTTGTACCGCTCCAAATTCGAGATCATCGAACATTCCTTGATCAAAGGCTTTACGGCGCTACTTCAAGAGGGCTGCAAGGCTTCACAGAAGTTACAGAGTCAAGCAGAAGCTTTATAGGCTGACAATATCCGAAATATCAACCATTTGGAGTGAGTCAGTTGAATACTCGCGCACTGAAGTCACTCCGGCCAGCTTCCAGCGCCTGTCGCAGCGTTGCGGTAGCGATCCCGTACACGCGCAGGTAGTCCCCCTTCCGCATCTTTGCCGCCTTGGCAGCATCCTGTGCGGCGACCTTCCCTTCGGGCCACACCAGGTCGTTCACCGCGTCCTGCAGCACCAGCCTCATTCGCCAGCGGTCGGCCGGGTCATCCATTCGCAGCGCAGGCTTTGCGCCGCTGCGTCGCTGCCATTGGATCTGCCGCATCACCCCCCTGGCCAGAGAGCGCCCCAGCGACGACAGGGACACCCCCTGCCCGCGCAGCGCCACCGCCAGCACGGCCTGCTTGGCGACTGAGTCGCGCATCATGCCGACCGCGCCGGCGATATCTGCCGCAGTCAGGGGTGGCGTGGTCGACCGGCCGTCCGATGGCTCCCGGAAGCTACCACCGACCAGCATACGGGCGATCAGCTCGAGCGGGTCACGCACCAGGGTTGGCTCCGGCACCGGCGCCGGCACCCGGCCATGCACCACCCTGGCCGCCGGCGGCGCTGGAAGCACGTGGGGCTTGTGCCCCCATGCATGGGCCGCATGATCTTCTGCATCAGCGCCTACGCACAGCTCACCATGGGCACTGCAGCGCGCGCACACCACCTGCGCAGTGCGGCGGCTGCCGGCACTGCCCCGCGCGCGCATGCGCACGTCGTCGCTGCCGCAGTTACCACACGGCGTCAGGTCCACCGCGGGCACGGCCACTGCCGACATCAGGCCACCTCGCAGTTGCTGACCCAGCGGGACCGGCCGTCCTGCCAGACCTCCCACACGCTGCCGTCGACCTGGCACCTGATGGGGCCATCCTTTCCTTCCAGGTACAGCTGGTGGGTTGCCTCGTCCAGGCTGAGGAATTTGAGAATCATCGGGAGGTCTCCATGGTTGTAACGTTGGTTGTTTCCTGGGCCGCGCCCTGCTGTTGAAGGAACTGCTGGGCCAGCGCGCGCAGCTGGTTCTCGCCTACGTCCAGACGCTCCACCAAGTGTTCCCCCGGGCTGCGCACGCCCTCGATCTGCTCGCGCTTGACCCCGAGCACGTCCGACACGATCGGGTCGCTGCCGCTGTCGGACAACAGGAAGTACGCCATGACCGGCTCGGTCTGGCCGTCGCGGTGCACGCGGCCAATTCTCTTCAGCTGCAACTGCTCTTCCATGGCGGTGCCCGGCCTTACCCGTGCAACTCCCCGCTGTCTGATGATCGAAACGCCCATCACGGCACCTCCGCATCGTCGTCTTCGTATCGCAGCATGTGTGCGTCCCATGCTTCAACAAGATCCTCCCCAGCGGCATGAGACCATCCCTTGTCGGCAGGCCAGAGCGGCCAGTAGTCAACCCTCACCATCTGCGAGCCATCAAAGTAGCGGCTGAAGGTGATGTGTGGCTTCGAAATCCCCATCCCTCGCATCGGCCCACGTTGCAAGCTCATGAATTCACCTCAGCCGCCAGCTGCAGCCCGGTCGCCGCATCGGCCTGTGCCCAGGTCATCTGCCCGCGGTCGATGCTCTCGGCCAGGCGCGACAGACCCTTGGCCGTCACCAGCACCTGCTCGTGCACGCGTTCCTCGTCGCCCTCCGTCCGCTGCACGCAAGCCTTGTGCGCTAGGACGCCCTGCTGCAGGCGGTTCTGGTAGGCCAGCCAGTTCCTGCTGCCGGCGCGGCGGTAGATCCAGCCATGCTCGGACAGCCAGGCGAACAGCTGCCGCGGCTGGACCTGCAGCATCTTGGCCGCGGTGGTGATGTTGAATGCGCCGTCGGCATGGGTCAGGCGCAGCAGCGCGCGGACCTGTGGTTCCTGGTACTGCACGCGCGCCTCGAGGATCTCTGCCTTCTCGCTGTAGGACAGCAGCAGCGCGCGCAGCGTCGCCGGGTCGGTCAGTGCCTGCATCGGGTCAGGCGCGGGCGACCCGGCCGTCAGCGCGTCATAGGCGCGAATCACCTGCAGGCTAAAGCTGGGGCTGATCCACATGGCGTAGGCGTAGACAAGCTCGCGCACCACGTAGCTCCCGCCGTAGCGCCCGGCCACCGAGTGCACCGGGTAAACCCGGGATTCCCCGGAATTGACCAGTTCTGCCACCAGTTCCTCGGTTTGCTTCAGGCGCTGCCAGTCGCTCGGCTGGTGCCGCTTGGCGCCGCCGGCTGCCTGGTGCAGATCATTCAGGCAGAACCTGCCCACGTCGTCGCGGCGCACGGTGGCACCGCCAATCATCATCGCGTTCAAGAGAACACCTCCGTTTTCCAGCCGCCGCCGTCGGCGCGCTGGACTGCCAGGAATCGGAATGGGTACATCGCAGCGGCAACCTTCACCTTCACTCGGGCGTCTTCTTCCCAATAGCCCTTGACCTCGTGGGCCTCCAGTTCGCCGGCCGCCGTCATCACGAAGAAATCGATGGTCAGATGGGTCTTCTCGGCCAACTTCAGCTTCACGGACTCGAAGCGGAACCATGCGATCGCGCCAGCGGCCAGCTGCAGCGCCAGGTGGGCGGCGTAGGCCTCTTCTGTTTTGTTCATCTCGCCAGGCACATGGCGTGGGCGGCCGCGTGCCACCTTGCCGCTGGCATCGCCGCTGCCAGATGGCTGAGCGGCTGCCGCCGGCCGATAGGCGCGGGTGGTGGCCTGCGGCGGCGCTGCCGCTGCCGTGTTGGCCTCGACCAGGCGACGCATGCCCGCAGGCATATCCTGGGTGGTGGCGTAGCGCAGCGAGCGGCGGGACGACTTCTTCGGCGGCATCAGACCGACGCCTCCGAAGCACCCCATACGCGCATCGCACGCTGGCGGAACGCGTCGAACTCCTGCCGGGCGCGCTGCTGCGCTGCCTGGTGTTCCCGGTCCATCTGCTCGAGCATGCAGTCGAACTCGATGTTGAGCAGCCCCATCAGCTGGTCAAGCGACAGTCCGCCGCGCGTGCGGTGCGCCGGTGCCGGGGCCAACTGCGGCATGGCCAACTGCTGCTGTCCCGAGGGCGGGAGCGGCAAAGTGTCCACGCGGCCGGAGTCGGTGACGGCCCACGTGGCCACGGGCCTGCCATCTCGGCCACTGTCGCGGTTCTCGCAACGGCGCACCAGGCCGTCACGGTCCAGTTCGCGCAGCAGGCCGGCGGCGGCGGCGGTGGTCAGCAGCATGGCCTCTCGCGGCGCGCCCACTTCCAGCACAGCGTTGCCCATCAGTTCCAGTGCTTCAGCCGCGGTGCTGTCGCCGTGGATTCCAAGGCAGAACAGAATCAGCTGCCGCTGGTAGGCACGGATTTCAGCCAGCTCCATGCGCGCCTCCGAAGCCCAGCTCAGCAGCGGCAAGCGCCATGGCACTGCGCGCGGCATCGCGATCGCGCACCACCTGCGGCTCGGGCTTCGGCGCTGGCAGCGCCGCTGCCGGCGCAGGCACGGCCCCGCCGTCCATGACGTGCTTCACCGCCCGCTCGTAGGCATTGGCCAGCATGCGCTGCTGCAGCGCTCCGCTTTCAGCCGTGGCATAGGCGTGCAGATCCAGCTTAGACCGCACCAGCACGGTGAAACCGCTGTGGGCCTGGCCCGGCCGCATCTGGCCGTCGACCTCGGCGAGGGCCGGAACGCCGAGGCACATGGAACGGAACTGACCCGGGTTCGGCGGCCACTGCAGCGCGCTGCGCAGGCAGTTGGCCAAGCCGTCCGCGACCTGCCGTGGGGTGATGCCGGCCATCACCTGGAACCACAATTCACCGGCGGTGGTCAGGCCGCCTGCGTTGTTCACCGGAGCAGAACCGTTCTCGCGCACCCACTTACCGGGGAACATGCCGGCCATGCGCTCCCACAGCGTCCACAGGGCGCTCACCGCGCGCTGGTCCGGGTCAGTGTTGGACGTATTCGAACTCTGCATCGATGACGTCTCCGCCTGTTCCGCCAAGGCCGCCAACTGCCGTGCGCTGTTCGAATTTGCGCCGCTGCTCTGCGACGTGGTCGGCAGAACCGATCTGAGGGTTTGCATTGGGGCCTCCGGTGTTGGTGGTGTTCGTCGGCGTTGCGCCGGCGGCGTGTCGGTTGCGGGCGGTTCTGATTGCCCAGGGGAACGGGTTCGTAATCGGTGGCGATCGCGCCAGACCTTCAGCAACCGTGTGACCCAGCGTCTCCGGGGTCACGCCCTCGGCCAGAGCGGCCAGAAGGTCGGGATGGCTGGGGTTGGACGAATGGCAACCAGCCTTCCGCATCAGCAGGCACGCCCGCCCCGCATCGCTCACACCGCTCAGAGATCCTTGAGCGTGCTGTGATGTATCTGGAGTAGAAGAAGTGGGGCCTGGGGTCTGGGTACCCGTGTTCACACCTGTGTTCACACCACCTGTAACGCGTGACTCTCCGTGACATGTCACGCGTGACAACTGGTCCAAGGTCACGCCCTCGTCGCCCGTCACGTGCGCGACGTGCAACGCCTTCAGTTCCGCCATGGTGGCCATGCCGCTGGGTACGACTCCCACGTTGCGGAGGTCCTCGTACAACATCGTGCGCCGCGCGCGCGTGCGCGCCTGCCGCTCCGCCTCGGCGGCCTTCCGATCTTCCCGGCGGCCCTGCCCTTCAGCTATGCGGCCCTGTGCTTTGGCGATCTGTTCGTCACAGCGCCTGCTATGGCGCAGGCCGTCCTCTGCCACGGGGAAGTAGCGGTCGGCGACCTTCTTGACCGCTGCCTTGTCAGCAGAGGTGATCGCGCCGGCGATGACGTACAGCTCGGCCAGGCTCTCCGGCAGCGCCTGCTCTTCCGAGTAGTAGGCAAGCATCAGTTTGAAGTAGACGCCATGGTCTGTCAGACACAGCCGTGTCGTGTCCTTGAGGTAGTCGCCGGGGAACATCTCGAAGTAGATCATCGGCCCGGCCCGCCAGCTTGCTTCCCGCGAGCCTTCGCACCTGGTTTGCCGATACGGGCAATCTCATGCTCGTTCGGTGGCAGGGTCTCCAAGCAGTAGGTCTCGCCCAGGTAGTTGCGCCAGCGGTATGCGGTTGCGCGGCTCACTTCGAACCGCCGGACAATCGCCTCCACAGTCGGGAACTGATCGCGCTCAACCGCCCAGCGCATGAACTCCATGACGATCCTGGTGGTGTTGTAGCCGCTGAGGGCGTGCTGCGGTGCGCATCGGCGCGGGACCGGTGGTACGGGTTCCGCTGGGATCACTGCTGGCTCACGGCCTGCCTGCAACGCCGCCTGCCATTCGCCGCAGCGCAGCCCAAGGGTCGGGACGATGTTCATTGCGCCGGCCCTGTCTGGGTGGGTACAGGCATCTCACGGGCCAGTGCCATGCTCAGCTGCCGCAGTCTTGGCAGCCTGCGGCGCGCTGCCTCAGGGTCATGCAGGTCGTTCAACGCAACCCGCCATCGATAGGCGGTTGCCCTGGATAGGCAGAACTGCTCCTGCAGCGCGTCCACACTCAGTGGCTGCGGCTGATCTTTGGCCCAGAGGACCACGTCGACCATGGGCAGCAGCGGCACCACGCTTTCAGGAACGCGGCGACCTGCTCTGTCGAATTCGCCGACAACTGCGATTGCCCAGCTGACCATCGCGGCGGGCGTCATCGTTGAACTCCGTGCACTGCACGCGGCTCAAGATCCTGCAGGTGACCCGAGACGTAGCGCTTGGCCGTAACCAGCTCGGCCTCCAACTGCCCGATCTCGTCCAGCGCGCGCCGCAGCTCTGGGATGTCCTTCGGACAGATGCGGCCGTCGGCCAAGACATTGGTGATCGCCTCCAAGGTGTGGCCGAACTCCACCGACAGGCGGGCTACAGCCAACACGCCGGCATGCGGTTCCATCATGGGAATGCGGGCACCGAGGAAGCCGTAGCGCTGCGCCAGTTCACGGGAACACGCGTCACGCCACTGCGGCGGCAGCGCGCGGACCCACGATTCCTCTAGGTCCACCGGCATCTTTACCGTGCCGTTGCGGATTCGGCCCACAATTTGGGCGTTGGCCTTCAGCGCGCGCTCGGTGCTGTCCGCATCGTCGCCTATGTGGAACTGCAGGATGCGCTCACCAGGTGCGACGTCCACCATGTACTGCTCGGCGATCGCCTGGGCCAGGCTGCTATCGGTGTGACCGCTGTTGCGGATGGCGTCGGTCGTGTGGCGGAACACCACTGCGGACCGCGGTTCGTGGTACTGAGGATCAGGCTTCATTTACGCACCTCGGGAGGCGATGCAAGATCAAACTTGTAGGGCCGCTGCGCTAATAGCGTTAAGCTCTGCGAACCACTCAATGGAGTTAGAAGAAATGGATGATCAAGAGGCAATCAAGCAGCTGACGAAACGGCTGCATCAGACGGAAGTGAATCTGGCACTGGCGTTCGGCCGCGTTGCTGCCACTGAGGCGGTGATGCTCGCCATGCTCGAGAACTGGGGGAGCACTCCCGCCGTTCTGTCCTCTGAAGTCGACAAGATGCTCGAGCGAGCTCACGATCACGCTGAGCGTGAATACAAGGCAGGCAGGTTCCCGCTCCAAGGCCTCGAGACCTTTGGTGCGCGACGTGTCGAAATCCTTGGGGCAGTTCGTGCTGCAGCGGCGAAGGCGAACGTGTAGCCATCTAGGCCCCTTCGACCGGCACAATCCGGTTCGCGTCAGGGTCATTGCTAGCGGTTGCGGGCGGGTCAAAAATGTCCGGCCGCAACTCGCTCCGAGAGACCACACCTCCACTCTGCTCATCGAGCCGCCGGGCGAGCGCGCCGTCGAACCGGGTCCTCTTGCTGAGGGCCTTTCGCAGATAACCAATCGTCGTTCCAGCCTTCACGGCAAATGCCGCCTGCTCTTCCGGTGCCAAGGTGCTGAGGTAGGTGCGAAGTGTGTCCATGGGGCATGACTTTACCAGAAGGTAAAGACATTGCAACACCGTTTGGTCAATTACCAAGAGGTAACGGAAACTGGTGATATGAGTACCAATGACACCCCAACCGTCGCCGCCCGCCGTCAGCGCCTCCAGCAATGGATTGCCGAGCATCACGGCGGGAGCCAGGCATCATTCGCATCTTCCACCGGGATCAATCAAGGCGAGTTGTCCGGCCTTCTGAAGCGCAAGTCCTTCGGCGAGAAGCGGGCCGCCTCGTTGGAAGAGATTGCCCGCATGCCCGCCGGCTTCCTGACATTTCCCCTTAGCGGCGCACCTATGCGCACGTCCGTCTCACAGGTCTCAGAGACTGCGACAACCTACGGCTATGTTCACGTCCAACAATTGGATGGAGAGGCGGCAATGGGGGATGGGCGGATCAACGACGATTTCCCAGAGGTAATCAGGTCGATGGATTTCACATCGAGCTACATACGGTCAATCGTGGGATTTGTTCCGCCGCCTGGGCGTCTCGTTCTTGTCACCGGCCGAGGTGACTCGATGATTCCGATCATCCAGCCTGGCGAATCTTTGCTCGTTGACTCGGGCGTTCAGACGTTCGATGGCGACGGCATCTACCTCATCAACACGGGGAGCGGCCAGCAGGTCAAGGGTCTGCAGGACAGAGGCGATGCGGTCTACATCGTCAGCGCCAACTCAACGCTCTATCCAGCGTTCCCGCTGCCCACGGGCGCCACGATCGGTGGCAAGGTGTACCTGCGAAACCGAATCGACCGCTTCAACTGAGTTGGTTTCTACGGCTTGCCGCGTTACGGATCGCGGCCCGATTTAGACTTGAAGTCGTCGCGCAATTGCTTGCACAACTGCGCGTACACCCGTAGGTCTGATGCGGTGTACTGCCGGTCTGAATTCATATGGGCATAGCGTTTATCGCACTGCTCAACGGCCTCGAGCAGGTTCCCCTGCTCTGCTGCTGACTTCTGCGCTTGGACTTGCGCCTCGGTCTGTTCTGCAGGCGCCTTGGATGCCAACTTCCACAACAGCGTCCCAACCAAGGCAGATAGCAGGACAAGAGAGATCCAGAGGAATGCCCTGAACTCGGAACGGCGCGGAGCTACCGAGGCTGTTATTCCATCCAGGTTCGCCCGCTCTGCGGCCTCAGGGCTCGGGGACACAGTGATTGGGGCCCCGCACCCAACACATGCCGCTGCCTTGGTGCTGATCTCCCTACCGCATTCGTCACAGGCTACTAGCGCCATCACTCCCCCACTTTTCCCACACAGTTCCCCTGTGCCATTCACATATTAACAAGGTGACGGCCGGAAGCCCTCTACGCGGCCCGCCTCTCGACCACTGAAAGATATTTACCATTTGGTATTGCTTTAGCTTTACCTTTTGGTAATCTGCACCCGTCCCCAACAACGGATGCAGCAATGCCCCTGACCCTCAGCACAAAGCGCACCGCACGCGTCGGCCTGGCCGCACTGGCGTGCTTCATCCTCCTGGGCGTGGTCGCCTGGGCCAACCCGGCCGAGAATCCGCCAGCGACCAACGCAGACACCCCGGATGGGCTGGTGATCACCAGTCCGCGCATCTGCGCAGCCCTTGCCGTCTACGAGCTCGCAGCGGCGGACGATTGGGGCCTGCGCGCCACGATCGCCAGCACCAGCCTCAACGCCTTCCGCAACGCAGAGCGTGTGCCGGACTGCGCCCCCGGCATCACCAAGGCCCTCACCCAGAATTTCCAGCCTGCGCGCTGGCAGATGGCCCTCGACGCGGCCGACGACGTACTGAGCGGGTCCTACCAAGTCTCCCCGGCGGCATGCGTCCGGGCCAATGCGGTTGTCCCCCTGTCGACCGCAGACGGCAAAGAGCCGAGCGCGTCACCAGTGCTGGCCCGGGCGCAGTGCCTAATGCATGAACTGGCTTTCGTGGAGGTGATCCCGTGATCACCGGCCTCCGCACCGAGCCGCGCGCCGCGATGGTTGGCGGACTCCGCATGCCGCTCAGCCCCACCGAATCGAAGGTGCTAAAGCTGATCATCGATGCCGGCGACACACCGATCAGCCGCGCGGCGTTGGAAGACCAGTTGTATGGCTCCAACGGCCGGAAGTCGAACACGGTGGAAGTGACCATCTGCCGTCTGCGCCAGAAGCTGCTGCAGCACGGATATCGCATCAACGCTACTCGCGGCCGTGGCTACACCATCAGCCAAGGCGGTGTGGCATGAGCGCACTACACGCTGTACCGCTGACGCGCATGCGAGCAGCGGCGGTAGTCGATGCCGTGCACCGCGTGGCCGTGCGGCTGGGCTATGGCCCTGCCGATGCAGGCTTCGCTGCGGCATTGGCCCGACAAGACTTCAGCTCCGGCCGCTGCAGCGCGGCTCGTGCCATCAGCGAAGCCAGAGACCAGTTGCGCACCGCGATGCGCATATCCACGCTCGGCGCCGGAGGCCAGTCATGAAGGCCCCAGCTATCAAGCTGCCACCACCGACCCTCACGCCGGATCAGCGCGCGGCGCTGGATCGCGCCAAGAGGCCACGTCTGCACCCGTACCGCGTGCACCAGGCTACTGCCCATGCGCAGCGTGAAGCTGCAGAGCGCCGAGAGCGCATCGCCCCTGGTCAGCACAGGATGGTGCGGTGATGGCCGGCCTACGCTTCCTGGGAGGCGGCATCGACGCCGTGATCGCCAGCACCATCCAGCCCACCCCCGAGCAGCGCCTGCAGCGCTACAGGGTGGCGCTGGCTCTGCACCCTGACCGCTTCCACGCACTGCGCGTGCACTTCGGAGAGGTGCAACAGCGCGCGATCAAGGCCGGACACCGCATCAACTACGCCGCTTGGCAGAAGCGCATGCCAGCGCTCTGGCCGCCAATGAGTCGCGGCTGACGCAGAGGCCGGTGCCCGTGGACCACAGGAACCAGCTCGACATCTTCGACCACGACCCAGCCCGCTTGGCCAAAGCGAACCGTGCTGCCGCCGAGCATGCGCTGACCGCCCCGTTCTTCTCTACACAGGTCCGACAGGACCGGCACGACTACTACATCACCGAAGCCGAGCGCCTTGAACGCCTGGCAGCCATGGCCGAGAAGCCGGCCACCACCGCAGCCTGAGATCTCCCGATGAAACAGCCTCAGCCCAGCACCAACCTTGCACCCGCTGGTGCGCCGATTCCGGACAGCGCGATCGAAGCGTTCCGCGCTGCCTACGCCACCCACGGCACCCAGAAGGGCTACGCCGATGCCCTCCGCGCCGGCCTGGCCGCCGCAGCGCCGCTGATCAGCCAAGACGCCATGCTCTCGTTGGAGCAGGACGCGCACAACTACCTGGTGCAACAGCTGGACGTGGCACTGAACGGCGAGGCCAACGCGTCGCGCGCGCCTGCGCTGCCCGACCTGCTGAGCCAGTGCCAGGCCGAAGCCCGGCGCCGCTGCGGCCCTGTGTTGACCACGATGCCGATCAGTGCGCAGCACCACCTGCGGGAGGTGTTTAAGGAAATTGCGGACAGCGCGCGGGACCTGAGTGACAACGCCGTCCGGCAGGTGGTGCTGATCAACGCGAAGGAGGCCAGGTGTGGCTGATCGGTCAGTCCTGATCCAGCGGGTGTGCTCGGGCGTAGTCCGCCCCCATTCCCTCTGCAATGCGCTCAGCTTCGTCCTGACTGGCGTGGTGCGCGATCGTGTGGTTACGGAACGCAGGCGCATCGTCGCCTTCGCGCCAAACCTCAACCCCCGCACGCCAGAACGGGAACGGCTTCCCCTCGTCGATGAGCTGCGAGTCGATATCCAGGTGCCATCCGGAAACCACGCGGGTGAAGGGCATGTCTGAGCGTCCGATTCTGATGAATGGTGCCATGGTGCGCGCCACCTTGGCCGGCCGCAAGACGCAGACGCGGCGGGTAATTAAGTCCATCCCCTGGCGTGCTGGTTGCAATCCCGGCTTCAGCCAGGCTCACCCCTTCTCAAACGCCGGCGAGTTCCGAATCGCCGGCAGCCAAGAAATGACCACAGGGTTCCGCTGCCCCTTCGGCCGGCGCGGCGACCGGCTGTGGGTGCGGGAGACGTGGGCGCAGCCGACCACGCTCGATCCGGGCCCGACGGTATACCGCGCCGACTACCCAGCGTGCGTGCCAGATGGAATCGAGAGTATTCCGCCAGCCGATGCTGTCCGCTGGCGCCCTAGCATCCACATGCCGCGATCGGCTTGCCGCTTGGTGCTGGAGATCACCCACGTGCGCGTGGAGCGGCTGCAGGCCATCAGCGCCACAGATGCAGCCGCCGAGGGCCTGACGCAGAACGAGGTTGGCAGCTGGCTGCCTGGTCCGTGTGACCACCCCGAATGGGCCTTCCATCAGCTGTGGGATCAGATCAACGGCGAATCCGCGTGGGAGAGCAACCCGTGGGTGTGGGCCATCACCTTCATGAGGATCGACGTATGACCACCGACAAGACCCCCGCTACCCTGGCGACCGCGAAGCACGGCGGATGCGTGCAGTTGCCCACCTCGGAGCGCGAGCGGTTTGAGGCGTGGGGCCGCGCGGAACGCCTGCCGCTTGCCCGGGGCAAGCTCGGTGGCTATGCCTTCGAGGTCACAGCAAAGGCTTGGCTCGCTTGGCAATACCTTTCCGCCCAGCCCTCCCCGGGTGGTCAGGGGGATGCGTGGGCCATCAAGCTGGCCCGTGAGTCGGCGTTCGCCCACAGCAACGAACACGCCTATTTGCCGCAGACGCGCGAGGAGGCCAACCGCTGGCAGCCCCACGCATGGGTGGTTGCCGCGATTCACGTTGCCGCTCTCGGGGCTCCCCGGCCGCCCGCGGAGGCCGGGGACCTGATGCCCCGTCCGATGGACACCGCGCCGCGTGACGACACCATGGTTCGCCTGCTGGTCCAGTTCGAAGACCATGCCACCGAGGACACCGTCGAACCGGCATGGACCATCGGTGTGTGCAATGACGACAACGTGTGCGATGACGCGAGGATCGGCTGGCAGTTCGCTGGCTGGTGTTGGACGCGCGACCACTTCACTGAAGGCAAAGGCACGCCGGTCGGCTGGCTGCCGCTGATCGAAAGCCAGGCGGCGGGCAATGGCTGAGTTTGCTTCGGTGTCGACCGTCAGCACGAAGACTCCGCCGTTCCCAATCGCGCGAAACTCAGTCGATGTGACGTTGGTAGCGAGGATCCCGCCACATCTCGCTGGCCGCCAAGTCAGCCATTTGGCGTGCGGCAGCGATGGCTTCCGCTTTCGTCGCTCCTTCTCCAAAGACCTGGCGCAATGGTTCCATGGACTTCTGAGGATGCACAAATCCTCGGGCGACGTAGGGGTCAGTACCCGATGTTTCTATAGACACGTTGAAGTGGCCAGCAGGGTAGGTCGTCATTGCAGCACCTCATTTGTTGTTGAACGGAAGCGGATGCTCCGGAAAAGCTCCCTCCTATACAAGCTGGGGGAGAGACCGGCATGACCCCGCCCATGGCTGACCAGCTGCTCACCGCTGCAATGGACCACCGCGAGGTCGGCCGGCAGCTCGCCAGCATGTCCGGGGTCGAGCTCGACTCAATCGCTCCCCAAGACGCTCGTCTGTGGGAAGCCCGAGGCCAGGCGCTTCAGGCACTCGCTGCTGGCGACATGGCCGCCGCACTGCGGACCATGGGCATGGTGTCCTCTCGGATCATGGACCGAGACGAAGCATGCGAGATCGCATCGAACGCGGTAGCCGTCCGCATTGCCGCCGGCTGGACGCGCGACATGCTGGACAGCAGCACCGAGGGCGGCCGCGCGCCGTGTGGTCGCGGTTACTACCTGTTCTGCTCCGGGGCCATCGCGGTCTGCTACTTCCCGATGGTCTGCATCACCGACATGAACGGCCGAGGCTACCACTTCCATATCGCCCAGGACCTGCTCAACGAGCGAGAACCCAGCCCCTACGCAATGCGTAGTCCGACCGTCCCGCAGCAACTGGAGATGTTCCGATGATCGCCGCTGGCTTCCCCCTCGCCCGACACAGGCTGCTGATCTTCATGCGGCAGCATCTGGCACTCGCTCGGCGTGTGCGCCTGCATGGTCCAGGCAATGGCGGCTTGGTGGATCCGCCGTTCTGGCACTGCATGGACCTAGCCGCGGCAAATCGTTTGCGGTTGTTGCAGCTGATCGATACCCAGCGGTCGCAGCCGTCGCGGGCCCCGCGGCTGACGATCACGCCGGCCCAACTGGACCTGTTCGCATGATCCACATCGGAGACTGCCTGGAAGTGATGCGCGGCATGGCGGAGAGCTCGGTCGACGCCATCGTGACCGATCCACCCTACGGCCTTTCGTTCATGGGCAAGCGCTGGGATTACGACGTGCCCAGCACCGAAATATGGGCCGAGTGCCTGCGTGTGTTGAAGCCGGGCGGCCATCTTCTGGCCTTCGCCGGCACCCGCACTCAGCACCGCATGGCCGTGCGCATCGAGGATGCCGGCTTCGAGATACGCGACATGATCGCGTGGGTCTACGGCTCGGGGTTCCCGAAGTCGCATAACGGGCCCTGGGGCGGAACTGCGCTGAAACCGGCTATCGAGCCGATAACCGTGGCTCGCAAGCCGCTGTCCGGCACTGTAGCTGCAACCTGGGAGGAACACGGCACCGCCGGGTTAAACATCGACGCTTGCCGGATCGAGACCGCAGACAAGCTCGGTGGTGGTGACCAATCCGCAGAGCCCAAGGTGGGGCCAGACGGCTGGCATCGCCCATGGATGCAGGATGAGCAGGCGAAGGCCGCCCACGCTGAGCGCTGCAATGCCAATGTAGCCAAGGCCGAGGCGCTGGGTCGATGGCCGGCCAACTTGATTCACGATGGCAGCGGGGAAGTACTCGCGGCGTTCCCTGCAGCGTCGGGACAGAAAGCCGACCTCAGTGACGACGGGGAAAGCACCCGGTTCTCGAACGTGTACGAGGGCGGACCGCTTCCGCGCGGACGCGAAGCGAGTTCCAACAGCACCAATCAGGGAGCAGTCGGCTTCAACATGCGACCTGGCGCACGCCGTTTGGACAGCGGTAGTGCTGCCCGGTTCTTCTACTGTGCCAAGGCCACTCGCGAAGACCGCAACGATGGCCTCGATTCTGGGCTGGCCCCAGCCGTCTCCGCCGGCGCGACGATGCGCGATCGCGAGACTGCCAACTGGCAGGCGCGGAACGGCAACCACCACCCCACTGTGAAGCCGACGGCTCTCATGCGCTACCTATGTCGCTTGGTCACGCCAGCCGGTGGCCTGGTGCTGGACCCTTTCATGGGAAGCGGCAGCACCGGCAAGGCCGCAGTACTCGAGGGCCTACAGTTCATCGGAATTGAGCTGGACCCAGCCTATGCCGCGATCGCCGAGGCGCGCATCCGCGTCGCGCAACCTGGACTTTCCTTTGGAGACGTCGCATGAGCCCCGGCCGCAACGCCGCTTCCATCCGGGCAGCCCTACGCGGCCGCGCCCCTTCCCACGTGTCGGCGCGCGACATTATCCGCCGGCATTGCCGGGAGCACGGCAAGCAACTTGCCAGCCTTGCTCCTGCATGGGGCTGTAAGGAGTTCAGCGTGTGGCGCGCATTCGGTCGAACCACGCGTCCGCTGCAGCCGCACCAAGTGGAAGGTGCGATCTCAGTCCTGCAACTGGACGAGTTCGATGCCAACGAACTGCGTCTGCGCGCAGCGCGTGAGGCCGGCTGGAAGATCGACCCGTCGATGCTGCTGGAGGGAGCTTGAGCACCAACACCAGCATCGATTCGCCCCACATTAAGGGCGCCCCCCTCGTAAGCGACACGCTGAGGTCCATGCGCGACGCTGCACGGACGGGCGATCCTATCGCTGCAGCAATCGTTGCCGAGTGGTTCCTGGCTCTCCGCAACCAACTGTTCGCCGATCAACGTCCAGTAAAGCTTGAGGAACTGGGCACAGGAACGCCTTACTGGATCCAGATCGATGAGCAGCAGTGGCATCTCGCGCGAAAGCGCGGTCGACCGGTCCGGGCTCTGTACGTTCACCCGCTGCCGGGCGAGCGCTCCACGAGCCGCCGTGACCACAAGTGGTCGGCCGATCGCACCCACTGCGTCGTTTGCAATGACCCTTTCGATTGGGCCGAGGCGTATTGCAATCCGCCCCGAGCGCCGCAGCCAATCCCCATCAAAGTCCAGCCGTTCAACCCCAGCTGGTTCCTACCTGCCCTTGAACGGCTTGAGCGGGCACTGAAGCGCGAGAGCAAGCAGGAGCGGGACAAGTGGAACCTTGAAATTGCCCAGTTGCGCAAGTCGATCGAACAGCACACGAAGGAGAAATTGCCTTGAACGTCGAGCACATCATCCCCGCCGCATGTGACCGGTCAGCGCTGGTCAATCAGCAGCGCGCGGCCATTGCGGTTGCAGCAGCGCTCGAAACTGCGCTGACCAGCACGCATCCCGCCAGCGGCGGCGGCCGCGCACTGACCTTCACGTTTGCCGGCGCGCCGCAGCTGCAGGCCGCGTGCGACGCCTGGCGCGCATACGCCCTCGCCACGATCGATACGCCGGCGCCGGTAGCGGCGACAGCGACCCAGCGGCTTGCAGCCCAGATCGGACTCGCCCTCTTCAATGATCCCACCATGGACCTGACACTGATCGCGAGCCTGGTAACCACTGCACGCTCGAATTCGCAGACCGCGCTGCTGCCGGCGGTCGCCAATGAAGCAACGGAGGTCGGCCATGGGCGCGGCTGAGAACATCCCAGAGGTCCTGCTGAAGCTCGAGCAGGTTGAAGCCCAGACCGGAATGAAGAAGAGCTACATCTACCGCGAGATGGAGAGGGGCACCTTCCCACCAAAGCACAAGGTCGGTGGCGGCACTCGCTGGTACCAGAGCGACATCCAGCGTTGGATTCGCGCACGCAGGAACGCACCGCAGTGGACGCCCAAAGATGCAGGGCAACCCGCGGCCAACTGCGACAGCAGCGGAACGTAAACGGTCACCGAGCGGTCACCGGGCGGGGATGGCTTGACGAAGAAGGCACCGGGGATGATCCTAAGTGCCTGATTCGATGGTGGGCCCATCAGGATTCGAACCTGAAACCAAGGGATTATGAGTCCCCTGCTCTAACCGTTGAGCTATAGGCCCTGCGCAGCGTCACAGTGTAGTGGAGCACGGCCGGAGTCGGCTACTCAGTCGGCAGCAGCAAGCGCCTCGCCAACACGCTGCAACCGTCGCTCCGCCATCCCCGCCAACCGCTCCATCTCCTGCAGATGCGCCTGGAACAGCGCCACCGCCTTCATTGCGCCCTCCAGCCCCCTCCGGTTGCCACCGGCAAACCCCGCAACCAACTGTTCTCCCGATTGCGTCAGCAGCGCCAGCGTGGCCCGTCGGGCGAAGCCCAGCCGATCCTCCAGCTCGTCCTGCATGACGTCCTCCCACGTCATCAACGGCGGGAAATCCAGGGCAGCAACAACAGGCACATCGTGTTCAACAGCCTTCATGGCCAAGCTCCAGATGCTCAACAGGGTTGATGCCGCAGATACACGTATTGCACGTGTCCCCGCAGCGCGTCCGCATCGGTGCCGGTGATCCGGCCCGCCCACGAGGTGTGTTGAGCACCTGCGACGCCAGCGTGCGTCTGTCATCTCCGCACGTCAAAGGGCGGATGCGTCATCGCCAACCGCAGCCGAGCATGGCCACGGCTCCACACCGGACCCCCAAAGAAAAACCCCGCCGAAGCGGGGTTTCTCTCGACAGAAGCCGTTGCCGAGCATGGCTCGGCACTACCTGGAGATCAATCGATATCCAGGAAGCTGCGCAGCTGCTCCGAACGGCTCGGGTGACGCAGCTTGCGCAGGGCCTTCGCTTCGATCTGGCGGATGCGCTCGCGGGTCACGTCGAACTGCTTGCCGACTTCCTCGAGGGTGTGGTCGGTGTTCATGTCGATGCCGAAGCGCATGCGCAGCACCTTGGCTTCCCTCGGGGTGAGGCCGGCCAGCACGTCGCGCACGGTTTCAGACAGGTTGATGTTGGTGGTGTTCTCGATCGGGGACTCCACATTGGTGTCCTCGATGAAGTCGCCCAGATGGGAATCCTCGTCGTCGCCGATCGGGGTTTCCATCGAGATCGGCTCCTTGGCGATCTTCATCACCTTGCGGATCTTGTCTTCCGGCATGTCCATTTCCTTGGCCAGCTCCTCCGGCGTAGCCTCGCGGCCGTACTGCTGGAGCATCTGGCGGGAAATGCGGTTCAACTTGTTGATCGTTTCGATCATGTGCACCGGAATACGGATGGTGCGCGCCTGGTCGGCGATCGAACGGGTGATGGCCTGGCGGATCCACCAGGTCGCATACGTGGAGAACTTGTAGCCGCGGCGGTACTCGAACTTGTCCACGGCCTTCATCAGGCCGATGTTGCCTTCCTGGATCAGGTCGAGGAACTGCAGGCCGCGGTTGGTGTACTTCTTGGCGATGGAGATCACCAGGCGCAGGTTGGCCTCGACCATTTCCTTCTTGGCCTTGCGCGCCTTGGCTTCGCCATAGGCCATGGCACGGCTGAGTTCCTTCAGCTCGTCCAGGTCCAGCAGGGTGACCTTCTCGATGTCGATGGTGGCCTGCTGCTCGGACACGATCTGGTCCTTCACTTCACGCAGCGCCGAAGACCACTTCTGCTTGCGCTTCAGTGCGTCTTCCACCCACTCCAGGTTGGTCTGGTTGCCTTCCCAGGAACGGATGAAGTCCTTGCGCGGCATGCGGGCAGTGACGGTGGCCAGGTTCAGCACGCGGCGCTCGTGGGCCTTGATGCTGCCCATGGTGTCGCGCAGCTGCTTGGTCAGCACGTCGGTCAGCGGCAGCGGCAGCTTCAGGGTGACGAACACCGCCGACATCTCCTCCCGGAGCTTCAGCAGGTTCTTCTTGTCGCCCTTGGCGGCAGCCTTCTTGAAGGCGTTGAGGGCATCGCCCAGCGCCTGCATGCGCGCAGCCACTTCCTCCGGATCCGGACCGGTCGGTGCGGCTTCTTCATCGCCGCCGTCGACGTCGTCTTCTTCCTCGTCGGCGTCGGCATCGGCGTCGTCCGCGTCATCGGCCACCACAGCGGCCGGGGCCGGCACGTCGTCGGTCAGGTCGTTGAAGCCGACGATCACTTCGGCAAGGCGCTTGCGGCCTTCCTTGTGCGCTTCGTAATCGGTCAGCAGCGATTCGACCGACACCGGGAACTGGCCGAGTGCGGCCTGGACCTGGGACAGGCCTTCTTCGATGCGCTTGGCAATGGCGATTTCGCCTTCGCGGGTCAGCAGCTCGACGGTACCCATTTCGCGCATGTACATGCGCACCGGGTCGGTGGTACGGCCACCTTCGGTGTCGAGCGCGCTCAGCGCGGCGGCAGCTTCTTCGGCTGCGGTGTCGTCGACCTCACGGTTGCCCGTGTTGCCGTCGTTGAGAAGCAGGGTTTCCACATCCGGAGCAACTTCATGGACATCAATGCCCATGCCGTTGATCATGCCGATGATGTCTTCGATCTGTTCCGGGTCGACCATGTCGTCCGGCAGATGGTCATTGACTTCGGCATAGGTCAGGTAGCCCTGTTCCAGGCCCTTGCTGATCAGTTGCTTGATTTCGGATTGGGCAGGACGTTCGTTGGCCATGTAGTGCTCGCGCCACCGGCTAGGGGGAAATAGGGAACGTAGCATTATACCAGCCCGGGGCCCGGCCTGCCGGGCGGTGGTCCCGGCGGCCTAGGGCCTGAGGAGGAAGGTCACGGGACCGTCGTTGACCAGGCTGACGACCATATGGGCACCGAAGCGGCCCGTTTCCACCCCCGGCGCGTGATTTTCACGACAGATGTCGACAAATCGATTGAACCCGCGTTCAGCCTCCTGCGGCGGTGCCGCGCTGGTAAAGCTTGGCCGCATGCCGGAACGGGTGTCCGCGGCCAGGGTGAACTGGCTGACCAGCAGCAGGCCGCCGTCGGTATCACGCAGCGAGCGGTTCATTTTTCCGGCCTCATCTGCAAACACACGGTAGCCGAGCAGGCGTTCGGCCATCCGCTGCAACTGGGCCTCGGTATCGCCCGGCTCCATGCCGACCAGGGCCAGCAGGCCGGGGCCGATCTGCCCCACCGCCTCACCTTCCACATGCACGGCAGCCTGGCTGACACGTTGAATCAGGACGAGCATCGGCGGGCTTCCAGGCAAGGGGCCGGCCACGATAGCAGCGCCCTTGGCTAAACTGGGGCCGATGAATCCACACCGCAAAGCCCGGCTGGTCTACCGCGCCACCACCCTGTTCGCCCGCCTGCCCTGGCCATTGCTGCGCGGGTTCGCGCGCGCCCTGGCCTGGACGTGGGTGCGCCTCGATGCCCGCGAGAGCCGCGTCACCCGCCGCAACCTGGAGCTGGCCTACCCCGAGCTGGACGCACCGGCACGCGACCGCCTGCAGCGCGAACTGCTGCGCTCCACCGCCCTGCAGGCCATCGAGACCCTGCGCCTGTGGAGCCGGAAGCCCGCCGACAACCTGCGCCTGCACCTGAAGGAGCGCCACGGCCAGGCGCTGTACGACGCGGCCCTTGCCAGCGGCAAGGGCGTGATCGTGGCGGCCCCGCACTACGGCAACTGGGAGCTGCTCAACCAGTGGCTGGCCTCGCGCGGCCAGATCGCCATCGTCTACAAGCCGCCGGAGGACGAGGCCAGCGATGCCTTCCTGCAGATCGTGCGCGGCGGCGACAACGTGCAGCAGGTGCGCGCCGAAGGCCCGGCCGTGCGCCAGCTGTTCAAGGTGCTCAAGGACGGCGGTGCCACCGGCATCCTGCCCGACCAGCAGCCCAAGGCCGGCGACGGGGTGTTCGTGCCGTTCTTCGGCGTGCAGGCACTGACCATGACCCTGGTCAACCGCCTGGCCGAGCGCACCGGCGCGACCGTGCTGTATGGCTGGTGCGAGCGCATCGGCCCGGACATGGAATTTGCCCTGCACATCGAGCCGACCGACCCGGCCGTGGCCGATCCGGACCCGCACGTGGCGGCCACCGCGCTCAACGCGGGCATCGAACGCATCGCCCGCCGCGACCCGGCGCAGTACCAGTGGACCTACAAGCGCTATACGCTGCGGCCACCGGGCAGCGGCGAGGAAGACCCGTACGCGACCGACGAACATCCGCACTGAGAGCCGCTGCACCGGCCTGCGACACACCGCCGCAGCACGTTGAATACGACGCTGGCGCCCCCATAGAGACACCGATGTCCGCCTCCCCCGGTCCTGCCATGTCTGCTTCCTCCCTGTTCGGTGATCCGGCAGCGATCCGCTGCGAGCGCGCGGTCGCCGAACTGCGCGCCGGTCGCCCGGTCCTGCTCCACGATGGCCAGGGCCAGCGCCTGGCGGTGATCGCGCTGGACAGCGCCACTGCCAGCAGCTTCGCCGCCTTCGCCAGTGCCGCGCGCGAGCGCCATTACCTGTACCTGACCGCCACCCGCGCCCGCGTGCTCGGCGTGGAGGCCCCCGAAGGCGCACGCCTGCCGCTGGCCGGCGTTGCCTTCGATGCCCTGCCCTCGCTGGGCTACCTGCGCGAACCCGGACCGATGCCCGCGGCCTGGAGCGCAGGCGATGCGTTCGATGCCGGCGCGGTGGAACTGGCCCGGCTGGGCCTGCTGTTGCCGGCGATGGTGGCCGTGCGCCTGGATGCAGACGACGCCACGTTCGATGGCGCGGCCGAGGTTGGCCTGTGCGATCTGGCCGAAGGCGCCGCGCACGCCGCACATGATTACGAACTGGTGGCGCGTTCTCCGGTGCCGCTGCGCGACGTCGGCATGACCACCTTCGCGGTGTTCCGCGGTGGCGTCGCCCAGCGCGACCAGGTAGCGATCATCGTCGGCGAACCGGACCTGTCCGCAGTGGTGCCGGTGCGCGTGCATTCGTCCTGCCTCACCGGCGACCTGTTCGGTTCGCTCAAGTGCGATTGCGGCGACCAGCTGCGGCGCGGCCTGCGCAAACTGAAGGAACTGGGCGGCGGCGTGCTGCTGTACCTGGACCAGGAAGGCCGCGGTACCGGCATCGCCGCGAAGATGCGCGCCTACGGCTACCAGCACGACGGCCTGGATACCATCGACGCCGATGCGCAGCTGGGCTTCGGCGCCGACGAGCGCCGCTATGGCAGCGCGGTGGCGATGCTGCGCGGGCTGGGTGTATCCCGTGTTGCCCTGCTCAGCAACAACCCGACCAAGGCACAGCGCCTGCGCAATGCCGGCATCGAAGTGCTGGACTGCATTCCGGTCACCGGCGAGATCACCGCCGAGAACGAGCACTACCTGCGCACCAAGGCCGACCGTGCCGGCCATCTGCTGGATGTCGATGCGCTGATCCAGGCCGCCCAGTAACGCGGGCGACCTGCTAACGTCTGCGCGGTGCGGCCATCACCGCGCCTGCCCGCCCTGCTGCCCGACGGACGCCCGCGTGACCGAACTGCCCTTGCCTGTTGCTGCTGCCGAAATGCCCCTCGACCACTGGCAACCCCTGCCGCGGCGCGCTGCCCGGTTGGCGGCGCTGGAGGGCGCCTTCGGCGGACTGTTCATCCCCGGCGCACCGCTGGCGGCCCTCTGGTGGTTCTTCGATCTTCCCGGTGGCCTGTGGGCAGCGATGCTGGGCCTGCTGGTCGGCCTCGCCTTCGGCGCCTGGATCGGCCATCGGCGCCTGACCCGCACCCACTGGCGGCTGGACCCACAGGGCCTGGGCCTGCGCCGCGACCTGATGTGGCAGCTGGAGACCCGCATCCCCATTTCGCGCGTGCAGCACCTGGACCTGCGTCGCGGGCCCCTGGAGCGGCGTGCAGGCCTGGCCACGCTGATCGTGCATACCGCTGGCACCCGCCTGAGTGCGGTCACCGTCAGCGGCCTGGACGAAGCCGATGCCGAGCGCCTGCGTGACACCCTGGCCCATCAGCTCGACCAGGACGCCGACGCCCTGTGAGCCTGCCCCCGCCCCTGCCGCCCTCGCTGCCCAGCGGTGGCGACGAGCATCGCCTGCATCCGTGGTCGTGGCTGTTCGTGCTGCTGATGCAGCTACGCCACTATTTCCTGCCGCTGGTCGCGTTGCTGGTGTTCGGCCAACGCGGCGACCGCGATCCGATGTGGGCACAGTTGATCCCGTTGACCGCCATCGCCGCGCTGGTGCTGGTGTCGGTGCTGCAGTACCTCAGCTACCGCTATCGCATCGGCAACGATGCGATCACCGTGCGCAGCGGCCTGCTGGCGCGCAACCGGCGCGAGATTCCCTTCGCCCGCATCCACAACGTTGAAGTGCGGCAGAACCCGTTGCACCGGTTGTTCGGGGTTGCCGAACTGCGCCTGGAATCGGCCGGCGGGGTGCGTCCGGAAGCGGAGATGCGCGTGCTGCGGCTGGACCAGGCGTTGGCCCTGGAACAACTGGTGCGCCAGCGTGGACAGGCGCCCCAGCCGACGCCGGGCGACGCGCCGGCTGCCGATGTCGTGCCATCCGACGACGAGCAGGTATTGCTGCGCCTGTCGAGCTGGGACGTGCTGCGCATGGGCTTGCTGTCCAACCGTGGCTGGGCGCTGGCGATCGCCGCCTTCGGCGTCCTGTTCCAGACCGTACCGCGCCCGGTGATGGACGATGCCATCCAGCGTGGCGGGCGCGAGGCCTTCGGCTACGCCAGCCACCTGCATGCCGGGGTGACCGGCGGGCTGGTGCTGTTGGCGGCGGCGTTGCTGCTGGGCTGGCTGCTGCTGCGGGTGTTGTCGGTGGTGTTGACGCTGCTGCGCTACCACGGCTTCACCCTCAGCGAGCGCGAGCGGCGCCTGACCGTCTCCACCGGCCTGCTCAGCCGCACCCGCAGCAGCGTCGCGCGCCGCCGCATCCAGGCATGGACGCTGGGCGAGAGCACCCTGCAACGCTGGTTCGGGCTGCGCCAGCTGCGTATCGACAGCGCTGCCGGTGGCCCCTCGCGCGACGACGACCGCGCGCTGCGCGAACTGGCACCGCTGGCTGGTGCAAGCGCCTGCGATGGGCTGGTGCGCCACCTGCTGCCGCAGCTGCAATGGCCGCCGCAGCAGTGGCAACCGATTCCGCAACGCGGATGGTGGCGATTGTCGCTGTCCACCTTGCTGGTGGTGCCGTTGCTGACCGCCGCGCTGTACTGGCGCTGGGGCCTGCCGGCCCTGGCACTGCTGGCCTGGCTGCCGGTCAGCCTGTTGATCGCGCACCGGCAGATGGCACGGATGGGCTGGCACCTGGATGGCCAGTTCGTGGCGGTGCGCGGCGGCTGGTGGAAGCGCTGGTGGCGCTGGGCCGAGCTGGACAAGGTGCAGGGCCTGCGCCTGCAGCGTTCGCCGCTGGACAAGCTGCTGGGTACGGCCAGCCTGCAGCTGGACACCGCCGGTGCGCATGGCGATGTGGCACTGGCACTGCGCTACCTGCCGCAGGCGCGTGCACATGCCTTGATGGAAGAACTGGCCACGGCGCTGGCACGGCGCAAGCTGCGCTGGTAGCGCGGCCGATCGTTGAACCGCCATCCACGCGTGGCGTGGATCTACTGCACCACCCACGCATGGCGTGGATCAACGGTAGTGCCGGCCGCTGGCCGGCAAACGCACGCATTCCGGTGGTTGCCGGCCAGCGGCCGGCACTACCCACATCAACGCTGCGACGGACCCCAGTAGCCCAGGTCCTTGCGGATCTGCAGGTCGCGCACCCAGCTGCCAAACGGCTTGCGACGCAGCACGCCCATTTCGCCGGACAGGAAATCCTCGGTGGCGGCGATCACCCGCTCGCTGGACAGGCCATCGCGATAGGGGTGAATGGCATCGGCGTAACGCACGATCTCCGCCTGCAACGCCGCGTCGGGATGCAGCGCGCGCGCCAGCATGGCCGGCAACTGCTGCGGATCGTCGAAATCGATCATGTGCGGCTTCGGCACGCGGTTGCGGAAGGTCACCACCGGCTTGTGCTGGACGATGAACTCCGAAACGATCGATGAGGTGTCCGACACCAGCACGTCGGCGGCGCGCTGGGCGGCCATCACCTGCTCCGGTTCGATGAACCGTGCATTGGCGCCGGCCAGCGCGCGGTAGCGTTCGAACAGTTCCGGCGGGCACTTCGGGTGCAGGGTCAGCAGCCAGTAGTGCTGCCCGGCGGCGATGTCGGCCGCGATCTGCGCATGCAGGTGCGGGGCGGCGCTCAAGCGCTCGGTGAAGGTTGAACCGAACAGGATCACCGGGCGGCCGCCGGCTGCACTGCGCAGCGCGGCACTGTCGCCACCGTCGTCGCGGAACAGCGGGTCCAGCTTCGGCCAGCCGGTTTCCGCCACGGCGAAATGGCCCTGCACTGCCGCGATCCCGCGGAACGGCGCGGTGGTGGCAGGGCCCTGCGTGCAGTACAGGTCGAACATGCCGCGCACCCGGAAGTGGCCACGCGCACTGTCGCGCTTTTCCACGTTGAAGCCATGGAACAGCTGCACCTTGGCCCCCGACAGGAAGGTCGGCACCCAGTTGGCCGCGCTGAACACCGCCCGCGGCCGCATCGCCAGGGCCTGCTTCAGGCCGATGTTGGGCACGCCGGGCAACTGGCTACCGGCCGCGCCATCTTCGAACCAGGCCGCCACTTCCTGGCCGGAAGCGTGCAAGGCCTGCACCAACGGGGCGAGAATAGGCAGCGCATAGCGCTCCGTCGCAAACAACAGGTACCCGGCCATCATGTCCTCCACGACCGCTCCCATCGAACGGCCTCGCATCTCGGCCTGCATTATCGCGTTCAACGAGGCCGGGCGCATCGGCGACTGCCTGGCCTCGCTGGCCTTCTGCGATGAGATCGTGGTGGTGGACTCGCAGTCCACCGATGCCACGGTGGCCATCGCCGAGGCGGCCGGCGCCCGCGTGCTGCAGCGTCCGTTCGATGGCTTCCGCAGCCAGAAGGCGTTCTGCGTCGAGCAGGCCACCCACCACTGGGTGCTGTGCCTGGACGCCGACGAGCGCATCAGCCCGGAACTGCGCACGGCCATCGAGCAGGCCCGCGACGGCGGCTTTGCAGGTCATGCGGGTTACCGCTTCGCCCGCCTGTCGGAGTACTTCGGCAGGTTCCTGCGCCACGGCAATGCCTATCCGGATCGGGTGCTGCGCCTGTTCGACCGCCGCCACGGCGGCTGGCGCGGCAAGCGCGAGATCCATGAGGCGGCCAGTGTCGATGGCACGGTCGGCACCCTGCGCGGGGACCTCATCCACTTCCCCTACCGCTCGCTGCAGCAGCAGCTGGCCAAGACCGAGAAGTACGCACGGATGATGGCCGAACACGAGTTCGCGCGCGGCAAGCGGGCCACCCTCGGCAAGCTGGTGCTGGCCCCGGCCTGGCGGTTCTGGCGCGGCTTCCTGTTCCGTGGCGGCTTCCGCGACGGCTGGCATGGCCTGGTATATGCCTACGTGCGCGCCAACTACGTGCGCCAGAAGACCATCATGCTGTGGATGCTGGGCAACGGTCAGGCCGTGTCCGATCCGCCCAACCCCTGAGTGCGGAATCGAGGGTGGCTGGACGCTACCGGGCGTTCTTCGCCCGGTGCCGCGCCCCTTCCACGATCGACAGGCCGGCCAGCAGGCCGACGATGGTGACGTAGAAGCTTGCGGTCATCTGGTGCGCGAACATCGACTGGGTCAGGCCGCACAGGATGTAGGACGCCACCACCATCACACCGGCGGCGGCAGGGCCACGGAAGGTAGCGTGTCCACTGCGCCGGTGCAGGCGCAGGAACACCCACAGTGGCACCCCGTATACCGCCAGCAGCAGCAACATGCCCGGCAGGCCCTGGGTGGCCGACCACTCGGCCAGATCGTTGTGCGCATGGCGCAGGTGGCAGCGGATTTCCTGCGGATTCTCGCGGCAGGCCGGCACCCGCTTCATGGCCCTGTCGAAGTGGCCGATGCCCACCCCGGTCAGTGGATGGTCGAGGAAGGTCTCCCACGCCACCTGCAGGCGCTCGACGCGCGCGCCGGCCGAAGAGTCGCTGTCACCCTGCTCCATGCGCTGCACATCACTGTGCAGTTCAGACAACCGCACCTGGTGGCGCAGTTCGGGCACCGACAGCAGCAGGGTCGCGCCGATGGCCAGCATGCCGGCAAGCACTGAAAGACGCGCCGCGCCGGTGCGCCAGCGCAGGCTCAGTGCCAGCACCACCAGCAGCGCCAGCAGGGCCGCGAACACGCCCCGGCTTCCGGTCAGGATGATGGTTCCGCAGCCGGCGGCCATGCCGACGATCACCAACGACCAGCGCCGCGACGGCCGGCAGAACACCAGCAGCACCATCAGCATCATCACGATGTCGGCGAGCACGATCGCGTTGGTGAACAGTTCGGCGCGTGGCGCACCCTGGAACACCTGCAGCGCCGAAAGCACGAAGGTGCCCACCAGTCCGGCCAACGCACCGCGCCACAGCCAGCGCATGTCCGGGCGCAGCGCACACACCCACAGTGCGATCCACGGGATGACCAGGAAGCGGGATCGATTGTCGACATCGCGCAGGCCCTGTTCGAACAGCGCGACCGACACGATGGCCATCACCAGCACCGCCAGCATCAGCCAGCTGAGAACCTTGATCGGCTGCATGTCCATACGCCGGGCCTGCCACAGCAGGCCTGGCACCATCGCCGTGCTGACCAGCAGCAGCAGCGCGTAGGGCAACAGGTTGATCGGGATCGTCAGCACCAGTGCCGGCATGCAGAACAGGCCGATCTGCGCCAGCCAGTGCGCCGCGCGCGGGCGCCTGCCTGCGGGGACGCCCAGCGGATCGCCGATCGTGGATTCCAGGTTGTGCTGTGAAGCTGCCACGTCGAAAAAGTTCGCTGCAATCCGGCGGAATGAACGGGATCACTGGCACGGCCGATCCCACGCTGACGTTTTACTGCCTTTGCTGTCGCTTGGGCAGTCTGGACAAGCACGGGCCAGGATGGTTATTCCTCACGTTGCAGCCGCCGTTCACGTTCGCGTTCCTCCGCGCTGGCCACGCAGCGGCCCTGCACGGCAGCAGCCGGTACCAGCCACCAACGGCGGCGGTTGGCGATCCCGGCCAGCTCGGCACGGTCGCGGTCGATGCAGGGCAGCAGCGCGTCTTCGTGGACCAGCAACCAGCGGCGCCGGGGCGCCAGCTGTTGCCATTCCACCGCCGCAGCCAGCTGCTCATCCCAGGGCTCGTTGAAACCGAAGGTGGCTGCCGGGCGGTCGGCCATCAGCAGATTCTGCTCTTTCCAGGCCACCAGTCCCAGCTCGGCATCGGCGCCGATACGCTGGCCGGTGTGCCGCATCAGGCCGCGGGCGGAACTTGAATCATTCAGCAGCGGATAGCCGATCAGGCTGTACAGCACCCACACCGCAGTGAGAGTCGAAACCAGCGCCAGTTGACGGCGGCCGCGCCCGAACAGCAGCAGGCTGGCCACACCCCAGCCGCCCATCGCCATCGCCGCCCAGGCCAGGGCGTTCATTTCGCCATTGCCGATGCCCCGCGTCTGCATCAGCCGCACTTCGAAGCCGGGCTTGCCCAGCAGGGCAGACAACCCCGCGGCCAACGTCCCCAGCGACAGCAGTAGGGTGAACGCGCCCAGCAGCCATTGCACATCGCGCCGGCGCAGCAGCCCCGGCAGCAACGGCGCCAGTGCCAGGCAGAACATCGGCAACGCCGGCAGGATGTAGACGTCGCGCTTGCCATTGGGGATCGAGAAGAACAGCACGATCAGCGCCCACCAGCCCAGCAGCAACAGATAGCGTGCGTCCCGGCGCTGCAGCCGGCGCCGCCAGGCGGGGATCGCCCACGGCACCGCCAGGAAGGCCGGAATCCACATCGACGGCATGGTGCCCAGGAAGTACCACCAGGGCTGGTGGTGGTCCCACGATTGCGCATAGCGCTTGGCGGTCTGCCGGAACAGGATGTCGTCCATGTAGGCCAGGTATTCGCCGGAACGGGTGGCCAGCGCGGTCATCACCATGGGCACCAACCACAGCGCGACGGCCAGCACGAATGCCAGCGGCGCCAGCCAGAAGCGCAGGTCGCGCGCATGCAGCCGCACCCGTGGCCAGTGCAGGGCCGAACCGATCACCGCTGGCACGATCATCAGCAGCGCGATCACGCCCACGCCCTTGGTGATCACCCCGATGCCGGCAAAGAACCAGCCCAGCCACCACCAGCGCCAGGCAGGCCCCAGCAGCAGGTGGCGAAGCAGGCCATAGTTGGCCAGGGTGATGAACAACACCACCAGCGGGTCGATCTGCGCTTTCTTCGACTGGAAGGTGAACTGCAGGGCAAACAGCAGCGCCCAGCCAGCGTACAGACCGACCTGGCGTGTCCACAGGCGCCGGCCGAGGTCGACCACGCACCACAGCGTTCCCAGTGCAGCGATCAGCGAAGGCAGCAGGAACGCCACGCGCCAGTTGCCGATCACGCTGTACAGCGTGGCCTGCCACCACATCAGCATCGGCGGCTTGTCCGAGTACAGCTCCAGCCCACGGTGCGGGAACAGCCAGTCGCCGCTGTCCACCATCTGCTTGGCGACCAGGGCGAAACGCGGTTCGTCCGAGGGCCAGGGATCGCGTAATCCCAGGCCGGCACCCAACACCAACAGGGCCATCACAACGAACAGCCATGTCTGGCGTGACGCGCGGGTTTTCAGCATGGGGGCTCGGACAGCGGTTGGGTCAGCCCTTTTTTAGCAGACGCGCGTAGAAAAATCCGTCAGCATCGTTTTCACCGGGCAGGCGCTGGCGAGCAATACCGTCACAATCCAGACCAAATGCGTCATCCAGCGCGACCGCTTCCGCATCCGCGTGCCATTTCAGGAAGCCCTTTACCTGATCGACGTTTTCCGCGCGCAGGATCGAGCAGGTGGCATACAGCAACACACCACCGGGGCGCAGCATCGACCAGCAGGCTTCCAGCAGGCGGGCCTGGATGCCGACCAGCGCATCGATGTCTTCCGCACGGCGATGGAACATCACGTCCGGTTGCCGGCGGATGACGCCGGTGGCCGAGCACGGCGCGTCCAGCAGGATCGCGTCGAACGGAACGCCGTCCCACCATGCCCCCGGATCGCTGGCATCGGCCACCAGAACCTGGGCGCCTTCGCCCACACCGGTGCGGGCGAACGTATCCCTTGCGCGCGCCAGACGACGGGCATCGATATCCAGCGCCAGCAATTGCAGGCTGGGGTCACGCTCGAGCAGGTGCGCCGACTTGCCGCCCGGGGCGGCACAGGCGTCAAGCACGCGGCTGCCGGTCGGCGGCGCCAGCGCGTCGGCTGCACACTGCGCCGACAGATCCTGCACCGACAGCAGGCCTTCGCCGAAGCCGGGCAGCTGGTTCACCGGAACCGGCACGGCCAGCCGCAGCGCATCGGCGCTCAGCGCGCTGGCTTCGGCGGCAATGCCCGCCTCGGCCAGGGCCGCCATCATCTTGTCGCGCCCGCCCTGCTGGCGGTTGGCACGCAGCCACAGCGGCGCTGGCTGCAGGCTGGCGGCGAAGATCGCCTCGGCCTGTGCCGGCCAGTCGTGCTCGACGGCCTCGGCCAGCCAGGCCGGAAATGCGTCGCGCGCCGGTTGTTCGGGGAAGCCTTCGCGCTGGGCCCGTCGCAGAATCGCATTGACCAGGCCAGCCTGGCGTTCGCGGCCAAGTGCGCGTGCAGCATCGACCGTCGCCGACAGGGCCGCATGGGCAGGCAGTTCCAGCACATCCAGTTGGGCGAAGCCCACCATCAGCAACGTGCGCAGGTCGGCATCGCGTGCGGACAGCGGCTTCTGCATCCATCCCTGCAGGGCGGCGTCATAGGTGCTGCGACGACGCAGCACCGCAAAGCACAACGCTTCAAGCAGCGCGCGGTCGCGGGTGTCGGACAGCTTCGGCAGCGCCCAGGCCAGTTCCGCCTTGAGCGAACGACCGCGGGTGAACACCTGCGCCAGCACGCGCGCAGCCAGCATGCGGGTGGCCGCGCCCGGCGCCGCCTTGGCGATGGAAAAATCGTTTGCCTTGCTCACCCGTCAAACCCCCACGCGCAGATCACGGCGCGCATTGAGGTAGTCGGCAGCGGTAATTGCCTTGCCGCCTTCGCGCTGCAGCACGCGCAGGCGCAACGCGCCCTGCCCGCAGGCGATGTCGATGCCCTCGCGGCCCGCGGCCAGCACCGTGCCCGGCGCCTGGCCATGCGCCACATCCAGCGCCACCGCGCCGTGGATGCGCACGCGCTCACCGGCCAGCAGTGCCTCGGCAATCGGCCACGGATTGAATGCACGCACCGTGCGCGCCAACGCTTCTGCGTCCTGCGCCCAGTCAAGTTTTGCCTCGGCCTTGTCCAGCTTGTGCGCGTATGTCACGCCCTGCTCCGGCTGCGGCCGTGCGATCGGCTTGATGCCGGCGCGCAGCAGGCCCAGCCCATCGGACAGCACCTGCGCGCCGAGCTCGGCCAGCTTGTCGTGCAGCTGGCCACCGGTATCGGTGGCGGCGATCGGCAGCTCCTGGTGCAGCAGCACCGGGCCCGTATCCAGACCGGCTTCCATCTGCATCAGGCAGATGCCGGTCTTGCTGTCACCGGCCTGGATGGCGCGCTGGATCGGTGCGGCGCCACGCCAGCGCGGCAGCAGCGAACCGTGCACGTTCCAGCAACCGTGGGTCGGAATGGTCAGCACCGCCTTGGGCAGGATCAGGCCATAGGCCACCACCACCATCAGGTCCGGCTGCAGGTCACGCAGCTGCTGCTGGGCCGCTTCGTCCTTCAGCGTTTCCGGCTGGTACACGGGGATGCCACGGGCGACCGCTTCCAGCTTGACCGGCGAAGGCGCCAGACCACGGCCGCGACCGGCAGGGCGATCGGGCTGGGTATAAACAGCCACCACCTCGTGATGACGCGCGGCCGCGCGCAGCGACGACACCGCAAATTCCGGCGTACCGGCAAAGACAATCCTCATGGCAACCCCACTTGCAGGATGAAATCGTGCAGGAAAAAAAACGGCGCCGTCGGCCGGCGCCATGCAGCCCGCGCGTCACGCGCAGGCGCGGGCCACCCCGAAGGGCGGCCCGGAGCAGCGATCACGCCACGTGCTTGCGCTGCTTGGCCAGCTTCTTGCGGACCATCTCGCGCTTCAGCGGCGACAGGTAATCGATGAACAGCTTGCCGTCCAGATGGTCCATCTCGTGCTGCACGCAGACCGCCAGCAGGCCGTCGGTGGTCAACTCCTGCGGCTGCCCCTGGCGATCCAGGAACTTGACGGTGATGGTGTCGGCACGGGTCACGTCGGCGAAGATGCCGGGCACCGACAGGCAGCCTTCCTGGTACACCTGGCCCCCGTCCTTGGCGACGATTTCCGGGTTGATGAAGACGCGCGGCTCGTTCTTTTCTTCGCTCACGTCGATGACCATGAAGCGCTGGTGCACGTCCACCTGGCTGGCAGCCAGGCCGATGCCCGGGGCGTCGTACATGGTCTCGAACATGTTGTCGAGCAGCTCCTGGAACGCCGGAGTGGTCACTTCGGCGGCATCGATCAACGCAGCCTTGGTACGCAGGCGCGGATCGGGGAACTCAAGGATGGGGAGTAAAGCCATGGCAGTTTCCGGGGTTGGGGCCGGGGTACGCCGGCATACGTCGCAGATTCTAGCTCCAACGCTTGCCTTGCGCCCCGGTTTCTGGACTATAGTGCGCGAACCTGTTGGGGAATCAGGGCTTCACACCTATGTTGCTTCGTTTTCGTACGGTCGTCGCCGCGGCGATGCTGACCGTGGCTGCCTATGCTACCGCCGTGGAAGTGAATGGCGGGCACCCGGACACCTATGTGGTCCGCAAAGGGGACACCCTGTGGGACATCGCAGGACGATTCCTGCAGAAACCATGGCTGTGGCCGGAGATATGGCAGGCCAATCCGCAGGTCGCCAATCCACACCTGATCTATCCCGGTGACGTCCTCAGCCTGGCCTACCTGGACCGCGTGACGGCCCAGCCCGGCCCGCGCCAGGAAGCCCCGGTAACCGGCGTGCCGCTGGCCCAGGTCGAGCCGTTCCTGAAGCAGCTCAGCGTGGTCGACAGCATCGAACAGCTGCCCTATGTGGTCGGCCTGGAAGACAACCGCCTGCGCGCCACCGGTGGGCAGACCGCCTATGTGCGCCTGGCCGACGCCCAGGTCGGGCAGCGCTGGGCCGTGGTCCGCCCGACCGTGCGCTACGCCCAGCCCAAGCCCACCGAGGACCTGACCGCCAACGGCGACGTCACCCCGGGCAGCGGCAATCTCTGGAAGGCCTTCAGCGCGCCCAACCACCGCCGCGGCGTGCTGGGTTATGAGCTGGCACAGGTCGGCACCGGCACCATCACCCAGGTGGCCGGCGGCAAGACCGAAGCGTCGACCCTGGCGCTGGACAACGCCAGCGGCGGCCGTGAAGTACGTGCAGGCGACCGCCTGGTGCCGGTCGAGGCCACCCCGTACGACCTGCAGTTCTTCCCGCATGTGCCCGCAGCCGGCGTGGAAGGCGTGGATGTACGCGTGCTGGCAGTCACCGATATGTTCACTACCGGCGGCCCGCGCGATGTGATCGCGATTTCCGCTGGCCGCGCCCAGGGCGTGGACAACGGCACCGTGTTCTCGCTGTGGCGCCATGGCAGCCACGTGGCGCACCGGATGAAGTTCCCGGGGTCCTCGCGCATGGACGACTCGATCAGCACCGGCGCCGGCCGGGTCAGCCTGCCTGATGAGTACGCCGCGCATGCCATGGTCTTCCGCACCTTCGACAACGTCAGCTATGCGTTGGTGATGCAGGGTGTGAAGCCGGTGCGTGTGGGCTACAGCGCGCTGCATCCGGACGCAAAATGATCCGGCGCCGGGTCCCGCCCGGCCTCGGCAGGGAGTGCCGACCGCATCGGCCGGCAACCTCCGGGATACCCTGACAGCAATACGCGAAGGCGCCCTAGGGCGCCTTTGTTGCGTGAGGCCGATAGTCGGGGGATGACTGAGCATGGACATGAGGCGCTGCTGCGCCTGTTGATCGCGGCTGGTTCCCTGGCACCCAGGCGCGCGCTGCTGCAGACCACCGGCAATGCGGATGCAGCGTTGGCGCTCGGTGTTGCAGGCTGGCGGGCCCACGGCTGCACGGCGGAACAATGCGCTGCGCTGGAGCGTCCCGACACCCGCGCCCTCGCGCTTGCGCAGCGCTGGCTGCAGCAGCCTGATCATCATCTGCTGGCCTGCAACGATCCAGCCTTCCCGCCCCTCCTGCTTGATGCACCCAATCCGCCCCTGGCGCTGTTCGTTGCCGGCGATCCGGCCATCGCCTGGCGTCCTGCGGTGGCCCTGGTCGGCAGCCGTTCACCCACCCCCGCCGGCCGTGCCCTGGCCGCCCGGTTTGCCACCTGCTTCGTCGAGGCCGGGCTGGCGGTGACCAGTGGATTGGCGGCAGGCATCGATGCGGCCGCCCACCAGGCGGCGCTGGAGGCAGGCGGCTGCACCCTCGCGGTGATAGGCACTGGCCCGGACCGCGCCTATCCCACCAGCCATGCCCGCCTGCAGGCAAGAATCGCCACCGACGGCGCGGTGCTCAGCGAGTACCTGCCAGGTACGCCCGCACGGCCGGGTCACTTCCCCGCGCGCAACCGGCTGGTGGCCGGGTTGGCCCTGGCCACGGTGGTGGTCGAGGCTGCACAACGCTCGGGCGCCCTGATCACCGCCCGGCTGGCAGCCGAAGCCGGCCGCGAGGTCTGCGCGATACCCGGTTCGGTACTCAATCCGCGCGCCGCCGGCTGCCACCGGCTCATCCGTGAAGGGGTTGCCCTGGTCGAACGGCCCGAAGAAGTGCTGGAACTGCTGGCCCCGGCACTGCGTCACCAGCTTCCGGGCTTGCAAACCCGGCTTGCCACCCCCACTGAACAGGCAGCGCCGGCGGACCTGCCGGCATGCTGGGCGAACGACGCTGACTACCAGCGCTTGTGGCGGGTGCTGGAGCACGACCCAATCAGTATGGATTCACTGATCACGCAGTGTGGATTGACGGCGTCGGAGGTGTCCTCCATGCTGCTGGCCATGGAACTTGCGGGGATCGTGGTGTGCGTACACGGCCGCTACTGTCGACGTCCCTAGTTTCTTCACCTCCACAGCGTCGCGCGACGCAGGCCGAGGGGCAATGAAAGAGAGCATCCTGGATGTACTGTTGTACCTGTTTGAACACTATTTCAGCGAAGATGCGGACCTGATCCGTGACCGCGACTCACTGCAGAATGGCCTGATCCAGGCCGGTTTCAGCCCCACTGAGATCAACAAGGCATTCGAATGGCTCGATGCCCTGGCAGCGCAGCGCCCAAGCGCGGCCCAGGCCCGGGTCGATGGCCCGGTGCGCATCTATCACGGCCCGGAGCTGGACAAGCTTGACGTGGAGTGCCGTGGTTTCCTGCTGTACCTGGAACAGCACGGCATCCTCGATGCCGGCCAGCGCGAGCTGGTGCTGGACCGGGCAATGGCCCTGGACCAGGACGAACTGGACCTGGACGACCTGAAATGGGTCGTGCTGATGGTGCTGTTCAACCAGCCCGGCGCCGAGGCGGCCTACGCCTGGATGGAAACGCAGATGTTCGTGGACGAGCCAGAACCCCTGCACTGACCGTACACTTGGGGACCGTGCGCATTCAGGAGCGTCCCCGTGAGTGAGTGGTTCCATGCCGAAGGCAACCGCCAGCAAGGCCCGTTGCCCTCGGAACAGTTGATCGAGCTGTTCCGCAGCAACCAGATCACCCTGGACACCCTGGTATGGCGCGACGGCTTGCCGCAATGGCAGCCGTTGCGCAACGTGGTCGACGAACTGGGCCTGATCGTGCCCGCCGTTGATGCAGCCGCCACGGCACCACCGCCGCCGCCTGCCGCCCCTCTGCCGCCAACCCTTCCGCCCGCCTCTCCGTACGCGACCACGCCGATGGACGCTGCCCCGGTCGCGAAGAAGGGCCTGTCCGGCTGCGCGTTGACCGCCATCATCGGCGGCGTCGCACTGCTGGTGGTGGTGCCGATCCTGGCCATCCTGGCCGCGATCGCCCTGCCGGCCTACAACGACTACACCATCAAGGCCAAGGTCGCCGGCGCGGTCACCGTGCTGCAGCCGCTGAAGGACAAGGTCCAGCACTTCGCCGATGACCAGGGCCGCTGCCCGGGCGCCAACGACGCCGGCTTCCCGGCGGCGGACGAATTCGCAGGCCAGGGCCTGTCGGCCGTGCATATCGGCCGCTTCAACAATGGCCACTGCGGCATCGAAGCGACGCTGGCGGTTCCCGGCAAGAGCCAGGATGGCGACCTGCTCTGGCTCGAATACGACCGCGACAGCGGGCGCTGGGAATGCAGCGGCGAAAGCGACGACAAGTATCTGCCCACGCAATGCCGCGGCTGAGCCGCGCATCGGGCAACCCACCAAGGACGACCCAACAGGGGACATGCAATGACTGAGTGGTACTACGCCGAAGGACAGCAACGCCAGGGACCGCTGGAGGTCACCGAGATCCGCCAGCGCTTCCAGCGTGGCCAGTTGAACCTGGACACCCTGGTCTGGCGCGAAGGCATGGGGCAGTGGGCGCCGCTGCGGCAGATGGTGGAAGAGCTGGGCCTGCAGACCCTGGCCGATGCCAGCACGTCCACCGCCACCGGTGGCTTCGACCTGCGCAACGACTACGCCGCGATCGACAACGGCACCGCGCCCCTGCCGGGCACCGGCGCCCTCAGCAGCTCGCCGTACACCGCGCCCGGCGCAGGCGGCAGTGACTATTCGCAGCCGGTGCAGGGCGGCGAGGTGGTCTACGCCGGCTTCTGGAAGCGCTTTGCCGCCTACCTGATCGACTACTTCGTCCTGCTGATTCCCAGCGGCGTGGTCGGTGGCGTACTGGGCTTCGTGCTCGGCGCGGGCATGGGCGCTGCCGGCAGCGGCGAAACAGCGGTGGAAGTGGTCACCCAGCTGATCAGTGGCCTGGCCGGCCTGTTCATCGCCGCCGCTTACTACGGCTGGTTCCATGCCTCCCGCGGCGGTGCCACCCTCGGCAAGATGGCCATCGGCATCAAGGTCGTGCGCGGCAATGGCGATCGCCTGACCCTGGGCCGCAGCATCGGCCGCTATTTCGCCACCATCCTCAGTGGCCTGACACTGTGCATCGGCTACCTGATGGCCGCCTTCACCGAGCGCAAGCAGGGCCTGCATGACCTGATCTGCGACACCGTGGTGGTCGACCGCTGGGCCTATACCGACCAGCCGCAGCTGCAGCGCCGCGAGATGGGCACGGTGACCATCGTGATCCTGGTGCTGGGCGGCCTGCTGATGCTGGCCGGTTTCGCCGCGATCATCTTCGCCGTCGGCGTCATCGCCAACATGGCGTCGTGATCGCGGATCGAGGGCCAATGCGCCGTCGCGGACGGCCATCCTCACGCCTCCCTGCTTGACAATGGCAGGCCGGGCGTGATTCCTCTAATAAGGTGAAACCTGAACGCCCGGCACAGTCCCGGGCGTTCAGTTTATTGATTTGCCCGTGGCCGCTTCACTAATGCGGCCGTTTGCTCCACCCTAGCGGCCCTTCCCCGCGGCTTACCCACAGACCCTGCTGCCATGCCCAAGCACCTGCTCATCGTTGAATCGCCGGCCAAAGCCAAGACGATCAACAAATACCTCGGCAAGGACTACACGGTCCTGGCCTCGTATGGGCACGTGCGTGACCTGATCCCGAAGGAAGGCGCGGTTGACCCGGACAACGGGTTCGCCATGCATTACGACGTGATCGAGAAGAACGAAAAGCATGTCGATGCGATCGCCAAGGCCGCAAAGGGCGCCGACGACATCCTGCTGGCGACCGACCCGGATCGCGAGGGTGAAGCGATCAGCTGGCATATCGCCGAGATCCTGAAGGAGCGCGGGCTGGTCAAGGACAAGCCGATGCAGCGCGTGGTGTTCACCGAGATCACCCCGCGCGCGATCAAGGAAGCGATCAGCCAGCCGCGCGAGATCGCCAGCGACCTGGTCGATGCCCAGCAGGCGCGCCGCGCGCTGGACTACCTGGTCGGTTTCAACCTGTCGCCGGTGCTGTGGCGCAAGGTCCAGCGCGGCCTGTCGGCAGGCCGCGTGCAGAGCCCGGCGCTGCGCATGATCGTCGAGCGCGAGGAAGAGATCGAAGCCTTCATCGCCCGCGAGTACTGGTCGATCGCCGCCGAGTGCGCGCACCCCTCGCAGCATTTCAACGCCAAGCTGGTCAAGCTGGACGGGCAGAAGTTCGAGCAGTTCACCGTCACCGACGGCGACACCGCCGAGGCCGCCCGCCTGCGCATCCAGCAGGCCGCACAGGGCGCCCTGCATGTCACAGACGTGGCCAGCAAGGAGCGCAAGCGCCGCCCCGCGCCGCCGTTCACCACCTCCACGCTGCAGCAGGAAGCCTCGCGCAAGCTCGGTTTCACCACGCGCAAGACCATGCAGGTCGCGCAGAAGCTGTACGAAGGCGTGGACATCGGCGGCGACGAAGGCACGGTCGGCCTGATCTCGTACATGCGTACCGACTCGGTGAACCTGTCACAGGACGCGCTGGCCGAAATCCGCGACGTGATTGCCCGTGATTACGGCATCGCCTCGCTGCCCGACCAGCCCAACACCTACCAGACCAAGTCCAAGAACGCCCAGGAAGCGCACGAAGCGGTGCGCCCGACCTCGGCACTGCGCACCCCGTCCCAGGTCGCGCGGTTCCTGACCGACGACGAGCGCAAGCTGTACGAGCTGATCTGGAAGCGTGCAGTGGCCTGCCAGATGATCCCGGCAACGCTCAACACCGTCAGCGTGGACCTGTCGGCCGGCAGCGAACATGTGTTCCGCGCCAGCGGCACCACGGTGGTCGTACCCGGCTTCCTGGCCGTGTACGAGGAAGGCAAGGACAGCAAGAGCGCCGAGGATGACGATGAAGGCCGCAAGCTGCCGGCGATGAAGCCGGGCGACCGCGTGCCGCTGGAGCGCATCGTGGCCGACCAGCACTTCACCCAGCCGCCGCCGCGCTTCACTGAAGCGGCGCTGGTGAAGGCGCTGGAAGAGTACGGCATCGGTCGTCCTTCGACCTACGCCTCGATCATCCAGACCCTGCTGTTCCGCAAGTACGTGGAAATGGAAGGCCGCAGCTTCCGCCCGTCCGATGTCGGCCGTGCGGTGTCCAAGTTCCTGTCCAGCCACTTCACCCAGTACGTCGACTACGACTTCACCGCCAAGCTGGAGGACGAGCTCGATGCCGTCTCGCGTGGCGAGGAAGAGTGGATTCCGCTGATGTCGCGCTTCTGGGGACCGTTCAAGGAACTGGTCGAAGACAAGAAGGAATCGGTCGACCGTGCCGAGGCCAGTGGTGCGCGCGAACTGGGTACCGACCCGAAGACCGGCAAGCCGGTCAGCGTGCGCCTGGGCCGGTTCGGGCCGTACGCGGCCATCGGCAGCACCGCCGAGGATGCCGAGGACAAGCCCAAGTTCGCTTCGCTGCGGCCGGGCCAGTCGATGCACACCATTTCCCTGGAAGACGCGCTGGAACTGTTCCTGATGCCGCGCGCGCTGGGGGAGGACAAGGGCGAGGACGTCAGCGTCGGCATCGGCCGCTTCGGCCCGTTCGCCAAGCGCGGCAGCACCTACGCCTCGCTGAAGAAGGAAGACGACCCGTACACCATCGACCTGGCCCGCGCCGTGTTCCTGATCGAAGAGAAGGAAGAAATCGCGCGCAACCGGATCATCAAGGAGTTCGAGGGCAGCGACATCCAGGTGCTGAACGGTCGTTTCGGCCCGTACATCAGCGACGGCAAGATGAACGGCAAGATCCCCAAGGATCGTGAACCGGCATCGCTGACCCTGGCCGAGGTGCAGCAGTTGATGGAAGAAACCGGCAAGCCGGTGCGCAAGGGCTTTGGCGCCAAGAAGGCCGCCGCCAAGAAGGCCCCGGCAAAGAAGGCGGCAGTGAAGAAGGAAGCCGCGCCGAAGAAGGCTGCTGCCAAGAAGGCGCCGGCCAAGAAGGCGGCTGCGAAGAAGGCCGTGGTCAAGAAGGCACCGGCAAAGAAGGCCGTCAAGAAGGCTGCCAAGTAGATCCACGCCACGCGTGGATGATCTGCCAAGGTGAGCGGACCCACGGTCCGCCCCCACCGCTCCACCCGCTCTGCACGCAGCGGGGGGATAATGAAGGCCCACGCCGGGCCCGGTCGCCGCCATGAAAGAACTCACACTGGACACCGCAGTCGCCACGCTCCGCAGTGGCGGGGTGATTGCCTACCCGACCGAAGCGGTCTGGGGCCTTGGTTGCGATCCTGCGCACGAGGCAGCGGTGCACACGCTGCTGCGACTGAAGCAGCGCCCGATCGAGAAAGGCATGATCCTGGTGGCCGCTGACCTGTCGCAGCTGCAGGGCTGGGTGCGCCTGCAGGCGCTGCCCGATGCACGCCAGCGCGCAGTGCTCGCCAGCTGGCCCGGCGCCAACACCTGGATCCTGCCCGCCGGCACGCGCGCGCCCGGCTGGATCACCGGCGAACACAGCGGCATCGCGGCCCGCATCAGCGCCCACCCGCTGGTCGCAGCGCTGTGCCAGGCCTGGGGAGGCCCCCTGGTATCAACCAGCGCCAACCTTGCCGGCGAGCCCCCCGCGCGCAGCCGCGAAGAACTGGACCCACGCCTGCTGCGCCTGCTCGACGGCATCCTCGATGGGCAGACCGGCGGCCTGGCCCAACCCACGCCGATCCGCGACGCGCTCAGTGGCAACGTACTGCGCTCCTGACAGGTCCATTGCGTCGGTGTTGCCGATCGCGCACGCTGCGCCCATGACCCTGCTGCGCCCTGTCCTGTCTCTGGCCCTGCTGCTGTCGTTGCCGGCCCTTGCCGCCGACGACGTGCGGGTCTACCGCTGCGTCGGCAGCAATGGTGCCGTCGCGCTGCAGGACAAGCCCTGCACGGCCGGCCGCCAGCAAGTGCGCGACCTGCAACGGCCGCGCGACCCGCCGCCACGGGTGGTCAGCACCGAGGCCGCGCCGCCCGCACCGGTGCAGACGCCAGCGATGCGCGAGCGCGAGGTGCGCCATGTCTACATCCAGCCGCCACAGCCGATGTACGAATGCGTGAGTGAAGACGGCGACCGCTACACCAGCGACAACAACGAAGGGAATCCGCGCTGGGTGCCGCTGTGGACCACGGTCTGGTACCCGCATGGTCATCCTGGCGGTGCGTACCCCGGACCGCATCCGGGGCCGCGTCCGGCCGGCAGCGGCAACACCATCGGTCCCCCCATCGGCGGCGGGCCTGCGGTGTATCGCCCGCCGTCAGTGGGCGTCGGTGTCAACGTGCCTGCCGGCAACATCCTGGTGCGCGATACCTGCCACGCCCTGCCCCCGCAGGAAGTGTGCGCACGCCTGCGTGATCGTCGCTGGGAACTGGACCGGCGTTACAACAGCGCGCTGCAGAGCGAGCGCACCGCGATCAGCAGGGAGCAGCGTGGCATCGACGCGCGGCTGGCGCAGGACTGCGGCGGCTGAGCCCCGCGCTGGGGGCCATGCCCCCGCTTTGGTAGATGCCCACCTTGGTGGGCACTGGCAAACAGCGGTGCCAACCAAGGTTGGCAACTACCGGGGCATCTGAGCCCTGCGCTGGGGGCTGTGCCCCCGCTTTGGTAGACGCCCACCTTGGTGGGCACTGACAAACAGCGGTGCCAACCAAGGTTGGCAACTACCGGGGCATGGGCACTGCGGGTGCCAACCAAGGTTGGCAACTACCCGGGCATGGACCACCGCTGTAGGCTGATCGCATGAAAAGACTGATCTGGCTGGCCATGGCCCTGTTGCCCGGCAACGCGTTGGCCGATGACATGGTGATCTACCGCTGCATGGGCAGCAGCGATGTTCCTACGTTGCAACGCACCCCCTGCCCCGCCGGCACCCGCCAGCAGATCCAGCGCGTCCCTGCGCCAGCCGCCGCAGCACCCGCTGCGCCGGTGCAGGACCGCCCCACTCCGCCGCCTGCAGCGATGCCGTCCATGGACGTCGCCGCCTCGCCTGCCGCGACGCAGCCACGTGAGGGCCGAACGATCATGGAAGCACGCATGGTCGAGCACGAAGGCGGCGACGCCATACTCGACAGCGCGGTGCTGCCACGTTCGAGCGACGCCACCTCGGGGGATGGCAACACACCGTCAAAGCCACCGCTGCCGGCGATCTATCAATGCCTAAGCAGCGAGGGAAGCTCGTACCTGCATGAGTACGAGGCTGCACCAGGCCGCTGCGAACTGTTGAACGTGCAGGGCCTGGGCGGAGCGACACCGGTGAACGCCGCCAGCTGCGAGGTGGTCAGGGACCGCTGCACTGAAGTGGCCGAAGCGCAGCGCTGCGGCAGCTGGCAGCAGCGCTTCCGCGATGCACGCGGTCGCGAGCGCTTTGCTGCGCCCGAAAACCAACCGGCAGCCCGCGGCGAACGCGAACGCCTGCAGGCCGTGCTGGAAGCCAGCGACTGCCCCGTGCCGAAGTAGAGCATCCACGCCCGCCGTGGATGCCGATTCGCAGCGGGTGGTCCCGTCAGAACCCGTATCGCAGGAAGCCGCCATCCACCGCGATGCATTCGCCGGTGACATAGCTCGATGCCGGCAGGCACAGGAAGCCCACGGCCGAGGCCACTTCCTCCGGCTCACCGATGCGCCGCATCGGCGTGCGTCCGATCACTTCCTCGTAGTAGTCGGTATCGGACAGCGGGCCCGAAGTGCGACGGGTCCGGATGTACCACGGCGCCACTGCATTGACCCGGATGCCATCCTCGGCCCACTCCACCGCGAGGTTGCGGGTCATCTGGTGCATCGCCGCCTTGGTCATCCCATAGACCACGCCGCTGCGCACATGGGTCAGGCCGGACACGCTGCCGACGTTGACGATGGCCGATGAAGCGTGGCGCGCGAGCAACGGATGCGCATAGCGCGACAGCTCGAACGCCGAGAACAGATTGGTCTCGAAAATGCCGCGCCACTCGTCTTCGGAATATTCCGTGGCGGGCTTGGTGATGTTGCCACCGGCATTGTTGACCAGGATGTGCAGGCCGTCGGCGTGGTCCTCGACCCAGTCCAGGATCTGCCGGCGGTCTTCGTCGTCGGACACATCGGCGGCCAAGGCATGCACCTGGTGCTGCGGATACACATCCAGCAGTTCGTCGCGGGCACTCTCGAGCATGTCCAGGTCGCGGCCGACGATCATCAGATCGGCGCCGAGACCCGCCAGTTCATGCGCGATCGCCAGGCCGATACCGGCGCTGGCACCGGTGATCAGGGCCGTCTGCCCATCCAGGCGCCACCGTTGCTGGGTCATATGTCCTCCGGGGCCGCGCCCGCTGTGTTTCGATGCGGCAAGGATACGCGCTCACGACCGTCCGTCGCCCGGGATGCGACACTGGCTGCACGTCCCTCGTGGAGAGCTGCCATGCGCGTCCTGATTCCCGTCCTGCTGTCGGCCGTCGCGCTGGCCGGGTGCCAGCGCCCTGCACCGCCCAATCCCGAACGACCACCGCAACCGCAGGCGATGGCCAAGGCGATCAATCAACCGCTGGACCGCGCAAAGGCCGTGCAGAAGACCCTGGACGAGGCGGCCGAACGCGAGCGCAAGGCAGAGGCCGACGCGCAGTAGAACGCCGCATGCAACAACGCCCGGCCAAGGCCGGGCGTTGTGCGTTCAGTAGATCCACGCCATGCGTGGATGGGCCATCAGAACCCGCAGAAGCAATACGCCAGCGACTTCACCGGTGCACCGTTGCCCTTCTCGCGGGCCGCGTTCTCAACGAAGCGCAGCTGCGTATCGATTTCCGGCATCGTGCGCGCCAGCATCATCCGGCCCACGCCGGAATCGGCCAGCATCCAGGCGCCGGCGTGGCTGCCAGCGAAGCCGCTGACGAACTGCGCGAACGGCGTCGCCGCCTTCTCGATGTAACGCACGCGGTACTTGTCGGTTGCGCCCAGCTTGGCCCGGCCAGCAGCGTCAGCCACGGCGTCCTTCAGGCCACCGAAGGCATCGACCAGACCGCGCTCCTTGGCCTGCGCACCGCTCCAGACGCGCCCACGGGCCACTTCGTCAATCGCCTCGACCGGCTTCTTGCGGGCCTCGGCAACACGGCCGGTGAAATCGGCATAGCCCTTGTTGATCACCGACTGGATGACCTGGCCCACCGCCGGGTCCATCGGCCGGGTGACGTCGAAGGCACCGGCGAAACGGGTGGTGCCGACGCCATCGGTGTGCACGCCGAACTTGTCCAGCGCACGGCTGAAGTTGGGGATCATGCCGAAGATGCCGATCGAACCGGTGATGGTCGACGGATCGGCATAGATGCGATCGGCGTTCATGCTGATCCAGTAACCACCCGATGCAGCGAGGTCACCCATGGACACGACCACCGGCTTGCCCGCAGCCTGCAGTGCCACTACTTCGCGACGGATCTGCTCGGAGGCGTAGACTTCGCCGCCCGGCGAATCCACGCGCAGCACCACGGCCTTGACGTCGTCATCGTCGCGGGCCGCACGCAGCAGCGCCGAGGTCGATTCACCACCGATACGGCCGGCCGGCAGATCGCCGCCGCTGATTTCACCAGAGGCCACGATGACCGCGACCTGCGGACGCGAATCAACCGGGTTGCGACGCGCATCGAGCTGGGCCATGTAGGTGCCGAAATCGATGTTGCGGAAGCCGCCGTCGGCGTCTTCGTCGGCCACGCCGCGCTCGATCATCAGATCCTCGAATTCCTCGCGGGTCTTCAGCGCGGTCACCAGCTTCTGCTGCAGGGCGAACTTGGCCAGGTCGCCGCCGGCGGCAGCGACGCCTTCGGGCAGGGTGTCGATACCGGCCGCCAGCTGTGCCGGATCCAGGCGGCGGGCCTTGGCGATATCGCCGAGGTAGCGCTGCCACACATCGTTCATCCAGAACAGATCGGCTTCCTTGGACGCCGGCGACGCCGCGTCGAGCACGTACGGCTCGGCGGCCGACTTGTACTCGCCCACCTTGAACAGGTGCACGTCCACGCCCAGCTTGTCCTGCAGGCCGGTGCGGAAATACTGGCGGTAGCGACCCAGGCCTTCCAGCACCACCGAACCCATGGGGTCCAGGTAGACCTCGTCGGCCTGTGCGGCAAGCAGATACTGCGACTGCCCCATGCTCTCGCTGAAGGCCACCAGCTGCTTGCCCGAAGCGCGCAGGTCCTGCAGCGCGGCGGACACTTCGCGCAGCGAGGCGAAACCGGACGGCTGCAGCTTGTCCAGTTCCAGCACCACCCGCTCGATCTTCTTGTCATCGCGCGCGCTCTCGATCACCCGGATCAGATCGCGCAGCTGCACTTCCTCGGCACCGTTGTCACCGACGGCCTTGGCCAGCGCGCGGCTGACCGGATCGGCACTGTACTGCTCGACCAGGCGGCCTTCCGGCGCGATCACCAGGGTGGTGCGGTCCTGCAGCGCCTTGCTGGCACCTGCGCCCATGCCCGCAGCGACGATGAACATCACCAGCACCAGCAGCAACAGGCCGAAGAACACCAGGTTGAGGATCAACCGGCGGGTGAAATTCATCACGTCCCACAGCCCGATGAAGAAGCTGGCGACAGGATTGCGGTTCGCCGGGGGCAGCGGCGGCACGGGTTGGTTCATGGAGCACTCCGGATGGCTTCTTGCCGTGGTAACAGCATAGCCGGTGCCGCGTGAGGCAGCATCGGACACAAGTCAGGGGATCGCCAGTCACGGTTGCCCGGGACCGGCGTGATGTCAGGCCAGCGTGGACTGGCCAATGCGTTTGCTGCTGCGGCCCAGGCGCCAGCCCATCAGGATGGCGGCGGCGGTCAGGCCGACGATCAGGCCGATCCACATGCCCTGCGGCCCCATGCCCAGGCCCAGGCCGAGCCCGGCACCCAGCGGCATGCCCAGGCCCCAATAGGCGAACATGGCGATGAACATCGGCACGCGGGTGTCCTTCAGGCCGCGCAGCGCGCCTGCCGACAGCACCTGGATGCCATCGGGGAACTGGAAGGTGGCCGCGTACAGAAGCAGGGTCGAGGCCAGCCCGGCCACGGCCAGGTCGTTGGTGTAGACGCCGACGATGGCGTCGTGGCCGAACAGCAGTGCCGCCGCCGACAGCGTCTGCGTACCCATGATGATCGCGTAGCCGGCCCACGCCGCACGGCGCACGCCGAAGCCATCGCCACGGCCAACCGCATGGCCGACCCGCACGGTGGTCGCCTCGGCCACGCCCATCGGGATCATGAAGCACAGCTGCGCCACGTTGATCGCGATCTGGTGCGCGGCCGCTTCATTGGCGCCCAGGCGACCAATCAGCAATGCGGTGACGATGAACAGGCCACCTTCCATCAGCACGGTGATGCCGATCGGCAGGCCGGTGCGCAGCAGGTCCCAGATCGCTGACCAGCGCGGCCCCTCGAAGTGCGAGAACAGCTGCAGGTGGGCAAAGCGCTTGGTGAACCACAGGTAGGTACCGAAGGCGATCGCCTGCAGCCACATCATCACCGCCGAGGCGATGCCCAGGCCTTCAGCGCCCATTTCCGGGAAGCCCAGCTTGCCGTTGGCCAGCACGTACCCCATCGGCGCCAGCACCAGCAGGCCACCAAAACCGAGCAGCATGGTCGGCAGCGTCCAATGCATGCCTTCACTGAGATAGCGCATGCAGAAGTACAGCGTCAGCGCCGGACCACCCCAGCGCACCGCATGCAGGAAGGCCGTTGCGCCGGGCACGATGTCCGGGGCGATGCCGAATGCCGGCAGCAGCGGCGGCACCACGGTGAGGAAGGTGAACATGATCAGGCCCAGGCCCAGCGCCAGCCACAGCGCCTGCCGGAACAGCGGGCCGATCTCGCGCTCACGGCCGGCGCCATGCAGCTGCGACACCGAGGCGGTGAGCGAGATCAGCGTGCCGATCGGGATCAGCATCGGCAGCCACAGCAGCGCAGTGCCGATGGTCACTGCGGCCAGGGTGGATGTCGCATGGTGGCCGGCAATCACGTTGTCGACGAAGGAGATCAGACCGGTGGAGACGTGCCCGAGCACAAGCGGCAGGGCAAGCAGACCGGTAGCGCCGACTTCCTTGCTGAAGCGCGGCGTGGAGGTTGCAGTAGACATAAGGTGCTTGACGCGAACTACGGTTGCGCGCGAAGGGCACAGGCACCGGGTTGCGGCCGGCCATCTTACGCGCGCCGGGCGGTCATTCCCATGACTGCCCCATAAAGGGGACGGAGGGAATTAAGTCGTATCCGGCACAGTCGCGCCAGAAACGACTTAATTCCCTCCGTCCCCTTTTCGCTTATTGGCCGGCCTGGCGCTTGAGCCAGGTGTCGCGTTCGGCGGCGGGGACCGTCAGGAATGCGCTGCGTACGCTGTCGCGTTCCTGCGGCGGCGTGCGCTGGGCGACCAGGGCCAGCTGCGCCAACTGCGACGGACTCAGCTGGCGCAGCACGGCAAGCACGGCATCGCGCTGTTGCGGCGGTACGAAGCCGAACAGGCCGTGCAGCTTGGGGAACTCGGCGCCCAGTTGCGGGCCCAGCCGCCAGCCTTCGCGGAAGGCCTGGTCCTGTGCCTGGAACTGTGCGCGCAGGCGTTGCTGCTGGTCGGCCGGCAACGCGACGAAGCGGGCGGCGGCCTGGCGGATGCGTTCGCGCTCACCCTCCGGCAGGGCCCGCCACGCGGCGTAGTCGCTGCGACGCTGGCGTTGCTGGGCGGGATCGAGTTGCGCGAATGCCGCCGCGGCAGTGGGCGCCGCAGTGGGCGCGGCCGATGGTGTTGCCGACGGTGCGGGCAGCGGCACGTTCACTGATTGCGGAGCGGCCGCCAGCGACAGCGGCAGGGCCAGCAGCAGGCCGGCGAAGAGGAGCTTATTCATCGGCAGCAGAGGTTTCCAGCGCTGCGCCGACCGGTTCCGGGTGGGTCGGCTTGGGTTGTGACTCGTCCACCGGCAACGGGCCACCGGCGGCACTCCAGGCATGCATGTCGGCCTCGGCCAGCAGCGGGTAATCGCGGTCGGCCAGCATCGCGGCATCTTCGCTGGCCTGCGCATCGCTGCCCGCAGCGGGGCGGACATCGCTGGCTGGCAGCGCCTCGACGGTGACCGGCCCGGCCTCACCCACCACGCCTTCGGGCAGGGGGCCATCGGCAGTCAGCGCACGGCCCTGCCAATGGCGCCAGCCCAACGCAGCCAGCAGCAGCACCGCCACGGTGATCAACAGGATCACCGGGCCACGCCAGCGCGGCTTGGCATTGGGGCGGCGACGCTTGCCGCTTGCAGATGCGCGTTCGTCGCGCGGCGGTGCACGCCAGCTGGACGCAGGCGCCTGGTTGTTGGCCGCTGGCGCGGACGGTTGCTGCAGTTGCTGCAGGCGCTTGGCCGGCAGGTCGCGGACACGCAGCTGCACCTGTTCGGCCAGAGCGCGCCATGCAGCGGCGTCGGGCTGGCCATCGGCATCGCGTGGGCAGGCCGTGGCCAACAGGCGCTGATAGCCTTCTTCGTCGACATCCAGAACGCGGGTGGCGATGCCCTCGTCCAGGCTGCCCCCCACCCGCAGCAGCAAAGCCAGCCGCGGCAAGGGGGCCATCTCGCCCAGCGCGGCCAGCGACGGTGGCCACTGACCGGTGGCCGGCTCGCGCAGCGCCTGGCGCTGGCCAAGCAAGGTCCAGAAGCGGCTGGGCCACTGCGCCATCGGCAGGTCGCTGGCGACCGCGGCGAAGGCGCGCATCACCGCCACCAGCGTCTGTTCGGCACGGGCGGGGTCACCGCACTGCAGTTCGGCCACGACCAGAGCACGGCGTTCGACGCCACGCAGAAATGCCGACAGCGCGCCGGCCGCGGTCGAGGAAACAGGGGCGGGCACAGCCGTCATCGGTCACTCCAAAGGTCTGCCGGCATGATAGCGGCAGCCCATCACTGCCCGGCAGGACTTGCGATTGCAGACGCTTTCTGCTGCAGGTTGTGCACAGCACCACGCGGGAACCGGGCGATTCCTGCGTGAATGGCTGAATTCACCCTGTTTCAGCAATGTTTCACACTTAAGTTGTTGATTTCAATTGAATTTAAAGTGTGGCTATTTTTTGACCAACCAAAGCGTGAGGCCGTCGCCATCGGCCTCATACGGCGCCATGAGCCGCTAACGCACAGACTTATCCACAGAAGATGTGGATAAGACTGAATCTCCAATAGACACCGATATTTAGGTGACATTTATGATTCGCCGGAGGGCATGCCAGTCGCATCTGCCACTGCCATGCGCCCTCGCATGGGCCGTTACACTGATCCGATGCTCGCCCCTGAATCCGGCCCTGTCCCGACCCTGCAGGTCGCCCTGCCCGTGCCCCTGCCGCGCCTGTTCGACTACCTGCCACCGCAGGGCGAAGGCCCGACGGTAGCGGTCGGCTGCCGGCTGAAGGTGCCGTTCGGCAACCGCGAACTGATCGGCGTGGTGGCCGGCCACGGGCAAACCGAGGACAGCCAGGGCCTGCGCCAGGCACTGGCCTGGTGTGACACGACACCACTGCTGCAGGGCGAGTTGTGGCAGAGCCTGCAGTGGCTGGCCCGCTATACCCACGCCCCCTTGGGCGAAGTACTGAGCACCGCCCTGCCCGGCCCGCTGCGGCATGGCGAACCGCTGCCCGACACCCATCACTGGGGCTGGCAGCTGACAGCCGAAGGCCATGCCCAGCGCGACAAGCTGCGCGCCGGCAGCCGACCGCGGCAATTGGCCGAGCTGCTGGCCGAAGCCGTGGTGGACGAAGATGTCCTGTCCGCACGCATGCAGGACTGGCGGGTGGCCGCACGCAGCCTGGGCAAGCGCGACCTGGCCGAGCGCATCGCCCTGAGCGTGGCGCCGCAGCACGCCCAGCCCCTGCCCGGCCCCACCCTCAATGCGGAGCAGGCCGAAGCGGTGGCCGCGATCACCGCCGCCGAAAGCTTCCAGGCATTCCTGCTGGACGGGGTGACCGGCAGCGGCAAGACCGAGGTCTACCTGCAGGCGATCATCCATTGCCTGGCGCAGGGCAGGCAGGCCCTGGTGCTGGTGCCCGAGATCGGCCTGACCCCGCAGACCCTGGCGCGCTTCCGCGGCCGTCTCGGCATCGCCGTGCACGCGTTGCACTCGGGGCTGACCGACAACGAACGCGCGCGGGTCTGGGCTGCGGCCTCGCGCGGCGAAGCACGGGTGATCGTGGGCACGCGTTCGGCGGTGTTCATTCCGCTGCCGCAGCCCGGCCTGCTGATCGTGGACGAAGAGCACGACGGCAGCTACAAGCAGCAGGACGGCATCCGCTACCACGCACGTGATTTCGCTCTGGTGCGGGCCAAGGCGCAGGGCATTCCTGTGCTGCTGGGCAGCGCCACGCCGTCATTGGAAACGCTGCACAACGCCTATGCCGGCCGCTATGCGCACCTGCGCCTGAAACAGCGCGCCGGTGATGCCCGACCGCCGCGCGTGCGCATCCTCGACGTCCGCAAACGCCCGCTTCGCGATGGCCTTTCCGCCGACGTGCTGGCCGGCATCGGCGAACACCTGCAGCGTGGCCAGCAGGTGCTGGTGTTCAAGAACCGCCGCGGCTATGCGCCGGTGCTGCTGTGCCACGACTGCGGCTGGACCGCACCCTGCAACCGCTGCGATGCACCGATGACCGTGCATGGCGGTGGCCGTCGCCTGCAATGCCATCACTGCGGTGCGCGGCAGCCGGCACCACTGGCCTGCCCCGCCTGCGGCAGCCTGGCCCTGCAGCCACAGGGCATCGGCACCGAGCGGCTGGAAGAACACCTGGTCAGTGCCTTCGCCGATTTCCCGGTGGTGCGCATCGACCGTGGCACCACCGCCCGCCGCGATGCGCTGGAGCAGCAGCTGGCCAAGCTCGGCAACGCGCCCGGCATCCTGGTCGGCACGCAGATCCTGGCCAAAGGCCACGACCTGCCCAAGCTGACGCTGGTGGTGGTGGTGGGCATCGACGAAGGCCTGTTCTCGGCCGATTTCCGCGCCAGCGAAAAACTGGCGCAGCAGCTGATCCAGGTAGCCGGCCGCGCCGGTCGCGCGCGCGATCCGGGTGAAGTGTGGCTGCAGACACATCATCCGGGCCATCCGCTGCTGGAGACGCTGGTCAACGGTGGCTACCACCCGTTCGCCCAGGCCGAACTCAACCAGCGCCAGGCAGCCGGGTTCCCGCCCTTCGCGCACCTGGCATTGATGCGTGCCGAAGCGCAGCAGGTCGAGCACGCCAACGCGTTCCTGCTCGCTGCGCGGAAACTGCTGGGTGAACAGGACATGGTGGAGGCCTACGGGCCGATGCCGGCGCCGATGCCACGCCGTGCCGGTTATCAGCGAACGCAGCTGCTGCTGTCGGCGGCACAGCGGCCGCCGCTGCATGGGGTACTGGCACAGCTGGTGCCGCAGTTGTACGCGCTGCCGGAGGCACGCAAGGTGCGCTGGTCGCTGGATGTGGATCCGACGGATCTGTACTGAAGGCAATGCGCTGGGGTCAGAGCCCACCCGCTGGGTGGGATCCGACCCCGATGGCTTGAGGTCGGATCCCTTTCCGCAGAAAAGGGTTCTGACCCCGAACGTCGCGCCTTCGCTTACGTCATCGGTGACATCACGCCGCGCTGGTACGCAGGGCGTTCGCGCAGGCGTGCATACCACTCGGCCAGGTGCGGCAGGTCCGGGCGCTGGATCGGCAGTTCGAACCAGGCGTAGATCAACGAGCCCAGCGCGATGTCACCCATGGCGAACGTGTCGCCCGACAGCCACGGCTGCTTGGCCAGGGTTGCGTTGGGCAGCGCCAGGAAATCACCGGCGCGCACGATCGCTGCATTGATGCGCGCCTCATCGCGGTCGGCCGGTGCGGTGCGCATGATGCCCCAGATCAGTTCGGAGTACAGCGGCGCCATCCGCGAGGTGCTCCAGTCCATCCACTTTTCGGCCTGGGCGCGCTCCATCGGATCTTCGGCATACAGCGTGCCCAGCGAATAGCGCGCACTGAGGTAGCGCACGATGGTGTTCGACTCCCATAGCGGCAGGCCGTGGTCTTCGATCACCGGCACCAGGCCGTTCGGGTTCATCGCCACGTACTCCGGCGACTGCGTGCCACCGTGGCTGCCACCCACTTCGATGGACTCGTACGGCAGGCCGATTTCCTCGGCGCACCACAGCACCTTGCGGACGTTGCTGGAATTGCGGCGGCCCCAGATCTTCAACATGCGGGTTTCCTTGCGTGCAGCAGTGCGCCGCGATGGCGCGGAGCCGCTACGATACGCCCATCCACAGGGAGAGACGACATGACCGCATGGGATGCAGTGAACTACACGCTTCTGGCAGCAGGACTGGTGATGCTGGTGCTCGGGTACCGACGCTCGAACCGCAACATGCTGCTGTGCGCCGGCGTGCTGCTGCTGGCCTTCAATGGCGTTGAAGACTTCGCCAACGGATTTGCGGAAGGCTACGCCGGTTCCAGCGCACGTACGCTGTAGCCACACCATGTCTTCTGCGGTGCTGCGCGACCGGCACACGCTGGGCAACGCCCGGCGCTACCGGTTCTTCTTCGGCAGCGCGCGTACGTAGGAGGACTTACCGTCCTTCTTCAGTTCGAACAAACCGATCGCCGCCAGCAGGTCACTGAGTTTGCCGTAACCGTAGTTGCGCGGATCGAACGAGGCCTGGTTGCCGATCTGGCTGCCGACCGGACCCAGGTGCGACCAGCCATCCTCGCCTTCTGCCGAGGACACCGCACGGCGCAGCATCTTCACCAGGCGCGTGTCGCTGCGCATTTCCGCCCCGCTCTTGCGTGGGCGCGCATCATCGCTGGTGGCCTGCTCGCTGGGCGCCTGTCCGTTCGATGATTGTTCGTTCGCTGCCTGCTCCACATCCTGCACGCTGGCGTGGGTCTGGCCCAACGCTTCGAGGTAGGTGAACTTCGAGCACGCGTTGACGAAGGGTTCCGGCGTTTTCTTTTCGCCGAAGCCATACACCTTTACGCCATCGGTCAGCAGGCGCATCACCATCGGAGTGAAGTCGGCATCGCTGGACACGATCGCGAAGCCATCGAGGTTGCGCGCGTACAGCAGATCCATCGCGTCGATCACCATCGCCATGTCCGACGCGTTCTTGCCCTTGCTGTAGGCGAACTGCTGGATCGGGCGGATCGCGTACTCGTGCAGCACCGCCTCCCAGCCCTTCAGTCGTGGGCTCTTCCAGTTGCCGTAGGCACGGCGGACGTTGGCCACACCGTAGCGCGCGACCTCGGCCAGGACTTCGTCGATCTTCGAGGCCGGTGCATTGTCGGCGTCGATCAACAGGGCGATGCGCTTTTCCGGTTCGCTCATGGACTCCTCACGGGCAGTTGCCTGAACCCGAGTATCGCCGATCCCGATGCACGCTGACGTGACAAGGAGCGGCCGTGCGAAGATGCCAGGCACTTCCCCCATCCCCCCCTGGAGTGAGTCGATGAGTCGTGATCGCGTCCCCCACCTGGTCGTTGTCGGCGGCGGTTTCGCCGGCCTGTGGGCCACCCGTGCGCTGGCCCGCGAACGCATACGCATCACCCTGGTCGACCGTCGCAACCACCACCTGTTCCAGCCGCTGCTTTACCAGGTGGCCACCGCTGGGCTGTCCGCTCCGGATATCGCCGCACCGCTGCGCCACATCCTCGGCCACCAGCGCAACGTGGAGGTGCGGCTGGGCGAAGTGGTGGCCATCGACAAGCAGGCCCGCCAGGTGCGCATGGCCGATGGCAGCACGCTGGACTACGACAGCCTGCTGCTGGCCACAGGCGCCACCCACGCCTACTTCGGCCACGACGAATGGGCCGACGATGCGCCCGGCCTGAAGACCCTGGACGATGCCATCGCCCTGCGCCGCAAACTGCTGCTCGCGTTCGAACGCGCCGAAGCCGAACCGGACCCGGAAAAGAAGGCGGCATGGCTGAGCTTTGCCGTGGTGGGGGGTGGCCCGACCGGGGTCGAGCTGGCCGGCACCCTCGCGGAAATCGCCCGGCATACGCTGCGCAATGAATTCCGCCACATCGATCCGGCCAGCGCCAAGGTACGGCTGGTCGAGGCCGGTCCGCGCGTGTTGTCCACCTTCCCCGAAGTACTTTCGCTGAAGGCACGCCGGCAGCTGGAAAAGCTGGGCGTGGAAGTGATGACCGGCACGCCGGTGAGCCACATCGATGGACAGGGCTTCAAGCTGGGCGACCAGTTCGTGCCCGCGCGCACCGTGGTCTGGGCCGCCGGCGTGGCCGCCTCACCGCTGGCGCGCACGCTGGACGTGCCGCTGGACCGCGCCGGTCGCGTGCAGGTGCAGCCCGACCTGACCCTGCCTGGTCACCCGGAACTGTTCGTGGCCGGCGACCTCGCTGCGCTGAACCAGGCCAACGGCAAACCGGTACCGGGCGTTGCGCCTGCCGCCAAGCAGATGGGCAAGTACGTGGCGGACGTGATTCGCGCGCGCCTGCATGGCAAGGCAGCACCCGGGCCGTTCAAGTACGCCGACTTCGGCAACCTGGCCACCATCGGCCGCATGGCCGCGATCGTGCACCTGGGCAAGCTGCAGTTGTCCGGCGTGCTGGCCTGGTGGTTCTGGCTGGCCGCGCACGTGTTCTTCCTGATCGGGTTCCGCAACCGCGTCGTGGTGCTGTTGAACTGGGCGGTGGCGTACTGGAGCTACCAGCGCAGCGCGCGGATCATCTTTGGAGATGATCAGGAAGACCGGCGGCCGAAGCGGTAGGGTGCACGTGCAATGGGGTCGGATCCCTTTCCGCAGGAAAGGGCTCTGACCCGCCCCAGCAGTAGATCCACCCCATGCGTGGATGAGTTCCCGCACCTCCCCCATCTTCAGCCACGCGTCAGCCCCCCGTGCATTTTGAGCAGCCGCAGTCAGGAATGATGGCTGTGCCTTCCGCCGCACTCATCAAGCAACATATCGAATCACCTTTCCGTTGCAACTGAAGCCCAATTCAAACGCCATGTCGATAGCACGTTCCGCGCTACCCACGACATATTCCTGTAGCCCCTGATACTTTGAATACTGCGGGCTGATGACATGGAACTTCGCATCATTCACGGGAGAGAATAAGCCCTTTCCACATAGGGCATTGCCAGGCAAACCGTACTGCGCATCGTCGACGCCGGGCACGGGGATGGAGATACTCAGTTCGAATTCCTTATCGGAAGGAAATCGCCTCGCGCGCTTGAAGATTCCAATGGCGTTGGTGTTGCGGATCGTCACGCCCACCAGCAGTCGCCATCCTTCCAAGTCAATGACGTTTACCTGTTGGATCCTGGCATTCGGAAACTGATTCACCTTGTTGGTGGCTTCAACATCATCCAGTGCACCAGCGATGTTGGGTGATTCGCTCGAAATGATAGATCTGATCTGCGATTGCATCGACGTCCTACGGGGCAACACCGGACACCAAAGTTTGCCGAAAATCGATCGATCAAACGAATCTGCCACCCCGCGCACGAAGACCTATGCCGATATGGTCTGTGGGACAGCATGTGGAGATATCTCGATTTTCAACGGTTGCAGCCATCCGACAGACCAATCGACAGCGGGCAGCCCATACGACCTGAGTGCAGATTCGAGTGCCGGAAACGACATAGATCGCAGCGCGGTCATCATCTTCGGTGATGATCAGGATGATCGGCGACCGAAGCAGTAGGGCCACGACTCTCAGGAGTTCTACGCCTGAGAGTAGATCCACGCCATGCGTGGATGAATCCCCTTGCAGGCTGCATGAGGCGCGGCCTCGCGCGGCGTGGCTCTACTGCCTCACGGGACCGCCCGGGACCCGCCGTTTCGACCATGCCCGGCAGAAATCTTCCTTCCTCGCGGTATCGGCAATCTGCGCCGCACTCCAATGCCGGGTGATCCAGATCGCCAACGCGGTGCTGCTCAGATGCCAGCGCAGCATGTCGTGCTGCGGCTGCCGCCACAGGTGGCGGCGGGCAATCCAGTAGGCCTCCCGCTCGACATCCGGCACCTTCTTCTTCATCGCATCCTTGTCGAAAAACTGCGCGGTGAAGCTCCAGGGGTTGATCGGTTGGTGCCCCATGCGCGGCTCACTGCTGCATGCCGCCACACCACTGGGCGCGCGGTCGGCGGGCTGCGGCCAGCCCTCCACCCAAGCGAGCCCAAGCAGGTACAACAGCCCCGGTAGCAGGGCAACGAAGGCCAGCAACAGCAGTAGCGCGATCCATGCACGGCCCGCAGCACGCATGCGTCACTCCGCCTTCGGCTTCGGGTACCACAGCGCGTTGACGATGACCCAGCGCTGCTCGAAGCGGCCCATGTGGAAGTAGTCGACGAACCACGGGGTTTCCAGCCGCACCGATGCGGCGTTGCCGGTCACGTCCAGCACCGTGCAGCGGCGATCCCATTGATCTTTCGGGGACTTCAACGCGCCCTGCTTCGTCAGCGCAACCAGCTCTTCCTTCGACATCCGGCGCAGGCCCAGGCGCTCGTCCGGTGTATCACCGAGCACCGCGCGCTTGGCCAGGTCCGGATGCAGGGAGCGGGCGACGCGCTGCGGGTCGGCCTCCAGCTGGCCATCCACGTAGTCATGGCAGGTGGCTTCGATGGCTGCGATCGTGGCGGCGTCGGCGGCGGGGCTTGCTGCTGCGGAAAGTGCGAACAACAGGGCAACGGTGGACATCCGGGTCTCCAGCGCTGAGGGCTGGGCGATCATGGCATGGCCGGACGCGCCCCATCCACGCATGGCGTGGATCTACTGCAACAGCCACGCCAGTTTGCGTTCGCGCGGCTGCCGCTTGAGCTCCCATTCGGCACGCGAGGCCGCTGCCCGGTCAGGGTACTCACGCACCGCCAGGACCCGCAGTGGCGGCCGCGACCGGGTGTAGCGGGCCCCCTTGCCGGCCTGGTGGGCAGCAAAACGGGCCTGCACGTCGGTGCTGATGCCGGCGTAATAGCTGCCGTCGCGGCATTCGAGCAGGTACAGGAACCACGGGCGGGAGGGCGAAACCATTGCCGGATTATGCCGTGCTGCACTGCAGCGGATATACTGGCGACCGAATGCAGGAGAGAGGCGCCGCGCTGGCGCCCGCCGAAGGCGCAGGCTCCCATGATCGCTCAGGCCGGTGGGCTGGAATCCCACCAACCATGCATTCGACTCGCCGAGCTGGAGAGAGGTCACCGGGCACGCCCGGGACGATCCGCCGAAGGGGCACGCGGCTCACGCCGCTGAACTCTCAGGCAAAAGGACAGCGGGAGCGGCACCGGTCATCGTCATCCCGTCATTGCGCAGGCAGTGGCGGTATGTGCGCATGGCCGGCCCCACCGCGCCCGGAGCCTGTCCCATGCTGCTGTCCATCATCTACCTGATCGCCATTTCCGCCGAAGCCATGACCGGTGCCCTGTCTGCCGGCCGCCGCCGCATGGACCTGTTCGGCGTGGTGATGATCGCCTGTGTCACCGCCCTCGGTGGCGGCTCGCTGCGCGACATCCTGCTTGGCCACTATCCGCTGGGCTGGGTGAAACACCCTGAGTACCTCGGCTTCACTGTGTGCGCCGCACTGATCGCCACCTGGGTGGCGCGCTGGATGCACCACTTCCGCCGCACCTTCCTGGTGCTGGACGGGCTGGGCCTGATCGCCTTCACGCTGATCGGCTGCTCGATCGCGCGCGAGGCCGGCCATGCACTGCCGATCGTGCTGATCGCCGGCATGCTCACCGGCGCCTTCGGCGGCGTGCTGCGCGACATCCTCTGCAACGAGGTGCCGTTGATCTTCCAGAAAGAGCTGTACGCCATCATCTCGCTGCTGACCGGTGCGGTGTATCTGCTGTTGCTGCACTGGGGCGTGGCCGATGCCACGGCGATCCTGTGCTGCCTGGGTGGTGGTTTCGCTGTGCGTCTGCTGGCCATCCACTACCGCTGGGAAATGCCCAAGTTCGTGTACCACGACGAAGTGCATTGAGCGGCGCGGGCCGGCACCACCGGCGGGGTGGCATGACCAAGGTCACGCGGCGACGGCCTGCGTAAACCGCTACCATTGGCGCCCCGTCGCACGCGCGACGGCATCCAGCCACGCCGCGCCTGCGGCCCCGCCAGACAATCCCCCTCCCCCGCTGCCCGTGGCCCTTCGTGGTGCCGACGGGCCCGCATGACCCTGCGTGCACGCAGGGCGCAGGATGCCCATGTCTGTCGCCGAAAACTCCCGCTCACGTCGTGCCCGCCTGCTGCTGGTCGTTGCCGGTCTTGCCCTTGTCGCTGGCCTGGCGTGGTGGCTGTGGCCGCGGGCCGAGGCGGGCAGTGGCGAAGCCGGCAGCGGCAAGACGGTGCCTGTACGCATCGCCCTTGCCAGCGCCGAGCCGCTGGTGCTGCGGATGAAGGCGGTCGGTACGGTCACTCCGCTGCACAGCGTGGTGGTGCGCAGCCGCGTGGACGGCGAACTGATGCGCCTGCATTTCCAGGAAGGTCAGCAGGTCAACGCCGGCGACCTGCTGGCACAGATCGATCCCCGCCCCTACCAAGTGAAGCTTGCGCACGCACAGGGTACGCAGCAGCAGAACCTGGCCGAGCTGGAGAATGCCGAGCGCCAGCTGCAGCGCTACCGCGAACTGCAGCGACAGAACTACGTGTCGGCACAGGAACTGAGCGACCAGCAGAGCAAGGTGCGGCAGCTGCAGGGGCGCCGCCTCAGCGACCAGGCATCGGTGGACGAAGCACGCCTGCAGTTGCAGTACACGCGCATCATCGCCCCGGTCAGCGGCCGTGTCGGCCTGCGCCGGCTGGACGTAGGCAACCTGGTGCACGCCAGCGATACCGAAGGCCTGGTCACGCTGGCGCAGACGGCGCCGATCAGCGTGCTGTTCACCGTGCCCGAGCCGGAGCTTCCCGCCCTGCTCGATGCCGTGCAGGCGCAGCCGGCGCTGGCGGTGGAAAGCTGGGACCGCGAAGAACGACGGCAGCTCGCCAGCGGCACCCTGTCCAGCGTCGACAACCGCATCGATACCGCCACCGGCACGCTGAAGCTGCGCGCGCAGTTCGACAACGCCGACCAGGCGCTGTTCCCCAACCAGTTCGTCAATGTGCGCCTGCAGCTGGGTGAGCATCCCGCGCTGCTGATTCCCGATGCCGCCGTGCAGTTCGGCAGCCGGGGCAACTACGTGCACATCGTCGACAAGGACAACAAGGCACAACGTCGCTCGGTGGTGCTTGGCCCGGCCGACGACGGACGCGTGGCGGTGCGTTCCGGCCTGGTGGCTGGTGACAAGGTGGTGATCGAAGGCATCGACGGGCTGGAAGACGGCACCGCGGTGGAGATCATCACCGAGGAGGCATCGACCAGGGCCGGCGCATGAACCTCTCGCGCGCCTTCATCCTGCGCCCGGTCGCCACCACCCTGCTGATGGTGGCGCTGCTGCTGTCCGGCGTGCTGGCCTATCGCCTGCTGCCGGTGGCGGCGCTGCCGCAGGTCGACTATCCGATCATCCAGATCACCACGCTGTACCCCGGCGCCAGCCCCGAGCTGACCACGCGCACCATCACCGCGCCGCTGGAGCGCCAGCTCGGGCAGATCCCCGGCCTGAAGCAGCTGTCGTCCACCAGTTCCGGGGGAGCGTCGGTGATCACCCTGCAGTTCGGCCTGGAGGTGTCGCTGGGCGTGGCCGAACAGGACGTGCAGGCGGCGATCAACGCCGCCGGCAGCTTCCTGCCCGGCGACCTGCCGGTGCCGCCGGTGTATCGCAAGGTCAATCCGGCCGACACGCCGATCCTGACCCTGGCGGTGACCTCGCAGGGCCTGTCACTGCCCCAGGTGCATGACCTGGTCGATACCCGCATCGCCCAGCGCTTGGCGCAGTTGCCGGGTGTGGGCCTGGTCAGCCTGGCCGGTGGCCAGCGCCCCGCCGTGCGCATTCAGGTCAATCCGGCCGCGCTGGCCGCCAACAACCTGGGCATGGACCACATCCGCACAGCGATTGCCGCAGCCAACGTCAACCTGCCCAAGGGCAGCTTCGATGGCCCGATCCGTGCGGTGATGCTCGATGCCAACGACCAGATGCGCAGCGTTGCCGAGTACCGCGCACTGGTGCTGGCCTGGCGTGAGGGCGCACCGCTGCGGCTGGGCGATGTGGCCACCATCACCGACGGCGCCGAGAACCGCCAGCTGGCGGCATGGAGCGGCACCACCCCGGCGGTGCTGGTGAACATCCAGCGCCAACCCGGCGCGAACGTCATCGCCGTGGTCGGACAGGTGCGTACGTTGCTGCCGCAGCTGCAGGCCACGCTGCCGGCCGGCGTGCAGATGACCGTGCTCAGCGACCGCACCGAATCGATCCGCGCGTCCGTGCGCGGCGTACAGAAGGAACTGGTGCTGGCCATCGCGCTGGTGGTGCTGGTCACCTGGGTATTCCTGCGCAACCTGCCGGCTACGCTGATTCCCAGCGTGGCGGTGCCGCTGTCGCTGATCGGCACATTTGCGGTGATGCTGCTGGCCGGCTATTCGCTCAACAACCTCACGCTGATGGCGTTGACCATTGCCACCGGCTTCGTGGTGGACGATGCAATCGTGATGCTGGAGAACATCGCCCGCCACTTGGAAAACGGCGAAAGCCCGCGCGAAGCGGCGCTGAAAGGTGCCAGCGAGATTGGCTTCACCCTGGTGTCGCTGACGGTCTCGTTGATCGCCGTGCTGATCCCACTGCTGTTCATGGCCGACCTGGTGGGCGCGCTGTTCCATGAGTTCGCAGTGACGCTGGCGGTGGCCATCGGCATTTCGCTGCTGGTGTCGCTGACCTTGACGCCGATGCTGTGTGCGCGGTTCCTGAAACCACATGCCAAGGGGTCAGCGCCCCACGGGGATCTGACCCCACCCGGGTCGGATCCGGTCAGGGCTCCGACCCCGAAGCGCGACGTGTTCGATCGCATCATCGCCCTCTACGACCGCCAGCTGCGCTGGGTACTGCAGCGCCAGCCACTGATGCTGTTGGCAACCGTGGCCACGCTTGCGCTGACGGTGGCGCTGTATTTCGCCGTGCCGAAGGGCTTCTTCCCGGTGCAGGATGCCGGCCTGATACAGGGCATCAGCGAAGCCCCGCAGGCGATCTCGTTCCAGGCCATGCGCGAGCGCCAGCTTGCCTTGGCCACGGCCATTGAACAGGACCCGGCCGTGGCCAGCCTGTCTTCCTACATCGGCGTGGACGGCAACAATGCCGCCCTCAACACCGGCCGCCTGCTGATCGAACTGAAGCCACACGGCGAGCGCGAGGGCGCCGACGTGGTGATGGCGCGGCTGCAACAACGCGTGGCGAGGATTCCCGGTATCACCCTGTACCTGCAACCGGTGCAGGAGCTGGGCATCGAAGACCGCATCAGCCGCAACCAGTACCAGTTCACCCTGACCACGCCGGACCTGCAGACGCTGGAAACCTGGACCCCAAAGCTGTTGCACGCGCTTCGCCAATCGCCAGCGCTGCGTGATGTGGCCAGTGACCTGCAGATGCAGGGCCGGCAGGCCAGGGTGAGCATCGACCGCGATGCCGCCACACGCCTTGGCGTGAGTGTGGAAGCGGTGGCCGACGCACTGTACGACGCCTACGGGCAACGGCAGATCTCGACCATCTTCACCCAGGCCAGCCAGTACCGGGTGGTGCTGGAGGCCGATCCGGCGCGGCAACCGGGGCCGGAGGCGATCAGCGGCCTGCGCGTGCGCAGCAGCAACGGCCAGACCGTGCCGCTGGGCGCGGTGGCGCGCGTCGAGCAGGGGCCAACGGCGCTGCTGCGCAACCATGTCGGTCAGTTCCCGGCGGCCACGCTGTCGTTCAACCTTGCGCCCGGCGCATCGCTGGGCGAAGCGGTGGATGCCGTGCATGCCGCGCAGGCACAGGTGGCATTGCCGCAGAGCATCGAGCTGCGCCTGCAGGGCGCGGCGGCGGCCTTCAGCAGTTCGCTGTCGAGCACGCTGTGGCTGATCCTGGCGGCGGTGGTGGTGATGTACATCGTGCTGGGCGTGCTCTACGAGAGCTTCATCCACCCCATCACCATTCTCTCCACCCTGCCCTCGGCGACCGTGGGCGCCCTGGCCGCGTTGTGGGTGAGCGGACGCAGCCTGGACCTGATCGCAGTGATCGGCATCGTGCTGCTGATCGGCCTGGTGAAGAAGAACGCGATCATGATGATCGACTTCGCGCTGGACGCGCAGTGCACGCGCGGCATGAGCCCGCGTGAGGCGATCCACCAGGCGGCGCTGCTGCGCTTCCGGCCGATCCTGATGACCACTCTGGCCGCGCTGTTCGGCGCGGTACCGCTGATGCTGGCCAGCGGCTCGGGCGCCGAGCTGCGGCAGCCGCTGGGCTGGGTGATGGTGGGTGGCCTGATGGTCAGCCAGGTATTGACCCTGTTCACCACGCCGGTGATCTACCTGGCCTTCGACCGGCTGCAGCGTCGCCGCGCGACAGCACCGGCAACCGCTGGCGAGGCCGGCGCATGACCCCTGTGGCACGCCTGGCACAGGCCTGCGTGCAGCGTCCGGTGGCGACCATCCTGCTGGCGGTGGCGCTGGTACTGGCCGGCCTGCTGGCGCTGCGCCTGCTGCCGGTGGCGCCGCTACCCCAGGTCGACTACCCCGCCATTGAAGTCAGCGCCAGCCTGCCTGGCGCCTCGCCCGAATCGATGGCGGCCACCGTGGCCACGCCGCTGGAGCGTGCGCTGGGCAGCCTGCCCGGCATCTCGCGCATCGACTCGGCCAGCACCCAGGGGCAGACCGAGATCGAATTGAAGTTCGTGCTCGGCCGCGACATCGACGAGGCCGCGCGCGAAGTGCAGGCCGCGATCAACCTCGCCCGCGGCCAGCTGCCCAGCGGCATGCCGGGCATGCCGCAGTACCGCAAGGTCAATCCGTCGCAGGCGCCGATCCTGGCGCTGGCGCTGACCTCCGATACGCTCTCGCCGGGACAGCTGTACGACCTGGGTTCGACCGTGCTGGCGCAGAAGCTGTCGCAGGTGCCGGGCGTGGGCGAAGTGCAGGTGGGCGGCAGCGCGCTGCCGGCGGTTCGCGTGTCGCTGGACCCCAATGCTCTCAATCACGCAGGCCTGGCACTGGAAGACGTGGCACAGGCAATCAGCCGCGCCAATGCAGTGCGCCCACTGGGTGCGGTCGCAGGCGCGCAGCAGCACTGGCAACTGGAAGCGCCGCTGCAACTGCGCCAGGCCGCGCAGTATCGCCAGCTGGCGCTGAAGGCCAGCGATGACCGCCTGCTGCGGCTGGGCGATGTCGCTGCCGTCGCCGATGGCGTCGAGGACCGCTATGCCAGTGGCTTCCACAACGAACGCCCCGCCGTGCTGCTGATCGTCAGCCGCCAGCCCGGCGCCAACATCATCGCCACCGTCGATGCCATCCAGGCGCAGTTGCCGCAGCTGCACGCCCTGCTGCCCAGCACGGTGGACATGCGCCTGGTGATGGACCGCTCGCCGGTGATCCGCGCCACCCTGCACGAAGCAGAAGTGACCCTGCTGCTGGCGATCGCGCTGGTGGTACTGGTGGTGCTCGGCTTCCTCGGCCACTGGCGCGCAGCACTGGTGCCCAGCGTGGCGATTCCGGTGGTGCTGTTCGGCACGCTGGCGTTGATCGCGCTGATGGGCTTCTCGCTCAATACGCTCTCGCTGATGGCCCTGATCGTGGCGGCGGTACTGGTGGTGGACGACGCCATCGTGGTGCTGGAGAACATCGCGCGCCATCGCGAGCTGGGCGCCGACCGCTGGCAGGCGGCGGTGCGTGGTGCATCGGAAGTAGGCGCCACCCTGCTGTCGATGAACCTGGCGCTGGCTGTTGTGTTCGTCTCTATCCTGTTCCTGGACGATTTCGTCGAGCGCCTGTTCCGCGAATTCTCGCTGACCCTGGTAGCAGCGATGACGGTGTCGGTACTGGTGGCGCTCAGCCTGGTGCCGATGCTGTGTGCGCGCCTGTTCGTCGATGACGCGCAACAACCCTCGCGCTGGCAGCGCGGCAGCAATGCGCTGTTCGAGCGCGTGCGTGGCACCTATCTGCGCACCCTGCAGGCCAGCCTGCGTCACCTGCGCTGGCCCTTGCTGGCCTTCGTGGCAGTGATCGCACTCAACGCCTGGCTGTTCCAGCAGGTACCCAAGGGCATCGTTCCGCAGCAGGACACCGCACAGCTGCGCGGCTTCGCGCGTGGCGATGACGGCCTGTCCTTCCAGGCGATGCAGCCGAAGATCGATGCCTACCGCAGACTGCTGCTGTCCGACCCGGCCATCGAGGACATCATCGGGTATATCGGTGGCAGCAACGGGGTCAACAACGCCTTCATCATGATCAAGATGAAGCCGCTGGCCGAGCGCGGTGTCTCCAGCCAGCAGGTGATCGATCGTCTGCGCGCGCGCCTGCCCAAGCTGCCCGGCGGCAATCTGTACCTGTGGGTGGACCAGGACATCCGCTTGGAAGGCGCCGGCAGCAGCGGCAAATACGAATTCCAGCTGCTGTCAGCGGACACCGCACCCTTGCGCCAGTGGGCACCGAAGGTCGCTGCTGCGCTGCGTGGCCTGCCGGAACTGGTGGACGTGGAAGCGCAGGGCGAGGCCGGCATGCGCCAGGTGATGCTGGACATCGACCGCGAGGCAGCGGCGCGCCACGGCGTGGACCTGCGCATTGTGGCCAACATGCTCAACAACGCCTTCAGCCAGCGCCAGGTCGCCACGTTGTACGACAGCCTCAACCAGTACCGGGTGGTGATGGAGCTGGACCCGAAGCACACCCAGGACCCGGGCACGCTGGCACGGCTGCAGGTGATCGATGGCAGCGGCCAGCGCATTCCACTATCGAGCATCGCCAGCTGGCGCTATGGCATGGCGCCGGACCGCGTGTATCACAGCGAGCAGTTCGCCTCGATCTGGATCGAGTTCGCGCTGGCGCCGGGCGTGGGCCTGGAACAGGCCACCCGGGCCATTGATGCGGCGATGGCCAAACTGATGCTGCCGCGCTCGGTGCAGGCCAAGCTTTCCGGCGAGGCCGGTGGCCTGGAGCAGCTGCGTTCGCGCCAGTTGTGGCTGGTACTGGGTGCGACGCTGGCGGTGTACCTGGTGCTGGGCATCCTCTACGAGAGTTTCCTGCAGCCCTTGGTGATCCTGTCCACGCTGCCGTCGGCCGGCATCGGGGCGTTGCTGGCGCTGTGGCTGTTCGGCAACGAACTGAACCTGATCGCCCTGCTCGGCCTGTTCCTGCTGGTGGGGGTGGTGATGAAGAACACGATCCTGCTGGTCGACTTCGCGCTGGCCGGCGAACGCCGCGGCCTGAGCGCGCAGGATGCGGTGATGGAAGCTGCACGACTGCGCCTGCGGCCGATCCTGATGACCTCGCTGGCGGCACTGCTGGGCACATTGCCGCTGATGCTGGCCAACGGTGAAGGCTGGGAGCTGCGGCAGCCGCTGGGCATCGCCATCGTCGGCGGGTTGCTGGTCAGCCAGTGGTTGACGCTGTACACCACGCCGGCGATGTATCTGGCGTTGGCGCGAGTACGGGCGGGGCGGTGAGCGAGGCGGCTTCATCCACGCATGGCGTGGGTCTACTGCGGCCATCGCAGGTTCGGGTCTCACGCCACCCCGGCGATGTACCTGGCGCTGTCGCACATACGCAGCGCCAGGCGCATCGCCGGTGCAGACGGGCCGGTCTCCAACTCCGACCGGCCCTGATCGCGGCCGCACCCCCGCAGGCGCTGGCCGCCATCCACACACGTGCCGCACTCAAGCGGCTTCGGACACCTTCACCTCACGGCGGGCGCGCACGGCAGCGGCAAGCCGCTCCAGCACCTGCACGGTGGTGTCCCAATCAATGCAGCCATCGGTGATGCTCTGGCCGTAGACCAGCGGCTGGCCTTCCACCAGTTCCTGGCGACCGCCGACCAGATGGCTTTCGACCATCACACCGACGATGCGCTGCTCGCCATCTTCCAGCTGGATGGCGATGTCTTCGATCACCTTCGGCTGGTTTTCGTGGTTCTTCAGGCTGTTGGCGTGGCTGGCATCGATCATCAGGCGCGTCGGCAGCTTGGCCTTGGCCAGCGCCTGGCAGGCATCGGCCACGCTGGCCGCGTCGTAGTTCGGCTGCTTGCCACCACGCAGGATCACGTGGCAATCCGGGTTGCCGGTGGTGGAGACGATGGCGGTGCCGCCCTGCTTGGTGACCGACAGGAAGTGATGCGGATTCGAGGCTGCGCCCACGGCATCGGCGGCGATCTTGACGTTGCCGTCGGTGCCGTTCTTGAAGCCGACCGGGCACGACAGCCCCGACGCAAGTTCACGATGCACCTGGCTTTCGGTGGTGCGTGCGCCGATCGCGCCCCATGCCACCAGGTCGGCGATGTACTGCGGCGAGATCACGTCGAGGAACTCGACGCCGGCCGGCAGGCCGAGCTTGTTGATGTCGCGCAGCAGGCCACGGGCGATGCGCAGGCCCTTGTCGATCTTGAAGCTGCCGTCCAGGTCCGGATCGTTGATCAGGCCCTTCCAGCCCACCGTGGTGCGCGGCTTCTCAAAGTACACGCGCATGACGATTTCCAGCTCGCCGGCCAGCGCATCGCGCAGCGGCTTCAGGCGCTGTGCGTACTCGATGGCGGCTTTCGGATCGTGGATCGAGCACGGCCCGACCACCACCGCCAGGCGGTCGTCGCGGCCATGCAGGATCTGGTGCAGGGCGGCGCGCGAAGCGCTGACGGTGTCGGAGGCTTCGTCATCGCAGGGCAGCATCGCCAGCAGCTGGGCAGGCGGTGTCAGCGGTTCGATGGTGCGGATACGCAGGTCGTCGGTGTGCGGGGGCATGGTGAGGGGTCTCTACGGAACGTTGGGGGTCCGCAGCGTGGCGACATGAAAAAAGCCGCCAGGTTCGCTGGCGGCTTTCGGGAATGCGTCTGAAGCTTTCTTCAGGGTGAGCGCAATCCTTCCTCCGCCGGGGGCTTCGGAAAGTAATACCAATAAAAGCTGGCGTGGGCTGCGTTCATGGGATCTATTGATAACACAGGGTTTTGGCGGGTGCCAACTGTTTCATCCGCAACTGCGGGCGCGGTTCAGCGGACTATCGGCCGCCATGCACTTCCACATCCAGCAGCAGCGTCTCGTGGATGTCGACCCAACGCTCCACCACGCGGTCCAGTTCCTGCCTGGCCTCATCAAGCTGTTCGGGGTTGAGCATGGACCTGGCCGTATACAGATCGGACACCAGCTGCCGCAGGGTGGCTTCCTGGATGGCCACCACCGGCCCTTCCAGGCCGGGCACCTGCAGCGCTGGACTGCTGCCCAGCGCTCCGTACAACGTCACCTGGATCTTGCTCTGCATGCTCGACTTCCCTGCGGGTGGACACGGCCGAGCGCCATCTTTACCCGGAATGGATGACACGCGCATGTGCCACGAGGGTGCCGGAATGCAGTCCGATGGGGCGATGGCGCATGGGGTCTCCCTTGAAGGTCATGGGGTTGCCGGCCGGCGGCCGGCACTACCGGGAAACGCGGGTGAACGGTACGGCGCTACAGCGAGCGCAGCGCACGCTTGCGGATGTGCGTATTGGCTGCGCTGTCGTGCGTTGACTGCCACCGTGCGCATACATCGCGCACCCATCCGGGCTGGCTCTTGCCTGCGTCGTTCAGCCAGTTGCCGACCGAGTCCTGCACATAGCGCTCGGGATCGTCAGCGAGGGCCTCCAGCAGGGGCGACGCGTGCTCGGGTTGCTGCTTGAACAGCGCAATGTGCGTGGCCCATACACCGCGGGGGCGAAGCGCCTCACAGGCGAAGCGGCGCTGATGCGGCGAGCGCTGCAGCGTCCAGGGTTGCAGCAGGGCAAGCGCTTCCAGCGGCTCGGCGACGATATCGCTGCGCAAGGCCAACCATGCCCATTCGCGCACACCGAAGTGCGCATCATCTGCCAGAGGACGCATGGCCTGCAGCTTGTCGGCCAATGCCGCCTGCGGGTCACTGCCAATCAGATAGCACGCCCATCCCCGCACGGTATCGGATGGATGCGCCTGCCTGCGCTGCACGTCGCCCTGCCCTGCCTCGCGCAGTAGCGCTGCGGCCAATGCCATGCGCTGGGTGATCCCCCTGCCTGCGGCGGCCTGCATGCGCTGTATCGAGGCCGGTGGCAAGGTTGGTGCCACCGCCTGCAGCAATGCGGCGAAATCCACTGCGAGGCACTCGGCCAGGTGCGTGCTGGATACGCTGCCCGCATTGAGTGCCTGCAGGCGTGCCGTGCCGATGGTGCCGCTCATGTGCCTGTTTCCTGGCCTGCGTCGGTGTGTCGCCAGACTTTTTCCAGCAGCAGCGACAACTGCACCTGTTCACCGGAATCAAGGCCGTTGAACAGTCCACCGATCCATTGGGTGTGCTGGTCGAACAGATCGCCGGCCAAGTGCTTGCCGCGGGCCGTCAGCACGATCTGCAGACGGCGGCCATCCTCGGCATCGTTGCGTCGCTGCAGCAGGCCGCCACGCTGCAGGCCATCGAGCAACCCGCTGATGGTGGCGCGGGTGACGCCAGCGCGCTCGGCCAACGCGTGCGGAGGCAAGGTGCCGCCAGCGCCGTGCAGCAGGAACAGCACCACGAAGCGGCCTTCGCTGAGGCCGTGCGGCGCCAGGCGTGAAGCGCAGTCACGGTCGATCGCGGTGGACAGCGAAAGCAGCTGGAAGCACAGGCGCAGCTGGGCCAGGTGGGGATCGCCGCGACGGCCAGCCTCCTGGATGAGAGCCGTGTGTTTTGCTTCAAGCATCCATCATATCCGTGATGATTAGGCACCTTATTATATTTTCGATCCCGCAGGGCGCAAGTCCGGACCGGGCTGCCGCAGGGCATGACGCGGCGCCGCCCCGGGGCCTGGATGGGGTCGACCGGCGCCGGCAGCCAAAGCTGCGGTAGCATCGCGCCACGTCCCGCCAGGAGTTCCACGCATGTGCCGTGTCGTCCTGTTGTTGCTGACGTTGTTGCCAATGGCCGTAGTCGCCGCGACACCACCGCTGCCATCGCCAGCCCGCATTGATGCCCAGGCGCAACGGCTGATGCAGGCCGCACACGCACGTGGCATGGCGCTGGCGGTGATCGACGCTGGCAAGGTGGTGCACGTGGCCGCCTATGGCGAGCGCAACGCCGCCGGCGAGCCGCTGCGTACCGACACCGTGATGTACGCCGCTTCGCTGACCAAGATGGCCTTTGGCCACCTGGTCGCGCAGCTGGCACAGGACCAGGTGATCGCGCTGGACGCCGGCATTGCCACGTATCTGGACAAGCCATTGCCGGACTACCCCGTCGATACGAAGCACTACGCCGATTACAGCGTATTGGCTGGCGACGAACGCTGGCGCCGGCTCACCCCGCGCCTGCTGCTCAATCATGGCAGCGGCTTTGCCAACTTCGCGTTTCTGGAACCGGATGGCAGGCTGCAATTCCATTTCGATCCGGGCAGCCGCTACGGCTATTCCGGCGAAGGCTTGATCCTGCTGCAGTTCGTGCTCGAACGTGGACGCCTTGGCCAGGACGTCGGCGCGCTGATGCAGCGCCGCGTGTTCGACCGCTTCGGCATGCCCCGCACCAGCATGATGTGGCGCGGGGATTTCGCCACCAACCTGGCCGACGGCTGGACCGCCGATGGCACGCCCGAGCCGCATGACGAGCGCAGCCGGGTGCGGGCCGCCGGCTCGATGGATACCACCATCGCCGACATGGCCAACTTCGCAGCGGGCTATGTGCGCGGCGAAGGCCTTTCAGCGGCGATGCGGCAGGAGCTGGTACGTCCGCAGCTGCCGATCACCACGGCCAGCCAGTTTCCGACCCTGCAGGCGGAACTGCCGGTAGCGGAGCGGCGCAGGGACCTGGCAGCCGGCCTGGGCGTGGTCACCTTCCGCGGGCCGCAGGGGCCCGGCTTCTACAAGGGTGGCCACGATGATGCGGTGGGCAACACCCTGGTGTGCATCGAGCAGGGCCAGCGCTGCGTGGTGATGCTGGGCAACGATGTCCGCGCCGAGGCGGCGTTTCCGGCACTGGTGGCGTTCGTGCTGGGCGATACCGGAGTGCCGTGGGACTGGGAGTACGGCGCGGAGAAGGTGTTCGTGCGCTGACGCCATCCACGCATGGCATGGATCTACTGGCGTGGACCGATGGGCATGGATTCATTGGCATGGATTCATTGGCATGGACCCATTGCTGTGAACCCATTGGCGGCAACACGCCACCCACAAAAAAACCCCGCCTTGCGGCGGGGTTTTTTCATTGCAGCAGTGCAGCGGACCTTAGAAGTCCATGCCGCCCATGCCACCCATGCCGCCCATGCCACCAGCGCCACCCATGGCCGGCTCGTCCTTCTTCGGAGCGTCGGCAACCATGGCTTCGGTGGTGATCATCAGGCCAGCGATCGAGGCTGCGTTCTGCAGCGCCGAACGGGTCACCTTGGTCGGGTCCAGGATGCCGAACTGCAGCATGTCGCCGAACTCGCCGGTAGCGGCGTTGTAGCCGAAGCTGCCGGTGCCTTCCTTGACCTTGTTGACGATGACCGACGGCTCTTCACCGGCGTTGGCAACGATTTCGCGCAGCGGGGCTTCCATCGCGCGCAGGGCGATCTGGATGCCGTGGTTCTGGTCTTCGTTGGCACCCTTCAGGCCAGCCAGTGCGGAGACCGCACGGACCAGGGCAACGCCGCCGCCCGGAACCACGCCTTCTTCAACGGCCGCACGGGTCGCGTGCAGGGCGTCGTCGACGCGATCCTTCTTTTCCTTCATTTCGATTTCGGTCGACGCGCCGACCTTGATCACTGCAACGCCACCGGCCAGCTTGGCCACGCGCTCCTGCAGCTTCTCGCGGTCGTAGTCCGAGGAGGTGTCTTCGATCTGGGTCTTGATCTGCGCAACGCGCGAATCGACCGCAGCCTTGTCACCCACGCCATCGATGATGGTGGTGTTTTCCTTGGAGACCTGCACCTTCTTGGCGCGGCCCAGGTCCTTGATGGTGGCCTTTTCCAGCGACAGGCCGACTTCCTCGGAGATCACGGTGCCGCCAGTCAGCACGGCCATGTCTTCCAGCATCGCCTTGCGACGGTCGCCAAAGCCCGGAGCCTTGACGGCCACGACCTTGACGATGCCGCGGATGGTGTTGACCACCAGGGTCGCCAGCGCTTCGCCTTCGACTTCCTCGGCAACGATCAGCAGCGGCTTGCCAGCCTTGGCGACGCCTTCCAGCACCGGCAGCAGGTCACGGACGTTGGAGATCTTCTTGTCGTGCAGCAGGATGTACGGGTCATCCAGGTCAGCGGTCTGCGACTGCTGGTTGTTGATGAAGTACGGGGACAGGTAGCCGCGGTCGAACTGCATGCCCTTGACCACGTCCAGCTCGTTGTCCAGGCCCGAGCCTTCTTCAACGGTGATTACGCCTTCCTTGCCGACTTCCTTCATCGCGTTGGCGATGATCTGGCCGATCGACTCGTCCGAGTTGGCCGAGATCGTGCCGACCTGGGCAATGGCCTTGTCGTCAGCGGTCGGCTTGGAGATGTTCTTCAGCTCGGCGACGGCAGCCACGACGGCCTTGTCGATACCGCGCTTGAGGTCCATCGGGTTCATGCCGGCAGCAACGGCCTTGGCGCCTTCGCGGATCAGGGCCTGGGCCAGCACGGTGGCGGTGGTGGTGCCGTCGCCGGCGTCGTCGTTGGTACGCGAGGCGACTTCCTTCACCATCTGCGCGCCCATGTTCTCGAACTTGTCAGCCAGTTCGATTTCCTTGGCGACGGACACGCCGTCCTTGGTGATGGTCGGGGCGCCGAAGCTCTTCTCGAGCACGACGTTGCGGCCCTTCGGGCCCAGGGTGGCCTTGACGGCATTGGCGAGAACGTTGACGCCGCGCACCATGCGCGAACGGGCGTCTTCACCGAAACGAATATCCTTGGCAGCCATTGCGTTTACCTCATTGGTAGCGCCGGGCCATGCCCGGCGGCTGGGTGTTGGAATCAGGGGATGAAGCAGGTCGCGCCGACGCTCAGCCGATGACGGCGAGCACGTCGTCTTCGCGCAGGACCTTGTACTCGACGCCTTCGCTCTTGTACGAGCTGCCGGCGTACTGGCCGTAGATGACCTTGTCACCGACCTTCAGCGACGGAGCGCGCACGTTGCCGTTGTCCAGCGGCTTGCCCGGGCCCACGGCCACGACTTCACCCTTGGTGGACTTTTCCTTGGCGGAGTCCGGGATCAGGATGCCACCGGCGGAAACTTCGTCGGCTTCGATCGGCTTGACCACAACGCGGTCGTGCAGCGGCTTGATGCTCATGTGGGACCTCTTAAGTTATTGATTGGTCTGAAAAAGTCCGGCGATGTTAGCACTCGCACCAGGCGACTGCCAGCAACGCGCGTGAAAAAGCCCGACAGGTCGGGAGCACGACAGAGATGGAGACCTCCGGAGGCCTTTCAAGGCCCGCCCCCGAAATTTTTCCCGGCGGCCCGGCGGCACTCCTTCCCTGCGCGGACGCCTTTATAGGGATGCGTCGCGGCAAGCCAAGGGGGAATTGGCCACCATTTGGTGACCGCCGTCGCACTGTCAGATATCTGGCGTTCATTTACGACAAAGTGTCACCGGATCGGCTTTAGGGTGGCCCGGCATTCCCAATCACAAGGAGTAGTCGATGCGATTGCTGTCCCCGCTCGCCGCCGCCTGCCTGCTGGCCCTGGCTGCCGCGCCGGCCCAGGCCGAGGTCTTCATCAACGAACTGCACTACGACGACAGCACCGCTGCCGGTGACGTCGGCGAAGCCATCGAAGTGGTCGCCACCGCCGGCGAAGACCTGTCCGGCTACCGCCTGTACCTCTACAACGGCAGCAACCCGTCGGCCGCCACGGTCTACGCCAACAACGCGGTGCCGGCCGGAACCGCGGCCAGCTGCGGCAGCGCCACCCTGGCGGTGGTCACCTACCCCAGCAACGGCCTGCAGAACGGTGCCAACGACGGCATCGCCCTGGTCGACGCCAGCGGCAAGGTGGTCCAGTTCCTCAGCTACGAGGGCGCGATCACCGCCTCCGGCGGCCCCGCCGCCGGCATGACCAGCCAGAACATTCCGGTTGCCGAAACCAACAGCACCGTAGCGGGCACCTCGCTGCAGCTGACCGGCAGCGGCAGCCAGTACGCGCACTTCACCTGGGCCGAATCGGCCAGGCAGACCTTCGGCAGCTGCAACAACAACCAGACCTTCAGCGGCGGTGGCACCCCGGGCCCGAACACGCCGCCGTCGGTGTCCTCCACCACGCCGGCACAGGGCAGCAGCACCTTCCCTGCCGCCGCCGACCTGGAAGTGGTGTTCAGCGAGACGGTCAACCTCGCCAGCGGCGCCTTCGCACTGACCTGCGGCACTTCGGGCAGCGTGCCGCTGACCTGGCCGGCCAGCGGCAAGAGCGTGAAGCTGTCGACCAACACCGCGCTGGTCGCCGGTGAAGCCTGCCGCTTCGACATCCGTGCCGCACGCATCACCGATGCGCAGGGTGCCCGCCCGGCGACCGACAGCCGCATCGCCTTCACCGTGGCCACCACCACCGGCAATCCGGACCCGGGCAATCCCGGCGGACCGGCCGGTTACTACTCGAAGGTCAACACCAGCAGCCCCAGCCAGCTGCGCTGCTCGCTGCACGCCACCATCAAGGGCCACACCGCGTATCCGTACAGTGGCTCGGGCACCAGCACCTGGACCATCCTGGAGATCGCCGACGAAGATCCGAACAACAGCGGCCGGATCCTCGATGCCTACCGCAACCACAGCTTCGCCAAGGTGACCGACCGTGCAGGCAGTGGCGGTGGACTGAAGTACAACCGCGAGCACACCTGGCCGAACTCGCTGGGCTTTGCCAGCACCACCGGTGACAAGGGCCTGCCGTACGCGCCCTACACCGACACCCACATGCTGTACCTGACCGACGCACAGTGGAATGCCGACCGCGGCAACAAGCCGTTCGGCAAGTGCGATGCCAACTGCGGCGAGCGTGCCACCGAAGCCAACAACGGCCACGGCGGTGGCAGCGGTGGCTACCCGGGCAATTCGAACTGGGTGCGTACACCGGATGGCAATGCCGGTACCTTCGAGGTGTGGGGCCATCGCAAGGGCGACATGGCACGCGCGGTGATGTACATGGCAATCCGCTATGAAGGTGGCAAGGATGCGGCCACCGGCCAGTCCGAACCGGACCTGGAACTGACCGACGACCGCAGCAAGATCGTCAAGACCAGCAGCTCGCCGGCCTACATGGGCCTGCTGTCGACCCTGATCGACTGGCACCTGTCCGATCCGCCGGATGCCGCCGAGCAGGCGCGAAATGACGTGATCTACTCGTTCCAGGGCAACCGCAACCCCTTCATCGACCACCCCGAGTGGGCCACCCCGGGCCTGTTCACCTCGGCCAAGCCGGCCACCTGCCAGCTGGCCAACTGACCGCGCAACGCTGCGGTCCACTGCCGTCGCCGGGCCCTGCCCCGGCGACGGCCCTATACTCGACGGTCATGTCGACCGTCGATCCCGTCCTGCTGCTGTTGACCACCTGCCCGGACCGGGCCAGTGCCGAGCGCATCGCGCATGCGCTGGTCGCCGAGCATCTGGCTGCCTGCGTGACCCGCCTGGACGGCGCTCAGTCGACCTACCGCTGGCAGGGTGAGGTCACCACCGACGCCGAGCTGCAGCTGCTGGTGAAGACCACCGCGAGCCGTGTCGATGAAGCCATCGCCCGGATCGTCGAACTGCATCCGTATGAACTCCCGGAGTGCATCGCGGTCGAAACCCGGGCCGGCCTGCCGGCGTATCTGGACTGGATCCGGGCACAGACCCGGGAGGACACTGATTGAAGACTCTGTTTGCGCGTGGCGCCGCCTTGTGCGCTCTGTTGTGGCTTTCATTGCCGGCCTTCGCGCTGGATGAGAAGGATCTGCTGCCGGTGGACCAGGCGTTCGCGCTGACCGCCAGCGCGCCCGAGCGTGGCCAGATCCAACTGCAGTTCAAGATCGCCCCGGGCTACTACCTGTATCGCCACCGCACCACGGTGAAGGCCGATCCGGCGTTCAACGCCGCTGCGCTGCAGATGCCCTCAGGCAAGAAGCACCACGACGATTTCTTCGGTGAGGTGGAGACCTACCGCGAGCGCCTGCAGGCCACCCTGCCCGGCGCGCCCACCGATGCCGCCGGCACCATCAGCCTGGAAGTGCGTTACCAGGGCTGCGCCGATGCTGGTGTGTGCTACCCGCCGCAGAAGCGCGTGGTGCAGGTGACCCTGCCCGGTGCAGGCGGTGCGGCGGCCACGCTGCCGACCGCACGCGCCACCGGCGCCAGTGCATTCAACAACCCGCTGGCCGGCGCCGGCAGTGGCGGTGGCCTGCGACTGCCGGGCACCAGCAACAGCCAGGCACTGCCGCTGCCGTCGGATCAGGCATTCGGCTTCGATGCCATCGCCAGCGATGGCAACACCCTGCTGCTGCGCTTCAGCCCGGCACCGGGCTATTACCTGTATCGCGACCGCACCTCGCTGAAGCTGGAAGGCAGCGCCGGGGTACTGGCCGACAAGCCGCGCTGGCCGGCGGCGCAGTCGCACCGCGACGAGCACTTCGGTGATGTGGCGGTCTATTTCAACCAGGTGGAAGTGCCGGTGCCGCTGCGCCGCAGCCGCGCCGAGGCGGTCGACAGCACGCTGGTGGTGACCTTCCAGGGTTGCCAGACCGATGGCATCTGCTACCCGCCGATGACCCGCCGGGTGAAGTTGTCGATCCCCGCCGGCAAGGCCAACGCCACCAGTGATGCACCTGCCGCACGCGACGAAGTGATTCGTTCGCTGCCGGCTTCGGCCACTGCCGGCACCCGCGAGGGCGCCAACGGCACACCGCTGCGCCTGCTTCCGACCGTGCCCAACGACGCGCCGGCCGCCACGGGTGGTGCCGACGCCAGCAGCGGCTCGCGCGATGCCTTCGCCGCCGACGCGCAGCAGGACAATGCGCTGCGTACCAAGGCTCCGAGCCGCGTACCGAAAACCGACAGCTCGCTGCTGTGGGTACTGCTGCTGGCACTGGGCGGTGGCCTGGTGCTGAATCTGATGCCCTGCGTGCTGCCGATCCTGTCGCTGAAAGTGCTGAGCCTGGCGCAGAGCGGTGAAAGCCCCGAGCGCGCCCGCAGCCATGCCATGTGGTACACGCTGGGCGTGCTGGTCGCCTTCGCGGTGATCGGCGCGCTGATGGTCGGCCTGCGCATGCTCGGCAATGCGGTCGGCATCGGTTTCCAGCTGCAGCATCCCGGCGTGGTCGCGGCGTTGGCCTACATCATGTTCGCGGTGGGCCTGAGCCTGTCCGGCGTGTTCACCATGGGCGGCGGCATCGGCAACTTCGGCCAGTCGCTGGCGCGACGCAGTGGCCCGGCCGGCGATTTCTTCACCGGCGTGCTGGCCTGCGTGGTCGGCAGTGCCTGCGTGGGACCGTTCTTCGGCCCGGCGGTGGCCTATGCCTTCGTTGCACCGCCGGTGGCGGCGATGCTGGTGTTCCTGTTCCTCGGCCTGGGCCTGGCCCTGCCGTTCCTGCTGATCGGCTTCGTGCCGGCGCTGGCCCGTCGCCTGCCCAAGCCGGGCCAGTGGATGGAAACCCTCAAGCACGTGCTGGCCTTCCCGATGTACGCCGCCGCGTTGTGGCTGCTGTGGGTGCTGGGCAAGCAGCGCGGCGTGGATGGCATGGCGCTGGCGCTGGGTGGCCTGCTGCTGCTCACCGGCGGCCTGTGGTTGTTCGAGCGCAGCCGCTGGCGCAGCCAGCGCGCGGCCGGGCTGCTGGGCGTGCTGCTGGTGATCGCCGCGCTGGTGCCGGTGTGGGCGGTGACCCAGCTGGCACCGCCGGCGCGTGCCGCGCAGGCGAGCAGCGAGAACGTGGTGGATTATTCGCCGCAGATGCTGGACCGCCTGCGCGCCGACAACCGCGTGGTGTTCGTCAACATGACCGCCGACTGGTGCGTGAGCTGCAAGGCCAACGAGCGCGCGGTGCTGTCGCGCCCGGAGTTCAAGGAACTGCTCAAGCGCACCAACGCGGTGTACATGCGTGGCGACTACACCAATGTCGACCCGCAGATCACCGCGTTCCTGGATGAGCACAAGGCCGTGGGCGTGCCGCTGTACGTGGTGTACGGCCCCGGCGCCCCGCCGACGGTGCTGCCGACCCTGCTGACGCAGGCGCTGGTGGAAGAAGCACTGCTGCGCACCGCGCGATGAAGTGGCAACGGCCAGCGCTGCTGTGGACAGCAGTGCTGGCTGCCGGTCTTGGCCTGTGGGCCGGCAACCGGCTGGCGCCGGAGCCGGCGACGGAAGCTGCAGCGCCTGTTGCGGTATCGCCGCCGGCGCTGCCGATGCTGCGGCCCGGTGATCCGCTGCCGGCGCTGGTGCTTGCCGATGCTGAAGGTCACGCGCTGGATATCCGCGAACGCTTCAAGGGCCGGCCATTGCTGGTCAATGTGTGGGCCAGCTGGTGCGGCCCCTGCGTGGAAGAGATGCCCGAACTGGCCCGCTTTGCCGAGGGCCAGGACGCACACGGCGTGCAGGTGTTGGGCCTGGCACTGGATACGCCGGACGGCGTGCGTGATTTCCTGCAGCGAGTGCCAGTGGACTATCCCATCGTGCTCGATACCCCCGGCCCACGCGATGCCAGCGTGCAGTTGGGCAACGCGCGGGGTCTGCTGCCCTACAGCGTGTTGTTCGACGCACAGGGACGGATGGTGAAGGCCAAGCTCGGACCGTTCGCGCACGGCGAAATCGAAGGCTGGGCGAAGTAGGTCGGCAGGGCTGCGCCCTGCACCTGCGGATGCTTTCAGGCAACAGCAACAGCAACAGCCGAAGCAACGGCCAAAGCGGCATTGCGTGGGATGGCGGGGCGGTGTCGGAGTGCAGGGACGCCGCAAGTACGTCCTTGTAGGCTTGGCAGCCGCTTGCTCGTGTGCGCTGTCCTGCGCACACGGCAAGACCGGGGTTGGGCGTCCTGCCCAGCCCGCCCGAGGCATGCCTCGGGCCCATACGGCTGACACCCCGCACTCCGACACCGCCCCACCTCTGACAGATTTCCGGCGTCTGATGGATCCACCTCGTGCGTGGATGAATCTCTGTCAGATATCGACATCACTCTGGGGTCAGATCCGTTTTCCGTAGGAAAACGGATCTGACCCCAAGAGCCGTCCCGGCAGATCGCGGAAAACTGTCGAAGACGGGGTGGGTCCGGTTGCGGGGGTGTCCGCGGCATGGATGCCGCGGCCAAGCCCCCAAGGACGGGTTTACGGCGTCCCCCGCAACCGGACCCACCCCGCCCACCCTCAGGAAGCCCGCTTTTGATTCGGCTGTAGCTTCGGCTGTTGCTGTTGAGGTTGCCGGCCAGCGGCCGGCACTACCGCTTCGGCGGGTGCAGGGCGCAGCCCTGCCGGCAAACCCTCCTTGACCGCAGCGGCCCGCGACCCGGAGAATTACGAGATTAATTCTCATTTGCTGTTGCGCAGGATGCGGGCGGCAGCCTCGACGGCCCTCGATCCCGATGTTCAAGAACGTCCTCTTCCAACTGCACTGGCTGCTGGGCATCAGCGCGGGTGCCATCCTGGCCGTGATGGGCCTGAGCGGTGCAGTCCTGTCGTTCGAGGATGAACTGCTGCGCGCGGCCAATCCCGGCTTCGCCGAGATCTCCGAGCACCATGCCGACAACCAGCAGCCGCTCGCCCTGAGCGAGCTGGTGCCGTTGCTGCGGGCAGGCAGCGAGCGGCCGCTGCAGCGCCTGCGGGTGGATGCCAGCGGCCAGCGGCCGTCGGTGGCACGCTTTGCCGGCGGCAAGGATCACTGGGTCTATTTCGACCCCTACAGCGGCGAGCGCTTCAGCGCGCTGCGTGGACAGGCCTTCTTCGATTTCGTCGAAGACCTGCACCGCCACATGGTCGCCGGTGAACGCGGCTCGTGGATCACCGGCAGCTGTGCGATCGCGCTGTTGTTCTTCACCCTGTCCGGGCTGTACCTGCGCTGGCCACGCCGCTGGTGGCACTGGCGCAGCTGGCTGGCGGTGGAATGGGCGCGCAAGGGCCGGGGCTTCCTGTGGAGCCTGCATTCGGTGATCGGCACCTGGGTGCTGCTGATCTACCTGATGAGCGCACTGACCGGGTTGTGGTGGTCGTTCGACTGGTATCGCAACGGACTGACCCAGCTGCTGGGTGTTGCGCCTCCCGCCAAGCACAAGGTCGCCACGGATCAGCCCCTGGATCTGCACAGGGTCGAGGCCACGCTGTATGCACTGCCCGGCGTGCGCCAGGGCTTCATCGACCTGCGCCTGCCGGAGAAGCCCGGTCAAGCGCTCAACGTACGGGTGATGTCGGCGGAACCCGCACAACGGGGCGGCCATCACGACCGCGCACATGACCTGCTGCAGCTCGATCCGGCCACCGGCGCGGTCCTCGACGCGCGCCCCTACGCGCGCCAGGGTGCCGGCGGCCAGCTCACCACCAGCATGTTCGCCCTGCACTCGGGCAGCTTCTTCGGCATGCCCGGGCGCATCGTGGTGATGCTCAGCAGCCTGGGCATGTGCCTGTTCTTCGTTACCGGCTGGCTGTTGTACCTGGACCGCCGCCGCGGCCAGCGTGCCGCCCGCGCGCTGCGGCAGACCGTGCCGGCAGCAGCACCCCATGCCGCGGGCACGCCGTGGCTGGTGGTGCATGCCAGCCAGAGCGGCCTGGCCGAACAGTTGGCCTGGCGTGCGGCGGCGCAGCTGCAGGCGGCCGGCCACGCGGTGCAGGTACTGCCGCTTGCGCGCGTGACTGCCGCGCAGCTGCAGGCCACCACGCAAGCGCTGTTCGTGCTCAGCACCTTCGGTGATGGCGAACCACCGGACAACGCACGGCGCAGCGCGCGCCAGTTGCTGGCACAGCGTCCGGACCTTTCCGGGCTGCGTTACGGCATGCTCGCGCTGGGTGATCACCAGTACGCGCAGTTCTGTGGGTTCGGCGTGCAGATCGACGACTGGTTGACGCGCTCGGGCGCGCAACCCTTGTTCGCCCGCATCGACGTCGATGCTGCTTCGGTGGGGGCGCTGCGCCAGTGGCAGCTGCAGCTGACCGGACTGACTGGCATCGACACCGACGACAGCGTGTTGCCGGCCGCCACAGTGATGCACGGCTGGCGCCTGCTCGGCCGCACCCTGCTCAACGCTGGCAGCGTCGGCGGCCAGATCTGGAAGATCCGCCTGGCACCGCCGGCCGATGTCGATTGGCAGGCCGGCGACATCCTGCACATCGCGCCCCGCCACGACGCGATGCATGCCAGCGCGGTACTGCGCGCGCATGGCCTGGATCCCCAGCAGCCACAGCTGATCGATGGCGTTGCGAAGACCCTGCTGGAACTGGCCAGCGAACGCCTGCTGCCCGAACCCGGCCGTGCGTTGCAGGTGCAGGATGCAGGCCTGTGGTTGTCGGGCCTGCCGTCACTGCCTGGGCGTGAGTACTCCATCGCCTCATGCGGCGCCGATGGCGAAGTGGAGCTGGTGGTGCGGTTGGTCCACGACGCAGCAGGCCGCGCCGGACTGGGCTCGGGCTGGCTGGCCCTGCATGCGCCGCTGGACGGTGCGATAGCGGCCCGCGTGCATCGCAACCCGGGCTTCCATCGGCAGCCGGGCGCGCCGATGCTGCTGATCGGCAACGGCACGGGCATCGCCGGCCTGCGCAGCCTGCTGCGCGAAGCCGCGCACCAGGGCGAGCACGGTCACTGGCTGCTGTTCGGCGAGCGTCAGCGCGCGCACGATTTCCTGTTCGCCGACGAGATCATCCAGTGGCAGGCTGACGGGCATCTGCTGCGCTTGGATCAGGCCTATTCGCGTGATGTGGACGATGGCAGCTACGTACAGCATCGATTGCGCGCTGCGACAGATGAACTGCAGGCGTGGTTGGCACGAGGTGCAGTGATCCATGTGTGTGGATCGCTGCACGGCATGGCCGAAGGCGTGGACCAGGTGCTGCGCGAGGCACTGGGCGATGAAAGGGTGGAACTGCTGCTGGAGAACGGGCGCTACCGGCGCGACGTGTATTGAATCCGTTCGCCGGGCATGGCCCGGCGCTACCCGTCATGGGTTTCAACGGTAGCGCCGGGCCATGCCCGGCGAAGGCGATCAGGCCATCACGCCGCCGCCCGCGACCGGCGCTCGGGCTGCAGCCGGAACGCGGCCACCGCTTCGGCCAGCGCCCGCACCTGGGTCTGCATCTGCGCAGTCGACGCGCCGGCCTCTTCCACCAGGCTCGCATTGCGCTGCGTGCTGGCCTCCATCTGTACGACGGTCTGGTTTACCTGGGCAATGCCCGCATGCTGTTCGTGCGAGGCACTGCGGATACCGGCCAGCAGGCCGGCCAACTGCTGCACGCTGCTGACGATCTCGTCCATCGTCGTACCCGCCTGCTCGGCCTGCGTACTGCCCTGGTCGACCCGCGTCACCGAATCCTCGATCAGCCCCTTGATCTGCTTGGCCGCATCAGCACTGCGCTGGGCCAGCAAGCGCACTTCGGCCGCCACCACCGCGAAGCTTCGGCCCTGCTCGCCTGCACGCGCGGCCTCCACTGCCGCGTTGAGGGCCAGGATATTGGTCTGGAAAGCGATGCCATCGATCAGCTGGATGATGTCACCGATGCGCCGCGACGCCGCACTGATGCCCTGCATGGTGGCCACCACCTGGCCGACCGCAGTGCCGCCGCGCTCGGCAACCCGGGCGGCCTCACGTACCAGTCCATCGGCGCGCTCCGTCGCATCGGCGTTGCGGCCGACGGTATCGGTCAGTTCATGCATCGATGCAGCGGTTTCTTCCAGGTTGGCGGCCTGCTGTTCCGTGCGCTGGGAAAGATCGTGATGGCCGGCAACGATTTCACCCACCCCCACATCCAGGCGGACGGTGGCCTGCTGGATGCGGGTGACGATGTGGCCCAGCTGCGCGACGGTGGCGTTGGCATCGTCACGCATGCGGGCGAACACGCCCTGCAGGTCGCCCTCCAGGCGCACGCTCAGGTCGCCGCGTGCCAGTGCGGCCAGCAGCGCCTGCAGATCGCCGAGGTTGGCCTCGAAGGTGGACAGCAGGCGATTGATGCTGGTCGACAGCGTGCGCACGAAGCCCTGCTTGCCCTCCAGTACGATGCGCCCCTGCAGCTCGCCATGGGCCGCCGCGTCGACCAGCGCCGCCACTTCGGTTTCCAGCAGTGTCTCCAGCGCGCGGCTGCGCCATTCCACTGCCACGCCGAGGAAGTGGTCGTCCTCGACGATGGCGTTGGCGATCAGCTGGTAGCGGGTGCCGGCGTGGCCGATCTCGCGCTCTTCGCGCTGACGGACACCAATCAGCCCCGCCAGTACCGGGTGCAGGCGGACCGCGTCGCTGCCAAGCAACGTCTCTGCGGGAAGATCCAGCAGCTGCAGCAGCGCTGGATTGGCGTAGGCCACCTGCCCTTCCGCGTCGACCACCATCAAGCCGGTCTGCGCGCTGTCCAGCGCTTGCCGCACGCGCGTATTACCGCGCGCAACCGCGCGCTCGGTTTCGATCCGCGCACGCAGGCGTTGCTGCATGTCGACCAGGCACTGCGCAAGCTGGCCGATCTCATCGTTGGCGTTGTGCACGCGCAGCGTGGTGTCGAGCCGATCATCGGCGATATCGCCAGCGAAACGCAGGGTGTCCTGGATCGGTCGACGCACCGCGCGGACGACCAGCACCAGGCTGGTGATCAGCACACCGGCCACCAGCAGCAGGGTGGCCACAAACAGCACGCTGGCCATCCGTGCGCCCGACTGCTGACGAAGCTGCGCCTGGGCCAGTGCCGCAGTCTGTGCCTGCTGGAATGCGGCCAGTGCCGGGCCCACGGCTGCCGCCGTCTCGAGCAGCGACTGTGCTTCCACGTCCAGGCCGACACGCGCGGCGGTATAGCCCAGCAGCGCGGCCTGGTAGGCCTCCATGCCCGTGCGCACGTGCTCCTGCACCTCGGCTGGCAGGCCCGCCAATGCCAGATCGAAGGGCAGCTTTTCTTCGCTGGCACGATCGGCGTGGGTGGAATCGCCATCGAGCAGCAGCAGCGCTTCCTGGCGCCGCATCCGCTGCACATGCAGGGAAAGCGCAGGGCGCTCCAGCGCGTCCACCTGTGCCTGCAGTGCGTCGGCGGACTGCTGCAGCTGCGCGGCCAGGCCTGCGTCGCCGCGCCCCATCTCATCCACCCGCTCGAACAACGCGGCGATGCCCTGTGAGAATGCGTCGACGGCTTCAGTCATCGCCTGCAGCACCTTGCGCCGACCCGCATCCATCGGCATTGCACGCAACGCCTGCAGATCCTGCTTCAACATCCGTTGCGTGGCCAGCAACTGGCTGCGGTCGGCATCGTCGAAACTTCGCGCATACTGGGTCTGCAGGCGCCGGGCCTCGGCCACCCGCGCTGCCAGCGAAGCGACGCGGTCACTGCCCTGCTGGTAGCTGGCCTGATCGCGCGCCGCCTGCTTGCTCGCATGGCTGGTCCAGGCATGGACGGCGGCAATGGCCACCAGGCCCAGGCTGCAGACCAGCAGGGTCGCCTTGAGCTTGTCGGCGACGCTCAGCCGATGGGGCTGCAACCAGCGCAGCAGGCCAGGGAAACGCGAACGCAACCCGGCAACGCGGCTACGCAGGGACCGAAGGTGGGGAACGACGGCCGACATGACAGACTCCAGGCGGAAGGACGCACCTGTATCGACCGGTTGCAGCAGAACTTTAGCCCCGGATTGATTCCTGCCACGAGCGGCGGGCAGTTGTCGCTGTTGTACCGGCCGCAGACGACCGGGGGATGACACCGGCGGGATGCGCTTGACCTCAACCCCGGTTGCGGTATCACAGTGGAGCCCCCCGCCCGTGATGCCTGCCATGCCCATCGACGTCCCCCGCTACCTGCAGCGCCTGCAGCTGGATGCCCCACCCCCGCTCACCCTGGCCGGGCTGACCCTGCTGCAGCAGCGCCACAACGCCCTGCTGCCGTTCGAGACCCTGACCAGCCTGCTGCGCGACGCGGTGGCAATCGACCTGGACAGCGTCCAGCACAAGCTGCTGCACGCGCAGCGCGGCGGTTACTGCTTCGAACTCAATGGCGCGTTCCTGGCGCTGCTGCAGGCCTTGGGCTTCGATGCGCAGCCACTGAGTGCACGCGTGCTGCTGTCGGCCACCGAGGGCGAGCTGACTGCGCGTACGCATCTGCTCCTGCGGGTGCGTCTGCAGGAAGAGGATTGGCTGGTCGATACCGGCTTCGGCAGCCTGACCCCGACCGTACCGCTGCGCCTGCACGAGACCGCAGTGCAGGACACACCGCACGAGCGTTACCGCGTGCGGACGCTGGATGATGGCGACTTCATGCTCGCCGCCGAGGCGGGGGATGGCTGGCGGGCGCTGTACCGCTTCGACCTGCAGCCACCGGCGCCGATCGACAACGAGGTAGGCAACTGGTACGTGTGCACGCATCCGCAGTCGAGCTTTCCCGGCCAGCTGCGTGCATCACTGACCGGGCCGGATTGGCGACGCACCATCGGCAGCGGCAACTACACCGAATACCGCCCGGGCCAGGCGCCGGCCAAGCGCCCGCTGCGTGATGTGCAGGACGTGCGCGAGGTGCTGCAGCAGGGCTTCGGCATGCGCCTCCCCGACGATCCGCGGTTGGATCCGGCCATCGCCGACTGGCTGCAGCGATCACGGGCCACCTCCGTGTAGCGCCGCGCCATGTTCGGCTGCCGTCCTTGCCGCTATGGGTTGACGGGTGCCTGCAAGGCAATCCGGTTGCCCTCGCTGTCGCGGATCTCGGCCACCCGCCAGCCACCGGCCTCGGCCGGGCCAAAGCACAGCACCGCGCCGGCCTGCAGGGCACGCTGCAGGCTCCGGTCCACATCGTCCACGCCCAGGTAGATGCGCGGGCCGTGCTCCGACGGCACGTAGTCGGTGCCGTGCACCAGCGCCATGCTGGCACCTGCGGCGGCGTCGTTGAACGACAGGTAGGCCATCCGGCAGTCATGCAGGTCGATCGGCGCTTCGATGCGTACCTGCAGCCAGTGCTCGTAGAACATCACGGCGCGTTCGAGATCGGCGACCGGAACTTCAACATGCAGGATGGGATTCATGGTGATCGTGCTCGGCGTGCAGGTTGATGAAAGGCAGCATCGCAGCCCTGTGCACTGCACGATACGGGCCCGACTGGCATGCTGGACAGCCTGCCACCGTACCGGAAACGCCCATGTCCCTGGCCGATCACCGTCATGCCCTGGCCCCGTTGGGCCACCTGCGCGTTGCCATCAACCTGGGCAACCCGGTGCTGGCCCAGGGCGACGCCAATTCACCACATGGGCCGTCGGTGGAACTGGCCACCGCGCTGGCACAGCGGCTGGGTGTGCAGGCACGCTTCAGTTGCCACGACGCGGCCGCGTCGGTGGTTGCAGCGGCGAGCGACGATGCATGGGATCTGGCCTTCCTGGCGGTGGACCCGGCACGTGCCGACCGCATTGCCTTCAGCGCGCCGTATGTGGAGATCGAAGGCACCTATCTGGTGCGCGATGACAGTCCAGCGCAACGGGTTGCAGACCTTGATCGCAACGGGCTGCGCATCGCGGTGGGACGCGGCGCCGCCTACGATCTGTTCCTCAGCCGTGAGCTGCGGCACGCGACGATTGAACGTGCCGACACCTCGGCCGCGGCCATCACCCTGTTCGACCAGCAGCGGCTGGATGCAGCGGCCGGCGTACGCCAGCCCCTGCTGGCCTGGGCGCAGGCACATCCCGGCCATCGCGTGCTGGCCGATCGCTTCACCGTCATCCAGCAGGCGGTCGCCGCGCCCATCTCTCGACCCGTAGCGGCGTTGCAGGCACTGTTCGCGGAAGTGCAGGCGATCAAGGCCGGGCCGCTGCTGGGCGAGGCCTTCGCGCGTGCCGGGCAGGCAGTCACGCTGTTGCGGTGACGCACACTCCATGGCGTCGCGCCTGCCCGCGTGGCGCTACCCCGCGTCTGCGGCCTGCATGTGCCGCACATGCTCGGCCGCCTGGGCGTGCAACCATTCGCGGAAGGCCAGGAAACCACGGTGCCGCACCGAGCGCTGCGGATACACCAGCCAATGCGGCCATGCGGTTTTCAGGCGCCGGTCCGACAACGCAACCAACTGGCCGGAATCCAGCAGCAGCCGCGCCCGCGTCACCCGTCCCAGGGCAACACCGACGCCGTCCAGTGCGGCGCGATGGTGGGCTTCGGAATCATCCAGCACCGCCACGTACCGCGCCGGCGGGCGCTGCCCGGTCAGCGCGAACCATGCACCCCACGCGCCGTCGGGGTCTCCCAGCAGCGGCCACTGTGCCAACGGCAGGTGGCCGATGCCGCCCATGCGCTCGATCAGTGCCGGGCTGGCCATGGGCAGCAGCCATTCGTCGAACAACGGTTCCACCACCAGCCCCGGCCATTGTCCGCTGCCCAGCCGCAGCGCTGCATCGAACTGCAGCTGCCGGTCGAAGTCGATCAGTCGCTCGCTCGACTGCAGATTGATTTCGATCTGCGGATGCGCCGCCACGAAGTTGCCCAGGCGTGGCACCAGCCAGGCGCTGGCCATCGACGGCACGGCGCTGAGGGTGAGCACATGCTCCGGTCGGGCGGCGTAGGGCTGGAAGGCTTCGTTGATCGCATCCAGGTGGGGGCCGATCTGATCCAGCAGGCGCTGCCCTTCCAGGGTCAAGGCCACACCGCGTGCCTGCCGTATCAACAGCGGCTGGCCCAGGCGTTCCTCGAGCTGGCGCATCTGATGGCTGAGCGCACTGACCGTCAGGTTCATCGACGCGGCGGCGCGGGACAGGTTGCCCAGGCGTGCGGCAGCGACGAAGCCCTGCAGGGCATGCAGCGGTGGGCGGGACATAAGGCTTGAATTCCTCTCAAGTCGGCCTTGCGGAAATGTCGCTTTTTGCACCGCCATGCTGCCCGTATCGTGCATTCCACTCAAGTGGAGGCACGATCATGAACATCTTCAGCGGTCTGTTGTTCCTGCAGGGTCATGTGACCAACGTTGCCCTGGCCCAGCGCTTGGCCAGCCCCGTTCCCGCAGCGCCCGATGCACGCCGGGCACCCCGTCCGGGCAACACCCCGGCCGCCCCGGGCAGTGTCACCACCCGCGCTGCAGGTGCTCGGGCAACCACGGCTGCGGATCGATAGCGAGCGCGCGATACGCATCGATGGCGTCGCGCAGTGCGGCCACGCCGACGGGCGAATGCAGGCTTTCCTCTTCCGGCACCTGCACTGCAGCCCAGTCATGCAGCCGGTCCAGGCGCTGGACCATTGCAGCCCGCAGCCACAGCCGCAGCGGATAGGTGTGATAGCCCTGCTGAGCCAGCGCTTGCACAGCCTCGGCCAATGCAGCGTTGGCCCCGCGCACCCACTCGGTGTGCCCACCGGCCTTGTCCTGCACCGTCATCGGTGCCGGCGCACGATGCAGCTTGAAGGGCCGGCGCAACTGCAGTTCCAGGTCACGCGCATCCCGCTCTGATTCCGCCTCGACCAGCGCGCCTGCTTCCAGATCGAAGAACTCGAACCAGCGCCGATGCAGCGCACTGATCCGGCCCAGCGGATCGCGCGAGAAGCCGATCTTCGCGTAGTCCTCCCAGGCACAGGGAAAGACATAGGCGAACACGCGGCCATCGATGCGGATGTCGGAATCCATTTCCACAGGATCGCGTGGCGGGTATTCGCAGGATGTGCAGGCAATGCCCACGGCATGCGTGCTTCCGGCTACGCTTGCGCGACCATGTCTTCATTGCACGCCCCTCGCCCGCCCGTGTCATCGATCACGATCGATGCCGTCTCGCTCGACATCCTGCAGCAGCAGCACGCGGATCTGCGACGACCACCGGCCTCGCTGACCAAGCTGATGACCGCCTACACCGCCTACGACCTGCTCGCGCAGTCGGGCGGTTCGTGGTCGGACATGATCACCATCGACCCGCGCGACGTGTACGAGGTGGCCGACGATGAAACACGGATGGGCCTGGTGCCCGGCGAAAGCATCGTCCTCGGCAGACTGCTGGAGGGCCTGATGGTAGTCTCCGGCAACGATGCCGCGCTCGCCCTGGCCCGTCACCTGGCCGGATCACAGGCGGCGTTCGCGCAGCACATGAACGACCACGCGCGAGCGCTGGGCCTGCACGATACGCACTTCATTTCCGTGTCCGGCATCACTACCCCGGGGCATCTGTCGACCGCACGCGACATGGCGATATTGGCCGCGCAGGTGCTTGGCCGCTACCCCGATCTGCTGGCGATCACCGCACAGCGCCGCTTCGTGCACCACACCCTGCACAAGGCCAACCAGAACGCGCTGCTGGGCGAAGACGGCGTGGATGGTTTGAAGACCGGTTACACCCAGGCGGCCGGCTTCTGCCTGGCGGCCACCGCCCGTCGCAGGTGCGCTGGGCACGCGCTGCCACTGCGGCTGATCAACGTGGTGCTGGGTGCTGATTCCCGTGCGTCGCGCGATGAGCAGGTACGTGCGCAGCTTGATGCAGGTTTCGCCAGCGCCGGAATGGCCGACGCCCAACGCGCGTGACCGGCAGGCTGGGCAGACACCACGGGCAATGCGCTCTATAGTCCAGCGCCCGAAGGAGTACCCCCACCGATGGATCGACGCCTGTTGTGCTGGATGCTTGCGCTGTCCTGCATGTTCGCCGCTGCAATCACCCATGCCGGCGAACTCAGCCCTGCCGAGACCGAGGCGCTGCAGCAGGATGTGCGTTCTCTGCTCTCCACCTTCGCGCGTGGCGATACCGATGCCATGATCGAGCGAACGCATCCGAGCGTGAAGCGTTTTGCCGGCGGCGACGCGGCGTATGCGAAGGCCACGCGCGATGCGATGAAGGCACTCGGCGACATGGGCCTGAAGGTCATCAGCGATGATGTCGGCGAACCGACCCGCACCTACGCTGCCGGCGACGAAGAAGTCTGCTTCGTGCCGCGGACCACGGTATTCACCACCGACGCACAGACTGTGAAGAGCCTCACCTTCATGGTCGCCATCCGGCAGGTCGGTGGTACGCAGTGGCGCTACATCGATGGTGCCGCCATGCAGGCAATGCCGGAGCTGCTGCGACAGCTGTTGCCGGACCTGCCGCGTGACGTGCCACTGCCATCAGTCAGCGTCGAGCAACTCTAGGCCGCTTCGCCCACACGATTCAGCTGCCACGCTTGACGATGGCGACGATCACGCGCTCCAGCTCGGCCTCGGCGGCCGTGTGTTCCACCGCACCGGCCGCAACCGCTTCAGACAGGGTTTCGGCGGCACCGAGAATGGCCCACAGCCCGGTAGCCGGCACGGCCTCACCCGCTGCGAACGGGCCCAGCCACTGCGCGCACTTGTCGATGAAATCCTGCTGATAGCAACGGCGTACCGCACGCAGTTCCGGTGATCCGGCCAGCGCGGCGAGAATGTCCTGGATCTCGCTGCCCTGCGACAGCACACAATCGATGTAGCCCGAGGCGATGGCATGCGCGCGATCCTTCAACCGGGCCTTCGCACTGCCGATGCGCTCATCGAAGACCACGGTCTGCTTGTGGTCATAATCGGCATACAGCGCGGCCAGCAGACCGTTGCGTGTTTCGAAGTGGTCGTAGGCCAGCGGCTTGGTGACACCGGCCGCCTCGGCCAGGCGGGCCAGGGTCAGCGCATCGGTGCCCTCTTCGCCAACCAGCGCCCACGCCACGTCCAGCAGCTGCCGGGCGCGCTGTTCACGGGTCAGGCGGCGACGGGGCTCGGGCGCGGCAGGTCTGGAAGGCAAGGGAGATCGTCAGGGCGCGGGGGTTCCGATCTTACGTCCGATGTCCACTGCCGTCTGCAGATGCGCTTCGGCCATGCCGCTGTCGGCGTCCAGCAGCAGCGTGGAGGACAGCACCGGCGCCCCGCAGTAGTCGAAGATGCCCTGGTCGATCTGGGTCTTCATCGCCGCGCCATAGCCACGCCGGTCGATCATCTGCTGGCCCGCGCCGCCCAGCCCGACCAGATGCACCTGCAGCCGCTGCAGCTTTTTTTCCACCTTGCCGTCGGCACCTTCGTCATAGGCCCAGCCCTGGGTGAAGACGCGGTCGATCCATCCCTTCAGCAGCGCCGGGAACGACCACCAGTAGAGCGGGTAGACCAGCACCAGCGCATCGGCCGCATCCAGCCGGGCGTGCTCGGCGGCGACATCGGCCGGCAGCGTCGTGGTCCTGCGGAAGAACGCGTGGTCCTGGGCGTTGAAACGTGGATCGAAGCCTTCGGCCATCAGATCCACCGAGGTGACCGTATTGCCGGCATCGGCGTTGGCGATGGCCTCACCGATCCGCGCGGCGACCGCGTGGGTGAGCGAGGCCGGGTCAGGATGTGCCACGACAATATGGGTATGCATGATGGGGCTCTGCTGTTCACTAGTTACCAATGGTAACTACGATTGCCGCCAGCACCAGCACCATCGGTGGAATGCTGTTGCGCGCTGCTGTCGCTGTTGTGCACATCACAGCCACACCGGGCTGCCACGGCCTTGATGCCGGTAAGCGGATGCTTGCCGGACCAACGCAGCATTCGCACGACAACACACCATGCAGAGCAACAACGAACGACCCGCACCGCTTCCCCGCCTGCTCCTTGTGGAAGACCAGCTCGATCTGGCTGATCTGATGGAACAGGCCCTGACCGACGAAGGCAACGAAATCGCCCACGCCAACAGCGTCTTCGAGGCATTGGGCATGCTCGACAGTGGCCACTTCGATGGCGCCGTGCTGGACGTGGAACTTCGTGATGGCGTGGTATTCCCTGTAGCCGATCGGCTGCTCGAACTGGGCATCCCCTACCTTTTCGCATCAGCGGTATACGACCAGCTGGTGCCGGTCAGGCATCGGCGAGCGCCCTTCCTGGCCAAACCGTTCCATGTGCAGGGCCTGCAGCGCGCGGTGCGCGAAGCGCTCGGCAGGACGGCCGCCCCGCCGACGCCGCCGCACTAGCCTGCACGCACCTACGGCTTGAACAACCCGTTGAGCTCGGCACCGGACGGGGTGGCCGGCAGCGCATCGAATGATCCACTGGCAAGCATCTGCCGGGAGGCGTCGAGAAAGCCGGACCACGCGCTGCGGGCCAGCGCACCGCCGACACTGACCCGGCGCACGCCCAGACTGGCGGCCTGCTGCAGCGTCATCACGTCGGGCGCACCGATCAGCAGGTTGACCGGCTTGCCACCGGCGGCCTCCACCACGGCGCGGATCTGCTCTGCGGTCCGGATCCCGGGCGCATACAGACAGTCGGCACCCGCCTGCGCATAGGCGCGGATGCGAGCCAATGTATCGTCCAGATCGGGTCGCCCGACGAAGAAGTTTTCCGCGCGCCCCACCAGCATCACGTCGTGCCCGCTTTCATCGATGGCACGGCGCGCGGCCTGCAGCCGGGCCACGCTGTCCTCGATGCTGCGCAGCGGATGGTCCGCATCGCCGCTGGAATCCTCGATCGACAGGCCGGCCACACCGGTAGCGATCGCCATCGACACGCTCTCGTGCACCGCCTCCGGGCTGCGGCCAAAACCATCTTCGAAGTCGGCGTTCACCGGTAGATCGGTCGCCGCCACCATCGCCTGCAGATGAGCGAGGATCTCGCTGCGACCCATCGCCCCGTCAGGCTGCCCGTGGGCCCAGGCATGGCCGGAACTGGTGGTAGCCAGTGCCTGGGCACCCAGCCGCGCGAGCGCCACCGCACTGCCCACGTCCCATGGATTGGGCAGCAGGAAGCAACCGGATGCATGAAGCGCCCTGAAGGCAGCGCGGCGGTTTCGGATGGCGTCGGCACTCATCACGGACTCCTGGTGGATACGTCTTCCCCGGCTGCTGCCCGCGCAGTGGTCACCTGGCAGCAGGCTTCACGGCGGCGCGGCCCGGTTCCACTGTCGTCTGCAACTGCAGCCCCTGCAACAGTGCCTTGTCCAGCTTTGCCGCCACGCCCACACTGCGCCCGGCCAGGTTGGCCACCTGGTACTGCACCGCCACGCCCAGCACCTGGGTCGCCTCGGACAGTGTCAACCCATAGGCCTGGCGCAGCCACTGCAGCATGCCCGAGGTGGCGGTGCGCAGCGCATCATCGCTGGAGCCGCCCTGGCCCAGGGTCATGATCTGCGTTGCCGATTCCACCCGCGGCGTTGCGATCGCATGCTGCTTCAGCAGCTCCACTTTCACCACCACATCCAGTGATGTCTCCAGCGCCCACTGCGTGGTTTCGCCATCGCCCTGGAGCGCATGGCCATCACCCAGGTACATCAGGGCACCAGGCTGCTGCACGGGCAGGTAGACCGTATTGCCTTCGACCACGGCGTTGAAGTCCATGTTGCCGCCGAAGTCACTGGTATCGCCGGTTGAAAACGGCGGGTAGCCGAAGCCCGGCGCCAGCGCCAGGCCGCCGAGCATCGGCTTCACCGGCACTTCGAAATGCCGCAGGCCACCACTTGCGCCCTGCGGACGGGCGACGCCCCTGCTGCGGTCCAGCTGCCAGCGCACCGGCTTGCCCAGCCCAGTGGCTTCGGCCGCCACCCGCGGCGTCTTCAAGCGTCCCACCAGGCCATCCAGGCTGTCGGCGTAGTCACGGTTGAGCTTCAACGAGGTGAGCGTGATCGCCAGCGTGTCGCCGGGTTCGGCGCCGACCACGAAAAACGGCCCGAGCTGTGGATTGCCGAACAGCGCGCGGGTGACGCCCTTCTCGTCCACGCCGCCGGAGTCCAGCGTACGGGTCTGCACCGAGTCCCCCGGCCAGATCACCAGCACCGGCGCACGGTCGGCGCTGAACGTATTGGAGTAGTCCGTCGGCGTGAACACATGGTGCTGAGGTGCGGTCGAAACCCGCGCCGGTACTTTCCAGGCGCTGAAGGCGTGGACGGCACGCGCCTCGCGGTTGTTGGTGTCCGGCTGATCGCTCTGTCCCTGCATCCGCGCCCCGTCAATGCGCCCGTCGAACTGGTAGCGCTGGCCCTGGCTGTCGGTTGCGGTGAATACCATCTGCCCGGCACTCAGGGTGCCGGTGACCGGGTCGGCGTCCAGACGGCCGGCGATACGCCCGTCCTGCACGTCCACCTGCAGGGTCTGGTAGTTCCTGTTGCCCCACAGGTCGGTGGCAACGATCCATTGTTCGGCAGCCAGCGCATTCAAGGGCAGCAGCGCCAGCAGCACTGCAGGCAATCGCATGGGGGTGGGCACGGCGCGAGCATCCAGGAGCGCCGACATGGCGGGTTGACCCAGTGTAGGAACCCACTGGCAACCTCCGCAGTGTCGAACGTAATGCGGTCCGGCTGCAGTCTTCCGGCAGGGGGGATGGCCGGCACGCGCAATTTCCACTATCTATAGTGAGCAACCATGCGGCGCACGGCATTTTCAAACGGTCGCTTTAAACACCACTAATTTCGCCGAACTGGACAGCATCCTCAGCTTCCGCCAGACTGCCGCCCTTTCCCGTCAATCGGATCCCATGGCGAAGCTGCTGGTCCTGCATGGCCCCAACCTCAACCTGCTCGGCAGCCGCGAGCCGGAGGTCTACGGCCACACCACGCTGGCCGACATCGACCAGGCGCTGGCCGCCCAGGCCGCTGCCGCAGGTCATGCGCTGGAGAGCCTGCAGTCCAACGCCGAGCACGTCCTGGTGGATCGTGTACAGGCCGCACGCACCGACGGAACGGCCTTCATCCTGATCAACCCGGCCGCCTTCACCCATACCTCGGTTGCCCTGCGCGATGCGCTGGCGGCGGTGGCGGTGCCGTTCATCGAGATCCACCTGTCCAACCCGCATACCCGCGAGCCCTTCCGCCAGCACAGCTATTTCAGCGACAAGGCGGTGGGCGTGGTGTGTGGCTTCGGTGCCGACAGCTACCGCTATGCGATGGACGCGGCATTGGCACGCGTGCAGGCCGCCGCCGCATCATGAGCCTGTCGCGCGTCCTCGCCAGCGTTGTGCTGTGGGCCGGCCTGTGCGGCGCTGCCAGCGCGTTCGACCGCAAGGACGAGGGCATCGACTGCGCGCATCCGACCACCACGATGGAGAGCGACCTGTGCGCCTCGGACGTGGCAGCGGCCGCCGACGTCGAACTCAACACCGTCTACGCCCAGGCACGCAGGCAGCTGCGCACGCCGGCCAACGGCGGCAACTGCAGCTACTGCGGCAACGCCGAACAGGAACTGGTGCTGGCCCAGCGCGCATGGATGCAGCTGCGCGACCACGACTGCCAAGCGGTGTACGCCCTCAATTCCGACGGCACCGCGCGCAACGGCGCGCAGATGCGCTGCCTGATCACCCTCGCGCGCGACCGCACCCGGCAGCTGCGCGACTTCTACGAACTGCTTTGACCCGAGCGCAACGCGCTTCCCACCACACTGACATCAAAGAGCAAAGAGGCCACCATGGATCTCCGCAAAATCAAGAAGCTGATCGACCTGCTGGAAGAGTCGAACCTGGCTGAAATCGAAATCAAGGAAGGCGAAGAGTCGGTGCGCCTGTCGCGCGCTCCGGTGTCCGGCTACGGCATGATGCAGGCCCCGCCGCAGATGATGATGGCCGCTCCGGCCGCTGCCCAGCCGGCCACCCCGGCGATGCCGATGCAATCGCCGACCGAAGCCTCCACCGGCGGCACCGCCAAGCCGGGCAACGCGCTGCCGGAAGGCCACGTGCTGCGCTCGCCGATGGTCGGCACCTTCTATGCCTCGTCCGCACCGGACAAGCCGGCGTTCGTCAGCATCGGCCAGCAGGTCAAGGCCGGCGAGACCCTGGCCATCATCGAAGCGATGAAGATGTTCAACCCGATCGAAGCCGATGCGTCGGGCACCATCGTCGCCATCCTCGGCGAGAACGGCCAGCCGGTGGAATTCGACCAGCCGCTGTTCGTGATCGGCTAAGGGGCGGCTGCCATGCTCGACAAAGTCGTCATCGCCAACCGAGGGGAAATCGCGCTGCGCATCCTGCGCGCGTGCAACACCCTGGGCATCCGCACGGTGGCCGTGCACTCCACGGTCGACCGCAATCTCAAGCACGTGGCCATGGCCGATGAATCGGTCTGCATCGGTCCGGCGCCGTCGGCGGAAAGCTACCTCAACATCCCGGCGTTGATCGCCGCGGCCGAGGTCACCGACGCCCAGGCCATCCACCCGGGTTATGGCTTCCTGTCCGAGAACGCCAACTTCGCCGAGCGCGTGGAAGAGTCCGGCTTCATCTTCATCGGCCCGAAGGCAGACACCATCCGCCTGATGGGCGACAAGGTCGAAGCGATCCGTGCCATGAAGTCGGCCGGTGTGCCGTGCGTGCCCGGTTCGGGCGGCCCGCTGGGCGACGACATCGTCGCCAACACCAAGATCGCCCGTGAGATCGGCTACCCGGTCATCATCAAGGCGGCCGGCGGCGGCGGTGGCCGCGGCATGCGCGTGGTGCACGCCGAAGCTTCCCTGAAGACCTCCATCGAAACCACCAAGAGCGAGGCCAAGGCCGCGTTCGGCAATGGCGAGGTCTACATGGAGAAGTTCCTGGAGAACCCGCGCCACGTGGAGATCCAGGTGCTGGCCGACGGCCAGGGCAACGCCATCCACCTCGGCGAGCGCGACTGCTCGATGCAGCGTCGTCACCAGAAGGTGGTCGAGGAAGCACCGGCACCGGGCATCACCGCCGAGCAGCGCGAGCAGATCGGCAAGGTGTGCGTGGAAGCCTGCATCCGCATCGGCTACCGCGGCGCCGGCACCTTCGAGTTCCTGTACGAAGACGGCCGCTTCTACTTCATCGAAATGAACACCCGCATCCAGGTGGAACATCCGGTCACCGAGATGGTCACCGGCATCGACCTGGTCGCCGAGCAGCTGAAGATCGCTGCCGGCCAGAAGCTGTCGATCAAGCAGAGCGATGTGGTGCTGACCGGTCACGCGATCGAGTGCCGCATCAACGCCGAAGACGCCGAAACCTTCGTGCCGAGCCCGGGCACCATCACCGGCTTCCACGCACCGGGTGGCCCCGGCGTGCGCGTCGATACCCACATCTACAGTGGCTACCGCGTGCCGTCGAACTACGACTCGATGATCGGCAAGCTGATCGTGCACGGTCCGGACCGCGAGACCGCCATTGCCCGCATGCGGGTGGCGCTGAGCGAGATGGTGGTCGATGGCATCAAGACCAACATCGCCCTGCAGCAGCGGATCATGCGTGACAAGGGCTTCCAGGCCGGTGGCCAGAACATCCATTACCTGGAAAAGCGCCTTGCCGAGCGCAAGAGCAAGCCGATCGCGTTGACCTGATCGGCAACTGCAGTCGCTGCACATGAAAAGGGCGGGGTTTTCCCCGCCCTTTTTGCGTTTTTACGGTAGCGCCGGGCCATGCCCGGCGGCCTTCCATCGCCACCGCCCACCCGCCGGGCATGGCCCGGCGCTACCGGCGTGGCGTCAGCGCGCGTCGGCCGCGGTCGCCGGAATCTGCGAGTTCGCCAGAGGACGCACGCCGTTCGGCGAGGTCGGATCGACGATCACCATGGTCTCGCTGGACCCATCGGGCCACACCACCTGGAAGGTGCTGCCGGCCGGCAACGACGAGAACGGCACGCCGCTCTGCGCACGGTAAACGGCGGCAACCTGGCTGGCGCCGGCACGGCGTACGTCCTCCTGTGCCTTCACCGAGGTCAGCTCCACCTTCGACAGATGCCGGTAGCGGTTCTCGTAGGTGTCGATCATCAGCAGGCCTACCGCACCGGCCGAATAGGCCACGAACAACACCACCCAGAACCAGAACTTGGCCCCATGCAGGAATCGACGGTAGTTCATCGCCCGTCCCTCGTTCCAATCAATCGCTTGATCCATTCCTTCATTTTCCCCGCACCTTGCCGCGAAACCGCGGCGTCATACACAAATTCACGGAAGTCCTGCGTTCCATCCGGCGAACAGATCCCTCCATTCGCGCAAAAACTGTTGACCAGCACGCTGTCGGCTCCACAGGGAAGACCGAGTTCGCAGGCCGCAACCCGCCATGCCAGTTCACTCAGCTGTTCACCGGCCACCATGCCGGTCAATGCCTTGTCGCCCGCCGCACGCAATCCCATGCCCGGCGCGATCGCCATGTACGCCTCCGGATCGCGCGAGGTACGTACGCGTTCAACCAGGTCGCGGCGGTACTGCTCGCTGTCCTGCAGTGGCTCACCTTCGGCAAACAACGCCGCTTCGGCCGCCAGGTTGCCCTGCTGGGCCGCACGACGACGCTCGCCGATCACCAGTGCCGGGCCCAGCTTGTCGCCGGGCACGAAGCCACCGCAACGCTGCGCCACCCGTTCGCGCGCCTCCACCATCTCCGGCGCCGCACTCAGGCCGAGGCCGGACAGCACGTTGTTGTCCAGCCGGTAGCCGCCCGGGTCAACGGCGTACTGCGCGCAGTAGTCGTAGACCCGGCTGAGCATCCAGCGCGCCTCGTGGTTGCCCTGGTCGGCCTGCACGCGCAGGCGCTGCGCGTAGGCGTACAGATCGGTGGCACTTTCGATGTCGGCGCGGATATCCAGCGGCAGGCCCGACGGCAGCGCGGTGCCACGTTCGAAAGCCGCGAGGCGGCGTGCCAGCGCTTCGGGCATCACCGGTGCCAGCGCGCCCTGTGCATCGCTGGCCTGGGCGGCCAGCGGCACGTCGACATGCGCGTCCATGGCCCGGCTGTGGCCGTTGGCCCGATAACCGGCCACGCCCAGCACGGCCACGGCCGGCAGGACGAGCAACCAGGTCTTCAGGGTCGGGGCGAAAGCCATCGGCAACGTTCGGTGGTACGGCGCACAGGAAAGCGCCGAGTTTAGCAAGGCCCGTGAGGCCTGTCTGAATCGGCTTCGTTCATCTCAAGGCATACGGAGACGCCCTGATGGTCTAGCATGGCCCCCTTTCCCGCGATTGCCCTCACCGCCATGCCGTTCCTGGAACTGACCCTGCGTTGTACTGAAGCCACCCAGCCCCGCTATGAGAATGCGCTGGAGGATGTGGGCGCGCTGGCGGTGACCCTGCTTGATGCCGAAGCCAACACCAGCAACGAACAGGCCATCCTCGAACCCGGCGTGGGCGAGACCCCGCTGTGGGATACCCTGGTGCTCAGCGCGCTGTTCCCGGCCGACAGCAATGCCTTGCTGCTGCTGGCCGCGCTGGAAGCCTTCGATCCGGAGCTGGACTGGAGCAACGGCAGCTTCCGCGCCGTGGAAGACGAAGACTGGGAGCGCGCGTGGCTGGACCAGTTCCAGCCGATGGACTTCGGCAGCCGTACCTGGATCGTGCCGTGGAACCACGAGCTGCCGGAAGCCGCGCAGGCCACCGACGCCGCCATCGTGCGCCTCGACCCGGGCCTGGCCTTCGGCTCGGGCACCCACCCGACCACCGCGCTGTGCCTGCGCTGGCTGGACCAGTTGGCCGTTGATGGCCAGCTGCAGGGCCAGCGCGTGCTCGACTTCGGCTGTGGTTCGGGCATTCTCGCCCTGGCCGCGCTCAAGCTCGGTGCCGCCCAGGCCATCGGCGTGGACAACGACCCGCAGGCGTTGATCGCCACCGCCGACAATGCCGAACGCAACGGCGAACAGGCGCGCATGCAGGTGTACCTGCCGCAGGACGAACCGGTCGCCACCTATCCGATCGTGGTCGCCAACATCCTGGCCTCCGCGCTGGATGCACTGGCCGAACTGCTGGCCGCCCGTGTCGCCAGCGGTGGTCGCATCGCCCTGTCGGGCATCCTGCATGGCCAGGAAGACGAACTGCTGCAGCGCTATGCGGCCTGGTTCGACGACCTGCAGGCCACCCAGGATGGCGACTGGATGCGCATCACCGGCGTACGCCGCGCCTGATCGTGGTTGAATGACCGCTGGATCCGAGCCCGCGCCCTGAGCATGTCCGAGCCGAACCCACCGCGCCGTCCCCTGGCCACGTTCCTGCGCACCGCGCCGGGACGCGATGCCACGCCCGAAGCCACCGAACCGCGCGAACCGGCGCCGACCGATGCAGCGCCGGTGATCGAGGACATCGACCCGGCAACGGACATCGTGGCGGCAACCGAAACAGAACCGCTGGCCGCCGCTGATCCAATCATCGAGCCGGACTTCACCGCCAAACCCGGCATCGTTGCCACCGCCGCCGATGCGCCCAGCTTCCTTGGCGTGCGCCCGCGGGCGCTGCCCACCCCTCGCTGGCATTGGCTGCTGGTGGCCGCGCTGGCGCTGCTGCTGTTGCTGCAGAGCGTGCTTGCCGACCGTGCACGGCTGGCCGCCGATGCCGGTACCCGGCCGTGGATCGGTGCGCTGTGCAGCGTGCTGCGCTGCGAGCTGCCCGCCTGGCGCGAGCCCACTGCATTGACCATGACCAGCCGTGAAATCCGCCCGTTGCCGGCCCAGCCCGGCGTGCTGCAGATCCAGGCCAGCATCCGCAACGACGCGCGCTGGCCGCAGGCCTGGCCGGACCTGCGCCTGTCGCTGTCCGATGCCGATGGTCGTGTGATCGGCACCGGCGTGTTCGCACCAGCGCAGTACCTCGGCGAAAACCCGGGTGCGGCCCCTCTGGAACCGGGTCAAAGCGCACGCATCGCCTTCCGCGTGCAGGAGCCTGCCGCATCCACGGTCGCATTCACCTTCGAGTTCCTTTGACCTGGGCCTGACCGTCCGGCCGTGGCAGGTCGGGCACGCTCGCGCTAGACTGACCGCCATCACCTCATCCGGTCCGGCGCCCCGCGTGCATGGACCAACCAGATCGGGAACCCCCTTGAACGCTGTCCTTTCTCGTCCTGACAACAGTCGTGGCGCTGCCCGGCCACCGCTGCGCGAACATGTGGCCCAGTCCGTGCGCCGTTACCTGCGCGACCTCGATGGCTGCGATGCGGACGATGTCTACGAGATCGTACTGCGCGAGATGGAGATCCCACTGTTCGTGGAAGTGCTCAACCACTGCGAAGGCAACCAGAGCCGCGCAGCGGCGATGCTGGGCATCCACCGCGCCACCCTGCGCAAGAAGCTGAAGGAATACGGCATCAGCGCGTAAACGCAGCAGGGGTAATGCCGGCCGCTGGCAGGCAACCGCAACACGCTGTCATCGTTCATGGGGTTGCCGGCCAGCGGCCGGCACTACCGGCTCTGGTAGATCCACGCCATGCGTGGATGAATCTCCCCCGCAGCTCAACCGCCACCACCCGCCTTCCAGTAGTAACGCACCACGTGGAAGAACACCGGGGCGGCGAAGCACACTGAATCCAGCCGATCGAGCATGCCGCCATGGCCCTCGATCATGTTGCCCCAGTCCTTGATGCCGCGGTCGCGCTTGATCGCCGACATCACCAGGCCGCCCCAGAACCCCATCAGGTTGATCAGCAGCGACAGGCCGAACGCCTGCAGCGGCGTGAACGGGGTGATCCACCAGAGCGCGGCGCCCAACGCGCTGGCACAGAGCACGCCGCCGACGAAGCCTTCCACCGTCTTCGACGGCGACAGCTTCGGCGCGATCAGGTGCTTGCCCAGCAGCTTGCCCCAGATGTACTGCAGCACGTCCGACGACTGCACCACGATCACCAGGAAGGCGAACAGCAGCACGTTGCGCGCCGGATCGTAGCCCGGCACGCGCAGGTTCAGCAGCAGCGGCACGTGCGAGATGCAGAACACGCAGATCATCAGGCCCCACTGCACCTTCGACGTGCGCTCCAGGTAGTGGGTGGTGTCACCACCGATGGTGGCCAGGATCGGCAGGAACAGGAACGCGTACACCGGGATCAACAGCGTGTACATGCCATACCAGTCGATCCACACCAGGTAGTACTGCCACGGCAGCACGATGTAGAACGCGGCCAGCAACGCGTAGTAGTCACCTGATCGTGTTGGCGCCAGGGTGATGAATTCGCGCAGTGCGAACAGCGAGATGATGGCGAACAGCACGATCACTCCGGCGCGCCCGAAGAACAGCGCCAGCCCGACCACGATGGCCATCACCCACCACGCGCGGATGCGCGAGACCAGGTTGGCGATCACCGCGCTGGGCTGTCCACGCTGGCGCCAGCGCAGGGTTTCGGACACCAGCGTGGCCAGCACCAGCACCGCGCCTACGCCCGCGAACAGCAGCCCTGTCTGCTGGCCCACGCTGCGTGCGGCAAGATCACCGGACACATCGATCATGAAGCTCATGCACGGCCTCCATTCGGTGCCAGGGCCAGCAGCGCCTGCCGGCTGCGTGCCAGGAACGCCGCCTTGTCCTCATCGGCCTGCAGCCGCAGCGGCGTACCGAAGGTTGCCGTGCACAGCAACGGCAGCGGCAGGAAACGCCCTTTCGGCATCACCCGCTTGAGGTTGTCGATCCACACCGGCACGAACTCCAGCTCCGGGCGTTGCCGGGCCAGGTGGTAGATGCCGCTCTTGAACGGCAGCAGCGGCTCATCACCGATGTTGCGCGTGCCTTCCGGAAACAGGATCAACGAACAGCCCTCGTCCACCGCGTCACGCAGCACCTGCAGCGGATCCTGATGGCGGTTGCCGGCCTCGCGCTCCACCAGCACGCCATTGAATACCGCGTCGATCAGGTAACGACGCAGACCGTCGCGCTGCCAGTACTCGGCGGCAGCGACCGGCCGCACCTGGCGCCGCAGCGCCGGCGGCATCGACGACCAGATCAGCACGAAATCACCATGACTGGCATGGTTGCCGTAGTAGACGCGGTGCTCGCTGGACGGCGCGCAGCCAACCCACAGCGCGCGTGCGCCGGTCACTACATGGATGGCCGCGCTGCAGGCGCGGGCGATCAGTTCAGCAAACATCGGCACCTCCGGTCAGGTCTGCGGCCACAGCACGGCCAGCAGCAGTGCAGCGAACTGCAGCAGCGTGGCGGCATACTGGCGCATCAGCAGCCGCCGCATGCCGGTCCAGCGCGCATCCCAGCCACGCGTCGGCGCCGCTGCGTCCAGCCTGCGCAGGCCAGCGGTATGCAGCGCCTGATCCACGCGTTGTGCCGCGACTTCACCCTGCAGGCCCTCCTGCTGCAGCAGGCGCAGCAGGCTGGCGTCCAACTGCACCCGCACCGCGTAGTACGCCTGCACAACACCTGCAACCAGGCTCAGCAGCAGCAGGCCAGCGGCGAACATCGCCAGCCCAGGCTCGATGCCCAGCAGCAACAGGGCCACCAGCAGCAGGCCCAGCGACAACGCGGCAGGCACTCGCCCCTGCCGCAGCAGCAGATGCATCATCGGCAGATCGGGCACGGCGCTCATGCAATGGTCTCCTGCGCGGCAGCGGCCGCGATCACCTGTAGATGAACGTCATGCAGCACGATCGACGGCCGCGCGCCACGCACGATCGACACCGCGTCGGCCACATCGCGCGCACGGCCGGTGCGCAGCAACCAGGTCGCCACGCTGGCCGCGCTACGTGAGTACCCCAGCGCACAGCAGACCAGGACGGCGCCATGGCCGCGCAGGCGTTCAATGGCATCTGCCGCGGCGCGCAGCTGCGCCGCTGAAGGCACCACCAGGTCCAGCATCGGCACGCTGGCGTACGCTGCTCCCGGCGCGCGGCAGGACAGCTCCGCACAGGTGTCGACCACGCCCACCAGCGGTGCCGGCAGTGCGGTACCTGGCAGGCGCCCCAGCCAGACAGCGTCGACGACCGGCACCGGCTGCGGCGCGCGGCTCGTCCACAACCGCGAGTTGATCCACGCCGCACCCAGGTACGGTGCCAGCAGCCAGCGCGCGGCCATCGTCAACCGGCCATCGGCGCGCTTCTGGAACACCGCTGTGCCCAGCCCGGCATAGGCCAGCGACACCAGCAGCAACGACACCACGGGCCACAGCAGCCACAATGCGGTGCCGCGCAGCATCACCACCGGCACCAGCAGCAGGCCGGCACCCAACACATACAACGCGGCCAGCCGCCAACGCTTCGGGTCACCTGCAGCCTGCCAGGCACGCAACGGCGGCGTGCCCTGCTCTGGCCACAGCCACACGCACAACCAGCCGGCCAGCAGCCCGGTGGGAATGTCGATGAAGTGATGCTGGAACGTGGTCAGCACCGAAATGCCGATCAGCAGCGCCCACACATGCAGCACCAGCCGCCAGACCCCGTGCAGGTACTGCGCGAACTTCACCCACAGCACGATCAGCAGCACGATATGCAGCGACGGCGCCTGGTTGAATGGCTTGTCGAAGCCCAGCAGCACGTCGAACAACCAGCCGAACACACCGCCGATTTCCGGCCGTTCGAAGCTGAAGCGCAACGGCCACAACAGGAAGCACGCCACCGCGATCACCTGCGCGCTGAGCAGGCGCAGCGCGTGCCGGTCCAACTCCAGCCGGCGCCGGCACAGGAAGAACGAGATCGCATAGAACAGGTCGATCGACCAGTACGGCACGATCGTCCACGGCACGAACGGAATCCGCGCCTCCCAGGCAAATGCCATCACCGGCAGCTGGGCATGGCGGCCGGCCATCCAGTTGGCGAAGCCATAGCTGGCGAAGAAGAACGGACCGAGCAGGGCCAGCCACAGCAGGGCGCGCCGCCAGGGGCGCGCCTCGCTGGATGATGCGGTTGCCGCCAGCGTCGCCATCACGCGATCCGTCGTGCCAGCGATACGGTGAAGATGCCGAAGTCATCGATGCGCTGGGCCACCTTCTGGAAGCCGGCCAGGCGCACCAGTTCGTCCATCTCGTGCTGGGTACGGCGGCGCATCACCCACGCCGCGCCACCACGATGGCTGGTCAACGCACGCGCGATGAACTCCAGCTGCGGATGCCACGGCTGCCCGGTATAGGCCAGGTAACCGCCCACCGGCACCGTCGCAGCGATGCCCTGCAGTGAACGCAGCACCGCATCGTTGTCGGGGAACAGTTCGTAGAGGCCGGACACCACCGCCAGCGTCGGCGCCGGTTCCACTGCTGCCAGCTGCGCCGGATCGAACGCATCGCCCTGTTCGAAGCGGGCGATGTCGGCCGCGCCGAGGCGCTCGATCAAGGCCTTGCCCTGCGTTACGTTCAGATCGCTGAAATCGCGCAGCACGATGCGGTCGGCACGCTGTTCGCCCTGGCCGAGTGCTTCCAGCACGTAACGGCCATGGCCGGCCGCCACGTCCAGCACGCGCACCGGCGCGCCCTGCCCGCGCAGTCGCTGGGCGGCATCGCGCAGCAGTTCCTGCAGGTGCTTGCCGCGCACGCGGATGCCGCGCCAACCGATCGCATCCAGATAGTTGCGGTCGACCATCCGGCCCAGCGGGCCCTTGCCCCGCGCCTCATCACGGTAGATGTAGTCCAGCGTGCTGCCCGAGTCGAAACCGGTCTGCAGGCCCAGCGCGATGCCCTCCGACAGCGTGCCGCCGAAACGCAGGCCACCGCGCACCACGCGCCAACGCAGGTCGGCCAGGCTGTTGCGCTCCGGTGGCCACGACAGGATCTCCGATTCCTCGAAGGTCGGGCCATGCCGATGCGCATCGCGCCGCGACAGCTCCTGCAGCGGTTCGGCAAAGCGTGCCTGGATGAAGCTGCGGATACGCGCCAGCGCCGGTGCACGGTCACGCTCGCCGAGGGTGTCGTGGAAGAAGCCCGGCAGGTGCACGCGCTCCTTGATCGGGCTGGACAGGCGTTCGTAGAAGCGGTCCTGCGGGCCGCGATGCACCACGAAGTCCGAGCCCGATACCAGCAACTGCACCGGCACGCTGATCGCCTGCGCGTCGGCCACGATGCGGTCGGCCGCTTCGTACAGGCCAAGCAGCACCCGCACCGAGATCGGCCGGGTGATCAGCGGATCGGTGCGGTAGCTTTCCACCCGTGCCGGGTCGTGGGTCAGCCACTGCGGCTTGACGTAGCTGTTGACGAAGAAGTTGCCGCGCAGTTTCTGCATCAGCGCCAGTCCAGCGCGTGCGAACGGCACGTACAGCTTCACCTTGAATGCCGGCGAAGCCATCACCAGCGCGCGCAGCCGCGGCGCATAGTCATGCACCCAGGTGGCGGCAACCACCGCGCCCACGCTCTGCGCGATCACCACGATGTCCTCCACCGCGATGCCATGCTCGGCACTGATGTGGGCGATGAAGCTGTCCAGGTCGCGCACCAGCGCCGGGAAGCCCGGTGCGTCGCCGCGCGTGCCGGGCGAGCGACCATTGCCGCGCGCATCCCACGCGAAGAACGCGGTGTCGGGCAGGTCCAGCTCGTCGACCAGATGGGTGACCCGGCCGGAGTGTTCATGGCCGCGATGCAGCAGCACGATGGCCTTGGCCGGCGTGGTTGCCGTGGTGCTCGGCCAGTACCGGTAGAACAGCGGTACCTGGTCGAAGCTGTGGAATTCCCGTTCCTGCGCCTGACGCATGCAATCTCCGTATGGATAGGGCGTGTAATCGTGTTGTGCTTACCGCTGCGATATCGCCGCGGCTTCCTTCAATCCCTGGCGTACGCGACGGACCACCGTCACCCCACACAGCAGTGCGGCCAGTGCGGCGACCGCGCTGACCACGGTTGCGCCTGCCCAGCCAAACGCCAGCAGCAGGCCCAGCACGCCGATCACGAACGCACGGTCGCTCTTGCCCATCGGGCCGTCATAGCGGCGGCTGGCGCCGACCATCAGGCCCAGCACGCCGGCGTACTCGCTCAGCGCGGCGGCCCAGGCCAGCAGCCACAGTGCCTCGGGGCGCACGCCCGGTACGCTGAGCAGGCTCAGGTACAGCGCCGCGTCGGCGATCACATCGCACAACTCGTTCAGATAGGCGCCCAGCCGCGATTGCTGGCCGAATTCGCGGGCCAGCATGCCGTCGACGGCGTTGAGGGCCATGCGCAGCAGCATCCACAGCGGCAGGGCCAGATACAGCAGCGGCTGGGTGGGAGCGCAGCACCACACCGCAGCGGCCACCAGCAGCGAGACCACGGCCGCAGCCACGGTCACCGTGTTGGCGGTGATCCCCATGCGGTACAGGCCGTGTACGGCCGGACGCAGCAGGTCCTGGAAACGTCCTTTCAATGCATAGATCGACACGATCTGAACCCGCTAATCCTTGGCAGTGCGGGCACAGCCTACCTGATTGCGACAGCGCCACGTATCGAATTGCGCCCAATGCCGGCCCATGCAGGTGCTGTCGAGCGGACCAGGACGGGAGTCTGCACCGGCCAATTTCCCCCACCAGCGCCCGCCACCGGCCCCCACCGCCTACAATATCGGCCCCGCTCCGCTGCCGATTGCCCTGTCCCCATGACTGCTGATCTGTTGCCCGTCCGCCGGGCCCTCCTCTCCGTTTCCGACAAGACCGGCCTGGTCGAGCTGGCCACCGCGCTGGCTGCACGCGGCGTGGAGCTGCTGTCCACCGGCGGTACCGCCAAGGCGATCCGCGATGCGGGCCTGGCCGTGAAGGACGTAGCCGAGGTCACCGGCTTCCCGGAAATGATGGATGGCCGGGTCAAGACCCTGCATCCCATGGTGCATGGCGGCCTGCTGGGCCGCTCCGGCCTGGACGACGCGGTGATGGCCGAGCACGGCATCGGCGCCATCGACCTGCTGGTGCTGAACCTGTACCCGTTCGAATCGGTCACTGCCAAGGCCGACTGCACCCTGGCCGACGCGGTGGAGAACATCGACATCGGCGGCCCGGCGATGCTGCGCTCGGCGGCCAAGAACTTCGCCCGCGTGGCGGTGGCCACCGACCCTTCGCAGTACGCCGAACTGCTGGCCTCGCTGGATGCCAACGACGGCCAGCTGTCGGCCGGCACCCGTTTCGCCTTCTCGCTGGCCGCATTCAACCGCGTTGCCCAGTACGACGCGGCGATCAGCAACTACCTGTCGGCGGTCACCGCCACCGACGACGCCGTGCCGGTGCGTGCCGAGTACCCGGCGCAGATGAATTCCACCTTCGTGAAGGTGATGGACCTGCGCTACGGCGAAAACCCGCACCAGAGCGGCGCGTTCTATCGCGACCTGCATCCGGTGCCGGGCACGCTGGCCACCTTCCAGCAGCTGCAGGGCAAGGAGCTGAGCTACAACAACCTGGCCGATGCCGATGCAGCCTGGGAATGCGTGCGTCAGTTCGACGCGCCGGCCTGTGTCATCGTCAAGCATGCCAACCCGTGCGGCGTGGCCGTTGGCGCCGGCAACGGCGATGCGTACGAGCTGGCCTACGCCACCGACCCGACCAGCGCCTTCGGCGGCATCATCGCCTTCAACAAGCCGCTCGATGCAGCCACCGCGCAGGTCATCCTGGACCGCCAGTTCGTTGAAGTCCTGATTGCGCCGGACTACGAACCGGCCGCGCTGGAATACGCGCAGAAGAAGGCCAACGTGCGCGTGCTGCGCATCCCGCACGGCGACGGCCTGAACAACTTCGACAACAAGCGCGTGGGCTCCGGCCTGCTGCTGCAGTCGTCGGACAACCGCGGCATGACCCGCGACGAACTGAAGGTGGTCAGCAAGCTGGCACCGACCGACAAGCAGTTCACCGACCTGCTGTTCGCCTGGAAGGTCGCCAAGTTCGTGAAGTCCAATGCGATCGTCTACGCCAAGGACAACCGCACCATCGGCGTGGGTGCCGGCCAGATGAGCCGCGTCTACTCGGCGCGCATCGCCGGCATCAAGGCCGCCGACGCGAACCTGGTGGTCGAAGGGTCGGTGATGGCCTCCGATGCGTTCTTCCCGTTCCGCGACGGCATCGACGCCGCTGCCGCCGCCGGCATCAAGGCGGTGATCCAGCCGGGCGGTTCGATGCGCGATGCTGAAGTCATCGCTGCCGCCGATGAACATGGCCTGGCCATGGTGTTCACCGGCGTTCGCCACTTCCGCCACTGATACCTGGAGCGACACGGATGTCTGCAGTCTCTTTGAAACCGCTTGCCGTGCTCGCCTTCGCTGGCACGGCCCTGCTGGCCGGCTGCAAGCCGGCCGCCGAGCCCGCATCTGCCCCCCAGGCAGATGCGGCAAAGCCCGCCGCCAGCGAACCGGCAGCGCATGTCAGTCGCACCGCGCGGCTGCAGGCCTTCCTGACCGGGCGTTACGGCAAGGACGCCAAGCTTTCCGGCCAATGGCGCGGCAGCTGGACCCAGGACGATGAAACGCGCGCGATCGACTGGCAGGTCTGCGCCGAGCAACCGGTGGTGACCGGTGACAGCTGGCAACAACTACTGGCGGTGTGCGGTGCGCTGGTCGATGGCGCGCATATCGACCCGGGAACGATCGAGTTCTTCGTGCTGCAGCCCAAGGGCGATGGCTTCGGGGTAACCAGCGAACTGACCGGCGAGCGCTTCGGCAGTGGTGGCCAGCCCGGCACCGCCAGCATCATCCGCGCCGGCAGCGATTTCTACGGCTTCCGCGTCGAGGATGGCTGGTTCGGCCAGGGCTTCTCGCTGCTCTCGCAGACCCTGGTCCTGCCGGGCCCGAAAGGCCTGACCAGCACCGGCAACGTGCGCAGCCACATCGACAACGACGCCCAGTACGAATGCGAGAACGTCGATGCGGCCGCCGATCCCGATGCCGCCGAAGACTGCCGCACCCGCCGCTTCAGCATCGATTTCGCGCTGCGTTTCGACGACAGCGACCGCAGTGCGCGCATCTGGCCACTGCTGATCGAGGAATCCGGCAACACCTGCGGCGGCAAGCGGGTGCGTCAGGAGCACCGCTTCACCCTGGACCCGAAGTCCTGGACCTACTCCTTCCCCGAATCGCTGCGACGCGAAGGCTGCGAATGACGCACACGCGCCGCCGGGGACCTGGAACTTCCCTTCCCACGCAATCTGGAATCTCGTGATGAACGTACTTGTCATCGGCTCTGGCGGCCGCGAACACGCCCTGGCATGGAAGCTGGCCCAGTCCTCCCGTGTCACTGAAGTGCTCGTGGCGCCCGGCAATGCCGGCACCGCCAACGAAGACAAGTGCCGCAACGTCGCGGTGAAGGTCACCGACATCGATGGCCTGCTCGCCCTGGCCCAGGCCGAAGGCGTGGCGCTGACCGTGGTCGGCCCGGAAGTGCCGCTGGTGGCCGGCGTGGTCGACCGCTTCCGCGCCGCCGGCCTGCGCATCTTCGGGCCGACGGCGGCAGCCGCACAGCTGGAAGGCAGCAAGGCCTACGCCAAGGACTTCCTGGCACGCCACAACATCCCCACCGCGTTCTATTCGGTGCACACCGAGGTGGACGCGGCACTGGCCTACCTGCGCGAGAAGGGCGCGCCGATCGTGGTCAAGGCCGACGGCCTGGCCGCCGGCAAGGGCGTGATCGTGGCCATGACCCTAGCCGAGGCTGAAGACGCAGTGCGCGACATGCTCTCGGGCAACGCCTTCGGCGATGCCGGCGCACGCGTGGTGATCGAGGAATTCCTCGACGGCGAGGAAGCCAGCTTCATTTCGATGGTCGATGGCGTGCATGCACTGCCGATGGCCACCTCGCAGGATCACAAGCGCGTCGGCGACGGCGACACCGGCCCGAACACCGGCGGCATGGGTGCGTACTCGCCGGCCCCGGTGGTCACCCCGGACGTGCACGCCCGCGTGATGCGCGAGGTGGTGAACCCGACCGTGCAGGGCATGATCGCCGACGGCATCCCGTTCACTGGCTTCCTCTACGCGGGCCTGATGATCGATGCCAGCGGCGCGCCGAAGGTGATCGAGTTCAACGTGCGTTTCGGCGACCCGGAAACCCAGCCGGTGATGCTGCGCCTGCAGTCGGACCTGGTCGACCTGGTGGACGCGGCGATCGATGGCCGCCTGGACCAGGTGGACGCGCAGTGGGATCCGCGCCCGTCGCTCGGCGTGGTGCTGGCAGCCAGGCCGTACCCGGAAACGCCGATCACCGGCGAGGTGATCTCCGGCCTGGATGATGTGCCGGCAACGGCCAAGGTGTTCCATGCAGGAACGACGCTGGATGCGCAGGGCCAGGTGCTCAGCGCAGGTGGCCGCGTGCTGTGCGTGGCAGCACTGGGTGACAGCGTGCGCGAGGCGCAGGCGAACGCGTACGCGGGCGTGGCGAAGGTGACCTGGGCCAACGAGTTCCACCGCACCGACATCGGCTGGCGGGCGATCGCGCGGGAAATCTGAGACCGCGCTGATCCACGCGTGGCGTGGATCTACTGGATCGCGACGTAGATCCACGCCATGCGTGGATCCAGCAGGAAAAAAAAGGCCCGGCAATGCCGGGCCTTTCCATTACTCAAACGCTTCGCCGCCTTATGCGGTGAACAGCGCCTTCATCTTCTTCAGCGCGTTCGCTTCAACCTGGCGGATACGCTCGGCCGATACGCCGTACTCGTCCGCCAACTCCTGCAGCGTCACCTTGCTGTCCGCATCCAGCCAACGGCGGCGGATGATGTCGCGCGAACGCGCATCCAGTTCCGCCAGGCCTTCGCGCAGCAGCTGCATCTGGTTGTCTTCGCTGTCCTCGCGCTCGTAGGCCATCGACGGATCTTCGTCATTGGCCACCAGATACGCAGCCGGCGACGGCGGCGCGTGGTCGTTGTCTTCATCGGTGGGGGCATCGAAACCGATATCGCGGCCGGACAGGCGCGATTCCATTTCCAGCACCTCGCGCTCGGACACGTTCAGGTCCTTGGCCACCGCACTGACTTCGGCCGCGTTCATCCAGCCCAGGCGCTTCTTCGACTTGCGCAGGTTGAAGAACAGCTTGCGCTGCGCCTTGGTCGTGGCGACCTTCACGATGCGCCAGTTCTTCAGGATGAACTCGTGCATCTCGGCACGGATCCAATGCACGGCGAAGGACACCAGGCGCACGCCCATGTCGGGGTCGAAGCGCTTGACCGCCTTCATCAGGCCGATGTTGCCTTCCTGGATCAGGTCGCCCAGCGCAAGACCGTAGCCGTTGTAACCGCGGGCCACGTGCACCACGAAGCGCAGGTGCGAATGCACCAGCTCACGGGCAGCGTCCAGATCGTTGCCGTCGCGGAAGCGACGGGCCAGGTCCTGTTCGTTATCGACCGACAGCACCGGAATCTGGTGCACGGCACCGATGTAGGCGTCCAGCGAACCGAGCGCACTGGGAATCGGCAGATTGTTTGCCACAAGGGCAGTAGAGGTGTTCTGGCTCATAGGCACCCATCTTAGCAGTCTGGGATTTGGACTGCTAAAGGAGGAAAAAGTTCCAGCATTCCACTGATGAAACACTGGTCCCAAACAGAACCCTACCGTAACGCGATTTGATGACAGTGGCGAGCGCGCTTTTCGGGATACACAATCCCTTGGAATTCAACCCACTAGCGCGGAAAGCCCGGCTATTCCGGGTCAAAGGCAGCTGAACGGGTGGCGGTTTCGCCCATTCAACAGGGGGCAGCGTTGTTCGCCGTTCAGCCCGATGGCGCCAGCATCGCCCGCGGCGGCAGCGACCAGTCGATCGGCGCCTGGCTGCGGCGTTGCAGGTACTCGTTGGCCATCGAGAAATGACGGCAGCCGAGGAAGCCGCGGTGGGCCGACAGCGGCGAGGGATGCGGGGCTTTCAGCACGCGGTGGCGGCCGGTATCGATCACCTTGCCCTTCTGCTGCGCGTAGGCACCCCAGAGCATGAACACCAGGCCCTCGCGCTCACGGTTCAACACGTCCACCACGTGGTCGGTGAAGCCTTCCCACCCGCGCCCCTGGTGCGCACCGGCCTTGCCCTCTTCCACCGTCAGCACCGCGTTGAGCAGCAGCACGCCGCGCTGCGCCCACGGGATCAGGCAGCCGTGGTCCGGGCGGGCAATACCGAGGTCACCCTCGATTTCCTTGTAGATGTTCAACAACGACGGCGGCACCGGCACGCCCGGCTGCACCGAGAAACTCAGGCCATGGGCCTGCCCACGGCCGTGGTACGGGTCCTGGCCGAGGATGACCACTTTCACCTGATCGAACGGGGTCGCATCAAAGGCGGCGAAGATCTGCGGTCCAGGCGGGAACACCGCCGCACCGCTGGCCTTGCGCTGCCGCAGGAAGCTGGACAGCTCGCGCATCTGCGGCTGCAGCAGGTAATCGCCCACACGCTGTTTCCAGCTCGGTTCCAGCTGGATCGCCGGGGTGTCCACTACTTCATCGATCATCGCAACACGTCATCGCAACAGGGGTCCATCATTCAACCGGGCCAGCCGCAGCTGGAACAGCACCTTGGTGATCAGCAGGCGCTCTTCGATCGGCTTCAGCACCAGATCGTTGGCGCCGGCCTGCAGCAGGCCGGTCTGGTTGTGCGGATTGCCATCGCCGGTCATCACCAGCACCGGCAGGCGGCGCTTGCCGTAGCCGAAGTCCACGCGCACGCGCTGCACCACGTCGCGGCCGCTCAGCTCTCCCTTCAGGGTCACATCGGTCAGCACCAGATCGATGCGATGGCGGCTGCGCCCGAGCGATTCGGCGGTGAGCAGGGTAAACGCTTCTTCGGCGCTGACCACATGCATCACATTGAGCTGCTGGCGCTCGAGCATGCGCTTGGTCGCCTCGGCCACCACCCGGCTGTCCTCGATGTAGAGAATGGTCGCGCCGGGAATGGTCTGCGGCTGCACGTAGCCGCGCACGAAGGTCGCCAGGGCCTCGTGGCCCAGCGATTTGTCGAAGTAGTCGGTGACATACTCGGTGAAGCGGCGCTGCTCCAGGTGCTGCTGGGCGTCGCCAGAGACCACGATCACCGGCACATAGGCCTGCCCTGCCGCTTCGCGCACCATCCGCGCCAGCGCCAGGCCGTCGCCATCGCGCAGGGTCAACGAGGTGGTGACCAGATCGACCGGCCCCTGCGCCAGCGCATGCTGTGCGTCTTCGATGCTGTCGCAGCCGATCACCTCCACGCCCGGCAGATCGCGCTGCAGGACGTCGGCGATCAGCTTGCGCACCAGCTTGGAGCCGTCAACCACCATCACCCGCGTCGCGGGCCCTTCAAGGTGCTTCAGCGCTTGCGGTTGCATGCCGGTCTCAGGTGTCGGTCGGGCGGGTCTGGCGGAGGAAGTGGCCGGTCACCAGCCATGCACCCAGCCAGCCCAGCAACAAGGTGCCAAGCAGCACCAGGCTGCCATGCAGCAGGTCCAGGCCATGCAGCACAAACGGGCTGCCGTAGCTGCGCGACAGCTCGGCCAGCGGCGCGCGCAGGGCGGCACCGGCAATGCCGATCAGGCCCAGCGCGACCGCACCGGCGCCCAGGCCATACCAGGCGCCCAGGTACAGGAACGGGCGGCGGATGAAACCATCGCTGGCGCCGAGCAGCTGCAGCACGCCGATTTCCTCGCGGCGGGCCTGGATGTCCAGGCGCACGGTGTTGCCGACCACCAGCGCGGCACCGGCGCCGAGCAGCACCGACAGCACCTGCACCAGCCGTGCACCAAACGCGAGCCAGGCATCCAGGCGCTGCCGCCACAGGGCGTCGTGCTGCACCAGGTCGGCACCGGGCAGGCTTTCCAGCGCGCGTGCCAGTCGTGCATCGTCCTGGCCCTGGCCGGGGGTGACCACCAGCAACGAGGGCAACGGGTTGTCGTTGAGTGCGTCGATGGCTTCGCCGAGGCCGGCCTGGCGCAGTTCCTCCAGGCCCTGCTCCGGCGTGCGCACGGTGACACTGGCCACGTCCGGCCGGTCGCGCAGCTCCCCGGCCAGGCGCAGCGCACCCGGGCCGTCGACGTCCGCCTTCAGGAAGACATTGATGTCGCGCGACTGCTGCACGCTGCCGGCAAACTGCTTGAGGTTGTCCAGCGCGATCGACAGGCCCAGCGGCAGCGCCAGGGCCAGCGCCATGACCATCACGGTCAGCAGCGTCGCCCACGGCTTGCGGCAGGCACGGCCGAGGCTGAACACCACGCTGTGCACGTGGTGCTGGAACCACACGCCCAGGCGCGACGGTGCAGCAGCTTCGGTGTTTTCGTTCTTGGCCATGGTTACTCCGCCAGATCCTGCGGCGAGATGTCGTCCACCAGCCGGCCGTGGTCGAGGATCAGCACGCGCTTGCGCATGTGGCGCAGCAGCGGCAGGTCATGGCTGACCACCAGCACGCTGGTGCCGCGCGCAGGCAGCTCGGCGAACAGGGACATGATCTCGGCCGCCAGGGTGGGATCGAGGTTGCCGGTCGGCTCGTCGGCCACCAGCAGCTTGGGCTCGCCGACGATGGCCCGGGCGATGCCGACGCGCTGCTGCTCACCGGCCGACAGCTGCGAGGGCAGCGCCTTCTCGCGGTGACCAAGGCCCATGCGCTCGAGCACCGAACGCACGCGCTTGTTGATGTCGCCACGGCGGGTGCCGCGCAGGATCAGCGGCAGGGCCACGTTCTCGGCGATGGAGCGGTCCATCAGCAGGCGGTGGTCCTGGTAGACCGCGCCAACCGCGCGTCGATGCCGCGGCACATCACCGCCGCGCACCTTCAGCAGGTTGCGCTCGTCGAACATCACCGCGCCGCGGCTGGGCCGCTCGTCGAGGTGGATCAACTTGAGCAGGGTGCTCTTGCCCGCCCCGGAGTGACCGGTGACGAACAGCATTTCGCCCGGCGCGACCTCGAAGCTGACATCGGTCAGGGCTTCGTGGCCACCGGCGTACTGTTTGCTGACATTGTCGAAGCGCAGGACACTCATGCCCCGATTATGCAGGACCGGCGCGACAGATCGGTAGCGCCGGGCCATGCCCGGCGAAAACCTTCCGGCATCGCGGCCCCGGACGGAGGCCGCTGCGCTCGCCGGGCATGGCCCGGCGCTTCCGGCTTAATTGCCGGACAGCATCCGGCGGATCTTGCGGCCGATACGGGTCAGGAACGAGTCGCCGGCATCGGCGCTGGTGCGCACCGGCTTGGCCACCACCTGCACCGGAGTGACCGGGCTGGCACCGTTGCCGGCGTTGCTTGCCACACCTTCGGCGCCCTCGACCGGACGGCCGTGGCGACGACGACGACGCTTGCGCGGCTTGCGCTCGCCGTCCACCGCACCTTCCGGCGCAGCTTCAGCGCGCGGCGGACGCGGGGCCTGCACGGCGGCAGCTTCAGCGGTCACTGCACCCTCGACTGCGGCGGCAGCAACCTGCTCACCTTCCACACGCGGCTTGCGCGGGCCACGCGGACGGCGTTCGCCGCTGCGCTCGCCATCGCGGCCACCACGCCCAGCGCCAGCACCACTGCCGGAACGACCGCCACTACGGCCGCCGCCACGACGCTCTTCCTCGGCGGCGCGCGCTTCGCGTGCTTCGCGGAAGATCTGGCCGACGCTTTCGTTCTCGTCACCTTCCTCGCCCGGTGCCGGGGCGGCACGCTCAGGGCGCGGCAGCGAAGTCAGGATCTCGCTGGTGACCGCTTCGACCGGGATCTTCTGTTCAATGTAGGCCTCGATATCCGGCAGGCCCATCGCATAGCGCTCGCAGGCGAAGCTGATGGCATCGCCTTCCTCGCCCAGGCGGGCGGTACGGCCGATGCGGTGCACGTAGTCTTCGGCGTCGAACGGCAGGTCGTAGTTGTAGACGTACTTGATGCCGTCGATATGCAGGCCGCGGGCGGCCACATCGGTGGCCACCAGGATTTCCAGCTGGCCCTTCTGGAAGCGGTTGAGCAGGCTCTCGCGCTTCTTCTGCGGCACGTCGCCGGACAGCACGCCGACGCGGTAGCCGGAACGCTCCAGCGAACGGGCCACGCGCTCGACGAACACCTTGGTGTTGACGAAGACCATGGTACGTGCGCCTTCGCTGCGCGACAGCAGGCCCAGCAGCAACGGGATCTTCTCTTCGTCGGCCGGGAAGTAGATGCGCTGGCGCACGCGCGCGGCGGTGATGGTCTCGGCTTCGACCACCAGCTTCTGCGGCTCGTTCATGTGCTCATAGGCCAGCTCGAGCACGCGGTGGCTCAGGGTGGCGCTGAACAGCAGGGTCTGCCGGGTGGAGCGCTCGGGCATGCGGCGCAGCAGGAAGCGGATGTCCTTGATGAAGCCCAGGTCGAACATGCGATCGGCTTCGTCCAGCACGCAGATCTCGCAGGCGTGCAGCGACACCACCTTGTGCTGCTTGACGTAGTCGATCAGGCGGCCGGGGGTGGCGATGATCACGTCCACGCCCTGCTGCAGGATCTCGCGCTGCTTGTCGTAGTCAACGCCGCCGTAGACCAGCGCGAAACGCAAACCCAGGTCCGAACCGAACTTGACCGCATCCTTGTGGATCTGGATGGCCAGTTCGCGGGTGGGGGCCAGGATCAGCGCGCGCGGGTCTTCCGGCTTGCGATCGGCCAGTGCCGGGCGGGTCAGCAGGCGGTTCACGACAGCGACCAGGAAGGCCAGCGTCTTGCCGGTGCCCGTCTGGGCCTGGCCGGCGACGTCGCCACCGGGCAGCGCGACCGGCAGGGTCAGCGCCTGGATGGGCGTGCAGCGGGTGAATCCGGCTCCTTCAAGACCGGCCTGCAGGGCCGGATGCAGATCAAAGGAGGAAAAAGTCAAATCGGTCAGCGGTTTGTCGCTCATGTGTCCGTCTTGGTATGGCCACGCGCCTGCGGGCGGCGGCACTGAAATCTGTCTGGGGCTCCGTCGCAAACTGCGGCCCCTGCGGCGGGTCGGGCTGGCCGGGACCCCTCGGGTCCGCGCGCCGCACAATGCCCCAGTTTACCGCACTCGGGCCAGCAAACCGGAATCGGGCGTCTCACAGCTTACGGAGACGCACCTCTTCACCCCGCAGTACCGCGCTTGAACAGCGGCGCGGGCTCCCATGGCCTACCGCGCCAGCACCCCCATTTCAGCCATGGACAGTGACATCGGACACATACCGGGCTCAGCACCGATCACGATACGCTGGGTTCCAGCCAGCATCTGTCCCTGCCCTGCGATAGGGGTACACTGCCGGCCGTGAGCGTCCAGGCATCCCGCCGAACGCACCGTGGCAGTCCGCCGCGAGGCAACGACGAGGGTCACGCCACCGGGCATGGCCCAGTTCACCCACCTCCGGCCTGGCCGGGTGCAATCCAAGACGAGAAACCAAGATGAGCGACAAGGTTGTACACGTCGGCGATGCCGACTTTGATAGCGCCGTACTGAATTCCAAGGAACCGGTGCTGGTCGATTTCTGGGCCGAGTGGTGTGGCCCGTGCAAGATGATCGCCCCGGCGCTGGATGAACTGGCCGATGCCTACCAGGGCCGCGCCAAGATCGCCAAGGTCAACGTGGACAACAACCGCGCCCTGGCCGCCAAGTACCACGTGCGTTCGATTCCCTACCTGGTCGTCTTCAAGGACGGCGAGAAGGTGGGCGAGCAGATCGGTGCCGTTGGCAAGGCCCAGCTGGCCGGCCTGCTGGACAAGGCCCTGGCCTGATCCCGCGCTTTCCGGCAGCCGTTTTCGACGGCTGCCGGGCAGGCGCCCCGGCGCCTGACTGAATACCGTATCCGGCGACCCTTGCGTGGCGCCGCGGGCCGATGATAGTGTCGGCACATCCGGCCGCGTTCGCGTGCCGCATCTTCTGGACGCAGTTTCTTCCAGACCCATTCCCAATGTTCGCCGCCCCAGCCGGGCGCTCGCACCTTCAAGCGAGGAATAACGCTCTTGTCCGATAACACTCCCGAAACCGGTAGCGCTGATGCGCCCGCCGAAAAGCGCGTGCGCAAAGCCCGCGTAACCAAGGCTGCCGCTCCGGCCGCCGCCGAAACCAGCGCCGCCCCTGCGCAGCCTGCCCTGCCGCTGGCTGCCGCGCCCGAGGCGCCGGCACCGGCCGCAGCGCCTTCCGCGCCGAGCGCACCCGCCACCGAGGCCCCTGCCAGCAGTGGCGGCGGCGAAGGTGGCGAGGGCCGCGAATCCGGCCAGCCGCGGCAGTCGCAGCAGAACAACCAGGGCGGTGGCCAGAACCAGAACCCCTACAACCAGGGCGGCCAGCAGGGCCAGCAAGGCCAAGGCAACCGCCGTGACCGTTTCCGCAACCGCCGCGACCGTGATCGCAATGGTGGCGGCGGTGGTGGCGGTGGTGGCAACGGCGGTCGCTTCCGCGACGACGGCATGCCCAACGACAACGGCGAACAGCAGCCGTTCGTACCGCGTCCGCACGCCAACGTTCCCGAAGGCTTCCCGGTCTATTCGCTGAGCGACCTCAAGCGCATGCCGGCCCAGAAGCTGCTGGAGATCGCCGAGCAGCTGCAGATTTCCGAAGGCGTGGCCCGTGCCCGCAAGCAGGACGTGATCTTCGCGCTGCTGAAGGTGCTGACCCGCCACGGCGACGGCGTTGCCGCCGACGGCGTGCTGGAAATCCTGCCGGACGGCTTCGGCTTCCTGCGCGCGGCCGAGGCCAGCTACCTGGCCGGCCCGGACGACACCTACATTTCGCCCAGCCAGATCCGCCGCTTCAACCTGCGTACCGGCGACCACCTGTCCGGCCGCATCCGCTTCCCGAAGGACGGCGAGCGCTACTTCGCGCTGTCGATCGTGGACACCATCAACGGTGAGCCGCTGGAAGCGTCGAAGAACAAGGTGCTGTTCGAGAACCTGACCCCCCTGTTCCCGCGTCGCCGCTTCACCCTGGAGCGCGGCAACGGTTCGTCGGAAGACATCACCGGCCGCATCCTCGACCTGATGGCGCCGCAGGGCAAGGGCCAGCGCTCGCTCATCGTGTCCCAGCCGAAGGCCGGCAAGACGATGATGATGCAGCAGGTGGCCACGGCCATCACCACCAACCATCCGGACGTGCACCTGATCGTGCTGCTGATCGACGAGCGCCCGGAAGAAGTGACCGAAATGCAGCGCACCGTGCGCGGCGAGGTCATCAGCTCGACCTTCGACGAACCGGCCGCGCGCCACGTGCAGGTGGCCGAAATGGTCATCGAGCGCGCCAAGCGCCTGGTCGAGCACAAGAAGGACGTGGTGATCCTGCTCGACTCGATCACCCGCCTGGCGCGTGCCTACAACAACGTCGTGCCGAGCTCGGGCAAGGTGCTGACCGGTGGTGTGGACGCCAACGCCCTGCATCGCCCCAAGCGCTTCTTCGGTGCCGCGCGCAACGTGGAAGAAGGCGGCAGCCTGACCATCATCGCCACCGCGCTGGTCGATACCGGCTCGAAGATGGACGAGGTGATCTACGAAGAGTTCAAGGGCACCGGCAACAGCGAAGTGCACCTGAGCCGTCGCATCGCTGAAAAGCGCGTGTTCCCGGCCATCGACATCAACCGTTCGGGCACCCGTCGCGAAGACCTGCTGATCGAGCCGGAGCTGCTGCAGAAGATCTGGATCCTGCGCAAGCTGCTGCATCCGATGGATGAAATGACGGCGATGGAATTCCTGCTCGACAAGATGAAGAACACCAAGTCCAACGACGAGTTCTTCGGTTCGATGAAGCGCTGATCGCGCGGCATTGATGGAATACGGAAAGGCCCCGCAGTGCGGGGCTTTTTCTTTCAGACCGACGACGATCCACCGCGCGGAAGGGTTCTATTGGCAGACCTGCCGGGGATCCAGCCCCAGGTCGCGGCAGACCTGATCGTGGACCCTGCACACCCCCCGCGATCCCGAACGGATCATGTGCATCCAGATCGGCAGCGGTGGAATGTAATACTCCCAGAATTCCGCCTGGAGCCGACCGCGCAGTGCTGTGAACAGCAGGCGCGCCTCATTCGTGGCTCCGCAGAAATAGGCGGCGAGTGCGAATGATTCGAGGCAGACCACATGGTAGTCATCACCATGGGTGGCGATGATCGAGCCAATGCGGCGCTGCAACGTCTCGGGCGTGGCGCCAGCCCACTTCAGGGTGGCCTGCCGGAGCCAAGCGGCAGCATCCTCATCACGGAGATGCTGGGCGATCTGTCTGATGTCATCGATCTCTTCGGATGCGCTCAGCGCATCATCCAAAACCGCCTGCGCCGCAATCACCAGCGAGCAACTGCCGGCAGGCGCGTTCTCCACTACCCAGGCGGCAAACTGGTAGTGTTCGTCCACCTCTCCACCCCATCGTGCATATGTACCTCGCGCGTACTGCACGATGACCGGACAGTGAAACGGCTGGGCCAGCATCGCCGCATGCATCCATTGGTCCCGATGACCGTCACCAGCGCCGATCACCACATTGCAATGGATCAGGCCGGCCAGCGCCATCGGATTGCCGGGATCGGTCTCGATGATGCCGAGGAACTTCTCGTAAGCCTGATTCATGATCTTCGGAAACCTGCGCCGGCGCAGGAACGGAATGTCCCTTGCGTAGGTTTCACCGCGAACTTTCCATGCGTTGGAGATGTCGACATAGGCCGAAAGCAGCGCTGGATGAGGCGACTGCGGCATTGCCCGTGACCACGTCTTGAGCCATCCAGGTGTCTGACGATCATCTGCCAGACGCCAGACGAAGTGCTCATAGGATTCGGCAGGCAACTGCGCAAGCTGCGACTCAAGCAGCGCGAAATCCCCCGTTTTGAGATGATTGCGCGCCTGTGCAAGAAAAGGTTCGATGAAGCGAGGGACAACGCGCGCACAGGGGGTCAGTCGGAGAGTCTGCAGAAGACGTCGCATGGAATTGGGTCCAGCCAAAGAATCAATGTTCCCAGCCTCATGGTCCCCGTTCCATTCAACAAATTGCAGATTGTCCGTCGATGACCAGCGGCTTCACTTCGCGACTCGTTGATTTGGCGATAATCTGCTGGACAAATGCCTGACTCTCCGCCCCGGCCGCGCTGGCCGGGCCGCCGATTCCCGCTGTTGCCCCATCCGGAGGATCCGGCGGGTCCAGCCCTGCCCGATCCTTCAACCGCATGCGCACACTGTCTCCCCGGCTCAACCTGGGCAAGCTGATCCTTGCCCTGGCCCTGCTCAGCGCCGTCATCGCCCTGGCCAATACGCTGCTTGCCAGCTATCGCGTGCAGCGCGACCAGCTGGTGGGCAACACCCTGGAAGCCAACCGCGTGTACGCCACCAAGCTGGCTGAGACCACGCAGAACTTCCTGCTGGCCGCGCAGCAGCAGCTGGCCTATGCCGCCACCCGGCTTGGCGACAGCGACATGGATCCGGCCCAGGCGCAGGATGAGGCCCGTCGCCTGCAGCTGCAGTCCAGCAGCTTCAACTCCTCGCTGGTGGTGGCCAACGACGGGCGGGTGATCGCGACCTCGCCGCAGAGCCTGCAGCTGCAGGGCGAGATCCTGCGCAGCGCTGGCAACAAGGCAGCGTTGGAACGGCGCCAGCCGATGATCAGCGATCCCTACCAGTCGGCCACCGGCAAGCTGCTGATCTCGATCTCGCACCCGGTATTCGACCGCAGCGGCCAGTACCGGGGCTATGTGAGCGGCACCCTGTACCTGCGCCAGCGCAGTGCACTCAACACCCTGCTGGGTACGCACTACTACCGCGATGGTTCCTACCTGTACGTGGTGGACCGCCATGGCCGCCTGATCTATCACAACAACCCCAAGGAAGTGGGCACCTACGCGTTGAACAACCCGGCGGTGAAAGAAGTGATGCGCGGCCAGCGCGGTGCGCAGCAGGTGCGCAACAACCACCAGGTGGCGATGCTGGCCGGTTACGCGCCCGTGGCGGCAACCGGCTGGGGCATCGTCGCGCAGCGCCCGACCGAGGCGACGCTGCAGCCGCTGTCACGCCTGATGTCGGCGGTGATCTGGAATGCCATTCCGCTGGGCGTGCTGTCGCTGCTGATCACCTGGTGGTTCGCCCGCCGCATTTCGCTGCCGCTGTGGCAGCTGGCGCGCAACGTGCAGGACGGCGAAGACACCGGCAATGCGATCAGCCACGTCAATGGCATCCGTGCCTGGTACTTCGAAGTGGCGCAGCTGAAACAGGCCGTGCTGTACAGCTTCAATGCGCTGCAGGACCGGATCGGCACGCTCAACCGCGCCAGCCGTACCGATCCGCTGACCGGCCTGCTCAACCGTCGCGGGCTGCAGCAGGCGCTCGACGCGCTGCAGGCGCAGGGGCTGCCGTTTGCGATCCTGACCCTGGATATCGACCGCTTCAAGTCGATCAACGACAGCCACGGTCACGACGTCGGTGATGCGGCCATCGTCCATATCGCCGAACAGATGCGCCGCCATTCGCGCGAGACCGACGTGCTGTGCCGCGCCGGTGGCGAGGAGTTCCTGGTGCTGCTGCCGGGCGTTGGCATCGAAGCGGCCCGGCAGACCGGCGAGCGCCTGCGCCAGGCCATCGCCGACGAACCGTTCGCTCCGGTGGGCACCATCACCGTGTCACTGGGAGTGGCCCACTTCCCCAGTTTCCATACCGATCCGGAACAGGCACTGCGCTTGGCCGACAAGGCCCTGTACCTGGCCAAGGAACAGGGCCGCAACCGGGTGGTGGTATACCCGCACGCCGATTGAGCACATCGATTCGAGCGGGATGCGCCGGGGCAGGCCCGGCGCATCCCGCAATGACGCATCAGCCCAGCGGGGTGAGCAGGCGCGGGCCTTCCTGCGCACGACCCACCATGTACACACCGCCTTCGGGCAGCAGATCGCTTCCGGCGACCAGGGTTTTCTCACCGGTCTTCCACGGCGCCTGCTGGCGCGGGCCGGGAATGTACGCGGTCCAGCGGCCGTAACGCTCACGCGAATCCTGGAAGGCGAAGCGCACCGGTACGCGCACGGTCCAGAAATCGCGATCCTTGTCCTCGCCGGTTGTGGGCGGGTTGAACGTCCAACGCTTGGCGCTATTGACGCTGGCCTTGGCCAGGATATCGCGCAGCTGGTTCATCGCGCGCGCGGTACCAATCACGGTCAGATTGGTCTGCTCGGCAATCACATCAGCCACCCTGCCATCGCGGCCGACCTTGACCATCAGCATGACCGTGCCCTCCCCCTGCATGGTCACCGCCTGCGGTGGGTAATCCGGTCCCCGCAGTGCATTGCTGGTCACCCTGTCGGTGCCGACCTCACGCTCGCCATCCATCTTGCTGAAATTGGCATCGACCAAGCGGACCCGCATGGTGCCCTCGGCAGCATTGTCGGCCATCAGCCGCAGGCGCACCGCAGTGCGTGCCTGCACGGGCGCGCCATTGACCAGCACCGGGTCGAAACGCCAGCCCTGCACGGCCTTGTCCACGAAATCGGCAATACCCACGTCGATCTTCTCGCGACGATCGAGCTGGAACCCTTCAACCTGGCCTTCGCGGCCGATGTCGATGACGCCACTAAGGGTCATGCTGGCCTCGGCCTGCCTGCGTACCTCGCGCGCGGTCTGCGCATCGGCGGTATCGATCAGGACGACACCGCCCGACACCGCAAGGGCCAGTGCCAGGAAAAGAGAAGAACGCATCACAGCCACTCCTTGTGCATGAAGATGATGAAGTCTGACCCCGGGCAGGGGCCGATGAAACGTGGGGGCGGTTGACCGGCATCATTGCTCGGCAAGCGGAGTCAACAGACGCAGCCCGCGGGTAGCGCTATCGACCATGTAGACGCCACCGGCCGGCAACAGGTCGGTACCGACCTGCGCGGCATCGTCGGTGGTGCGCCACGGGGCCTGCTGGCGTGGGCCGGGAATGTAGGCCTGCCAGCGGCCGTAAGGAGTGGGGGGTTGCTTGCTGCCCTTGTCGCTCAGCGCGAAGGTGACCGGCACGCGCACGGTCCAGAACGCCAGGCCTTTGTCCCCGCCGGAGGTCGGCGGAGTGAACGTCCACTTGCGGGCCTGGCTGATGCTGGCCTTGGCCAGCATGTCGCGCATCTTCTGCATCGCGTGCTCGGGTGCCACCACGCCCATGTTCACCTGTTCGGCGATGACGTCGGCAACCGCACCATCACGCTCGACCTTGACCAGCAGCATCACCTCGCCCTGTGCGCCGACGCGGAATGCCGCCTCCGGATAGCGCGGAGGCCTCATCTGGTTTCCGGTCACTGCGTCGGTGGCCTTGTCGTCATACTCGCTGAAATCCACGCTGGTCATGCGCACTTCCGTGCTGCCATCGACGCCGGGCCTGCCCAGCAGACGTACGCGCAACGGTGCATGTTTCGCCACCGGCTTTCCGTCCACAAGGGTAGGTTCAAACTGCCACCTGCGGACCGTGCCATCCACGAACGCGGCGATGGCCGGTGCGATAGACGCCTGCTGGTCCAGCACAAGGCCACTGACCGCGCCATCTGCAGCGACATCGATGTTGCCGGTCAAGACCATGCTGGCTTCGGCGGTGGCACGCACCGCGCGTGTGCTCTGCGCTGCCGCATCGGTGCTGAGCAGGGCGCCAGCCGAGCCGATCGCAAGCGCGAAGGCGAGAAACAGGGGAGAACGCATCATTGCCGATCCTTGGTGATGAAAGTGCCGAGATTACCCGAGTTCCTCGCCGTCGGCGCGGCCAATCACGCCAACCGCTGCGCAGCCGAATACGGTGGCGTGTCCGGATAATCGCCCGCCGCAAAGCGCGCCTGCAGCCCCTGCCACCAGGCAGGATCGAACAGATGACGATAGTGCTCGCGCACCGCTGCCAGTTCCTGCGCCGGCAAGCCCATGAACGGCCCGAACCGCTCGGGGAAAACATCGCGCGGACCGACATGGAACCAGGGCTCATCGGCCATCGCTTCTTCCGGAGAGCCTGGCTTGGGCCAGGCCCGGAATACGCAGTCGCTGACCAGGCACAACTCGTCGTAGTCGTAGAACACGGCACGGCCGTGGCGCGACACGCCGAAGTTCTTCGGCAGCATGTCACCGGGGAAGATGTTGTTGCGCGCCATGTCGGTGATCGCCTGCGCGTAGTCGAGTACCGCTGCGCGCACGGCCTCGCCAGCCTGTTCGCGCAGATAGAGATTCAATGGCCGGAAGCGACGCTGCACGTAGCACAACGCGATCTCCACCTCGTCGCCATCCACGCGCACGCTCTGCGCGCACTGCTGCAGCAGCTCGTCCAGCAGCACCGGGGCGAAGCGTTCGCGCGGGAAACGCAGATGCCGGTAGGGCTGTGCGTCAAGCAGGCGACCGACACGGTCGAGGTTGAACACCAGGGCGTACTTCTCCTCCACCTGCTGCCGCGACATCGTCTTGGGCCAAGCGAAACGATCACGGATCAGCTTGAACACCAGCGGGTAGCTGGGCAGGGTGAACACCGCCATGACCATGCCCGGCGTGCCTTCGGCATGCGCCAGACGCTCGTTCGGGTGTTCATTGAAGTGGCGGAAGAACGTCCGGTAGCGCTCGGTCTTGCCCTGTTTGGCGCGTCCGAGCACGGTATAGATCTCGTCGATCGGCTTTCCCGGCAGCAGGCTGCGCAGAAACACCACCGCATCGCCAACCGTACCCAGGTCAGCCTGGAAATAGCTGCGCGACACGCCGAACAGATGGGCCACATCGCGACGCCGGGTCAGCACGGCATCGGCGCGCAGGCCCTGGTCGTCGTTGACCAGCGCGATCACGCACGGCGAGAAACGGTGTTCACCGAACACGCGCCCGACCAGATAGGCGCGACGCTCGCGGTAGAACACGGTATCTAGCAGTTCGATGCTGCGTACCGGCGTGTCGCCCCAGTGCGCCAGATCGTCCTGCAGGCGCACGGCGATGGCGGCGGCACAGCGCAACTGGTGCGCATACGGAACATCGAAGCGGTAGTCGGCCAGCACCCGTTGCAGCGCCTCTACCGGCCGCGTCGGCGAGACCGCGTAGGTGTGGCGCGCCACCGGATGGGTGATCGCATCGGAGGGCTCGACATCGAAGGCGATGAACTCCACTTCCGGGTCCACACCGCGGATGGCGAACAGCCGCCGCGACAGCGTGTTGTAGAAGGTCTTGTAGAGCTCGGCGTCGATCAGGCCCTGCAGCAGGGCACTGAAGTGCGCGTGCACCTGCAGCCACAGCGCGCGTTCGCTGATGGCGTCACCGGCCAGCCGCCGCAGCGCATCCATCTGCTCGGCGATGCACTGGTCGTACAGGGCGATGCGCTCCACCGCATCGTGGCGCGCCGCCGCCCAGTCGCGCTGCTGGAAACGCACCCGGGCACGCGCCGTGATCGCGGCGAAGCGGGCGTGATAGTGCTCGAAACCATCGCGGATGGCCTCGGCGATGCGCGGTGCCAGTTCGGTTGCAGTGACAGGATCGGACATGCACGACGTATCCGGGGAAACCGACCTCACCATACGCTGGCGTGGGGTAGCTTGTGTAGAGCCGAGCCACGCTCGGCTGCTGCTGCCTCAGAGAACCAGGCAAACGCAACCATTCCTACAGACCCCGGGCGACTGCATTGCCTACTCTTTCAGGCCCATAACGGCATGAGGTGACGCATGCAGCAAATGACCCTGATCCCACGCATGGAGGAAGGCAACGTAATCCCGCAACGGGTACGCGACGGCTACATCAGCGCGACGGCGCTCTGCCAGTCAGTGGGCAAGCGCTGGTCGGACTATCGGTCGCTGAAATCCACCGGTGAGTTCATCGAGGAGCTGACCCTGCAGACCGGCCTCCCGGAGGACCAGCTCATCCATGTGGTGTCCGGGGGCAATGCGGCGATGCAGGGCACCTGGATCCACCCTTACCTGGCCATCAATCTCGGCCAATGGTTGTCACGCAAATTCGCGGTGAAGGTGTCGCAATGGGTGGTCGAATGGCAGCAGGGCCGGGCGAACGCCGTCATGCCCGCCCACATCGAGCGCTACATGCAGAACCGCTCGAAAGTGCCCTACACGCATTTCTCGATGTTGAACGAGCTGACCCTGAACCTGATCGCGCCACTGGAGCAGGCGGGCTATACGCTGCCGCAGGAGCTGGTGCCGGACATCTCCGAGGGCCGGTTGTTCTGCAAGTGGCTGCGCGATCACAAGGGCATCGATCCCAACACCTTCGACACCTATGAGCACAGCTATCCAGACGGCCGCAACGTGCAGGCAAAGCTCTATCCGAACGAGCTCTACGAAGACTTTCGCCGGCACTTCAACGAAACCTGGCTCCCACTGCATGCGCCCAGATACTTTGCTGCGCGCGACAGGCAGGCGCTGACCTTCGTACGCACGCTTCTGCTGCCTTCGACATGACATCACAGCGGACCGATCCCTGGGCTGCCGTGCAGCACCAGGGATCGGTCCCACCGAGCCGGCTCAGATCGCCAGTTCGGCCTCCACGTCCTGCACCTTGCGCCGCGCCAGGGCGAGGTTGGACTTGGTCCGGTCCAGCACGATGTAGAAGAACAGGCCCTTCTTCTTCGCCACCGGGCGCATGATGTGATACGCCTTGCCGAGCGAGATCAGGATGTCCTCGATGCCATCGTTGAGGTTGAGCGAGGCGGCGGTTTTCATCTTCGCGCGGATCACTTCGGTGTTGCCGGCCGCCGCCACTTCCATGTCCATGCCCGAACCGGCCTCGCCCAGCAGCATGCCGCTTTCGTAGTCGACCAGCGCCACGGCCTGCGCGCCATCGATACCCATCAGTGCAGTCAACGAATCATTCAATCCAGCCACGTTGCACCCCTCTCAATGTTGGTTCGAGCCCCTCGTTCCCCTGCGGCCGGGCTCACGATCCGCTGAGTTCGGCCAGGATCGCCTGGCCACATTCCCTGCTCTGCCACAGCACCTGGCCGATCACGCTGCGCTGGTCGCAGGCCGCCATCAGCAGCAGCGGCGCTCGCCCCTCGGCCTGGATGGCCAGCATCAGTACCTTGCCGCCGGCGGCCTCCAGCATCAGCGTCTGCAGATCGCCCAGTGCCAGTTCGCGTCCCACTGCTGCGGCCAGGGCCAGCATCGCGCTGGTCATCGCCGCCAGGCGTTCGCCGCGCCCGTCCGCACCAGCACTGACCAGGGCAAAGCCATCGACGCTGGCCAGCACTACGGTCCGCACCCCTTCCACCCGCTGCTGCAGGTCCTGCAGCAGCGGCTGCAGGCGCTCGCGCCGCTGCGCGTCCGGCAACGGCGCGCCTTGTCCATCAGCCATGTGCGGCCACCAGTGCATGCGCTTCCATTTCGCTCATCAATACGTCCATCAGCAGCAGTCCTTGTTCGCGATCGCGGGCATCCACCGCCAGCAACGGCAGCGGCTGGCCATCGAGCCGGGCGCGCTCGGCCCAGTCATCCAGTGCCGCTGCCGGCACCTGGTCAAGATGGGTCACCGCCACCACCAGGGCCAATGCCGGACCGAACGGGCGCAGCACCTGCAGGTAGGCGTCCAGCTCGGCGGCCACCCCGGCACGGCGCGCGTCCAGCAGCAACACCGCACCGCGCGCACCCTGCAACAGGATCGGCCACAGGAAATCAAAGCGCTGCTGGCCAGGCGTGCCATACAGGCGCAGCCTCTCGCCGTTGGGCAGGTCGATATCGGCGTAGTCCAGCGCCACCGTGGTCGAAGCCTTGTCGGCACCCGCGCGGTCACTGTTGGCTACGTCGGTGTCGACCACCGCACCGGCGGCGATGCTGCGTACCAATGTCGACTTGCCACTGCCCATGCCACCGAGCACCACCACCTTGTGCTCACGCATCGCGGTCACTCCCGCGCAGCGTGCGCCACAGGCGTGCGAGCAGGCCGTTGTCGGCATTGCTGGCACGCGCACCCACCAGCGGTACTGCAGGTGCGACCTGCAGCTGCGCATAACCGCACAGGTAGGCGGCGTGGATGAAATCGCGCACGGCGGCGGCGGGAAGATCCAGCAGCATCGCGCACTCGTCCACCGTGCAGGCACGCTTGAGCAGCAGCGAACATAGACGGAAGCCATCGTGATCGTGGCCGAGCACGCGGAAGTCCGGCCAGCGCAGCAGCTTCACCGACGCCCCGCGCAGGCGCTCATCCAACGCCTGCCAGTGACGGCTGCGCTGCGCCCATTGCCACAGCAACGGACGCAACGGCAGTCGCGTGCGGTCACCCGCCAGTGCCTGCAGCTGCGCCGGCAGCAGCGCATCCAGATACAGGTGCTCGAAGCCCTGCGCCAGCCGTTCCACCAGCACCGTAGCCGGCTCGTGCAGCAGCACCGCCTGGTCCTGTTCCAGATCCAGCAGCAGCAGCGGCTCTCCACCCTCGCCCAGCAGCGCCTGGCCCTGCCGCGATGGCAGCCGCTCACGCAGCAGTCGGGTGATCGCATGCGCGCCGTCAGCCAGGCGGATCGGTGTCGCATCGGTGCCGGTCTGCATGCCGCGCAGCGCCCGTCCTATCGCGCCATCATCCAGTACGTCCTGGCCGCCATCGCCTTCGCGCAACTGGCCGCCGAGGTCCTCGATCCAGCAGTGCAGGCGCGGGCGCTGCTGGCGCATGCGCAGTGCCGCGTTGCGCAGCGCTGGCGTATCGCGGATCACCAGCAGATCGCAGTCGTCCAGGTCCTGGCTGCGGCGGATCTGCCCGTCCGGCAGCGCCGAGGCCAGCCGCAGCCTCTGCAGCAGGGCCTGTTCGCCCTGGATGTCGGTTCCCACTACGAGCACGCGTGCCATCCGTGTTCCCCGTGCGACCACCTCCCCGGCGGTCTCGCATCGCCAAGGCTAGGCCATGGCTTGCCGCCATCGTCGTGATCGACTGCTCATATTGGTGGCAGTGGTGAACATGCATGCGTCCGTTCTGCGACGGCCATCGCGGGCAAGTTTCATGCCGTGTTGACGGCGTTCCGACAGATGACGGATTTCACGGTTCCGGGCCCGAGTACATCCACGCCATGGGTGGGGTCAGATCCCTCTGCGGTACAGAGGGATCTGACCCCAGGCCCGCAAAAAAGAAACCCGCGCCGAGGCGCGGGTTTCTTTCCAGGTCTCAACCGGGCGGCGATGAATCAGCCGCGCAGCTGCTCCAGCGCGGCATTGAAGGTGGCGCTCGGACGCATCGCGGCAGCGGCCTTGGCCACGTCCGGACGGTAGTAGCCGCCGATGTCCACGGCCTTGCCCTGCACCGCGATCAGCTCGTCAACGATCTTCTGCTCGTTGTCGGCCAGCGCCTTGGCCAGCGGAGCGAAGCGTGCCTGCAGTGCGGCATCTTCGTTCTGCGCTGCCAGGGCCTGCGCCCAGTACAGGGCGATGTAGAAGTGGCTGCCACGGTTGTCGATGCCACCGAGCTTGCGCGACGGCGACTTGTCGTTGTCCAGGAACTGGCCGTTGGCCTCGTCCAGCGCCTTGGCCAGCACGCGGGCGGCAGCGTTGTCGTAGCGGTTGCCCAGATGCTCCAGCGACGCGGCCAGGGCCAGGAACTCACCCAGCGAATCCCAGCGCAAGTAGTCCTCTTCGACGAACTGCTGCACGTGCTTCGGTGCCGAACCGCCAGCACCGGTCTCGAACAGGCCGCCACCGGCCATCAGCGGCACGATCGACAGCATCTTGGCGCTGGTGCCCAGCTCCATGATCGGGAACAGATCGGTGAGGTAATCGCGCAGCACGTTGCCGGTCACCGAAATGGTGTCCTCGCCCTTGCGGATGCGGGCCAGCGAGAAGGTGGTCGCTTCCACCGGCGGCAGGATGCGGATATCCAGGCCGGTGGTGTCGTGGTCCTTCAGGTACGTCTCGACCTTGGCGATGACCTGCGCGTCGTGGGCGCGGGCGGCGTCCAGCCAGAACACGGCCGGGGTGCTGCTCAGGCGCGCGCGTTCGACGGCCAGCTTGACCCAGTCCTGGATCGGCGCGTCCTTGGTCTGGCACATGCGCCAGATGTCACCGGCTTCCACGGCGTGTTCGAACACCACGTTGCCGGCCTCGTCGGTGACCTTGACCACGCCGTCGGCAGCGATCTGGAAGGTCTTGTCGTGCGAGCCGTACTCTTCAGCCTTCTGCGCCATCAGGCCGACGTTGGGCACCGAGCCCATGGTTGCCGGGTTGAAGGCACCGTTGCTGCGGCAGTCGTCGATGACGGCCTGGTACACGCCGGCGTAGCAGCGGTCAGGAATGACCGCCTTGGTGTCCTGCAGCTTGCCTTCGGCATTCCACATCTTGCCGGAGTCGCGGATCATCGCCGGCATCGAGGCGTCGACGATCACGTCGCTCGGCACGTGCAGGTTGGTGATGCCCTTGTCCGAGTTGACCATGGCCAGGCCCGGACGCTGCGCGTACTCGGCCTGCAGGTCGGCTTCGATGGCGGCACGGGTGGTTTCGGGCAGCGACGGCAGGCGCGCGACCAGGTCGCCGATGCCGTTGTTGGCATCGAAGCCGGCCTGCTTGAGCGTGTCGGCGTGCTTGGCGAGCACGTCCTTGTAGAACTCGTTGACGACCACGCCGAACATGATCGGGTCGGAGACCTTCATCATGGTCGCCTTCAGGTGCAGCGAGAACAGCACGCCCTGCGACTTGGCGTCTTCGATCTGCGCATCGATGAAGGCGGCCAGCGCCTTGCGGCTCATCACTGCCGCGTCGACGATCTCACCGGCCTTGACCGCGGTCTTTTCCTTCAGCACGACGGTGCTGCCGTCCTTGCCGTGCAGGGTGATCTTCAGCGCGCCGGCGTTGGCCAGGGTGGCCGACTTCTCGCTGCCGTAGAAATCACCCGCGTCCATGTGCGCAACGTGCGACTTCGAATCGGACGCCCAGGCGCCCATGCGGTGCGGGTGCTTGCGGGCGTAGTTCTTCACCGACAGCGGCGCGCGCCGGTCGGAGTTGCCTTCGCGCAGCACCGGATTGACTGCGCTGCCCTTGACCTTGTCGTAGCGCGCCTTGTAGTCGCGCTGCTGGTCGTCGGCCGGGGTTTCCGGGTAATCCGGCAGCGGATAGCCCTGGTCCTGCAATTCCTTGATGGCGGCCTTCAGCTGCGGCACCGAGGCGGAGATGTTCGGCAGCTTGATGATGTTGGCGTCGGGGGTGGTCGCCAGCTGGCCCAGCTCGGCCAGGTCATCGTTGACCTTCTGCGCATCGCTCAGCAGTTCCGGGAACAGCGACAGGATGCGGCCGGACAACGAGATGTCACGGGTTTCCACTGCGATGCCCGCGGTGGAGGTATAGGCGTCGACGATCGGCAGCAGCGACTGGGTGGCCAGGAACGGTGCTTCGTCGGTCAGCGTGTAGAGGATCTTGGACATGGGGGACTTGGACTCTGTAGCAGTGCTCAGGGGAAGGCCGGCGCCAGCGCCGGGCCACGTGCAACCGTGTCACTTTCCCCGCCGCCGTCAGGGTGGGCGCGCGCCGGGGAAACCCCAGCATTGTCGCGTTTTCAGCCGCGCGGGGCAAAGCCGTGCCATACGCGGCGGTACTGCACCCCGGCAACGCTGTGATCCATCCACGCATGGCGTGGGTCTGCGGAAACATCCCCGCGCGAGGATCCGCCAGGTGTCTGCATCTGTAGATCCACGCCATGCGTGGATGAGGCCTTCCCGCAAAACCGCCAACAAAAAAGGACGCAGCCTCGCGGCTGCGTCCATCGTGAGTCCAACCGGGAGAGAGTCGGCGGGACTTACTTGACCTCGAACTCCTGCGGCGTTCCGGCCGCCTTACCATCAACCATGACTTCGGCGCGGTACTTGCCGGCTGGCCAGCCATTGGCATTCTTGAAGGTGATGTTGGTGGTCTCTGCACCGCTGGTGTTCAGGGTTGCGTTCTGCTCACCGGCCACCTGGCCATCCTGGAAGGTCAGCTTGGCGCCGACGGTGACATTGTTGGCCGCGCCATCGGTCTTCACCGAGACGATGACATCGTCCTTCGGCGCGAACAGGGCGGCCGTGGTGACCGACTTGTCAGCTGCGGCGGTCTTGCCGACAGTGACCGCCGATACCGCTACGGCCGATGCAGCCATCGGCGGCGGTGCGCCGGTCATCGGCGCGGGCGCCTCGGCCGGCGTGGTTGCCGCCGGAGCCGCGTTGTTGTCTGCGGTTTCTTCCTTCTTCTTGCAGCCCACCAGGGCGACGCTGCCCAGCAGCGCGGCCAGCAGGGCATTCTGAAGCGGGGTCGTCTTGATCATTCGGGATTCCTCCAAGGATTGTTCGGACGGCGATTGGATCGCCGGTATTACTTCGGCGGCAGTTTCAGGGTCTGGCCCGGGAAAATCTTGTCCGGGTCGTCGAGCACATCGCGGTTGGCTTCGAAGATCTTCTTCCAGGCGTTGGCATCGCCCAGGTGCTGCTTGGCGATCTTCGACAGCGAATCACCCTTCTGCACGGTGTAGGTGCCACCGCTGACCACCTCGGCGGTACTGTCCACCGAAGCACTGACGCCGGAAAAGTCCGCCTTGGGGACCTGCTGGGCGGTACTGTCGACGCTGCCACTGACGCCGGAGAAATCGGCTTTCTTCTCGGTACTCATCCACACACTCCCGTCTGTATGTCTACATGGCTGGCACGGTGTCATAGAGGTTGTTAAATGGGGATGGTGCCGATGTGAAGCCGCCCCCCGGAGCGGCTGAACAATCGGGGCCCAACCGGGAGCGCCGGGCCATGCCGGGCGGCTCTGCATATGGCCGCTGCGCTCGCCGGGCATGGCCCGGCGCTACCTGTAACCGCCTGCGGCGGTTACTGCCGCAGTTCGCGGTAGGTCGCGGCCGGGGCGGCAATGCCAGGGCTGGCGCGCCACGGGTTGATGTCCAGGCCACCGCGACGGGTATAGCGGGCTTCGACTTCCAGCCACTGCGGCCGGCAGCGCGCGGACACTTCACTGAAGATGCGCTCGACGCACTGCTCATGGAACTCCGCGTGTTCGCGGTAGCTGACCAGGTAGCGCAGCAGGCCGGCACGATCGATCTGCGGGCCGCAGTAGCGCAGGCTGACAGTGGCCCAGTCCGGCTGCCCGGTGACCGGGCAGTTGGACTTCAGCAGGGCCGAGACCAGGGTCTCCTCCACCAGCGCATCGGCGTTGGCCGACAGGTAGTCCGCCTGCGGCGGGCCATAGCAGTCGATGTCCACCTCAAGGCCGTCGATCGACTCGCCCAGCGGTGATTCGCGCAACGCCGGCAGGCCGAACGTGACCTGGACAGGGGCGCCGGCGCAGGCCGACAGGTCGGCGACGAGGCGCTCGCGCAGGGCTTCGGCACTGTCGATGCGGGTGCTGTTGAGGGAGTTCAGGTACAGCTTGAACGACTTCGATTCGATCAACCGCGGCGAGGTGCACGGCACCTGCACGGTGGCGACGGCGACCTGCGGTTTGCCACGCGGGTCAAGCCAGCTCAGCTCGAAGGCGTGCCAGCGGTCATGGCCGACGAAGGGCAGCGCGGCCTCGTCCAGACCGATCTCGGCGCGGGCGCCGACGCGCGGGATGGGAAACAGCAGGCCGGGATCGTACTGCGACGGGTAACTGACCTCGCGACCGAGGCTGGAATCCTGTGGGGTGTTCATGGTGCTTATTGTATCGCGCGTAGAGCGGGCCTTCGGCCGGGTCGGCCAACGGCGGAGCCCCTCCGTGGTGGGGTTGGTTGGTCGCGGAAAGCCCCGACTCCCGGGTGCGGGCCGGGCGGGTGGGGCTGGCGGGGACGCCGTGAATCCATCCTTGGAGGCTTAGCCGCGCCATCCATGGCGCGGATACCCCGCCACCCCCACCCGCCCGGCCCCCAGACACATTTCTGCCGCCGATCCACCACGGGAAAGATCAGAAAAAACAAAATCAAAAGCCGATGCTTCAGACGTTCATGACGTCCGCCGTGTCGACCAAGGTCGACACCTACCAAAGCAGGATGTCGTTCCGACAGCCGCGGGAAGCTGTCGAAGGCGGGGTGGGTCCGGTTGCGGGGGTGTCCGCGGCATGGATGCCGCGGCCAAGCCCCCATGGACGGGTTTACGGCGTCCCCCGCAACCGGACCCACCCTGCCATCCCACAGATAGCCAGCTTTTGCCGTTGCTGTTGAGGTTGCCGGCCAGCGGCCGGCACTACCGCTTCGGCGGGTGCAGGGCGCAGCCCTGCCGGAAACCCTCAACCCGCCGGGGTGCCCGCACCATGCAGGTAATCCAGGCTCACCTGCAGCAGCGCACGGAATCCGACATCCAGCGCCTTCTCATCCAGCAGGAACTTCGGCGAATGGTTGGCCGGCGCCGTCGCCGGGTCGATGCCCACGCTGGTGGAACCGACGAAGAAGAACATGCCCGGCACTTCCTTGGCGTACAGCGAGAAATCCTCCGCGCCCATCTGCAGCGGCGGCTCGTACACGTTGTCCTTGCCCACCACCGCCTGCAGGCTCGGCAGCATCTTCGCGGTCAGCGCCGGGTCGTTCACCGTGGCCGGGTTGCCTTCCGATTCGTAGATGTCGGTCACCGCCTTGGCCCCATGCGCGGCAGCGGTGTGGTCGGCCACGTTGCGCAGATCGGCGAAGATCTGCTGGCGCATGCCTTCGTCGAAGGTGCGGATGGTGCCGACCATCTCCACTTCATCGGGAATGATGTTGTAGCGGATGCCGCCGTTGATCGCGCCGAAGGTCAGCACCGCCGGCTGCTTGGACAGGTTGGCGCGGCGGCTGACGATGGTCTGTGCGGTGCCGATCAGATCAGCAGTGGCCACGATCGGATCCACGCCGTTCCACGGTGCCGAGCCATGGGTCTGGCGGCCGATCACCTTGATGCCGAAACGATCGGACGCGGCCATCAGCGGGCCACCGCGCACCGCGATCTGCCCTGCCTGCACGCTGGAGAACACATGCAGGCCGAACACCGCCTCGGGCTTGAAGTCGGCAAACAGGCCTTCCTTCAGCATCAGCGCCGCACCGCCCTCTTCCGGCGGCGGCGCACCTTCTTCGGACGGCTGGAAGATCAGCATCACCTGGCCCGGCAGGTCCTTCTTCATCGCCACCAGCGCTTCGGCCACGCCCAGCAGGGTGGCAGTGTGCGCGTCATGGCCACAGGCATGCATCACGCCCACGGTCTGCCCGCGGTACTGCGCGGTGGCCTTGGAGGCGAACGGCAGGCCGGTCTGCTCGGTCACCGGCAGTGCGTCCATGTCCGCGCGCAGGGCGATCTTCGGCCCCGGCTTGCCGCCTTCGATGATCGCCACCACGCCGTGGTGGGCAATGCCGGTCTTCGGCTTCAGGCCCATCGCACGCAGGCGCTTGGCGACCTCGGCGGAGGTGCGCTCCTCGCGGTTGGACAGTTCCGGGTGCTGGTGGAAATCGCGGCGCCATTCAACCACCTTGGCCTGCAGGCGCTGCGCGGCAGCGGTCACTTCCGGGCGCTGCGCGTCCTCGGCGTGGGCAAGGGCCGGCAGGGCCAGCAGCAGGGCGGACAGCAGCAACGAACGGCGCATCTCGATCTCCACGGAAGGGGTCTGCACCTGAATGTAGGGCAACCTTGCCGTTACGGGAACCTCCAGCGTCGTCCATCTGTCTGAGCGCCCGTCCCATCCGTCATGCAGGAAACCCGGTGGGCCACAGGTATGCTTTGCGCATTGCCACCCGGGGTGCCCGCCCCGTCCAGCCCTCTTGGAGTCTTGAATGTCACGTGTTTGGAAGATCGTGCTGCTGGTCGTGGCGGTGCTGGTGCTGGCCGTGGTCGGCCTGCGCGTACTCGGTGGCGGCAAGGACAAGGCTGCCGGGCAGCAGGCAGGCGCCGGCCAGGGGGGGGAAGATCCCGATGCCGGCCCGGTGCCGGTGACCGTGGTCGATGCCGCGCGCCAGGACGTGCCGGTGTATGCCAGCGCACTGGGCACGGTGACCGCGATGAACACCGTGACAGTCAGCCCGCAGGTGGGCGGCCAGCTGATGAGCCTCAATTTCCGCGAAGGCCAGGAAGTGAAGAAGGGCGACGTGCTGGCGGTGATCGACCCGCGCACCGCCCAGGCCAGCTATGACCAGGCCGTTGCATCCAAGCGCCAGAACGAAGCCCTGCTGGCCACCGCACGTTCGAACTACCAGCGTTCGAACGCGCCGGAGTACCGCCAGTTCGTGGCCAAGACCGATCTGGATACACAACGAAACCAGGTGGCACAGTACGAAAGCGCAGTGGCGGCCAATGAAGCCAGCATGCGTTCGGCGCAGGTGCAGCTGCAGTACACCCGGGTCACCGCGCCGATCACCGGTATCGCCGGCATCCGCGCGGTCGACGCCGGCAACGTGGTCAACGCCGGTACCGCACTGGTCACCCTGACCCAGATCCATCCGATCCACGTGCTGTTCAACCTGCCCGAACGCCAGCTCGGCGACGTGCGCCAGGCGCAGGCCGCCGGCAGCGTGCCGGTCGCAGCGCTGGACCGCGCCGATTCGCACGTGCTCAGCGGCGACGGCAAGCTGGACGTGGTCGACAACCTGATCAGCGCCGACAGCGGCACCTTCAAGGCACGCGCGGTGTTCGACAACACCGACAACGGCCTGTGGCCGGGCCAGTTCGTCAATGTGCGCATGCAGCTTCGCACCATCGGCGGCGGCGTGGTGATCCCGACCCAGGCAGTGCTGCGTGGCCCGGACGGCGAGTACGTCTACGTCGTGCAGGGCGACAACACGGTGAAGATGCAGACCGTGCGCAGTGGCGTGGAAGTGGGCGACAGCCAGGTGCAGATCGCCGAAGGCCTGAAGGGCGGCGAGCGCGTGGTCAGCGAAGGCCAGTTCCGCCTGAAGCCGGGCAGCAAGGTGACCGCGCTGAAGCCGGGCGAAACCCCGGCCGCACCGACCGAGGCCGAACTGAAGGCCGCCGAACAGAAGAGTGGCGGCGGCCGCCGCGGTGGTGGCCCGCGCTGAGCGCAGGCCCCTGCTCTTCCCCGCGCCGGCGATCCCGCCGGCGCTGCCATTGAAGTGCCAGCAAGGATCAGTCCGTGGGCTTTTCGACGATCTTCATCCGCCGCCCGATTGCCACCTCGCTGTTGATGGCGGGCTTGTTGCTGCTGGGCATCCTCGGTTACCGCAAGCTGCCGGTGTCGGCGCTGCCGGAAATCGATGCGCCCAGCCTGGTGGTGACCACGCAGTACCCCGGTGCCAACGCCACCACCATGGCCTCGCTGGTGACCACGCCGCTGGAGCGCCAGTTCGGGCAGATCTCCGGGCTGGAACTGATGACCTCCGATTCCTCGGCGGGGTTGTCGACGATCATCCTGCAGTTCTCGATGGACCGCGACATCGACATCGCCGCACAGGACGTACAGGCGGCGATCCGCCAGGCCACCCTGCCCTCGTCGCTGCCGTACCAGCCGGTCTACAACCGGGTGAACCCGGCCGACGCGGCCATCGTCACCCTCAAGCTGACCTCCGATACGCGGCCGCTGCGCGACGTCAACAACTACGCTGACTCGATCCTCGCCCAGCGCCTGTCGCAGGTGCAGGGCGTGGGCCTGGTGTCGATCGCCGGCAACGTGCGTCCGGCCGTGCGCATCCAGGTCAATCCGGCGCAGCTGTCCAACATGGGCTTGACCCTGGAAGAGCTGCGCAGCGCGCTCACCCAGGCCAACGTCAATGCGCCGAAGGGCTCGCTGAACGGCAAGACCCAGTCCTACAGCATCGGCACCAACGACCAGCTGGCCAGCGCCGCCGAGTACCGCGACACCATCATCAGCTACAAGAACGGCCGCCCGGTGCGTCTGTCCGACGTGGCCGAAGTGATCGATGGCGTGGAGAACGACCAGCTGGCGGCATGGGCCGACGGCAAGCCGGCCGTGCTGCTGGAAGTGCGCCGGCAGCCGGGCGCCAACATCGTGCAGACCGTCGAGCGCATCCGCGCGCTGCTGCCGCAGCTGCAGGGCGTACTGCCGGCCGACGTGCACCTGGAGGTATTCTCCGACCGTACCGAAACCATCCGCGCCTCGGTGCATGAAGTGCAGTTCACCCTGATCCTGACGATCGGCCTGGTGGTGGCGGTGATCTTCGTGTTCCTGCGCCGGTTCTGGGCCACCATCATTCCCTCGGTGGCAGTGCCGTTGTCGCTGGCCGGCACCTTCGCGGTGATGGCCTTCACCGGCATGTCGCTGGACAACCTCTCGCTGATGGCGCTGGTGGTGGCCACCGGCTTCGTGGTCGACGATGCGATCGTGATGATCGAGAACATCGTGCGCTACATCGAACAAGGCAAGAGCGGCAAGGAGGCGGCCGAGATCGGTGCGCGCCAGATCGGCTTCACCGTGCTGTCGCTGACGGTTTCACTGGTGGCGGTGTTCCTGCCGCTGCTGCTGATGCCCGGCGTCACCGGCCGCCTGTTCCACGAGTTCGCCTGGGTGCTGAGCATCGCGGTGGTGCTGTCGATGCTGATCTCGCTGACGCTCACCCCGATGATGTGCGCCTACCTGCTCAAGCCCGATGCGCTGCCCGAGGGCGAAGACGCGCACGAACGTGCGGCCGCGGCCGGCAAGCAGAACCTGTGGACGCGCACCGTCGGCCTGTATGAGCGCAGCCTGGACTGGGTGCTGGAACACCAGCCGCTCACCCTGGCCGTGGCCGCGGCCGCGCTGGTACTGACCGTGCTGCTGTACGTGCTGATTCCCAAGGGCCTGCTGCCCGAACAGGACACCGGCCTGATCACCGCCGTGGTCCAGGCCGACCAGAACATCGCCTTCCCGCAGATGGAGCAACGCACCCAGCAGGTGGCCGAAGCGCTGCGCAGGGATCCGGACGTGACCGGCGTATCGGCCTTCATCGGTGCCGGCAGCATGAACCCCACGCTCAACCAGGGCCAGCTGTCGATCGTGCTGAAAGAGCGCGGCGAACGTGATGGGCTGGAAGACATCCTGCCGCGCCTGCAGAAATCCGTCGCCGGTATTCCCGGCGTGGCGCTGTACCTGAAGCCGGTACAGGACGTGACCCTGGACACCCGCGTGGCCGCCACCGAGTACCAGTACTCGCTGTCGGACGTGGACAGCGCGGAAGTCGCGCTGCAGGCCAACCGCCTGACCCAGGCGCTGCGCCAGCGCCCGGAACTGGCCGACGTCGACAACAACCTGTCCAACCAGGGCCGCGCACTGGAGCTGAACATCGACCGCGACAAGGCCAGCGTGCTGGGCGTGCCGATGCAGACCATCGACGACACCCTCTACGATGCGTTCGGCCAGCGCCAGATCTCGACCATCTTCACCGAGCTCAACCAGTACCGGGTGGTGCTGGAAGTGGCGCCGCAGTTCCGTACCAGCACTGCGCTGATGGAACAGCTGGCGGTCGCCTCCAACGGCGCCGGCGCACTCACCGGCACCAACGCGACCAGCTTCGGCCAGGTCACTTCGTCCAACTCGTCGACCGCTACCGGTATCGGTGCACAGAACACCGGCATCACCGTCGGTGCGGGCGGCATCATCCCGTTGTCGGCGCTGGCCGAGGCGAAGGTTTCCAGCGCGCCGCTGCTGGTCAGCCACCAGCAGCAGCTGCCTGCGGTGACGGTTTCCTTCAACGTCGCGGCGGGCTATTCGCTGTCCGATGCGGTCAAGGCCATCGAAGAGACCAAGGCCAGCCTGGACATGCCGGCGCACGTGCATGCGCAGTTCATCGGCAAGGCCGCTGAATTCACCGGCAGCCAGACCGACGTGGTGTGGCTGCTGCTGGCCTCGCTGGTGGTGATCTACATCGTGCTGGGCGTGCTGTACGAGAGCTACATCCACCCGATCACGATCATCTCGACCCTGCCACCGGCCGGCGTCGGCGCGCTGCTGGCATTGATGGTCTGTGGCCTGAGCCTGTCGGTGGACGGCATCGTCGGCATCGTGCTGCTGATCGGCATCGTCAAGAAGAACGGCATCATGATGGTCGACTTCGCCATCGAGGCGCGGCGCACCGGCGCCAACGCGCGCGAAGCCATCCGCCGCGCCTGCCTGCTGCGCTTCCGCCCGATCATGATGACCACCGCTGCAGCCATGCTTGGCGCGTTGCCGCTGGCGCTGGGCACCGGCATCGGCTCGGAACTGCGTCGGCCGCTGGGCATCGCCATCGTCGGCGGCCTGCTGCTGTCGCAGCTGGTAACCCTGTACACCACGCCGGTGATCTACCTGTACATGGAACGCTTCTCGGAATGGCTCGCCCGTCGCCGCGAACAGCGTGCGCTGCGCGATGGCACGGTGCAGGAGCCGCAGGCATGACCCTGGCCCCGCACCTTCGGGGGGCTGCACGATGAACCTGTCCGGCCCCTTCATCCGCCGCCCGATCGGCACCGCCCTGCTGGCCATCGGCTTGTTCATGGTCGGCGTGATCTGTTACCTGCGGCTCGGCGTGTCGGCACTGCCGAACATCGAGATCCCGGTGATCTTCGTGCATGCCAGCCAGTCCGGTGCGGATGCGGCGACCATGGCCTCAACGGTGACCGCGCCGCTGGAGCGCCACCTCGGCCAGCTGCCAGGCATCGACCGCATGCGCTCGTCGAGCTCGGAAGGCAGCTCGCTGGTGTTCATGATCTTCCAGAGCGACCGCGACATCGATTCGGCCGCGCTGGACGTACAGACCGCGATCAATTCGGCGCAGGCCGACCTGCCCTCGGGCATGGGCTCGCCGATGTACCAGAAGGCGAACCCGAACGACGATCCGGTGATCGCCATCGCGCTGACCTCGCAGACGCAGTCCGCCGATGAGCTGTACAACGTCGCCGATTCGCTGCTGGCCCAGCGCATCCGCCAGATCGGCGGCGTCGCCTCGGTGGATATCGCCGGTGCCTCGACGCCGGCGGTGCGTGTGGACGTCAACCTGCGCCTGATGAACGCGCTGGGACTGACCGCCGACGACCTGCGCAATGCCGTGCGCGCGGCCAACGTGACCTCGCCCACCGGCTTCCTCAGCGATGGCAACACCACCACGGCGATCATCGCCAACGATTCGGTCGCACGCGCCGCCGACTTCGCCGATCTGGTGGTCAAGACCCAGGGCGATGGCCGGGTGATCCGCCTGAAGGACATCGCCAACGTCTACGACGGCCAGCAGGATGCCTACCAGGCCGCGTGGTTCGACCACAAACCGGCCGTGGTGATGTATGTGTTCACCCGCGCCGGCGCCAACATCGTCGAGACCGTGGACCGGGTGAAAGCGCAGATTCCCGCGCTGCGCGACTACCTGCAGCCGGGCACCACGATGACGCCCTACTTCGACCGCACCCCGACCATCCGGTCGTCGCTGCATGAAGTGCAGATCACCCTGCTGATCAGCCTGGCGATGGTGGTGCTGACCATGGCGCTGTTCCTGCGCCGGTTGGCGCCGACGCTGATCGCGGCGGTCACCGTGCCGCTGTCGCTGGCCGGTGCCGCGCTGGTGATGTACGTGATGGGCTTCACCCTGAACAACCTGAGCCTGCTGGCGCTGGTGATTGCGATCGGCTTCGTGGTCGACGATGCGATCGTGGTGATCGAGAACATCATGCGCCACCTCGACGAGGGCATGCCGCGGATGCAGGCGGCCTTCGCCGGTGCGCGCGAAATCGGCTTCACCATCGTCTCGATCACCGCTTCGCTGGTGGCGGTGTTCATCCCGCTGCTGTTCGCCAGCGGCATGATGGGCGCGTTCTTCCGCGAATTCACCGTGACCCTGGTGGCGGCGATCGTGGTGTCGATGATCGTTTCGCTGACGCTGACCCCGGCGCTGTGCAGCCGCTTCCTCAGCGCGCACGACCACACGGCGGCACCGTCGCGCTTCGGCCGCTGGCTCGATGCCGGTCACGAGCGGATGCTGCGCGTCTACACCGTGTTCCTTGATTTTTCGCTGCGCCATGCGCTGCTGCTGTCGTTGACGCCGTTGATCCTGATCGGCGTCACCATCTTCCTGTTCGGTGCGGTGAAGAAGGGCGCGTTCCCGCCGCAGGACACCGGCCTGATCTGGGGCCGCGCCAATTCCAGCGCAACGGTGTCCTTCGAGGACATGGTCAGCCGCCAGCGCCGCATCACCGACATGCTGATGGCCGACCCGGCAGTGAAGACCGTGGGCGTACGCCTGGGCAGCGGACGCCAGGGTTCCAGCGCGCAGTTCAACGTGGAACTGAAGTCGCGCAAGGAAGGCCGCCGCGAAACCACCGCACACGCACTGGCACGGCTGAGTGCGAAGGCCGACCGCTACCCGGACCTGCAGCTGCGCCTGCGCGCGATCCAGGACCTGCCCAGCAACGATGGCGGTGGCAACAGCCAGGGCGCGCAGTACCGCGTCTCGCTGCAGGGCAACGACCTGGCCGCACTGCAGGAATGGCTGCCCAAACTGCAGGCGGCATTGAAGAAGAACCCGAAGCTGCGTGATGTCGGCACCGACGTCGACAACGCTGGCCTGCGCCAGAACATCGAGATCGACCGGGCCAAGGCCGCGCGCCTGGGCATCTCGGTCGGCGCCATCGACGGTGCGTTGTACGGCGCCTTCGGCCAGCGCCAGATCTCCACCATCTACTCGGACATCAACCAGTACAGCGTGGTGGTCAATGCGCTGCCGTCGCAGACCGCCACGCCTTCGGCGCTGGACGAAGTGCATGTGCGTGCACGCAACGGCGAGATGGTGCCGATCACGGCGGTGGCCCGCCAGGCGCCGGGCCTGGCGCCCTCGCAGATCACCCATGAAAACCAGTACACGACGATGGACCTGAGCTACAACCTCGCCCCCGGCGTCAGCATGGGCGAGGCCAAGGCCATCATCGACAGCACCGTGGCCGGCATGCGCATGCCCGGCGACATCCGCCTGGCCGACGACGCCGGCTTCGGCTTCAACTCCGACCCCAGCGACATGCTGATCCTGGTGCTGGCAGCCATCCTCACCGTCTACCTGGTACTGGGCATCCTGTACGAAAGCCTGATCCACCCGGTGACGATCCTGTCCACCCTGCCGGCCGCCGGCGTCGGTGCGTTGCTGGCGCTGTTCGGCACCAACACCGAACTGTCGGTGATCTCGATGATCGCGCTGGTGCTGCTGATCGGCATCGTCAAGAAGAACGCGATCATGATGATCGACTTCGCCCTGGTGGCACAGCGCGAACATGGGCTGACTCCGCGCGATGCTGCCCGTGAAGCCAGCATCGTGCGTTTCCGCCCGATCATGATGACCACGATGGTGGCGATCCTGGCGGCGGTGCCGCTGGCGATCGGCCTGGGCGAAGGTTCAGAGCTGCGTCGCCCGCTGGGCATCGCGATGATCGGCGGCCTGCTGTTCTCGCAGAGCCTGACCCTGCTCAGCACGCCGGCGCTGTACGTGATCTTCTCGTGCCTGGCCGAGCGCTGGAAGGCGCGGCGCGCGCGCAGGCGTGAAGCGAAGCTGCTCAGGCGCGCACAGCGGGCCTGACTTCGGCAGCGCCGGGCCATGCCCGGCGGCCTTTCAGCAATCCGCGCTGCGCGCTCGCCGGGCATGGCCCGGCGCTACCGGCCTCTGGTGGGTGGCATTTGACGCGCTGTAACGAAAAGAGAACAATTCTCATCCAGCCATGGTCCTGCGCCCCCTTGTGGCGCCCCGCTGCCGTCCCCGGCACGCCTGCGTGATCCCAGCCACCGACCTTTCCCCCCTGCATGGGCGGATGGCCCGTGGCCGCCCGCCGAGGATCTCCATGATGTTGCCGATTCGCTCCCCCCGCCTGGCCGTACTGGCCGTCGCGCTGTCCGCCGCCTGCACTGCACACGCCGAAGCCCCGGCCGGATCCCGCAGCGCCACCGATCTGGACGCGGTCAAGGTCATCGCCGAGCGTACCCATACCGAGGCTGGCGCCCTCGGCGATCGCGCCCTGCGTGATACCCCGTTCGCGATCACCGCCGTCGGCCGTGAGCAGATCGAACAGCGCCAGGTCGTGTCGCTGGGCGAAGCCTTCCTGCTCGACCCCTCGGTCACCACCCAGGTCAGTGCCTATGCCAGTGGTTGGAGCTCGCCGATCCGCAACCGTGGCATCGACCTGAATTTCGACAGCTACCGGGTCAACGGTCTGCAGGTCTCGTCCTGGGGCACCGAATGGCCGCTGGAAGTGATGGAACAGGTCGACCTGCTGAAGGGTCCGGGAGGTTTCCTGTACGGCTTCGGCGCGCCGGGCGGCATCGTCAACTACATCACCAAGAAGCCGACCGACGTACCGACCTTCTCCGCCCAGCTCGGCTGGCGCGAGCAGGGCATCGTCAGCGGCGGCATCGACGTCGGCGGCCGCTTCGGCAACGAGCAGATGTTCGGCTACCGCTTCAACGCATACCAGGAAAAGGGCGAAACCTTCAACGGTGGCCATGTCGATCGCAAGGTCGGTGCACTGTCGCTGGACGCGCGCCTGAGCGATGCGCTCACCTGGACCTTCGACGGCGTGTTCCAGTCGCGCGACCTGCGCGAGGAATCACCGCAGTACTACTTCCGTGGCCTGACCTCACTGCCGCGGCCGATCGCCGGCGATGTCGACAACAGCGTGCCCGGCACCTACTACGACACCCGCTCCAGCCTGCTGTCCACCGCGCTGAACTGGCAGATCAACAGCGACTGGAAGGCCAGCCTGAGCTATGGCGTCACCACCTCGTGGAACGACGTCAACAAGATCTTCGCCTACATCGACGATACCAACGGCGACTACGCCGTCAACGTCTATGAGCTCGGCGGCAAGAGCGAGTGGAAGCTGGCGCAGGCACTGGTGCAGGGCAGCTTCGGCACCGGCCCACTGCAGCACCAGCTGGTGGCCGGTGTCAGCCACCAGACCGGGCTGGGCTGGGACCGTCCCTACGAGTTCAGCCTGATCGGCCGCGCCAACCTCTACCAGCGCCATGGCATCCGTCACGACGCGGTGGGTTCCCGGGTGATGACCCGCGGTGACGAGACCGTGCAGCAGGCGGTGTTCGTCAGCGATACCGTGGATCTCGGCCATGGCTGGTCGGTGCTGGCCGGTTGGCGCTACAACGACTTCGAGACCAAGGGCGCCTACCACACCTATCCGGTCACCCCGACCTATGCGGTCATGTTCAAGCCCAGCGAGGCCGTCACCCTGTATGCCAGCTACATCGAGTCGCTGGAAGCAGGCAGCCGCGTAGGCAACAGCTACATCAATGCCGGCGATGTGCTCGACCCCACCATCAGCAAGCAGTACGAGATCGGCGCCAAGGTGGAAGCGAATCGCTGGAACGCGAACGTCGCTGCCTTCCGCCTGGAACGTGGCGCCAACATCGATCAGCTGACCGATGCAGGCAAGCGCCTGGTGCAGGATGGCATCACCCTGTACGAAGGCGTCGAAGCCAGCGCCGACCTGCACCTGACCGATGCGCTGACCGTGGGCGGTGGCGTGACCTGGCTGGACCCGACCTACGACAAGCTGTCACCGGGCAGCGCGGCGCAGGAAGGCAACCGTACCGTCGGTGCTGCGCGCTGGAGCGGCGTGCTGCACGCCACTTACCAGCTGCCGTGGGTGGAAGGGCTGGAGACCTATGCCGCAGTGCGCTACTACGGCGATGTCTGGTACGACGCCGACAACACCCTGAAGCTGCCCGACTACACCCTCGTCAATGCCGGCGTCGGTTACCGCCTGCTGGCCTCCGGCCATCCGGTGACCCTGCGTGCCAGCGTGGAGAACCTGGCCAACCGCAGGTACTGGTCCAATGCCGGCGTCGGCCTGCCGCGCACCTTCGCGCTCAGCGTGCGGTTCGACATGTAACGGGCCTCGGTAGCGCCGGGCCATGCCCGGCGGCTGCATGCCACGCCGCGCCGCGCGCTTGCCGCGCATGGCGCGGCGCTACCGGATTTCACGCGTGGCCCGTAATAATGGTGGCCGATCCTTTCGCCGAGCCTGCATGTCCGCACGCGAATCCCGCCTCAGCCGCCTGTGGGCCCACGAGAAGGCCAGCTATGGCCTGCGGGTGTTCATTGCCCTGACCGCGGCCATGGCCGTGTGCTGGCATCTGGATGCGCTGACCGCGCTGCCCGGCGTGTTCCTCGGCATCATCGCCAGTGCGATTGCCGAGACCGATGACAACTGGTGGGGCCGGACCAAGGCCGTGCTGCTGTCGCTGTTGTGCTTCTGCCTGGCAGCGGCCTCGGTGATCTGGCTGTTCCCCTGGCCGTGGATATTCATCGCGGCCCTGGCGCTGTCCACGTTCGGCCTGACACTGCTCGGTGCACTGGGCGAGCGCTACGCGTCCATCGCCCAGGCGACCGTCACGCTGGCCATCTACACCATGATCGGCCTGGAACAGCATGGCGCCCATGACCTGCACAGTGCGCTGGATGCGGTCAGCCACCTGCTTGCGGGTGCGGTCTGGTACGGGCTGCTGTCGATCCTGTGGACCACGTTGTTCGCCAACCGGCCGGTGCGCGAGCGCGTGGCCCGCCTGTATGTGGAACTGGGCCGTTACCTGCAGCTCAAGGCCGCGCTGTTCGAACCCGTACGCGAGGCGGACCTGCAGCGCCGCCAGCTCGACCTGGCCGAACAGAACCGCCGCGTGGTCGGCGCGCTGAACGAGGCGAAGACGGCGATCCTGGCGCGCTTTGGCCGCTCCGGACGGCCCGGCGTCAACTCCGGCCTGTACCTGCGCCTGTACTACATGGCACAGGATTTCCATGAGCGCGCCAGCTCCTCGCATTACCCGTACGGCGCGCTGGTCGATGCGTTCTTCCACAGCGACGTGCTGTACCGCTGCCAGCGCCTGCTCGACCTGCAGGGCCAGGCCTGTGCACGGCTGGGCGAAGCGATCCGGCTGCGTCGTCCGTTCGTCTACGGCGAGAGCAACCAGCAGGCCGGGCGCGATCTGGCCGATGCCCTGGCCTACCTGCGCGACCAGCAACGCCCGCAGTGGCAGCGCCTGCTCGGCTCGCTGGACCTGCTGGTGCACAACCTGCGCAGCATCGAGCGCCGCCTGCTCGATGCCGAACGATCCGAAGCCAGCCTGGACAACGTCGACACCCGCCTGCGCGACAGCAACCCTCACACGCTGCGCGAAATGGGCGTGCGCGTGCGCCAGCAGCTCACCCCAGGCTCGGTATTGTTCCGCCATGGCCTGCGCATGGCGCTGGCACTGATCGCCGGTTTCGTTGCCATCCATCTGTTCAATGCACAGAACGGCTCGTGGGTCCTGCTGACCATCGTGTTCGTGTGCCGGCCCAGCTTCGGTGCCACCCGCCAGCGCCTGGCCCAGCGCATCGTCGGTACGCTCGCCGGCCTGGTGCTGACCTGGGCGCTGCTGCAGCTGTTCCCAACGCTGGAGATCCAGCTGCTGATCGCACTGCTGTCGGCACTGCTGTTCTTCTTCACCCGTACCGACCGCTATCTGGTCGCCTCGGCCGCCATCACGGTGATGGCGCTGACCTGCTTCAACCTGATCGGCGACGGCTTCGTGCTGATCGTGCCGCGCATGGTCGATACGGTCCTGGGGTGCGCAATCGCCGCAGCGGCCGCGTTCCTGATCCTGCCGGACTGGCAGGGTCGACAGCTGCACCGCGTGCTGGCGCGGGTGCTGGATACCGCCGCCCGTTATCTGGAATCGGTGCTGGGCCAGTACCGCAGCGGCATGCGCGACGACCTGGCCTACCGCATCGCCCGCCGCGACATGCACAACGCCGATGCCGCACTGTCCACAGCATTGTCGAACATGCTGCGCGAACCGGGCCACGTGCGCCGCAACCTCGATTCGGGTTTCCACTTCCTGGCGTTGTCCAACACCCTGCTCGGGCATCTGTCGGCGCTGGGTGCGCACCGCGACCAGGTCGACAGCTACGCGGGCGATCCACTCGCGCTGGCCGCTGGCGAGCGGGTGCGTAAAGCGCTGCAGCAGCTGGCATCGGCATTGACGGCGCAGCAGCCGGTGTCGGAGGAGGACAACGACGCCGATCGTGCGGTGGCCGCGGAACTGGAGCAGCTCGATGAGACGATGCCGCCGAAACTGCAGTTGATCCGCACGCAGATGGCGCTGGTGCTGCGGATGTTGCCGAAGGTGAGAGCAGCGGCCAATGGCGCGGTGCGCGGCCTGGCCTGAGCGGACGGCATCCACGCATGGCGTGGATCTACTGGAGTGGCATCCACGCATGGCGTGGATCTACTGGAGTGGCATCCACGCGTGGCTTGATCTACTGGAGCGGCATCCACGCGTGGCGTGGATCTACTGGAGCGGTATTCGGGCGTGACCCTGTCGGCCGTGCAACATCGTGTTGCGTGCACGGGGGCATTCCGATCAGGCCCCGGCGCCGATACTGCGGTGTCGCCCACGCAGGATCTCCCCCATGAAGATCGAACTCAACGACCGCACCGCACTGGTCACCGCCTCCACCGCCGGCATCGGTCTGGCCATCGCGCAGGGGCTTGCCGCCGCGGGTGCGCAGGTCATCCTCAACGGCCGCAGTACCGACAGCGTGGAACGCGCACGGCAGCGCCTGCTGGCTGCAATTCCCGGCGCCAACGTGCTCGGCGTGGCCGCCGACCTGTCCGACGCCCGCGGGGTCGACGCGCTGCTGGCCGGCCTGCCGGGCAACGTCGACATCCTGGTCAACAATGCCGGCATCTTCGGCCCGCAGGACTTCTTCGAGACCGACGATGCCACCTGGGAGCAGTACTGGCAGACCAATGTCATGTCCGGCGTGCGCCTGTCGCGCGCCCTGCTGCCGGCGATGGTCGACGCCGGTTGGGGCCGCGTGCTGTTCATCTCCTCCGAATCGGCACGCAACATTCCTGCCGACATGATCCATTACGGCGTCAGCAAGACCGCGCAGCTGTCGTTGTCGCGCGGCCTGGCCAAGCGCGTGGCCGGCAGCGGCGTCACCGTCAATGCGGTGCTGCCCGGCCCGACGTTGTCCGATGGCTTCGCAACGATGTTCGAAGAAGAGCGTGCACGCACCGGCAAGCCGCTGGAACAGATCGGCCGTGAGTTCGTGATGGCACATCGTCCTGCATCGGTGATCCAGCGCGCGGCCACGGTCGAGGAAGTGGCCAACATGGTGGTCTACCTCGCCTCGCCGCAGGCGTCGGCCACCTCCGGCGCAGCGCTGCGGGTCGATGGCGGCGTGGTCGACGATATCGTGTGAGCGTTGGTGGGGTTTGCGGACCAACGGTCCGCACCTACCGCATCCCTGCCTGACAGGCAGGGATGCTAGGCTGCGCCGGTCCAAGGAGGTTCCATGTCCGGTCACAACCAGTTCGCCCTGCTGCGCCAGCGCCGTTTCCTGCCATTCTTCATCGTGCAGGGGTTGGGTGCCTTCAACGACAACGTGTACCGGCAGGCGATCATCGGCCTGCTGTTCTACCTGGGCGTGGCCGAGAGCGAGCGCACGCTCTACACCAACCTGGCGCCGGCGCTGTTCATCCTGCCCTACTTCCTGTTCTCCGCCCTGGCCGGGCAGATCGCGGAAAAGCTGGAGAAGTCGCGGCTGATCGTGATCACCACCACCATGGAGATCGTGATCATGACGCTGGCTGCGGTGGGCTTTCTCACCGAGAGCCTGCCGGTGCTGCTGGTGGCCCTGTTCTGCACGGGCCTGCAGTCCACCCTGTTCGGCCCGGTGAAGTACTCGGTGCTGCCCTCGGTACTGCGTCCGGAAGAACTGACCGGTGGCAATGGCCTGGTCGAGATGGGCACGTCGATGTCGATCCTGACCGGCATGATCGTCGGCGGCCTGGTGTTCACCCTGGCAGGCAGCCATGGCCCGATCGTGGCCGCGACCGCGGTCATCGCGCTGGCGATCTGCGGCAATCTGGCCGCGCGCATGATCCCCAAGGTGGATGCCGGCGCCCCGGACCTGAAGATCAACTGGAACCCGATCCCCGAATCGCTGGCCGTGCTGCGCATGGCCAGGAAACAGAAGGCGGTACGCAACGCCATCCTCGGCGTGTCCTGGTTCTGGTTCGTCGGCACCATCCTGACCGCGCAGCTGCCGTCCTATGCGGTCACCAACCTCGGTGGCGAGCCCACCCTGTACATCTTCGCCCTGGCGCTGTTCTCGGTCGGCACCGGTGTCGGTTCGCTGCTGTGCGAAAAGCTGTCGGCGCGCACGGTGGAGATCGGCCTGGTGCCGCTGGGTGCGTTCGGCATGACCGCCTTCCTGCTGGACCTGTACTTCGCACGCGCCGGTGAGGCCACCGCGCAGGGCCTGTCGGTCACCCAGTTCGTGCACCAGGACGGCAGCATCCGCATCATCATCGACCTGCTCGGCATCGGCCTGTTCACCGGCTTCTTCGTGGTGCCGCTGTTTGCTTTGATCCAGAGCCGCACGCCGAAATCGGAGATGTCGCGCGTATTCGCCGCGCTGAACATCCAGAACTCCGGCTTCATCGTCGCTGCGGCCGTACTCGGCCTGCTCACCCAGCGCCTGCTCGGCTGGACCATCCCGCAGCTGTTCCTGGCACTGGCCATCGCCAATGCCGTGGTGGCGATCTACATCTTCACCATCGTCCCCGAATTCCTGATGCGCTTCCTCAGCTGGGTGATGGTGCGCACGCTGTACCGGCTGCGCCCGCACGGCATCGAAGCGAACGTGCCCGATGAGGGCGCCGCGCTGCTGGTCTGCAACCACGTCAGCTACATGGACGCGCTGATCCTGTCGGCGACGATCCCGCGCCCGGTGCGCTTCGTCATGTACTACAAGATCTTCAACATCCCGGTCATGCGCTGGATCTTCCGCACCGCCAAGGCGATTCCGATCGCCGGTGCGCGCGAAGACCCCGCCCTGATGCAGCGCGCGTTCGATGAAGTCGATGCCGCACTCGCCGAGGGCGAGCTGGTATGCATCTTCCCGGAAGGCGCACTGACCCGCGACGGCACGATGGCAGCGTTCAAATCCGGCGTGGAGAAGATCCTCGAACGCCGTCCGGTACCGGTGGTGCCGATGGCCCTGCGTGGCATGTGGTCGAGCATGTGGAGCCGCCGCGATACCCGTCTGGGCCGCATGCGCGTGCCGCGCCGGTTCCGGGCGACAGTGGAAGTGGTCGCCGCCCCGGCGGTGGATGGCCATTCAACCGATGCCGCCGCCCTGGAAGCGCAGGTCCGCGGCCTGCGCGGCGACCTCGCCTGACGCAATCGCCCCCATCCGGGGGCGATGACGGTGCGCTGCATACGCCACCGTCCAAGGGCGATGCAAGGCCTGACGGGGCTGAAAACGCATACATGCGTCGTTGGTTGCGGTAGATTACGCACCCACAGGGGGGAGGTTCGGCCCGTTCACACGGCCGACCACCAAGGAATGGAGTCTTGCTTTGAATCAACCGCCACCGCTCAGCCGTCCGGTCTACATCCCCAACCATCTGGTCTGGGCGATCCTGACGACGCTGTTCTGCTGCCTGCCGTTGGGCGTGGTGTCGATCGTGTATGCCGCCCAGGTCGATGGTCGCAATGCGGCCGGTGACCTGCCGGGGGCCTATAGCGCGTCGCGCAAGGCGGGCTGGTGGGCGGTGGCTTCGGCCGCAGCCCTGCCGGTCCTGTTGCTGTTGTGGTTCGGGCTGTTCGGCGGCTTGGCCGCGCTGGGCGCTCTATCCGACCTTTGATTCACCACCACCACCCATCGAGGAGCTTGAACCATGAACACCACCACTGCGCAGGTCCCCAACAATCTGGTCTGGGCCATCCTGTCCACCCTGTTCTGCTGCCTGCCGGCCGGCATCGTGTCGATCGTCTACGCCGCGCAGGTCAACGGCAAGCTGGCTGCCGGCGACGTCGCCGGTGCCCGTGATTCGGCCGACAAGGCCAAGAAGTGGGCCATCTGGTCGGCCATCGCTGCCGTTGTGGTTGGCGTCCTGTACTTCATCATCATCATGGCCGTTGGCGGCCTGGGCGCCCTGAGCGGCGGCAACGGCAGCTACTGATGCCCGCGACGGGGTCCGGCCATGCGCCGGATCCCGCCCCCGCATGTCCGCACTTCCTGCTCGTTCCCGACTTACCCGCTGGGCTCCGCTGCTGGCCGCGTCCGGCCTGGCTGCGGGTGCCGCCGTGGTCCTGCGCCACGTCAATCCGTATGTCTCCGGCAATCCGCTGCCGGGCTGTCCGCTGTACGCACTGACCGGCTTCTACTGCCCCGGCTGCGGCAGCACGCGCTGCCTGTACTCACTGGTCCACTTCGACCTGCCCGGCGCGATGGCGATGAACCCGTTGCTGGTCATCAGCCTGCCCTTCCTGTTCCTGATGCTGCTCAACACCGCCGGCGTACGCCCGCGCGTGCTTGATCCACTGATGCGGGTACTGGCCAGCCCCACGTTCTGGCTGTGGCTGCTGCCCGGCTATGCCGTGCTGCGCAACCTGCCGTGGGCACCGTTCACCGCGCTGGCTCCGGTGTAGGTTTCCCGCCAACGGCGCAGCCCCTCGTGGTGGAAGGCAGAAGCTGGGGTTGGCCGGGCGGGTGGGTTACGCAGGGGCCGCTGCAAGTACGTCCATGTAAGCTCGGTCGCGCCATCCATGGCGCTTACGCCCCTGCGCAACCCACCCGCCCGGCCACGGAAAATTTCCGTGCGCGTCCACCACGGAAAAGAAAGAGAAGATCAAAAGCCGAAGCGGGTCGCTCCGCTCGGCATCCACGCATGGCGTGGATCTACTGGCCGTCATCGGAAACTGTCGGGGGTGGGGCGGCGTGGGGCTGCAGGACCGTTGGCGCCATGGATGGCGCCATCGAGCCCCCATGGATGGGTTAACGGCGTGTCCTGCAGCCCCACACCGCCCCGCCAAACCCACAGAAATCCAGACCCGCTGTTGCTGTTGCAGTTGCTGTTGCTTCCAGCGGGTGCAGGGCGGCAAGCCCTGCAGAAAGAACAACTAAGTCACCCAGCCCGCGATCACCAGCAGGGCCAGCACCGCCAACCACAGCAGCAGCATCCGCCACACCAGGCTCATCGCATCCCGCAGGTCCGGCAACCGCTGCCACACCGGCAGCAGGCCCGCTTCGGTGTAATCGTGAGCGTCCTCGCGCAGCTCGGCATTGACGCTGGCACGCGCCACCGCGCCCAGGAAACCAATGCCACCGGCCAAGCGCTCACCATGCGCCTGGCGCCATGCCTTCCAGGCCGTGTCGAAGTTGCCGACCAGGGCCATCGAGAACGCCATCAACTGCGCCACCGGCCACTCGATCCAGCCCAGCAGCCGCTGTGCCAGCGCCAGCGGCTCCACCGGCACGCGCGCGCGCATCGGGCTTTCCGCCATCAGTGCCAGCAGGCGATAACCGAGAGCCCCCACCGGGCCCAGCAGCAGGAACCAGAACAGCACCGCGAACCAGCGCCGCAGGGCGTTGAGCACGGTCGCCTCGACCAGTGAAGGAACATCCTCGCGCAGGCTGCCACCGGCCGACTGCAGGTTGCGTACCGCCGCCTGCCGGGTCGGCGCATCGTCGGCATCGATGATCGCCTCGATGTCGCGGTCCAGATCGCGCGGGCCCCAGCACCAGGCCAGCACGGCCACGCCCAGCAGCAGCGCCGGAAGGCCGAACAGCACTCCGCGCAGCAGCCAGGCGACAAGCGCCATCAGCAGCAGTGGGGGTACGATCGCCAGCGCCACGCCGGCGGCCCCCTGCCAGGCCCGACCACCGCGCGTGTCCAGCCAGCCCAGCCAACGCCGGAAGCCGTCGAAACGGCGCAGCGACGCGGCAGCGGCCGGGGCGACATGGCCAAGGGCCAGTGCCACCAACACGGCGACCAGGGTGGTGAACATGGCAGGTCTCCCTACGAGCGAGCGTTCGGCGTCGCTACCTTACCTGTCGCAGCGTCGCCGTCAGCGGTGAACCGTACTGTAACCGGCAGCGTGTTCAGGTGGCGGCAATGCTGGCACCGCCGGATGCCGGTTGCTGGCGGTACCAATGCTCGATCAGGCCCCGCGAAATGGAAATCGGCGGTGACAGACGGATGCCTTCTCCATCGTCCTCGACGTCACGCGCGAGGGCCGCGCCAACTTCCTCGGCGCTGAACCAGCGCGCGTCTTCCAGCTCGCCATCCACGGTCGGCACGTCGTCGTGTGCCTGCGCACGGAATCCGACCATCAATGCGCCGGGGAACGGCCAGGGCTGCGAGCCCAGGTACTGGCAGGCGGTCACCCGCACCTTGCTCTCTTCGTGCACTTCGCGCGCTACGGTCTGCTCGAAGGTCTCGCCCGGCTCGACAAAGCCGGCCAGCACCGAATAGCGGCGCGGCGCCCAGTTGGACTGGCGGCCCAGCAACAGCCGGCCCTGGTTTTCAACCGCGACGATCACGGCCGGGTCGACGCGCGGATAGTGTTCGGTCGCGCACTGCGGGCAGCGGCCGACGAAGCCCCCCCGGGCGAACGTCACGGCGCTGCCGCAGACACCGCAGAAGCGGGTACGCGATTGCCAGTAGGACATGCCACGGGCGTAGCTGAAGGCGGTCGCATCGGCCACGGTCCACAGCAGCGCGGCCTGGCGCAGATCGAGCCGGCGTGGCGCGGTGACCGTCACGCTGGCCGCTTCCACCGAGAACCACGCCTGCTCGCCACGCAGGCCGAGGAAGATCGCAACACCTGGCCCGCCACCGACATCGGCGCCGGTCAACGCCAGCGGCTGGTCGTCATCACCGGTGAAGGCGGTGCCGTCCTGGTCCAGGACAAGAATGCGCGCATCGGGCCACAGGCGCGCCAGAGCATCGGCATCTTCGCGCATGGCATCGGCGCGCTCCAACGGTTCACCCACGAAGGCAAAACCGGAAAGCGGCGAAGGAGAATTGAGCATCCAGCTAGCCTGCCGCCAATCACGGCAAGTGGCAAGCCGCAGACTGTGCAGAAACCCGCCTGTGGTTGCAGTAACGGTCATCCACGCATGGCGTGGATCTACCGAAGGCAGCGCGGGGTGCATGCCCCACGCCCTGCAATTACATGCTGAAACTGCTGCCGCAGCCGCAGGTGGTCTTGGCGTTCGGATTGCGGATCACGAACTGCGCACCGGTCAGGCTCTCGGTGTAATCCACTTCGGCACCCATCAGGTACTGCAGGCTGAGCGGATCGACCAGCAGGGTGACCCCGCTGGTCTGCACCGCCAGGTCATCGCCGGCACGGTTCTCGTCGAACTCGAACCCGTACTGGAAGCCCGAACAGCCGCCACCCTCGATGTACACACGCAATGACAGGTCGGGGTTGCCCTCGTCCTGGATCAGTTCCTTGACCTTGGCCGCAGCGGCCTCGGTGAAGTTCAGCGGCCGATCCAGCGACTGGTAGTCGGGCGCGGCGGCCGGCGTGGCGCCGGGGAGGGAGACGAGCGTGTTCATGGGCTCAGCATGGGGGCGCCGGCGCTGGCTTTCAAGCCATCGCCTCGGCCAGCTTGCGGCGGGCGGCGGTGTCGCCCTTGCCGTCAGCGGACGCTTCGCCTTCCGGCGCCGGCAGGGCCTGCATCGGGGCGCTGGCATGGATCAGCCGGCCGTTCAGCTGGGCACCCGCATTCATTTCCACCACCTGGTAGTGAACATTGCCGTTGACCCGCGCACTCGGGGTCAGTTCGACCTTCTCGGTGGCATGGACATCGCCGTCCAGGCGGCCACTGATGACCACCACCTGGGCGCGGATCTCGCCTTCGATCACGCCATGCTCGGCGAGGGTCAGGGTCGCCGCGCTGGCGCCCTCCTGGGCAATCACCTTGCCGTGGATGCGACCTTCCACGTACAGGCCACCACTGAATTCCACATCGCCACGGATCACCACCTGGTTGCCGATCAGGGCATCCACCACCAGTTGGCCATCACGGCTGGATTTGCTGCTTCCGAACATCTGCCTACTCCCCTTTGCTGGCCGGTGCGCCGGCCTGTTTCCAGTCGAATACCTGCGTGGTGCCCCCCGCACCACTCCCCAATGTCACCTTCACCCGTTGCGGGGTGAAGTCAGCCGGCAGCATCACGCTGCCGGTGAGCTGCTGGAAGTACCGGAACGAGTAATCCTGTCCCGGCACCTTGCTGCGCTGGTGCAGCTCGTCCCAGCTGATGGTGGCCAGCTTGCCGTTCTTCACGCCTTCCACCGTGAAACGCATCTGCCCTTGGCTGATCGCTCCGCGGTTGAGGTTCTGCGTCAGCACCACGCTGTACTGCCAGGTGCCGGCCGATTCCGGGCTGAATTCAATCGAATGGGTGTTCAGGCCCTTGCGCTGGCTGGTCGAGCCCACCAGGCGTTCGTAGAAGGCGACGTCAGCGCGCAGGCCGGCGATCTCTTCATCGCGCTCGGCCAGCGAGGACTGCACTTCGTTGTTGGCGGCGCGGCTGATGCGGTCCGACGCTTCCAGCGTGGCCTGCTTCTGGCGCAGTTCGGTCAGCTGCGTCTGCAGCGTATCAGCGCGCTTCTCGGCAGCTTGCACGCGCTGGCCCTGTTCACCGCGCGGCGTGCCCAGCCAGCAGCCACCCAGCACCGCAAGCACCAGGCTCAGCAGCCAGATGCCGGCGATCACCAGCAGGCGACGGCGGTCGGCGGGTGGTTGCGCGGCACCGGGAAGGCGGACCTGCACGCGCATGGGAGGGCGGTTGTTCATGGGTAGTCTCCGTGGCAGCGCCGAAGCGCCGCCAGTACGGCCCCTGGGGCAAACGACGGGCTAGTGTATGACAGGAACGGCAGGTTTCCCCGGTGCCGGCCGGTACCGGGCGGTGGCATTCAGCCACTCCATGGTCGATAGTGTGGCACCCCGCACAGTTCCGCCGCCGGAGCCCGCCATGACCGAAGCCCACCTGTTCGTGATCGGCATCCTGCTGGCCTGGCTGGCCGGCATCCGCGTTTACCTCACCGTATTCGGCGTCGGCATCGCCGGCCTGCTCGGCTGGGTCGACCTGCCACCGGCGCTGCAGGCCACCGAGTCGTGGTGGGTGCTCGGCACGTCGGCGGCGCTGGCCATTGCCGAATTCTTCGCCGACAAGATTCCCGGCGTGGATTCAGCCTGGGACCTGGTGCAGACCCTGGCGCGCGTGCCCGCCGGCGCTTTCCTCGCGGCAGCGACACTGTCGCCCGATGGCGACCTGGGCACCGGTGCACTGGTCGCCGGCGCGGGCGTTGCGCTGGCCAGCCATGGCCTGAAGGCCGGCACCCGCGCCCTGCTCAATACCTCACCGGAACCGGCCAGCAACTGGGTCGCCTCTGCGGCCGAAGATACCGTGGTGATCGGCGGCTTGGCGCTCGCGCTGGCGCATCCATGGATCGCGCTGGTGGTGGTGCTGGCCTGCAGCCTGGCCGGCGCATTGCTGGTCTGGCTGGTCTGGCGCACCCTGTGGAAAAGCGTGCGCTGGTTGGCACGTGGCGGCAGCGACGACGGACAACGGCAACCGCGTACCGGCTGATCGGCAGGCTTGTCGCATAATGGCCGCGAACACCAGGAGCATCGATGGCCGCAAACGAATCCGCCGCGGGCCCCCGCCCGGGACGCGCTGAAACCCCTCCGGCCGATCATTGGCAACGTTGGGCCGCCCCCTTGGCTGCGGCAACGCCTGCCGAAGCAGTACCGGCGGTGTCAGAGACACCCGCCCTGTCGGTGCCCGGCGACGGCGCCCGACTGGCGGCTCCGCCGCCCCTGCCCTCCACCGCCGCACTGCCCGAGGCGGGCAACAGTGACATCCCGCCTGTCGATGCCGACTCGCCCTACCGCGTGCTGATCGTCGAAGACGATCGTGCCCAGGCGCTGTTCGCACAGAGCGTGCTGCATGGCGCCGGCATGCAGGCGATCGTGCTCGGCGATGCCGATGGCGTGCAGCAGGCCATCCGCGAGCAACGCCCTGACCTGATCCTGATGGATCTGCACCTGCCCGGGCTGGATGGCATGCGGCTGACCGCGATGATCCGCCAGCAGCCCGGCATGCAGCTGCTGCCGATCGTCTTCCTCAGCGGCGACCCGGATCCGGAGCGCCAGTTCGAAGTGCTCGACTGCGGTGCCGACGATTACCTGAGCAAGCCGATCCGGCCGCGCCACCTGATTGCCGCGGTGGCCAACCGTATCCGCCGCGCACGCGCGCAGGCAGCGACCCTGCCCGGTGCCAACGGTGCACCGGCCACCAGCAACCCGGAAACCGGGCTGCCCACGCGCCACCACGTGCTGCAGCAACTCAACGCGACGCTGGCGCAGCACGACCGCGGTGGCGTGTTCTTCGTGGAAATCTCCAGCGCGCTGGGCCTGCGCGAGCGCTATGGCTATGCGGCCTTCGAGCGGCTGATGGTGCAGGCCGGGCAACGCCTTGCCGAGGCTGGCCATCCGCACCTGCTGGCGCGCCTGAACGACAACAGCTTCCTGCTGCTGGCGCGCAACGCCGATGAGGACAGCCTGGAAGCGATCGCCGGCACCCTGCGCGAGCAGCTGTCCGCGCGCGCCTTCGTGATACGCGACGACGAGTCGGTACACCTGCGTGGCGTGGTCGGCTACGCGCCGCTGTCGCCGGGTTTCGACGATGCCAGCAGCGCCCTGGAAGCGGTCGAACGTACCACCCTGCAGGCACGCCTGCTCAGCGCCGGCGTGGCCGGCCACGTGCATCGCCAGGTCACGACCGAGCAGGAGCACCTGGCGTTGCTGGAAGGCCAGCTCGAGCTCGCTTACCAGCCGATCGTCGCCGTCGCCGGCGGCAGCAGCGCGCAGTACCAGTTGCTGCTGCGCCTGCGCCGGACCGATGGCAGCGTACTGACCGCCGGCCAGGTGATTCCGGCCGCCGAGGCGGCCGGCCGCATCGCCGACCTCGACCAGCAGGTGCTGGAGCATGCGATGGGTCTACTCGACCTGTATCGCCACGCCACCCAGCCGCTGAACCTGTTCGTCTCGCAGTCGCTGCGTACCCTGCAGCGCGATGCCTTCGCCGACTGGCTGCTGGAATCGCTGCAGCAACGCCGCCTGCCCGGCAGCGCGCTGGTGATCGACGTGCGCCTGCCCGATGCACTGATCCACACCGTGCCGTTGCAGCAGTTCTGCCAGCGCATGGCCAGCGTCGGCGTGCGCTTCTGCCTGAGCCAGTTCGAACCGGGCAGCGAAGCCCTGGCCCTGCTCACCCAGCTGCCACTGTCGTTCGTGCGCATGGCCGCACGCTTTTCCAGCAGCCACTCCAACCCCGATACGCGCGAAGAACTGCGCCGATCGATCGAGCAGGCGCATGCAGCCGGCCTGCAGATCATCGGCCAGCAGATCGAGGACCCGCAGGCAGCGGCCGCGATGTGGGTCGGCGGTGTCGATTACATCCAGGGCAACATGGTGCAGTCGGCCGGCAGCGACCTGAACTTCGACTTCCACAACGCGGTGCTCTGAGTGTCACCGACGGTCGCGCTGTTGGCGGTACTGGCGCTGGCCATCGTCGCCCTGCTGGTACTGGGCCTGCGATTGCGTTCGCGCAATCGCGCGCTGGCGACACTGCAGCGCGAACGCATCACCCTGACCAGTGAACGCGACCAGCTGCGGCGCACCACCGAGCGCCAGGGCCAGCTGGAACATCAGCTGCTGCAGGCCAAGCAGGCTGCAGAAGCAGCCGTGCTGGCCAAGGGCGAATTCCTGGCCACCATGAGCCATGAAATCCGCACGCCGCTCAACGGCATCCTGCCGATGCTGGAGCTGATTGCCCGCGGCCCGCTCGGCGAAGACCAGCGGCAGATGCTGGCCACCGCCTCGGCCAGCTCGCAGCAGCTGCTGCGCATCGTCGATGACATCCTCGATTACTCGCGCCTGGAAGCCCAGGCGCTGGAGCTGGAGATCACCAGCTTCAACCTGCGCGAACTGCTCGATGGCGTGGTGCAGCTGCTGCAGCGCGCCGCCGAAGCCAAGGGCCTGACGTTGAGCCTGCAACTGGATCCGGCCGTGCGCCTGCCGGTACGCGGCGATCCGGTGCGCCTGCGCCAGGTCCTGGGCAACCTGCTGGCCAATGCCATCAAGTTCACCGCACGCGGCCAGGTGCAGTTGCGCGTGCAGCGGCTGGGCGAAGGCCCCGCCCAGCACCAGCTGCGTTTCGAAGTGGTCGACACCGGCATCGGCATCGATGAGGCCCTGCAGGCGCGGCTGTTCCAGTCCTTCAGCCAGGCCGACGCGTCCACCACCCGCATCTACGGTGGCACCGGCCTGGGCCTGGCCATCTGCAAGCGCATCACCGACCTGATGCATGGCGACATCGGCGTGCATTCCACCCCAGGCCAGGGCGCAACCTTCTGGTTTGAAATACCGCTGCTGAAGGTTCCCGGCGACCTGCCGGCGCTGGCCCGCTCGCCGGCAGCGCTGCTGCTGTACACCGCCGATGCACAGCTGCAGCCACGCGTCGAACGCATCGCCGCGCACCACGGCCTGCAGGTGCAGCCGCTGGCCAGCATTGATGAGGCAATGGAACGCCTGCGCGCAGCACCACGCCCGGGCCAGAGCACACCGGCATGGTTGCTGGTCGACGCGCGCCACCGCCGCAATGGCGAGGTGGCCCTGCAGCGCGCCTTGGCCGAGCGCGGTGCCGACGACGCACTGCAGGTGCTGTGGCTGCAGGATGATCCGGTTGCAGCACGGCCGCGCCAGCAGCAGCTGCACAGCACATTCAACGATGCCGACCTGCACGCCCTGCTGGCGCAGCCAACAGCCACTGCACGCCCGGCAGCCCTGCTGGCCAACGCCGAGGACGCCAGGCCGGCCGCCGCGCTGCCACCGCTGGATCTGCATGTGCTGCTGGTCGAAGACAACACGGTCAACCGGATGGTGGCCGAGCACCTGCTGCGGGTCTTCCAGTGCCGGGTGCGCAATGCCGCCGACGGCGAGCAGGCCCTCGCACTGCTGCGCGAAGGTGGAATCGACGTGGTGCTGATGGATTGCCAGATGCCGGTGCTCGACGGCTACAGCGCGACACAGCGCTGGCGCAGGGAGGAAGCCGAAGCGGGGCGCACGCGGTTGCCGATCATCGCGATGACCGCCAACGCCATGGCCGGTGATCGCGAACGCTGCCTGCAGGCGGGCATGGACGACTATCTTTCCAAGCCGATCACGCGTGAAGCGCTGCATGCGCTGCTGCAGCGCTGGGGCCGGGTTTCCGTGGATCGCGGCCATGCACCGCTGCCGGAACCCGTGCAACCTGCCGCAACCCCGGGCGTGCCCGACGGCGAAAGCCTGGACGATGAACGAACGCGCGCGATCCCGATTCCACAGCCGGTGCTTGATCGCAGTGTGCTGGATGAACTGCAGGCGGTGATCGGCGATGCCGCCGCGCAGATCGTAACGGTGTTCCTGGAAGACGCACCGCAGCTGGTGCAGCAGCTGCAGCAGGCGGCGCAGGGCAACGACATCGAACGCCTGCAGGCGCTGTCGCACAGCCTGAAATCCTCCAGCGCCAACGTCGGCGCGCTGTCGCTGTCAGCGGTGGCGCGGCGGATCGAACTCGAAGCCCGCAGTGGCAGCCTGCAGCGCCCTGCCGTGGCAGTGGCGCTGCTGGTGGCGGAGTTCGCCCGCGCGCGCGTGGCGCTGACCGGCTACCTCGCCGGCCAGGCCCGTTGAATCACTCTTCGAGCTTGCTCAGCAGGTACTTCGGCTCACCGATGCGCTCGATCAGCTCCAGCTGGGTTTCCAGCCAGTCGATGTGTTCTTCCTCGGAATCGAGGATCTTCACGAACAGCTGGCGGCTGACGTAGTCGCCGACCGAATCGGCATAGGCCACGGCCTCGCGCAGGGTGACCACGCCATCGCGTTCCAGCGACAGATCGCACTGCAGGATCTCGGTCGGGTTCTCACCGATGCGCAGCTTGCCCAGCGCCTGGAAGTTCGGCAGGCCTTCAAGGAACAGGATGCGATCGGCAAGCATGTCGGCATGCTTCATTTCCTCGATCGATTCCTTGTACTCGTGTTCGGCCAGTTCCTTGATGCCCCAGTTCTTGAGCATCTTGGCGTGCAGGAAGTACTGGTTGATCGCGGTCAGCTCGTTGTAGAGGACCTTGTTGAGGAATTCGATGACCTTGGTGTCGCCCTTCATGGGGATGCTCCTGCACGCTGAAATCGCGGGCACTGTAGCGCCTTGAGCGCGCGCGTGAAGGAACGCGAATCGTGCGCATTGGCCACTGCGGCCAACAATGAAGACCAGGAGAGCGCGGCGTCAACGCGCCGCGAAACGACTCAGGCGACCTGCGCCAGGCCCAACACCGGCAACGGCAGATCGTGGGTGGCACGCGCCTTGGCCAGCAGCTCGCCGGCCATGTCCAGGCAGGAACCGCAGGTGGCGCCGCATCCGGTGCGCATGGTCAGCTCGGCCACCGACGTGACGCCATGGCTGGCGGCTTCGCGGATCTGGTGGTCGGTAACACCGTTGCAGATGCAGACGTACACGGGCGGGAACCAGGGCAGCAGGCCAGTAGCGGCCTGGTCGCTATTCCAATGGAAACGAGAATGGTTGTCAATCAGAGACCTGAACCATTCTCGATACGGTTCAGAGTACCGTCGAATCCACCGGGTACGAGGCGGCTACAGGGACAACAGCCCAAGTGCCAGCACCGGTGTACTGAAGAAGACGATCAGCCACTGCACACCACCACCTGCCGCTCTCAGCCGCAGCAGGTAGTCCGCCAGGAACAGCGCACCCGCACAGGTCGCGAAGGCGAGGCAAACGCCCAGCGCAAGCGGCATCCATGCGATGCCGCCGAGGACCACCACGCTCAACAACAGCCAGGGGAGGCTTGCCAGACGGACAGCCAGTTGCTGCCGGAAATACCCGGCAGACGTGCGTTGCGACCGTTCGGCCCGCTCTTTGCGCAACCTGCCCGTCAAACGGCTCCCGGTTCACCCTTTGCTTTCCGCGGCCAGTACCCGCCGCGCATGGGCGTGCGCTTCCTGGGCCTGTCGTGGCCGGCCGCGTGGCCTGGCATCCAGGCCTCGGCAGCGCTCTTGGGCATGGCACTGATGCCCTGCCCCGCCACCCCCTGGGCCAACGGCGCCAGATGTCGCAGGGCGCGTGCATAGACGCCACGCTTGAACACCACCACATGCTCCACCGGATACCAGAAGTCGACCCAGCGCCAATGATCGAACTCAGGCGAGTCGGTATGGTCCAGGCTGACGTGGGCCTCATCACCGGTCAGGCGCAGCAGGAACCAGACCTGCTTCTGGCCGATGCAGACCTGGCGTTCATTGCGGCGGATGGCACGCGCCGGCAGCTTGTAACGCAGCCAGCCCGGTGTCGCCCCAAGCACTTCAACGTGCTCCGGCAACAGCCCGGTCTCTTCCTGCAGTTCACGATACATGGCCTCGACAGGCGTCTCGTCGGTGTTCATGCCACCCTGCGGGAACTGCCAGCCATCCCGGCGCACACGTCGTGCCCAGAACACCTGCCCGTCCTGCCGCATCAGCACGATGCCGACGTTCGGTCGATAGCCGTCCGGATCGATCACGATGCGGACTCCTAAGAAAATCTACTGGTTGGGACTATCCCATGCCGTCTGTCGGGCCACAAGCACGATACAAAGGTGTTGACAGTCCTTGTACACATCAGCAGAATAGCGGGCTCACCAAGGCTATGTAGCTCAGCCGGTTAGAGCACAGCACTCATAATGCTGGGGTCGGTGGTTCGAGTCCACCCATAGCCACCACGTTGAAGTTGTTTTTCAACGTGAAAAGTGAGAAAATAGTTACACGTTACATTGCCCCTTAGCCAAGCGGTAAGGCACCTGACTCTGACTCAGGCATCGGTGGTTCGAATCCATCAGGGGCAGCCAAATTAAAAAGAAAAAGGCCTGATCGAAAGATCAGGCCTTTTTCTTTTTAATTTGGTCACGCATCCCACCTTATCCCCGCGCCTGTCGGCGCGCCCCCTTGAACAACAAGGGGGCTCTCCTCCAGAGAGGGATCCGGGGTCGGATCCTTTTCCAAAGGAAAAGGCCCTGACCCCACCCCATCGCCAGCCGCTGGCCGGCAACCTTGAAATGCGCAGCCCCAGAACGACAAAAGCCCGGCCGAAGCCGGGCTTTTGCTTTTCCATCCAGCGGGCTCCCGAAGGAGCCCAACCAGGCGCGGTAAATCAGCGCTTGGAGAACTGGGTGGCGCGGCGGGCCTTGTGCAGACCGACCTTCTTACGTTCGACTTCGCGGGCGTCGCGGGTCATGAAGCCAGCCTTGCGCAGCTCGGACTTCAGGGTCTCGTCGTACTCGACCAGAGCACGGGCGATGCCCAGACGGATCGCACCGGCCTGGCCGGTGGTGCCGCCGCCAGCGGCGGTGACCAGGATGTCGAAGCTCTCGGTGTTCTTGGTCAGCTCGAGCGGCTGGCGCACGATCATGCGAGCGGTCTCACGGCCGAAGAACTCGTCCAGCGGACGGCCATTGACGGTGATGTTGCCCGAACCCTTGCGCAGGAACACGCGAGCGGTGGAGGACTTGCGGCGGCCAGTGCCGTAGTTTTGAGTGATAGCCATGATTAGATATCCAGAACCTGCGGCTGCTGTGCGGCGTGCGGATGCTCAGTGCCGGCGTAGACCTTGAGCTTGCGGTACATCTGGCGACCCAGCGTGCCCTTCGGCAGCATGCCCTTGACGGCGGTCTCGATCACGCGCTCCGGGTGGCGCTCAAGCGCCTGGGCGAGGGATTCGGTCTTCAGGTTGCCGATGTAACCGGTGAAACGGTGATACATCTTGTCCTGCAGCTTCTTGCCGGTGACGACAATCTTTTCTGCATTGATGACGACCAGGTAGTCGCCGGTATCAACGTGCGGGGTGTAGACCGGCTTGTGCTTGCCACGCAGACGGCGGGCCAGCTCGGTGCAGAGACGGCCCAGGGTCTTGCCCTCGGCGTCGACGAGGTACCAGTCGCGCTGGACGGTCTCGTTCTTGGCAGTGAAAGTGCTCATGAAGAACTCTTGGTTAGGTCGGGCTCATTGCGGCGAAGGACTCGCCGGAACTCTGCCACGCGTTGTGAAAGGTGGAGCGTAAGGGGCGGCATTGTACGCAGCTTGGCTGGCGGGTGCAACCGGGCACCTGCCCCGGGTTGGCAGGGGACCGGGGCCGGGCGAGAATCGGGCCTCCCCCGCTCCACGCCGTGCCGCCATGACCGTGCTTCGCCAGACCACCCCGCTGGACCACCTGCTGACCGAGGCGCAGCGCGCCCTGGACACGGTGTTCGGCAACCCGCCGGCCAGCCGCCCCTATCCGGCCACGGACACCGGCGAGCCCGGCATGGACAGCGCCCAGCGTCGCCACGCGGCCGGGCTGATGCGGATCAACCATGTCGGTGAGGTCTGCGCCCAGGGCCTGTACTTCGGCCAGGCCGCGGTGGCACGCGACCCGGCGACCCGCGAACATCTGCTGGAAGCGGCCCAGGAAGAGACCGATCACCTGGCCTGGTGCGCCACCCGCCTGGGCGAGCTGGACAGCCGCCCGAGCCTGTTCAATCCGCTCTGGTACGCCGGCAGCTACACCATCGGCACCCTGGCCGGGCTGCGCGGCGACGGCTGGAACCTGGGCTTCGTGGTCGAGACCGAGCGCCAGGTGGAAGCCCATCTGGACGAACACCTGGTCGACCTGCCGGCCGGCGACCTGCGCAGCCGCGCGGTCATCCGGGTGATGAAGGAAGACGAGGCCCGGCATGCCGAACATGCCGAGCAGGCCGGCGCGCGCCGCCTGCCGTTCCCGATTCCGGGCGCGATGGCGCTGGCCTCCAGGGTGATGAAGACCATTGCCTACCGGCTGTGAGGCCACCTGACGGTAGTGCCGGCCGCTGGCCGGCAGCCCCGCATGGGTCGCCGCAGGTCATGAGGTTGCCGGCCAGCGGCCGGCACTACCAGGGCTTAGTTGGGTGACACCAGCTTCAGGCCGATCACGCCGGCCACGATCAGGCCCACGCAGGCCAAGCGTGCCGGCGACGCGCTGTCGTTGAACAGGTAGATGCCCAGTACGGTCACGCCCATGGCGCCGATGCCGGTCCAGATCGCATAGGCCGTGCCGACCGGAATGTTCTTCATCGCCTGGCTCATCAAGTACAGGCTGATCAGCGCCGACACCACCGTCAGGGCGGTCGGCACGGGTTTGCTGAAACCTTCGGAGTACTTCATTCCAAGGGCGAATCCGATCTCGAACAGACCGGCCAGCAGCAGGTAGATCCAGGGCATGGGTGGGGGCTCCTTACCTTTTGGGAAAAACGAAACGGCCCGGTGTTTTCACACCGGGCCGTAGGTCGGTACATCGCCGTGGAACTGAAGATTGCGCCAAGCGCAGGCTCCACGGGGCGGGGCGTCCCGCCTGGGTGGCGATGCCTGCCGGCATCGCACATGGGTTACTCAGCCAGGTTGCGGCCGTGGAACAGCTCTTCGATCTCACGACGCAGCAGCGCTTCGATCTTCATGCGTTCCTTGAACGAGATGTTCTTGGCCTTTTCCTCGAACAGGTACTGGTCCAGGTCGAAGTCCTTCAGGTGCATCTTCGTGTGGAAGATGTTTTCCTGGTAGACATTGACGTCGAACATCTCGTAACGCGACTTGATGTTCTTGGCCAGGAAGTTCTGGATCGAGTTGATCTTGTGATCGATGTAGTGCTTCTTGCCCTTCACATCACGCGTGAAGCCACGGACACGGTAGTCCATGATCACGATGTCCGATTCCAGGCTCTCGATCAGGTAGTTCAGTGCCTTCAACGGCGAAATGACGCCACAGGTAGCCACGTCGATATCGGCGCGGAAAGTGGCAATGCCTTCCTGCGGGTGCGTTTCCGGATAGGTGTGCACGGTGATGTGCGACTTGTCCATGTGCGCGACCACGGCATCGGAAATCAACTCCTTGCCGGCCTGCTTCTTGTCGATCACCGGCTCTTCGGAGATCAGGATCGTCACCGAGGCACCCTGCGGATCGTAATCCTGGCGCGCCACGTTGAGGATGTTGGCGCCGATGATCTCAGCGACATCGGTCAAGATTTGAGTAAGCCTGTCGGCGTTGTACTCTTCATCGATGTATTCAATGTAACGCTGACGCTCCTCTTCGGTGCGCGCGTAACACACGTCATAGATGTTGAAGCTCAGCGCCTTGGTGAGGTTGTTGAAACCCTGCAACCTCAGGCGAGGCAACGGCTTGACCACGGCGGTCGATTCCTGTGTAAGAAGGGAAAGGGGGAATTATGCGGCATAAGTGTCTCCAGGGGGAACGTGAAGACGCTCAGGTTCTGGCACACTGTTTGCCCTTAACAATTGCGCTGGTTAAGCTCCGCTATCGACCCCGTGAATCCGTTCATGCGCAGAGGGAGCGCCCCTATCGTGTCAACCGTGCGCCTAGCTAGCAGCCCATTGGCCTTGGACATCGCAACAATCGACCGCTTCCTGGCACACAGCCACCGGCGGCGCTATCCCACCCGTACCGACGTCTTCCGACCCGGTGACCCGGCGGGAACCCTGTATTACGTCATCAGCGGCTCGGTTTCGATCATGGCCGAGGAGGAGGAGGACCGCGAGCTGGTGCTGGGCTATTTCGGCGCCGGTGAGTTCGTCGGCGAGATGGGCCTGTTCGTGGAGTCGGACCGCCGCGAGGTGATCCTGCGCACCCGCACCGCCTGTGAGCTGGCCGAAATCAGCTACGAGCGCCTGCATCAGCTGTTCCTCGGCCCGCTGTCGGCCGATGCCCCGCGCCTGCTGTACGCGCTGGGCCAGCAGATCTCCAAGCGCCTGCTGGACACCAGCCGCAAGGCCAGCCGCCTGGCGTTCCTGGATGTCACCGACCGTATCGTGCGCACCCTGCACGATCTGGCGCAGGAGCCGGAGTCGATGAGCCATCCGCAGGGCAGCCAGCTGCGCGTCTCACGCCAGGAACTGGCCCGCCTGGTCGGCTGCTCGCGCGAAATGGCCGGCCGGGTGCTGAAGAAGCTGCAGACCGACGGCCTGCTGCACGCCCGCGGCAAGACCGTGGTGCTGTACGGCACCCGTTGACCACCCGGTGTCCGCCAGGCATGGCCCGGCGCTACCACAAGACCTGCGCCGGTAGCGCCGGGACATGCCCGGCGGACCGCCGTACGTGCGACGTACCATCGCATGTCCCGCACACCCGCTTCCGCTAGGCTCGATCCATGGAACTGAGCAGCGAATTCTGGTGGTTCATCCTCATCGGCCTTGGCGCACAGCTGGTCGATGGTGCGCTGGGCATGGCATTCGGGCTGGTTTCTTCATCGGTGCTGCTCAGCATGGGGCTGCCTCCCGCACAGGTCAGCGCCAGCGTCCATACCGCTGAGGTGTTCACCACCGGGGCATCCGGTGTGTCGCATCTGGTAGCAGGAAATGTCGACAAACGCCTGTTCTTCCGCCTCGCGCTGCCCGGCGCACTGGGTGGTGCACTCGGCGCGTACGTCCTGACACAGGTCCCTGGCGACCTGATCCGCCCACTGATCTACCTGTACCTGCTGGTGCTGGCCATCATCATCCTGGCCCGCGCGGCCGGCCGCTGGATGCCCAAGGGCGAGATCCGCCGGGTGCCGGTGCTGGGTTTCTTCGCTGGCCTGCTCGATGCCAGCGGCGGCGGCGGCTGGGGCCCGGTGGCCACCTCCACCCTGCTCGCCCGCGGTGGCCAGGCCAGGACCACCATCGGCACCGTCAACGCGGCCGAGTTCGTGGTCACCCTGACCATTTCGGCCACGTTCCTGCTGTCGATGGGGGTGCAGCACCTGCAGATCGTCGCCGGCCTGTTGATCGGCGGCATGATGGCCGCGCCGGTGGCGGCGGTGCTGGTGAAGCGGGTGAAGGAACGCTGGGTGCTGGTCGCAGTGGGCGTGCTGGTGCTGGGCATCAGCCTGTTCCAGGTGGGCCATGCACTGTTCGGGTACCTGGGCCGCTGACCGCCCGCCGGGCGTGGCCCGGCGCTACCCGCGCGGGCTTCGGTAGTGCCGGCCGCTGGCCGGCAACCTGGCACGCGTTTCCGCAGTTCATGAGGTTGCCGGCCAGCGGCCGGCACTACCGGGTCCCTGCCCGGCGGGCAGGCGGGATCGATTACGCCTTGTCGCCACCGCGGTCCACGCAGCCCCAGTTGAGGATGCGGGTGCCGGCCGGCAGCACGCGGCGGAAGAATTCCACCTTGGCCGGCTTCGGGTTGACCACCACCGGCGCTTTCGCCGCCAGCAGCAGCGGAAGATCGGCGGTGCTGTCGGAATAGGCGATGTCGATGTCGCCGTAGCCGCGCTCGCGCAGCATGCGCATCTTCTCTTCGTTGTGGCAGTGACGGGTCGGCCCTACCCCGCCCAGCCGCGGCCCCACTTCGGTGCCGATCACCGGCACGTCCTGGTGGGCGACGAAGGCCAGGATCGCGCGGGCAAGCTCCGGCGGTGCGCCGGTGGCCACCACCACGCGATCGCCCTTGGCACGGTGCGCGGCGAACACCTCCAGCGCCTGTGGCAACAGCTTGGCGCGCATCTGCGCTTCGTTGCGCAGCACGTAGGCGTCGATCACCTTGTTGAACTCGCGGGCGCGGTGCAGCCCGAAACTGCCGATCCAGACATAGACCGAGATACCGGCACGGCGGGTCGGCAGCATCGCCACCATCGGCCCGGCGATCGGGGTGACCAGCAGCGCCGCCAGCATCCGCAGCGGGTTGCGCTTGATCAGCGAGGCGAACAGGTGGGTACCCGAATCGCCGTCATACAGGGTGTGGTCGAAGTCGAAGACCACCAGCGGCGCATCCTCGCGCGGCGTTGGATAGTACGTTTTCATGCTGCGAAGAATAGCTGACGCAGACCCTCGCCCGGCTCTTCCACGCGCATGAAGGCCTCGCCGACCAGGAACGCGTGGATGCCGGCATCTCGCATCAGCGCCACGTCCTGCGGGCCGAGAATGCCACTCTCGGTGACCAGCAGGCGATCGCGCGGCACGGCCAGGCGCATGTCCAGCGTGGTCTGCAGCGACACCTCGAAAGTGCGCAGGTTGCGGTTGTTGATGCCGATCATCGGCGCCGGCACCTGCAGTGCACGTTCCAGTTCGTCGATGTCATGCACTTCCACCAGCACGTCCATGCCCAGCGACATCGCCAGTTCGGACAGCGTGGCCAGCTGCGTATCGTCCAGCGCGGCGACGATCAGCAGGATGCAGTCGGCGCCGAGCACGCGCGCCTCGACCACCTGGTAGGCGTCGATCACGAAGTCCTTGCGCAGCACCGGCAGCGTGCAGGCGTCGCGGGCCTGCTGCAGGTAGGCATCGGCACCCTGGAAGAAATCGACATCGGTCAGCACCGACAGGCAGCTGGCGCCGCCGAACTCGTAGCTGACCGCGATGTCGGCCGGGCGGAAGTCGGGGCGGATCACGCCCTTGGACGGGCTGGCCTTCTTCACTTCGGCAATCACCGCCGGATCGCCATTGGCCACCGCGGCCTGCAGCGCGCGCACGAAACCGCGCACCGGTGGCGCATCGGCCAGCGCGGCCTGCAGCTCCTCAAGCGGCCGCTGGGCGCGGCGCTGGGCTACTTCTTCGGCCTTGCGGGCCAGGATCGTCTGCAGGATATCGCTCATCGTCGTCGGGTCGGTGCTGGGGCGGTGAGGACGACCATTATCGGCCATCGGGTGGGTCAGGCTGAACCGCGCGCTCAGGCAACCAGCGCGCGGGTGGTATCGACATACTGCTGCAGGCGGGCACGGGCGCTGCCATCAGCGATGACCGCGCGGGCGCGGGCCAGGCCGTCGCCGATATCGCTGGCTACGCCGGCCACGTACAACGCTGCGCCCGCATTCAGGGCGACGATGTCCAGCGCCGGACCCGGCTCGTTGTCGAGCACCGCGCGCAGCATGGCAATGGATTGCTCCGGGCCGTCCACGCGCAGGTTGCGGCTGGCCGACATGGCGATGCCGAAGTCTTCCGGATGGATCTCGTACTCGCGCACCTTTCCGTCGCGCAGCTCACCCACCAGGGTGCCGGCGCCAAGCGAGATCTCGTCCATGTTGTCGCGGCCCCAGACCACCATCGCACGCTCGGTACCCAGCTCGCGCAGCACGCGCGCCTGGATGCCCACCAGGTCGGGATGGAACACGCCCATCAGCACCGACGGTGCGCTGGCCGGGTTGGTCAGCGGCCCGAGGATGTTGAAGATGGTGCGCACGCCCATCTCGCGACGCACCGGCGCCACCACCTTCATCGACGGATGGTGGATCGGCGCGAACATGAAACCGATGCCGGTCTGTTCGATGGCCGCCGCCACCTGCGCCGGCTGCAGCTCGATCGCCGCGCCCAATGCCTCGACCGCATCAGCGCTGCCGGACTTGGACGACACGCTGCGGTTGCCATGCTTGGCTACGCGCGCGCCGGCGGCAGCAGCAACGAACATCGCGCAGGTGGAGATGTTGAACGTATGCGAGCCATCGCCACCGGTGCCGACGATGTCGACCAGGTGGGTGGTATCGGCGACCGGCACGGCCAGCGCGAATTCGCGCATCACCGTCGCCGCAGCGGCGATCTCGTCGATGGTTTCCTTCTTCACGCGCAGGCCGGTGAGGATGGCGGCGGTCATCATCGGCGAGACATCGCCGCGCATGATCTGCCGCATCAGGTCGACCATTTCGTCGAAGAAGATCTCGCGGTGTTCGATAGTGCGTTGCAGGGCTTCCTGGGGGGAGAAGCTCATCGGAATACTCCTTGGATCAGGCAGCCGGGCGCTGCAGGAAATTGCGCAGCAGCGCGTGACCATGCTCGGTGAGGATCGATTCGGGATGGAACTGCACGCCCTCCACCGGGAACTGGCGGTGGCGCAGGCCCATGATCTCTTCGATCGAGCCATCCTCGTTCTCGGTCCACGCAGTCACTTCCAGCGCATCGGGCAGGCTGTTCTTGTCCACCACCAGCGAGTGGTAGCGGGTGGCCTGGTAACCGTCCGGCAGGCCGGCGAATACGCCCTTGCCCTCATGGCGGATCGGCGAGGTCTTGCCGTGCATGATGTTGCCAGCACGGATGACCGTGCCGCCGTAGACCTGGCCGATACCCTGGTGGCCCAGGCACACGCCGAGGATCGGCGTGGTCGGCCCCAGGCGCCGGATCAGCTCCAGCGACACGCCCGCTTCGTTGGGCGTGCACGGGCCGGGCGAGATGACGATGCGCTCGGGTTTCTGCGCGGCGATCTCGTCCACGCTCATCGCATCGTTGCGCACCACCTTCACTTCGGCACCCAGCGTCTGCAGGTACTGCACGAGGTTGTAGGTGAAGCTGTCGTAGTTGTCGATCATCCACAACATGGTCAGGTTCCGTCGCTTATCAGGAAAATGGCGTACACGTTTTCGGTGTAGGTGATGGGGCCCGCTTCGATGGATTCGGGCAGGCGCGAGCCCGTGGTCTCGATGCTGTTCATCGGCGCCTCGGGCGAGGGCGGCGAAGGCGGCGTCACCAGATCGCCGCTGCTGGGCCAGCTGCCTGCCTGGATGCCGTAGGCGAAGTTCGGCGCCACATCGGAAATGCTGTACAGACCGCGCAGCTGGGTGCCGTAGGCCTTGGCCAGGCCCTGCGCGGACTCGCGGGTCTTGGCTGCGGCCTCGCCCTTGAGTTCACGGCGCAGCGCCACCTCGCCCGAGTACGTCGGGGCCAGGCTGCTGACCTGTACGTTCTCGTTGGCCTTCAGCGCACCCAGCACATCCTGCATCGCCTTCACGCTGGCAAAGCTGGCGCGCAGCTGGCGTGACACGCGCGTACCGATGAAGACCTGCCGGTTCTGCTCATAGCGCGTCGCTGGGCCGATGCGCAGGTTGTCCGCGCGCACGCTGCCGTCCACCGCTTTGTGCTGCTTGAACAGCGCCAGCACGCGGGCGACGTTGTCCTGCACGCGGCGACGCGCGGCATCGGCCTCCATATCTGTCTCTTCGATGTTCAATTGCAGGCCGAACCGGTCCGGCATCACCGTTCGCGCGCCCTCGCCCTTCACCAGCAGGTGCGGCTGCGAGGGAATGGTGTTGGCCTGCGCCCAGGCAGACGGGGCCATCGTGGCCAGCAGCGACGACCACAGCAATGCGCTCAGCAGCTTCATGCGGTACTCCTTGTCTTGAACGGAAACAGCGAGGGGTGCTGCGGCGCAGGCCACAGCACGGGGAAACTCACAGGCCCTTGGCGGCCTGGGCGACGGCACGGAACAGCGCGCGACCCTTGTTCATCGTCTCGTCCCATTCCTTGTCCGGGTCCGAGTCGTAGACGATGCCGGCGCCGGCCTGCACGTACAGGCGGCCGTCCTTGATCACGGCGGTGCGGATCGCGATCGCGGTATCGGCATCGCCGTGCCAGCCGATGTAACCGATGCTGCCGGCGTAGACATTGCGCTTGATCGGTTCCAGTTCGCGGATCACTTCCAGCGCGCGGATCTTCGGCGCGCCGCTGACCGTACCGGCCGGGAAGGTGGCGCGCAGCACGTCGGCGTAGCTCAGGCCCGGCTGCAGCTGCCCGGTCACTTCGCTGACGATGTGCATGACGTGGCTGTAGCGTTCGATCACGAACTGCTCGCCCACTTCCACGGTACCGGCTTTGGACACGCGGCCCGCGTCGTTGCGGCCCAGGTCGATCAGCATCAGGTGCTCGGCGCGTTCCTTCGGATCGGCCAGCAGCTCGACTTCCAGCGCCTGGTCCAGTTCCGGCGTGGCGCCGCGCGGGCGGGTGCCGGCGATCGGGCGCACGGTCACTTCACCGTCCTGCAGACGCACCAGGATTTCCGGCGAGGAGCCGACCACCTGCAGGTCGCCGACATCGAGGAAATACATGTACGGCGACGGGTTCAGTGCCCGCAGCGCGCGGTACACATCCACCGGCCGCGCCTTGAACGGCACGCTCAGGCGCTGGCTGAGCACCACCTGGAAGATGTCGCCGGCACGGATGTACTCCTTGCTGCGCTGGACCGCATCGACGAAGCCTTCGCGGGTGAAACCGGAAACGAAATCGGACTCGTCCAGCACGTCGCTGGTGAGTGGTGCCGGATAGCCGGCACCCGGCGCGCGCAGCCTGGCCGCCAATGCGTCCAGGCGCGCCTGCGCCTGCTCGAAGGCGCCCGCTTGGCGCGGGTCGGCGTGCACGATCAGGTACAGCCGGCCCTTCAGGTTGTCGAACACCGCCAGCTCATCGGAGTGCAGCAGCAGGATGTCCGGCGTACCCAGTTCGTCACGGCCGGCCGGCGATGCCAGGCGCGGCTCGATGTAGCCGATGCACTCGAACCCGAACCAGCCGACCAGGCCACCGGTGAAGCCCGGCAGGCCTTCCAGCTTCGGCACCGAGTGGGCACTGCGCAGCGCCTCGACCTCGGCAAACGGATCGGCCACCTCGCGGGTTTCCACCACCTGGCCGTCCTCGCGCACCGTCAGGGTGTGGCCGTGGAAGGCGTACACGCGACGTGCCGGCAGGCCGATGATCGAATAACGACCAAAGCGCTCGCCGCCTTCGACGGATTCAAACAGGTAGGTATTGGGGCCGTCGGCGAGCTTCAGATAGACCGAAAGCGGCGTGTCCAGGTCGGACAGCACTTCGCGGACAACGGGAATATGGGTGTGGCCTTCAGCGGCCTGCTGCTGAAACTGAGCGTGCGAGATCAAGACGACTTTCCTTCCGGGACACAGCGTTATGGGGACGGACGACGGCAACAGGCCACCATCGCCACCAACGGCGTGCGGAAGAAAGGGTATGCGGGGTCGTCAGGCTGGACACCCAATGACTGTATCGCAGCTTTGGCCGCAGGGAAACCCTTTGGCGACGGGCGGTTTACGCCGCCCTAGCCCATCCGCCGTGCCTGTTCCTGGGTCTCGTGCACCTGCTGCTGGGCCAGCGACACCCCCTGCGCCTGCTCGCGAGTGGCATTGATCGCGTCCATCTGGGCGGTGCTCGCGCTCAACGGCTGGGCCATGCCCGCCGCCACTTCGACGTGGGCATGGCGACGGTGCGCGGCGTTCAGGTCGGGCGTATCCACCGCGAAGGCGCGGCTGTGGTCGTCGCTGAGCACCACGTGGGAAATGGACTCCAGCCCCTCGCGCCTGGCCTGCACGGCCAGTGCGCCGGCGAGCTGGTCGCTCTGCAGGTCAGGCAATCGGTTGTGGGCGCGGTCCAGCGCGTGGACCCCGGTCTGGGCACCCACAAACAGGGGGTTGCCGGCATGGGAGGGATGATCGATGCCGATCGCCTGCGCCGAGGGTTCGGCGGCAGGCTGGACGTGCGGGGGCTGCTCGACCAGTTTCCGGGCGGCGGCCTCCTGCTTGATCAGTTCCGAGTCCAGGCTGGGGATGACCGTCGGATCCATGCCATGGCGGGCGGTCGCCTCACTGAAGGCCGGCATCATTCCGCGGATGACGCGTTCGGACTTGTCGAGGTTGTGCAGCTTCGCTGCGTCCAACGCCAGGTTGCCGGTTGGCAAGTGGGTCGCAGCGGCAGCCCCGATGCCCACCGCAGCACCACCTACCGCGGACAGGGTGATCGGCGCCTTGTCGGTAATGCCCTTCACATGGGAGGCCACCAGGTCATAGCCGCGGTCAACATGGGCGCCGGCGGTGGCGAACCCGTTCTGCAGCTTGCCAGCGACCCATTGGCCGTCGTGGTTGATGGCGGCGGCCACGCGCTCGCCCGCCGCGCGCGTGCCTGCGGCATCGGCAAGGGCCTGTTTCGTCGCATGCTGCGCATGTTGCTCGCCGTGGTCACGGACGTCTTCGGCCTGCCTGGCAAGCCTGCCGGCGACGTTGTCCGCGCCCACCCGGTCAGCGACCCACGATAGTGCGGACAGGCCATGGGAGCGGGTCTGCGATTCGACGCGGTGCAGGGTGGATTCGATGCTTCCGGTCAGTTCGCGCCCCGAAGCAACCACCGTGCTCGTCGCCCGGGTACCCAACTGCAGGCTGGCCGAGCCCATGTTCACTACCTGGCCGATGACCATGCCCTCGGTCTTCAGCACGCGCTCGACGCCATCGCCCGTTCTGTCCAGCACCTGGGCAGTGGCAGCGCCCGCCCGCTCGACCTGCTCGCCGGCCAGGCGACCGCTACGCATGCCGTAGGCCGTGGCGTGCAGCACAGTGGACAACGGCCCCGCCAGTTCCGCCACCTGGCTGGGCGGCGCCACGTGCGGGCGATCGACGAGCGCCCCTTGCGCATCGCGGGTCTTGGGCTCAAGCAACAATTCCAGGCGCCCTGCCGCGAGCGGAATATCGCGCAGCGCCTGCTGGCCCGGCTGGCTCGCCAGTTGTTCGATGAACTGTGCGGCGGAGGTCTGCGCCCCCGGGGGCAGCATCTCGCGCAGCTTTTCACCGACGACCTTCTGCATGGCCGGATCCTTCAGCACCATGCCCAGCTCGTTGGCAAGCACGCCGTAGCCACGACGCTGCTGCTCGCTCAGGCGGTGCATGCCGTTCTGCACATCGTTCAGCACTTCACCGGTGGTCTGGTAGGTATGCACGGTCTGCTGCGTGTCGAAGGTCGGCAGGCCGTTGTCCTTGGCGAAACGCGCCGGGGTAGCCGGATGCAGGCCGGCGGCGTTGAACGTGGTGGCACGTGCGCCGGTCACTGCGGACGCGGCGGACGCCATGCCGCCACCGAGGGAGTGACCGGCGATTTCGAAGCCACCGGGGCGCTCCTGATTGATGATGGAGGCAAGACGCATGGCGCGATCGTAGTAATCGCTGCGCATGCCGATGCCCTGCTGACCGTTGTTGAGGAAATCCTCGCCACCGGATTCGCGTTTTCCATCGGGCGCCAGAGGATCAACAATCTCACCCGTAGATCCCTTGTAGACCACGACAGGTTTCGCATCCTCGCCGAAGACGCGCTTGTCAGGGATGTAGATTTCGGCACGGAATCCCGATTCAGGTGGCTGTAACAGGTCACGGACGGTTGCGTCCGACAGTTCGAAGCCCGCCGCACGCAAAGCTGCAGGATCCGTGCTTGCGCGAGTCCAGCCCGCCGGCGGTTCGCCAGCATGCTTGGCTGACTGATACACATCGGAGGCAAGTCCAGACATCTCACGTGCGTGGTATGTCTCCTGCAAACGATCTGCATCTTCATTGTGGCCGCTTGCGCGCAACTGCTCCACAAGCTCGCGCTGTTCCTGGACTGCGCGTGCCCGCGCGTCAATGTCGTGATCCTTCATGGCAAGCTCCATCCACCTTGAGGGGACATGCCCCCGCGACACATATCGATTATCAGATCCGTTTGCTAATGTCACGTCTCGAGCACCGTTGCGGAATCAACATGCCCATTCATGTTTTTGAAAGTTTGAAAAGGACGTTCCCGATAATGCTCTACGCCATCTTTCTGATGGTGAGCGGATGCGCCCTTTCATCGAGCCATGGCGCCGAACAGTACTTCGACGGAAAAAACCTCGAGCTTGCGATAGCAACCGAGCATGGCGATTCGGACACCGTTCGGCGCCTGATAAAGAACGAAGGAGTTAATCCCGACAGAGTCTTCGCTCGTGACACTGGAATCCCCCTGATGGCGTGGCCCATTCGGGCGAGGAATCTTGATGGGTTGCGCGCTCTCCTGGACAACGGCGCAGATCCGAATGCACGCGTATACAAGACGGTGGACGGGCGCAGGCTTGGTTACAACAATGCGATGGTCTACGCGGCAAAGATGGACGACCCTCGCTTCCTGGAGCTGCTCCTGAAGCATGGCGGAGACCCCAACACCCGCAACTCAGCCAACGAGACTCTACTGCTGCAGGCATTCCTCAGCGGAAATCAGTGGAAGAACATCCAGGTACTGATTGAGAACGGGGCCAACATCAATGAATCAAGCCTGGACCTGGGCGATGACACGGTCCTGAGCTGGTACACGACGCGAGGCGGCTTCGACTACGCATACTGGCTGCTGGAACATGGTGCTGATCCAGCGATTGCAAAGCCGGAAGGGTCCAGCCAGCCTGGCCGGCAGAAGATGGTCGAGGACATCTACTGGGAAATCACCACACCGGACAACCTGCCGTGGCAGAAGAAGTGCCAGCAATGGCTGGCTGAGCGCAACATCCCCCGCCCGCCGATGCCCGAACACATCCGCAGGAAGCGCGAGGCCTTCAAATTCCCGAGCAAGGAAGAAGACATTCCGCTGCTCTGATTCCTGTCTCAGCTGCCGGAAAGCAGCACGCAGTCATCCGGCAGATGCATCCGCACCCTGCCCGCCACGCAGTCAATGCGGAAGCGGCGTGCCTGCACCGGTTCGCCATCCAGGTTCAGCGTCAACGGCTGCGGTGCGTCGATCTGCAGCCACGGCAGCTGCGCGCGCGTGGCGACACGTTCCAGCGCCGCCTCCTTGCCGCCGGTCAGCATCTGTCCAAGGGTGGCTGCGACTTCACCCTCCAGTTCCGGCACCACGGTGACATCCAGCAGGCCGTCATCGATCAGTGCCTGGGGGCACAGCTGCTGGCCGCCACCCGCCTGACGGCCATTGCCGACGCCCAGTGCGATGAACCCGCCTTCCCACTGGAAGTCCGGCCCGCTCAGGCGCGCGATGATCGGCTCGATACGCCCGAGCTTGGCGATACCGGTGATGACATAGGCCAGTCCGCCAAGCATCTTCTTCAAGCCGGCATCGGTTTCCACCGTGACCTGGGTACCGAAGCCACCGCTGGCGAGGTTTGCGCACCACCATGGCTTGCCGTCGGCATCGACGCGCAGCAGGTCCATGGGGCGTGGGTGGCCGCCGGCAATCAGCGCGAAGGCCTCCTGCGGCTCCACCGGAATGCCCGCAGCGGTGGCGAAATCGTTGGCGGTACCCATCGGCACCAGCGCCAGCGAAGGCAGCGCCTCAGCCGGCTCGTCGCGATGGGCCAGCGTCTCGGCCACCGCGCTCAGCGTGCCGTCGCCACCGGCCGCCACGATCACGTCCACGCCGTGGTCGATGGCCTCGGCGACATAGCGCTCGGCATCACCGTCTTCCCAGGTCACCCGCACTTCCAGCTGCACGCCGCGTTCGCGCCAGTGGCCCACGGCCTCGCGCAGGTCATCGTTGCCTGCGGACTTGCCGTTGAGGATCAGGCGCCAGCGGGGGGTGCTCATGCGGTGCTTCCAGGGAAGGGCGGCACAGGCTAGCAACCGCGCGTTCGGGGCCAGTGAAAGGCAGCGGCCACCGTTCAGGTCAGGGCGCTGGGCTCGCCCGCGCGGCATGTCATGCAGGTGTCATCGGCCACCCGGAAAATGGAAGGCCATAGCAGGGACGACGGATGGAGGCAGGATCAGCCTCCCACGCATGCAGCAAGGCCACGCCAGCGTTTGGCGTGGCTTTTTTTTGCTGCGCGGCGCTGCATATCGGCTTACAGGTAAGCCTCGATGGGACCGTGCAGGAGGCAGCTGTCGAAGGCATCGATGCTGCACAACATCGCTTCATCAATTGCGTACTCCTGCAACAGAAGGTTGAGCGCCGGAACTCCGTTACGAACCTGCGTTCCACCCTGGTCTGCGCGTCCTGCATGGCGTAGTCGTAGTCGAAGCCATAGGCGGTCTCGGTGAAGCGTGCGGCATGGGTGATCATGCGCAGCTCGTAGGTGTCTTGTTCGCCAGAGATGACATGGGCGAAACAGCGCAACCCGGTGTCCGCCGAAGCCAGCTCCGCTGCCTGTGCCCATCCCTTTTCAAGCGCCGCGAATGGCCGCGGTGGCGGTGATGGGTGGCGGCGACGCCAAAGCATCATGGCGCGTTCCACGTCATGGCCAGCGGCCTGCAGCTCGATGGCGGCCTCGGCGACCCCCAACCCTGTGCGGTGCCCGTAATCGGCCACGAGCTGATCAACCACCAAGGCGTGCGCCTGTGACAGGTCACCGCCGGCAGCCTCCAGCGCCTGCCTGCAGACAGCAATCGAGGCCGGCAGCCGCTGGCGGAGTGCGGCAATGGCGTATTTCATCGGCACACCAGTCACCAGGACACGGCCTACCCGGCGAATGCCTTCAGCGCATCACCTTCCAACCGGTACACCGTCCACTCGTCCTGCGGTCTGGCGCCGGCTGCGGTGTAGAACTCGATGGCCGGCGTGTTCCAGTCCAGCACTGACCATTCGAAGCGACCACAACCTTCAGCTACCGCCTGGCGGGCGATGTACTTCAGCAGCGCTTTGCCCGCGCCGGAGCCGCGTTTTTCCGGGCTCACGTACAGGTCTTCCAGGTAGATGCCCTTGCGCCCCAGCCAAGTGGAATAGTTGTAGAAATACACCGCGTAGCCGATGGCTTCGCCGTTCGCCTCGCAGACCAGCGCGCGGGCGGTGGCGTCGGCGCCGAACAGGCTTTCGGCGATGCCGATCTCGTCGGTCTGCACCGACTGCTCGGCCTTCTCGTAGATCGCCAGTTCGCGGATGAACCGAAGGATCAGGCCGGCGTCGGCGACGGTGGCCGGGCGGATGTTCAACAGTGCCATGGGCGAAGAGGGAACGGAGGGAATTGAACGAGCTTAATCCCCTCCGTCCCCTTTTTGTCAGCGCGCTGCAGCGACGTTGGCACGCATCTGCGCGATCACGTCCTGGTAGCTGGTCTTGGCGTTGAAGATGGCCGAGCCGGCGACGAACGTGTCGGCGCCAGCGGCGGCGATCTCGCCGATGTTGTCGGCCTTCACGCCACCATCGATCTCCAGGCGGATGTCACGGCCGCTGGCATCGATCTTCTGGCGCACCACGCGCAGCTTGTCCAAGGCCGACGGAATGAAGGCCTGGCCGCCGAAGCCCGGGTTGACCGACATCAGCAGCACCAGGTCGAGGTCGTCCAGCACCCAGTCGAGGATGTCCACCGGGGTGGCCGGGTTGAGCACGATGCCCGGCTTGCAGCCCAGCGAGCGGATCAGCTGGATGGTGCGGTGCACGTGGCGGCTGGCCTCCGGGTGGAAGCTGATGTAGGTGGCACCGGCCTCGGCGAAGTCCGGGATGATGCGGTCGACCGGCTCGACCATCAGGTGCACGTCGATCGGCGCGGTGACGCCGTGCTTGCGCAGCGCCTGGCAGACCATCGGGCCGATGGTCAGGTTGGGCACGTAGTGGTTGTCCATCACATCGAAATGGACCCAGTCCGCACCTGCGGCCAGGACGTTGTCGACTTCCTCGCCCAGGCGGGCGAAGTTGGCCGAGAGGATGGAAGGAGCGATGAGGCAGTTGGACATGGCCGGGGCCTTCGGAACGGGGAAAGGGGTCTCCCGCCCGCAGGCGGGGCAATGGGGTCAGCGCTTGCGCAGGGTCTTGATGCGGTCGTAGGCGGCGTTGATGCGCCGCGACTTCTGCTCGGCCTGCTGCTGCAGCTCCGGGGCAGCGCCGCCCAGCTTGTCGGGGTGGTACTGGGAGATCAGCTTGCGGTAGGCGCGCTCGACCTCGGCATCCGTGGCCTCGGAGGTCAGCCCCAGCTCGCGGTACGGGTTCTCCTTGTTCAGGCGGAACCAGTCGCTGTCGAAGGCATGCCCCAGCAACAGGCCGACCACCGCGCCGAACAGCGGATTGGGCCGGAACAGCAGGGCGCCGGCGATGAATCCGAGCAGTTTTCCGTACCAGCGCATGGCGCTCCGGGGTCGGCCGACGAAATGGACGCTCATTTTACGTCACAGCGGGCCCGGACCGCTTTACACTAGGCCGCCCGCTGACCAGTTGCGGGCCCGCCGGGTCCCCTGGGCAGCCGTCTCGACGAAGCCCCAGGAGTGCCCGTGCCAACCACGCTGTTGCAATCCGATCTCCCCGGCCTGCCCTTGCGCCACCGCGGCAAGGTGCGTGATGTGTTCGATATCCCGCGCGAGCGACTGCCGGCCGGTACCCCACCGGGGGACTACCTCTTGATGGTCGCCACCGATCGCCTGTCGGCGTTCGATGTGGTCCTGCCCGACCCGATCCCGGGCAAGGGCGAGATGCTCTGCCAGGTGTCCAACTTCTGGTTCGCCAAGACCGCGCACCTGATGCCCAACCACCTGACTGGCATCGATGTGGCCAGCGTGCTGCCCGAGGGCGTGGACGCGGCCCTGTACGCCAAGCGCGCGGTGGTCACCCGCAAGCTGAAGCCGGTACCGGTGGAAGCCATCGCCCGTGGCTACCTGATCGGCAGCGGCTGGAAGGACTACCAGCGCACCGGCAAGGTCAGCGGCATCGAGCTGCCCGACGGCCTGCGCCAGGCCGAGCAGCTGCCCGAGCCGATCTTCACCCCCTCGACCAAGGCCGCCGTTGGCGACCATGACGAGAACATCGACTTCGACGCGATGGTGAAGACGGTCGGTGCGGAGATGGCCGAGCGGGTGCGCGACGCGACGCTGCGCATCTACAAGTTCGCGGCCGATTACGCACGCGAGCACGGCATCATCCTGGCCGACACCAAGTTCGAGTTCGGTACCGACGCCGACGGTCGCCTGTACATCATGGACGAGATGCTGACGCCGGATTCCTCGCGCTACTGGCCTGCCGACGAGTACGAAGTGGGCACCAGCCCGCCGAGCTACGACAAGCAGTTCGTGCGTGACTACCTGGAGACGCTGGACTGGGGCAAGACCGCCCCGGGCCCGAGCATCCCGGCGGAGATCATCGAGCGCACCCGCGCCAAGTACGCCGAGGCGCTGCAGCGCCTGGCCGGGATCAGCGTCGACTGATTCCCCTGCGCCCCCGGCCCGCGTGACGGGGGCGTTCTGAGTGCGGCAGTGCCAGCCGCTGGCCGGCAACCCCGCGAACCTGCAGCCAGGCATGGCCTGGCTCTACTGACGGTTGGTAGTGCCGGCCGCTGGCCGGCAACCCCGGCGAAACTGCAGCCAGGCATGGCCTGGCTCTACTGACGGTTGGTAGTGCCGGCCGCTGGCCGGCAACCCCGGCGAAACTGCAGCCAGGCATGGCCTGGCTCTACTGGCGGTTGGTAGTGCGGGCCGCTGGCCGGCAACCCCGGCGAACGTGCAGCCAGGCATGGCCTGGCTCTACTGGCGGTTGGTAGTGCCGGCCGCTGGCCGGCAACCCCGCGAACCTGTGCAGCCAGGCATGGCCTGGCTCTACTGGCGGTTGGTAGTGCCGGCCGCTGGCCGGCAACCTCGGCGAACCTGCAGCCAGGCATGGCCTGGCTCTACTGACGGTTGGTAGTGCCGGCCGCTTGGCCGGCAACCCCGCGAACCTGCAGCCAGGCATGGTCTGGCTCTACTGACGGTTGGCAGTGTCGGCCGCTGGCCGGCAACCCCGCGAACCTGCAGCCAAGCATGGCCTGGCTCTACTGCCGGCCCCGCCCGGGGTATGCTGGCCACATGCAGACCAGCACCCAGCTTGCGCGTCCGATCGACCGCTATTTCGCCAGCTACTCCGACGACCACCGCAATGTGGTCAACCAGCGCATCCACGTGGTGGCGGTGCCGGCGATCCTGTGGTCGGTGGTGGCCCTGTTGTGGTGCGTGCCGCCGCTGATCACCTGGTTCCAGTACGGCATCTGGTCGGCGTTCGCGATGTTCAGCGCGTGGTGCTTCTACAACAAGCTGTCGCGTCCGCTGGGCATCGGCATGCTCATCCAGTTCTTCGTGTTCGGCTGCCTGTGCCGGCTGCTGGAAGCGGAAATCGGCCTGCACAACCTGCGCTCGCTGGCCATCGGCGTATTCGTCGTCGCCTGGATCGCGCAGTTCATCGGCCACAAGTTCGAAGGCCGCAAGCCCAGCTTCCTGACCGACCTGACCTACCTGCTGATCGGCCCGGCGTGGGTGATGGCCAAGGCCTATCGCAAGCTCGACTGGCGCTACTGACCAGCGTCGCCGCGTCGACGCCTTCGTTTCCTGAACGGGCAGATCCCGTCACCGACACTGCACGGCGCGCCTGCCAGCCTGTCGCGGTGACCTCCTCACCTTGCCCCGCCCAGCGGCGGCGGTCCCTGTGCGACAGGGGCTGCGCTGTCCCTGCGTGGGCGTAGGGTGGACCTGCCCAGCGGGTCCTGATGGGTCATCCGCGCGGCATGCTGCATCGCAGAAAAAATGAATCAGCGCACGTTACATGCAATTGATCGCTGTTCTATGGGTTTCGGCGACATTTGGCAGCCTGTTATGCTCCCTGACCTGCTCGTGAATCATGGATTCCCTGCATGCTCCCCAGCCTGCCCCTGCTGCTGGCCCTGCCGTTCCTCATGGCAGTGGCTGTCGCAGCCTTCCCCCGTAGTTCGCGCTCGACTGCTGCCTGGCTGGCGGCGCTGGCGCCGTTGGGCGGGCTGGCGATCCTCGCCTGGCTGACCCCATCGGTGCTTGATGGCCAGGTGGTGCGCACGATGGTGCCGTGGCTGCCGCAGATCGGCCTGGACTTCACCCTGCGCCTGGATGGCCTGGCCTGGATGTTCGCGGGGCTGGTGCTGGGCATCGGCGCGCTGGTGGTGCTGTATGCGCGCTACTACCTCAGCAGCCAGGACAACGCGCACCGCTTCTATACCTACCTGTTGCTGTTCATGGGCGCCATGCTGGGCATGGTGCTGTCGGGCAACCTGTTGCTGCTGATGGTCTTCTGGGAAATGACCAGCATCAGCTCGTTCCTGCTGATCGGTTTCTGGTCGCACCGCCAGGACGCGCGCGAGGGCGCGCGGATGGCGCTGGTGATCACCGGTGGCGGCGGCCTGGCGCTGCTGGCCGGCGTGCTGCTGATCGGCCGCATCGTCGGCAGCTTCGACCTGGACGTGGTGCTGGCCGCCGGCGAGCAGATCCGCGCCAGCGCGCTGTACCCCTATGCCCTGTTCCTGGTGCTGGCGGGCATCTTCACCAAGAGCGCGCAGTTCCCGTTCCACTTCTGGCTGCCGCATGCGATGGCCGCGCCCACCCCGGTGTCGGCCTACCTGCACTCGGCCACCATGGTGAAGGCGGGGGTGTTCCTGCTGGCGCGCCTGCATCCGGCATTGGCCGGCAGCGATCTGTTCTTCTATACGGTCAGCGGCATCGGTGCGATCACCCTGCTGATCGGTGCCTGGAACGCGATCTTCCAGCATGACCTGAAGGGCCTGCTGGCCTATTCGACGATCTCGCACCTGGGCCTGATCACCCTGCTGTTCGGCCTGTCCACGCCGATGGCGGTGGTCGCCGGCGTGTTCCACATCATCAACCACGCCACCTTCAAGGCCTCGCTGTTCATGGCCGCCGGCATCATCGACCACGAGACCGGCACCCGTGACATGCGCAAGCTGGGTGGCCTGCGCAGGCTGATGCCGTTCACCAGCGCGCTGGCGATCATCGCCTCGCTGGCGATGGCCGGCATCCCGCTGCTCAACGGCTTCCTGTCCAAGGAAATGCTGTTCGCCGAAGCGCTCTCGGCGGGCGGCACCGACACCATGCGCACGGCGGTGTCGATCGCCGCGCTGCTGGCCGGTGTGTTCGGCGTGGCCTACAGCCTGCGCTTCGTGCACGACACGTTCTTCGGCAAGGGCCCGCATGGCCTGGACCGCGTGCCGCATGAGCCGCCGCGCTGGATGAAGGTGCCGGTGGAGATCCTGGTGGTGATCTGCGTGGCGGTGGGTATCGCCCCGGCCGTGACCGTGGCCCCGGTATTGCACGCGGCAGCCGCCTCGATCCTCGGCAGCGCGATGCCCGAGTACAACCTGTCGATCTGGCATGGCTTCAACCTGCCGCTGGCGATGAGCGCCGCTGGCGTGGTCGGTGGCGTAGCCCTCTACTTCGGCCTGCGCAAGCTGATCGATCTGCATGCGGTAACCAACACCACGCCGGGACGCAACGTCTTCCACCACCAGCTGGACCTGCTGTCGGCCGGTGCGCAGCGGTTGACCGCCGGCATCGCCAACGGCAGCCTGCAGCGCATGCTGCTGGGCCTGGTGCTGGTGGCGATCGTGGTCGCCGCCGCGCCCTACATCGCCAACCCGGCCTCGCCGGAATGGACCAGACCGCAGCCGATACCGCTGCTGGGCTGGGCGTTGTGGCTGGTGATGATGTCCTGCGCGGTGGCGACCCTGCGCATGTACAAGCAGCGCCTGCTGGCCGTGCTGCTGGTCGGCGGCGTCGGCCTGATGGTGGCGCTGACCTTCGTGTTCCTGTCCGCACCGGACCTGGCGCTGACCCAGCTGCTGGTGGAGATGGTGACGCTGGTTCTGATGCTGCTGGGCATGAACTACCTGCCGGCACAGTCCGGCCCGGAGCGGCCGCGCTGGCGCAAGCGCCGTGATGCGCTGATCGCGATCGTGGCCGGTGCCGGCCTGGGCGCGCTGGCGTACAGCGCGATGACCCTGCCGCCGAACACCATGGCCGGCGAGCTGCTTGCCCGCGCCCTGCCCGAGGCGTACGGCCAGAACGTGGTCAACGTGATCCTGGTCGACTTCCGCGGCTTCGATACCTTCGGCGAGATCACCGTGTTCGGCATTGCCGCACTGGTCGTGCATGCGCTGCTGCGTCGCACGCGGATGGCGCCGGAGCAGATCATGCCCGGTCCGCCGATCAAGCTGCCGGTGCCGGCCGATCTGGCCCAGATCATGTTCCCGCTGACCCTGACGGTCTCCATCTTCCTGTTCCTGCGCGGCCACAACGCGCCGGGCGGCGGCTTCATCGCCGGCCTGGTGCTGGCAGTGCCGCTGCTGATCCAGTACGTGATCCAGGGCACCGCCTCGGTGGAGTCACGCTTCGGCTTCGACTACATCCGCTGTATCGGTACCGGCCTGCTGATCGCCATCCTCAGTGGCGCCGCGTCGATGCTGTTCGGCGTGCCGTTCCTGACCAGCGGCCACCTGGACCTGCACCTGCCGTTGATCGGCGATGTACCGCTGGCCAGCGCGATTGGTTTTGATATCGGCGTGTACCTGGTGGTGTTCGGTGGCGCGATGCTGATGCTGTCGATGATGGCCACCGTCAAACCCTCGCGGACGCGCACCGCGCGCAAGGGCGAGATCGACCTGCAACGCCGCTCGGCACGAACGGGGGAGATGCACTGATGGAACTGGCCCTGGCCTCTGCGATCGGCGTGCTGACCGCCATCGGTATCTACCTGCTGCTGCGCGCGCGCAGCTTCGATGTGATCCTCGGCATGACCTTCCTGTCCTACGCCACCAACCTGCTGATCTTCGCCGGTGGCCGCGTGGTGCAGGGCAAGGCGCCGGTGCTGCAGGAAGGCGTGGAGAGCCACCTGGGCAACTACACCGATCCGCTGCCACAGGCGCTGGTGCTGACCGCCATCGTCATTGCCTTTGCGATGACCGCCGTCAGCATCGTGCTGGCCATGCGCAGCCGTAGCGACAACCACAGTGACCACGTGGACGCGCACGAGCCGGACGACGATGCACCGCCGCGCCGGGGCGAGGACCGCGCATGAATCATCTGGTGATCCTGCCGATCCTGGTACCGCTGCTCGGCGCTGCGCTGTCGCTGTTCGTTGAACACCGCCGCTATGGGCCGAAGGTGCAGCGCGCCGTGGCGTGGACCGCGCTGGGCGCGCTGGCGGTGGTGGTCGGCCTGTTGTTCGCCGACACCGCTGGCGGCGACATCCGCGTGTACCTGCTGGGTGACTGGCCGTCGCGCCTGGGCATCGCACTGGTGGCCGACCGGCTGTCGGCGTGGATGCTGCTGACCACCCTGCTGCTGGCCATCCCCTGCCTGCTGCATGCGTGTTCGGGTTGGGACCGGCGCGCACCGCACTTCCATGCGCTGTTCCAGTTCCAGCTGGTCGGCCTCAACGGCGCCTTCCTGACCGGCGACATCTTCAACCTGTTCGTGTTCTTCGAGGTGATGCTGATCGCCTCCTACGGCCTGCTGCTCAGTGGCGGCCGCGGCCTGCGCATGCGTATCGGCCTGCACTACGTGGTGTTCAACGTCACCGCCTCGACCCTGTTCCTGATCGCACTGGGCCTGCTGTACGCCTCGCTGGGTTCATTGAACATGGCCGAGCTCTCGCAGCGCATCGCCGAAGTGCCGCCTGCGCAGCTGACCCTGGTGAAGGCGACGATGGGCCTGTTGCTGCTGGTGTTCTGTGCCAAGGCCGCGCTGATGCCGCTGTACCTGTGGTTGCCCGAATCGTATGCGCGTGCGCCGGCGGCGGTGGCGGCGCTGTTCGCGATCATGACCAAGGTGGGCCTGTATGCCGTGCTGCGCATCCAGATGCTGTGGTTCGGCGAGGATGCGGGGGCGATGGCCGGCTACGGCCGCGACTGGCTGCTGTGGGCCGGCGTAGCGACGCTGGTGCTGGGTGGCCTGGGCGCGTTGGCCGCCGCGCGCCTGCGCGTGCTGATTTCGTATCTGGTGATCGTCTCGGCGGCCACGTTGTTCATCGCCTTCTCGGTGGGCACGCCTGAGGTGCTGTCGGCCGGTCTGTACTACTTGCCGCACAGCAGCTTCGTCGCCGCCGCACTGTTCCTGGTCGCCGACCTGATCCGACGCCGCCGTGGCGGCGCCAGCGACCGCAAGGAAGTGATCGCACCGATGCCCGGCAAGGAGACCCCGGCCGTGCTGTTCCTGATTGCGGCGGTGTCGGTGGCCGGCCTGCCGCCGCTGTCCGGCTTCCTGGCCAAGGCCGCGCTGTTGGCCGGCATGCCGGCGCAGTACACCGGCGCGGTGTGGACCGCAGTGCTGGTCAGCAGCCTGCTGGTCATCATGGGCCTGACCCGCGGCGGCATCCGCCTGTTCTGGCGCGTGCCGCTGCCCGATCCCGATGCACCGCCACCGCGCAAGGCACCACTGCGCCGTGTGGAGCTGTTCGCCGCCTGCATCCTGCTGGCGTACGGCATCGGCATGACCTTGTTCGCTGCCCCGCTGATGCAGCACACCGACGCCATCGCCACCCAGCTGCTGCAGCCGGGCGACTACGTGCAGCAGTTGCGCGCGACCACGCCGGAGATCCGCCAGCCATGACCGCCAAGCGTTCCCCGATCCGCCGCCTGCTGCCCTCGCCCGCGCTGAGCGTGATGGTGGTGGTGTTCTGGCTGTTGATGTCCGACAGCTTCACGCTCGGCCAGTTCCTGCTGGGCCTGCTGCTGGGCGTGGTCATTCCGCTGTTCGCCGCGCGCCTGGACCGCGAGTTCGCCCGCATCGGCACCCTGCGGCCGCTGCCGAAGCTGCTGTTCGTGACCCTGTGGGACATCCTGATGTCCAACATCCGCGTGGCCATCCAGGTGCTGGGCCCGGAAAAGAACATCCACCCCGGTTTCATCTGGCTGCCGCTGGACATCGCCAACATCCACGGCATCGCCGCGCTGACCAGCATGATCACCCTGACCCCCGGCACGGTGTCGGCCGCCCTCAGCGACGACCGCAAATTCCTGCTGGTGCACGTGCTGCACCTGGAAGACCCGCAGGAGCTGATCGACACGATCAAGCGCCGTTATGAAGCCCCGTTGATGGAGATCTTCCCATGACTGGATTCCAGATCATCCAGACCACCCTGGTGGTGTGCATGCACGTGGTCGGCCTGGCCATGCTGCTGGCCACCTGGCGCCTGCTGCGCGGGCCGACCGTGCCCGACCGCATCCTTGCACTGGATACGCTGTCGGTGACCGCCATCGCCGAGCTGATGCTGTTCGGCATGTACCTCAATTCGGCGATCTACTTCGAGGCGGCACTGATCATCGCCATGCTCGGCTTCGGCAGCACCGTGGTGCTGAGCAAGTTCGTGCTGCGCCGGGACATCGTCGAATGATCACCTTCATCCAGATCGCGCTGTCGATCCTGCTGCTGTTCGGCTGCTTCTTCATCCTGGTCGGCGCACTGGGCCTGGTGAAGCTGTCCACCTTCTTCAAGCGCCTGCACGCACCGACCAAGGCCAGCACGCTGGGTGTGGGCTGCGTGCTGGTGTGCTCGGTGTGCTACCACATCTTCCTGGGCCAGGACCCGCAGCCGCGCGAGCTGCTGATCACCGTGTTCCTGTTCATCACCGCACCGATCAGCGCGCACCTGATGGCCAAGGCCGCACTGTCGCTGCTGATGGAAACGCGCCCCAGCCTGCCGGGCAACGAGCGTGCCGAAGACGAGCAGCTGCCGCCGCCGGAACCGGAGCGCGAAGAGGAAACCACCGCGCGTTGACGGTGGGTGCCGACCGTTGGTCGGCACGCCCCCGGATAACCGCCAGTAGAGCCAGGCCATGCCTGGCTGCGAGTTCGCCGAGGTTGCCGGCCAGCGGCCGGCACTACCTCAGACCGGTGTGACCAGCGCGATTTCCAGCCCCAGCCAGGCCACGAACGCGCCCAGCAGCACCGCACCTTCGATGCGGCTGATGCGCAGGTCGCCGCGCAGCATCGGGTACAGCACCAGTGCGAAGGCCAGCAGCGCCGGCAGTTCCAGGCGCACGAACGAGGCTGGCAACGCCAGCGGCTGCAGCAGCCCCATCGCACCGATCACCAGCATCAGGTTGACCACGCTGGAGCCGAGCACGTGGCCCAGCACCATGTCGCCGTGACCACGGCGTGCTGCCGCGACCGCGGCCGCCACCTCCGGCAACGCAGTGCCGATCGCCACCGGCAGCAGACCCACCAGCAGCGGCGTCCAGCCCAGCGCGGCGCCGAAATCAGCGGCGGCACCGACCACCAGGCGCGCGCCCCAATACAACGCCAGTGCGGCAACCAGCAGGCGCAGTACGTTCAACGGCAGGCTGGTGCGGCTCAGGGCTGACTCGGCAATGATCGCCTGTACCTCGGCGCTCTCATGGCGTCCGCGACGCAGCAGCAGGAACTGCACCACCACGAACCCGGCCACCAGCACGCCGGCCTCCCAGCGCAGCAGGCGGCCATCGAGCCCGAACACGATCAGCAGCAGGCCCGCGGCCAGCAGCCCCCACCACAGCACGGCCTGCAGGCGCGCGCGCAGCAGCAACGGCGCGACCATCGCGGCCACCGCCAGGGTCAGGCCGAGGTTGACCACGCTGCTGCCGACGGCATTGCCCAAGGCCAGCTCCGGCTGGCCCACCACCAGCGCGCGGGCGTTGACCGCCAGCTCCGGCAGCGAGGTGGTGATACCCAGCAACAGCAGGCCTGCGGTGAATGCACTGGCGCCGAAACGCTGCGCCAGGCCGGACACGGCTTTGACGATGGAGTCCCCACCCAGGGCCAGCAACAGCAGGCCGAGCAGGAACCAGGCAATAGCAATAGCGATCATCGGGCGCTCCCCAGCGGTCGTGGCGCGATTCTACGCTCGGCCCACCCGCGGCGGGTGAGCCGAGGATGGCCGATCAGCCGCAGCCTTCGGCGTAGTCCACCTGCGGGGTCCTGCCGACCCGCCAGGCGCCGACCTTGCCGTCAGCGCCGAGGGCGAAATCGATGATCGCCGCTCCGTCCTGCGCCGGGCGCACGCGCAGGTGCTGGGCCTTGTCGTCGTACTTGTCAGGACCGACGTCGGCGCGCTCGGGATAGAGCACCTGCAGCTCGCCCAGGGTCATGCCGACCCGGCCGCCACCGGGAGCGACGATGGACGGGCTGCGTACGTCGTAGCGGACCAGCTTGCGCGCCTCGAACATCAGGCGCGGGTCTTCGGCCCCCTGCGGGTGCAGGAAGTAGCAGCCTTCATTGGCATCGTCGGCAGGCAGCGGCTTGCCCGTGGCGTCGGTACCCAGACCCTGCAAGGGGGTGCCGAAGCCACTGCGGACCTCGGCGATGCCTGCGCCCAGCGTGGCGCCGCCAAAGCCATCCAGGCGTGCCGGGCTGTCGCTGCGCGGATCCACCGGCGAAGCGGTGGCCAGGTCGGCGTCGGCGGGAACGGAGGCATCCTTCGCCGGTGCGGTGGCCGCGGGCGGCGCTGCCGGTGCGGCGGTGTCGGGACTACGGTTGCAGGCGGCCAACGACAACAGCAGCAGGCCGGCCATCGGGAGATGCTTCATCGGTGCGGATCCTTGGCACAGGGTGGGTGCACGCTACCGCAGCCGGCGTGCAGGCGCTGCATTGTCATCGCGGTTTCATCGCCCTCATTCAGGCTGGGCGAGCACCGACTTGGCTGTCCTCCCCATGCAACCGCGCAAGACCGACCTCGCCCGAACCGCGCTGCAGGCCCACCGCGCACCGCTGGACATGCGCCAGCGACGCCTGCTGATCCTGTGTGATGGCCAGCGCAGCATCGCCGAGCTGACCGCACTGCTTGGGCAGGACGCGGCAGCGATGGTGATCCAGCTGATCCAGGGCGGCTACCTGGCGACCGCTGCGGACGCACCCGCCTCCACGCCACCTGCGCCGGTTGCGATGACGGCTCCGCTGGCGCCGTCAGTCACTGCCGCTTCTGCGCCGGTCGAGCGCCGCCGCTCGCTGGTCGCCGCGCGCATCTATGTGCTGGGAATCCTGGAGATGCAGCGGCATCCCAACGCAGCGGCGCTGTTCCGCGACCTGCAGCAGGCGCGTGCCGAAGGCGAGGTGCTGCGGGTGATGCAATCGGCGCTGCAGGTGCTGCCGGCGCTGACCTCGGAAGGGTACTGCCAGCGCGTGCGGCAGCGGCTGATGGAGGCGCTGCCGGTGGAGCATTGCAGCGCGTTCGCGGCCATTGCCTGAACCGGCGAACAGCATCCACGCATGGCGTGGATCTACTACATCACGTGCCCGGATGGATCCACGTCACGCGTGCACGCGATATCGCGATTCCCGGTAGATCCACGCCATGCGTGGATACGGTATCGCGATTCCCGATAGATCCACTCCATGCGTGGATGCGGTATCGCGATCCCGATAGATCCACTCCATGCGTGGATACGGCATCGCGCTTCCCGATAGATCCACGCCATGCGTGGATGCAGACGATCAACGGAAATTGTTGCGCAGGCCGTTCCAGCACTGCTGGTAATCGCCCTGCCGGTGGCTTGCTGCCAGCGCCTGCGCGGTCGGGCGGATCACCCCGCGGGTCTCGAACATGAAGGCCATGGTGTCCTTGATCACATCCGGCTTGGACAGGTCCGCATTGGAGGCTTTGTCGAAGGTCGGGGCATCCGGACCGTGGCCGCTCATGCAGTTGTGCAGCGACGCACCGCCCGGCACGAAGCCTTCGGCCTTGGCGTCGTAGGCACCATGCACCAGGCCCATGAACTCGCTGGCGATATTGCGGTGGAACCACGGCGGGCGGAACGTGTTCTGCGCCACCAGCCAGCGCGGCGGGAAGATCGCAAAGTCCATGTTGCTGGTGCCCGGGGTGTCGCTGGGCGAGTGCAGCACCAGGAAGATCGACGGATCCGGGTGGTCGTGGCTGATCGAGCCGATGGTGTTGAAGCGGCGCAGATCATAGCGGTACGGCGCGTAGTTGCCGTGCCAGGCGACCACGTCCAGCGGCGAATGATTGATCGGCGCACGCCACAGGCGGCCGTCGAACTTGGCAATCAGTTCGAAATCGCCGTCGACGTCTTCGAACGCGGCATGCGGAGTCTCGAAATCGCGCGGATTGGCCAGGCCGTTGGAACCGATCGGGCCCAGGTCGGGCAGCTTCAGCAGTGCGCCGAAGTTCTCGCAGATGTAGCCGCGGCTCGGGCCATCCGGCAGCTCGACGCGGAAGCGCACGCCGCGCGGAATCACCGCGATCTGCTGCGGTTCGATCTCGATCACGCCCTGCTCGGTCAACAGGCGCAGGCTGCCCAGCTGCGGCACGATCAGCAGTTCGCCGTCGGCGTCGTAGAAGTAGCGGCCGACCATGTCACGGTTGGCCGCGTACAGATGGACGCCGACACCGGCATGCGCGTCGGGCGAGCCGTTGCCGCCCATCGTGTACAGGCCTTCGACGAAATCGGTGGGCAGTTCCGGCAGCGGCAGCGGGCTCCAGCGCAGCTGGTTCGGCGAAGCCGGCTGTGCACTGAAATCGCACTGCAGCTGCGATTGCGCGAAAGGAATGAACTCGCCGTGGGTGACCGCCGGACGGATCCGGTACAGCCAGCTGCGGCGGTTGCTGCCGCGCGGTGCGGTGAACGCGGTACCGGTCAGCTGCTCGGCATACAGGCCATGGGCCACCTTCTGCGGCGAGTTCTGGCCGACGGGCAGCGCACCGGGCACGGCCTCGCTGGCGAACTCGTTGCCGAAACCGGACTGGTAGCCGCGGGCGGTGATGGAGGGAGACATGGGGGTTCCTGGAAGCCTAGGGAAAGCCGCCGGGCATGGCCCGGCGCTACCGGTGGAGAAGGTGCCGTTGTGGAAACCTTACAGCACGCCGCGGCGGATCTGGTCGCGTTCGATGCTCTCGAACAGCGCGGTGAAGTTGCCTTCGCCGAAGCCTTCGTTGCCCTTGCGCTGGATGATCTCGAAGAAGATGGGGCCGATGCAGTTCTGGGTGAAGATCTGCAGCAGCTTGCGCTGGTGGGTTTCCGGGTCGGCGTCGATCAGGATCTTGTTCTTCGCCAGGCGGGCGACGTCCTCACCGTGGTTGGGCACGCGCTGGTCGATCACATCGAAGTAGGTCTCCGGCGTGTCGAGGAAATCCACGCCCTGCGCGCGCATGGCTTCGACCGTTTCGTAGATGTTCTCGGTGAAGCAGGCGATGTGCTGGATGCCCTCGCCCTTGTACGCGTCCAGGTACTCGTTGATCTGGCTCTTCGGGTCGGACGATTCGTTCAGCGGAATGCGCACGATGCCATCCGGCGCGGTCATCGCCTTGGACACCAGGCCGGTCTTCAGGCCCTTGATGTCGAAGTAGCGGATCTCGCGGAAGTTGAACAGGCGCTCGTAATAGTCCGACCACTGCTGCATGTTGCCGAAGTACAGGTTGTGGGTCAGGTGGTCGATGAAGGTCAGGCCGAAGCCCTTCGGGCGCAGCTCGGCGCCGGCGATCAGCTCGTAGTCGCCATCGAAGATGCTGCCGGCATCGCCGTAGCGGTCCACCAGGTACAGCATGCAGTCACCGATGCCCTTGATGACCGGGGCGTTGACCGCCTTGCTCTCCGGCTTGAAGGCGATGGCTTCGGCGCCATTGCCCAGCGCGGTCTGGTAGACCTCCGCGCCCGGCTTCTTGAAGCGGATGGCGAAGCCGCAGGCGCACGGGCCGTGCTTTTCAGCGAAGTCGGCGGCGAACGAATCGGGGTCTTCATTGACCAGGAAGTTGACGTCGCCCTGGCGATAGACGGTAATCGGACGCTGCTTGTGCTTGAGCACCGCGCTGAAGCCCATCTTGCGGAAGTACTCGTGCAGCTCGGCACCACGGCCGGCCGGTGCGGCGAATTCGACGAACTCGAAGCCGTCGATGCCCATCGGGTTTTCGAAGGTGGTGACCTGCATGCCGGGGTTGGGATGCGAGGCGGACGGGACTGCGGTATTCATGGCGTGGCTCCGAATCGGTGCCGCATCGGCACAAACCAGGTGCGGGCGGGGTTGGACCCGGCGAGAATGCAGGGTACGGACCCAACACTTATAGTTACACTTGAAACCACCAGCAAGGTGCACCGCAACATGAGCCCCGCCGATCCCGTTTCCACCCGCCTGCGTGCCTCCCACGTCCTGCTCGACCTGGAACAGTTCCTGCCGTACCGGCTGAGCGTGCTGTCCAACCGGGTCAGCGGCAACATCGCCAAGCTGTACGGCGACCGCTATGGCCTGGCCATTCCGGAGTGGCGGGTGATCACCATCCTGGCGCTGTACCCCGGGTCGTCCGCCAGCGAGGTCTCCGACCGCACGGCGATGGACAAGGTCGCGGTCAGCCGCGCGGTGGCCCGCCTGCTGGAGCGCGGTTTCATCAAGCGTGAGACGCATGGCGATGACCGCCGCCGTTCGGTGTTGGCGCTGTCGGCGGCGGGGTTCGAGGTATACGAAACGATCGCGCCGATGGTGATCGAGATCACCCGCAAGCTGATGTCGGTGCTGAGCGAGGAAGAGGAGCAGGTGCTGGAGAAGCTGATCCTGCGCCTGGCCGGCGATGGCCTGGAGCGGATGGGCGAAGGGGTCTGATCCCTTCGGGGCGGCGCCCTCGCCGCCCTTGGTAGGTGTCGACCTTGGTCGACACTTGGATCCACGCCACGCGTGGATGATGTCGCGGGCTGCGCTGTGAGGGATCCGGCGCAGGCCATTGATGACGTGCAACGCGCGGTGTTCATGGCCCGCCGACGAACGGTCTTTCGGCCGGGTTCGACTCAACGTGTCGCGTTTACCACCTGATGTTTCGGCATCGGGCCGGTAGAGTCATGACCGACGGAGCGGCTGTATCGACATTCGCGTATCGAGTGGCATTGCCTATTGGACGGCGGGCTGCACAGCCCTGAGGGTGGGAACGCAGCGGCGCTCCGCTGCCGGGGTTGAAAGCCCGATGATCCGAAGGAAACCACGCCGCACCCGGCGCCGCCCATCGCGGGCGGCAACGACTCGCGCTGCCCTGCTTTGGCGGGCGGTGCGTGGGGCCGCATGGCCGCCGTTCTCCTTCGGATCACGGTCTTTCAACCACGCACCGCCTGCCGCCTTCCCGGCGGCCCGCTAAGGAGCTTCGCCATGACACGCCCCCATCACCCCACCACCGGGCCCATCGACCGCGATGCCGACCTGCAGCGCATCGATGAGGCCTTGGCCACATTGGAAAACGTCACCGAGGCCTGGCTTGAGCATCATCGCCTGAAGGCCTGCCAGCCAGGCCTCCTGCTGTCGTTGAACCGGCTGCTTGACCTGACCAGTCTCGCCAAGGGCTATGCCAGTGCGTTGCGGGTGATTGCCGAGCCCTGACCCTGATGGAAAGCACCTCATGGATGACACACCGCGCCCCACCCTGCCGCATACCAACGACCTGCTGGCTGATATCCGGACACTGATATCCACGGCCCGCGCCGGAATGGTCAGGACCGTCAATGCCGAACTGACGCTGCTTTACTGGCGTATAGGACGTCGCATCCATGTCGATCAGATGGGTGGACATCGGGCACGCTATGGGGAGGTCCTGTTCAAGCGCATCGCAAGAACGCTGTCTACCGAGTTCGGCGGCTCGTTCGGTGAAAAGAGCCTGCGCAGGATGGTGCAGTTCTCCATCGCATTTGCCGACGAGCAGATTGTCGTATCACTGCTACGACAATTGAGCTGGACCCATTTCATCGCGCTGATTCCGCTGTCTGATCCACTCAAACGCGACTTCTACGCCCAGATGGCCAGCACGGAAGGCTGGAGTGTCCGCATGTTGCGCCAGCGCATCGATTCGATGCTGTACGAACGCACAGCACTCTCCAGCCAGCCCGAACAGACAATCGCCAATGAGCTGTCGGCGTTGCGCAGGAACCAGCAGCTCTCCCCGGGCCTGGTCCTGCGCGACCCGTACGTACTGGATTTTCTCGGGTTGAAGGACTGCTGGGACGAACAGGAACTGGAAGGCGCCATCCTGCGTGAAATGCAGGGGTTCCTGCTTGAACTCGGGGCAGGCTTCAGTTTCGTCGCCCGCCAGAAACGCATCCAGATCGACGACGATGACTTCCATCTCGACCTGTTGTTCTACAACCGCCGCCTGCGCAGGCTGGTGGCCGTCGAATTGAAGATCGGTGACTTCAAGCCAGCGTACAAGGGCCAGATGGAGCTCTATCTGCGTTGGCTGGATCGTTATGAACGAGAGGAAGGGGAAGAGGCGCCGCTGGGCATCATCCTTTGCACAGGCAAGAAGGCAGGCCAGATCGAGTTGCTGGAGCTGGACCGCTCAGGCATCCATGTGGCGGAGTACCTGACCTCCCTTCCCTCCCGGGAAGTCCTCAAGCAACGACTGCAGGCCGCCACCGAGCGTGCCCGGCAACGCATGGAACTCACTGCTGAAGACATCGATCCCTAGCCTCCACGCAGCAAGGATCGACAGATCCACGCCATGCGTGGATGACCCACTCGATCAGCTCAGATGCTTGCGCCGCGCATGGATCCACGGCACCGCAAGCGCGCCGATGGCGCCACCGGCAAAGCCCAGCGATGCGGCGACAGTGGCCGCTTCGACCGCCCCGGGCAACGCCAGTGCGGCAGTGACCAGCAGCAGCGACGGCAGGCCGACGAAGGTGCCCAGGAAGAACGGCCAGCGCGGCGACCAGGTGTTGAGCTGCAGCAGGCTGACCGGCTGCCACGCTTCGGACGAGGCATCTTCGGCGATCTTCGCCACCACTCTGCCCAGATCCACTTCCGGCAGCAGCTTGCCCGGACGGGCGGCGGCAATCGCCTCGGCCACGGCCTCGACGGGCGGGAAGCTGCCCGGCCACGCCACCGGTGCCGGCACGCCATAGGCGGTCAGCAGCGGCACGCTCAGCCATGGCGCCACCAGCGGGCGCAGCCTGCGCCGCCCATGCACACACCAGATCTGCGGCTGGCCGTGTGCGGTCACGCTGTACAACGCCAGCTCGCTCGGCGGCGGGTAGCCCAGCATGGTCACCCGGGCCGCCAGGCTGTCCTGGTCCATCGCACGCAGGAAGCCGGGACGGCTACGCCCTTCCTGCATCCAGGCCAGGCCAAGCGCGCCGACCAGATAGGCCTCGGCGACATCCTTGCTGCCCGCGTTGGCGCGGTCATCACTGGCCAGGTACCAGGCCAGTGACTTCGGTTCGGGCACATCGACCAGGCCCCAGCGGCTGTCGTCGCCCAGCACATGGCGCACCGGCAGGCGGGCCGGTGCGGTTTCACCACGCTCAGCGGGCTGCAGGAACGGCAGCACGCCCTGCACGAAACTGGACAGGTCGATCGCACGAACGCCGTTGCCGTGCCATTCCGGTGGCAGCAGGCCGGCCAGCTGTCCTTCGGCGGCGAGTCGATCCAGCCGCGCCTTCTGTTCCACCAGCTTCTGCACCGCGCCTTTCAGCACCACGTTGTCGGGCAGGGCAATCTGCGGCAGCCGATGCCGCGGCGGTGCCAACTCCAGTGTGTCGTCGCCGGTGCCGGCGTCATCCAGCAGGGCTTCCTGCGCAGGCAGGCTCACGCCATCGGGTGCCTCTCCTTCGGCCAACGGGCTGGCAGGTTCGGGCAGGCGTTCGGCGTGGTCGCTGTGCATGGGCGCTCCGGTCGCGCCGGGTGGCGCAGTGAGGTCCTTGCCATTAACGGCCGAAGGGTAATGATCTGTAGATCCACGCCACGCGTGGATGGCCGGGCAGCGGGCGGGAGGCGCCGGGCGCTACCGGTCAGGCGCCCACTGCTTGAGGAACGCCATCACGCGTGCGGTCTGCACGGCATTGCCCTCGCGCATTGCTTCGCTGGGCTGCGGCGCCAGCAGGGTGCCGTCGGCATCGATCACCAGCAGGTGCGGGTGCTCGCCTTCGAGCGGCGGGAACTGGCCGAGGAACGCCGCGTTCGGGTTCTCGGCGCTGTCGTTGACCTTCACCCACACGTAGTGGGCATCACGGAAGCGGCGCAGATCGCCATTGCCTTCCACGGCTTCATCCAGCGCATGGCAGGGCTCGCACGCGGCGTTGCCCACTTCCAGGATGATGCGCTTGTTGCCGCGTTGGGCCTCGACCTTGGCCGTTTCCAGGTCGGCAACGGGATTGCGGGCCGGGTCGAACTGCGCGCCAAGCCCGGCAATGGCGGCGATGTCGGCCGCCGCCGGGGTGTTGCCCGAGGCCACCGGTTCGCTGGGGTCAGCGACCGGTGGCTCGGTGGGGCGGGTGTCGAGGGGCTGCGTGGGCTCGGGGGCCGCGGGAGGTTGAGGCTGCGAACAGGCGCCGATCAGCGCCGCACACACCACTGCCACCACTGCACCACCGAACGATGTACGCATGCCCACTACCCTCTCATTACTTCACGCCATGCATCAGCTTGTTGATCAGCGGCGCGACCAGGAACAGGACCACACCCGAACCGATCAAGGCCCAGAAGCCGAAGGTATACCCCTTCAGGGCCGATTCGACCGTCATGCCGCCTTCACCGCTGACCGCACCGGCAAAGATGCCCGACAGGTTGTTGCCGATGCCGGTGGACAGGAACCAGCCACCCATGCCGAAACCGACCAGGCGCACCGGAGCCAGCTTGGTCACCATCGACAGGCCGATCGGCGACAGGCACAGCTCACCGACCGACTGGATGACGTAGACCATGAACAGGGTCCAGAACGGGATCTTGCCGTCCACGACCATGGTCGACAGGGCGAACATCAGCAGGGCGAAGGCCGCGCCGTTGAACAGCAGGCCGAGGCCGAACTTGCGCGGAATGGACGGATTGGCGCGGCCCAGGGCCACCCAGATCCAGGCGATGATCGGCGCCAGGGTGATGATCGCCACCGAGTTGACCGACTGGAACCACGCGGTCGGGAAGGTCCAATCACCCAGCTGGCGGTTGACGATGTTCTCGGCCAGGAAGGTGAAGGAGCTGCCGGCCTGTTCGAAGAACATCCAGAACATGACGTTGAAGGCGAAGATGATCAGCATGGCGATCACGCGGTCGCGCTGCACCTTGCCCTCGCGGATGCCTTCCACCAGCAGCAGCACGGCCAGCGCGGCAAACATCACGCCGAGGATCCAGGCCAGCGCGGTGGCGCCGGTGGCGAGCAGGAAGTAGGCCACCGGAATGGCGAACAGCGAACCGACCAGCACCATGACGATGCGGCCGAAGCCTTCTGCACCGGCCGGCGGCGCGCCGATGCCCTTCAGGCCGGCACGACCGATGTAGAACCACACCAGCGAGATCAGCATGCCCACGCCGGAAGCGATGAACACGACCTTGTAGGACGGCATTTCCGAGGTGCCGAAGACCTTGCGGGCCAGGTACTCGGTCAGCACCGGAGCGATCATCGCGCCGATGTTGATGCCCATGTAGAAGATGGTGAAGCCCGAGTCGCGGCGTTCGTCCTTCAGGCCGTACAGCTTGCCGACCATGGTCGAGATGTTGGGCTTGAACAGACCGTTGCCGACGATGATCGTGGCCAGGCCGAGCTTGAAGATGTGCTCCTGCGGCAGCGAGATCATGAACAGGCCGACGGCCATGATGATCGCGCCGGTCAGGATCGATCGCTGGTACCCCAGCACGCGGTCGGCCACGTAACCGCCGAAGATCGCTGCGGCGTACACCAGCGCCAGGTAGGCGCCGTAGATGCGGCTGGCGTCGCCTTCACCGGCGGCATTGCCGTTGTAGAACTGGGCAACGATGTACAGCACCAACGCCCAGCGGATGCCGTAGAACGCAAAGCGCTCCCAGAACTCGGTCATGAACAGCATCCACAACGGGCGCGGGTGGCCCATCGTGGTGTTGAAGTCCGGCAGCGCCGGCTCTGGGGTGTTCGCAGTGGCGTTTACGCTCATGCGGAATTCCTGGTTCGGTGGATGGAGGCACGTCCGATGTGCGGTGAAGCAACGCGCGAGGATCACCGACTTCTGGCGTTCACGTCAAATACACGCCGTTTGAGGCAGGTCGCAGCCTGCTCGCTGAACTTGCATCTGAAACGATCCAGCCAGCCGCGGGCGGCCAAGCTGAATGGGGATCAGGCCAGATCCGGCGGGGGCGCGGCCTGCAGGGTGGTGCGTACCTGGAACAATTCAGGGAAGAAGGTCAGTTCCAGCGCCTTGGCCAGGAAGCCCACGCCGGACGAGCCGCCGGTGCCGCGCTTGAAGCCGATCACCCGCATCACCGTGCGCATGTGGCGGAACCGCCACAGCTGGAAGGCCGTTTCCAGGTCCACCAGGTCCTCGCACAGCGCGTACTCGCGCCAGTAGCGGTCGGTGTCCTGGTAGATGCGTTCGAAGACCGGCTGCAGGCTGTCGTCGGCCACGTGCGGCTGGGTCCAGTCGTGCGCCTCGTACACCGCCGGTACGGCGTGGCCGAAGCGGGCCAGGTACTTCAGGAATTCCTCGTACAGGCTCGGCGCCTCCAGCACGGTGCGCAGCTGCGCCTGCCCGGCCGTGTCGTGCTCGAACACCTGCAGCATCTGCGCGTTCTTGTTGCCCAGCAGGAACTCGATGTAGCGGTACTGCAGCGACTGGAAGCCCGAGGACGGACCCAGCACGTCGCGGAAACCCATGTACTCGGACGGGGTGAGCGTTTCCAGCACCGACCACTGCTCGGTCAGCTGGCGCAGCACCTGCTTGCTGCGCGCCAGCACCTTGCGGCACTGCCAGACCTCATCGCGCTGCAGGAAGCCGATCGCCGCACCCAGCTCGTGGCCCAGCAGCTTCAACCACAGCTCGGAGGTCTGGTGCTGGATGATGAAGAGCATCTCGTCGTGATGCGGCGGGTTGGACAGCGGCTGCTGCGCGCTGAGCAGCTGGTCCAGCCGCAGGTAGCCGCCGTAGGTCAGCCGCCCCTGCAGATCGGTGTGGATACCGGCTTCGAGATCGCGTTGGTTGTTGTCGACGGACATGGGCGGGACCAGATCGGGGGCGGCAAGGGTAGCGCGTTGCCGCCGCGCTGGCAGCCGCGATGACCGTACCGGGGCGTGCGGTAGGCCTGTGGAACGGTGGTTGCGCGTGGAACCGTTTGCGCCGTTCTACTGGCGCTCAGCCCAGCGTCGCTTGTGATGCTTTGCAGCAATGGCTGAATACGTTGAAGTTATTGGCATCATGCGCCCGGAAGGGGGTACAAAGGACGGTGGTCCGTGCTGCGCCGCAGGACGGCTTTTTCGTACGCATTCCTTAACATGGCGATTCATATCATTTGTAACTTCTCTGTCGAAGGTGCAGTACGCAATGACGGTTGCCGCTGAGTTCAAGATCGAATACCTGCAGTATCTGGACACGGACGGCACGCTCGTCCGCGATGACCTGCCCGAAGCCCTGCGCGACCCACGCGCGTTGCTGCCGATGTTCAAGCAGATGCTGTTCGTGCGCGTGTTCGACGGCAAGTCGATCGCGCTGCAGCGCACCGGCAAGCTGGGCACCTACGCCGCATGCCTCGGCCACGAAGCCGCGCATGTGGGCATCGGCGCCTCGATGCAGAAGGACGACGTGTTCGCACCGTCCTACCGCGAGTACGGCGCGATGTTCATGCGTGGCGTGCGCCCGCACGACGTGCTGATGTACTGGGGCGGCGACGAGCGCGGCAACGACTACGGTGGCAATGCCGCCAAGGACTTCCCGTTCTGCGTGCCGATTTCCACCCAGTGCCTGCACGCCGCAGGCGCTGCGCTGAAGTTCAAGCTCAACAAGGAACCGCAGATCGCGGTGGCCGTATGCGGCGACGGTGGCAGTTCCAAGACCGACTTCTACGCGGCCTTGAATTCGGCCGGTGCCTACAAGCTGCCGCTGATCCTGTGCATCGTCAACAACGGCTGGGCCATCTCGGTTCCGCGTTCGGCGCAGACCGGTGCCGAGACGCTGGCACAGAAGGGCCTGGCCGGCGGCCTGCACTGCCTGCAGGTGGACGGCAACGACCTGATCGCGGTGATGGCCGCCATGCTGCAGGCGCGCGAGCGTGCGCTGGCCGGCGACGGCGGCACCGTGCTGGAGCTGATGACCTACCGCCTGTCCGACCACACCACCGCCGATGACGCCCGTCGCTACCGCGACGACGCCGAAGTGAAGGATGCCTGGCAGCGCGAGCCGATGCTGCGCCTGCGCAAGTACCTGACCAACGCCGGTGTCTGGAGCGAGGAAGAAGAAGCTGCCTGGACCGCCGAATGCGGCAAGCGCGTGGACGAGGAAGTGAACCTGTACCTCAACACGCCGGTGCAGCCGGTCGAGGCGATGTTCGATTTCCTCTATGCCGACCCGCCGCAGGACCTGCTGGCCCAGCGTGCCCAGGCGATCGCCCTGGAGCAGCGCCATGGATGAGATCAAGAACGGCGCGTCCAGCGCGCATACCAACGCCGCCGACAGCGCTGCCGTCGCGCGCGGAGAACAGAACATGACCGACACCCCGATCACCCTCATCGAAGCCATCACCCAGGCGCTGGCCTGGGAGCTGGAGCACGACAAGTCGGTGCTGGTGCTGGGCGAAGACGTGGGCGTCAACGGCGGCGTGTTCCGCGCCACCGCCGGCCTGCAGCAGCGCTTCGGCGCCGACCGCATCCTCGATACCCCGCTGGATGAAACCACCATCGCCGGCCTCACCATCGGCCTGGCCGCACAGGGCATGAAGCCGGTGGCCGAAGCGCAGTTCGATGGCTTCATGTACCCGATGGTCGACCACATCATCTGCCACGCCGCGCGCCTGCGTTACCGCACCCGTGGCCGCCTGCACTGCCCGATGGTGCTGCGCGTGCCGTGGGGTGGCGGCATCCGTGCGCCGGAGCACCACAGCGAGGCCAACGAAGCGATCTTCACCAACGTGCCGGGCCTGCGCGTGGTGCTGCCGTCCTCGCCGCAGCGCGCCTATGGCCTGCTGCTGGCCGCGATCCGCGAGCCGGATCCGGTGATCTACATGGAGCCCAAGCGCATCTACCGCCAGTACAAGGAAGTGGTCGTCAACGACGGCGAAGCCCTGCCGCTGGACGTGTGCTTCGTGCTGCGCGATGGCACCGACGTGACCCTGGTGACCTGGGGTGCACAGGTGAAGGAAGCGCTGGAAGCGGCCGACAAGCTGGCCGGCGAAGGCATCAGTGCCGAAGTCATCGACGTAGCCACGCTGCGTCCGCTGGACTTTGCCACCATCGCCGAGTCTGTGGCCAAGACCGGCCGCTGCGTGATCGTGCAGGAGGCCCCGAAGACCGCGGGCTTCGGCGCGGAAATCGCCGCACGCCTGGCCGAGGAATCGATCTACGACCTGCTGGCTCCGGTCGAGCGCGTCACCGGTTACGACACCCACATTCCGCTGTTCCGCCTGGAGATGAAGTATCTGCCGAGCGTGGAGCGGATCGTGGCGGCGGCCAAGCGCGCGGTGGCGGCAGGCTGACATGCGGGCCCGCCTTCTCGGGGCTTACCGCAGCCAGTATCCCAACCCGCTCCGGTTCCGCACCGGCCAGATCGTCGAAGTAGGTGTACGTGACGAGGAATGGCCGGCGTTTGCCTGGGTGCGCACCAGCGATGGGCGCGCCGGATGGGCACCGGTAGCGTGGTTGCAGCTGTTGGACGATGGTCGCGCCGAAGCCCTGCGCGACTACGACGCCCGCGAGCTGGATGTGGAGAACGGCGAGATGGTCAAGCTTCATCACGAACACGGCGGGTGGTGGTGGTCCGAGCGCGCCAATGGCGCGACGGGCTGGTTGCCTGCCCGCGAACTGGAACTGCTGGAAGAGAACTGCAAATGAGCCAGACCAAGAACTTCAACCTGCCCGACCTGGGCGAAGGCCTGCCGGACGCGACCATCGTCGAGTGGTTCGTCAAGGAAGGCGATGTGATCAAGCTGGACGAGCCGCTGGTCTCGATGGAGACCGCCAAGGCCGTCGTCGAAGTGCCCTCGCCGTTCTCCGGCACGGTGCTGAAGCTGTCCGGCGCTGCCGGCGACATCATCCCGACCGGCGCGGTGCTGGCCAGCTTCGCGCTGGACCCGAACCTGCCGCAGCGCGCTGATGGCCAGGACACCGGCCACAGCCACAGCCACGGCCATGCCGCTCCGGCTGCTGCGGCAGCACCGACGCCGCCGCCGCTGCCGACCGCAGCCGCCCCGGTGGCCGCTGAAGAAGCCAAGCCGGCTGCCGCCGAGCGTGATGACGCCGGCACCGTGGTCGGCGCGATGCAGAGCTCCAACGCTGTGCATGCCGAACAGGCGCTGGCTGTGGGCGGCGTCAAGGCCGTGCCGGCGGTGCGGGCCACCGCGCGCAAGCTGGGCGTGGACCTGAGCCGCGTACGTGCCACCGGCGCCGACGGCGCGGTGACCATGGCCGACGTCAAACAGGCCGCAGCCGACGGCAGCGCGAAGATCGGCGCGGCTCCGGCAGCGGTTGCTGCACCGGCTGCCGCCGCACCGGCGCCGGCCCAGGTGGCCGCACCGGTACAGTCCGACGCACGCACCCCGCTGTCCGCTGCCGGCAAGCCGATGCGCACCCAGCCGCCGGGCGTGGTCGCCAAGGGCCAGCCGGAACCGCTGAAGGGCGTGCGCCGCAACATGGCCCGCGTCATGGCCGATGCGCACAGCAAGGTCGTGCCGACCACGCTGAACGACGACGCCGACATCCACGCCTGGCTGCCGGGCAACGACGTCACCGCGCGCCTGGTGCGCTCGATCGTGGTCGCCGCGCAGAAGGTGCCGGCGATGAACGCCTGGTTCGACGGTGAAGCGCTGACCCGCACCCTGCACGCGCAGGTGGACATCGGCATCGCCGTGGATACCGACGACGGCCTGTTCGTGCCGGCCCTGCGCAACGCCGACATGCTCGACGCCCGTGGCATCCGTGAAGGCGTGAACCGTCTGCGCGAGCAGGTGGAAGCGCGTTCGATCGCGGCCTCGGAACTGAGCGGCTACACCATCTCGCTGTCCAACTTCGGCATGTTCGCCGGCCGCTACGCGACCCCGGTCGTGGTGCCGCCGTGCGTGGCCATCGTCGGTGCCGGCCGTGCCCGCCACCAGATGACCCCGGTGATGGGCGGCGTGGAAGCGCACAAGGTCATTCCGCTGTCGGTGACCTTCGACCACCGCGCCGCCACCGGCGGTGAAGCGGCCCGCTTCCTGCGCGCGATGATGGACGATCTGGCGCTGGCCAGCTGATCGGCAGGTGCCAACCTTGGTTGGCACCTGAGTTGAAAAAACGCCGGGCATTGCCCGGCGTTTTTTTGTGCCTGCTCCACTATGTCGCCCAGCCATGCTCGGCTGCTTTTCAGTAGATCCACGCCATGCGTGGATGAAGGCATGAAACAAGCCGAGCTTGGGCTCTGCTATACGAAATTCCTGGATCAATCGCGCGCGACCATGCCCTCGGCGCGGCTGTAGACACGCAGCCGGTGACCATCGGGATCGACACCGACGAAGGTGTGGCCGAATTCCAGCGTTACCGGCGCCTGGGCGATCTGCACACCGAGTGCGCGCCAGGCATCGTGCAACTGCCGCACTTCATCAGGATTGGCCACCACCATCGCCAGCTCGGCTGCACCGCCCTCCGCATCCACCGGCGGCTGCACGTCATCGCGCTGCCACAGGCCGAGCGCGGCGCCATCGCCGAGCAGGAACAGGGCAAAGCCGGGCGACTGTTCGACCGGTGCCGTGCCGAGGATGCCGCTGTAGAAGGTGGCACTGGTGGCAACGTCGCGCACGTACTGCAGCAGGGTGCTTGGCTTGAACATGGGAAAGCTCCTTGGTTGGGAGCGGCCATGGTGGCCCTGCCCTGCTGACAGATCCTGTCAGCAGCGTCGACCCTGCTCGACTGCCTTTGCTCTGGCTTTGGTAGATGTCGAGCTTGCTCGACTGCTCTCCGCGAAGAGCAAGAGCGTCGAGCAAGCTCGACACCTACCAAGAGCAGCGAGCAACGACCAGAAGCGGTCGAGCAGGCTCGACCTCTACCAAAGTGGATACGTCACGAACGGTCCAGCCAATCCGGAGCGATGCCCTGCGCCTTCTGCCAGCGCCGCAACAAGGTCGCGCGTGGCACCAGGTAGTGCTCTTCCAACGCACGAACATGGCGAATGCGATCCAGGCGGAAATGACGGAAGTCCTCGCGGCCCTCGCACCACGCCGCCAGCATCGGCACTTCATCGAAGTACCCCAGTGCGAACGGCCAGACCACGCGCTCGGTACGCCGGCACTGCGCATCTTCATAGGCAAACTGCAGCCGCTGCTGCCTGCCCACCGCTTCGCGCACGGCCTGCAGCCGCGCCGGGGGTACCTTGGCCGTCGTTCGCGATGGCCCCACCCGCAGGCCGCTGTCACGCAGCGCATCGCGTCGCGCCGCCGGCAGCACGTGCGCGATCCGCGCCAGGGCATCACGCGCGGCCTCGGCCAGGGCCGGCTCGGTGCGTGCCGCCACCCAGCGCAGGCCAAGCACCAGCGCGTCGATCTCGGCCGGTGGCAAGGTCAGCGGCGGCAGCACATCGCCCGGTTCCAGCTGGTAGCCGACACCGGCTTCCCCGCGCAGGTCGGCGCCCTGCTCGCGCAGCGTTTCAATATCGCGGTACAGCGTACGCAGGCTGATGCCCAGTTCCTCGGCCAGCGCCTGCCCGGCCACCGGCCGGCGATGGCGGCGCAGTACCTGAAGCAGCTGGTTCAGGCGCAGCGCGCGGGACATCAGCCGACCAGATCGCGCGACGGCACCACGTGCTCGCCCGGCTTTGCCGCCAGCGCCGCATCCACCAGCGCGTGTGCAATCTCCGGTGCCGGATTGATCCGCCACGCACGTGGCAACACCGGCCCCAGCACACCCAGCACCTGCAGCGCGAAGTGTTCGCCACGGCGGACCTCCTGCCGCTCACCGCCGATCAGCCCCGGCCGCACCAGCGTCAGCGACGGGAAACCCAGCGCGCGCAGGTCGCGCTCCAGCTCGCCTTTGACCCGGCTGTAGAAGATCGACGAACGCGGGTTGGCGCCTGCGGCCGAGTTCAGCGCGAAGGCCTGGGCCCCCTGCGCAAGGGCCAGGCGGGCGAAGGCCAGCGGATAGTCGTGGTCGATGCGATGGAACGCCTCGCGGCTGCCGGCCTGGGCGATGGTGCTGCCCAGGGCGCAGATCACCGCGTCCACCCGGGCCCAGTCCGGCGCATCGGGCAGCCGGGCGAAGTCGAGCACCGGGTTGTGCAGTTTCCCGTGCGGCGCAGCCAGCGGGCGACGGCTGGGCGCGACCACGGCGCTGCAGCGGGGGTCGGCCAGCAGCTGCGACAGGGCGTGGCCTCCGACCAGTCCCGTCGCCCCCAGCAACATCACACGCATACCCACCTCCACTGCGGCATCCTGTCACCCATCCTATCGGTTCAAGCCACCGCCGGTTGCGCCGATATGCTGTGACCAGCCCCCCTGCCATCCCAGGATGCGTTCCATGACGGACCAGCCCGACCCCCGCCCTGCCCCCGGCACCGCCATCGGGCCGCCTGCGCGCGTGCGCGCGGTGGTCGATGACGGACGCGGCGATCGGGTGGTACTGCAGGGTGGTGGCAGCGTGGCGTTGCAGCAGCTGTTTGCCGGGGCCGATGCCCCCGAGCCGCTGCTGGCCGCCTTCGCCAATGGCATGGCCACCCTGCCGGGTGAGCTGGGCGACATGGGTGATCGCCTGCAATCGGCGCAGGCCAGTGCCGACTGGCCGCGCTATGGCCGGGCGATGCGGCAGCTGATCGATAAATACATCCGCACCATCGACCAGCACTCGCCCGATGGCCAGCCCGACAGCCTGCGCCTGTCCGAGCAGCTGCGGTTGCTGCTGGGCGGCGCGGTGGTCGCGCTGCTGCAGCACGATCCCGACCTGCGCGAGCAGGCGCAGGCCCTGGCCGTACGCCTGCGCCAATGGCAACCGGGCGCGGCACTGGAACCGATCGAACAGGGCGCGCGCGAGCTGGGCCACCAGATCGGCGTGCGCGCCGAAAGCTGGCAGGAACAGCAGGCGTTGTTGCTTGAGTTGTTCGCCCTGCTGCTGGAGAACGTCAGCGAGCTGCTGGATGACCGCAGTTGGCTGCAGGGCCAGATCGCGGCCGTGCGCCAGTTGCTGGCCGGGCCGCTGGAAGCCGAATCGGTCGAGCGCACCCGCGCCGAGCTGCGCGAGGTGATCTACAAGCAGGGCCTGCTGCGGCAGGGAATCGACGATTCGAAAGCGGCCATGCGTAGCTTGATGGGCGAGTTCATCGAGCGCATGGATGGCATGGCTGCCAGCACCGGTGAATACCACGACCGCATCGGCAGCTACGCGCTGCAGTTGCGCGAGGCGCGCAGCATCGCCGACCTCAACCACCTGCTGCAGGAAGTGATGCAGGACACCGGCAAAGTGCAGCAGCAGGCGGCGCAGGCGCGCGATCACCTGGCCAGCGCGCGGCAGGAAGTGGAACGCGCCGAACAGCGCATCAACCAGCTGGAACAGGATCTGCGCGCGGCCGGCGATCTGGCGCGTATCGATCCGTTGACCCAGGCCCTGAACCGGCGTGGCCTGGATGAACTGCTGCAGCGCGAGCTGGCCCGCGCCGCACGCAACCACTCGCCGCTCGGACTGGCGGTGATCGACCTGGATGATTTCCACCAGACCAACGACGAACACGGCCATGCCGGCGGCGACGCGCTGCTGCAGCACTTGGTGGCGGTGTGCCGCCTGCTGCTGCGTGCCACTGATGGCATCGCCCGGCTGGGCGGCGACGAGTTCGTGCTGGTGCTTCCCGAAACCCCCGGCGCGGACAGCATGGCCACGGTGCAGCGGCTGCAGCGCTCACTGGCGCATCGCGTGCTGACCCTGCAGGAGCGGCGCATCCCCGTGCATTTCAGCGCGGGCCTGGCGCAATGGCAGCCGGGAGACGATGCCGATACGCTGCTGCGGCGCGCCGATGACGCGCTGTACGCGGCCAAGCGCCAAGGCAAGAACCGGGTACACGCGGGCTAGCTCGCGGGTGGGTGCCAACCTTGGTTGGCACGTGCGGGCAACAAACCGCCGACCAAGGTCGGCCTCTACCGGGCAAGGCGCCGGAAACCGCTGGGCAGGTGCCAACCTTGGTTGACACGCGCGGGCAACAAACCGCCGACCAAGGTCGCCCTCTACCGGGCAAGGCGCCGGAAGCCGCTGGGTAGGTGCCAACCTTGGTTGGCACGTGCGGACAACAAACCGCCGACCAAGGTCGGCCTCTACCGGGCAAGGCGCCGGAAACCGCTGGGTAGGTGCCAACCTTGGTTGGCACGCGCGGACAACAAACCGCCGACCAAGGTCGGCCTCTTCCGGGCAGCGGACCGGCGCTTACTTGCCGCGCAGCTTCTGGAACCCGGTCACCGCCGCCAGCACGATGGCACCGGCGATGATGCCGACCACCATGTTGCCCAGCGCGTTGACCAGCCAGCCCCACTGGCCTTCACCGCCCAGCGCCTGCACCGCGTGGTGCAGCGCCGGCACGTTGTGCACCAGGATGCCGCCACCAACCAGGAACATCGCTGCGGTACCGGCCACCGACAGGAACTTCATCAGCCACGGTGCCGACACCAGCAGGCCACGGCCGACTGCCGCCAGCGCCGCGCCCTTGCGCGACAGGTACAGGCCCAGGTCGTCCAGCTTGACGATGCCGGCGACCAGCCCGTAGACGAACACGGTCATCGCCAGCGCGATCACCACCAGGGTGCTGACCTGGTTGATGAACGACGCCGTGGCAACCACGCCCAGCGACAGCACGATGATTTCGGCCGAGAGGATGAAGTCGGTGCGGATGGCGCCCTTCACCTTGTCCTTTTCCCACGCGACCATGTCCACCTGCGCATCGGCCAGCGCCTTGCGCCGCTCGGCCTGGTGTTCGGCGTCCTCATCGGCGGAATGCAGGAAACGGTGCGCCAGCTTCTCCACGCCCTCGAAGCACAGGAAGGCGCCGCCGATCATCATCAGCGGCACGATCAGCGGCACGTTCCAGCCGCGGCTGTGCAGCCAGGCTTCCAGCGCACTGATCGCCAGCGCCGCCGGCACCAGGATCACCTTGTTCACCAGCGAGCCCTTGGCCACCGCCCACACCACCGGCAATTCACGGTTGGCGTTGACGCCGGTTACCTGCTGCGCGTTCAGCGCCAGGTCGTCGCCCAGCACGCCGGCGGTCTTCTTGGCGGCGACCTTGGTCAGCACCGAGACGTCGTCGAGCAGGGAGGCGATATCGTCAAGCAGGGCAAACAGGCTGGCACCGGCCATGGGGGATCCAGTAAAGGGAATGAGCGGATTCTGACCGATCCGGCGCCACCTGCGGTAGCGGGTTCACCGCGCGCCCACCGGGCGGCAGGGACACTGGAAGCGTAATCCGGTCCCGCCGGCGGCGGGATCACGGACATCGGGTCGTCGTCTTCGAGGAGTGTCGTTTGAGCAATCCGTCCACCGCCACAGGCAATCCGCCGCTGATCAGGGGCATGAACCGGCGCAGCCAGATCCTGCGCCTGCTGATGCGCTACCGCCATTCCGGCGTGTTCTCCGGCATGAACCTGGACGCTGCCGGCAGCCACACCGACGTGCCACCGGACGGCAATCCGGAGCAGTTCGTCAGTGACCTGGAAGCGCTGGGGCCCACCTTCGTCAAGCTGGGGCAGATGCTGTCGACCCGCCCGGACATGGTGCCGGTGGAGTTCGCCACCGCGCTGGAGCGCATGCAGGAGAAGGTGGCGCCGATTCCGGTCGAACGCATCCACGCCATCGTCGAGCAGGAGCTGGGGGCGCCGGTGAACAAGCTGTTCGCCGCATTCGACCCACAACCGCTGGGCTGCGCATCGATCGCCCAGGTGCACCGCGCAGTGCTGCACGACGGCCGCGAGGTGGCGGTGAAAGTGCAGAAGCCCGAGGTGGCCGCGCAGCTGCGTTCGGATCTGGAGGTGCTGCGCAGCTTCGCCCTGGCCGCCGACCATCTGACCCAGATCGGTCGCCGCGTGCGCCTGCGCGACTGGCTCAACGAATTCGCCAAGACGCTGATGCAGGAGCTGGACTACCACGCCGAGGCCGAGAACCTGTCGCGCTTCGGCCGGCACCTGAAGCCGTTCCGACGCCTGTGGATTCCGCAGCCGCTGTGGGACTACAGCAGCCATCGCGTGCTGACCATGGAACTGGCCACCGGCGTGCGCGTGGATGCCATTCCCGATGTGCGCCGCACCGAACAGGCGATGGACCCGCTGGCGGCGGCGCTGATCCGCGGCTATCTGGACCAGATCTTCGTGCACGGCGAAATCCACGCCGACCCGCACCCCGGCAACCTGCGGGTGATGCCTGATGGGCGCTTGGCCATCTTCGACCTGGGCATGGTCGCGCACATGCCGCCGCGGCTGCGCGAGCGCCTGCTGAAGATCCTGTTTGCCGCCGTCGATGGCCGCGGCGAGGAAGTGGCCGACGACCTGATCAGCATCAGCACGCGGCTGGAGGCATTCGATGAGGAGCGCTACCTGCGCGAGACCGGTCAGCTGATCGCACGCTATGCCGCCAGCGCGAATTTCTCCGAAGGGCGCGTGGTGCTGGACATGGTGCGCATTGCCACCTCGTCCGGGTTGCGCACGCCGCCGGAGCTGAGCCTGCTGGGCAAGGCACTGCTCAACCTGGAAACCGTATGCCGCCTGCTGGCACCGGATCTGGACACGCGCCGTATCGTCGAACGCCAGCTGCAGCACGTGATGCGCGCGCGCCTGAAAAAATCGCTGTCGGCCGCCAACCTGGCCAGCGAGGCGATGGAGCTGCAGCAACTGCTGCGCGACGGGCCGCGCAAGCTGTCGGACATCATGGCGCTGCTGGCCGAGAACCGCCTGCAGATGAAGGTGACCGGGCTGGAAGAATCGCGGCTGATGGAGAACCTGCAGAAGATCGCCAACCGCGTGGCCGCCGGCATCATCAGCGCCGCGTTGATCATGGCGGCGGCAATGATGATGAAGATCGACACCGGCTGGCATGTGCTGGGCTATCCCGCCATCGCACTGGTGCTGTTGCTGATCGGCGTGGTGCTTGGGCTGGGCATCGTGACCAGCGCATTGTTGTTCGATCGCCGTGCGCGTTCGCGCGAGGAACGCGGGCATCGATAGTGTCGCATCCACGCTCGACGTGGATCAGCGAAAACAGTGCATTCATGCAGGTTTTTAATGCAATCGAGCGTGAGTTTTCACGCTCGATTTACGTTCGCAGCGTGATATCGCGCGCACGATTTCAACAAACATTTCAGTCAGGTTCGTGCATGCACTATCGGGTCATCGGCCTGTCATGCAGATGTGCTTGCAGCAGCGCCGGTCGGATGGACACGCGTCGGTACGACGTCCATCGCCACCCCGTCACTGCCGAAGCTGCCTATGCTCTGGATTCTGCTGCTGTCGCTGTTGCTGCTGTCCTGGTTGTTCCTCGCGTCCGCAAAGTGGGTGTGGTGGAAAGCAGGCTTGTTCTCGCTGTTGCTGCTGGCGCTCAGTGCCTGGTGGCTGATCGACAAGCTGTCCGGTGACGGACTCAACGCCGCCACCCTGTACCACCTGGGTGCGGACATGGAAGGCGCCGGTGTCGCCGACTTCAAGGGCTATATCGCCGGCTTCATCGTGCTGGCCGCCGTGTCGCTTCTGCCGCTGTTCGCTACGCGGGTGAAGCGTTGGCGCCGCCCCACGGCCGGTGGTGCATGGTTTGCCGGTTTCGCCGTGCTGTGGGTGGTCACGATCATGATCAGTCCATTGGCACGTGACGGGCAGCGCCTCTATCAGCAACTGCGCCCGGTGGATTTCGCCCGTATCGCCCCCGAATACCAGGTGCCCACGCAGGCCCTGCAGCGCCCACGCAACATCGTCTGGATCTACGGCGAGAGCCTGGAGCGCACCTATCTGGACGAGGCCGTGTTTCCCGGCCTGATGCCCAATCTCAACCGCTTGGCGGCCAAGTCGCTGGATGTGCGCGGGCTGGCCTCGGCCGAAGGCGGTGGCTGGACCATTGCCGGCCTGGTTTCGTCGATGTGCGGCGTGCCGCTGACCACCTCGCAGGGGGATGAGAACAGCATGGACCGCATGGGCAGCTTCCTGCCCAAGGCCGTATGCCTGGGCGATTACCTCAAGCAGCAGGGCTACACCAACCATTACCTGGGCGGTGCCAACGGCCAGTTCGCCGGCAAGGGCCAGTTCCTGGCCAGCCACGGCTTCGATGAAGTGCATGACCTGGCGTGGTTCAAGCAGCAGAAGAAGATCGGCCGCATCCACTACTCGGCGTGGGGCGTGCATGACGACGTGCTGCTGGACACCGCCTACCAGCGCTTCGAGCAGCTGTCGCGACAGGATGCGCCGTTCATGCTGACCACGCTGACCATGGATACGCACCACCCGGCCGGGCACCTGCCGGTGGCCTGCAAGGGCGAGCGCTACCAGAGCCAGTACGGCAACATCGGCATGCTCAATGCGCTCAAGTGCACCGACCGCCTGATTTCGCAGCTGGTCGAACGCATCCAGGCCAGCCCGTACGGCAAGGACACGTTGATCGTGATCGCCTCCGATCACCTGGCCATGCCCAACGACCTCAGCCATATCCTGACCAGGCAGAAGCGCGAGAACCTGCTGTTGTTCCTCGGTGATGGCGTCGCCCCGCGCCAGCTGGCCGCCGAAGACGGCTCGACCCTGGATTCCGGGGCCACCCTGCTCAGCCTGCTCGATCCGAACCTGCAGACGATGGGCTTTGGCCGTTCGCTGCTGGACGACAAGCGCGCGCCGAGTGCCAGCGCCGCGGCACGCCGCGATGGCGGCCGCGACTATCCGCAGTACCTGGCCTTCGCCCGCTCGCTGTGGCTGGGTGAGCCGACGCGGCAGCTGAAGATCGACGGCGACGACCAGGTGGTGGTGGGCCTGCAGCACGTACAGCCGCCGGTGCTGCTGGAATACGACAAGGACTGGGACCTGAAATCGGTGTACCTGGAAAACACCTCGCGCCAGTTCGACGATGCCGACCCGGACAACACGCTCGCCTACGTCGATCGCTGCACCGCGTTCGAGGATGGCTCGGCCGACGGCGACTGGTGCGCGCTGCTGGTGAACCGCGACAACGGCATCAAGCTGTACCGGGATGGCCAGCTGCGCAACGGCATCGACGTGGATGCACCACTGGATGCCTTCCAGGGCCCCCGCCCCAGCGTGCGCCAGGCACACATGATCACGCAGAAGGGCCGCCGTACCCGCGCCGGCCAGTACATGCTGCAGCTGGTGGCGAGCACGCGCCCGGATCGCGGTTTCTGGATCGAAGCGGTGTCCTCGCAGCGCAAGGTGGTGCTGGCCCAGCAGTGGGTGCAGCCTGATGCCGATGGCAAGATCAACGTGTCATTCGGGCTCGACCACGAAGTGGATGATCTGGAAATCCGCGCGTGGTTGAACCATGCCGAGAAGCTGGCGGTGGATACCTTCGCACTGGTGCCCTCGCGCGGCCGACCGCGGGGGTAAAGGGGTTCGGCAGGGCTGCGCCCTGCACCTGCCGAAGCAGTAGTGCCGGCCGCTGGCCGGCAACCTCAACGGCAACAGCCGAAGCAACAGCAACAGCTGGTGTTCCGTGGGATGGCGGGGCGTTGTGGGTTGGCAGGACACGCCGTAAACCCGTCCTTGGGGGCTCGATGGCGCCATCCATGGCGCCAACGGTCCTGCCAACCCACACCGCCCTGCCTCTGACAGATTCCTGCAGCTGTCGGTAGGTGTCGACCTTGGTCGACACTTCTGTCAGATATGGAAATCAATCCGGGGTCAGATCCGTTTTCTTGCGGAAAACGGATCTGACCCCATCTGCATGAAATCGAATATTTCGATAGTTCATTGAAGAGCATCCACGCATGGCGTGGATCTACGTGTCGATCAAGGTCGACACCCCAGGAGCACGCCATGCAATTCCGCCAGATCGCAGAAATCTGTCGAAGGCGGGGTGGGTCCGGTTGCGGGGGTGTCCGCGGCATGGATGCCGCGGCCAAGCCCCCACGGACGGGTTTACGGCGTCCCCCGCAACCGGACCCACCCCGCCATCCCACAGGAAACCGGCTTCGGCTGTTGCTGTTGCTCCTGAGGTTGCCGGCCAGCGGCCGGCACTACCGCTTCGGCGGGTGCAGGGCGCAGCCCTGCCGACCCACCCTCTTACTGCGGCGGATCGCGGGTGATGTGGATGTCGGTCGGCGTGGACAGCGGGATGTTCCGCTCGGCCAGGATCTGCAGCAGGCTGAAATACAGATCGCTGCGCGTGCCATACACCTGCCGCGGGCTGGCCACGTAGGCGAAGCTGTTGATGGTGATCTGGCCGCCAGCGATGCTGTCGATGTACACCGACGGCGCCGGCTGCTGCAGCACCGTGTTGTGCGCACCGTAGGCATCCAGCAGCGCCTGCCGCAGTCCCGCGACATCGGTGCTGGCCGGCACCGCGAACTGGATCTGGATGCGCCCCTGGTTGTTGCCCATCGTCATGTTGCGGATGGTCTTGGTGATCAGTTCCGAGTTGGGCACGATCAGCGTGGACTTGTCGCTCACCTGGATCTCGGTGGAGCGCACGTTGATGCGGCGGATGTCGCCTTCCTGATCGCCCAGCTTCACCCAGTCACCGATCTTCACCGGCCGCTCGGTCAGCAGGATCAGGCCGGAGACGAAGTTCTGGATGATCGCCTGCAGGCCGAAGCCGATACCTACCGAGAGCGCACTGACGAGCAACGCCAGGTTCTTCAGGTTCAGGCCCATGGCGGTCAGCGCCCACAGCGCCACCAGGATGATGCCCACGTAGCGGGTGATCGTGCTGATTGAATTGCGCGCGCCCAGGTCCAGTTCGGTCTTGGGCAGGTAGGTGTCGGTCAACCAGCGCTGCAGCAGCTGCGTCAGCCCCAACCCGACCAGCATCACCAGCAGGGCGATGGCGATACGCGCAGGCTTGAGCGTGATGTCGCCGATGGAAATGCCGTTGGCCAGCGAAGCGACGCGCTCGACCACCGAGCCGATGTTGCCGAACGGCGCCGCCAGTGCCAGCAGCGCGATCAGCACCACGAACGTGCGCAGCACGGCGGACAGCAGCACACCGGCCTGCTCCAGCCGCGACACGCTCAGACCGGTGCTGAGCAGGATGGTCTGGCCGACCTTGCTGTCGGCGTTGAGCAGCCAGGTGGAGAAATCATCGACGAACTTGAACAGCAGCGTCGCCGCCAGCACCACGATGCTGCCGCCGATCAGCTGCTGGTTGACGAACTTGGCGAAGTTCACATAGCCCATCAGGGTGGCGATGATCGCGGCCACCACGGCGATGTTGCCGGCCACACGTGCCAGCACCAGCCAGCTGCTGCGCCGCACCGGAACGGCCGCACCCTGGCCGTCGGCCTGCGCTTCCAGCTTCGCCTCAGCCTCGGCGGTCTGGCGCCGATGCAGGCGCGCCAGGGTCACCAGCATGGCCATGATCAGGCCCAGATAGGTCAGCGCGATCACGCCGTCCAGCGCCACCGTAGTGACGTCGCTGGTGCGGGTGGCTTGGTCGACAGCCACCAGCACCGTGCTCAACCAGGCCAGGGCCGCCGCACCCCAAGCGTATTTGCGCAGCTTCAGCGCGGCGGTGTCATCCAGGTTCAGCAGCCGCCATGACGGGCGCTGGGGCACCAACATGCAGGCGCTGAGCGCGGCAATGAAGGCCGCGCGGAAGGTGGCAGTCTCAATCCCCTCGGCCACCACCTGCAGGCGCGGTGCGATCGCATTGATCGCATCCAGTGCCGCCATCAGCACCACCACGGCGTAGCCGGGCAGCAGCGTACCGACCAGCAGCAGCCACATGGCGAGCCCGGAACGGCGCAGTCGGCCGTCAGGCGCACGTTCGGATGCAGCAAACCGCCGTCCCAGCGCGCGCAGCCACAGGCGCAGCGGGAACATCATCACCAGTGCAGCTGCCACGCCCAGCAGCAGGGTGCCCCAACCATGGGTACGGATGCCGGCGACCAGCGCATCCCGGCCCATCTGTGCCAGCGGGGCGACGCGTGCGATATCGATCGGCAAGCGCTCGGCCACCTTGGTCCACAGCGCAGGAGACAGCGGCGAGGCCACCTTCTGCCCCAGTTCCTCCGTGCGCTGTGCCGTGCGTTGCTGGTCGATGTCGGCCGCCATCTGCTGGGCGCGCACCGCGCTGGCCTTTGCCTGCGCCATTGAGGCCATCAGGCCATCGCGCTGGCGGGTAATGGTCCGCCGTTGCGTCACCAGCTCCGGCGGCTCGGTGGTTCCCTCGGCGGGCGTACCCAACTGCGCCAGCTGTTCGTCGAGCCGATCCAGCTGCGGCTGCAGCGCTTTCTCCAGGGCTTCAGCATCGCGTCGCGCCTGCGAAGCCTCCTCGGACAGCATCGACAGGGTTTCCACCGCTGCAGCATCAACGCGCTTGCGCTCAACATCCTTCAGCGTGCTGTCGATCTGCGCCAGCTGCTGCTTGGGCGTGGGGCCGTCATCCTGGGCCAGCGCCGGCACAGCCAGCAGCAGCGTGCAGCACAACAGCAGGGCCAACCAGGGGCCACGCACCAGGATCGTTCGGAAGAAGGAAGACAAGCCAGCCACACCGTTTTGCGCGGACCACCGCGCCTGCGCGCGACTATACGGCAGGTACTGTAAACGGCGGATGCGCAGGCGCTGGCCGCTGGTTGCGGCTCAGTACTTCAGGCGCAGCTCTTCCACCTGCGGCTGCTGCAGCGCGTACCAGTCCTGGAATTCTTCCTCGGTGATCTCATCCGGCGCATACACCGCGATCGGGTGCCAGGCGTGGTCGGTCGGCAACGGCTGGCGCGGCCCGGCGCGCAGGCTGTAGGCCACGCCTTCGTAGTCCACCAGATCGTCCACCTGCGGCCACTGCTCGCGGGCGAACTGGGTTTCACTCTTCAACAGGATCACCTGGTACATCGGCACCTCCACTTCGGTTGGATCGGAAAAACGCGGCGCTGGCGGAAGCATACCGCTGCGCCGATGACGGCACGCGCTCCGCCCGGGCGACGGAATGTTCTGGACATGGCCCTCGCCCCGGCTTCACCCGCCCGTGGCAGTGTCCTCGGCATCGTGGAGGTCCTCTCCTGCCACGCCTGACAATGACCGACCTGCCTCCCCTGAAGACCGTCACCGACCTCAAGCTGCCCCGCTACCTGGGCACCTGGTACGAGATCGCCCGCCTGCCGATGCGCCACGAGCCGGAGGGCTGCACCGATGTGTCGGCCCATTACCAGCTGCTCGACAACGGCAACGTGGGCGTCACCAACCGCTGCCGCATGGACGGCGAGATCGAGGAAGCCACCGGAGAGGCCTGCGCGATCGACAACGACAGCGCGCGGCTGGAAGTCAGCTTCCTGCCCAAGGGCCTGCGCTGGCTGCCCTTCGCCAAGGGTGACTACTGGGTGATACAGGTGGCGCCGGACTACAGCGTTGCCCTGGTCGGCAGCCCGGATCGCAAGTACCTGTGGCTGCTGGCACGTGAGCCCCGGCTCGATGCCACCGTGCAGGAACATTATCTGGCCAGCGCGCGCCTGCAGGGCTTCGATCTGTCCGAACTGATCCTGACCCCGCATACCGGCCACCCCACCGCCTGAGCACGAACCCGCATGGACCTGAAGAGTGGCTACCCGTGGTGGGCGGTGCGCAACGGCCTGATCCAGGCCTTTCCGCCGCTGGAACAGGATCTGCAGAGCGATGTGCTGGTGGTCGGTGGTGGCATCACCGGCGCGCTGATCGCCGATGAGCTGTCGGCCCATGGCCACGACGTTGCGCTGATCGAGCAGCGTGACATCGGCTGGGGCAGCACCGCAGCCAGTACCGCGCTGCTGCAGTACGAGATCGATACCCACCTGCTGGAGCTGGCCTCGCAGTATGGCCAGGACGCTGCGGCACTGGCCTACCAGGCCTGTGCGGACGCGATCCCTGCATTGGGCGAGGTCGCGCGCGGCCTGAAGGACGTCGACTTCAAGCAGATGGACAGCCTGTACCTGGCCAGCCGTCGCCGTGACGTACCGCGGCTGATGGCCGAAGGCGAGGCGCGCCGTGGTATCGGCCTGGATGCGCGCTGGCTGGACCGGGATGCGCTGCAGGAACGTTTCAGCGTCGATGCCGGAGGCGCCCTGCTGACCCGCCAGGCCGCACGGGTTGATCCCTACTGCTTCACTTACGGGCTGCTGCGGCGGTTGCAGCGGCGCGGCGGCACTGTGCATGACCGCACCGTGCTGCATGCCCTCACCCCCACCGCGCGCGGCGTAACCGCCCGCACCGAATCCGGCATGCAGATCCGCGCCCGCCACGTGGTGCTGGCGATGGGCTATGCCAACCAGCAGTGGCTGGACCCACGCGTGGCCCGCAACCGCAGCAGCTATGCGTTCATCACCGACCCGATCAACGCCGATGAACTGGGCTGGCTGCAGCGCACGATGGTCTGGGAGAGCGCGCGCCCCTACCTGTACCTGCGTGCCACTGGCGACCGCAGGCTGTTGGTGGGCGGGCTGGACGATGCCATCGATATTCCCGCCCGCCGCGATGGCCGGGTGGACAGCAAGGCCCGCAAACTGATGAAGCAGCTGCTGCAATGGTTCCCGCACCTGCAGCCGACCCCGGCGTTTTCATGGGCGGGCACCTTTGCCGAGACCGCTGACGGCCTGCCGTTCTTCGGGCCGCATGCGCAATGGGGGCCACGGGTACAGTTCGCCATGGCCTATGGTGGCAACGGCATCACCTATTCGATGATCGGCGCCGGGCTGCTGCGGGCGCGGATCGAGCGGCGACGGCACCCGCTGCAGGACCTGTTCGGGTTCGGGCGGTTGTAGCGTGAAGCCAGGCATGGCCTGGCTCTACCGCAAACGGGCGCCGACAGGCATCATTCAAGCAACGCCTGCTAGCGTCGGCCTGTACCGCCGCGTGCTGCGCGGCCCCTCTGCGCTGGAGTGCCGTCATGATCCGCCCCCTGACCCTGCTGCTGTGCCTGGCCGCCCTGCCCGGGACCGCGTTGGCGCAGTCCGCTGCCGGCGACACCGCGCCGCAGGCGTCCGGCCTGGACCTGTCCGTGCCGCAGACGCCTATGCGCTATCTCAACGATCCGACGCTGCAACAGGATCCGCCCGGCACGTTCTACGGCGACAAGACCGGCCCGCGCGTGCACGGCGACGGCAGGATCGCCGACGTGCAGGACGACAAGGTCAAGGTCTCCGGCAGCTTCACCACCGGCATCGGCTATGCCAAGAATTACGGCAACACCCACTACAACGCCGCCACGCTGAATCTCAGCAAGAACTACACCAACGATGAAGGCAAGACCCGTGGGGTCAACGTCAACATCCACGTGAGCGAAGGCAAGGGCCCGGGCTTCTTCGGGCCGTACGGCGGTGGTGGGTATTACGGTGGTGGCCCGGGCTATTGGGATTACCCGCCGCCTTACGGCTGGTAAGCCCCGCGTCGGGCCTGGGCCGACCAAGGTCGGCCTCTACTGGTAACAGCGGAAGGTAGCGCCGGGCCATGCCCGCCGGCCTGATGCGTCCGCTGCGCTCGCCGGGCATGGCCCGGCGCTACCAGCGACACGCCCCATCCCGAAGCAGGCGTCAATCCAGCCAGCCATCGCGCTCGCTGTGCAGGATGCGGCCGTCATGACCGCTCAGGCGCACTTCCACCTTCTGGTTGCGGGCATTGCGCGCTTCCAGCGACCACGTCGCACCGTCGCGTTCCAGCGAATGGATCTCGCGCAGGCCCTGCGACTGCGCCTTGGCCAGCACCTGCTCGGTGCTCAGCTGCGCACGCCCATCGTGCTCGTCGAAGATCTCGCCGGTCTTCGGGTCCACATACACCTCGCTGAAACGACCGTCGGCACGGCTGACATCGGCTTCCCACAGGCCATCATCCCGCTCGATCTCATGGATCTGGGTGTAGCCGGCCTTGCGCAGGGTCTGTTCGACCTGGGCCATGCCCAGCGGTGCCGCCTGTACGGCGGGGGCCACGGCCAGGGCGACAACGGTAGCGAGGGTGAGCGACTTCAACATGGGGTTCTCCTGTTCGGTGCCGGACCATCCCGGCAACGCCACGATGCACGGCGTGGTTAACAGCGGCCTAGCCAGCGCTGTTAGCCAACCGTTAGTCGGCCGCGGCACACTCGCGCCTGTCACTTGTTCCCATGCTCCCAGCCACTCACGTGCCGATCCTGCCCTCCCTGTCCCTGCTGCTGGCCCTGGCCAGCGCCCCGACCGCCACCGGCCCTGCCCAAGACCCGGCGCAGCAGGTCGCGCGCCGCGCCGTGCAGCAAGGCCGCTACGTGCCGCTGGAAGGCGTGGTGCGCGATGCGCTCAAGCGCCACCCCGGCCAGCTGCTGGAAGTGGAACTGGACGATGGCGTGTACGAAGTGGAGATCCTGCGCGCCGACGGCGTGGTGGTGGAGCTGGACTATGATGCGCGCAACGGCAGGCTGTTGAAGACGGAGCTGGACGACTGATGCGCATCCTGTTGGCCGAAGACGATGCCGCATTGGCCGAGCGCCTGCAGCCGCTGCTGGAGCAGGCCGGTTACGTGGTCGAGGTGGTGGCCGATGGTCGCCAGGCCGAGGAGATCGGCCAGGTGGAAGACCTGCAGGCCGCCATCGTCGATCTGGGCCTGCCCGGGCTGGACGGCCTGAGCGTGATCGAACGCTGGCGCGGCAACGGCCGCGACTTTCCGGTGCTGGTGCTGACGGCACGCGGCCGCTGGCACGACAAGCTGGCCGGCTTCGACGCCGGTGCCGACGACTACCTGACCAAACCCTTCCAGGCCGACGAACTGGTGTTGCGCCTGCGCGCGCTGATCCGCCGCAGCCACGGCCATGCCAGTCCACGGTTGCAGTGCGGTCCGCTGCAGCTGGACGTCAATGCCGGGCGCTTCGACCTGGATGGCCAGGCGTTGGCGCTGAGCCCGCAGGAATTCCGCCTGCTGAGCTACTTCATCCACCACAGCGGCCAGGTGATCGGCCGCGACCGCCTGGGCGAACATGTGTTCGATGGCGGTCACGACCCCGATTCGAATGCGCTGGACGTACTGCTGGGGCGGGTGCGCCGCAAGCTCGGCACCGACCTGATCCAGACCGTACGCGGCCAGGGCTGGCGGTTGGCCGCGCCGTGAGCCGGCAGCCGTCATTGCGACGCCGGCTGCTGTTGGCCGGTGGCATCGGCCTGCTGCTGGTCTCGGCACTGGCCAGTGCGCTGCTGGGCGAACTGTTCAAGCGCAGCGCGCGCGACCGCCTGGACAACGAACTGCAGCAGGACATGCTGACCCTGCTGGCGCAGGCCGAGATCGATGCCGATGGCCAGCTGCAGCTGCGCCAGCAACCCAACGATGCGCGCTTCCAGCGCGTGTTCTCCGGCGCGTACTGGCAGATCGCCGATGGCAGCGGCAAGGTGCTGCTGCAGTCACGTTCGTTATGGGACGAAACGCTGCCAGTGGCCGCCACTGGCACGGCCGAACGCAATCTTCCGGGCCCGCTGCAGCAATCGCTGCGCGCGCGCGTGCAGCCGGTGCGCCTGCCCCGCGCCAACCAACCCTATGTCGCCGTGGTCGCCACCGACCGCAGTGCACTGGATGCGGACGTCGCCGCGTTCCGCCAGCGCAGCGCAATGGCGTTGGCCGTGCTGGTGGCGGCGTGGCTGGCGGTACTGGCCAGCCAGGTACATTTCGGTCTGCGGCCCCTGCAGCGTCTCGGTGCGCAGCTGGAACGCGTGCGCCGCGGCGATGCACAGCGCATCGATACGGCCGGATTGGGCGCTGAAATCGCACCGCTCGGCGAAGAGCTCAATACCCTGCTCGACCACCAGCAACGGATGGTGGGCCGCGCCCGCACCAGCGCACAGGATCTGGCGCATGCGCTGAAAACACCGCTGAGCGTGCTCGCCGCCGAAGCCGATGGCGAGGGCCGCGCGTGGCGGGCGACGCTGCGCGAACAGGGCGCACGCATGCAGGCCAGCGTCGATCGCTACCTTGCCGCCGGGCTGACCGCCGACCATCGCGAACGCACGCCGGTGGCCACGGTGGCACAGGCGCTGTGCGGGCTGATGGCGCGCGTGCATGGCGACCGTGCGCTGCAGTTCCAGGCCGAGGGTATTGCCGACGACCTGCAGTTCGCCGGTGCCAGCGCCGACCTGGAAGAGATGCTCGGCAACCTGCTCGACAACGCCGGCAAGTGGGCACAGCGGGAGGTGACGGTCACTGCGCGCGTGGACGACGAACAGTTGCGCATTGATGTGCGCGACGACGGTCCGGGGCTGGCAGCCGAGGCGCTGGCGCAGGTGACCCAGCGTGGCGTGCGGCTGGATGAGCGCGAAAACAGCAGCGGCCTGGGCCTGGCCATCGTCGGTGATATCGCCGCCAGTTATGGTGGACGGCTGGCGCTGGAGAATGCACAACCGGGATTGCGCGCCACGTTGTGGTTGCCGATGGGGTGACGCGCCGCTGCGCTCGCCGGGCATGGCCCGGCGCTACCGGATCATGCGCCACCCGGCAGGTGTCGACCTCGGTCGACACGCATCAAGAGCGCCGACCAAGGTCGGCATCTACCAAGCCTCAGCGGTGATGCATCCACCAGCAGTCGATGGCATCGAGCACGATGTGAATCATCAAACCGATGCCCACCAGCCGCGTTTTCTTCGGCACGCACAGCCCGGCATACACGGCAATCGCCGGTGCGGTATGCAGCGGGTGGAAGCCGATGCTGCAGCGGTTCGGGGCGTAGATCGGATCGGCCAGCAGGTGGTCCAGATCGATGATCCAGCCCAGCAGCAGCAACACCCACGCCGAGGCGAAGCGCTTGCGCCAGAACAGCCATGCCAGCAGAGCTGGCACGGCGGCATGCAGGAACAGATGAAAGATCGCGCGGGCGCCCATCAGCACAGGTAGCGCCGGGCCATGCCCGGCGTTACCGTCACCCTTAGATCAACGGTTCGTCGGACAGGTAGGTGTAACCGGTCAGGCCCGCTTCCAGCGCTTCGGACAGCTCCTGCGCGCGTTCCGGCGACAGGTCTGCCGATGCCACGCGTTCGGCGTAGGCCGCACGCAGGTCATCCAGCTTGTAGCCCACGTAGTCCAGCATCACGTCGGTGGTATCGCCGCGACGCTGCTGGGTGATGGCATAGCCATCGGCATCGGCCAGCACTTCCACCGCGTCGGTATCGCCGAACAGGTTGTGGATGTCGCCGAGGATTTCTTGGTAGGCACCGACCATGAAGAAACCGATGCGGTAGCTCTCGCCGTGCTTGATCGCGTGCAGCGGCAGCGAGCTGTCCAGGCTTTCGTTCTCGACGTAGGTCTTGACCATGCCATCGGAATCGCAGGTCATGTCGGCGATGATGCCGCGGCGATCCGGCGCCTCGTTCAAGCGCTCGATCGGCACGATCGGGAACACCTGGTCGATCGCCCACGCATCGGGAATCGATTCGAACACGCTGAAGTTGACGAAGTACTTGTCGACCAGGCGCTCGTTCAGTTCATCCAGCGCCGGGCGATGGCTCTTCTCGTCGTAGCTCAGGCGCGCACGCACGCCATGGGCGATGGCATAGAACAGATCGTCGATGCGCGCACGCTGCGGCAGGTCGATCTGGCCCAGCGCATAGCTGGACAGGCCTTCGGCGTGGAAGTGCTGTGCTTCCTGGAACAGTTCCACCGCCGGACGCACGTCCAGTTCTTCGTGGATCTCGCGCAGGTGGCGGATCGAGGCCGGCTCGTCATCGTGCTGGTCCGGCACGCGGCCTTCCTGCGCCTGTTCCACTTCAGACACGTTGGCGATCAGCACCGCGTGGTGCGCGGTCATCGCACGGCCGCACTCGGTGACGATGCGCGGCGGGGTCAGGCCGTGTTCTTCGCAGGCGTTGGCCAGCGGCTGCACGATGTTGCTGGCGTACGAATTGAGGCCGTAGTTGATCGAGCAGAAGCTGCGCGAACGGGTGCCTTCGTAGTCCACGCCCAGGCCACCGCCCACGTCGACGTGGGTGATCTTCGCACCCAGCTGTGACAGCTCGACGAAGTAACGGGTGGCTTCGCGCATGCCGTTGGCGATGTCGCGCACGTTGGAGATCTGCGAGCCCATGTGGAAGTGCAGCAGGCTCAGGCAATCGGCGTATTCGGTATCGCGCAGCGACTTCCACAGGTCCAGCAGCTGGCGCGGCGACAGCCCGAACTTGGCCTTGTCGCCACCGCTGTTCTGCCACTTGCCGGCGCCCAGCGAGGCCAGGCGCATGCGCACGCCCAGGCCCGGCTTCACGTCCAGCGCCTTGGACTCTTCCAGCACCAGCTTCAGCTCGGACGGCTTCTCGATGACGATGAAGGTCTGCAGGCCCAGCTTGCGGCCGATCAGGGCCAGGCGGATGTACTCGCGGTCCTTGTAGCCGTTGCAGACGATCAGGCCACCCGGGCGCGACAGCGCCAGCACGGCCATCAGTTCCGGCTTGCTGCCCGCTTCCAGGCCGAAGCCCTCACCGTGGTGGCTGGCCAGGGTGCCGGCCACGCCGCGGTGCTGGTTCACCTTGATCGGGTACACGGCGGTGTAGCCGCCCGGGTAGTCCCAATCCTGCTGGGCCTGGGCGAACGCCGCCTGCAGCTTGCCCAGGCGCTGGCCGAGGATGTCCGGGAAGCGCACCAGAAGCGGCAGCTTGGCACCGGCCGCGCGCGCAGCATCGACCACCTTGGGCAGCGACACCACCGGGCCATCCGCCCCGGTCGGTCTCACCACCATGTGCCCGGCCTGATCCACGTCGAAATAGCCATCCGCCCAGTGCGGGATCGAGTAGGTCTTGCGGGCTTGGTCGAGGGACCAATCGGTCATTGCAGTCGGCCTTGTGGCAAATAAAAGGGGGGGCATGATAACGCCTATATGCCCACAGGTTCGTTATCATGCGCGCCCGCGCCCGTGGCAGGTCTGAACCTGAACGGGCCGATCCGTCCGGATGCGTGGCACCCCGCCTTCAGCCCGGCTCCATCCCCTCCGAACAGGAATGCTTTCCCATGACTGACAACAGCAACTGGTACATCGAACACTTCGAGCGCACCGGCTCGGCCATCGGCTACCGCATCACCGGCAAGCTGGACGAAGTGCAGTCGCCGTTCCAGAAGATCGAGATCTTCCAGACCACCGACTGGGGCAACCTGATGACCATCGATGGGGCCATCATGCTGACCAGCAAGGACAACTTCTTCTACCACGAGATGATCAGCCACCCGGTGCTGTTCACCCACGCCGCACCCAAGCGCGTGGTGATCATCGGCGGCGGCGACTGCGGCACCCTGCGCGAAGTGCTCAAGCACAAGGGCGTGGAGAGCGTGACCCAGTGCGACATCGACGAGCAGGTGACGGTGATGGCGCGCAAGCACTTCCCGGAACTGTGCGATTCCAACGACGACCCGCGCGCCGAGCTGATGTTCGACGACGGCGTGGCCTACATGGCCAACTGCCCGGCCGGCAGCGTGGACGTGGTGATCGTCGATTCGACCGATCCGGTCGGCCCGGGTGAAGGCCTGTTCAACAAGGCGTTCTACGAGAGCTGCTTCAAGGCCCTGAAGGACGACGGCATCCTGGTGCAGCAGTCCGAGTCGCCGCTGATGCAGCTGGAGCTGATCAACGAAATGCGCACCGAGATGGGCAAGGCCGGCTTCGGCTCGTTCAAGACCCTGCCGTTCCCGCAGCCGTGCTACCCCACCGGCTGGTGGAGCGTGACCCTGGCGCGCAAGGGCGACAGCAGCTTCGACTTCCGCCAGGCCGATTCGGCCGCCAAGACCTTCGATACCCTGTACTACACCGCCGCGCTGCACACCGGCGTGCTGGTGACCCCGCCGTTCGTGAAGGCGGCGTTGAAGTAAGGCGTGCCGACCAACGGTCGGCACCCACCGGGGTTGGGATGTGCCAACCAAGGTTGGCACCTACCAAAGCAAGAACCCGCGCTGGCGACAGCGCGGGTTTTTTCGTTTTCCGGTAGCGCCGGGCCATGCCCGGCCGCCGTTCGCTTACAGCGCCCAGATACCGGCGATCACCGCCACCACCAGGCCCCACTTGATCACCTGATAGGCCACCACGCTGCGCTCGCGCAGCGCCTTGGCCTTCAGCCGCACCTTGTACACGCTGCCGAAGGCCTTGTTGACGCCACCGGTCGGGTCGCCCGGCAGGTTCGGCGAGGCGCCACCGGCCAGCAGCGTGGACGCCACCAGGCGGTTGAACAGGCCCGGCAGGCCGAAGCGCAGCGGGCGGGCGATATCGCAGAACAGGATCACCCGGTCATCGGGCGTCTCGTTGTGCGCATGGTGGATGTAGGTCTCGTCGAACATCATCCACTCACCGTCGCGCCAGCTCTTCTTGATGCCGTCCACTTCGATGTAGCAGGCATCGTTGTTGGGCGTGGCCAGGCCCAGGTGCAGGCGCAGCGAACCGGCGAACGGGTCGCGGTGCGGGCGCAGCTCGCTGCCCGAGGGCAGCTGCGCGAACATCGCCGCGCGCACGTCCGGCAGCGATTCCAGCAGCGCGGTGGTCTTGGGGCACATCGCCTTGGCCGACGGGTGCGAGGGGCCGTACCACTTCAGGTAGAAGCGCTTCCAGCCGCGGCGGAAGAACGAATTGAAGCCGGCATCATTGAACGTGCTGGAGGCAGCGATCGCCTGCGCATCGCGCAGCGCCAGTGCCTCGTCGCGGATCATCTGCCAGTTCTGCCGCAGCGGTTCCAGCTGCGGGAATTCCTTGCCCGGGTCCAGGAACGGCGTGGTCGGCACCTTGGAGAACATGTACATGACCACGTTGATCGGAGCCATGAAGCTGGAGTGGTCCAGCAGCTGGCGCGACCAGCGCGCACGGACCTTGCCACGGAAGTGGATGTACAGCACGCAGGACACGAACAGCGCCGCAAGTACGATTTTGATGATCAAAGCACTTTCCTCCAGCACGCGCCGGACAGGGAAACAGGGCGATGCGGCCGCAGGGCCGGCATCAGTGGGGGAACGCGGCAGGAGACGGGGACGTGCCGGGTGGGTGCGGCCGTCGATGTCGCGTGTAACAGCTTATGGTCGGCAGGCCGTGCGCCGGGGTCAAGCCAAGCGTGCGTGGGCCGCAGCGCTGCGCCGCGAGCGCCGCCGGCCGCATTTGCAAGCTATTGAAATCAAATTGCTTTTCGAAAAGTGAGACAGAATTGTCCGAAAAAGCGCGACGAACTGTTCCAGCCACGACGCCGACATTTCTCCGACAAATCGTGGAATAGCGAACTTGCCGGTACTAAAATTGACTTAACGAAAGTTTAGCCAGTTCCCCCCGTCGTACCGGTTCGCTTGACGCTTCAGCGCCGCCCACCGGGTCGCCCGAGACCCCACATGATCCCTTCCATCACTCCCTCCCCGTCCTGCGGCGATGACGCCGTGGCGCCGCTGCTGCTCAAGCGCGGCGAGCGTTTCCTCGCCCCCGATGTCTACCGCACCTGCCTGGACGGCCGTCCGGCGGTGGTGAAGGACTACTCCCGCTACCGTGGCACCCCGGTGTCGCCGATCGCCCGGCTGATGGTGCGCCGCGAGGCACGCATGCTGGAGCGGCTGGGCGGCTGGAAGCACGCCCCGGCCCTGCTCGGCACCCTCGGTGGCCTGGCCCTGGGCATGGAATTCATCCCCGGCCAGACGTTGAGCACCGCGCAGGCCGTGGGCAATGAAGTGTTCGAACAGCTGCAGCACGCGCTGAGCCGCCTGCATGCCGCCGGCATCACCCACAACGACCTGCATGGCACCAACGTGGTGGTCAGCGCCGGCGTGCCGGTACTGCTGGATTTCACCTCGGCCTGGCGCGTACCGCGCTGGCTGCGCCGCAACCCGCTGAGCCGGCAGCTGAGCCGCAGCGACATGAAGAACCTGCTGAAGATGCGCCAGCGCGTGACCGGGCAGGCGCCGAGCCCTGCGCAGGCGGCGCTGGTGGCCGATCCCGGTTGGGTGGCGGCTGTGCGCCAAGGCTGGAAGCGGTTCTACAAGTGGGCCAAGCGCCGGTAGGCGCTTCGCTTCACCCGCTTTACCGGTAGAGGTCGAGCTTGCTCGACCGCTTCACCCGCTTTACCGGTAGGGGTCGAGCTTGCTCGACCGCTCTTCGTTCCGGCGACGCAAACCCCGCCCTACGCGCACAACCGGCTTACAACGCGTCCGCGTCCAGCTCACCGGTACGAATACGCACCACGCTGCCCAGGTCGTACACAAACACCTTGCCGTCGCCGATCTTGCCGGTGCCCGCCGCTTTCACGATGGCTTCCACCACCACCTCCACTTGATCGTCGGTCACCGCCACTTCCAGCTTCACCTTCGGCAGGAAGTCGACCACGTACTCGGCGCCACGGTACAGCTCGGTATGGCCCTTCTGGCGACCGAAGCCCTTCACTTCCGTCACCGTGATCCCGGTAACCCCGCGCTCGGCCAGCGCTTCGCGCACGTCGTCGAGCTTGAACGGCTTGATCACCGCCATGACCATCTTCATCGTCTATCTCCTGTATTCCGGCGTGGAGGATAGCGCCTGAACGCGGCCGGTGCGAAACCCGCAGCGCCTGTCCGGCGGGCCGGGGCCGGCAGTATCCTTAGCGCCGAACAGCCGTGGCCGCGCCGGATGCGCAGGCCCACCACCCCACGGAGCACCCCATGATCGACCTGAACCAAATCGATGACCTCGCCCGTCGCCTCAGCGACCTGGTGCCGCCGGGCCTGCGCGAATCGCGCGAAGAACTGCAGGCCACCTTCAAGAGCGCGCTGCAGGCCGGCCTGGCCAAGCTGGACCTGGTGACGCGCGAAGAGTTTGAAGTGCAGCGCGCAGTGCTGCTGAAGACCCGCGAGAAGCTGGATGCACTGGAAACGGCGGTGCGCGAGCTGGAAGGCCGCTCGAAATCACATTGAGGTGACGCCGCTCCCATCACAGAGCGAGGCGAAAAGCGGACCATCGCTCATTCGTCAAATGTGAAGTACCTCACCTCCTCCAGATCGAATACAGCGCGATCCTGCGTCAGCCGAATCCGCCCCGACACCTGCACGTTGGCAGCGGTGTTGCATAGGCCGGGAGTGTTGCGCTTCAGGCAAATGCGCTTCTGTTCAGTGTAGAAACGTGCAACCGAACTGGAAGCCCCATGCCTGCCGATATCGAGGATTTGTGCACCGTCGCTGCAGCGGGAGTTGCGCAGAACCTCTTCGTGGCGGTTGTCCGTTACGTAACGGGCTGACAACACGACCTCATCTCGATCATATGCGCTGGGATTCTTGGCAATGGCACACAGCACCTCGTCATTGGCATCGTCTTTTACAGCTGTTGCGCCTCTATTGGCACATGCAGACAGGAGTAGGCCCAGCATGAACATCAGTGATTTTGATTTCATGTTCATTTGTCCTTCTCGGTCTTGGGCTGACGCGCCTCCCAGTTTGTAACAGAACCTTCCACCCCCTTGGCCTGTTCATCCTTGCTAATGTTGATCCCAAGGCCCTTTGCAACAATCGCCTCAGTGCCATAGGCACTCACCTCAGTGGCTCGAACCTCATCACTGGTGGCTGCGGGACGTCCGCGCTCCGCCGTCTCAATATCGTGCTGGTCTTCATGTGCTATCACCTGCGCGCCCGTTTTCGGGCTGTCGACCTTACTTAGATCGACGGTGACTGTTCCTTTCTGGTTGGTATTGGCAATCGTCTTGCCCTCCAGCTCGCCGGACACATAATGCGGCCCTGGAGAGCCCTCGGTTCCTATACTACGCAGTATCTTGTCTACGACGCGCTGCTCCCGTCGGTCTCTAAGGTTAGCGCGCGACTCCCTAAGTTGCCCGACATAGGCCTTGATCGGCGCGCACATCGCGGCATCACAGCTGTAGCGGCCATCGGGATCGATGAATCGATAAGGATTATTGCTCGCGTACCAATATCGATTGAATGCGTTCATGGGGCTGGCATGGGCCGTAACTGGATCAACGGAGAGGAAGCGACCAACCACCGGATCGTAATAGCGCTGCTGCATGTAAGAGATACCATTCTGGCTATCACTAACATGGCCTGAAAATCCGACTTCGTCTCTCAGCCCACGATTCAACAGTTCGCCGTAGGGATCATAAAAACTTCGTTCAATCACACTTCCGGAGGCATCGGTGGTAGCAATGGGTGAGCCAAGTACATCTGCGTGTGCGTACTTCGGGTGGACCACCCCGTCGGCCCCTGTCTCCAATGTTGCAACTAGCGTTGACCCGATGTAAAGGTATTCCCGAATCTCTCCATCCCGTTCACTCTGTTGTCTACGCAGCTTCCCCTCACTGTCGTACATGGAGAGAATCGAGCCACTGCCCTGCAACCACGCCAGAACGCGACGCCCATGGCCGTCATAGCGATAGTTCTCTGGACCTGGCGCCGAGCGCAGTCGATTTCCGAAGTCGAACGCGAATGCCTGGCCATTCCGCATCGACAGGTTCCCCTGCACGTCGTACGCCAAGCCCGTCGTCGTCGCACCGTCACTTGACATCACATTGGTGAGCCGATTACGGGCATCGTAGGCATAAGTGTGATCTTTGCGTCCAGACAACTTGGCGCTCACCATATTGCCAAGAACATCATATGCGTAGCGAATCACTCCATCGCCACCGAAGGCAACCGACGTGGCTTGCGTCAGGCGTCCGATGCCGTCGTAGATCATCTGCCGGTTACGACCCGCATCCATTGAATCAAGGATAGCGCTGACATTTCCGCTCGCGTCATATGCGTAGCTCAGACCGAGCACGTTTGGTGACGCAGTGATCCGAGAAGGCAGGTGCCGTGCATTCAATTCCTGCACGAACTGGACTCCGTTACCGTAAGTAAATCGCCATGGGCTTCCGTTGGAATGGTATTCAGCGCCATTCACGTAAATGCCGACGCGGCTTGGCTGGCCCAGAGCATTCGGATCCAATGCAATGAACATACCACTCGGGTACTGGATGCCGGAACGCGATGCGTTGGCGTCGTAAGAATAGCCGAGCCCCCAAGTGAACCAGCCGGGCTGTGATGTGGATTCGCCCGTCATCAGCCTCCGCTTGTTGTAGCTGTACGCATTGGTAGTCTGGGTCGCTCCACCGTCGTTGAGCGTGACTATCTGTGTTGGAAGCCCATCTGCGGCGTAACTCCAAGCCTGGTTTCCGTTCCCATCGGGGAACGTCAGCGTCGAAATCCTGTTACGCGCATCGTACGCCCGATCAATACGTCGCCCGGATCCCTGGGCCGCCGCCAGATCACAGTTGGCGGCATCCGGAAGGTTCAAACCACTGGCGGTCCAGAGAGTGTTGCCAGCGCCATCCTGGGCGATGACAGTAGCCCCAGACTCAGGCTCTATGGCCTTGCACAATTCCCCGCCAGCGCCGTACACAAGCGTGCGTTGCAAGCGCACGCTGCCGTCTGCATTGCGACGTACGATCGCCGCCGGCCGCCCATAGCGATCCCGGGGAATATCGGTAAATTCACCTTCGGGCGCGCCGATGGCAATTGCATCAGACTGCGCCGGTGTACCGAACGCAAGGTACTGCACGCGGGTGGTATAGCCTCGCGGATCCACCGTGGTGCGTCGATTGCCCGCCTCGTAGGTGATGACGCTCGTTGCCACTCCGGACTCGGTATCCTGGGAAACCGATGTGGGGCGTCCCAGTGCATCGTACTCGGTCCAAGTACCCTTCAGAGGCGGAAGCGTTACGCGGGTATTGGTATTGGCCGTTGCATCGCCAAATCGACCTACCCCATCCTGGTTCATCCGCCACTGCAGCGGGTATTGCCCGGCGACCGAAGGTGCAGTGATCGTGAATAGAAATTCGACGATGCCGTTCGGCGGCACATCATACGGCAGGGGAATGCGTGCGGCACTCCAGACGGTATTGTCGGCGGGATTTTCGGTTGCCAGTGCATAACCCGCTCCATTGCTCCACGTCGTCTCACCCGTGTTGCGAAAGCGAAGGCGCATCTGCATCGTGCTACCGGTCTGCATTTCGATCGGGAAGCCACCTCCCTCTTCAGTCCGCGCATTGTTCACCGGCGCTGTCACGTTGATCGCCACGTTCGGCGTGGCAGGCCCGAACCAGCCTTTCCCATCTGCCCACATCTGTCGCTGAAAGTTGTAGACACCTGGACTTGTCGGCGCCTGCATCGGCACAGGTATGTCCACAGATTCGCCCGGCGCTACCGCGCGAGGTAGTGCAATGCGCGCGCTGCCCCAAAGTGTTGAATCGGTAGGGTTCTGGGCCCCCAACCAGTGGCTACCCGGATACCACGTGGTGTCGCCGGTGTTCTTCATGCTTACTACGGCGGATTGGCTTCCCGCAGTCTTCATTTCACTGGCTACGGATTGACTGTGGTACTCAGCGCCGTTGACCGGTTGCCAAATAAAGAAGCCGATCTGGCCTGAAGCGAGCCCAAACCAGTTCCCATTCCTGTGCATCTGGAATGACACGCCATACCAACCTCCATTGGCCGCGCCCGTGCTGGGAACCAGAGTGACGTTGAAGGTCGCTGTTGCTCCCGGCGGCACTGGCCCTGGGACGGGCAGGCTAGATGACTGCCAGTACGCCGGATTGTCGTTGGGCATGCTGACTGCATATCCGCCTTCCGGGGTCCATGTGGTTTCCCCGGTATTCCTCATCGTGACCGTCGCCACGAACGGCTGGCCGGCCACAACGCGATTGGTTGACAGCGAGGCAGACACCATCTCGGCTGAGTTGACGGGTTCCGGAGGGGCATTGACGGTGATGACCACAGGCCCACTCTGCAGCGACCTGACAATCTCCTCTCCGTTGAGGTTGCGGATACCCTGCGCCGTCAGCATGTACTGATAGGTTCCTGGCGGCAGACCATGCACCGTGTACGCGCCATAAGCGAAATTGGTAACAAGCACGCCGTTCTGCGTCAGCCGGACATTGTCGATGTACTCGGACTTTGGGCCCGCATTGGTACTTCCGAACTCAACCGTCATGGTCACAGTTGCTGGAGCTGTGTAGACGGTCTGCGCCGGGCCGGTCAGCCTGACCCAGGCTTGGGCGTGTACGCCGGGACTGATCGCTAGCGCCATGATCATCAGCAGCAGTGCGCCCAGCCAGCGCGACAGAACGTCCCCTTCCATCATTGTCGGCACTCGCATCAGGGCCCCTCCACGCGATAGCGACCGGGATAGGACTGGAATATCGTCCTGCCGGCGTGGTCATAGGATGTGATGACCTGCCGCAGCGTTGAACTGCGATTGGTCGCGTCGTAGTCCTCGGTGAGTACAGGGCGCATCAACGCGTCATGCCAAGTGATACGCCGGGCATTTCCGGTTGATTCCGTGCGACGCCAGTGCCCCGCTGGCAACCCTCGTTCAGACCCGGTCGTCCGCTGATAGCTGATGATCGAATCATTCCACGCCACGCTATCGCCGCCGGGATACTGGATGAGAGCCAAGCGGCCGGCCGCGTCGTAGCCGTAGGAAGTGGTCGCCGCGGTTTCGTCGGTTCTGCTCAACAGCCAGCCGTTGTCGTCCACCGTGGCGGAGATGCTGGTGCCATCGGCGTACAGGATGCGCCGAGGCGTGCCCCGCTTGTAATCCTGCAGTTGTGTTGTGTTGCCGTTGCCATCAACCACCTGCGTGAGGTTCCCCAGTGAGTCATAGGCCAGCGTTTGCTTCAGCTTGCCGAACACCCATATGGAATGCGGAAGGGACTGTGCATTGAACTCGGTGCGATGTTGCTCGACACCAGTGTCGACATCTTCCACGCGTTCTTTCTGGCCCAAGGTCCAGCTAGCGAGATGGTCATGGAACACAACCCTGTCCTTGGCCGCGGCCAGGTCGCTTCCACTGTAGGTCTGGACCGGCCTCGCAAAGAGGTCGAATAGATCCACCCGCTCGGTATATGCCGTGGCCTCACGCGTGGTGACGACCTGCTTCTGCGGCTCGATGAGTCCTTCGGTTGGGGTCATGATGCTCAGCGATTGCCCTACAAGAGGAATGAACTGCCCAGCAGCCTCTTCCTTGCTCAGATACTGGTATTTCACGCCTTGAAGCGTCACACCCGCAGCATTGGCGGTTCGGGTCTCCAGCACCTTGCCTTCATCGACGCGCGGCCGAACGCCGAACAGATAGCTGGTGACACTTCCGTCAGGCTCGGTCACCGTCGTCCAGCGACCCTCGGCTGAAAAGCCATCCTGGAAGCCGTAGGTGGTTGTCATTGATGGCAGGCCCGGCCCACTGATGGTCCGCTGCTGCAGGTTCCAGACACCGATATAGGGCGTCTGCTCAGGCGACGAGCACGGGCTGATGTCGGTAGCGCGGTAGAAGTAGCGATAGGCCAGTGAGTAGGTAGACACCGCACCCGCCGGATGACCAACCGCGTAGCTGTAGGGGCCGTAGACGGTTCCCATACGGGGATCGCACTCGGAGCCCTCCGGCGTATGTCCAAAATTGGGTGGGCGCAGCGTGCCGCTCACGGTGTAGGTCCACCGCGTGCCGTCGGGAAGCACTACGGCAGCCAGTCCACCATCAATACGTGAACCCAGTACGCCGGGTTCGCGGTATTGGTAGGTCCATGTTCGGCCGTTAGCCGAGGCGCTGACAACGCGGTCACCGGCGTATACAAGGTTGATGGCACGCCCGTCACTGCTGGTGATCGACGTCAGCTTGTCGCCGTTGTATCCGTAATTGACCCAGTTGCCGAAACGATCCTCCACGCGCGTCGCCATGAAAAAGACATGGGTTCGCGACAGCGACCGGGTTGGCGCCAGCGGATTATCCTTGTAATTCATCCGGGTCATTTCGCGCGTCACGACCCAGTTGAGGTAGTACTTCGTCCCATCCGACGTGACCGCCAGGAACGCCTCGCCAGGCACTCCGTTCTGGGTCTGCGGCAAGCACCGCACGCGTACGTTGCCGGTTGTCACCCAAGGGTAGCTCTGCCCATCGGCGGGCATAGGGACGTTGGCTGACGCCACCAGCATCTGCGCGCTCGCCTGCCCCGGAAGGTTCAGACCGTAGCCGTTCCAGAACACGGTTTCCGGGTAATAGGAAATGCCGCCATCGCCGATGTAGGGCCGCTTCTGTTGTGAGCAGCGCTGGAAGCGGTTCGCATCGTTGTCAGGCCCGACCACCCATCCGCGGGCACTGAAAACGCCCTCAAGATGGGGCACATCAATATCCCAATCGTAGAAGCCTGCAAGGTCGCCAGGCTTACTGTCCTGATACAGGTAGCGCTCACTGATGCTGCGCTTTCGACTCAGCACCACAGGCGGCCCTGCGTTACCCGGGATGGCGATGTCTGTGACCGAAAAGCTCAACTGCCCATTGAACAGTGAAATGCTCTCGCCGAAGGCGCCTGCATCAAGCTTCCCTAGTTGCTGGGCCTTGCCGACGCGATTGGCATATTCGGATTCGGCTTCCACGAACTCCTGCGCCGAAACCGACGCCGCAGCGAAGCACAGCAACACTGGAGCGAGCCTCCATCCATTGCATCCCATGATGTCCCCCTGGCGAGAATGAACAATCTGTTCATACAGCGTTGCCGATTCTGCACGGTCATCCGATGGCTCACTCGTCAGACAACCCCGCATTGTCTTGTAGGTTTTTTCCTAACCAGGTCCCGCCAGCCACTGCGGATGTACCCGAAAAGCAGCGGAGGAATAATCCGAGGATGCCGTCGCATGGTTTTGCAGACGGTTTAACTAGGCAGCCTGAAATCGAGTAAGTCACTGGTCGCCCTGCACGCACTGGGCAGGCACTCAACGGCCGCCGCGCGGGCTGTGTCGCATTTGCCGCGTTCAGAATTGTTCAACGGAAACGTCTGGCGACCACATCCCAGAATCACTTCGAGCCATGCGCCCTAGGCATCTCCCAGCGTTCCACGCTATGCGACAATGCCAAAAACGTCTCGGGCTTTGGCGGCTTTGGCCCCAACCCCTTGGCATTCCAAACAACATCAGGCAACTCTGGTAGAGCCACCGACAACGGGTGGCCGGGCGTCGAAAACCCGAGCTATTAGGAAGTTGTTTACGCTTGTCAGCCGGCACCACCACGCGTGGTGCCGGCTGGCAATCCGTCTGCCGGCTATGGCGGGCGGTGCGTGGGGGCCTTGCGCCCGCCGGTTGTCCTAATAGCCCGGTTTTCGAGCCACGCATCGTCCGCCACCTTTATCGGTGGCGGCTTCTGCCTGCTTGCACGGAGCCTGCCATGACCACGCCGCACTCCCCTCCCCCGCGCCCCATCCAGGAAGCGCCCTCGCCTGCACTTGCTCTGGACCCCAACAGCCTCATCGCCATCCTGCGAAGCATCGGCGCAGGCGCCGCAGCCGACGGCCAGCCGTGGCCCGAACGCCATCACCTGCGCAGTCGGCAGATGCAGTTGTCCGACGCCGACTGCGCGCTGACGGGCCAGCGCATCGTGCAGGAGATCCTGCTGGCGGCCGAACGCACGCGCCAGAACGGCGAGCCCGACCAGTACGTGGGCGACCGGGTGATGGAAGGGCTGGTGATGGCCGACATCGCACTCACGGCCTTCATCCACGAACGCGTGCGGCCACAGGACTGAGGGCGCGCTTGTGGGCGTGACGTTCTGTCTTTGTGCGGGGTGATGAATGAAGAAGCGTGGGCTTGCCGCGACGGCGGTGTGCATCGCGGTGATCGGCGCGGTATGGGCGGAGTGGCCCGAGCCAGCGGGCGATCAGGTGTGGGCCTACCAGAAGCTGCAGCCAGTCGACTACCGGCTGCTGCACAGTGATGCACTCGGCTTCGTGACCGCCAAAGCAGATGAGGGCTTTGAACTGCACACGCGCTATGCCGGGGTGACGTCCTTCGAGATCCGCTGCAAGGGCGTTCTGGTGATGGACGTGGAGAACGCCCCCTCACGCGTGCTGATCCGGGTGCCCGCCGATGCGCTTACGCGGGCACCGGATATCGAGCGCCTGCGCCTCAGCTTCGAGCGATGGTTGGACTACCACCAGAGCCAGGGCGCGTTGCTGGTGGAGAGTGCAGGAACATCGTGGATCGAAGCGCTGTTTGGGCGCTTCAATGGGGCGGTCCCTGATGGGCAGCGTTGCTTGTTGGGGACCGCGGGCCGCCCTTGGTCGCAATCCCTCTAGCCGCTTCGCCAGCGACTCCCGACGGCAGCCCGCAGGGTGTCCGTCGCGCCATCGAGCGCTCTCTGGCCAAACCCACAAAGGAGCCTGGCGTTCGTGGACAGCCATGACCGCCCCGCGACGCCCTGAGCAATCCTGGCGCGTGTGTGGAAACCCAGTAGCAGACGGCATACACTAGCTGCGGCGCCCGCCGTGCTTGCACACGAGCAAAAACAGGACGTATCCCCTGATCGATTCTTCTTCTGGCCAGCTGCCGGGGACTTAAACGTGTGCGCCTTACCCGGATCGGCTTGGCCATCGAGGACGAGTCATGCCCATCAAGCAATATGTGTTTCACGTCAATGCGCACCTTCGGGCGCAGGGCTTCGCGTCGCTTACCCGCAGCCAGGTCCATGAGCTGCTGGCGGCGGCCGCCGGGTTTGCCACCCACGCCGCGTTCCATCACCAGGCCGCGTGGTGCGACGTGGCCTGGCGTGATACTGACCTCACGACGGATGAAGACCGGGTCATCCAGCGGTGCCTGCACTTTGGCATGTCACCCGAGGAAGCCGAGCGCGCAGCCCAAGGCCTGGTCGGTTTCCTCGGCGAATCCGGCTATGCGCCGGTTCGCTTTGAGGAGCTGATTGCTGCGCTCACGAGCGATGAAGACGAGTGGGCCGAAGCCGTTGAGTCTGGCGAGGCAGATTCGGCTGAGGTTGCTGAGTGGGTGTCGATCAACCTGATCAGCCGCATGCAGCAAGGGGTTGATGCGCTGCTCGACGAGCTCCCCTTGCTGCTGGAAGGGTTGGAGGCGGCAGCAGCGCGCGGCGTAGCGGTTGCGCACCTGGCGACCGCGTACATTCTCGAACCATACGGGGGCCTGCCAGAGGAGGATGACCACCGCTTCGGTCGCGAGCTGCGCCGGCATGGCCAGTGGTCGTCCGAGCCAGTGAGCTTCGCGGAGATTGCCACGGGCGGAGACAGTTCGTTCGTTCAAGTGGTGGCCAAACATCGATACCACCTCCTTGCTGCTGCACGGGGCGGGAATAGGCGCGCGTTGCTGCTCACCGCGGAGCGCTACGGTGATCCTGGTGCGCTTGAGCTTGAGCCGTCGGATGAAATGGATCCGTACGATATGGTTGATCTGGCCGACGCACACGGTCACCCCGAGCTGGCCCACCAGTGGCTGACCATGCTCGCACGCGAGGGCGAAGTATCCGCCATGCGTGAGCTCATCGAATACCGAGGCGAGACGCCGTTCCGCGCTTGGGTTTGGATGCATCTCTCGCGCATGCTGGGTCGGGACCTGAGCCAGGATCGACATGAAGCGATCAACGAGGACGGCACATCGTATGACGACGATTTCGGCGGACCCGCGTATGTCGGGGGCGTCGACGGAATCAAACTGATGCCACTCGCGGCCGAGGAGGACACGCGTGCCGAAGAAGAGGCTGATCAGCTGTTCGCGGCAATCCGAGAGCGCTACAACCTGACCTGATCCAGTTCGTTCACGGGCGGGTTCCTGCCAAGGGGGCCCGCCCGCATTTTCGCTTGGACGTACACCCTCCACAGACCATCAGATTGGGCTCCGTCGCATTAAACGAATTGCGACGCCGTCATTGATCAGATTCGCGTCCGGCCAGAGGCTGACCTCTCCGGGTACTGGACAAACCCAGCGCCCCACGTAGCAATCCTACCGCCCAGTGACGCTGGCCCGATGCTCGAGCATCAGGGGCAGCGCCGACATCATGGGCGGTCCGTACTGACGGAAACGGAGCCGTCTTCCCTCAGCCGGACGCTTACATACACATCTGGCGGAGGTATCCGATTGATCGACGCCCCCACAGGAAGGATCTCCCAGCTGGTGATCGAACCGCAGACTGTTTTATGAATCAACCTGCGACTATCCAACCCCCGTCTGGAAAGCTCGGCAACAACCCCTTCAGGGGGGGGCGATCAAAGCCCTTGTAGGCAGTGCAGGTCTTTCCGCTCTGACCCATCGGATACGTTGAACTCTCCACCTCGTCCCTGCACCCCAGCAGGCCCAGGACGAGCGAGAGGAGGGTTAGTATCCGAATGCATCGCATTGCCGGTTACTCCTTTCTTCCACTGCCGTGTTACACGCCTTATCCATCGCAGCGCCTCCGAGTCGCCATCGCGTAGCCGTAAGGAACGGTGCTTTGGCGCGAGCACTGGCCGGATGACAGACCCGTCCGGGTCAGGCGCTACGCAGGATCGCCACCGGGGCTTCTTTGGCTGCTCGTCGAGCCGGAACAAATGCTGCGGCCTGGCCCAACAGAAGCACGGTCAGTACGCCAATGGCGAGAAATGGCGCCTCGATCCTGGCCACCTCGTAGTACCGGGCCACGGCCATGTTCAGGCCGATGGCCAGTACGGTGCCGACAACAGACCCGGTGGCGGTGAGAATCAGGTTCTCCACCAGGAAGTACCGGAGGATGTCGGATTTCCGGGCGCCCAATGCGCGCCGGATACCGATCTGACGATACCGCTTGCGAACCCAGAAGCTGGCCAGTCCATACACGCCCGTTGCGGTTACCACCAACAGCGCCAACCCGGAGCTCAGGAACATGATCGCCATGGTCTGATCGTGGCGGAAGTAGTCGGCGCGCAGTTCCCGGAACGAGGTGCTGCGGGCGATGGTGCGGTTTGCGTCGCGCTGCGACAAGGTCGCCTCACTGGACGCAATCACATCCGCCACTCGCCCATCCGCAGCACGGATGGCGAACATCACGCGAGGCCCGTCCGGAATCAGCGGCAGGATGAGTGACATGTCATTGTCTGCATCGGTCTTCAGAACAGGCCGGGAAAGCGTCTTGACGATGCCGACCACCTGGATGGGGTGCTGCGCATCGGCATACAGGAACTTGCCGACTGCGCCGCCCTCCGGAAACAGCTTGTCTGCCAGTGCCTGCGAGACAACGGCCTCGCTTGCCTTGTAGAGCCCGGCATAGTCGGCGCTGGCCTCCATCGGCACGAACGCTCCCGCAGACAGGTCACGGCCGGCAACAAGGGTCAGGCCGAACACCTGGACTGCTGGCGAAGACGCCGTGTAGACAGTCGGCTCTGCCTCGACGATGCCGGAGATATCATTTCCTTCAAGCACCTTGTTGGTGAATCCCACCGACCAGCTGCGCTGGGAGAGGGGAAGCGACTCTGCTGCGACTACCTGTTCGACGCCTGGCTGTTGCCGGATGGCCTCCAGGTCGGTCCTGATCGCGGCTGCAGGGTTGGCTGCTGCAGGCCCCAGGTACTCTGTCTCGATGACGCCCAGGTTCGCCTCTTCCAGGCCCGTCTTGTAGGTGAGGGTTCCCAGCCGCTCGGACAGCAGAAACGCAAGGTTCGTCACGCACGCCGTGGCAACCAGCACCTGCACCAGGAGAATGGACGCGATGACGCGGTTGCGGGTGAGCGCGCGGACGATAAGGGGGACTTCTGCAATGCTCATTCTGACGCCTTGATCTGCATGGCCAGACGGCCTGAGGTAGCGCGCAGCGCAGGGAAGAACGCAGCGATGACACTGGAGACACACGCCAGGCCCACGGTGAGGGCGGCCATGCTCAGATCCATGTTGGCCAACGAGGCGTAGTCTTCCGGCTGCATCCGCACAAGGTAGAGGCCGGCCTCTGCAACGATCAACCCTACCGACCCGCCCAAGCCGCCGATGATCAGTGCTTCGGTGCAGAGCTGATAGATGACGTCCTGCCGGCGCGCACCCAGCGCCCGACGGACCGATATCTCATGGGAACGGCGGATGAAGCGGGCGAAGATCAGGGCACTCATGTTCAGCAGACAAACGATCAGGAAGCCCAGGCACAGCGCCAGCTGCAGCTTCACCTCGTTGGGGATGATGCGATGCTCGACCAGGAAGTCCTTCAGGGACACCATGCGCGGCGCGGTTGTCCTGTCAAACCTTCCCGCCTGGTGCTGTGCACGTGCGTAGTTGCCCAGGAAGCGCTCGTACTGCTCGACACTGGCCGCGTCAGGCAACTCGGCCCAGAACTGGATCCACGACGTCCGAGCGTCCTGCAGGCGATTGGGTGATTTGTCACCACTCCATGAAAAGACGCTGTTGGAAACCGTCATCTGCATCTCCGCTGCAACACCAATCGGGATGAAGAAGTTTTCGCGCCCCTTGAACACGTCCTGCTGAAGGTCCGTATAGAACCTGGGGCGTGGGCTCCACGGACCGGCAACACCCACCACCGTGAATGCTTGACCACCCAGCCGAACGGTTGTACCCACCAGGCCTTCACCGCCCAGACGAGCAGCCAGATCCTGACCCAGCACGACAACCCGGGCGTGGGCAGCATCATCTTCACGCGTCCAGGCCCTGCCCTGCACCACTGGGATGCCGAACATGGCAAACGCATCTGCAGTGACATACTGCCCTTGTGTGAAAAATGGAATCTGCACGCTGCGCTGCGCATCCACCAATAGACGAGCAGATGCCAGCGCGGTCTGATGGGATGCCGGGGCCTGCCGCAGCAGGTTCTGCGCATCTACCCAGGTGAGGGCCACCCGCGGGTCCATGCCAGGCCTGACGTCGTAGGAGGTGGGGAGCGCGTCGATGAAGGGGTGATAGAGATGCTCGCTTCGCCCCGGCAGTGGATCCCACGTCATTGTCCGCACGACGGTCAACATCGTCATGCTCGCGCCAATGCCCAACCCCAGCGCCAGGATCAGCGCGGCGCTCATTCCCTTGGTTTCCAGAAGCCTTGTGCGGGCCAGCGCAAAGTAATAGCCGAACATATACGTCTCTCTAATGCAGGAAGGTGGCCGCAGTCGGAATCACGTCCACCGGTTCAATCGAGATCCACGCTGTGCTGTTCTGCGCCCTGTCGCGGGCTTCCAGCAGATGCATCAGGCGGAAGCGCGAGCGCTGGACGATCCGAAGGATCGCTTCGATGTCCTTCTCGCTGCGATCCTTGATGAACGCCGTGGGTATCTTGTTCTGATTCAGGGCGTCCACAACGGCTTCCAGGGTCAGGTAACCAAGCCGCTGGGTGGAGGCACTGTCGATGAAGATCGAGGCGCTTTCCGCCATGCGCGGCAGAAACGCCGCCAGCAAGGCCTGGATGCTGTCCTGGGAGTGATTGAAGTCGGAGAAGACCATGTCTATTCCGCCGTCAAAGGCGGGGGCCCGGGCAATCTCGGCAAAGCCGATCTCCTGCCAATTGGCGACAACGTGATTCTCGACCCCGGCCCACTGGAATACGTGCTGCAGGAAAGCGGGATAGTCCTGCCCCATCTCCCGCAGTGAATCGGCAAGCGGCCCCTGCAGGCCCTCGACAAACCTGATGCCTGGCTCACTGGAGAAGTGCGAGCCATTATCGTAGGTGTGAATGACACCGCTGCCGTTCTCCCGCAATGCACCGGCCATCCAGGCCGCAGTGACGCCAAAGCCGGTGCCCAGTTCGACCACGATGCGCGGGCGGGTCCGCTTGACCAGGCTGTACAACAGTACGCACAGGTCCTCGCTTCCGTAGACCCAGCCCATGGACTCGCGCAGCGAGCTCAGCTTCTCAAGCAGCATTCACACCTCCGGCGCCGCCGGTAAGCAACCACGCGTCCAACGCATCCTGCACTGCCGCGTCGGCGGCGACGGAACGAAGGTAAGGCGAGAATGCATGGAAGGTGACCGCCTCCTCCGTCACATACAGGAGCATCTCTCCCGCTTCGGATCGGAAGGCGTGTGCGGCCGCTCGCGTTAGCTGCTCGCACACACCACCATCGACCTCAACGCTTTCACGGGGAAAGTGGATTCCGTTGTAGTCCCGCCCAAGGAACCACGCAACCACAGGGACGCCCTTCGGCCTGGAAACGTGGAACTGGTGTCTGCGGCGCTCTTCATCATCAAGCTGCCGTTCCTGCCGCCAGTCAAAAAGTGACCATACCGACTTCTGCATGGGGTCTTCGATGCGGGACAGGTCTGGTTCTTCGTAGCCAAAACTGTAGGCGAAGTCAGGCGTGTTCGCGTCTGGAAGAGCGCGTTCGAGTTCAAACCACTGCACGTTCAACGGAGCCAAGCACCGGGACACACCGCGCGTGCCCGTGTCGTGACAGAGGCTCACCCCCAGCGCCAGAAGCGGCTGCAGGCGGATATGGAACCAGCGGGCGTCCACTCCGCGCTCGGCCAGAAACTGTTCGATCTGCGTTCCTGTCAGTGAGAAGACCCGGTTCACCACATTGGCTCCGCGGAACAGACGCTCGAGATGCGCACCTGGGCTCAAGCGGAGTACTTCGGGCCAGGGTTGGCCCTCCATTACCGGGATCAGTTCATCAATGTGCATGGCAGGGACACCCGTAGCCATGGCCCGCAGGGCGACCGGGTCAAGGTGATCCGCATGGATGACGACCGTTCTGCTCATTGCTGCCACTCCCCATAACGATACTGCCGCTTCATTTCGGCCTGCATTCGATCGATCATCTGCCCGACCTCAATATTGATGGCGTCCTTGGTCATCAACCGACCGCTGAGATCCTGCTCGATCAGGAAGCCGGCAGCGCAGACGGCCAGCCTGCGTTGAACGTGGCGCTTGGCGGTTTCCCCCAGGTCCGGCGAGACTTCAAGATGACGTTTCAGCAAGCGGTGGCACACGTAATAGACGAAGACAGCGTGGATGTAGGAGGAGTTCGGAATAGGATTCCCGGACCAGGGAGATACGACACGATGCCGGTAGTCATTTGCAACGAAGAATCCGTTGGCCAGCTCCCATGCGGCCAGATAGTTGTGGGTGCTTTCATGCATGATGCTCTCCATGCACGCCTCAACCAGAAGTTCAGGGTTATGCGTGTTCAGCAGTCGAATGGAACCCGGCTGCCTCGGCACATGCTCCGAGCCGTAGCGGCCGGCTTCATCGGAGGTGACGTCTGCCGACTTGCGTACGGTGATCCGCCGGACGAAGTTGCGGATGAGAAGGCCGTACATGGGTTCTGCACTATCGATCGCCGCCAGTGCGTCTGACAGCTTTCGCGAGACATGCTCGCACTCCACATCGGTCAGCGGCAGGCACGGTTGGCTCAGCACTCCAGAGCGTGGCTCATGGTGCCGCGCCGGTGGGCTCTCAAGATCCAACGCGATACAGTCACCCAGCTTCGGCAACTGCCGAAGGGTCCACACGCCCGTGGCATCCTTTTCCGCAACGCAGTCTCCAACCGGACTGTAGAGCTGCCACCGCCGCGCCTCCCTCAGGTACCTGCCGGTCCGTCCCTGTGCCAGTTCGGCGATCGACTTCTCCCGAGCGATGATGTCGTGCAGCGCGCCAAGCGCGCGTGCCTGTTCCTCTGCCCTCTCCTGCTCGTCGGCTCCCGCCTCCAGCCTACCCTTCCGTGCGGACTCCAGGCACAGATACTGCTCGCAGAACTCGGAACTGAGCAGTACGCGAGCTTGGCGATCGGCACTGATTGACTGGTACATCTGGTGCATGGCACGAGCCATGGCCCCGTACTGCTGGTCGGCAAGCACTTCCTGAAGTCGCGCTCTCATCCTGCGGAGTCTTGACCAGAGGATGCCCTCGACGACTGGCTCCATGCTTTCTGTTGTATCTGCGATTTCCATCAGGCAGATCGGGTTCTTTACATCTGGCGGCTGCGCCTGGGCCATCGAACTCATTCTCCTACTCCATGTGGTGATCGCCGTCCTCGCCACTTGCTCCTGGCCGCTCTTATCCACCCTTCAAATCCACTTTGAGGCCCAATATAAAAAACCACCTCCGGCCTCCATAGGCTCTGCATGACAGTGATTCACGTGCAAGGGGCGGAGAGATCCCCGCCCCTCTCTCTTCAGACGTCGAATCGGGAATCCGCGGCGATGCGCGAAGCAAATGCCATCTGCTTGCTCGCCGTGTCATGATGGTGATGGGATCCGAAAGAATCGGAGTGATGGTGCCCATCTGCGAGAAGCGCAGATTTCTCGTCTCTGAACTCACTGATGCTCAGAGACTGCATATCCGCCTGGATGGACGTCGACGCCGCAATGTCATTGACGAAAGTTCCGTTCGATGCAGCAGAAGCCGAACCTGCGGCCGCGACACCCGCAATGATCAGCGTGAGGGACGAGAGAGTCTTCACAGCAGTGCGTTGGGTCATTTTTCTTTACTCCATGTAATGGTGGGCATTTGATCTTCTGAGCTGCGAACGTGATCAGCGTTGTGGCTCAACTTGATTCAACGGCCCGCCGGCATCCAGCTGCAACCTCGCTGCTGTGCCGCGCACAGCTTCCGCCGCGCTTGGGCGGTTGCGCCCCAGCTTTCACTGCATGCAGAGGGCAACCATCACGGGTCGAGCGCTTGCATTTGCGCTTGCGTGCTGGCCCTGAAAGGACGTCACTGTCGCTAACGTCTTGGCCAAGGATAGGGAGGACGCGGCGTTCATCCCGCATCGCCACGTGTCAGAAGCAGCGTCCTCAGCGCATTCAAGAAGAGATTCGTGCGAGAACCGACATATGTAGGCCTGCTACAGAATTGACGATCTGTATTGGCGCTCACACACTTCCCCGCACGCCCTGTGCAAGGCAGCATAGGAAGGGGAGTATTCATGGAGTTCCGCACTGATTCACTGTCCGCCCGGATCCGCGTTGCGCGTATCAGCAACGGGCTATCTCAAACCGATCTCGCCAAAGCCCTGAACGTAAACCGGGCGACGGTGGGCCACTGGGAACGCGAACTAGGCTTCGTGCCGTCTATCGACCATCTGCATGCGCTGAGCAGGGTCACGTGCGTGAGCGTATCTTGGCTGATTACGGGGGACACCATCGCCGACGGTGCGAAGCCAGAAGGTATGCGCCTGCAGATGGAAGCCCACATGTTGACGGCATCGCGCAACCTTCCGATCTCCCTCCTCGACAACATTGTTGAGTTGATGAGGTCTGCCGAACGCCATATCTGACGTCGTCCCGACGACTGAACCACACGTAGTGGCTGCCGGACAAATCCTATATACCCCGCCGGAGTCCTCCGATGGTGATCGGCGCACCGCCGCCTCACCATCAAGCGCCCCTCCGCAGGAAACCACACATGAGCCTGGCGCTGGTCCACAGCCGTGCCCGCGCCGGCGTCGATGCCCCGCTGGTGCGCATCGAGGTGCATCTCTCCGGCGGTCTACCGGTCACCCAGATTGTCGGCCTGGCCGAGACCAGCGTGCGCGAATCACGCGAGCGCGTGCGGGCGGCCCTGCTCTGCGCGCGCTTCGACTTCCCGCAGCGGCGCATCACCCTCAACCTCGCACCGGCCGATCTGCCCAAGGAAGGTGGTCGCTACGATCTGGCCATCGCGCTGGGCATCCTCGCCGCCAGTGGCCAGGTCGACCCGCAGTCGCTGCTGCAGTACGAGTTCCTCGGCGAACTTGGCCTGACCGGTGAGCTGCGTCCGGTATCCGGCGCGCTGCCGGCCGCCATCGCCGCCGCCGAGGCGGGACGAATCCTGATCGTGCCGCCAGGCAACGCTGCCGAAGCCGCCCTCGCCCAGCACGCCGATGTGCGCGTTGCACGTACCCTGCTGGAATGCTGCGCCGGGCTGGGCAATCCACGCCTGCTGCCACAGGTGGAACGCGTGGACACCACACCGCTGCCATTGCCGGATCTGGCCGACGTACGCGGGCAGGCGCTCGCACGCCGGGCACTGGAAGTGGCGGCGGCCGGTGGTCATCATCTATTGCTGATCGGCAGCCCCGGCTGCGGCAAGACCCTGCTGGCCTCGCGCCTGCCCAGCCTGCTGCCGGATAGCGAAGAGATCGATGCCCTGCAGTTGGCAGCCATCACTTCGGTCAGCGGCGAAGGGCTGGACCCGAAGCGTTGGCGGCAGCGGCCGTTCCGGGCGCCGCACCACAGTGCGAGCGCTGCGGCTTTGGTGGGGGGCGGTAATCCACCCTGCCCCGGCGAAATCTCGCTGGCGCACCACGGCGTGCTGTTCCTGGATGAACTGCCGGAGTGGAACCGCAGTGCGCTGGAAACCCTGCGCGAGCCACTGGAGTCCGGCCACATCCGCATCTCTCGCGCGTCGCGCAGCGTGGTCTACCCGGCACGTTTTCAACTGGTGGCGGCGATGAACCCGTGCCCCTGTGGCTGGGCCGGCGACCGCAGCAACCGTTGCCTGTGCAGCGACGAGCGCATCACCCGCTACCGCGCGCGGGTATCGGGCCCGTTGCTGGACCGCATCGACCTGCACATCAACGTGAGCCGCATGGATGCAGTTGAACTGCGTGAGAGCACGCCGCTGGGTGAGCCCAGCGCCAGCGTGCGTTCGCGGGTGGAAGCGGCACATGCGCGGCAGCAGTCGCGTGGTGGCCTCAACGCGCACCTGCCGCCTGCTGCCCTGCGTGCGTGCACGCGCTTGAGCGAAGCAGACCAGGATCTGCTGGAACAAGCCATCGAGCGCCTGCAGCTGTCGGCGCGGGCGATGCATCGCATCCTGCGCGTGGCACGCACCATTGCCGATCTGGCCGAAAGCGAGACCATCCAGACCGCGCACCTGGCCGAGGCCATTGGCTACCGGCAGCTGGACCGGGGCAAGCCAGGTGCATAGCACTCTGTTGCATGCACGAAGGAATCAGATTCATCTGATATCTGCCATGCCACCTGCGCCCTGACCATTTCCGCGAGCCCATACACAAGGAGACGCGGTTTTGCTCAGGATGCTCATAATGGGCGGGCAGGAGGCCGCCCGTCAGCGGATATCACGGACGATAGGACGGCGCGGCCTGATCCGCATGGAATCGATCTACAGCGTGGACAGCGGCCTGTCGGTGCTGGAATGGCGCAACTACGACCTGGTGGGAACGTTCCTGGCGGCCGGCCTCGGCACGCGCCTGCAGGAATCGTTCGTGCTGCGCGATGCGAAGGTGCAGCTGGTGCTGTTCGGCATAGGGCTGAGCGAGGAAGTCGCCAGTATCCGCCTGCGCCTGCGCGCGCAAGGTCTGCCGTCGCCGATTCTGGTCCGGACCGACTTTGACAGCTACGACGAGTCGCTGTTCTGGCGATCGCTGACGTCGCACATGATCCTGCCGTCGGTACTGGAGGGCACTGGCCCCCTCCCCGCCGTGGGCGACGCGTGCGACCATGCAGGACCCAGTCCCTAGCGGTGCCTGCCCTGCCAGGTGCCCGCCCAGCCATACATGAGCACTCCCCAGCCGCCGCACCTGCCGACCTCCGATGCGTCCACCCCGCTGATACCTGCGGCAACCGGCGGCGGCGGGCCTCTGGGTGAAACGAAGATGCGCGAAATCGCGGTGCGGATCTCGCAGTACTTCCGCGATTTCCTTGAATCGGATTTCAAGCGTGCGCAGGCACCGCGGCGCCGCATCGTGCTTACCAGCGATTCCGGCTTCCGCGCGGGCATGCGCACCGCGCCGTATCCGGCGTTGGACAAGGAGCTGTGGAAGCTGCTCAGCCGGCCCTCCGGCGAGGAGCTTTCGTTCACCATCGGCCCGCGCAGCTATACCCGGCCGATCAGCGCGACGCTGCGCCGCATCGTCGAAGAACAAGTGAACGCCATCACCGAGACCGCCATCGCCACGGTGCGCGTGGCCGTGCTGGACAAGGCGCGCGCCAGCATGGCCGGTGCACTGGAAGACCCGGAAGCCTGGGTGGAATCGGTGCAGGGCACCCTGGTCGATGCGATGTGCGTGCAGGTGGTGCGGCCGCTGATCGCGCATCTGGCCGGCCCACTGCAGGGCCAGGCGTACTGGGTGATGGATTCGCTGCACGCGGCTGAATCGGACCTGGTCACCCGTGCCGTTGTCGATCTGTACCAGACCCTGCCGGAGGTGCTGGCGCGCTTGCTGGCCACCGGTGACGAGCTGCCGCTGCAGCAGGCCTGCGAGCATCAGCTGACGCGCGACGGCACGATCAGCGCGCTGATGGCCTTCTTCGAGAACTTCGTGGCGGCCGACGCCTTCCATGAGTTCCGCGACCTGGAAACCTATGTCGCCACCGGCGATGGCCTGCAGCTGTATCTCTACGTGGGCACGCTCAAGTACGCGGGCGTGCAGTACCCGGTGTTCTACCTGCCGCTGGACGTGGTGCGGGCCAAGGATGGGTCGGGCTACACCCTGACCCTCAGCAACCGGCTGTTCGCCAACCGCCGCGCGATCGACTTCGTGCTGCAGGAACTGGCCGTAGGCATGGCCCGCGAGTGGGTGTCGCCGATCCAGGAGCGCATCCAGTACCTCGACCCGGCGCAGAGCTTGTTCGAAGTGGCGGCATCGCTGTTCCGGCAGGTGGCCAACGCGATGGATCTGGGCGGCGACGTCTCGCTTTCCTCGTCTGCCAGCGAGGCTTCCACCGCCACCGTGGCGCTGTCGCCGGCCCTGCACCTGGCTGCGTTCGAGCGCGCCGACGAGGCGCTGCTGAATGATTTCGAGGAGATCATCGACCAGGCCCGCAATGGGGGGTCGAAGCTGGTGGATCTGTTCCACGGCATGGTGGAAGGCGTGCTGATGCGCAACCCCGAGCCGATCGGGGAACGGGTGGAATCGGCCTGGGATGCGCTGCCGCTGGTGGAGCGCATGGTGTTCGATCCGCCCATTCCGTTGAACGAGGAACAGCGCAAGATCCTGCTGGCGGTGCGCGAACCACAGGGCCGCATCGTGGTGGTCGAAGGCCCGCCCGGCACCGGCAAGTCGCACACCATCACCGCCATCGCTGCGGACTGCGCGTTCAACAAGAAGAGCTGCCTGGTGCTGTCGGACAAGACCGAAGCGCTGGACGTGGTGTACGACAAGCTGTCCGATGCGATGAGCCGAGTTCGCCATGATCGCGATTTCCCCAACCCGATCCTGCGGCTCGGCCAGCAGGCGGCCAACTTCAAGCGCCTGACTTCCACCGGCACGATCAGCCAGATTTCGGCCTTCGCCAAGGCCATGAAGGCCAACCAGCCCGCCCTTGAGAGCGAGCGCCAGGACACGGCGCAGACACTGCGGCAGGCCATCTCCACTACCGTGCAGACGCTGGGGCGTGTATCGCTTGCTGCAGTGAAGACCATGCACGAGCAGGAAGCGGCGCTGGGCGAGCGCGCCCCCGCGGTGCTGCAGCAGGTACACGCGGTGATGGATGCCAACGTGCTGTCCGAGCTGGAAGCGGTGACCGCGCAGGCGGATGCATTGGAAGCCTATCTTGCCGACCTGTTCGGCAGCACCGACTACACGCCGGCCTCACTGGACGAACGTATCCGCCGCGATGCGGTGACCACCGCCTTTCTTGCCGACCGACCGGTTGACGGCTGGGCGCTGTTCGAGTCGTTGGATGCCGAGCAGATACGGCTGCTGGGCACGCTGTTGCTGCAGTACCAGCAGCTGAAGATGCCGCTGCTGGGCTATCTGCTGCGTGGCAATGCGGTGCGCGGGCTGGAGCTTCAGCTCAACCAGCTCGGCACCACCCGCCCGCTGCTGCTCAAGCAGGATGCAGCCGCCCTGCAGGACATCGTGCAGGGCGCAAACGCGCTGCGCATGAAACTGGAGGCCGAAGGCCTGGGCACGCAACTGGCGGCCAGCTACCGGCAGATTGCCCACGGCGCCGCGCCGGGGCCGGGTGCGGCGGTTGCACGGCAGGCGATGACCCTGCTGGCGCGGCTCAATCCGGCCATCGTCGAGGCCCTGCTGGCCGAGCCGAAGGACGACCCCGCACTGTGGGCGCTGACCCTGCGCTTCCTGCAGGGCTGGATGGCCACGCGCAAGGCCTTCGTCGACGCGCCGCAGTACGACTATGTGGGCACCAAGACCAAGTTGGAACGCTTGAACACCTCGGTGATGAATGCCCATGTGGATGGGCGCCTGATCAGCTTCATGGATCATCACCGCGCCGACGCGCGGGCATTGGCGGGCGTGATCGCCAACCGGCAGAAATTCCCGGTGGACAAGTTCGAGAGCGTGCGCGAGTCGTTCCCGGTGATGATCGCCAGCATCCGCGAGTTCGGCGAATACATGCCGCTGGCACCGGACCTGTTCGACGTGCTGGTGATCGACGAAGGCTCGCAGGTCTCGGTGGCGCAGGCGCTGCCGGCGCTGCTGCGCGCGCGCAAGGTGGTGGTGCTGGGCGACTCCAAGCAGTTCTCCAACGTCAAGGCCGCCAACGCCAGCATCGCGCTGAACGACAAGTACCGCTCGGACCTGGTCAACTACTTCCGCACCAACGTCAGCCAGCAGGCCGACGTGCTGGAACGGCTGGCCATGTTCGATGTGAAGCGCTCGGTGCTGGAGTTCTGCTCGCTCTCGGCCTCGTACTCGGTGATGCTGCGCAAGCATTTCCGCAGCTATGCGGAACTGATCGGGTTCTCGTCCTCCACCTTCTACAACCACCAGCTGCAGGCGCTGAAGATCCGCAGCCGGCCGCTGCAGGAAGTGATCCGCTTCAGCCAGATCGATGCCAGTGGGCACCGCACCAGCCGCAGCACCAACGAAGCCGAAGCGGCGTTCATTGCCGAGCGTCTGGTTGAACTGCTGGATACGGATGCGCCGCCTACGGTGGGTATCATCACCCCGTTCCGCGAGCAGCAGACGCTGTTGTCCAAGACGCTGTTCAACCATCCGCGCGGCCGCGAGTTTGAAGAGCGGCTTCGCCTGAAGGTGATGACGGTCGACTCCTGCCAAGGTGAGGAACGCGGGCTGATCTTCTATTCGATGGTGGCGACCGCCGGCCAGGATGCGCTGAACTACATCTTCCCGGTCAGCCTGAGCGGCGCGGTGGATGCGGTGGAAGACAAGCTGAAGGTGCAGCGTCTGAATGTCGGCTTCTCCCGCGCGCAGGAGGCGATCTGGTTCGTCCATTCGATGCCGGTGGATTCGTTCCGCGGCGCGATTGGTCATGCGCTGCGTTACTACGCCAGCCAGCTGGACCGCCCCGCGCCCGACGCCGCGCAGACCGATGCGCGCAGCCCGATGGAATCGAAGGTGCTGCAGTGGCTGCAGCAGACGCCGTTCGTGCTTGCCCATGGTGATGCGGTCGAGATCATTCCGCAGTTCCCGGTGGGTGACTACCTGCGCCAGCTTGACCCGACCTATCAGCACCCGGCGTGGCGCGTGGACTTCCTGGTGACCGTGCAGACCGTGCGTGGCGCGCTGCAGATCGTGATCGAGTACGACGGCTTCGAATTCCATTTCCGCCGCGATAAGCCGGTGCATGTGGGCAACCACGAGCGCTATCTGGTGGAGGCCGACGTCGAGCGCCAGCTGACCCTGGAAAGCTACGGCTACCGCTTCCTGCGCATCAACCGGTTCAACCTCGGCAGCGACCCGGTGCAGACGCTGTCCGACCGCCTCTATCGCCTGATTGAAGTGGCCGGCACGGAGATCCGCTCGGCAGCGGTCGATCAGGTGATCGAGCAGGTGCAGGGGCTGGAATCGAAGGAGAAGAAGGTCTGCAGCCGCTGTGGGCAGATCCGCAGCCAGGAAGAGTTCTTCGACCCTGACCTGCGCGCCGGTGCCGGCGGGGTGGGACGGATCTGCATGCCCTGCAAGGCGGGCTAGGCGGTGCTGCCGGGTGCCAGCGTGCGCACGGCCACCGCCGCCAGCCTGCGGCTGACCAGCCCGTAGAGTTCTTCCAGTTCGGCCGCGCGCGCGTCGGTCATGTTGGTACCGAACAGTACCCGCGACAGCGCCGCCTTGTGGGTGTCGGCGGGATAGCGCGCCCGCGCCCGGTACACGGCCTGCAGCACCAGCCAGGCCAGGCGGAACCCGCCCCCGGGCAGGGGGCGGACCACGCGGTCATAGACCTGCCAGAACTGGTATTCGGCCTGCAGGTCGACCGCCGGTGCTGCGAACGGCACCGGACGCGCACGTCCATGGGCGCGCCTGCGAACCGGAGGGAAACGGGGGTTGTGCTGTGCCATGCGTACAGGATGACCCAGCAACATTGTGGGAACCTTGCGTTGGTGCCGGAATATCAGTGCTGATTGTGCAAAGTGCGGCGGATGGCCCGCTTGGGTGGAGCGATTCCGCCGGGCATGGCCCGGCGCTACTGGATTGCGTGCGGCGAAGGGCCACGCTTGGGTAAATGCCAACCTTGGTTGGCAAGGCGCGTCGGCGCCGGAGCGATTCCGCCGGGCATGGCCCGGCGCTACCGGATTGCGTGCGGCGAAGGGCCACGCTTGGGTAGATGCCAACCTTGGTTGGCAAGGCACGTCGGCGCCGGAGCGATTCCGCCGGGCATGGCCCGGCGCTACCGGATTGCGTGCGGCGAAGGGCCCGCTTGGGTAGATGCCAACCTTGGTTGGCAAGGCGCGTCGGCGCCGGAGGGATTTCGCCGGGCATTGCCCGGCGCTACCGGATTGCGTGCGGCGAAGGGTCCCGCTTGGGTAGATGCCAACCTTGGTTGGCAAGGCGCGTCGGCGCCGGAGGGATTCCGCCGGGCATGGCCCGGCGCTACCCAGCCTGCCGCGAAGTGCATCCACGCATGGCGTGGATCTACTTAGAAGGTTATCGAGGTGCTGAACATCACCTGCCGGGGGGCGCTGCGCTGCAGGGTCTGGTAGTCGCCCGAGAACGACGAGCCGGCGATGGTGGCGGTGCCGATGTTGTTGCGGTTGAACAGGTTGCTCACGTCCAGCCGCAGCTCCAGCCCCGGCAGCAGGCTGTCCGGGCCCAGGGTGTAGGCCGTGTACGCGTTGACCTGCCAGAACGTCGGCACGCGGATGTCGTTTTCATAGGTGAAGGGCTGGCGCAGGTATGAGGTGCTGGTGGCACCGAAACGCCAGTCGCCGAAGTGCGCGGACAGGTCGCTGACCAGCAACAGCTGCGGGTAGCCCGGCTGCGCGTTGCCCTTGATCGGGTACACGGTATCGCCCGCCACGAAATCGCTGTCGTAGTACGAGCGCGCCAGCGCGATGCCCTGGTAGAACTGCAGGTGGTCGGTCAGGTCGGCGGTGATGCCGAGATCGGCGCCGATCACGTGCATCTTCGGCATCAAGCGCACCGTGTTGATCTGCGCGAATTGTGTGCCGATGGCCGCCGACAGCAGGCGGTTGCGGATGTCGTTGTAGAACACATCACCGGTCACGGTCAGGCGGTCGAAGCGGTGGCTGGCGCCCACGGTCAGGTTCCAGTTCTTTTCCGGGCGCAGGGTGCCGGCCACGCGGTCGAACTCTTTCTGGTCACTGATGGTCCAGGCCGACGCGGTGTAGCCGATGTTGCCGCGCTGGGCCACGCGATAGCCGTTCATGGTGTTGACCAGGTCGATGAAGGCATCGGTCCGCTCGGTCGGGCTCCAATACAGCGACACGTGCGGCAGGAAGTTGCTCTTGGCGCGCAGCGTGCCGGACACCGGCCGCTCCGCTGCTTCGCCGATGCCGCCACCGGTGGTGGTGAAGTCCACGGCCTTGAAGCCCAGCCCCAGCACCAGCGTGTCGGTGACGGCGTAATTGTCATGCAGGTAGAACTGCCGCGAGCGGGTCACCCAGCTGGATGCGTTGTCGGTCTGGAACGCCGGCCCGTACACATCGAACGGCCCGGTCGCCTTCAGTGGTTTGCCCTGCCCCAGCAGCGGCTGCTGGTACCACTCGGTCTTCGCGGCCGCCTTGCTCTTCTCCTGCCAGAAACCGGTGGTGAGGGTGTGCGCACCGGTCTCGAACTGCAGGTTGAACATGCCACCGAGGCGATTGAGGTGCGGCGTCTGCACCTGTTCGGAGAAAGGCGCGCCGTTGGGCGAGGGCACGGTCGGGTCGGTCAAGGTGGCCTGGGTGTGGCTGTTGGCGTTGTACAGCTGCACGTTGCCGCTGAGCGCGGGCGTGATCTGGAAGCGATGGTTGATCGACGCGACGCGGTCGCGGGTCACCTGGCCGGTGTCGTAGGGAATCAGCTCGGACAGCTCGCCGCAGGTGTAGGCGCCGCAGGACGTGTCGGCGTTCTCCGGCGAGGCCACGTAGTACGCCCATGCATAGTCCGGATAGAAGCTGTCGGCCTTCCAGCCCAGCTTGCGGATCATGTCGAAGGAGATGTTGTTGTAGCCCCATACCGCGGCCTTGCTGTCGGACAGGAACACGGTGAAGTCACCCCACGCCACATCCTGCTGCGCCTTCAGGTCACCACGCAGGAACTTCTGGGTGCCGGCGCCCTGGTACTTGTCGGCCGACACGCGCTGCAGGTCGACCAGCAGCTTCGGGCCGTGTTCGCCCAGCTGGCCGCTCTGGCCCGAGACCGTGGTGACCCGCGTGTTGTTGCTGCCCACGCCCTGCTTGATGCGCAGGCTGGGGGTGTCCTGCAGGTCGCGCAGGCGGTACTCGAGGCTGCCGCCATTGACGCTGCTGGAGAACACACTGACCGGTGCACCGCCCGGGCTGACCGTGATCGAACCGATGCCATCGGGCACACCGACGTTGACCACGCTGGTGCCGGTAAGCGAGAGGAAGCCGTTGTCGTTCAGCGGCACGCCTTCGAAGGTGATGCCCATTTCATTCATGCGGAAACCGCGCACGAACAGGCTGGTGGCGGAAATATCCAGCCCCAGCCCGTCGGTGGCGGTGTAGCTGGCACCCGGCACGTTCTTCAGCATCGACAGGCCGTTGTTGCCGGACACCATCGCATCCAGGTCGGTGGCGTTGATGACGTAGCGGTTCGGGCCCACGACCTGGGTGGGGGCAACGGCCGCGCCGCGTGGGGTAGCGATGACCTGCAGCGCATTCAAGGTGGTGGGGGTGTCGTGGGCCGCGTCGGTGGATTCGGCAGCGTGCAGCGGTGCAACGAGGGCGATGCCGATTGCCAGGGCAAGAAGCGTGGGTGGAGTGTTCATGGCCAGATTCCAAGGTGCAGGGAGAAGAGGACGCAGGCGCACGCCCAGCGCGATGCAGCGCCGGATGGCGATGCAGTGGCTGGTGACGCGATTGCGTTGAAGGCGGGAACGGCGCTGCGCGCGCGCCGGTCAGCGGCAGACGAAGACGATCAGCTGCCTAACGATTCGATGGCGTGATTTCGACGTGCGGAAGTGTTGCATCGGACCGCCACATCCGCCATTGCACCGTGGGAAAGCGCGGCTATACGCAGGTATCGCTTTCGATGCCGCGCTATCACCTGCACGTTGCAGCGTGATGTCTGTGCGCTCGGTCAGCCTTTCGACTATTCGTGCCTGGCTCGACTTGCGCCACCCTGGATGCTGAATGATCATGTCGGCGGCGGCCGCGCGGATATCTGCGATGCCTTCCGCACGCGCTGCCATGCAAGGCTCCGACGCGTTAACTCGACACTTCAAAGGACGAACGTCATGTTGAATGGATTGAAACCGCTCGCCGCAACTGCACTTTGCCTGCTCGGCCTGTCTGCCTTCGCCGAAAATGCCGCCGCTGCGCAATGGGTCGACAGCGGCCGCACTGCGTACTTCAAGCAAAGCCCCTTCTCCAGCGCATGGGAACACACCTGCACGACCGGCGGCACGCCGATCCAGGACTTCCCGGGCACCTGCGCCAACGATCCGTTCAGCGGCTGGACGACCAACTACAACGCCGCCAGCGCATCGGCCAACAACCAGCTCAATGCCTGCCACTTCGACTCGCAGAAGCTCGGCTCGGCCTGCTACGGCCTGGCGTACGCGATCAATGGGCAGGTCTACGCTGGCGGCCTGCCTGCCAATTGCAACGTCGGTGCCCGTGCGGTGGTGGTTTCGACCCGCATGGAAACGATCGAGATCCAGAACCATGAGCTCGATGTAGAGAGCGTCCAGTCGGGCAACGAGTACGTCTGCCAGTAAAACCGTTGGTGGGACGCCGCCACCGTGCGTGGCGGCGTCCTTCTTCGTATTGCCGGCTTCTTACTGCAGCACGAAGCGCTCGATCGCCCTGGCCACGCCTTCATCGGCGTTGGTGGCGGTCTCGAAGCGAGCGGTAGCCTTCACCGCATCGATGGCATTGCCCATCGCCACGCTGGTGCCGGCGTACTGCAGCATGGTGAGGTCGTTCTCCTGGTCGCCGATGGCCATCACGTTGGCGCGGTCGATGCCCAGGTGCTCGGCCAGCTTCTGCAGGCTGGGCCCCTTGCCGGCGCGGTGGTCGAACACTTCCAGGAAGAACGGCGCGCTCTTCAGCACCGCGAAACGCTCGGTCAGCGCGGCCGGCAGGCGCGCGATGGCGGCGTCCAGCACGTCCGGTTCGTCGATCATCATCAGCTTGATGAAGGACATGCCAGGGTCCATGTCGGCCACGCGGCGGTACGACAGTGGCATGCGCGAAAGATGCGAGTCGGCCACGGTGTAGATGCTGATGTCCTGGTTGGGCGTGTACATGCGCTGCGCGTCCAGTGCCTGGAAGTGCACGCCGATCTCGCGGGCCACCTGTTCGCAGTACACGAAATCGTCGAAGCTGAGCGGATACTCGACCACGGTTTCGCGCGGGCCGACGCGCTGCACCAGGCCGCCGTTGCAGGCGATGCAGTAGTCATCGTCGCCATCGATGCCAAGCTCATGCAGGAACGGCGCCAGCCCTGGAACCGGGCGGCCGCTGGTCAGCACGATGTGCACGCCCAGCGCGCGCGCCTGGGCGATGGCCTGCTTCACGCGCGCGGTGAGCTTGTGGGCGGGGTCCAGCAGGGTGCCATCCATATCGATGGCGACCAGTTCGATGGTCGATTGCCTGCGACCCATGTCCATCATCTTCAACCAGTGCGGGGGACGCCCATTTTAGGCCAGGCCGCCTGGCAACGCCGGCCTCATGCATCGTTCACCTCTGCGCGGCGCTGGCCGGGGATACTCGTGGGGCCTGTGCGTCCCCCACCGCAGGACGGCCCTATCGACCGCCCTTCCCTGGACACTCCTTCGACGCATGACCTACCAAGCGCCCGACGCCACTGACACCGCCCCTCTCGCCCAGCAGATTGAAGACCTGATCGACGGCCTGCCCGGCGACCATATCCGCGTCGGCACGCTGCTGCATGCGCTGGGCGACGAAGGCCTGATGCTGGTGGTGATCCTGCTGTCGGCGATCTTCCTGATTCCGGTATCGATTCCCGGGCTGAGCACGGTGTTCGGTGCGTCCATCCTGCTGATCGGCCTGAGCCGCGTGCGCGACCGTCCGTTGTGGGTGCCGCAGCGATTGGCCGACAAGCAGATCGCCACCGACAAGCTGAAAGCCAACCTGGGCCGTGCCCTGAAATGGGTGCACCGCATGGAGCGGTTGTCCCGGCCGATGCGGCTGGCAGCGATGGTGCGCTCGAAGAAGATGATGCGCTTGAACAACCTGGCGCTGGTGTTCGCCACGATCCTGCTGATGCTGCCGGCCGGGCCGATTCCCTTCAGCAACACGCTGCCGGCGCTGGCGCTGATGTCCTTTGCGATCGGCTTCATCCAGCGCGATGGCGCAGCGGTGGCGGCCGGCTACGGCTTCGTGGTGGCGTCGGTGGTGTACTTCGGTGTGCTGCTGGGCGGCGTAGGCTTTGCGGCCGAATCGGTGTTCAGTGGCTTCCGCAGCGGGTCATCGGCGTTGTAGAGCCGAGCATCGGCTCGGCTCTACAACACGGGTGATGCGCGGGCGACCGGCTACTTCGCCGACACCCGCCACACCACGTCGCCCACATCATCAGCGACCAGCAGCGCGCCCTCCGCATCAATGGCCATGCCCACCGGCGCGCCCATCAGCGTCTTCTCGTCCTTGGACGCGAACCCGCTCACCACCGCTTCCGGTCGGCCGGCAGGCTTGCCGTCCTTGAACGGCACGTACACCACTTCGTAGCCGCTCAGTGGCGAGCGGTCCCAGCTGCCGTGCTCGCCGATGAAGGCACCGCCGTGGTACTTCGCCGGCAGTGCCTGGCCGGTGTAGAACAGCAGGCCCAGCGGTGCCACGTGCGAGCCGATGGCGAAGTCCGGGCGGATTGCCTTGGCCACCAGGTCCGGCCGCTGCGGCTGCACGCGCTCGTCCATATGCTGGCCGTAGTAGCTGTAGGGCCAGCCGTAGAAGCCGTGCTCCTGCACCGAGGTGAGGTAATCGGGCACCAGGTCGGCGCCGATCTCGTCGCGTTCGTTCACCACCGCCCACAGCTTGCCGGTGCTCGGCTCCCAGTCCAGGCCGGTGGGGTTGCGCAGGCCCGACGCGTAGATGCGGCTGCCGCTGGTGGCCACGTCCACTTCCAGCACCACCGCACGGCGGTACTCGACGGCCAGGCCGTTCTCGGTGATGTTGCTGTTGGAGCCCACGCCCACGTAGAGCTTGCTGCCATCGCGGCTGGCCAGCAGTTCCTTGGTCCAGTGGTGGTTGATGGTGCTGGGCAGGTCGGTGAACTCGCTGCCCTTGTCGGACATGCGGGTTTCGCCCGGCACGTAGTGGTATTTCATGATGTTGCCGGTGTTGGCCACATACAGCGTGTCACCGATCAGCTGGATGCCGAACGGCGAGTGCAGGTTTTCGATGTACACGTGCTGGGTCCAGGTGCCGGTGCCCGGCGCGCGCCGCAGCAACGTGACCCGGTTGCCGCCCTTGCCGGCCTTGCCCGAGCGCGCCTTCACCTTGCCGGCGATCCACTGCTTGGGCGTGGTGACCGGCTCTTCGCCGGGACCGTTGCCTTCCACTACCAGCACATCACCATTGGGCAGCGACAGCAGCCGGCGCGGGTGCTGCAGGTTGGCAGCGATGCGTTCGATCTTCAGGCCGTCGGCCACCGACGGTGCCTGGCCCTCGGCCCAGCCCACGCCCTTGGGCACCTGCATCGGCGGCATCAGGTAGTTCTGCGGCGCGGGCAGCGGTGGCTGTGCACCGGACTGGTCGGCCGGGTGGTATTCGGCCTTGCCGGCACAGGCGACCAACGCCAGGGACAACGAGAGCACGCCCACGGCGGGCAGGATGCGCTTAGCCATGACGGGCTCCTTGCAGCACCGGCTGCTGCAGCGAAAGCACGATGAAGCCAAGCGCGATCAGTGCCACCGTCAGCGCGGAGAGGATGGTGCCCGGCACGGCCGCCGCATAGGCGTCGCGGCTGTGCACGAAGGCGTTCCAGACGGCCAGCACGATGGCGACCAGGTTGAGCAGGAAATCGAGGCGGTCGGTGCCGGTGGCGGTGCCGTTGCGGCGCCAGACCGCGAACAGGTTGATCAGCCGCGGCAGGATGGCGATCAGCAGGCCGAAGGTGATCAGCCACGCCGCTGACTTGCCCCACATCACTTCAGCGGTGTTGAGGTAGAGGATGTCGAAAATGAGGCCGGCCACGAAGAAGCCGAACGGTATCGGATTCAACAGGCTGAAGAGTGTTGTGCCGAGGCCGCGATGGGCCTGGGCGACGGGGTTGACCATGGTCGTGCTCCGTTCGGGGAAGGGGTGCACGGGCTGTAGTAGCACAGGGGGGCGGGAGGGGGTGCGATGATCTGGGCATCGGATGGCCTCGACGCTATGGCGATGCCCAATGCGAAGTCCGCACGACGTGGCCAGTGCCATCCAACTCCACCGACCACGCCTCGATATGGGGCAGGAATTGATTTTCGTACCACAGCCGTTCCACGCAGGTGCCACTGCATGGGGTGCTGGCATAGCGGGAAAACCGTTGTCCACGCGGCTCTGTGACATCGGGTGCGCCCAGCGCATCGATGACCGCCTCTCGACGGTCCCCGGGCTGCAGGGAAGCGATGCCGCGCTCGGCCAGGATGGAAGTAGCCGAGCATCCCCCCACGTAAAACACGGCTGCCAACGCCAACAGCCACGCCAGGTTCTTCACGTCTGCGCCTCCGCATCCAGCTCCATGGCAGCGTGCCGTATCTCATGGAATGGCAGCATGGTCTCGAAGCCGAATTCGTGTTCCATGCTGATGCGGACCAGGCCGCCAATGGCGAACCAGCTGGTATTGGCGTGCACATCGATGCCATGCCAACCGCCCCCTGCCAGCAGATCCAGCGTCTGCGCCCGGGGCATCTTTGTCCTTTCCTCCCGCAGCAGCGCGCGGCGGTGCCGTTTCATCAGCAGGCGCAGCTGCTTCACCGTGGTGATGTTGAATGCGCTGAGCTCCGGCAGCAGCTCGGCGATGTCCGCGTCGGTCCAGTAATCGTGGCCACGGTGATACATCGACAGCACCACCTTGCGGATGGTGGCCACGGTGAGTGGGGCCAGATCGGCGCGGGCGCGGGCATTGGGGCGTTTCATCCGGTGTCCTCCGGGGAGCCTGGGCATGGTGGCATGGCGGTGGGGTTCCGGTGCGGGTGGATTGTGCCAACCAAGGTTGGCACCTACCGGGGCACCGACCAGAGCGGCGCAGTCGTCATTACAAGGCGGCATAAGTGTTTGTGACGTATTTGGCACATCCGCACATCGGCTGCGTGAAGAGGTAGGGGGTTGTTCGTTGTGTCGCGTTTGGCTCGTTGCGATGGGGCAGATCCGCCCCGCCGTCCTGCCATGCCGATTCACAACAGAAGGATTCGTGTATGAAGCGACACACGCAACGCTCCGCGCCACCGCGCTCTGCGCGCCTGGCCCTGGCCACTGCCCTGGTACTGGGCAGCCTGGCCGTTACCGCCCAGGCGCAACAGGCCGACCCACTGGCGGGTATCCAGTGGCATCTGCTCAATATCGGGCAGACGGTGCCGGCCGATACGCTGCCGGTGGCCGGCAACGATCTCAACGTCGATGGCCTGTTCCGCAATGGCATCCGTGGCCAGGGCGTGGTGATCGGCATCGTCGATGACGGCCTGCAGATCGCCCACCCGGACCTGGCCGCGAACGTGGCGGCGGTAGCGGGCAAGAACTTCGCCAACGGCTCCAACAATCCCACGCCGTCCAATCCCGATGCCGACAACCACGGCACGATGGTGGGCGGCATCGCCGGTGCGGTGGGCGCCAACAACCTGGGCGTGCGTGGCGTGGCCCCGGCGGCAACGCTGAAGGGCTTCAACGTGCTGGCCTCCAATGCGCAGGGCAACCAGCAGAGCAACATCGAATACGCCTGGTGGGATGGCGCCGAGTCGGCCGATGTTCAAGTGTTCAACAACAGCTGGGGCGCTGGCCCGGGCAACCCCAACTTGCCCGTGGCCTACAGCCAGAACACGGTGAGTTCGTACGAGCAGGCACTGTCGGGCACGCGCGGTGGCCGCGGCGGCATCTACGTGAAGTCGGCCGGCAACAACTTCAACAACGCCTCGATCAGCCAGACCCAGGACGTCTGCACCACCGATACCAAGAACCGCAACACCGGCTGTGTGCCGGCTGGCCGCGATCCACGCAACAACCTGTTCAACGTGATCACCGTGGGTGCAGTGCGCGCCGATGGCGTGCGTTCGTCGTACTCGTCCACCGGTTCGGCACTGTGGGTGTCGGCCTTTGGTGGCGAGTACGGCCTGCAGGCGCAGTACGCCCCGAACCTGGTGGCACGTGCGTACGATCCGGCCATCGTCACCACCGACGTGACCGGCTGCACGCAGGGCAGCAACAAGAACACCAACCGCCAGAACACGCTGGACAGCAACCTGTCGGCGATCGACAGCACCTGCAACTACACCGCGAAGATGAACGGTACGTCGGCGTCGGCGCCGATGGTGTCGGGCGTGGCGGCGCTGGTGCTGGAGGCCAACCCGAACCTGTCCTACCGTGATGTGAAGTACATCCTCGCCACCACGGCCACCCGCAACCATCCGAACCAGCCGGCGGTGACGCTGGCCGACGGCCGCACGCTGGTGCCGGGCTGGACGGTGAATGCAGCCAACCGCGCTTACAGCAACTGGTACGGCTTCGGTGTGGTCAACGCGGCGCGCGCCGTGCAGGTCGCCGAGAACTTCCAGTCGTTGGGCCCGCTGCTGGATACGGGCTGGCGCACCACCACGCGCACGGTGGCCATCGGCAACACCTCCGCCGCCGCCGCGCGGTTGACCTTCCAGCTGGCCAATGGCGCACGCAACATCGAGTCGGTGCAGCTGGGCTTCCGGGTGAACCACAGCAATACCCGCCAGCTGCAGTTCGTGCTTGTTTCGCCCAGTGGTACGCGCAGCGTGGTGCAGCCGGCCTTCACCGCCATCGGTTCGGGTACCAATGGCGTGCAGCGCAACTTCACCAACTGGGATCTGCTGTCCAGCAATGCCTTCCTGGATGAAAGTGCCACCGGCACCTGGACGCTGGAAGTGACCGACATGGGGCAGGCCGCGAATGCTGCATCGCGCGGCAACCTCGAATTCTTCAAGATCCGCGTTCTGGGGCACTGATGATGAAAACGACCATTCTGTTGAGCACGCTCGCCTTCGCGGCGATGACCTCCCCTGCCTGGGCACAGAGCTCGGGGCAGACCCCTCCGGCACGGAGCCTGTCCACCGTGGATGCGCAGGAGCTGAAAGCTTCGGCCACCGGCCGTTCGTTCGACGTGGGCGGCACGCGTTTCCAGCTGTCCCCGTCGACCACGGTGCAGCAGGCTGCGGGCGGCCAGTTCCGGATCACGCCGCAGGCAGCTGCCACCACCAGTTCGCGCAGCAAGCGTTCGCTGGATGGCGCGGCAGCAGCCGGCGCTGATGCCGGCGCCGGCAAGTTCGCCGCTGCGGTGTCCAACGATGGTGCGCCAGTGGTGGCGACCTCGCGGGTGAAGGTGTTCTTTACCGATGCGGCATCTGCACAGCGCGCGGCAAAGGCCACGGGCGGCACCGTGGTGAAGGTGTCCAAGGCTGCCGGTCTGGCCATCGTCGAGTACCCGTCGGTGAACGCGGCGCTGGATGCGAGCACCCGGCTGCTGTCGACTGCGGGCGTGCGCGCGGCCGAGCCGGACGTGGTGCAGTGGGAAGAGAAGAAGTGATCTAGGGCGTTGCGTGGTGCCCCCGGCCGGTTGGCTCTCCTGGCCGGTCGGGGGATTGGCGAGCGGGAGGGCGTGCCGACCAACGGTCGGCACCCACCACAATCCAATGGCATCCACCACAATCCAATGGCACCCACCAGATTCCAATGGCATCCACCAGAATCCCAACGGTCGGCATGCACCAGACTCCCAATGTCGGCACCCGCCAGAATCAGGATGTCGGCACACGCCAGATTCATTCATCGCGTGTCGACCAAGGTCGACACCTACCAGGGCGATGCGTCGTTCAGCGTGCGGCGATGCTCGCGCTGTGCGGCAGCTTGCACGCCGCCAACGCTTCACTGCCTGCGGCCGGATGTTCCGGCTCCAGCAGCAACCGCTGCACGTCCGAGAACAGCTGCTCCACCGGCATGCCGTAGGGCGCGAACAGGCGCAGGCGACCTTGGCGGTCGAACACGTAGCCGCCGGCGATGTGGCTCATCGTGTAGGTGTCCGGCAGCTGTCCGGGCTCTTTCTCGTAGAACGCCTTGAAGTCACTGGCCATCGCCGAGAGCTGTGCCTCGTCACCGACCAGTGCCATCGCCTTCGGATCGAACGCGTGCACATAGGTGTGCGCGACTTCGGGGGTATCGCGCGCCGGATCGACGCTGACAAACACCACCTGCAGCTGGTCGGCATCCTTGCCCATCAGGTGCTTGACCTGGCTCAGTTCGACCATGGTGGTCGGGCACACGTCCGGGCAGCTGGTGAAGCCGAAGAACAGGTAGGTCACCTGCCCCTGCAGGTCCTTCGGGCCACGCAGGGTGCCGGCGCTGTCAGGCATGGTCCAGTGCTGGCCCAGTTCCTCGCAGGCGATGTCCTTGGAATAGAAATCCATGCGCGACTGCGCGCTGCAGCCGGCCAACAGGCCGAGTGCGAAGCCTGCGGCAAGCAGCGGCAGGCGCAGGGAACGAACAACGGAAGCAACACGCATCACGGATACCACCAACACGAGGTGGGCGCGGTCTCGGTCAGGCCTGCCCTGGGGGAAGAGAGGGCTGAGGTGCCAGGGCGATCGCGCACTCCTTGCCGATCGCCCCGGCCACGGTCAGTTGATCATCATGTGGTAGTGCATGCTCCAGATGATCCAGATCGACAACGCGACCACGATGAACAGGATCACCAGGGTGAACACGAAGCTGGCGAGGTTCCAGCCACCTTCGGACTTGCGGTCCATGTGCAGGAAGTACACCAGCTGCACCAGGATCTGCGCGACCGCGAAGCCGACCAGCAGGAACAGGGTGACCGGGCGCGACAGCACCGGGTTCATCACCAGCGCGAACGGCACCACCGTCAGCAACGCGCACAGCACGAAGCCGATCAGGTAGGACTTGGTGGAACCGTGCGCATTGCCGGCGCGCGAGGTTTCGACGTGGGCCATGTCAGAAGGCTCCGATCAGGTAGACGAAGGTGAAGACGCAGATCCACACCAGGTCCAGGAAGTGCCAGAACAGGCTCAGGCAGGACACGCGGGTGATGTTGGTCGGGGTGAGGCCGCGGCGATACACCTGGTGCATCACCACCGCCATCCAGATCAGGCCGCTGGCCACGTGCAGGCCGTGGGTGGCAACCAGGGCGAAGAACGCCGACAGGTAGGCACTGGTGCTGGGACCGGCACCTTCATGGATGAGGTGCGAGAACTCGTACAGCTCCATGCCGATGAACGAGGCACCGAGCACGAAGGTCACGCCCAGCCAGCGCAGCACCGCCGCCTTGTCCAGGCGGTGCATGGCCAGCACGGCCTGGCCATAGGTGATGCTGGACACCAGCAGGATGAAGGTCTCGGCCATCACGAACGGCAGCGAGAACAGTTCCTTGCCGGTCGGGCCGCCGGCGTAGGCGGTGCTGAGCACCGCGTACGAGGCGAACAGCGAGCCGAACAGCACCAGGTCGGACATGAGGTATACCCACATGCCGAACACCTTCATGCCGCCCTGTTCGTGGGCGTGATCGTGCTCATGATGGTCGTCGTGGACCAGCACATCGCTGTCCAGTTGCGGACGGGTCAACAGGTTCATGCGCCTGCCTCCTGCAGCTTGGCGTGGTTGGCCGCTTCGGTACGCGCCACCTCTTCGGAGCTGACGTAGTAATCCACGTCCTCGTTGTAGGAGCGCGCGATCAGGGTGACGATCATCGCGATGAAGCTGGCACCGGCCATCCACCAGATGTGCCACACCAGGGCGAAGCACAGCACCAGGATCCAGACGTTGAGGATCAGCGGCACACCGGTGTTCTTCGGCATGTGGATCGGTGCGTACTTCTTCGGCGGCGGCGGCAGGCCGCGCTTCTTCGCTTCGTGGAAGGCGTCCAGCTCATCGGCCTTGGGCACCACGGCGAAGTTGTAGAACGGCGGCGGCGACGGCGTGGCCCATTCCAGCGTGCGTGCATTCCACGGGTCGCCGGTGAGGTCGAGGTTGCGCTTGCGGTCGCGCACGCTGACGTAGATCTGCACCAGCATCAGGATGATGCCCGCGAACACGAACAGCGCACCGATGAAGGCGGCGATCAGGTACGGCGTCCACGCCGGGTTGTCGTACTGGTTCATGCGCCGGGTCATGCCCATGAAGCCCAGCATGTACAGCGGCATGAAGGCCAGGTAGAAGCCGATCACCCAGCAGGCGAAGGACCACTTGCCCAGGCGCTCGTTGAGGGTGAAGCCGAACACCTTCGGGAACCAGTAGACAAAGCCGGCCAGGTAGCCGAACAGCGCACCGCCGATGATGGTGTTGTGGAAGTGCGCGACCAGGAACAGGCTGTTGTGCAGCAGGAAGTCCGCGCCCGGGATGGCCAGCAGCACGCCGGTCATGCCACCGATGGTGAAGGTGACCAGGAAGGCGATGGTCCACAGCATCGGCACGCTGAACTCCACGCGGCCGCCGTACATGGTGAACAGCCAGGTGAAGATCTTCACGCCGGTGGGGATGGCGATGATCATCGTCATGATGCCGAAGAAGGCATTGACGCTGGCACCGGAGCCCATGGTGAAGAAGTGGTGCAGCCAGACGATGAAGGACAGGATGCCGATCGCCAGGGTGGCGCCGACCATCGACTTGTAGCCGAACAGCTTCTTGCGCGAGAAGGTGGCGGTCACTTCAGAGAAGATGCCGAACGCCGGCAGCACCAGGATGTACACCTCCGGGTGGCCCCAGGCCCACACCAGGTTCACGTACATCATCGGGTTGCCACCCAACGTGTTGGTGTAGAAGTTGAAGTCCAGGTAGCGGTCCAGGGTGAGCGCACCCAGGGCTACGGTCAGGATCGGGAAGGCGGCGATGATGATCACGCTGGTGACCAGCACGGTCCAAGTGAACACCGGCATCTTCATCAACGTCATACCCGGCGCACGCATGCGCAGGATGGTGATGAACAGGTTGACGCCGGTCAGCAGGGTACCGATGCCGGAGGCCTGCAACGCCCAGATGTAGTAATCGACACCGACCCCGGGACTGAACTCGATGCCCGACAGCGGCGGATAGGCGACCCAGCCGGTCATCGCGAATTCGCCAACACCCAGCGAGATCATCATCAGCGCAGCGCCGACCACGAAGATCCAGAAGCTGAAGGCGTTGAGGAACGGGAACGCCATGTCGCGCGCGCCGATCTGCAGCGGCACGATGATGTTCATCAGGCCGACCACGAACGGGGTGGCCACGAAGAAGATCATGATCACGCCGTGCGCGGTGAAGATCTGGTCGTAGTGTTCCGGTGGCAGGAAGCCATCGCTGCCCGGCCCGGCCGCCGCCAGCTGTGCGCGCATCATCAGTGCATCGGCGAAGCCGCGCACCAGCATGACCAGCGCGACGACCACGTACATGATGCCGATCTTCTTGTGGTCCACCGTGGTGAACCAGTCGCGCCAGAGCACGCCCCACAGCTTGAAATAGCTCACCGCGCCGAGCAGCGCGAGGCCGCCCAGCACCATGGCTGCCAACGTGACCACGACGATCGGCTCGTGCAACGGCACGGCCTCCCACGTCAATTTACCCAACATGTTCGTTACTCCTGGGAAACCTGGGCACCGCCGGCAGCGCCCGCCGGGGTTGCAGCAGCGGTGTTCTCACCGACGCCGATGAACTGGTCGATGACCTTCTTGAACAGCAGCGGTTCGACGCTGGAGAAGTGCTGCACCGGCGCGTTCTTCGACGGTGCGGCCAGCGCCTTGAACTGCTCGAAGCTGAGCGCTTCCGGCGCGCTGCGCACCTCGGCCACCCAGCGATCGAAGTCTTCGGTGCTGCTGGCGGTGGCGATGAACTTCATGTTCGAGAAGCCATGGCCGCTGTAGTTGCCGGACATGCCACGGAACTGGCCGGGCTCGTTGGCGATCAGGTGCAGCTGCGTGCGCATGCCGGCCATCGCGTAGATCTGTCCACCCAGCTGCGGGATGAAGAAGGTGTTCATCGTCGAGTTGGAGGTGATGTTGAACGCCAGCGCGCGGTTGGCCGGGAAGTTGAGCTGGTTGACGGTGGCGATGCCCAGGTCCGGGTACACGAACACCCACTTCCAGTCGGTGGCGATCACGTCCACGTGCAGCGGTTCGCCGGCCACGTCCAGCGGCTTGTACGGATCGAGCTCGTGGGTGGACTTCCACACGATCACCGCCAGCACCGCGATGATCAGCAACGGCACGCCCCAGACCACCACTTCCACCTTGGTGGAGTGCGACCAGTCCGGCGTGTACTTCGCCTTGGTATTGCCGGCGCGGAAGCGCCAGGCGAACACGAAGGTCAGCACGATGGCCGGCACGACGACGATCAGCATCAGGCCGATGCAGATCAGGATCAGGTCGCGCTGTGCGATCCCGACCATGCCCTTCGAATCCAGCAGCACCCAATCGCAGCCCGTCAGGGCGATGCAGGCCAGGGCGACCAGCGCCAGGCGGATGCGGTTCCAGCAGATATTCATTGGTGGTCAACCCTGTTGAAGATGCGCGCTTGACCGGCTCGCCTGCGCGCAGCGCCCGGGCGTGGAGCGGCTACACTGTGGGTACGAGGTCGCCTACAAGCAGGCGAGCCACTCCAATCAAGCCCATACAAGATACAGCATTGTATGGACTTGTGCATCTGCACGTATGGAAAAATCCGACCGATGACGCCTCCTGCTGCCGGCCGCCGCCTGAAACACCCCAACCGGACCTGGGTCCGCCCGTTCCGTGAGGGCGCAGGACCGCTGTACCTGCAGATCGCCCAGCAGGTGCGTGAGGCGGTGGACGATGGCGTGCTGCGGCCGGGCGATCGCCTGCCGCCGCAGCGCGACCTGGCCCAGCAGGTGGGGGTGGACCTGACCACGGTCACCCGCGCCTTCGCCGAACTGCGCCAGGCCGGCCTGCTGGACGCGCAGGGCGCGGGCGGCACCTTCATTGCGATGTCCGCCGGCAACCGCAGCACCTCGGTCGACCTGAGCATGAACATCCCGCCGCTGCTGGGCAGCGCGCCGTTCGCACAGGGCATGGAGGCCGGGTTCCAGCACCTGGGCCAGCAGCTGGGCCAGGGCGAGCTGATGAGCTACCACGTCGGTGCCGGCAGCCGCGACGACCGCGCTGCGGCCGTGCAATGGCTGGCGCCGGTGCTCGGCCCGGTGGGCGCCGAGCGGGTGGTGATCTGCCCCGGCGCGCAGACTGCGCTGTGCGCACTGATCCTGGCCCGCACCCAGCCGGGCGAACTGATCGCCGCCGAGCAGTTGACCTACCCGGGCCTGCTGGCCGCTGCGCGCGTGCTGCAGCGGGGCGTGGTGCCGGTGGCGATGGACGCCGAGGGCATGCTGCCCGATGCCCTGGACGAAGCCTGCCAGCAGCGCCGGCCGCGCCTGCTGTACCTGGTGCCGACCATCCAGAACCCGACCACGGCGACGATGTCGGCGCAGCGCCGGCAGGCCCTGCTGGCGGTGGCAAGGCGGCACGAACTGACCGTGGTCGAGGACGATCCCTACTGGCTGCTGGCCGGCGATGCCGCCCCGCCGCTGGCCGCGCTGGCCGACGGTGGCTGCCCGGTCTACTACATCTCCACCCTGTCCAAGTGCCTGGCCCCCGGCCTGCGCACGGCCTACCTGGTGGTGCCGGGCGGCGAGCCGATGGAGCCGGTGCTGGACGCCCTGCGTGCGATCGCGCTGATGCCCACCCAGTCGATGGTGGCCGTGGCCTCGCACTGGATCCGCACCGGCCAGGCGCAGGCGATGGTGCAGCGCTTCCAGCAGGAACTGCGCGAGCGCCAGGCCATTGCTGCCCGCTACCTGCCCGCCCGCCGCCAGGCCCACCCGGCCGGCCTGCATGTGTGGCTGCCGTTGCCGCCGCGGCTGGACCAGTACCGGCTGATCCAGGCGGCACAGGAACAGGGCCTGGGCATTGCCAGCTCCGACGCCTTCAGCGTGGAGGAACCGCCACCGGGCAACGCCATCCGCCTGTCGCTGGGCGGTGCGGTGGACCAGGAGGCACTGGCCGGCGCGCTGGCCAAGCTGAACGAGATCCTGTCCGAGGCGCCCGACGCGCGGCATTCGGCGATCGTCTGAGCCATCCCGTGGGCCATACCCATACAAGATGATATCTTGTATGCAATGTATGGACGGAGGATGTGCCGCAGATGGCCGCCGACAAACTGAAGTTCCACCTGGTGATGGCCGGCTGCGGCGGGTTCGTCGTGCTGATGCTGGCCGCCTTGGCGTGGGTCTGCCTGCAACCGCAGACCGTGGATGTGCAGGCCGCCGAGCGCCACGCCATTGAACAGTGCCTGCAACGCAGCGAGGACGCGGCGCGCAGCGAGATCCAGCGCCGCGCCCAGGCCGACTCCTGCCGCGAGATGCGCAAGCAGTACGTGCACAAGTTCGGCGCGGACGGCTCCTGATGGGCGCAGCCGCGCCGCGCCCACGCCGTTCGATGTTGCCGGTGATGATCGCCCTCGCCTGCCTGATCATGGCCGGCGTGGCGGCGGCACTGTGGCAGTACTTCGGCTATGGCGAGCAGTCCACGTTTGCCGAACAGGCCATCGTCTTCGATGACTCGCAGCTGCGGTTGCCGGCGGAACTGGCCGGCGACACCGGCCGCATCCGCGTGGTGCATTTCTGGGACCCGGCCTGCAGCGTGTGCAACCGCGAAACCGGTGCGCACCTGAGCTACCTGATCAGCATGTATCGCCGCGCCGGCATCGACTTCTATGCCATCCGCCGCCCCGGCACCCAGGGTGAACTGCCCGAGCCGCTGCGCAGCAAGGTGATCTCCCTGCCGACCATCGACGGCATCGGGAACATTCCGGCCAGCCCGGCGGTGGCGATCTGGGACCGCCAGGGCCACCTGGCCTATGCCGGCCCTTACAGCATCGGCATGGTCTGCAATTCGGCCAACAGCTTCGTCGAACCGTTGCTGGACAAACTGGTGCGCGGGGAAACCGTGCGCCCGAAAGGACTGCTTGCCGTGGGCTGCTACTGCCCCTGGCAGGCCCAGCGCTGAGGACGCGCGATGACATCACCGACGCTGGCTGGCGCAGCCGCCACACACAACAACGGCGGTCACCTGTCCGAACCGACCGATGGTTATGGACAGGCTCCCGCCGTTGGAAGCAACGATACGCCCCGACATCCTCCGTACATGCCGCGACCCGATGTCGCAGGGCCTGGCATTGCAGGGCTGGGCTGGGTGCAGGACGTGCACGTGCACAGCGGCCCGATCTACCTGCGCATCGTCAACACGCTGGAACGCACCATCAATCGCGGTGGCCTTGCCCCCGGGCAACGGCTGCCCTCGCAGCGCGCGTTGGCGCAGCAGCTCGGCGTGGATCTGACCACGGTGACCCGCGCCTTCGATGAAGCACGCAAGCGTGGGCTGATCGAAGCACGCGGGCCACAGGGCAGCTTCATCGCGCCGCCCAAGGCGGGCTTTGACCAGGCCGTCGATCTCAGCATGAACGTGCCACCGGTACCCGACGCCGATGCACTGGCGGAAATGCTGCGTCGAGGCGCCGCGGCGGTGCTTGCGCGCAGCAATGCGCCGAACCTGATGACCTATCACCTGGGCGGTGGCAACCCGACCGACCGCCACGCGGCGGCGCGCTGGCTGCAGCCGATGCTGGGCACGGTGGACGACGCACGCCTGCTGCTGACCGAAGGCGCGCAGGTGGCGCTGGCGGCGATCCTGCTCAGCCAGGGGCGCGAGGGCGATGCGATCCTCTGCGACCGGTTGGTGTATCCGGGTCTGCTGCAGGCCGCCGCCGCACTGGGACGGCGGCTGGTCACGGTGGAGGGCGACGAACACGGCATGTGCCCGGAGGCGCTGGCCCGCCGGGCGCGGGAATGTGGCGCGCGACTGGTCTACCTCAACCCCACCTGCCAGAACCCGACGGCGCTGACCGTGCCCACCACGCGGCGCGAAGCGTTGGCGCGGGTGCTGGAGCGCGAAGGCCTGCTGGCGATCGAGGACGATCCGTACTGGCATCTGGCCGTCACCGCGCCCATTCCGCTGGCGACGCTGGCACCGCGACACGTGTTCCATGTGGCCACGCTTTCAAAGGTGATCAGCCCCGGCCTGCGTACCGCGTTCGTGCAATGCCCGGGCGCCGCCCATGCCGAGGCGATGGCCACCGCACTGCGTGCCACGCGGTTGATGGGTCACCCGCTGGTATCCGCACTGGCCAGCCAGCTGCTGCTGGATGGCTCGGCGCAGGCGCTGCTGGCGCAGGTGCGCGAGGAAGCGCGCGAGCGCACGCGGATGGCGCGGTATCTGCTGGCGCCCTCATTGCTGGAGCGCGCCGATGGGCTGCATGCGTGGTGCCGGGTGCCAGCGCCGTGGACCGACGCCACGCTGGTGCGTACGGCGCAGCTGCAGGGCCTGGCGATCGCGCCTTCATCGGCGTTCTGTCCGCCGGGCGCGCCGTTCGCGTGCGGCGTGCGACTGTCGTTGGGATTGGCTGCGGACCGGCGGCAACTGGAAAGCGCGCTGCGGCGGATCGATCGGTTGTTGTTGTCCGATGCGTTGCCGGCGATTGACCGGTAGTGGAAGGGCATCCACGCATGGCGTGGATCTACTGGGCCTGTTCCGGTAGATGCCAACCTTGGTTGGCAATGCCCGTTCACGCCATGCGTGGATGGGTGTTGCGCCTGGTCGTGCCGGCCGCTGGCCGGCAACGCCATGCACACTACGGTCATGAGGTTGCCGGCCAGCGGCCGGCACTACCCCAGCGCGGCCAACGCCTGCACCAGCGCATCCATCTGCGCGGGGCGGGTGAACACCGATGGTGTCACCCGCACGCAGGCGCCGGAGTCCAGGCCATCGCGATGGGTGGTGAATATCCGATGTTCATCCAGCAGCCGTTTCTGCAGCGCCAGGTTGTCTTCCACCGAGGCATGGCCACGCAGGCGGAAGCTGGCCAATGCACTGGCCAACGCCGGATCCGGCGACGACAGCACCTCGATATGCGCCATCTGCCGCGTCGCCACCGTCCAACGCTCACGCAGGTAGCGCAGCCGCGCCTGCTTGTTCGCTGCGCCGATGCGCTGATGCAGCGCGATGGCCTCCGGCAGCGCCAGATAGGCGGCGAAGTTGACCGTGCCGGTGTGCACGCGACTGCCCACGCGGCCGTCGTCGGTCTCGCCCATGTACGGATCCAGGTCGGCCACGCGTCCTTTGCGCACGTACATCGCGCCCACGCCCACCGGTGCGCCGATCCACTTGTGCAGGTTGATGCCAACGAAATCGGCCTTCAGGTCCGGCACCGCGTAGTCGATCTGGCCAAAGCCATGTGCGGCATCGACAATCACATCGATGCCGCGCGCCCGCGCACGCTCGGCGAGCTCGGCCACCGGCAGCACCAGCCCATGGCGGTGGCTGACCTGGGTCAGCAGCACCAGTTTCAGGCGCGGCAGGCGCGCGAACGCCTCATCGTAGGCCTGCAGGATCTGCTCATGGGTGGGCACCACCGGCAGTGCGATGCGCTCGACCTGCACGCCACGACGCTGCTGCAGCCAACGCATCGCGTTGATCATGCTGTCGTAGTCGATGTCGGCGTACAGCACCTGGTCGCCCGCGGCCAACCGGTTGTAGCCGCCGATCAGCGCGAGCATCGCTTCGGTGGCACCACGGGTCAGCGCGATCTCGTCGGCGCCGACGCCAAGCATGTCGGCCACCTGCCGATGCACGGCCAGGTACTGCGCCGGGAACGCGTGGCGACCGTACCAGGCATTGCCCCGGTTCACTTCGGCGGTATGCCGCTGGTAGCTGGCCAGGGTCTGCTTGCCCATCGCGCCCCAGTAGCCGTTCTCCAGGTGGTTCACTTCATCGGTGATGTCGAAGTGGCTGGCGACGGCGGACCAGTACGACTCGTCACGGGCCAGCACATCCGGCGTCGTGGAAGGTGCAGGAATGTCCATCGGCACAGCGTAGCGCGCGGCCGTCGGAGCAGCCAGCGCGGCAAGCGCCGCACTGGCCGGCAGCAGCGCGCCGGCACGCAGAAGGGAACGGCGGCGGCTGTCCATCAGAAGGTCAGCCGGTACTGCGCGTACACGTTGGCACCATCGGTGTCGTACGGCGCGTTGCGCGAATAGATCAGGCCACGGCTGGCCTGGAACGTGGCTTCGTCCGGGTAGCGGTCGAACACGTTGTCGGCGCCCACGCGCAGGCTGTGGTGTTCGTTGATGCGATAGCCCACGGCCAGGTCGAGGAAGGTCATCGCACCGAACTGCTGGTAGATGTCGCCGGTGGCATTGCCGGTAGAGTCGGTCCACTTGCCGTAATAGCGCACGCGTGCCATCAACGACCACGCGCCGATGTCCCAGCTGCCGGTGAAGCTGCCCTTGTGCTCGGGCAGGCGGTCTTCGAACAGCACGCGCTGGGTTTCGTTGGTGGCCACCGAGGTGCTGCCGTTGTCGACGCGGGTCTGGTTGTAGTTGTATGCCAGGGTCAGCGTCATCCGCCCTGCGCCGAGGTCGCGCAGGTAGTTGCCGACCACATCCACGCCGGTGGTGGTGGTGTCGAAATCGTTGGTGAAGTAGTTCACCGAGGTATAGCCCAGCGGATTCGGCGTGCCGGCCGGAATGGCGAAGCTGGCCGACTGGCTGAAGCGGTCGCTGAGCGTGATCCGGTAGACATCGACCGACCCGGACAGGCCCAGGTCGGTGCGCCAGGTCAGGCCCAGCGAGGCCGTACGCGATTCTTCCGGGGTGAGCGGCTTGGCACCCAGCAGCTGCGCCAACGGATCGCTGGGCGACAGGCGGCCGCTGGTGAAGATCTGCAGCGTGCGCGTGTCCAGGCCCTGGGTGGTGCTGGTGGTGTTGAGCTGGGCCGGCGTGGGCGCGCGGAAGCCGGTGGAGAGCGTGCCGCGCAGCGCCACGTCCGGGGTGATCGCAAAACGTGCCGACAGCTTGCCATCCACCGTGCTGCCGAAGCTGGAGAAGTCTTCATAGCGGCCGGCCGCGCCGATGCTCCAGCGCTCGCCCAGCGGCACTTCCATGTCCACGTAGGCGGCCTTGCTGCGCTGGCTCCACTGCCCGGCCTGGCTGGCCGAGAAGCCCGGCGCGCCATTGGAATTGGCTTCCAGGCCCGCCGCAGCGCCACGGCCCACCGCATACGAGGCCGGGTCGCCGGCGCGCACCTGGTAGGTCTCCTGGCGGAACTCGGCGCCGAAGGCGACGTTGACCGGCTTCGACAGCGCAGCCACGTCCCATTCGTAGTTGAAGTCCGCATTGGCGTTCTTCTCGGTCTGGGTCAGCCGGCCGAGGTCGAAGGAGGTCGGGCTGTCCGGGCCCAGCGAGGCGTTGATGGAGTTGTCCAGGCTGTAGTCGATGGCATTGCGGCCATACGAGGCGCTGAGGTCCCAGCGCAGCTTGGGCGTGATCTCACCACGCAGGCCCGCGACCAGCTGCAGGTCGTTCTGGGTGTTGCCGTACTGCGGGCTGAAGCCCACTGGATACAGCGAGCGCAGGTTCCAGCCCGGGAAGATGCTGGTCGTACGGTACGCGCCGGTGGTGGTATCGGGGTTGCGCCAGTTGAAATCGCTGACGCCGTCGCTGTGGCTGTACAGGCCGAAGGCATACAACTCCAGGGTGTCGCTGGCATTGGCCTTCAGGTTGAAGCCCACGCGGCGGCTTTCCAGCTCCGGCTGGCCCCAGCGCTGCACCGGGTTGGGCACGTCCAGTTCGGGATGCGCGGCCTGGAAGGCGATGGCGTCGGGACGCTGGCGCGTGCGTGAGGTCGCATCGGAGTTGGACGATTCGGCGAACAGGGCGAGGCTGCCGTAGTCACCCAGCGCCCAGCCGGTGCGCGCACTGAAGTCGCGCGAGCCGCCATCGCCCTGCGCGTACTGCGAATAGCCCGCAGTGATCTCGGTGCCCGGGCTGTCCTCCAGGATGATGTTGATGACACCGGCGATGGCATCCGAGCCGTACTGCGCCGACGCGCCATCGCGCAGCACTTCGATGCGCTTGATGGCGCTGGTTGGAATCTGCGCCAGGTCGGCGGCCTGTGCGCCGCGGTTGCCAAGCAAGGCACTGCGATGGAAGCGGCGGCCGTTGACCAGCACCAGCGTCTGGTCCGGCGACAGGCCACGCAGCGTGGCCGGGCGCACGAACACCTGGCCATCGGCCATCGGCAGGCGCTGCACCACGAACGAAGGCACCAGCTGCGCCAGTACGTCCTTCAGGTCGGTGGAGTCGACCGACTGGATGTCCTGCTTGGTGAACACGTCTACCGGCGCCAGGGTTTCAAACTGGGTGCGGTTGGAGGCACGGGTACCGGTGACCAGCATCGCATCGAGCTGGGTGGGCGCAGCGGCGTTGCCACTGCTGCTGGTGCCTGCCGTTCCGGCATCTGCAGCGATCGCGCCTCCTGCGCTGACCAGACCAAGGGCGAGGAGGATGGAACGCGACAGCTTCGAACGATGCACGGCAGGACTCCGGGAAGGCACGACAGGGCCAGGTGGGACCTGGACAAGGCGCGCAGTCTCGGGGCGGGATGTGAAGCAGCGATGACGTGGAGACGACAGTTGCGACCGCTGGAGGTGCAGCCGCCGCCCATGCCGGGCTCTGTGCTATCCGGCAGTGTCGTCGTCGAAGCCGAAGACGGCGGGCCGCGCCGTGCGCAGCGGGATGAACAGCGCGATCGCGAAAACGAACAGGAAAGGCGCGGAGAGGATGGCAGTGTCCTCGGTTCCGAAGGCAATCAGGTTCACCTGCAGTTGGCCGATCCACTCAAGGTCCATGAGCACCAGCACAAGGCCACCGATGGTGGGGCACGGCAGGCCGCCATGGCCTGCCATCAACAACGTGGGCGCCAGCAGTGCTGCCAGCAATGAGAACATCACCCGGTACAGCCAGGGGTCGCCGCGCCAGCGCGGTGCCCGCCGCCACATGAGCACCAGCAGCGCCAGTGGCAGCAGCGCCGGCAGCAGGGCAATCGCAATGATCATCACCATGCGGCGATCTGCGCGGTCTGGGTGGTAGCGGTGACTTGCGGCATGTCCCTGGCCTCGATCGTGTCCATGAAGACCGCATTGTTGCCGGTGCAACGGCAAACGCAAAGCCCTGCCGGCGCAAGAACTGCTAAGCGCCCCACCCCGTCGATCCGGTACGCTGCCCGGCATTCGAACGAGGGACAGCGCGATGAGCGCAGCCGGCAAAGCGTTGTGGTACATCGAAAGCCATGCCGACAAGCCGCTGGCGCTGGCCGACATCGCGGCAGCCGCCGGACTGTCGCCCTTCCACCTGTCACGCCTGTTCCAGGCCCGCACCGGCACCTCGGTGGTGCGCTACCTGCGTGGACGTCGCCTGACCGCCGCCGCGCAACAGCTGGCCAACGGTGCCGGCGACATCCTGCAGGTGGCGTTGGCAGCCGGTTACAGCACGCATGCCGCGTTCACCCGTGCCTTCTGCGAGCAGTTCGGGCAGACCCCGGAGCGCGTGCGCGAGCGGGGCCTGCAGGAACTGGCACTGGTGCACGCGATCCGCCTCGACGACGCGCCACAGGCCTGCACCGAGGCGCCCAGGCTGATCGATTGCACGCCCTTCCAGGTGGCCGGCATCGGCATGCGCCACAGCCGCGACAGCGGCGGTGCGATTCCCGGGCAGTGGGCACAGCTCAACCGCGAATGGCCAACACCGGCGCCGGTCAGTTTCGGTGTGTGCTGCAACAGCGACGACGAGGGTGGCTTCGACTACATCGCAGCCTTGCCGGTGAACGCACTGCCATCGGTGCCTGCACACTGGCAGCGGGTGGATGTGCCTGCGCGCCGTTACCTGGTGGCCTGGCATGGCGCCCATATCTCCACCATCCGCTCGACCTGGTTCTGGCTGCTGGACCAGTACCTGCCGGCAAGCAGCCTCCACCTGGCCAACGCGCCGGATCTTGAACGCTACGACACCCGCTTCGACGAGCATACCGGCCATGGCGGCGTGGAGATCTGGCTGCCGGTCGATCACCGTCCTGACTGACCCGGAGAAACCGATGATGCGCGCGACACGATGGATGTTGACCTTGCTGCTGGCTGCTCTGGCGCCGGTGGCGATGGCGGCCTCTCCCACCATTGCCGGTGAACGTCATGGCGTGACAACGCTGAACAGCGCGGCGATCCGCGACGGTGCTCGGCGCGAGGTGCTGCGCTTCACCGTGTGGTACCCGGCAATGCCAGGCAGCGAAGAAATGCCGCTGACCATCGGGCCACCGGATGCGCCGCTGTTCGAGGTGGGGCGCGCGGCGAAGGATGCCCCCATTGCCGGCGGGCGCCTGCCAACCCTGTTGCTGTCGCATGGCAATGGCGGCACCGCGCGCATGATGGGGTGGCTGGGCACCGCGCTGGCACGGGCCGGCTACCTGGTGATCGCCGTGGACCACCCCGGCAACAACGGCGCCGATGAGATGACGCTGGCCGGCAGCGTGCTGACCTGGCTGCGCGCCGACGACCTGAAGGCGGCGCTGGCGGCCGTGCAGGCCGACCCGCAGCTGGGGCCACATGTTGATGCGTCGCGGCTGGGCGTGGTGGGTTATTCCGCTGGCGGCTTCACCGCACTGCTCAGCGCCGGCGCACGGCCGGACATGACGCGGCTGCTGGCGTTCTGCCAGGCGCACCCGGACGACGGCGTGTGCAGGCCGCAGCAGGAAGCGGCCGCGCATACGATGGCGGCGCGTCTTGCTGCGGCGGCGTCACCACAACTGCAACCGTACGTGCAGCATGCACAGGATGATCGTTCGATTGCCGGCGTGCGCGCGGTGTTCGTGCTGGCGCCCGCCATCGTGCAGGCGTTTGCACCGGAGCAGCTGAAGGCGTTGCGACAGCCGGTGATGATCGTGCTGGGTTCAGCGGATGAAGTGGCGCCGCCGGTGACCAACGGTGATGTGGCGGCGGCGCTGATTCCGAAAGCAACGCTGCACGCGCTGCCCGGTGTCGGCCACTACGATTTCCTGTCTGCCTGCACGCCACTGGCAGATGAGCGGCTGCAGGCGCTGTGCATGACTGCGGTACCGAAGGTGCAGACGCATGCGGTGGCGGTGGAAGACGCGGTGCGCTTCTTCGGGGAAGCCTTGCGCTGAAGACAGTCGAGCACGGCTCGATGCCAGGGCTGGCAACAACGATTCGTTGCACAGGTGATGACGCGGCGCAAAGGTGCGCGGGACTACACTGCCCCCAGCGCTCCACGGAGGATCGATCATGCGCCTGTTGCATCTCTCTCTGCCGGTATCCGATGTTGCCAGCGTCGCCGCGTACTTCCGCGACGTGCTGCAGCTGGAGGTGGCCGGCGACCAGGTCCGCATTGGCTGGAGCACGATCCAGCTGCAACCAGCGAATGGCCGTCCGGTAGGCGGCGTGCACCTGGCCTTCAATGTGCCGGACAACCGCTTCGCCGACGCCATGAGCTGGCTGCGCGCACGCACGCCGTTGCAATGCAATCCGGAAGGACTGGATTACTTCGCACTGGAAAGCAGCTGGCAGTCGCAGTCGGTGTATTTCACCGGACCCGATGGCCTGATCCTGGAACTGGTCGGCCGCAGGCGCTTGCCGGCCAGCGACCGCAGTGGCGCCTTCCATGGCAGCGAACTGACCTGCCTGAGCGAGGTCGGCCTGCCCAGCCATGATGTCGATGCGGTGCGCGAACAATCCAACCAGCGCTTCGGCCTGCGGCCGATCAGCCCGCCGTCGCCCCAGTTCGCGCCGATGGGCGATGACGAGGGCTTGCTGATCGTGGTCGCTGCCGATCGCCGTTGGTTCCCCGAGCAGAAGGACCTGCCCAACGCGCAGGGCCTGCAGCTGCAGGTGGCCGATGTGAGCGGCAGCGGCGAGCTGCACGATGCCGCGCTGGGCTGGCGGGTGCAGGCGGCCTGAGTTACCAGCTGCCCGAGGCGCCACCGCCTCCGCTGCGGCCGCCACCACCGGACCAGTCGCTGGAACTGCTCGAGGAGGAACTGGACGACGAGGTGCTGGACGAGGAGCGGTAGCCTCTGGACGCCCCCCGGCCGCCGCGGGCTTTTTCGCCGGGCAGCAGAGTGAACACCCAGATGAAGTACAGGAACAGCGTGCCCATGCTGGACACGATCGTCGCCAGCACGCGGGCGTTCTCGTCGCCGGCACGGTCGATGGCCAGCAGCGCGCCCAGCGCATAGCCACCGCTCAGCAGCACCAGCACCACCAGGCGGATGGCGAAGCTGTTGCGGTTCTTCCGCCAACGCGCACGACCGGCCTGCACCAGGAAGAACACCAGCATGGCGGCGATGCCGACTGCCAGGTTCAGCAGCGTGTGCAGCGCAAGGCTGGGCGGCAACTGGCCGCGCACCAGCATCACCGCGAAGAAGCCGGTGCTGACGGCCAGCATGCCGTACAGCACGATGCGTACGCCGCCGCTGCGACGCCAGCACCAGCCCAGCAGGGTTGCCACCGGTACGGCGGGCAGCAGCACGAAGACCAACGCCGGCAGCACATGGCGCGGCAGCAGCAGCGACGCAGAAAGCCCTCCCGCGGCGATCACCGCCGTCACCAGCAGCGGCCTGCCCCAGGCAGGCAATGTCGGCCACGTTAACCTGGGCACCGCCGCATTGGCTGCCAGTGCCTTGCGCCGCCGCTCGCGGCGGTTACCGGTGAACCCGGCTTCGGTCCTGGTCGCCAGCAGACGCGGTGGCGATCGCCACAGACCGGCCAGGAAGCCCGCCAACAACGTCAGCGCGACGACCGAATCCCCCGTGCGCCAGTCCGCGGGCAACACGTTGCGTGCCGACGGATCTTCCCAGGGCGGCATTTCCTCACCATCGACCAGCGCCACCAGCACCGCGGTGCCGTCCAGCACGCCCTGGTCCAGGTCTCCCTCGCGCAGCCGCGGCACGATCGCCTTGTCGATGATGCGCGCGGCATACGCATCAGGAATGGTGCCTTCCAGGCCATAACCGGTCTGGATGCGTACGCGCCGATCCTGCACCGCCACCAGCAGCAGCACGCCATCATCGACGCCGGCGCGGCCCAGCTGCCATTGGTCGAAGACCCGCTGCGCATAGGCTTCGATGCCTTCCTCGCCAACGCTGGGCACCACCAGCACCTGCAGCTGCGCGCCCTTGCGTGCCTGCAGCTGCAATGCCTGCTCGCGCAGCGCGGCGCGGGTGCTGGCGGACAGCGCATTGGCAGTGTCCACCACCGGGTCATTCAACGCTGGGACCGGGGCTGCCGCCAGCGACAGCAACGGCAACAGGCAGAGCAGCAGCACAAGCCACGCCCACGGCTTGGCAACGCGCGCCTGCGGCACCCGGCTCATGTGCCCTGCCCTGCCTCGATCTGCGCATACAACGCCTGCAGCCGGGCAGCGTTCTGCGCGAACACCTGCAGGTCCGCGTCTACCAGTGCCGGCCAGTCCGGTGCATGTCCCAGCAACTGCGCCACCTGTTCCTGCGGTGCGCGGTCAAAGCCCTCGCCCAGCACGGTCAGATAGCGCTGGCGGAAACCCTCCGGGTCCTGCTGGTCCTGCACATACAGCTGCACCGCCAGCAGGCCGGCGTAGAGATAGTTGACCAGGTACTGCGGGTCCTCGTACATCAGGCGCTTGCTGATCCAGTTACTGCGCAGCTGCGGGTAGCGTTGCGGCTGCTGGCCATAGCGCGCCAGCACCTGGCCGGTGAGCGCATCCAGATCGTCGGCGGTGCCCAGGGTGTTGCCAGCCACGCCCTGGTAGATCGACTGCTCCAGCTGCGCTTCCTCGGAGGAGGTGAACAGCTGCATCACCATGTCATCCAGCAGCGATTTCAGGTAGTACGCCTTGGCGCGAGGATCCTGTGCCTGCTGGTACAGCTGGTCACGGAAACGCAGTTCGTTGTAGATGGCAAAGGCTTCGGTCAGCCACGCACTGCCATTGCGCTGCAACGGCGAGGCATGGCCGCGTTGCATCCATTGCCCGTGCACGGCATGCCCGGCTTCATGGGCGATCTCCACGTCGCTCTCCAGATCCCCGCTGCGCAGCCCCACGAACAACAGCGACGGCATGTCCGGAGCAACTACCTGGAACGCGTCGTGGCTGCGGCTGCCCAGCACGGTGGCCAGGTCCATGCGCTTGTGCGCAGGGTCCAGCAGCGCGCGCAGCTCGGCGACATACTCAGGCCCCAGGTGCTGCATGGCATCGGCGGCGGTATCGCGCAGCTGCTCAAGCGTCAGCACCGGTGGTGTATAGCCGGCATCCGGCACGGTGGTATCCCAGATCTGCGGCGACGTGATGCCGCTGCGCCCAGCATGCTGCAGCAGCATGTCCTGGTAGGCACGACGGTCTGCCGCGTGGCGCTCGATCGCTGCCAGCGTCGCGTCGACGGTCGCCGTATCCATGCCCATGCGGCGGTAGCCACGTGCGGTGGCCGAGCCGTCTCCCTGCAGGCGCGCGGCGGCGTCATTCACCTGCGCCAGGCCCAGCAGCACCGAAGCCATCGGCTCGCGGCGCGACTGCAGGCCCTGCCAGTATCCCTTCCAGCCGGCCTCACGCAGCGTACGGTCGGAGTGCTGGGCCAGCGCCTGCTTGTCGGCGCCGGTATCCCAGCTGCGGCCAGCCCCCTCGACGCGCGGAAATGCGGCGCTGTGGAAGATCTGCCGATGCAGGCGCGCGAAGGTATCCAGCGCCGGGTCGGCCAGCGTATCCACGGCATCATCCAGCTGCGCATTGGTCGGCACCGCACCTTCCTGCAGCGCACGGTCGCGCAGGAACCGGTAGGACGCCAACCAGGGTGCATCCGCCGGTGCCTCACGCAGGGCGGCCCTGCCCGCGCGGGCGATACGGCTGCACAGACCCATCACCTGGTCCAGCGCCTGCGCCGGGCGACGATCGCGTGCGTTGCGGGCAGCCTGCAGATGCAGATACGCATGGTGGCGCAGGCACTGTGCCTGCAGCGCTTCGGCCTGGCGGAAGCGCGTGGACGGCTCGCTCGCCGTGGCGCCCTGCAACGCGTCAACGCGCTCGCCCAGGGCAATGCGTGCCGTCTGTTCGGCGGCGGCGCTGGGAAAGTAGGCGCGATCGTCAGCGTGCAGCGATTGCGCGTGGGCGCCGAGCGACGCGGTCATCGCCCACAGCGTGGCGATGACCAGGGTAACGGTGGTGGTGCGCATCCTGCGGGCCTGCATCGGCGTCTCCGTGCCTTGAACGAGCTTGGAGCCTAGCAGCCGCCGACGGTGCGCGCCTGTCCCGATCGGGCCTCAGATCGACTCGTCTTCGCGCTTGACCAGCGTCCAGCACGGCCTCTGCGCGAAGGTATAGGTCTGCTGGTCGCTGCTGTCCGGTGTGCGGATCTGCACCTGCATCTGCCCGTCAGCCACGGCCGTCACCTGCATCTGCCGGCCCTGCCCGGCCAACCCTGCCGGATCAGGCATCACCGGCCATTCGACATCGGCCAATGCCAGCGGGCGTTGCACTGTGCGCGGCTCAGGCTCGGCGCCGGCGTCGACGTAGCTGTCCAGCAGCGGATCGGCCGTGGCCTTTTCCTGCAGGGTGATCTCGTTGCCGAAGTGCTTCAGGAAGGTGTCGAACGCGGGATGGGGACACGCTGCGGTCGTCACTGCGGGCGCGGGTGCGGGCGCCGGCTGCACCGCCGTCGCTGTGCTGGCAGGTGCCGCTGCAGGAGCCGGGGCTTCAGCCGGCGCGGGCTGCGGCGCAGGCGTGCAGGCGGACAGCACAAGGCCAAGGGCGGGTGCCAGCAGCACAAGGGAACGGCGGGGTTTCATGGGATCGTCCTGATTCCGGTTTGGTCGCGTCATCCTACCCTGCCGCCTACAATCGCGGTTTTCCGCCTGTCCGAGATGCCCATGCGCCGCCTCCTGCTCCTGATCGGCCTGCTGCTGCCTGCCCTGTGGCCAGCCATGGCGATGGGCGTCGACGTCCGCGACGGCGACCTGCTGTTCGTCACCGCCGGCCATGGCGGCCTGAGTGCGGCCATCGACGATGCGACCGGAAAACAGGGCGCGCCGAGTTTCGACCATGTCGCGCTGTTGGCTTCCGCACCGCAGGGCTGGGAGGTGCTGCACGCCGATGAGAAGGGCTCGCGCCGGCAGACGCTGGAACAGTTCCGCGAGGACGCGAAAGGCAAGCAGCGGCAGATCGTGGTCTATCGCCTGCGTGCGCCGCCGGACAATGCCATCGCCGATGCCGTGGCCACCGCGCGCACGATGCTGGGCAAACCGTACAACACTGCCTACGTGTTGAACGACGACAGTTACTACTGCTCGGATTTCATCGAGCGCGCGTTCCGTGCGCACCATGTGTTCGCACTGCAGCCGATGAACTTCCGCAACCCGCAGACCGGTGAAATCTCCCGGCACTGGGTTGATCTGTATCGCGGCATGGGCATGGAGGTGCCGCAGGGCCTGCCCGGTACCAACCCCAACGACATGGCTGCAGCACCGGTGCTGCAGCGGATCGGCGTGCTGGAATAAGCGAAGCCCCGCGCGGGGCGGGGCTTCGTCGGTGATGGATGGCGGCTGCCAGGATCACTCTTCCTCGTCCTGCCCGCCCTGCTGCTGGTTCTGGTTGCGCTTCTGCTGTTCCTGCTGCTGTTGCTGCTGCTGGTCGCGGCCGCGCCCCTGCTGCTGATCCTGCTGGTTCTGCTGGCCCTGCTGCTTCTGGTTCGGGTTCTGGTTCTGCTGTGCCATGTCCGATCTCCAAATGCCACGCGCGGAATGCGGTGGACGGGGCCATCGTCGGCAGCGATTGGTTAACCATGCGTTGTGAGCGGGCTACACCCATGTGTACGTGCGTGAATGAACCGGCGCCAGCCCTTGCGGCACAAGCGACTGAAGGATTCATGCGGGTTTAGCATGTCGTCATGCTGCAGCCGGAAACGAACGCATTCAGCGTTCTTATCCGCCGCGGCGCGCGCAGCGGCGGCCTACGCCCATGGTCCCATTTGCAGCATGCAGGGCCGCCGCCTATCGTCGGAATGACGTCACCCCGGAGATGCGCATGGCCCGCGACACTGCAGCACGCCCCACCTACGAACAGGCACTGGCCGATTTCAGCATCGAGCGCGGACAGCGACAGTTGCACGGTGACCTGCAGACCGGCATCAACGCCTGCGTGGAGTGCTGCGACCGCCACTGCGGCCGCAATGCGCTGGCGCTGCGCTGGGTGGACGCCCACGGTGCCCTGCATCGGTACACCTTCGAGGACCTGCGCGATGCCTCTGCGCGTGTTGCCCAGGTGCTGGCCGCGCAGGGCATCGGCAAGGGCGATGTGGTGGCCGGCCTGCTGCCGCGTACACCGGACCTGCTGGCGACCATCCTCGGCACCTGGCGGGTGGGTGCGATCTACCAGCCGCTGTTCACTGCGTTCGGCCCCAAGGCCATCGAAACACGGTTGAAAACCGGGCGCACCGCATTGGTGGTGACCGACAGCGCAAACCGCAGCAAGCTGGACGAGGTCGATGGCTGCCCGCCGGTCGCCACCCTCCTGGCACCGGAGCAGACACTACGTGCCGGCGACATCGACTGGACCGCACGCACGGCCGATGCCACACCTGATTTCGCGCCGGTGATGCTGCGCGGCGATGCGCTGATGGCACTGCTGTCCACCTCCGGCACCACCGGCAGCCCCAAGGGCGTGCCGGTGCCGCTGCGCGCATTGCTGGCCTTTGCCAGTTACATGCAGTTGGCCGTGGACCTGCGCCCAGAGGACGTGTTCTGGAACATCGCCGATCCCGGCTGGGCCTATGGGCTGTATTACGCCGTGATCGGCCCGCTGCTGCTGGGCCAGGCCACCACCTTCAGCGAAGCCGGTTTCAGCGTGCAGGGGCTGAACGACATCGTCACGCGGCTGGGTGTCACCAATCTTGCCGGTTCGCCCACAGCGTACCGGCAGATCATCGCCGCCGGGCCCGAGGCCAGTGCGGCCATCAACGGCAAGCTGCGGGTGGTGAGCAGCGCCGGCGAACCGCTGAACCCGGAGATCGCCCGTTGGTTCGCCGCCCATCTGGGCACCACGGTGCTCGACCACTACGGCCAGACCGAGACCGGCATGGTGGTCAACAACCACCACGCACTGGACCACGCCGTGCGATCGGGATCATCGGGCTTTGCGATGCCCGGTTACCGCGTGGCGGTACTGGATGATGCCGGCAACGAACTGCCGCCGCGCACGCCCGGCATCCTCGCCGTGGACCTGCAGCAGTCGCCGATCATGTGGTTCACCGGCTACTACGGTGCCGACACACCGGCGCTGGGCGATCGCTACTACCTCACCGGTGATTCGGTGGAATGCGAGGACGACGGCTCGATCAGTTTCATCGGCCGCTCGGACGACCTGATCACCTCGTCGGGCTATCGCATCGGTCCATTCGATGTGGAGAGCGTGCTGATGGAACACCCTGCGGTGGCGGAAACGGCGGTGATCGGCGTACCCGATCCAGAGCGCACCGAGATCGTCAAGGCGTTCGTGATCCTGCGCGCTGGGTTCAGCGGCAGCGACACGCTGGCGCAGGAGCTGCAGCAGCATGTGCGACGCCGGCTGTCCGCCCATGCGTACCCGCGCCAGGTGGCGTTCGTGGCGGAACTACCGAAGACGCCCAGCGGCAAGCTGCAGCGCTTCCTGCTGCGCAAGGCCGAGATCGAAAAACTGGCGCCGGCTGGCTGAGGGTCTCCGGGGTCAGAGCCCTTCCTTCGAAAGGGATCTGCCCCCGGGGTCGGATCCTCTCGAGCGCAGAGGCTCTGACCCCACATGACCCCGTGCTTGCGCTACGGCATCACCGGCGGCACGTAGGCCAGGGTCATGCCCAGCAGCCACAGCAACCCCAGCACCAGCGGGATGTGCACCAGCAGCTGGATGAACGTGAAGCCGACGATGTCGCGGGCCTTCAGGCCGAGCACGCCCAGCAGTGGCAGCATCCAGAACGGATTGATCAGGTTCGGCAGCGCTTCGGCCGCGTTGTAGACCTGCACCGCCCAGCCCAGGTGCGCCTTCAGCTCGTTCGCGGCCTGCATCACGTAGGGCGCTTCGATGATCCACTTACCGCCACCGGACGGTACGAAGAAGCCCAGCACCGCCGAGTACACACCCATCACCAGCGCGAACGTATCGGTGCTGGCCACGTGCACGAACAGGCTCGACAGCCGGTGCGCCAGCGTCTCACCGTCGCCACCGGCAGCGTGGGTGAGGATCATCGCGATGCCGCCGTACAGCGGGAACTGGATCAGCACACCGGTGGTGCTCGGTACCGCCTTGGCCACCGCGTTGAGGAAGCTGCGCGGGCGCCAGTGCAGCAGCAGGCCCAGCGAGATGAACATGAAGTTGTAGGTGTTGAGGTTGGCGATCGCGCTGACCAGCGGCTTGTTGGCGAATTCGTTGAACAGCCAGCCGAAGGCCAGCAGCGAAAGCAGCACGGTCAACGACGGGCTGTACTCCAGCCACTCGCCCGGACGGGTGCGGCGCTGCAGCGGCTCCGGTTCGGCCTGCGCCGCGCCGGGGAAATCTTCGGCGGTACGCGCACTGCCGGCAGCCGGCGCGGTCAGCCAGGCGATCAGCAGCGAAACCACGATCAACACCGAGGTCAACGCGATCGACTGCCACAGGAAGATGGTTTCGGTGAACGGCAGCACGCCGGTGATCTCCACCAACCCCGGCGGCATGCTGGCCGGGTTGGCCTGCAGCTGTGCCGCCGACGAACTCAGGCCCATCGCCCACACCGCGCCCAGGCCCAGGTAGGCCGAGGCACCGGCAGCCCGATAGTCCATGCGCAGCTCGGTGCGGCGGGCCAGCGCGCGCACCAGCAGGCCGCCGAACACCAGCGAGAAGCCCCAGCTGAGCAGCGAGGCCAGCATGCTGACCAGGCCGACGTACACCACGGCACCACGACCGGTGCGTGGCACCCGGGCCAGGTAGTCGATGAAGCGCGCGACCACCGGTGCAGTGGCTACCGCATAACCACCGATGACCACGAAGGCCATCTGCATGGTGAAGGGAATCAGGCTCCAGAAGCCGTCGCCGAAGGCGCTGGCGGTGGCCTGCGGGGTGGCGCCGAAGCCCATCGCCGCCAGCGCGACGATGACCACGCCGAGCACCGCGAATACGTACGCATCGGGGAACCACTTTTCCGCCCAGGCGGCCGAGCGCAGCGCGGCGCGCGCCATCCAGCCGTCCTGTACTGCTGCCGTCGAGGCCATCACCTACCCTCCCAGGTTCGATGGCCTGATTCTGGGCGGTGGGGTGCGGGCTGTCAGCCACCTATTGGTCGTAGGTGGCCGCCCGCCGGGCATGGCCCGGCGCTACCAGTTCGGCCGAGGATTTCGACCCGTGCACATGGGCGCGGGGTAGCGCCGGGCCATGCCCGGCGGCCTTCTCAACGCAGCGCCAGATCCACGGCGATACCGGCAAACAGCGCGGCACCCACCCAGTTGTTGTGCAGGAAGGCCTTGAAGCACGGCCCACGCTCGCGGTTGCGGCAGATCCAGAACTCGTACACCACCAGCAGCGTGGCCACCGCTACGCCGGCCAGGTAGTACCCACCCAGCCCGCCGCGCACGCCCACCAGCGCCATCGTGGCCAGGAACAGCGCGTACAGCACGCCCTGGATGACCAGGTCCAGATCGCCGAACAGGATCGCAGTGGAGTGCGAACCCATCTTCAGGTCGTCTTCGCGGTCGACCATGGCGTACCACGTGTCGTAGGCGGTGGACCACAGGATGTTGCCGGCATACAGCAGCCAGCCCAGCATCGGCACCTCGCCCTGCACGGCGGCGAAGGCCATCGGGATGCCCCAGCCAAAGGACATGCCCAGGTAGACCTGCGGCAGATGGGTGTAGCGCTTCAGGTAGGGATAGCTGGCCGCCAGGAACACGCCGATGAAGCTCAGGGCGATGGTCAGGCCGTTCAGGGTCAGCACCAGGCCGAAGGCCACCAGCATCAGCACCGCGAACAGCACCAGCGCCGCCCGGCCGCTGATTGCGCCGGTCGCCAGCGGTCGCGCCTTGGTGCGCTCTACGTGCGGGTCGAGCCAGCGGTCGGCGTAGTCGTTGATGACGCAACCGGCCGAGCGGGTCAGCCAGACGCCAGCGGTGAACACGAACAGGGTCCACAGCGGCGGCAGGCCGCCAGCGGCCAGCCACAACGCCCACCAGGTGGGCCACAGCAGCAGCAGCGTGCCGATCGGGCGATCGGCGCGCATCAGGGACCAGTAATGCCGCCAACGCGGCGTCGGCGCCGGATGCGGCGCGGAAAGGGGGGTATCAGCCATGACACTAGGATACTCCTGTGCCTTCGGACCGACTTTGCCGGCGGGGGGAGATTTGTGCGGCGAAACTGGATAGAATGCCCATCCCGCACCGCCTCATTGCGTTGCGATGCCCGCCCCGGCCCTGGCCGACGGCGCGGCGGTTCCACCACGCGCTCGTAGCTCAGCCGGATAGAGTAGTGGCTTCCGAAGCCATTGGTCGGGGGTTCGAATCCCTCCGGGCGCGCCATCTTTCTCTGCTCGTACCCGTCACTCCAGGCCTCTCGCTTGCGCTTCCACGTCAACGCGGCTCAGGAGCGAACGGCATCGAGCGATGTGCGCAACCTTGAAGATCGCGCACGACGATGGAAAGCTCCTGCCCTTTCTGCACGGCACCGGGCAGGAAGGCGCCCTTGCCGTCGTACAGGAAGGTCTCAATCTCACCACGTGCAACCACCAGGTCCGCCGCCGGCGGCTTGAGCTCTTCCAGAACAACACTGAAGGGACGCCAGGCCAGACCGTGTTCGTCGCGGATATCGGTCGATACCGCGTGTGCATGCGCCTGCCGATCCACGCTGGCTAGTGGCAGCCGTAGTGCCTGCGATCCCTCCGTAGTGATCTGGAACCTGCCAAGGACCACGGCATCCACGGTTTCACTGCCGACGTAGGTGATCGTGGCCTCGGGACACTGCACGGCATCGGCCGGGTGCGATGCACACGCGGCCAGGCTTGCGGTCAGGAGGAGAATGATCGGTCGGATCATGGGCTGGCACCTGGCACATCGCTACCCTGCCCAGAGTTTGCAGCGGCGCGCGTAGTGGTGGCGCCCGGCCTGCGCGCATAGCTGTAATCGGGATCGCGCCAGGCGCGCACGATCGGACTTCGTGCGTGCCTGATCACGCCGGGGAACCAAGACAACACCAACACCACGGCCCAGATCGCAGCCAGCCAGAACCATCGGCCCGAGGCATACGCCGAGATCATGGGCAATGCAGCCAGCAGCACGACGATCTGCGTATAAAGCAGGTAGAGCGTATGCAGTCCCAAACGGGGATCCGAGCGCAGCACCACGCCACATCCCCTGCATGCCGTCTTCGCCTGCCGTCTTGATGCGGAAAGCAGCGGGAATCGCTGCCCGGCAGCGCCGCAAAGTGGACAGGTGAAGGTCAGCAGGCGCATCAGGCAGCTCCTCTCTGTCGATTGACATCAACTGTCCGGCAAGAAGCCGAGCCTAACATGGGCTTGGCAGGGGGGCGCCACATACAAAAACGCCGGGCAGTGCCCGGCGTCTCCGTCACAGCGTGGAAGGGTGTAGACCTCAGTACTTTCCGTCAAACGCAAAAATCGGCTTGCGCTTCTGCCACAGGCCCGCAGTGAAGTCCGGGAACTCCAACGTCTGGAAACTGTTGGCGATCGACTGCTCGCTCAACGGAGTAATCGCGCTCCACGTCACTGCGTCGTAGATGTCGATCGGCATCGGCGCCTTGGCCTTCAGCGCTTCCACGAACGCATGGATCACGAACCAGTCCATGCCGCCATGGCCGGCGCTGGCAGCGGTGTCGGCATTCTGCTTCCACAGCGGATGTTCGTACTGGTCCTGGTACTTCTTGAACTCTTCCCACTGGTGCGGCGGGCTGCGGCCTTCGATGTGGATCGAATGGTTCACGTCCATCCACAGGCCCTTGGTGCCCTGCACGCGGAAGCCCATCGAATACGGTCGCGGCAGCGAGGTGTCGTGCTGCAGCAGGATGGTCTCGCCGTTCTCGCAGGCCAGCGTGGTGGTGACGATGTCGCCGAGTTTGAACTTCACCTTGGTGCTCGGGTGGGTGGTGCCACCACTCTTGGCTACGGTGTATTCGTGCAGGCCACGCGCCTTGGTGGCGAATGCGTTGATGTGGGTGAAACGGTTGCCGCGGTTGATGCCGGTATACATCGCGCACGGGCCGATGCCGTGGCTGGGGTAGAGCTCACCATTGCGCTCCACCGAGTGTTCGGTGCGCCAGCGTGCTTCGCTCCAGCCCTTGGGGCCGAATTCCACGCCACTGTCGTAGGGCTGGTTCGGGTCGCCGGAGTTGAACTTCACCCCACGCAGGTCGTGCTGGTAACCGGCCTGCAGGTGCACCAGTTCGCCGAACAGACCCTGCCGCACCATCTGCAGGGCCGCCATCACGTCACGGCGGTAACAGACGTTTTCCAGCAGCATGTACGGGGTGCCGGTGCTCAGCTGGGTCTTCAGCACATCCCAGTGGTCCTGCAGGGTGATGCCGGCCACCACTTCGCAGCCCACGGCCACGCCGGCCTGCATCGCGGCAATCGCCATCGGTGCGTGGTACTCCCACGGCGTGGCGATGATCACGCCATCGATGCCCTTCTGCTCCAGCAGGCGCTTCCACGCGTTGATGTCGCGGTCCTGGCCGTAGGTCTTCGGCGCAGGCTTGCCCGCCTTGCTGACCATCTCCACGGCGCGGCCGAGCATGATCGGCTCGATATCGCACAGAGCAACGACCTCCACGTCGTCGCGGCGCACCAGTTCCTTCAGCAGCACCAGGCCACGCATGCCGGTACCGATCACGGCCAGACGTACCTTGCGGCCACGTGCCCATGCCGGGGTCTGCGGCAGCAGGCTGCTGGCGGCGACAGCGGCGCTGGCCGCGATGAATTCCCTACGCTTCATGGCAAACACTCTCCTCTTGAAGGCGCGCCAGCCTGGGCCGGCGCGCCTGGTCACGCAAACGGAATTACTTGAACCGGTAGCCGATGGTCACACTGTAACCACGACCGAAGATGGTGGCGTAGTCACTGGAGTCACCCAGGAAGCTGTTGGGATCGTAGAACGGCAGGCGGTTGAACAGGTTCTTGACGGTGAAGCTCAGGTTCCACGCGTCATCCGGGCGCCAGGTGACGCTCATGTTGGCGGTCCACCACGACGGTGCACCATCGCACTTGCTCTTTTCCAGGGCCAGGTAACCGCCGGTGCAGGTTTCCTTGTTGTTGCTTTCTTCGTCGATCTGGTCGGTGGCCCACTTGGTGCCGCCCACGTAGTTGACGAACATGCTGGTGGTGACCTGCTTGTAGGTCCAGTCGGCATTGAGCGTCGCACGCAGGCGCGGGTTGTTGTAATAGCCCACCACGTCGCCGTAGTACCAGCCGTTCTGTTCATCCATGTAGAAGCGGTTGCGGTTGGCGATGGTGGCGGCCAGGCCGATGTTCAGCCCGCCCCACTCACCCAGCGAGAAGCGGCTGCGCGCATCGATGTCGAAGCCATCGATCAGGGTCTTGCCGCGGTTCTTGTACTGGCCCACCACGCTGGCCACGTTGCCGGCCGAGTAGCCCGGCAGCGTTCCCGGGCAGCTCACACCGCTTGCCGGGTCGGCGCACATCGCCGCCAGCTGCGCCAGGTTGGCGCGGTCGCTGTCGGTGATCGGCGAGCGCGACGAGGAAATGATGTCTTCGGCGCGGCGGTAATCCGGAGCAACGATTTCGTTGTCGCGGTAGATGAACCAGTAGTCGGCCGACACCGACAGCCAGCTGGCCGGCTCGTAGACGAAGCCCAGCGTGGCGATCTTCGCCTTCTCCGGCTTCAGGTTCTGGTTCGGCTGGGTCATGCGGGCCACGGTACGGCTGCAGTCCACGTTGAGCAGGCTCTTGCCCAGGTCGACATCACCGCCGCGCTGCGATTTCAGCAGCAGGTTGGCGATGGCGTTGGTCTCGGCGCAGCGCAGTTCATCACGGTAGCCGCCCAGCTGCGCGTACACGCCGCCGTTGCCGGACTCGGCCAGGCTGGGTGCGCGGAAGCCAGTGGAATAGGTACCGCGCAGCATCAGCTGGTCGAATGCCTGGTACTTGAAGCCGATCTTCGGCGCGACGTTGGCGCTGAAGTTCGGGTACTTGTCCACGCGCACGGCCGCGTCCAGCTCCAGCTTCTCGGTAATCGGCGCCACCGTTTCAGCAAACAGCGCATAGGTGTTGCGCGCGCCGTCGAACCACGAGCCACCCTGCTGGGTGATCAGGCCGGCGGCCGCGTCGGCGTTGCCGGGGGTGTAGAAGGTTTCACGGCTGGCGTTGAAACCGAACGCGGCGCGCATGTCACCGGCCGGCAGCTGGAACAGCGGGCCTTCGATCTTGCCGTCCAGGGTATGCAGGCGCGTCCACGACTGGATGTCGAAGGTCGGGAAGGCGCCGCGGATCAGTGCGGCGTTGGCCTCGCTGATCTCACCGAACTTGTACGCCGGATGATCGGAGATGATCACACGACCCGTGCCCGGGTCGATGTTGTAAGGACCGAAGGCCTTCTCGAAGCCCTTCACGTTGACGTTGATCGTCTGGTAGGTGGTCGAGTGCGTGCCGGCGGTGGCGAACGCGGTTTCCCAGTTCCAGTCACCGACGTTGCCGCGCGCGCCGGTCAGCACGCGGTAGCTCTTGTCGGTGTTGCGCTGGCCGAAGTAGTTGGCGCCGGCATCCTGCAGCAGGTACTGCAGGCCGACCACGCCACCCATCATGGCCTTCAGCTCGGGGCTGGCGTGGTTGTACTCGTTGTTCGGGCCCAGGAACGGATACAGGAACTGGTTGACGTTGTTGCCGGTATCGCGCGAGAACCAGCTGGTCGGGTTGCCGGTGGTGGTGCCGTAGCTGCGCGGGGTACCGCCGTTGGCACGCAGGTCGATATCGGTATAGGTGGCCTCGGCGAAGATCTCGGTGCTGTCGCCCACCAGGAAGGTGCCGTTGAGGTAGGCGGTGTTGCGCTCGGATTTGGCGCCCGCGTCGATCTCGTTGTTCATCCAGGTTTCCCAGACGCAACGCGGGCCGGCCGCTTCACTGGTCAGCACGTTCTTGCAGCCCGGCGCGGCTTCCTGCACGCGGCGGCCGGTCACCGGATCGAACGCGAAATAGCTGCCCGGGTTGAACTCACCCGGCTTGCTGCCCACGCCCAGGCGCAGGTTGTTCAGGTAGTTGGGGTTGTTGACGTAGTACTGGTCCGGGCGCTTGTCATAGAAGTCGGCCAGCGGAATCGCGTCGCGGCGGTACATGTTCACCGCGCCGTAGATGTTGAAGCGGTTCTCGGTGAGGTCACCGAAGCCGGCGGTGATGCTGGCCTGGCGCTCGCCGTAGGAATCGATGCGCGAGGAGGTGTCGTTGGTGAAGCTGATCTCCGCGCCCTGGAAGTTGCGCTTGGTGATCACGTTGATCACGCCGGCCACCGCGTCGGTGCCGTACACGGCCGAGGCGCCGTCGGTCAGCACTTCCATGCGTTCGATGGCGGCGGCGGGAATCGCATCGATGTTGACGAACTGGGTCTGGAAGCCCGCCGGCGCGCCGTAGTACGACAGGCGGCGGCCATTCAACAGCACCAGCGTGCCCTGTGCGCCGAGGCCGCGCAGGTTGGCCTGCGAAGCGCCGTCGGAGCCGGTGAACAGCGAGCGCGAGTCCTGCTGCGCTGGCCGGGCGGCCGGCAGGTTGTCGAGCACCTGCAGCAGCGTGCGCGCACCCATGTTCTGGATGTCCTGCTTGCTGATCACCTGCACCGGCGAAGCGGTTTCAACGTCGGTGCGGCGGATGTTGGAACCGGTGACCTCGATGCGGGCCAGGTCGGTGGCCTTGTCCTTGCTCTCCTGGGCGAAGGCAGGAACGGCGACCGACAGCAGCACGCCGGCGATGGCCAGCGACAATGGTGCGATCGAACGACAGGGGGGGCGGTGGTGGCGGGCGGGCAACATCGGGGTTCTCTCCTGGCAGGGGTGCGGCGCGAATGGTGGATCGGCGGGCAAAACGCTCCCGGGCCACGGCTCCCACCGTCGTGGTGAAGCCGTAGTCGGAATGGGCGGGGGAGGAGCGGTGTTACATGGCGGTCATGGGGCGACGATGCTGGCGGAGTCGCCCTCCTGGCCGATCAGCACGGCGTTGGCCCAGTTGGCACAGACCTGGGCGGGTTGGCTGCCCTGCGCACCCAGCGTGCGCAGGCTCAGGGTGGAAAGGCCACGGATGTCCAGCTCCGGCTTGACCACGCCGGGTGCCTTCACCAGGCCGCTGTCATACAGCAGGCGGTTGTCGCCCCAGACCTGGAACTGCAGGCCACCGGCCGTGCGGCAGGCGTCGTCAATGCCGAGGTCGGCACGCAGCAGGCGCCATCCCCCCTGCAGGCGCAGGTCGATGCGGCTGTTGGCGGACACGCCCAGGCCGCGGCGGAACTGCAGGCCGTTCATGCGCATGCCGGCGTCGCCGGTGAACGCCTTGTCGGCGTGCACCTGGCTGGCCAGCGCGGCCGGCACCGGCAGCTCGGAGAGATAGCGCTGCCGGGCCGGTCGCTCCGGTTCCTGGTGTTCGAGGATGTGGAAGGTGGACAGCGCAATCGGGCCGACGTCGCGCGGTTGCAGCGCGTCGAAGGCACGCGCACTGCCCTGTGCAGCGGTCACCATCGGATCGGTGCTGGAGGCACCATCACCTTCGGGGTTCTGCACGCTCAACACGCGGAAGCGCAGCAGGCGGCCGGCGTGGGCCGGGAAGTCGATGCGCTGCGTGCCTTCCTTCAGCTGCAGGTGGCCGCGGGCAATCGGTTCACCCCACTCGCCGTTGCTGTCGCCCAGGTACACTTCGTAGTCGCGCACCTGGCCGTGCTTCCAGTTCTTGTCGTTGCGCGGCGCGATGTCGATGCCATCAATCATCTTCCGTTCGCCGAAACCAATCACCCACTCATGGGCACCCGTGCGCACGGCCTGGTTGCGCACGCTGCGGAACCAGGTGGCCGGATCATCATCGAAGGCATTTTCCAGCGCATGGCCGGGTTCTTCGGCCGGGCGGTTGACCACCAGCAGGCTGTCGGCCGGCAGTTCGCGGCCCAGCACCGGTGCAGCCGGATAGGCATCGTCGGCGGCCGCTGCGGCGACGGCGAAGTCCAGCTGCAGCTGCAGCGGCTGGCGGATGTCCTGCGCCGCGGTGCGTACATGCAGGGTGCCGCGACGCTCCTTGGCATCGAAGTACCAACCCTCGCTGGCGCTGTTGAATGCGGTCGCGTCGGCCAGCGCCGGCAGCGCGCGGCCAGCGGCCTGCACCGCACGCGGCGCCTGCCGGCTGAGCACGCGCAGGCCATAGCGGCGCTGTGCCAGCTGGCCGTTGTACTGGCCCTGTACCGCATCGATCTGCACCTGTACCGGGCCGCTGCCCTGTGCCGGCGCCTGCACACTGATCCGCTGCGTGCTCGATTCGCCCTGCTGGTAGCGGCGGGTGTTGCCGTCATCTTCGTACAGCGTGTACTGCGAATCACCCTGCGGGTACAGGTCGAAGGTCACTTCATCGAGCGGTTTCTCGCCGTCGAACAGCATCGACGGGTACATCGGCAGGATCGCACCGGCACGCACGAACACCGGCAGCGTGGCCAGGTCCACCTGGCGGTCCAGCTGGCGGCCATCGGCGGCGGCCTGCACGCGGCGGCCATCCCAGTAGTCGATCCAGCCGCCGGCCGGCAGGTGGATGTCGCGGCGCCAACTACGGCTGGCGGCCTGGCTGCGGTACACCGGTGCAACCAGCAGGTCGCGGCCGAGCAGGAACTGGTACTTGTAGGTTTCATCCTGCGCGTGCGGATCGCGCGGGTTGTCCCACATCAGGCCACGCACCGGCGGTGCACCGGTCTGCGCAGCCTCATGTACCAGCCCATACATGTACGGGGTCAGGCGCATCTTCAACTTCAGGTAATCGCGGTTGATGCTGCGGTAGGGCTCGTCGTACCACCACGGGTGCTTGCGCGCATTCGACGACCAGCCGCTCATGCCCATCAGCACCGGGGTGAACGCCTTCCACTGCAGGTCGCGGGTGAAGGTCTCGGCGCTGCCGCCGAAGATCGCATCGACATCGCCACTGGCGTAGGCCATGCCGGACAGGCCCGAACCCACCAGGGTCGGCACATGCCAGCGGATGTAGTCCCAGCTGCTGCTCTGGTCGCCGGTCCACGCCACGGCATAGCGCTGGATGCCGGCCCAGCCCATCACCGTCCACAGGAACGGGCGCGAATCGGAATTGTCGAGGATGCCGTTGAATGCCTGGCGGTTGGCATCCATCGCGAACTGGTAGCCCTTGCCGGTCCAGGCCACGTCCAGTTTCTGCACGCGGCTGCCGGCCTTGCCCACTTCCCAGGCGATCTTGTCGACACCGTTCTCGGTCCACAGGCCGGTGCGGAAGCCGTACCCGGCCAGGCCCTTCACCGTCTCCGGCAACTGCTTGTAGCCGCAGCCATAACCATCGTTGGGCAGGATCCAGCCGCCGGGCATGTCGTTGGCGCGGTACTGCTTGGCCACGCTGTTGATCACATCCGGTGTGGTGCCGGTCGGGCCGTCGCTCCAGCCCTCGGGCACGGTGCCGGGCTTCTTGCTGTTGTCGCCGTCGTTGTAGCAATCGGCATCGCCGTAGGACAGCGCCCAGCGCGCGACCATGTTCGGGCGGCCGGTCAGCTGGGTGTAGCGCTCGATCAGCTTCGGCAGGTCAGCGCCAACGAAGTAGTACGCATCGAAGCGGTCTTCGCGATGCAGCAGGGTGGCCTGGTCGCTCTGCCGCAGATCGTAGCTGCCATCGCTCCACGTATTGCGCAGCATGCCCCAGCCACGGCTGCTCAGCAGCATCGGTGCCGGGCTCGGGCGATCCCCCTCTTCCCAGCCACCGGAGTACGAGACGTCCAGTTCGCGGCCCTTGAACTGGTAGCGGCCGTTCTGCTGGCCACCGCCGTAATAGCCTTCATCGGCCTGCGAGGACAGCACCTGCACGCTCTGCGCGGCATCCAGGTCCAGCGGCTGCAGTTCCTGCCACAGCGCGGTGGGCTGGCCGTTGTCCAGACGCTCCAGGCGCAGGCGCAACGGCTGCCGCTGCACATGCAGCACGAGTGCAGCGGTACGCACGCGGATCTCCTGCGCGTCTTCTTCCAGCTGTGCCTGCACGTTGGCCTTGGGCTGCGGCAGCACGATCGGCGCGGCCTTGTCACCGGCACCAGTCAGCTTGCCGTTGCGGCCGGCCTGTACGCGGATGATGTCGGTGGCCGGCAGTTCAATGCGGATGCGCGTGCCGTTGTCGGTCTGCAGGTCCCAGCCATTTACACCGTCAGTGCTGGCACTGGCGCTGACCGAGCGCAGGTTGCCGACCGGTGCGGCCTGGGCCGACAGGGACGCCGACAGCAGTGCCGGCAACAGGGCCAGCAGCAGTGGCGAACGACGAACGCAGATTTCCACACGGACTCCCAACCCGTTCACCGGGCGTTTCGAAAGCGGTTGGGCCGACTCTAGGGCAGCGATTCGAAAGATGTCAACAAATTGAAAGGAAAAAGGAAGATATATTTACATGAAACGAAAGTTGTTGCGGCGCAATACTTTGTGTAACCGCTTGCAGGCGCCTGTTAAGCATTGTGCGATACGGCATCCGGCGGTTTCTTTCGTTTCCAGAGTGATGCCACGCGAGGAAAGTCATCACCGCGATATCTTTCTTTTTACTTTCGGTATTTGACATTTCGAAAGAAAACGCAGATGGTGCGCTGGCCCAACTGGAACCTCCGAATGGACGTCACCCTGCTTTCCGATGTGTCCGCCTGGCAGCGCCGCGGCGGAGCCGATACCGCTACCGAAATCGCCCAGCAGCCGGCGCTGTGGGAAGCCCTTGCACAGGATCTGTCGCGTGCCCGCGACCGCCTGCAGGCCTTCCTCGGCGACAGCCTCAACGACCCGAACCAGCGCGTGCTGTTCACCGGCGCCGGCAGTTCCGGCTTCATCGCTGAAATGGTGGCCGATGCCATCAACGCGCAGTGGCCGGCCGAGGTGCGCGTGGTGCATACCACCAGCCTGCTCACCCATCCTGCGCTGTACCTGCAGCGCGATCGTCCGACCCTGCTGGTGTCGTTCGGCCGCAGCGGCTCCAGCCCCGAAAGCGTTGCCGCCGTCGACCGCGTGCGCAGTGACGTGGACGATGCGCGCTTCCTGGACATCACCTGCAATGCCGAGGGCGAGCTGGCCCGCCGTGGCGCCGGCCGTGCCGACACCTGCACCCTGCTGATGCCGTCGGCCAGCTGCGACCGCGCCTTCGCCATGACCAGCAGCCTGACCTGCATGCTGCTGGCGGCATTGACCGTGTTCGACCGTTCGCCGTGGGATGCGCGCATCGCACGCCTGCAGCAGATTGCCGGTCTGGCCCGCGAAGGCCAGGCGCAGTGGGATGCAGCTGTGGCCGCGCTGGCGCAGCGCCCGTTCAACCGGGTCATCTACCTTGGCAGCGGTCCGCTGGAAGCACTGGCGCGCGAGGCTGCGCTGAAGGTGCTGGAGCTCACCGCCGGCCGCGTGCTGGCGCTGGCCAACACTCCGCTCGGCTTCCGCCATGGACCGAAGTCCACGCTGGACGGCAGCACCCTGGTGGTCGTGCTGCGCAGCGTGCAGCCGCTGGCGCGCCGCTATGAGCAGGACCTGCTGGAAGAACTGCGCCGCGACGGCGTGGCTGGCCAGGTACTGTCGATCGGCCCGCATTCGGATATCGGCGCCGACGATGACTACACCCTCACCGTGCCTGCCCTGGATGACCCGTGGCTGGCGCCGGTGTGGTTGGGCTTTGCGCAGCTGTACGCGCTGCAGCGTTCGGCCGCACTCGGCCTGACCCCCGACAATCCGTTCCCGGATGGCACCGTCAACCGCGTGGTCAAGGGTGTCACCATCCACCATGGCTGAGCTGATCGCCAACGCCTGCTACGGCATCGACATCGGCGGCACCAAGATCGAGCTGGTGGTGTGCGATGCGGCGATGCAGGTCACCTGGCGCCGCCGCGTGGCTACCCCGCAGGGCGACTACGACGGCTTCCTGCAGGCGGTGGTGACATTGGTTGCTGAAGCCGATGCTGCGCTGGGTCGCAGCGATGCGGCCATCGGCATCGCCCTGCCCGGCGTGCGTGATCGTCGCAACGGCCGCCAGCTCAGCGCCAATGTGCCTGCGCTGACCGGTCAATGCGTGGCGGCTGATCTGCAGGCACGCCTGCAGCGCCCGCTGCATTTCGGCAACGACCTGCAGTGTTTTGCGCTCTCTGAAGCGCACGGTGGCGCCGCCGATGGCTACCCCAGCATGTTCGGCGCCATCCTCGGCACCGGTGCCGGTGGCGGCTTCTGCCTGCAGGGGCGCCTGCTGTCCGGCTTCAACGGCTTGGCCGGCGAATGGGGCCACTGGAGCGTGCCGGGCCACCTGCTGCAGCGCCATGGCCTGCCGCTCATCGATTGCGCCTGTGGCCTGCAAGGCTGCGTGGAGCGCTACGTGTCCGGGAGTGGCCTGGCGATGATCGAGCGCCACCTCGGTGGCAGCGCTGCCGATGCCAGCGTGGTGGTCGCCCTGGCCGAAGCCGGCGATGCGCGTGCACGGCAGGCGCTGGACATCCATCGCGACCTGCTCGGCCACAGCCTGGCCGCCCTGGTGCTGGCGCTGGACCCGCACGTGATCGTGCTCGGTGGCGGCCTGTCCCAGTACGCACCGCTGTACCAGCTGTTGCCGGCGGCCATCGCCGCGCATCTGTTCAACGGCGTGCAGGTGCCGCCCATCGTGCCGCCGCGCTTCGGCGATGCCGGTGGTGCACGCGGTGCCGCCCTGCTGGCCTGCCAACCCTCGTTTTCCTGATGTCCGGAGCTTGACCATGTCCCCGTTGCAGACCCTGCTTGCCTCCCACCGCGCCGGCCACAACGTCGGCCTGTACAGCGTCTGCTGCAGCAACGAACAGGTGCTGCGCGCGGCCATGCACGTGGCGTTGGCGCACGATACCGTGCTGCTGATCGAAGCCACCTCCAACCAGGTCGACCAGTTCGGCGGCTACACCGGCATGACCCCGCCGCAGTACCGCGACTACGTCGGCACCCTGGCCGATGAGGAAGGCTTCCCGCGCGAGCGCTTGATCCTCGGCGGTGACCACCTTGGCCCGAACGCGTGGCAGAAGCGCCCGGCCGCCGAAGCGATGACCCATGCGCGCGTGCTGATCGAGGCCTACGTCGCCGCGGGTTTCCACAAGATCCACCTGGACTGCAGCATGTCCTGCGCCGATGACCCGGTGCCGCTGCCCGATGCCATCGTTGCTGCACGTTCGGCCGAGCTGGCCGAGATCGCCGAGCGCACCGCCGCCGAGCACGGCCTGCCGCCGCCGGTCTATGTCATCGGTACCGAAGTGCCGATTCCCGGTGGCGAAGCCTCGCTGGCCGGTGGCCTGCAGGTGACCACCCCGGCCGCCGCTGCGCAGACCCTGGCCATCCACCGGCAGGCCTTCGATACCCCGCTGCTGCGCGATGCATGGCAGCGTGTGCTGGCCATGGTGGTGCAGCCGGGCGTGGACTTCGACCACAGCAGCGTGCACGAGTACGACGCGGCCGCCGCCAGCGAACTGGCCGACTTCCTCGAACAGCAGCCGCGCATTGTGTTCGAAGCGCATTCGACCGACTACCAGCGCGAAAGCGGCCTGCATGCGCTGGTGCGCGACCATTTCGCCATCCTCAAGGTCGGCCCCGCGGCCACCTTCGCCTACCGCGAAGCGCTGTTCGCACTCGCTGCCATCGAGGCCGAGCTGCTGCCGGCCGCGCAGTGCTCGCGCCTGCCGCAGGTGCTGGACGAGGTGATGGTGGCGCAGCCGAAGTCCTGGCAGTCCTACTACCAGGGCGACGAAGCGACCCTGCGCCTGCTGCGCAGCTATTCCTTCAGTGACCGCTGCCGCTACTACTGGGGCGAGCCGGCGCTGGTGCAGGCCGTACAGACCCTGTTCGCCAACCTGGAACAGCACGCGCCGCCGCTGGTGCTGCTCAGCCAGTACCTGCCGGAGCAGTACCGCGCCGTGCGCGAGGGCACCCTGGCCAATACGCCTACCGCCCTGGTGCAGCATCGCATCGGCCTGTGCCTGGGCGAATACGCCCGCGCCTGCAGCGCCAACCAGGCTGGAACCCGCAAGCACAACGCAAGTCCGGCTGCCGCCGATCTTGCGAACGGCTAATCTCTACCTTTCCCTGCGAAACCGAGAATGGCCATGCGCAACACCCGCTCCCGCCGGCAACAGATCCTGCAGCTGCTGATCGAGCACGGCTCGGTGCAGGTGGCCGATCTGGTCGAGCGCTTCGGCGTGTCGGCGGTGACCATCCGTGCCGACCTGACCCACTTCGAATCGCAGGGGCTGGCCACGCGAACCCACGGTGGCGCCACCCTGGTGCGAACGCCGCCGCAGGAGCAGGACATCCATGAAAAGGATGCGCTGAACCTGCCGCTGAAGGATTCCATCGGCACGGCGGCCGCGCGCCTGGTGCAGGCCGGTGACAACATCATCATCGACTCCGGCTCCACCACGATGACCCTGGCCCGCCACCTGCGCGGACACCGCGATGTGACGGTGATGACCAACGGCCTGAACATCGCCTGGGAACTGGCCAACGCCGCCGGCATCACCGTGTTGCTGACCGGCGGACTGCTGCGCCAGCAATCGCTGTCGCTGCAGGGCAGCCAGGCCGAAGCCAGTCTCAACTCCTACAGTTTCGACACGCTGTTCCTGGGCGTGGATGGCCTGGACCTGCAGTTCGGCCTGACCACCCACGACGAAGCCGAAGCCCGCCTCAACCACCGCATGGTCGAACGCGCGCGGCGCATCGTGGTGCTCACCGACGCCTCCAAATTCGGACGCGTCAGCCTGCACCGCATCGCCCGCCTCGATCAGATCCACGCCATCATCACCGACGCCGGCATCGACGACGCGACCCGCGAGGGGCTGCAGCGGCTGGGCATCGAAGTGATCATCGCCGAGCCCCCCGCATGACCGATATCCGCTCCCTGCACGGCCGCATCCTCACCCCGTTGGGCTGGCGTCGCGGCCAGGTCCAGTTCGATTCACACGTGCGCCAGCTGCAGGTAGAGGACCACAGCGGCGGCGATGACCCGCAGCTGCCGGTGATCCTGCCCGGCTTCATCGACCTGCACGTGCATGGCGCAGCCGGCGTCGACCTGATGCAGGGCGGCGATGTGGCCCGCACCATCGCCCGCACCCATGCGCGCTTTGGTACCACCACGCTGCTGGCGACCACCATGACCGCTGGCCTGGACGAGATCGAATACGCGCTGCAGGGCGTTGCGGCAACGATGGCAGCGCCCGATGCCGATGCCGCCTGCATCGCCGGTGTGCACCTGGAAGGCCCCTTCATCAGCCCGCAGCGGCTGGGCGCACAACCCAATCGTACGATCGAGGCGACGATGGCGCTGGTGCGGCAGCTGCACGCGCTGGCACCGATCCGGGTGATGACGCTGGCGCCGGAGATCGGCGAGCACACCGCGCTGATCCCCGCGCTGTCCGCACTGGGCATCCGCGTGCAGCTCGGCCACAGTGCCGGCACCTACGAGGAAGGCGTGGCCGCATTGCAGGCCGGCGCTTCCGGTTTCACCCATCTGTTCAACGGCATGACCGGCGTCGACCACTACCGGCCGGGCATCGCCGCCGCTGCCCTGGCGCATGCGCAGTACGCCGAGATCATTCCCGACCTGCAGCACATCCATCCCGGCGTGATCCGTCTGGCCGCACGCGCGATTCCGCGCCTGTATGCGGTAACCGACGCGACGGCCGCCACCGGCATGCCCGATGGCGAGTACGCACTGGGCGAGCAGCGCGTACACAAGTGCGGCGGCTGCGTGCGCCTGGCCACCGGCTCGCTGGCCGGCAGCGCGCTGACCATGGACCAGGCGCTGCGCAACCTGGTGCAGGTGGGTCTGGATCTGGCTGACGCATCGCAGCGCGTGTCCACCTTCCCGGCCGATTACCTGGGCTTGAGCGATCGCGGCCGCATTGCGCCCGACGCCCGCGCCGACCTGGTGGTGCTGGATGCGGAACTGCGCCTGCAGAAAGTGATGGTAGGCGGTCGATTGATCGATCTGGACTGACACACGCCATGCGGCCCGGATGCCGCACACAAGGCGCGCAAGCGCATTGCATCAGCCACGCACCATCCCGTTAGTCCAGGAACGAGCCGATGACCGCAGCCACTGCACCTGCCGTACCCGCTTCCACCGCCCCGCGCTGGCCCGTACGTTACCTGCTCTTCATCGGCGGCCTCGGTGGCCTGCTGTACGGCATCGACATCGGCATCATCGCCGGCGCCCTGCCCTATCTTGAAGCCACCGCCAGCCACGCCTGGCAGCTCAGCAGCCAGCAGCTCGGTTTTGTCGTCGCCGCGGTGCTGCTGGGCAGCGTGCTGTCCTCGCTGTTCGCCGGCATGATCGCCGACCTCATTGGCCGCCGTGGCGCGATGCTGCTGGCCGGCGTGCTGTTCACCGCCAGCATCCCGATCATGGCACTGGCCTCGGGTTACACCCCGCTGCTGCTGGGGCGCCTGCTGCAGGGTGTCAGCGGCGGCCTGATCGGCGTGGTCATTCCCCTGTACCTGGCCGAAGTGCTCAGCCCGGAACGACGCGGCCGCGGCGCGGCGATGTTCCAGCTGCTGCTGACCGTCGGCCTGGTGCTGGCCGCGTTGATCGGCCTGTACCACGCCCATGCCGTGGACGCTGCCGCAGAGTCGGTGCGCTCGCTGCCGGTCGCGCAGCAGGCGCAGGAGCTGTTCACGGTGAAGGACCACGCCTGGCGCACCATCTTCTGGACCTGCCTGGCACCGGGCCTGCTGTTCTGCGCCGGCATCTTCTGGCTGTCCGAATCACCGCGCTGGCTGGTGCGTCGTGGCCGCATCGATGATGCGCGCCGCAGCCTGCAGCGCGTGCTGCCCGCTGCCGACGTCGAGCCCACCCTGGCGCAGATCCAGGCTCCGGAATCGAGCAACAGCAGCGGCAAGCGTGACCCGCTGCTCAGCCGCCGCTACGTGGTGCCGTTCGTGTTGGCCTGCGTGGTGCTGGCCTGCACCCAGGCCACCGGCATCAACTCGGTGCTGGCCTATGCGGTCAACATCCTCAACCAGGCAGGCCTGTCCGGCTCGGTGGCCAACGGCGCCGACGTGGCGATCAAACTGCTCAACGCGGTGATGACCGTCGCCGCGCTGCTGCTGGTCGACCGCAAGGGTCGCAAGTTCCTGCTGATGCTGGGCAGCGGTGGCATCTGCGTGGCCCTGCTGGCCGCAGCAACGCTGTTCTTCCAGGCCGAACGGGGCCGCGCCGACGTGCAGCCGCACCTGCAGGCCGCAGTGAGTGGCGATGGCCTGCAACTGGTACTGGATGACGCGCAGTGGCAGCGGTTTGCCGGTGGCATCGACCGCGAAGGCCGGCCGCTGCAGCTGACCGTGTCCTACGCCTATGGCGACTTCACCAACGTGCGCGCGCTGCGCAGCGACAACCTGACCGACCGCGAGCTGCGCATCGAGCGCGCCGGCACCGTGCAGCCGGACAGCGTCATCGGCGCGTTCTTCCGCACGTTGCACCTCAATCCGTTCGCCGACCCGGCCAGTGCCGCGCAGGCACCGCTGCGCATCGAGCAAGCCCGTATCGGCCCGATTCCGCCGCCCGCGCATGGCTGGGCCGTCGCTGCCTGCATCCTGGTATTCGTGGCGTTCTTCGCAGTTGGCCCAGGCGTGTGCGTGTGGCTGGCGCTGTCCGAGCTGATGCCCAACCGCATCCGCTCCAACGGCATGAGCATCGCGCTGCTGCTCAACCAGTTCGTGTCCACCACCATTGCCGCCATCTTCCTGCCGACGGTGGGACACTACGGCTACGCCAGCATGTTCCTGTTCTGGGCGGGCTGCACGTTCGTGTTCTTCCTGGTGGCCGCATTCTGGCTGCCGGAAACCAAGGGGCGCTCGCTGGAAGAGATCGAAGCCGGGTTTGCAGGAAAGCAGCGCTGATTCAGCGCTGCTGTGGCGGCGCAGGGCCGCCGTGCACGATGTAGCGCGCCATGTCGTGCACTTCGGCCACGCTCATGTTGGTACCGGCCACCTGCATGGACTCGCCAAAAGGGCCCGCTATGGTGGCCACGGACAGCACGTGGTCATCGACGGTAAGCGCCACCTGCTTGCCCACCAGGGCCTCGGTCGCGTGCAGCAACCGGCCGGCGGACTCCTTGCGGAACGTCAGTTCCAGTACGGGCTGGTGCGCGGCGTCCAACTCCGCTCGCACGTCGACGATATCGGCACTGGTGAGCATCGGCGGCGCTTTCACGGCGATGCTGCGCCCTTGCCACTGCAGGGTAGCGCGGCCATCGGGATCGACCTCACGCATCTGCACCTGCACCCCCTCCCGCGGCGGATGCCGGGTTTCCGCCGGAAGCACCCGGTTGCAGCCCGCCAGCAGCAACACCGCGAGGCCGCCGCCGAGCAACGCCCATCTGTTCCAGCCCCGCATCAGCGCAGCTTCCTCAGCTTGAACGCCACCAGCACCTGCAGCACGCCGTACAGCAGGCTGCCGATGCCGATCCACAACGTGGTTACCGCTACGCCGGCATACGGATTGGCCGCGAACAGCAGGCCCAGCACGATGGCCAGCACGCCGCTGAGAATCAGCAACCACTCACCCTGGATCTGCCTGCGCACGCGGATGGCGAAGACGATGCGATAGATGCCTGCCACCAGCAGCCATGCCGCCAGGAACAGCACCAGCACGCTGGCGGTGGCCAGCGGATTGATCACCGCCAGGATACCGAAGCCCAGCGAGGCGACCACATACAGCAGCAGCCAGCCACGCGAGGCGCCACTACCACCGGTAATCAGCGCCAGCAGGCTGATGACGCCTTCCACGATCGCCATCACGCCCAGCGTCCACGCCAGCGCGATAGCCGCTGACATCGGCCAGCCGATCGCGATGATGCCGAAGCCCAGCGCGACCAGACCGTACAGCAGCAGGATCCACCAGCTGCGTCCAACGGCCGACAACAAGGGAGACAGAGGGGAATTCATGACCACTCCTTCGATCCGGGTTCGTGGACATCCTAGACCTACGGAATGAAAGGTGCGATCACGGCACCCGCGCACAGACCCATGCCCGCACATCTTCAGCCCCTACCAGCCGCAGCGTCTCGGCGACTTCCAGCACGGTGCTGCCGGTGGTCATCACGTCGTCGACGATGGTCAGCCGCGCGGGGACGGCACCGCGCACATCGAAGGCGTCGAACAGGTTGTCGCGGCGCTGCTCGGCGCTGCGTTCGGACTGCGGCGCGGTATGGCGGCGACGGTACAGCCCGCGCCACCTCGGCGTCCGCAGCAGCCGGCACAGCTCGGCTGCCTGATCATAGCCGCGCTGGCGCAGGCGTTTGGGATGCAGCGGCACCGGTACCAGGGGTGGGCACGACCATGGCGGCGGGTTGCGCAGCATCAACTGCGCAAGCAGGCGTCCGGCAGCCAGGTCCTGGTGGAATTTGTAGCGGACCAGCAGTTGATCGATCGGCGGCAGGTACAGCAGGCTGGCGTGGGTAGCGGTCTGCGGCGGCGGCTCGTCACGGCAGGTGCCGCAGATGGGCAGGGCGTCGTCCGGTAGCGGCAGCGCGCAGCGAAGGCAGGCGCGACCCGCCCACGGCAGGTCGGCGAGGCAGGCGACGCAGAGGTCGAGGGTGTCGTGACCGCGCTCGCTGCAGACCAGGCAGCGCAGGGGCAGCAACAGGCGAAAGGCGGCCTGCAACGGTTCACCAAGGACAGAAGGCAGTGGGAGGCGCATGCCGCAGCATCGCCCTGCAAGCGCAGGCTGCCCATCGGTGAAGGGGCTGCCTGCATGTCAGTACAGGGAGCGTTGGCCGATGGGGGCTGCACCTTGCCAGGCCGTAGACCTGCATCGCACCTGCTACCGCGCGCTTCCATCCACATACGGCCGGAACTGCAGAACCAGTACTGGCCGATCCTGCGCCAGCTATCATCAGGATGGGCGCAGTCGCCCTGGATGGACCTCTACTGCATGGACGGACTGACGCTGGTCAAGGCAACTGCGCAGGACGCAGATGTGGTCTTCAGATTGATGCAGCTGTACTACTTCGAAGCCTCTGCCTGGAGTGGTGAGGAGATCCTTGCCGATGGTCTCTACGACTGCGCACTTGCCGATGTCCGGGTCCGCCTGCAGGAAGAGCCGGAGTGGACCCGTCTGCTCTGGCTCGATGGCCAGCTGTGTGGATTCGTCCAGGTGGATGAAGTCGAGTTCCAGGGGCAGCGCCTGCCAGAGTTGGCCGATCTGTTCATCCTTCCAAAGCATCGGGGCAAAGGCATCGCGTCCGCAGTGGTCGCAGAGCTTGTGCGGCCTAAGTCGGGGGAATGGCTGCTGGCCACATTCCGCAAGGATCATGTGGCGCACGCATTCTGGGAACGGAATCTTGCAAGGATGGGCATGGCGTGCAGCGTCCCAGCCGGGTCAGAAGGAACAGACTTCCGCCTGTTCCTGATCAGGGCGATATGACGATGGGGAGCCCCCCAGCTCCCCGGTCAGCACTCGCCCGCGCCAGGATGGCCAATAGGACGGTGCAACCACGCAAGGGCTTGCCCTGCTCCTGGCGGCGGCAGCCCAAGGCTGGACGTGGCTGGCTTGGGCTCACCGGGGGTCAGCCGCACGCAGCGGATCGACCACCGTGAATTCCCCTCAAAACTCGATCCCGTTGGCTGCACGCTGGCAGGCAGGCAGTCCCAGCGCGATACGCGTTCGCCCGACCGTGGCCGCGATCTCCTGTTCAAAGCCAGCCCCTGACTCCAGGCAATGCAGCAGCCCGACAACCCTCTGCTTCAGCTCAACGGCCCATGGCACGTCATTTGGATCGGCGATCACTTCTGTAAACAGCAACCCACTGCGTTCGACCTCACCCGCCAACACCGCCGAGTGGTACGTGTTCCATAGCGTGGGCGATGCATTGGCAGTAGTCCACGCCAGCGCGTGGGCGATCGAGGGGAAGCGATCGCGCAGCGCAACGACTTCCTGCGCTGCACGCCTGGCCAGCAGCGTGGCCTCCGCCGAGAACTGCTCCTCGTCGATGAATTCGTGGAAGGTTCCCACTCTGTGCCCGGCGTCGAATGAAAGGAAGTCCTTCTCATGCCAGAGCCAGCACGCTCCAACATTCAGATAGCTTCCCTTCCGTCCCGAAGAGGGCTGGAATTCAACCACGCCGATCCACCATACCTGGTCGTCGATCCAGATTCTGGAGCGTCCCTTCTGCACGCAGCCCAGAGGGCGCAGCACCGTTCTGGCTGCAGCGTTGATCATTCGAGAGTGCTGAGCGGTCGACATCGAAGGCATCCTTGCGCTTGCGAACGTTCGCGGAATCGTACTGGAAGGAACGTCGGCCAGCACCATTGAATCGGCGAAGAACCCGCCCACTCGTCCCTTCAACATTGCTGGTCGTCCGCTTCATACGAAAGCGCAGAGACGTCGTGAAACCAGAAAGGGGGGTCGGCTGCGGGCACCGCGCACAGGAGTGCGGTGGTGTGCGCAGCGTGACACTTCCGCAAACGACACTGGAAGCGGGTGAATCAATGATCCTGCCGATTCACTCCATCATGCGCTCTCGCCAACGGCGCTTCTCCACGGTCCGGATGTTGGGCTGCGCGCGCAGTACATCCAGATATCGAGAAAGATGAAGCAATTCATCGTCGCAACCATCACCAGTGAACTCCCGCACCTGTATCAGATTTCCGTAGTTCTTGGCGTACTTGCTGGGAGTGTCGTCAATGCCGATCATCTGCTCCAGCGCAAAGCCTAGACGTTTCAGTTTGGCCAGGCGCTTCTGGCTGGTGTAGCCACCGGTCTCCCAATCACGCGCAGTACTGCAACGCTGGGACGACCACAGGAACTCCAGCGTGCGCCCTGGCATCAACCATGCCACCAGTGGCTCGGCATACAGACTGCCGGAAGATGTCCACACCCCTACGTTGAAGTGCGCGAATGCGAAATCCAGGAAGTCGTCAACGTAGGGACGCTTGTAGACGTGATAGCCCACCACTTGAGTGTCAGCAGGACGGTGCAACTGACGCGCACTGGCATGAACCAGCGTTTCATCGAGATCGAGCACCAGGAGCTTTCGGTCAGTTGTGGGCATGTTTACGGTCTGGTCTCGTTCCACGCTCAGCGGCATCGATAAAGTAAAAGTACTCGACAAGGTAGCGGCTGGGTCCGCCGCCTTTCAACAACATACCCCACAGCGTCAGCAGCATGCTGGACGCCCTGGGCCTACCCACACTGGTGGCGAGATGCCTGGTGGCAGCCCGGCTGGGGGACTGGTTGCCTAGGCTGAGATACCCGTCCGCTGCTTGACAGGCTGCCGGGATGTCCGGACCCTTCGCGGCATGACAATCGACGTCGAACACCTGAGCCTGCGCGAACTGAACGCCCTTGTGACTGCTGCCGAGCAGCGGAGGGCGCTGGTTGCCAGCCGCCGCCCCGTGGCCGTTGTCCGTCGCAAGCTGATCGCCTTCGCCGCGCAGTGCGGCTACACGATTGAAGAGCTGCTCGGGGCTGCGCCCGCCGAGGCCGCTGCACCGGTCCGCAAACCTGCCACACGGCGCAAGGCAGGCAAGGTGGCGGCCAAGTACCGCGACCCGGACAACAAGCGCAATACGTGGTCGGGCCGCGGCCGGATGCCGCGCTGGCTTGCCGAGAAGACCAAGCATGGCCGCAGCCCTGCCGATTTCCTGATTCCCGGGCTGGGCCGGTCCGACGTTCGAAAGTCCAGCGCGATCGGGCAGAGAACCGTCTTCAAGCAGAGCTGAGCCGGCGCACTTCGCTGTAGCGCATGCGCGACAGGTCGCCGGCAGCCTGCAGCGCGCCACGCTCGACCAGCTTGCGCACACGCCCTGCGTAGAACACATCTGGAATTCCCGGCGGACGTTCGGGATCCAACGACATCGCCGTGCCCACGATATAGGCGACTTTGCGGAACTGACCGTCACAGTGGGAAAGCAGCTGCTGATCGATCCGCGCGACGTCCTCCTCGGTCAGCGCTGCGATGCGGTGCCGCTGTTCGTTGGTGAGGTGCGCATCGCAGTCCGGCGCGTCGTCAGTGTCAGCCAGCCGGCCATTTACAGCCAGCAGGCGGACCAGCACGAAGAAGCCAAAGTCTGCCAACTCCGCTTCGGACAGGCCTACCGGGTCGGCAAGCATGCCTGGTGGATAGTCCTTGAACGTAACGAACGTGCGGTGCTGCCACATACCGGCGGTGTCCGATTTCCGCAGGTCATCCATTACCACGCGCAAGCCTCCATCGGGCAGATCAGCCAGGCTGCACAGCACAGCGTTGCGAAGGGTTGCGGCGTTCTTGTGCGTGTCCATGCCGATTCTCACGTTCCATGCGTAGCGGCGAACTTAGCACCGCTGCAACTGACCCGGGCGACGACTTCCTGTAAACCACTATTTTATATTCATAGTTGACAGCGTTCCCAACCCCACCCAGACTGCGCCCTCGCTCCAGCCCTTCCAAGGTCCCGCCATGGCAACCGCCATCCGCCACGACTGGCACCACGACGAACTGCAGGCGCTGTTCGACCTGCCCTTCCCGGAACTGCTGTTCCGCGCCGCCACCGTCCACCGTGAGCACTTCGATCCGGCCCAGGTGCAGGTATCCACGCTGCTGTCGGTGAAGACCGGTGGCTGCCCGGAAGACTGCGCGTACTGCCCGCAGGCGCAGCGCTACAGCACCGGGGTCAACGCACAGAAGCTGATGGACACCGATGCGGTGCTGGCCAAGGCCCGCCAAGCCAAAGCGGCCGGTGCCTCGCGTTTCTGCATGGGTGCAGCGTGGCGTTCGCCGAAGGACCGCGACATCCCCAAAGTGGCGGCAATGATCGCCGGGGTGAAAGCGCTGGGCCTGGAAACCTGCGCCACGCTGGGCATGCTCAGTGGCGAGCAGGCGCGCGCGTTGAAGGACGCCGGCCTGGACTACTACAACCACAACCTCGATACCGCGCCGGACTACTACGAGTCGATCATCCACACCCGGCAGTACCAGGATCGCCTGGATACGCTGGGCCATGTGCGCGATGCGGGGTTGAAGACCTGCTGCGGCGGCATCGTTGGCATGGGTGAAACACGCGCGCAGCGGGTCGGCCTGCTGCTGGCGCTGGCCACCTTGCCGGCGCATCCCGATTCGGTGCCGATCAACAAGCTGGTGCAGGTGGCCGGCACGCCGCTGCATGGCAGTGCCGAGCTGGACCCGTTCGAGTTCGTGCGCATGATCGCCGTGGCCCGCATCGCCATGCCGCATTCGATGGTGCGGCTGTCGGCCGGCCGCGAGGCGATGAGTGATGAGCTGCAGGCGCTGTGCTTCCTCGCCGGCGCCAACTCCATCTTCTATGGCGACAAGCTGCTGACCACCGGCAACCCGGAGAGCGAGCGCGACATGGCCCTGTTCGCACGCCTGGGCCTGCAGCCGATGGCGGTGCAGGTGGACGCCGACGGTCATGACCATGGCGGCACCGTGCATGCCGATATCAGCGCCGATGGCCCCGGCTGCGGCTGCGCCCACGCGGCCTGAGCCGGCGGCCAAGCAGGCGTCGCGGCAACGCGCTACCCTAGCCGCCCCGTCGCCGCATCCAGCCGCCATGGCACGCCCCGACCTGACCGCCCGCCTCCAAGCCCAGCGCGCGTTGCGCGATGCACAAGGCCGTCGCCGCCCGCGGCGCACGGTCACCCGTCGCGATGGTGTGCGCCTGGAAGTCGATGGGCGCTGGCTGACCGGCTTCTGCAGCAACGATTACCTGGGCCTGGCCCAGCAGTTCAGCGTGGTCAACGCACTGCAGGATGCCGCCGCGCGCGAAGGTGCCGGTGCCGGTGCTTCGCACCTGGTCTGCGGCCACCACGCGCTGCACGACGCATTGGAACGCGAAGTGGCCGAGTGGCTCGGTTACCCGCGTGCCTTGCTGTTCGGCAGTGGCTTCACCGCCAACCTGGCCGTGCAGCAGGCGCTGCTGGGCGAAGAGAACGATGTCTGCGTGCAGGACAAGCTCAACCACGCCAGTCTGCTCGATGCTACCCGGCTGGCCGGCGCGCGCCTGCGCCGCTACCCGCACCTGGACGCGGAAGGTGCGATGCGCCAACTCAAGCATGCGCCCGATGGCGCAGCGATGCTGGCTACCGACGGTGTCTTCAGCATGGATGGCGATATCGCGCCGCTGCGTGCGCTGTCGCTGGTCGCGCGCCTGCAGCAGGCGCTGTTCTACGTGGACGATGCGCATGGCGTGGGCGTGCTCGGCGATGGTCGTGGCGCGGTCGCCACCGCCGGCCTGGGCGTGGACGATGTGCCGCTGCAGCTGGTCACCCTGGGCAAGGCGCTCGGCGGTTCCGGTGCGCTGGTGCTCGGCCGCGAAGACCTGATCGAGCACCTGGCCGAAACCGCACGCCCCTACATCTACACCACCGCCATGGCGCCGGCGCTGGCGGCATCCGCACTGGAAGCGGTGCGCCTGGCCCGCCGCGATCATTGGCGGCGGGCGAAGCTGGCCGACCTGATTGCCCTGTTCCGCAGCGAAGCGCGACGTCATGGGCTGGATCTGATGGCATCGGAAACGCCGATCCAGCCGCTGTTGTGTGGCGACGACCACACTGCCATGGCGATGTCGCAGGCGCTGGAGCAGGCCGGCTGGCTGGTCGGCGCGATCCGCCCACCGACCGTGCCGGAAGGCAAGGCGCGCCTGCGCGTCACCTTGTCCGCGCTGCACACCACTGAGCAGGTACGCGGCCTGGTCGAAGCCATCGCCGTTGCACGCGACCGCGTGGCCTTTGCCGCGCGTGAAGTGCTGCCGCCGTCGTTGCCGGCGCTGGCCTGAGTGATCGTGTAGTTCCCCATGCATATTGAAGTGACCGGCCATGGGCCGGACCTGGTACTGATCCACGGCTGGGCCCTGCAGGGCGGCGTGTTTGCGCCGCTGGTGCAGCGCTTGGCCGATCGATTCACGCTGCATCTGGTCGACCTGCCCGGCCATGGCCACAGCCGCGATGACAGCACCCCGCTGCGCCTGCCGTTCGTGGTCAACGCCATTGCCGCGGCCACGCCGCCGGCGGTGTGGTGCGGCTGGTCACTGGGCGGTCTGTTCGCGCTGCACGCGGCGGCCACGCTGCCGAAGGTGCGTGGTCTGGCGATGATCGCCGCCACGCCGCGCTTCGTGCGCGGTGATGACTGGCCGCATGCGGTGGAGCCATCGGTATTCGAGCAGTTCGGTCGTGACCTTGCGCAGGACTTCAGTGGCACCCTGGCACGTTTCCTGGCACTGGACGTGATGGGTTCGGCGCATGCCCGCGAGGAACTGCGCACCCTGCGGCAGCGCCTGGTCGAACGCGGAGCGCCCACCGAACGCGCACTGCACGAGGGCCTGCAGCTGCTGGAGAACACCGATCTGCGCGGTGCCCTGCCCGCACTGGGCAAGCCCAGCCTGTGGATTGCCGGCCAGCGTGACCGTCTGGTCTCGCCGGCGGCGATGCAGGCCGCTGCCGCGCTGGCGCCCGGCGGGCAGTCGTTGACCGTGGGTCATGGCGGCCACGCCCCCTTCCTCGGCCATGCCGATGACGTTGCAGCCGCCCTGCAACACTTCGTTGCCGGCCTGTCACCGGCCGATGGCGGACAATGAGCCTCCCTAAGCTTGTGCAGGACTGACGCATGGATCTGGGCATTTCCGGCCGCTGGGCACTGGTCTGCGGCGCCAGCAAGGGGCTTGGCCTGGGTTGCGCACGCGCATTGGTGCGCGAAGGCGTGAACGTGGTCATCGTCGCCCGCGGTGACGCTGCGCTGCAGGCCGCGACTGAAGAACTGCGTACGCTGCCCGGTGCCGCTGAAGTGCGGGCGATCGCCGCCGACGTCACCACCGAGGCGGGCCGCGCCCAGGCGCTGGCCGCCTGCCCGCAGGTCGACATCCTGGTGACCAACGCCGGCGGCCCGCCGCCGGGCGACTTCCGCACGTTCGAGCGCGACGACTGGATCGCCGCGCTGGACGCCAACATGCTGGCGCCGATCGCGCTGATCCGCGCCACCGTGGACGCGATGATCGAGCGCGGCTTCGGCCGCATCGTCAACATCACCTCGTCATCGGTGAAGGCACCCATCGACGCGCTGGCGCTGTCCAACGGCGCGCGCAGCGGCCTGACCGGCTTCGTCGCCGGGCTGGCGCGGCGCACCGTCGTCCACAACGTCACGATCAACAATCTGCTGCCCGGCCAGTTCGATACCGACCGCCTGCGCGCCAACTTCGCCCACGCCGCCGGCCAGGGCGGGGACGTGCAGGCAGTGGCCGAACGCCGCCGCCAGCAGATTCCCGCCGGCCGCTTCGGCACGCCGGACGAATTCGGCGCCGCCTGCGCCTTCCTGTGCAGTGCACAGGCCGGTTACCTCACCGGGCAGAACCTGCTGATCGACGGCGGCGCCTACCCCGGTACGTTCTAAGAGACTTCTGCAATGCCGTCCCACTTCGATGCCCGCCATGTCCGCCGCGCCTTCGCCCGCGCCGCCTCCAGCTACGACGCTGCCGCCGCCCTGCAGCGCGAGGTGCAGTCGCGGCTGCTGGAATCGCTGGACTACCTGGAGGCACGCAAGCCGGAGGTGGTGCTGGATATCGGTGCCGGCACCGGCCATGCCAGTGCGCTGATGAAGAAGCGCTGGCCGAAGGCGCAGGTGATCGCGCTGGACGTGGCACTGCCGATGCTCGACCAAGCCAAGCGCCAGGCCGGCTGGTGGAAGCCGTTCCAGCGCCTGGCCGCCGATGCCACGGCGCTGCCGTTGGCCGACAACAGCGTCGATGTGATCTTCAGCAACCTGTGCCTGCAGTGGGTGGACGACCTGCCGGCGGTGTTCGCCGGTTTCCGCCGCGTGCTCAAGCCCGGTGGGCTGCTGGTGTGTTCGACGTTCGGGCCGGAAACGCTGGTCGAGCTCAACGAGGCCTTCGCCGCCGCCGACGACCGCCCGCACGTGAGCCGCTTCGCGCAGATCGCCCAGTTCGGCGATGCGCTGATGATGGCCGGCTTCCGTGATCCGGTTCTGGACCGCGACCTGTTCACCCTGACCTACGACGACCTGCCCTCGTTGATGCGCGAGCTGCGCGCGATGGGCGCGACCAACGCACGGGTCGATCGCCGCCATACGTTGACCGGCCGGGGGCGGTTCGCGGCGGCAGCGGCGGCGTACGAACCGATGCGCCGTGCCGATGGCAAGCTGCCCAGCAGCTGGGAAGTGATCTACGCCCATGCCTGGGCGCCGGATCCGGGCGCGCCGATCCGCGAAGGTGGGCATGACATTGCTTCCGTGCCGGTGTCGGCGATCCCGATCCGGCGCAAGCAGACCTGATTCGAAGGCGCCGCCGGGCATGGCCCGGCGGTACCAGCCGACCTTGGTCGGCGCTGTGCTTCCCGTGCCGACCAAGGTCGGCAACTACCAAAAGCAGGTCCCGGCCAGGCGCGCGTTATGGGTAGCGCCGGGCCATGCCCGGCGAGCGCAGCGGCAGCCGCTCAGGTATTGGCCGGTGAACTCAACGGCGGCCGTACCAGGTCGCGGTGGAAGAAGTAGATCTCCTGCACCAGGAAGCGCCAGCTGGTATGGAAGCTGCGGAAGCGCGTGCTGGGCGTGGACGAGGCCAACGCCTGGATGCCCAGCGCCTTGCTCAGGCGCAGCGCGCGCGCCATGTGCAGCGGGTCGCTGACGATGATCACCGAATGCAGCTTGCGCTGGTCCATCAGCCGCTTGGCCTCGACCAGGTTCTGCACGGTATTGCGCGAGGCGGTCTCGATGAGGATCGCCTCATCGGGAATGCCGTGCTTGAGCGCATAGCGCCGGGCCACCTGCGATTCCGAGAAGCGCGCACCGGTGCCGCCGTAGCCTCCGGTAAAGATCAGCAGTGGCGCGTAGCCGGCGTCGTACAGATCCAGGCCGTGGCGGATGCGCTCTTCAAACACCGGCGAGGGCTTGGCATCGTAGGCCGCCGCACCCAGCACGATGATCGCGTCCGCCTTGGCCGCCTGGTCGCGTTCGCCGACCCAGACGATCCAGGCGGTCACGCCCAGCAGCCAGATCACCAGCAGTACGAACAACCGCCACACCCAACCGAGCAGGCCGGTACGTTCGCGATGGCGGCCGCGGCTCATGGCGCTCCCCAACGCAGGGCAGGCAGATCGACATTGCCGCCGGACAGCACCAGTCCAACGCGCAGGCCGGCGAAGCGCGCAGGCTGCGCAAGCACCGCTGCCAGCACGATCGCCGAGGACGGCTCGACCACCTGCTTGAGCACGTCCCACAGCAGGCGCATCGCCGCCACGGTGGCGGCATCGTCAACCACGATGACCTCGGCGCCCGCGGCCTGCAGCAGCGCGAAGTTGGGTGCGCCGATCAGCGTGCGCAGTCCGTCGCAGATCGTGTCCGGGGTAAATGCCTCCTGGCGCTTGCCGGTCGCCAGCGAACGGGCGGTGTCATCGGCACCGGCCGGCTCGGCCAGCACCAGCCGCGTGCCCGGGCTGGCGTGCTGCAGGGCCAACGCGGTGCCACTGGCCAGGCCACCACCGCCCACCGGCACCACCAGCACGTCGAACGGCCCCTCGCTGTGCAGCAGCTCCAGCGCGGCCGTGCCCTGCCCGGCGATCACCGCGGGGTTGGTGTACGGATGGACCAGAGTGGCGCCGGTATCGGCCTGCACCTTGGCGCAGGTGGCCTCGCGGTCGGCAATGGTGGCCGGGCAGCGCCAGAGGGTGGCGCCATGCCGGGCGATATTGGCCAGCTTGGCGGCCACGGCCCCTTCAGGCACCACCACATGGCAGGGAATGCCCCGTGTGCGGGCAGCCAGCGCCAAAGCGGCACCGTGATTGCCGGAGGAATGGGTCACCACACCGGCACCGGCGTGATCGGCATCCAGCGACCACACCGCATTGCACGCACCGCGGAACTTGAACGCGCCGCCGCGCTGCAGGTGCTCGGCCTTGAACGCCAGTTGCGCACCGGCCAACGCATCCAGCGTGCGCGAGCGCAGCACCGGGGTCACGCTGGCATGGGGCGCGATCCGCGCGGCGGCGGCGAGGACGTCATCAGCGCGGGGCAACAGTGAATCGCTCATGACGCAAGATTAACGTATGGCCCCGCGCTGGCGAGGGCGCCATCGGTCATGCCAGCATGCATGCCTACACCGCCATTCATCCTGGCCGGCGGAATTAAGGGCTGATTCAACGCCGGCGGCTGAAGCTGCCTGCATACCCGTCCTCTGGGGGGACCCATCATGAAAACGCGCCTGATGCTTGCCGGTGGCCTGCTGCTGGCCCTGACCGGTTGCACCACCTATGACTATGTCGGTGGCCGCGGCGGTGGCTACTACCACGGTGCGCCGTCGGTGGAGTACCGCTACCCCTATGGCTACCCGGCCGACTACGGCTATCCGTATTACGGCGGCGGTGGCTATTACGGCTATGGCGGCCCTTACTACCAGCGGCCGATCTACCGCCCGCCGCACCACAACCACCGCCCGCCACCGCGTCCCGGCAACGGCGGCGAAAACCGCCCGCCACCGCCGCCGCGCCAGAACAATGGCGGCTCGCCCTGGCGCAACATGGATTCGATGCGTCGACCGCCGCAGCCTGCACAGCGGGTCGAGCGCCCCTCGCCGCCGCCGCAGGCGCGCCCGGCTCCGGCTCCGCGTGCGCCGAGGATGAACAGTTCCCCCTGGCGTGCCATGGATCGTGAGAGATAGCGCACAGTTGACGCTTGTTCCATCTTGCATTTCACACGGTCCAAGCCTCAATCTACGCAGGTGGTGACGGCCAGCGTCACAAAGTGACAAAAGCGTTAAGGGCCCGTCCCAAACAGCTCTACGTCGATATCCGACAGGAACATCTGGATCCCCCCTGTTCCGGCCCTGTCGGATGTCGGCACCTTTAAGGACGAACGGCCCCGCACTGCGGGGCCGTTTGTTGTTTGGGACACCAGGGCACGCGGGCAGTAGATCCACGCCATGCGTGGATGACGCGTTCCCAGCCGCCCCAAAAAACAGGGCCGGACAGTCCCCCGACTGCCGGCCCCTCTGCTTCCCCACCGTGCGCCTGTACCGGCCCCTGTTCCAATTCCGGTCACCAGCGCCTGCGGCGCCAGCCACGGTGGGTGCTATTGGGTTATCTGCAAAAATCCTGCCAACTTTAGGGTTGATTTCGACGCCGGCCGGCCGGCGCCAACGTCCCTGCCCCGATTGGCGCTAAAATCGCCACCCCCGGCGCCGTCTCCGGCTGCGCCTGCCCCTTGCTGAACAGCCCCCATGATCGATTCCTTCCATCGTTACGACGTCATCGTCATCGGCGGTGGCCACGCCGGCACCGAGGCCGCGCTGGCTGCGGCCCGTACCGGCGTGCGCACCCTGTTGCTGACCCACAACATCGAAACGGTGGGAGCGATGAGCTGCAACCCGGCCATCGGTGGCATCGGCAAGGGCCATCTGGTCAAGGAAATCGACGCCCTCGGCGGTGCGATGGCGCATGCCGCCGACCGCGCCGGCATCCAGTGGCGCACCCTCAACGCCTCGAAGGGCCCGGCCGTGCGCGCCACCCGCTGCCAGGCCGACCGCAACCTGTACCGCATGGCGATCCGCGCCATCGTCGAGGGCCAGGCCAACCTGACCGTGTTCCAGGCGGCGGTGGATGACCTGGTCATCGAGGGCGACCACGTGCGCGGGGTCATCACCCAGACCGGCCTGCGTTTCGATGCCGAGGCCGTGGTGCTGACCGCCGGCACCTTCCTGGCCGGCAAGATCCACGTCGGCCCGACCCAGTACGCAGCCGGCCGCATGGGCGATCCGCCCGCTACCACGCTGGCTGCACGCCTGCGCGAGCGGCCGTTCCAGGTGGACCGCCTGAAGACCGGCACGCCACCGCGCATCGACGGTCGTTCGCTGGACTACAGCGTGATGGACGAGCAGCCCGGCGACACGCCGCGCCCGGTGATGTCCTTCCTCGGCTCGGTGGATGAGCATCCGCAGCAGGTCAGCTGCTGGATCACCCACACCAGCGAGCAGACCCACCAGATCATCCGCGACGCCCTGCACCGTTCGCCGCTGTACAGCGGCCAGATCGAAGGCATCGGCCCGCGCTACTGCCCCTCCATCGAGGACAAGGTGGTGCGCTTTGCCGAGAAGGCCAGCCACCAGATCTTCGTCGAGCCCGAAGGCCTGGGCATCGTCGAGATCTATCCCAACGGCATTTCCACCTCGCTGCCGTTCGACGTGCAGCTGGAGATGGTGCGCAGCATCCGTGGTTTCCAGAACGCGCACATCACCCGCCCCGGCTATGCCATCGAGTACGACTTCTTCGATCCACGCGGGCTGAAGGCTTCGCTGGAAACCAAGCTGGTCAACGGCCTGTTCTTTGCCGGCCAGATCAACGGCACCACCGGTTATGAGGAGGCTGCCGCACAGGGCCTGCTGGCCGGCCTCAACGCCGCTCGCCAGGTGCGTGGCCTCGAGGGCTGGTGCCCGCGTCGCGACGAAGCCTACCTCGGCGTGCTGGTGGATGACCTGATCACCCACGGCACCAACGAGCCGTACCGCATGTTCACCAGCCGCGCCGAGTACCGCCTGCAGCTGCGCGAAGACAACGCCGACCAGCGCCTGACCCCGACCGGCCGCGACATGGGCCTGGTCGATGATCGTCGCTGGCGGGCCTTCGAAACCAAGCAGGCTGCCGTAGCCGCCGAGCGCACGCGCCTGGGCGCGCTGTGGGCCACACCGGCCAATGCGCTGGGCCGCGAAGTGCAGGAAACGCTGGGCGTGGCGGTCAGCCGCGAAACCAACGTGCTGGACCTGATCAAGCGCCCGGAACTGGATTACGCGCAACTGATGCGGGTGCCCTCGCTCGGCCCGGCCGTGGCCGATGGCAAGGTGGCCGAACAGGTGGAGATCGGGGTGAAGTACGCCGGTTACCTGGATCGCCAGCGCGAGGAGATCGAGCGCCAGCAGCGCCATGAAGCAACGCCGATTGCCGGCGATTTCGACTACGCCATCGTGCGCGGGCTGTCGGCCGAAGCGCTGCAGAAGCTCGAGCGCGTGCGTCCGCAGACCATCGGCCAGGCCCAGCGCATTCCGGGCATGACCCCGGCGGCGATCTCGCTGCTGCTGGTGCACCTGGAGCGCGCACGACGCGGACGCGTGGCATGAAAAAACGGTAGTGCCGGCCGCTGGCCGGCAACCCGATACACCTTCGGCAGAACCTCTGCAGTTGCCGGCCAGCGGCCGGCACTACCGGCAGGGCTGCGTGCTGCACGCGGTATCATCATCGCGATTGCCCTGCTCTTCCGGAGATGCCGATGACCCCGCTGCGCCCCTTCCGCGACAAGATGCCGGTGCTCGGCCAGCGCGTGTATGTCGATCCGGCCTGCACGATCATCGGTGATGTCGAACTGGCCGATGACGTATCGATCTGGCCGGGCACGGTCATCCGTGGCGACGTCAATTTCGTGCGCATCGGTGCACGCACCAACGTGCAGGACGGCACGATCATCCACGTCAGCCACCACAGCCCGTACAACAAGGCCGGCTATCCGACCCTGATCGGCGAAGGCGTCACCGTCGGCCATGGCTGCATCATCCACGCCTGCAGCATCGGCGATTACAGCCTGATCGGCATGGGCGCGTGCATCCTCGACGGTGCCCGGGTCGAGCGCCATGGCTTCGTCGGTGCCGGTGCGGTGGTCGGCCCCGGCAAGGTGGTGGGCGAGGGCGAGCTGTGGGTGGGCAACCCTGCCCGTCCGGCGCGCACGCTCAGCGACAAGGAGATCGAGTCGCTGCACTATTCGGCCGACCACTACGTGCGGCTGAAGGACGAATACCTGGGCTGAGGCCGCCTCGCCGATGGCCGGGCTCTGCTAAAGTCTGGGCCCGACCAGGAACCGTCGAGACCCCCATGCCCGTGGCTGCACGCCGGAGAGGACTCCAGCGCCCACTTCGGCGGCCATCGCGCTGATGGCCGCGCCGATGCTCGATACCTACCGCGAGGTGGTAACGCCGGAAGGCGTGCCGCTGCAGTTGCCTGCGGCCGGCCCGATGCCGCGTGCGCTGGCCTGGCTGATCGACCTGGCCGTCCGCTTCGGCGCGCTCACCGCGCTGTCCATTCCGCTGGCCCTGCTCGATGAGTTCGGCCGCGGCCTGTACATGGCGCTGATGTTCCTGCTGATGTGGGCCTACCCCATCGTCTGCGAAGCGCTGTGGGGCCGTACCCTCGGCAAGCGCGTGCTGGGCCTGCGGGTGCTCGCGCAGGATGGCGCACCGGTGGGCTGGATGGCCTCGATCACCCGCAACCTGCTGCGCACCGTGGACATGCTGCCTTTCGGCTACGCACTGGGCCTGATCAGCAGCCTGTTCGATCCGCATGGCCGCCGCCTGGGCGATCTGGTTGCCGGCACGATGGTGGTACATGCACCGCCGCATTACCTGCCGCCGCCGGCCACCATCGACAGCGCGCTGGCGCCGCCGCAACCGCTGCGGCCGGAGGAACAGGCGGCGGTGATGGCCTTCGCCGAGCGCGCGCCACGCCTGTCACCCGCACGCCAGCAGGAACTGGCCGGCATCGCCGAGCCGTTGACCAGCGCGTCCGGCCAGGTCGGCGTGCTGCGCCTGTATGCAATGGCCAACTGGTTGCTGGGACGACGATGAAGCAAGAGCAGTTCGTCGACCGCCATCAACAGGAATGGCATGACCTGGAGCAGTGGCTGCAGCATCGCGCCGGTGCCTCGCGTCGGCGCCGGCGCAGGCCGGGTGCGGAAGAAGCCGGCGATGTCAGCTTCCCGCAGCGTTACCGACGGCTGTGCCAGCAGCTGGCGCTGGCCCGCGAACGCGGCTACAGCCCGCAGCTGGTGCAACGCCTGCAGCAGTTGATGCAGCACGGCCATGGCGTGCTGTACCGCACGCCGCCGACCCGCTGGCGGCGCGCGCTGGAATTCCTGGTTGCTGATTTCCCGCTGCTGGTGCGCAGCCAGGCGCGCAGCATGTGGGCGGCACTGGCGATGTTCGCAGTGCCGGCGCTGGCCTGCTTCGTGCTGGTGCAGGTGTACCCGGACAGCATCCACCTGCTGATGGACAACGGCCAGATCGCCGAGATGGAGCGCATGTACGATCCATCGGCCGAGCGCCTGGGCCGCGACAGCGGCACCGACTGGATGATGTTCGGCTACTACATCATGAACAACATCAGCATCGCCCTGCGCACCTTCGCCAGCGGCCTGCTGGCGGGGTTGGGCACGCTGCTGGTGCTGCTGTTCAACGGCATCACCATCGGCGCGGTCGCCGGCCACCTGCAGCACATCGGCCATGGAGGCCCGTTCTGGCGCTTTGTGGCCGGCCACGGTGCGTTCGAACTGACCGCCATTGTGATTGCCGGCGGCGCCGGCCTGCAGCTGGGCATGAAACTGCTGGCTCCCGGGCGGCGGCGCCGCCTGGATGCGCTGGTCGAAGGCGGGCGCATCGGCGCGCGGCTGTGCCTGGGCGTGGCCTTCATGCTGCTGCTGGCCGCGTTCGTGGAAGCGTTCTGGTCCTCCATCGCCGAGATTCCGGCTGCAGTGAAGTTCAGCGTGGCCGGGGTGCTGTGGGCCGGCGTGCTGCTGTGGCTGTGGCGCGGTGGACGCGGAGGTGGCCATGCGGATTGACCACCTGGACGTGGTGCTGCGCGCGCGCAGCAGCTGGGAAGCGATGGAGCTGGGCAGCGCGCTGGCCCGCCGCCACGCACGCGGTGTGTGGGGCAGCTGGCTGCTGGCCAGTGCGCCGTTGTTCGTGCTGTTCAATGCACTGGCCTGGTGGCTGGATGCCTTCGGCTGGGCGTGGCTGGCGATGTGGTGGTGCAAACCGTTGTTCGAACGCGCACCGCTGTACGTGCTCTCGCGCGGCATCTTCGGCGAACGGGTCGGCCCGCGCGATGCGCTGCGCGCACAGCGGCAGTGGGGCGGCAGCGGCTTCTGGGGCTATCTGGGCTGGCGCCGTTTCAGCGGCCTGCGCAGCCTGTGCCTGCCGGTCAATCTGCTGGAGGGCAATGCGCCCGCCCAGCGTGGCCCACGTCGGCGTGCAGTCGCCGCCGGCGCTGCGGGCCCTGCGCTGGTGCTGGCGGTGATCTGCCTGGCATTCGAACTGGTGCTGGTGGTGGGCGCGATCGCCACTATCTTCATCTTCATCCCGCTGGAACTGCTGCCCGAATCCTGGCGCGCAGCGTGGGCGATGGTCAGCGTGGAGGCGCCTGCGTGGGCCAAGCTTGGCCTCAACCTGTTGTGCTGGCTGGCGGCGGCGCTGATCGGGCCGTTCTACGTGGGCGCCGGCTTCGGCCTGTACTTGAACCGACGCACGCAGATGGAAGCCTGGGACGTGGAAATCGCCCTGCGCCGCCTGCGCGAACGCCTGCTGCCGGTCGCCTCTTCGTTGGTGCTGCTGTTGTGCCTGGCGCTGCCGTTGGCGCCCGTGCACGCACAGGACGCCGACACGCCGGACGCCGCGCAGACCACCACGGCCAACGCCGATGAAGACGCAGAAGCGGAAGACGCTGAAGAAGCCGAGGAAGCCGGAGAAGCGGCCACTGCGGAAAACGATCCGGCCAATACACCGGCGGTGATCTTCGGCGACACGCCGGTGGATACCGCTGGCTTCCGCCAGGCCGTGAACCGCGCCTACGAAGATCCGTTGCAGCGGCCGACGCGGCAGGTCAGCCGATGGAAGCCGATCGAAGACGCCGCCGAGAAGCAGAAAGACAAGAAAGAGCTGCAGAAGGACAGCAGCAGCAACGCGGACCGTACGTCGCGCAAGAGCGGCCAGTTGTGGCTGGCCCGGCTCGCCGAATGGGGCCTGTGGGGGCTGCTGGGGGTCCTGCTGCTGGTGCTGCTGTTGACCGCGCGGCTGTGGCTGCCGTGGTTGCGCGGTTCCGGCCGCCGCAAGGAAAAGCAGGCACCGCAGATCACCGAAGAGCAGGTGGAAATGCCGGTGGTGCTGCCGCCGGATGTGGCGACCCAGGCCGGGTTGCTGTGGGACCAGGGACGGCCACGGCAGGCGCTGGCGCTGCTCTATCGCGCCAGCGTGCGCACGCTGGTGGAGCGCACCGGCATCGCGTTGCCGCCCGGTGCCACCGAAGCACAGTGCCTGCGTGCCTCGCGGCGCATGTCCGACAGCACCGACCGTGAACTGTTCGCGCGCATCGTGCGCATGTGGCAGTACGCCGCCTACGGCGGGCGCCTGCCCACCCGCAGCGATTTCGACGCGTTGGCCAGCACGCTGCGCCAGCAGTACGGGTGGCAGGCATGAGCCCGCGCCTGTTCTGGTCGTTGCTGCTCGGCGCGCTGGTCCTGCTCGGGGTGCCGCTGACCATCCTGTTCCTGCGCACGCACGAAAAGGTGACCGAGACCATCGTGCTGCCGCCGCAGGGCGAAGCCAGCTACAACCCGCTGTATGTGCTGGGCCAGGCGCTGCGCGCCGACGGCATCGAGGTGCAGTCCCGGCAGCGGCTGGACCTGGCACAGATGCCACTGGCCGCCACCGATACGGTGGTGCTGCTGCAGGATACCGCCGACATGCCGCCGCGCACTGCGCAGGCCCTGCTGGACTGGGTCGGCACGGGTGGCCATCTGCTGCTGCGCACGCAGCCACCGGCCGAGGACGATGCCAGCAGCACGCAGGGCCCCCTGCTGGACAGGATCGGCGTGGACAGCCTGTTCCATGGCAGCGACTGCCAACCCTTCCACGTGGTGGATGATCCCAGCCACGTCGAGTTCTGCGGCGGTCGGCGCTTCAGCCTGGGCTTCCAGGCCAACGCCACGGCCGAGCGCCGCTGGGGTGGCCAGGAAGGACTGGTGTTCGCGCGCCTGCCGCACGTCAAGGGCCGCATCGACGTGCTGGCGGACATGGACGTCATGCGCGGTGAAGGCCCGTCCGCATCAACAAGCCGCCGCACGGTCGACGCCGATGCCGTTGCCCGCGATGGCCTGCATGACCTCTCGCACCGCGACCTGACGCGCTACCTGCTCGATCCCAACTATGGGCGCGGCACGATGTGGCTGGTATACGGCAGCCGCCCGCCCTCGCTGGGCGCGCGCATCTTCTACCAGGGCTGGCCGCTGTGGGTGCCGCTGCTGCTGGCGATCCTCGGCTGGCTGTGGTCACGCGCGCAACGCTTCGGCAGTGCCCTGCCCGCGCCGGTGGTCGAACGCCGTTCGTTGCTGGAACACGTTCGCGCCAGTGGCGAACTGCTGCTGCGCTTCGGCCATGGCACGCGCCTGTACCTGGCCGTGCAGGCGCTGTTCCTGCACCGCTTGCGCCTGCGCGCGCCCGTCGCTGCGGCACTCGACGGTGCTGCGCGCGACCAGGCCATCGCCGCAGTGTTGCAATGGCCCGTCAGTCGAGTCGCCAGTGCCCTCACTCCGCCTTCGCCGCATGATTCCTCCGCCCTGCGCGAGCGCATCCGCTTGCTGCTCCAGATGAGATCCCTGCTATGACCGATGCCCCTGAACTTCCGGCGGCCGCCACCGCCCGCCTGATCGAACGCGTCGACGCCATCCGCCAGGCCGTTGGCCATGCCTTCATCGGCCAGGCCGATGTGCTCGACCAGATCCTGGTCGCCCTGCTGGCCGGTGGCCACGTGCTGATCGAAGGCGTGCCCGGCCTCGGCAAGACCCTGCTGGTGCGCGCGCTGGCACAGGCACTGGAACTGGACTATGGCCGCGTGCAGTTCACCCCCGACCTGATGCCCAGCGACGTCAGCGGCCATGCGGTGTACGACCCGAAGAGCGAGAGCTTCAAGATCCGTCGCGGCCCGGTGTTCACCAACCTGCTGCTGGCCGACGAGATCAACCGGGCCCCGGCCAAGACCCAGTCCGCGCTGCTTGAAGTGATGCAGGAAGGCCAGGTCACCATCGAAGGCAAGGCCTTCACCCTGGCACCGCCGTTCATGGCGCTGGCCACGCAGAACCCGCTGGAACAGGAAGGCACCTATCCGCTGCCGGAAGCGCAACTGGACCGTTTCCTGCTGAAGGTGCTGATCGACTATCCGCAGCTGGAGGACGAGAAGCGCATGGTCGCGGCGATCACCAGCGGCCGTGCCGCCAGTGATTTCGACCTGAGCCAGGTTCCGCGCGTGCTCGGTGCCGGCGAACTGCTGGCGTTGCAGCAGGCCACCGCGGCAATCACCGTGGATGACGAAGTGATCGACTACGCGGTGCGCATCGTGGCCGCCACCCGGCAGTGGCCGGGCATCGCCGTCGGCGCCGGCCCGCGCGGCAGCATCGCCCTGGTGCGTGCCTCGCGCGCGCAGGCGGTGCTGGCCGGTCGTGACTTCGTCACCCCCGACGATGTGCGCGACATCGCCCGACCCGCCCTGCGCCACCGCATTGCATTGGCACCGGAGCTGCAGATCGAAGGCCAGGGTGCCGACGACGTGCTGGGTGCGCTGCTGGCCAAGGTGGAAGCGCCGCGCCGATGAGGCCTGCGCCGCTGCTGCTGGCGTTGTTGTTGGCCTGGGCTGCGCTGGGCGGCGTGGTGCTGGCCGGGCTGCTGCCACGCTGGAGCTGGGCGCTGGCCGGCGCACTGGTTGCCGTGCTGGCACTGGTTGATCTGTGGCGGCAGCGGCGACGACCATCGCCCAGCGTCGAGCGCGACGTGCCCGAGGCCCTGGCACTGGGCGTGCGCCGCGAGATCGGCCTGCGCCTGCAGTCCGGGCAGGCCATGCAGGTACAGGTATTCGATCTGGTGCCAGGCGGTTGGCCACTGGAATCACTGCCGCAACGCGTGCAGTTGCGGGCGGGCCATGCCAGTTCGCTGCATTACCACGTGCAGCCGCAGCAGCGCGGCCGCTTTGCCTTCGAAGGCGTGCAGCTGCGCATCCGCTCGCCGTGGCGGTTGTGGTGGCAGCAACGCACGCTGCCACCGGCGCTGGAGGTGCGGGTCTATCCCAACTTCGTGCCACTCACCCGATTTGCGCTGTTCAGTGCCGACCAGGCCTCGCGACTGGTCGGTGCACATGTGAAGCGCCGCCGTGGCGAAGGCACCGACTTCCACCAGATGCGCGAGTACCGCATCGGCGACAGCCTGCGCCAGCTCGACTGGAAGGCCACCGCCCGCGCGCGCAAGCTGATCTCGCGCGAGTATCAGGACGAGAAGAACCAGCAGCTGCTGCTGATGCTCGACAGCGGCCGGCGCATGCTGGCCAGTGAAGGCGGACTCTCGCATTTCGACCATGCCTTGAACGCCTCGCTGGTGGTGGCCTACCTGGCATTGCGCCAGGGCGATGCTGCCGGCCTGTTCGCGGTAGGCGGCGAGCGTCGCTGGGTGGCGCCGCAACGCGGCATGGACACGGTGCAGCATCTGTTGCGCGCCAGCTACGACCTGCAGCCGCAGGCCGTGGCCACCGATTATCTGGCTGCCGCCACCGAAGTCTCACTGCGCCAGCCCCGGCGCGCGCTGGTGATGCTGGTCAGCAACGTGCGCGACGAGGACATCGAAGACCTGCTTGCGGCGGTGCGCCTGCTGCAGCGCCGTCATCTGGTGTGCGTAGCCAGCCTGCGCGAGCGCGAGCTGGATGCTGCGCTGGAAGGTGAGGTGCACACGGTGGAAGATGCCGCGCAGGCCGGTGCCGCCGCGCTGTACCTGCAACAGCGCGCGCAGGCGCATGACGCGCTGCGTGCCGAACGGGTGATGGTGCTGGACGTCACGGCCGATGCCCTGCCCGCCGCGCTGGTGGAGCGCTATCTGGCGGTGAAGCGCGAAGGGCTGCTGTAACCGGTAGTGCCGGCCGCTGGCCGGCGGATCACCACAACCGCCGGGCATGGCCCGGCGCTACCGACGCTCCGCCTTGGTAGATGCCAACCTTGGTTGGCACACCATCAACGGCGCCGACCAAGGTCGGCCTCTACCCACAGCGGTTGCCGGCCAGCGGCCGGCACTACCCCTGCAGCAAGCGCTTCTGCAACCGCTCCACCGCGCGCTGCAGCAGCACGCGATGCCGCGCCAGTTTCATCCACTGCGGCAGCCGCGAGAACATCGAGCGATGATGCCCTTTGGTTTCACGCAGTGTCGCGACGGCGTACTCATGAAGCGCCTGCAGATGCTCGGCGTTGTAGGCCCAAAGCAGACCTGCGCGGGTCGGCTCGACCAGATGCAGCGGCAGGCCGAAGTGCGGATCAGCCGGCTCGGCATCGCGCAGCGGGGTGGCCGACACGTCGACATCGCTGCTGCGCCCACATTGCCCACATCGTGCGGGAAAGGTGGCCGGCGAACGAACGCCCGACGCGATCCGGCGATGCACGTACAGCCATTGGTGCCCGCAGTACCCGCACGGCCGACGCCCCTGCATGCACACCGCGCCCACCCAGTCGCCACTGTCCAGCGCAACGCTGCAGCCGGTGCAGCGGAAACGCACCGTCCAACGGTAGGGCTGCCAGCTCGCCAGCACCCAGCCCGGCGTATCGCAGCGGTGGCAGCGCACCGCGATGCGGTCGGCGAACGCATTCAGGCCGCGACCATAGTCGAAATGACGGCCCGGCACGGGAGCAGGACGCCCGCGCCGACCGGGCGGGCGTTGCACCGCCATCAGACGTAGATCCGCGTCGGCGCTTCGTCGATGATCGCGTGCGGCACGAAGCGCGCACTGTCGCGGGTGATCGCGCTGTCGTCCTCGCGGATGCCGATGCCGCAGGCGTGGTCGCCGATCACCCAGCTGCCGATCAGCGGGTAACCGCCTTCGAAACGGGTGAGCGGATGCGCACGCTGGAGGATCGCCGGACCGTCATATGGACCGTCGCTGCGCTGCGTGCTGCCGTCGGCCAGGTGCATCTCGATGTTGGCACCCTCGCGCGAGAACAGCGGCTTGCGCACCCAGCCCGAGGCCAGCGCGCTGCCGTCATCGAAGTGTGCTTCCAGCAGGTTCGGATGGCCGACATTGCGCTGCCACAGCAGCGGCAGGATGCCCTTGTTGCTCAGCACCGCCTTCCATGCCGGTTCCAGCAGCTGCACGCCCGAGCCCGGCAGCGCGCGACCGAATTCCTCGGCCATCAGGTCTTCCAGCGGGTACAGCTTGAACAGCGTGCCGATGACCGTATCGTCCAGCGCGGTGAAGCGCCCGTCTTCGGACAGGCCGATGTCCTCGATGGCGATCGCCTGCCCGTGCAGGCCCGTCTGCGAAGCGCAGTCGCGCAGATACTCGACCGTACCGCGGTCTTCGTCCGAGCTGCCCACCGCACTGAAATACAGCGGCGGCGGCAGCTGCGTGGCCAGTTCGCCGAAGCGTTCGACCAGGGCTTCATGGATCGCGTTGAACTGGTCGGCGTGCTGCGGCAGGCGGCCGGCGTTGCGCTGGTCCTCCAGCCACTGCCACTGGAAGAAGCTGGCTTCGAACAGCGAGGTCGGCGTGTCGTAGTTCAGTTCGTACAGCTTGGCCGGGCCGGTGCCGTCGTAGGCCAGGTCCAGGCGCCCGTACAGGTGCGGCTGGCGCTGGCGCCAGCTGTCGGCGATCCAGTCGCGGTAATGCGCGGGGATCGCCAGCTGGTCCATCAGGCGCTCGCTGGCGATGACATCGCCGACCAGATCCATCGCCATCTGGTGCAGTTCGGCGCTGGGGTCTTCGATGTCCTGCTCGATCTGGCGCAGGGTGAACGCGTAATACGCGCTTTCATCCCAGTACGGCTGGCCGTCGATGGTGTGGAAGCGGAAACCGGCTTCCTCCGCGCGCGCCCGCCACTGGGCGCGCTCGGCAATACGGATACGTTGCATGGGTCGATCAGCCGCCGACGCTGCTGCCGCTGCGGCGCGCACTGGTGCTGCCGAAGCCGCTGCGGCTGGCGGTCACCGCACGGTTCGGTTCGCTGCTGACCGGGGCCAGCCCGGCCTTGCCCGCGCCGATGCCGCTGGCGGTGTTCAGGCCGCCGCTGCCGCCCGGGGCAGGACGCGCCCAACCGGCGCTCTTGTCCTGGTAGGCCGGCGCCGAAGCCGGCGCCTGCGGGGCCAGGCCACCGCGGTTGCTCAGCATCTGCGACATGAAGAACCCCATCATCATCGGACCGATGAACGAGGTGCCGGCCGAGGTGTGCTGCTGCACGCACTGCTCAGGCTTGTAATCCTGTTCGCAGGCTTCCTTGGTCGCGTACTTCGGCGCTGCGTCGGCAGACTTCTTCTGCGCCTCGGCAAACGCGTTGCGGCACGCCGAAGGATCAGCGGTAGCCGTGGTGCAGGCCTCCACCGAGGTATACAGGCCTTCCTGCACCTGCACCTGCTCTTCCTTCTGGCAGGCAGTGAACAGCAGCGGCGCAGCGCTCATCAGCAGCAGCGCAGTGGTGCGGGAACGTTTCATGGCCTCATGCCTTCAAGTCGGAACAATGCCCCATCATGCCAAATCCGGGCCAACAACCGGAATCGGCAAAGTAGGAAAGATGAACGGAATTTCATTTTCGTCGTCCTCTCCCTCGATCCATCCACGCATGGCGTGGATCTACTGGCCCACGGCCACCTGTCGGAGGCGGGGTGGGTCCGGTGGCGGGGGCGTGAGCGCCATGGGCCCGAGGCATGCCTCGGGCGGGTTGGGCAGGACGCCCAACCCCGGTCTTGCCGTGTGCGCAGGACAGCGCACACGAGCAAGGCGCGACCGAGCCTACATGGACGTATTTACGGCGTCCCCCGCCACCGGACCCACCCCGCCATCCCGCGGATAGCCCGCTTTTGATTTTGACGTTGACGTTGATTCGGCAGGTGCAGGGCGCAGCCCTGCCGGACCGCCTCCGGTGGTTGCAGCAGCAACCGAAAAACTCCGCCATGATCAACCGACCCCCACGTCGTACGGCCCGCCCGTTCCGCCAGCCATGCCCGAATACCGCTCCCGCACCTCCACCGCCGGCCGCAACATGGCCGGTGCCCGCGCCCTGTGGCGTGCCACCGGCATGAAGGATGGCGACTTCCACAAGCCGATCATCGCCATCGCCAACTCCTTCACCCAGTTCGTGCCCGGCCACGTGCACCTGAAGGACCTTGGCCAGCTGGTCGCGCGCGAGATCGAACAGGTCGGCGGCGTCGCCAAGGAATTCAACACCATCGCCGTGGACGACGGCATCGCCATGGGCCACGACGGCATGCTGTACTCGCTGCCCAGCCGCGAGATCATCGCCGACGCCGTCGAATACATGGTCAATGCCCACTGCGCCGATGCGCTGGTGTGCATCAGCAACTGCGACAAGATCACCCCCGGCATGCTGATGGCGGCGCTGCGCCTGGACATCCCGGTGGTGTTCGTCTCCGGCGGACCGATGGAAGCCGGCAAGACCAAGCTGTCCGAGCACAAGCTGGACCTGGTCGACGCGATGGTCGTCGCTGCCGATGACAGCGCTTCGGACGAGAAGGTCGCCGACTACGAGCGCAGCGCCTGCCCCACCTGTGGCTCGTGCTCGGGCATGTTCACCGCCAACTCGATGAACTGCCTGACCGAAGCACTGGGCCTGTCGCTGCCGGGCAACGGCACCACCCTGGCCACGCATGCCGACCGTGAAGCGCTGTTCCGTCGCGCCGGCCGCCTGATCGTCGAACTCTGCCACCGCTGGTATGGCGGCGAAGACCCGCGTGCGCTGCCGCGCGGCATCGCCACCCAGGCCGCGTTCGCCAACGCCATGACCCTGGACATCGCCATGGGCGGCTCGACCAATACCATCCTGCACCTGCTGGCCGCCGCGCAGGAAGGCGAGGTCGACTTCGACCTGACCCAAATCGATGCACTGTCGCGGCGCGTGCCGCAGCTGTGCAAGGTGGCACCGAACACGCCGAAGTACCACATCGAGGACGTGCACCGCGCCGGTGGTGTGTTCGGCATCCTCGGTGAACTGGATCGCGCCGGCCTGCTGGATACCTCGGTGCCGACCGTGCACAGCGCCACGCTCGGTGAAGCACTGGATCGCTGGGACGTGATGCGCAGCGACAACGACACCCTGCACACCTTCTTCAAGGCGGGTCCCGCCGGCATTCCCACCCAGGAGGCCTTCAGCCAGGCCACGCGCTGGCCGTCGCTGGACCAGGATCGCGCCGAAGGCTGCATCCGTGCGCTGGAACATGCCTATTCGCAGGAAGGCGGGCTGGCCGTGCTGCGCGGCAACCTCGCCGTCGACGGCTGCGTGGTGAAGACGGCAGGCGTGGACGAATCGATCCACGTGTTCGAAGGCAATGCGCGCGTGTTCGAAAGCCAGGACGCCGCCGTGGCCGGCATTCTTGCCGATGAAGTGAAGCCTGGCGACGTGGTGGTGATCCGCTACGAAGGCCCGAAGGGCGGCCCGGGCATGCAGGAGATGCTGTACCCGACCAGCTACCTGAAGTCGAAAGGCCTGGGCAAGCAGTGCGCACTACTGACCGACGGCCGATTCTCCGGTGGCACCTCGGGCCTGTCGATCGGCCACGTTTCGCCGGAAGCGGCCAGCGGCGGTGTGATCGGACTGGTGGAGGATGGTGACCGCATCCGCATCGACATCCCGGCGCGGCGCATCGACCTGCTGGTGGAGGAGGCGACGCTGGCCCAACGCCGCGCCGACGCCGATGCACGGGGCTGGAAGCCGCGCGCACCGCGCCCACGCAAGGTCACCAGCGCGCTGAAGGCCTATGCCCTGCTGGCCACCAGCGCCGACAAGGGCGCCGTGCGCAACACCGCCCTGCTGGGCGACTGAAGACCGGTAGTGCCGGCCGCTGGCCGGCAGCCTCCCTCGTAGTCCGCTAAGGTATCCCAACATCACCGACACGGAGGTTGTGATGACGTCACTTTTCCTCGCACTGGCCGTGGCCATGGGCGCGAGCGCCGAACCGCCGCAGGCCCCTGACTGCAGCTACGACCGCGCGGCGATGCTGGCGATGGAACCGGGCATGTTCGACCAGGACATGGACGGGGGCTGGCGCCCGCTGGCCGATCGCGGCTGCACCCAAGAAGCCGCGGACCTGCTGGCCGCGTATGCGGCATTGCCCAAGGCGACGGGCAACACCACCCTCATCTGGCACGAAGGGCAGCTGCGCGCGGAGCTTGGGCAAACCGCGCAGGCGATTGCGCTGATGCAGCGCACCTACAAGCCGAAGAACACCGACCCCGGCTACTGGAACGCCTACGTGGACGGCACGATCGCGTTCCTGCGGCGTGATCGCAGCGGACTGGAAAAGGCACGTGCCGCGCTGGTCGCGATACCGACGCCACCCACGATGGCAGAGAACATCAAGAACGGTCGTTTCCACTTCACTACCAAAGGCGGGCAGCAGGTGGATGCCCCTTGGCCGCCGAATCTCGATGTGCTCGATGCCTTCCTGCGCTGCTTCGACCGCGATTACCACAATGCGATGGGCAACCCGGCCTGCCGGAAGCCGGAAGGCGGTTGAGGCTCTCCGCCGGGCATGGCCCGGCGCTACCAGTGCGGGCTCAGCCGATGGTGCGCTTGAACGGCGGCAGCGCGTCGATGATGCGCTTGCCGTAACGGCGGGTCAGCAGGCGCGAGTCGAGGATGATCACCCGCCCGGTGTCGGTGGAGGTGCGGATCAGGCGGCCGGCGAACTGGGTCAGCGTGCGCAGCGCATGCGGGATCGCGATCAGGTTGAACGCATTGAGCCCACGCGCTTCCACCCATTCGCTCAGGGTGGCGGTCTGCGGATCGGTCGGCACCGCGAACGGCACCTGGGTGATCACCACCGTGGTGCAGGCCTCACCGGGAAGATCCAGGCCTTCGCCGAACGAGTTCAGCCCGAACAGCACCGAACCCTCGCCGGCGGCGACACGGCGCAGGTGTTCATCGATCATGCGCGTCTTCGACATCTCGCCCTGCACCAGCACCTGCTTGCGCTTGGCGGCCGGCATCAGGCCCGCCACCTTCTCCATCTTCCAGCGCGAGGTGAACAGCACCATCGAGCCCTTCGTCCAGTCCAGTTCCTTGCCGATGTAGCGCGCCACTTCGCGCGGATGGCCTTCGCGGTCATCGGGCGTGACCGGGAACGGCGGCACGATCAGCTCGGCCTGGTTGGGCAGGTCGAACGGCGAGGACAGCGAGACCATCTCGGCGGTTTCGGGGATGCCGTTGTCGATCGCCAGCGCCTGGAAGTCGCCGCCACCGGTCAGCGTCGCCGAGGTCATCACCACCGAATCCACTTCATCCCACAACAGCTTGCGCAGCACGTGCGCGGCCGACACCGGCGAGCCATGCAGCACCAGGTCGCCATCGCGGGTGGCGGTCACCCAGCGCGCCATCGGGGGCGCGCCTTCCTTGTCTTCGCGGCGCCAGACCTGCCACAGGTTGTACTGCTGCTCGATCATCTCCAGGGCCATGCCGAGGTTGCGCTGCAGGCGCTCGCGCGCCGGATCGTCCGGCTTGCCCTTGGCGACCTGCGCGGTGGCCGCGTGCGCCCAGTTGTAGAGGCTGCGGGTATCGTCGGCCAGCGCCTCGATCGGCTCGCGCCAGGCCTCGGGCAGGCGTCCGTTGGCCGCGCGCCACATCGGCTCCTCGTCGGCCGGCGCCGGCATCCATACCGCCTCGACGTGGTCGCGGAACGCACGCAGGCCCTTGGCCACGTTGCTGGCCGCGTCGATGGCTTCGTTCGGCAGCAGGTTGCCGAGGCGATCCTTGTCGACCGCGCGGTAGGCACCGGCGATCAGGATCTGCAGGCGGCCGGTGCGCTTGGCCATTTCATCCAATGCCAGGCTGGCCGCGCCCTGGTCGATGGCCACATTGCCAACATGGTGGCCTTCGTCGAGCACCAGCAGCATGTCCGACGGCGCGGCGATCATCGGCTGGCCGTTGTCGCTGTCACCAATGGACAGCGCCGACAGCAGCAGCGCGTGGTTGGTGACCACGATCTGCGCATCGCGCACGGTGTTGCGCGAGCGCAGCACCGCGCACTGCGCCGAGTACGCGCAGCGTCGCCCCGCGCAGCCTGAGGCCGGGGTGGTGATGCGGCTGCGCAGGCCAGGACTGATGGTTTCCGGTGCGTTGTCGATGTCGCCGTCCCAGCTGCCGCTGGTGAAGGCCACGGTGAGGCGCTTGGCGATGTCCATCTCGATCGGCGCCAGCGGGCGGTCGAACAGCGGCTGCTCGTCCTCGAACATGCCGTTCTGCGCGCCCTCGCCGTGCGCCTCGGCGGCGTTGCGCGTGCACAGGTAGCGGGTGCGGCCCTTGGCCAGGGCAACGGTCGCCTCCAGGCCGGTGGCCTTGAGGAAGTTCGGAATATCGCGCTCGACCAGCTGCGACTGCAGCGCCACGGTACCGGTGCTGATCACCAGCTTCTTCTTGCTGGCCAGGGCAATCGGCACCCCGGCGGTCAGGTAGCCCAGGCTCTTGCCAACGCCGGTCGGCGCTTCGACCACGCCCACGCCACCGCTGGTGGACAGCGCACGCGACACCACGCCGATCATCTGGCTCTGCGAGCGGCGGGTGGAGAAGCCGGGGGTGTTGGCCTGCAGCGTCGTGTACGCCTTGCGGATCGCGTCCTTCAAGGTGTCATCGAGCTTGCGTGGAGCGGCGACGGTTTCGGTCACGCCAGAACTACCGTAGCGGGGTCAGGCCGGCCATTGTCGCATGGCCGGCCACGGGCTCCGAGGCGCGGGCGCTGAACAGGGTCAGCCGCGTCGCGCGATGGCTGGATGCACGCCCCGCAACAGCACCGACGCGGCCAAGGCCGCCATCGGAGTCAGGGCGTAGCGGCGCGCTGCCGCAGCAACCGTACCAGTGCCCAGACCAGCAGGACCGTGCCGACGGCATCCAGCATCGCCAGGCCGAAGTGCACCACGCCCAGCACGGTGCTCAGCTGCGAGATCGCGCCGAAGTCACCGTTGCTGACCATCCACATCGGCACCAGGTTGGCCAGCAGGCTGCCCATGCTGGACGCCAGCAACAGCAGCAGGCCGGTCAGCGCGCCGGTACGTGCCGGATCGCGCGGCGCGCCCATCACCCAGACCAGGCCGACGCACAGGGCAATCAGCACCGGCAGGCGCACGCCGACCATGGTCAGCAGGGAGACCATCAGAGCCTGGGTATCCATCGATCAGTCCTGCCCGGCGAAGGCGCCGGCACCGGCGCGCAGCTGCTGGTAGACCTCGTCGGTCTGCGGGCGTACGGCATGCCACTGCAGGAAGCTCTCCGCCGCCTGCTCGACCAGCATGCCCAGGCCATCGACCGTGTTGCGGCACTGCGCGGCGCGCGCCCAGGCCAGGAAGGCGATGGCGGCCTCGCCGTAGTTCAGGTCGACGGCCGTGGTCATCGAATTGACCAGCGACAGCGGCAGCTTGAACTCGGCGTCGCGATCGCGGCCGGCCGAGGTGGCGTTGAGGATCAGCTCGAAATCACCGAGGTCGCGCAGATCGTCCCAGTAGCGGCTGAGCGCGCGGCCCGGCTCGCCCATGGCATCGATCAGTTCATCGGCACGTTCCGGCGTGCGGTTGACCACCACCAGTTCGGTGATGCCGGCATCCAGCAGCGCCGGAGCGACGCTGCGCGCCGAACCACCGGCGCCCAGCAGCAGCACGCGGCGGCCGCGCAGGTCCAGGCTGTGGCGGTCGGTGAGGTCACGCACCAGGCCGATGCCATCGGTGGTGTCACCGTGCCAGCGGTCGCCCTTGCGCAGCAGGGTATTGACCGAGCCGGCGCGGCGCGCGCGTGCGGTCAGCGTAGTGCACACCGAGAACGCCGCTTCCTTGTGCGGCGAGGTGACGTTGGCACCGACCCCGCCTTCGGAGGCGAACGCCTCCAGCCCGGCCAGGAATGCGTCCGGGGCGAGATCGATGCTGCGGTAGTCGAGGGAGATGCCTTCCTGGCGACCGAACGCCGCATGGATCTGCGGCGACTTCGAGTGGGCGACGGGGTGTCCGAAGACGGCGTAACGATCGGTCATGGAATCCTCAAGCTGGCTAGACTGGTGCTCTTTCGTGCATGGACCTGGATGATGCGTATCGCCCCGACCCTGCTGGTGCTCGCCGCCAGTCTACTCTCTGCCCCGGTGGCGATGGCGTTGAACGAGTACGGCATCGAAGGCATGGGCGTGGTCTCCACCCGTGCCGATGAAGGCCGGGCCACGATCAGCGCCGATGGCCAGCGCATCGTCTTCGCCCGCCGTGGCGAGGCCGGCTGGGGGCTGTGGCAGGCGCGCGTGGTCGACGGCCGCTGGCAGCAGGCGCAGGCGTTGCCGCTGGCGGTGTCCGGCGAGGTGCGCGATCCGTATTTCAGCCGCGATGGCCGCTGGCTGCTGTTCGCCGCAGGCCGCGAGGGCCGGTCGGGGCTGTACCGGGCGGCGATCGCCGCCGATGGCAGCGTGGGGGCGCCGCAAGCGCTGGCAGGCGATGGTGGCCGCCATGAAGAGCGCGGGCCGGCATTGAGCGCGGACGGGCGACAGCTGCTGTTTGCCCGCCAGCAGGGCCGTGGTGCCGGCTGGGACCTGTTCGTGGCCTCGTTGGACGCGCAGGGCGTGCGCGGCCCGGCGACGGCATTGCAGGCATTGAACAGCCCCGCCGATGAAACCGATGGCGACTGGCTGGGCAGCGCTGGCGCGGTGGCCTTCAGCCGGGGCAGCGGTGACACCGCGCAGGTCTGGACCAGCGGTTGTGCATGGACGGGCGCTGCGCTGCAGCCGATCGGACTGTCGTTCAACCAGGCCGGCGGCTGGACCGGTGCGCCGGTGGTCGACAACGCCAAGCCGGGCGAAATGATGGTGGCCAGCAGTGCGGCGAAGTCGCCCCGCGCCGGTGGCGTGGATGTATACCGGCTGGCCGTGCCGAAGGTGGCGGCAGTGCCCGGGTGCATGCAGTAGATCCACGCCATGCGTGGATGATGGTTCGGTGGATACCGACCGCCCCCCCCCCGCTCCGGTAGGTGCCGACCTTGGTCGGCACAGAAGCAAAACCGCCAACCAAGGTTGGCGACTACCAGTAGATCCACGCCATGCGTGGATGACGCCTTCTGGCCGGTGCCAACATCGGCCGGCGCACGGAGCGCCAACCAAGGTTGGCGACTACCAGTAGATCCACGCCATGCGTGGATGACGCCTTCTGGCCGGTGCCGACATCGGTCGGCACACGGAGCGCCAACCAAGGTTGGCGGCTACCAGTAGATCCACGCCATGCGTGGATGGCCCGGGTCCCGGGCCACGGCGCTCAGCGCGACAGCACCTTCGCGCGCTGCTGTTCGTACTCCGCTTCGCTGAGCTGGCCGTTGTCCTTGCGCCGGTTCAGTGCGGCCAGTTCGGCCTGCACGCTTTCCGGCACGGCCTGCTCGCGGGCAACCCGGGCCGCAGCGGAGAGCTGCTCCGGCGGGCGCCGCGCGGCGCGCCAGGCAGCAACGAACACGCCGACGATGATGGCCCCGAACACCAGCGTACCGGTGCCCCAGATCAACCATTGCATCCAACCCATTTCAGGTCCCATCGCGTGTTCCTCCGTCCGTCGTGGGCGCTATTGTCAGCGCTCGCGCAGCCAACGCGCCACCTGCGGCGCGAAATAGGTCAGCACGCCATCGGCGCCGGCACGCTTGAAGCCCAGCAGCGATTCCAGCACGCAGGCGCGCTCGTCCAGCCAGCCGTTGGCGAACGCCGCCTTCATCATCGCGTACTCGCCACTGACCTGGTAAGCGAAGGTCGGAACCCCGAAGGTTTCCTTCACCCGCCGCACCAGGTCCAGGTACGGCATGCCCGGCTTGACCATCACCATGTCCGCGCCCTCTTCCAGGTCCAGCGCGATCTCGCGCATCGCCTCGTCACCGTTGGCCGGGTCCATCTGGTAGGTCTTCTTGTCGGCCTTGCCGAGGCTGGCCGCGCTGCCCACCGCATCGCGGAACGGACCGTAGAACGCCGACGCGTACTTGGCCGAGTAGGCCATGATGCGCACGTTGAGGTGGTGGTCGGCGTCCAGCGCACGACGGATCGCACCGATGCGGCCATCCATCATGTCCGACGGCGAAATGATGTCCGCGCCTGCCTCGGCATGCGACAGCGACTGCTTGACCAGCGCTTCGACGGTGATGTCGTTGAGCACGTAGCCCTTGTCATCGATGATGCCGTCCTGGCCGTGCGTGGTGTACGGATCCAGGGCCACGTCGGTCATCACCCCCAGCTCCGGGAAGCGCGACTTCAGCGCGCGGATCGCACGCTGCGCCAGGCCGTCCTCGGCCCACGCCGCCGAGGCGTCCAGCGACTTCTGCGAGGCATCCAGCACCGGGAACAGGTCGATCACCGGGATGCCCAGTTCCAGCGCTTCCTCGGCCACCTTCAGCAGCTCTTCGATCGACAGCCGCTCCACACCCGGCATCGACGGCACCGCCACGCGACCGGCCGGTTCGTGCACGAACACCGGATAGATCAGGTCGTCGGTGGTCAGCGTGTTCTCGCGCATCAGGCGGCGCGAGAATTCGTCATGGCGCATGCGCCGCGGGCGGTAATGGGGATGAGGCATGGCAGGCTCCGGGGAGTGGCTATTGCAACAGGTAGCCCTGCGGCAGCAGGGGTGCGGGCAACGGGCGTTCGCCGAGGGCGTCGAGCTGGTCGATCTCGATGGTGCGCACCAGCGCGTCCAGCGGCAGGTCGTTCGGCTCCAGGCCGAACGGGTCTTCCATTTCTTCACCCAGCTGGTCCAGTCCGAAGAAGGCGTAGGCCAGCACCGCCGACAGCACCGGCGTGGCCCAGCCCAGCGAGCTGGCCAGGCCGAACGGCAGCAGCACGCAGAACATCCACGCGCAGCGGTGCAGCAGCAGGGTGTAGGCGAACGGCAGCGGGGTGGTCAGGATGCGTTCGCAGCCAGCCTGGATCGAGGACATCGCGTGCAGGCGCTCTTCCAGCTGGACGTAAAGAATGGAATCGAGCGTGCCGGCGCGACGGGCCTGGGCCAGTTCGGCGGCGATCATCGCCAGCAACGCATCGGGCACGTTCTCGCGCTGGGCGAGCTGCCCGCGCTGTTCCTCGTCCAGCCATGGCACCGCCGCCAGCGCGACGTCGCGGGCGCGCAGGCGCGCGGCCAGTGCATAGGCGAAGGCGGTGGTCAGGTAGCCGAGGCGCTGGCGGCGCGGTGCGTCGTCGGCCAGCAGCACCTGTACCTGCCGCGCCAGCGAGCGCGATTCGAACACCAGCTGGCCCCACAGCTTGCGGCCCTCCCACCAGCGGTCGTAGCAGGCGCTGTTGCGGAAGCTGAGGAAGATCGACAGGACCAGGCCGAGCAGGGTGAACGGGGTGACCGAAACGCGCTCGATGCCGATCGGCGGCGCCAGTTCTACCACCGCGGCGACCGCGATGGACAGGACGAGGATGGCCAGCACCTTCGGCGCGATGGCCGGAACGATCGAGCCACGCAGGATGTACAGCAGTTGCCAGCCGTGGGGACGGGAACGAATGATCATGGGAGCAGCCGCGCAGGGCGCGGTTCGACAGGCACGCGGGGGGCTCGCGCAGCCGCCCATTCTACTCCCTGCCCGGCCGGCGGCCGTGTCCCTGCGACGCCCGGTCGCACCGGCCCGGCCGGCTCAGATCACGCCGCCGCCCAGCCCCAGGCGCAGGATGCCGACCACCACCACGATGCCGTTCAGGATCAGCCCGGTCCACGCCCGGCCGCGCTTGCTGGGGTGGGTGAACAGGATGCCGAGCGCGGCGATGATCGCGCCGACCGCGGCGAACGGGATCAGGAACCAGTTGCCCCAGCCCAGCAGCGGTATCAACGCCAGGATCATCCACAGCAGCGCCAGCACGCCCCACAACAGACTGATCACACCCATAGCGCCCTCCCGTGGTTGTTCATGCGCCAACCATAGCCGTTCCCGGCAGCGCCGCCTACCGCCGTTGCCGTCAGCCTCACCGGCCCCGTGCTAGCGTGCGGCCATGGGTCGAGCCCCGATGTTGGCGCCGATTCAGAGTGCCCGGCTGATGATCCGAACCAGTCCTACAGGGGTATACGCCATGAACATCCGTTGGGTCGCCTTGGCGGCCATGCTGCTGACCGTTGCCGGTTGCGCCAGTACCTCCAAGGTCATGCTGGGCCGCGCCCGCGCGCCGATCGATCCGTCCCAGGTGCAGATCTATTCGACGCCGCCCGCCGGTTCGCAGGAAATCGCCCAGCTGGAATCGTCTTCGGCGGTGGGCTTCGGCACGCAGGGCCAGACCGATGCCGCCGTGGCTCGCCTCAAGCGCGAAGCGGCTGCACTGGGTGCCAACGGCGTGATCCTGATGGGCGTGGGCAGCAGCGGCTCACCGGTCGGCATGTCGGTGGGTGCCGGCAGTTACGGTTCGCACGTGGGCGGCGGCGTGGGCATCGGCATACCGACGACGCAGAAGCGCGCCGCCGGCGTGGCGATCTGGGTACCGGATCCGGCGCCGCCGGCACGCCTGCCGACGCAGACGATCACCCCGCAGCGCTGACGTGGCGGTAGTGCCGGCCGCTGGCCGGCAACCGCAGGCAAAGGCAATGCCGGCCAGCGGCCGGCACTACCGGTCAGTTCTTCCTGTATTTCGGGACGAACTGCTGCTGCACGGCTTCGGCCAGCTGGTCCGGCGGCAACAGGCCCTGGTCGAGCAGGAAGTTGTTGAACGCCAGGCGGTCGAACTTCGCGCCCAGTGCCAGCTCGGTCTGCATGCGCAGTTCGAGGATGCGGGTGTAGCCGTAGAAGTAGCTGCCCGCCTGGCCCGGCATGCGCACCATGTAACGGTCCAGTTCCTGGGTGGCCATCGCCTTGGACAGACCCACCTGCTCGATCAGCACGCGCTCGCCGTTGGCACGGTCGGTCAGGCCGAGATTGAGCATCGGGTCCAGCATCGCGCGGGCGGCACGCAACAGGCGGAACTGCAGCGCGATCATCTGCCCGTCCAGCGGCTCGTACGGCACCATCTCCGCCTCGGCATACAGCGCCCAGCCTTCCACGTTCACCGAATTGAACGCGAACATCGTGCGCGCCAGCGACACGCCACGCTCGACCATCGCGGTGAACTGCAGCTCGTGGCCCGGACGGCCTTCATGCGCGCTCAGCGTCCAGGCCGCCGAACCGAAGTTGAAGTCGTCGTACTGCGCACCCGCACCGGCAGCCGGGTTGCCCAGCGGCAGCACGAAGGTGCCCTGCTGCCCGGTGTTGTTGACCAGCGGCGCAGGCAGGAAGTGCGGTGCCGGGCTGGCAGCGCTTTCGGCGGCCGAACCCAGGCGCATCTGCATCGCGCGCTGCGGCACGTCGACGATGCGGTGTTCGCGGATCAACGGATCGATGGCATCGATCACCTTGCGGTAGTGGCCTTCAAGCTGGTCATCGGCAATCTTCTCGCCCTTCAGCGCGCGGATCACCGCCACCGGGTCGCTCGGATCACTGACCTTCAGGCCCTTCTCTTTCACCACCAGCGGCGCCAGCTGGCGCATCGCCGAGCGGGTTTCCATGAACTCCAGCTGCGCGCGCTGCATCAGCAGCTTCGGGTCGATATCAATGCCGACCTGCTTGAGCTGATAGGCGTACAGCGGAGCCGGCAGGCGCGCATCGGCACGTGCCTTCGGCAGCACCTCCTTGCGGGTCCATGCGGCGTAGTCCTTCATCTGTGCGGCAAGCGCCTTCATCGCGTCGTCGGCACCAGTGACCTGGTACTTCTTCAGCAACGACTCGATGCCGGTGATGTAGGTCTCGACGTTGTCCAGCGACTGCTGCACTTCGATCTTCGTCGGCTGCAGCAGCGTGCTGTCCTTCAACCGCTCTTCGTAACGCTGGCGGGCCAGCGTGGTGAACGCGGTGCCGCCCGGCTGCAGGCCCGCATACGCCTTGAGGCGATCGACCGCCTTGGCCCGGCGCTCGGCCGGCACCTGGTCGGACAGCAGCAGGTTGAGGCCGCTGAACACGCTCTGCGGCGCATCACGCCACGGCAGCAGGTACTTCTGGTTGAGCTCGCTGCCTTCGATGCTCTGGTTGGCGGCGGCGATCATGATCTCCAGGTCCTGGCGGACGTTGGGATCCTTCTCGCTGGCCAGCTTGGCCTTCAGTTCGTCGCGGGCCTTGGCCATCGCGGCGCGGTAGCGCTGGTCGTTGTCCGGGCCGAGATCGGCGACCTTGTCGTCGTAGCCGGGCACGCCGAAGAAGCCGGTCTCCTCGGGCTGGAACGGCCCCTGCGCATCAAGCAGGATCTGCGCCAGTGCATTGCTGCGCGCGACCCAGGCCGGGCTGGCCGGCGTAGAGGCCTTGGCGGCCGGTGCGGCCAGGGCCGGTGGGGCCGACAGCAGCGGGGCGGCGGTCAGGGCCAGGGCGATGGCAAGCGCGATCGGCTTCATGGAGCACTCCAGGACAGGGTTGCCCGCACCCTACGCGCTCACGGCGGTGGCGACAATCGGTCGGAGGTCACGCCATCTACAGCGCTGCCGTCAGCGCGCATTCGCCACGATCGCGACAGGCCTGCAGTTCGCATTCGCCGGCCGCCTCGGCATCATCCAGCGCGCTCAGGTCGAAGGTCTGCTTGTCTTCGGCCAGCACGTACATCACCGGGTAATCCCACACGTCGTCGCTGCGGGTGCCCTTCACGAACAGGCGGCCGTGCGCATGCGGTCCTTCCAGCGCCACGGTCAGGCCAACGTCGCGCTCGCCGTTGATGGCGGTCTGCATGCTGCCCAGCGGCAGCGTGCCGGCCTGCAGCGGTTCCCCGAATACCTGCACCAGTTCGACGCTGCAGCCGGCACGGCGCATGGCCTCACGCATCGGCGCACTGTCGTGCGCGGCCTCGGTCCAGCGCAGCACGCTCCAGGCGATGGCGCCGCCCAGTGCGGCCAGGAACAGCAGCACCGCCAACGGCATCGCCCAACGCCAATGCCGGCACCACCAGCCGGAAGCCAGGGTGGAGGGAGCAGGAATCGGCGGCGGCAGGGTCATGGGCGGGCTCCTTCCCGGATGATGATCAAGGTTTCAGGCAACGCCCCAGGAAAGCTTCGGCAACGCGGTAGCGATGCAGTGCGTCGGCACCGGACAGGCCGTGCTTGGCACCGGGGTAGGTCATCAGTTCAAACGGCTGGCCGCGCTTCTGCAGCGCGCTCATCAGGCTGGTCGAATTGGTGAACAGCACGTTGTCGTCGGCCATGCCGTGGATCAGCAGCAGCGGCGAGCGCAGGCCCTCGATGTGGGTCAGCACGCGTGCTTCGCGGTAACCGGCGTCGTTGCGCGACGGCAGGTCCATGTAGCGCTCGGTGTAGTGGCTGTCGTAAAGGCCCCAATCGGTGACCGGTGCGCCGGCCACGCCACAGGCGTAGCTGTCCGACGCCTTGGCCAGCAGCATCAGGGTCATGTAGCCGCCGTTGGACCAGCCCTGCACGCCGATGCGCGCCGGGTCCACCCACGGCTGCTGCTTCAGCCACGCCACGCCGCGCAGCTGGTCGGCCACTTCCACCGTGCCCTGCTTGCCATACAGCGCGCCGCCGAAGTCACGGCCGCGGCGCGGGGTACCGCGGTTGTCCAGCGAAAACACCACATAGCCCTGCTGGGCCAGGTACTGGTTGAACAGATGGTCGCCACGCCCAGGCCAGCTGTCGGTGACGGTCTGGCTGGCCGGGCCGCCATACACGTACACCGCCACCGGATAGCGCTTGGCCGGATCGAAGCCTGCCGGCTTGATCACGCTGTAGTTCAGCGGCGTCCTGCCGTCGGCCGCGGTGAGCGTGCCGAATTCGACCGGGCGCTGCGCGTCGCGGTAGCGTGCATACGGATGCTTGGGATCGGCCAGATCGTTCTCGACCAGGGTGGCGATCTTCTCGCCATTGGCGCGGAACAGTTCGATCTGCGGCGGGGTGCTGTTGTTGGACCAGCTGTCCACGTACACGCTGGCGTTGCGCGCGAAACTGGCGCTGTGCATGCCCGGTGCCTTCGACAGGCGCTGCGGCTGGCCGCCCTGCAGCGGCACGGCGTAGATCTGGCTTTCGCGCGCCGATTCGATGCCGGCACGGAAGTACGCCAGGCCGGCCTTTTCATCGACCGCCAGCAGTTCATCCACCGACCAGTTGCCGTGGGTCAGCGCGGTGGCCTTGCCCTTGCTGTCGATGCGGTACAGATGCTGGAAACCGGTGCGCTCGGACGACCACAGCACGCTGCCGTCATCGAGGAAATGCAGGCTGTTGTGCAGCGGCACCCAGGTCGGGCTGGTCTCGTGGGCCAGCACGCGCTGCTGGTTCGAGGCCAGGGTGACTTCCACCAGGTCGAGCTTCTTCTGGTCGCGCGACTGGCGCTGGAAGCTCAGGTGCTGCGGATCGCGCCAATCGACGCGGGCCAGGTAGATGTCCTGTTCCTTGCCAAGGTCGATCCACTGCGTCTGCGCATGTTCGGCCGGCGAGATCACGCCCAGCTTCACCTGCACGTTGGCATCGCCGGCGGCCGGGTAGCGCTGTTCGATCACATCGGTGCGGTCGGCATAGACCTCGTAACGCTTCTGCACCGGCACCGGGCTTTCATCGATGCGGGCGTAGGCGATGGCCGAATCGTCGGGTGCCCACCAGTAACCGGTATGGCGATCCATCTCCTCGTCGGCGACGAATTCGGCGATGCCGTTGCCGATGGTCGTGCTGCCATCACCGGTCAGCTGCATCTGCTTTCCGCTGGCCAGGTCGATCACCCACAGGTTGCGGCCGCGGATGAAGCTGACGAAGCCGCCCTTGGGCGACAGCTTGGCGTCGGTGGCAAAGCCTTCGCCGTGGGTCAGCTGGCGCACCGCAGCCTTGCCTTCCTGCTTGAGGTCGTACAGGTACAGCTCGCCGCCCAGCGGGAACAGCAGGCGCTGCGCGTCCGGCGACCACTGGTAGTCGACGATGCCGGTCATGGCGGCGATGCGCTGGCGCTCGCGGCGGGCCTTTTCCTCGTCGCTGAGGGTTTCGGTGCCGGGCAGCACCACCTTCGAATCCACCAGCAGGCGGGTCTGGCCGCTGCCGATGTCATAGCTCCACAGGTCCAGCTGGTTGCGGTCGCTGTCCTTGCCGCGCAGGAAGGTCACGCGCGAACCATCCGGCGCCACCTTCGGCTTCATCAGGGTCGGGCCGGACAACGGCAGCGGGCCGGTGATGGCTTCCAGGGTGAGTTTTTCAGCGTGGGCGACGGTACTGGTGGCAAGCATGAGGGCGAGCGAGGCGAACAGATGGCGCATGGAGGGTCCCGGCAAACGGCAGGTCCGCCACCGCGACAGGCGCGGGACGGTCAGCGTCCATCCTAACCAAGGCGGTGCAGGAAGACAGCATGACCTTCTGCCCATGAGGTCTTCCCATAATGAGTGCCGACCAACGGTCGGCACCCACCTTCCCGGGTCAGCGCTTGCCGAACAGGTGCCTGCGCTCTTCGTCGCTGAGCGGCTTGCCCGCGTCCGGGTTGACCTGCTGGCGCAGCGCATAGGCGCGCTGGGTCGCCGGGCGGGCGGCGATGGCCTGGTGCCAGCGCTTGAGGTTCGGGAACGCGTCGAAGTCCGCCGGCAGCTTGTCGTAGGCGCCAACCCACGGGTAGCTGGCCATGTCGGCGATGGTGTACTCCTCGCCGGCCAGGAAGGCGTGCTCGGCCAGGCGCTTGTCCATCACCCCGTGCAGGCGGCGCACTTCATTGTCGTAGCGCTCGATCGCGTACGGGATCTTCTCCGGCGCGTATACATTGAAGTGGCCCATCTGCCCGCTCATCGGGCCCAGCCCGGCCATCTGCCAGAACAGCCATTCCAGGGTGGTGACGCGGCCACGTGGGTCGGCCGGCAGGAAGCGGCCGGTCTTCTCGGCCAGGTACAGCAGGATCGCACCGGACTCGAACACGCTCTGCGGGGCACCGCCGTCGGCCGGGGCGTGGTCGACGATGGCCGGCATCTTGTTGTTGGGGGAAATGGCCAGGAATTCCGGCTTGAACTGGTCCCCCGAACCGATGTTGACCGGATGGATGCGGTACTCCAGGCCGGCTTCTTCCAGCAGCAGGGTCACTTTGTGGCCGTTCGGGGTAGGCCAGTAATACAGGTCGATCATGGCGGCGGCTCTGGGGTACGGAAAGGAACCTGAAGTCTAGTGCGTGCGTTGGCTTGGCACCGTCATGGCGGGCCGGTAACCTCGCCTCTCCCCCGAAACGCAGCATCCTCCGCATGAGTGCAAACCGACCGCTACTGTCCCCGCTGTCCAGCCTGATCTTCGCTACCCGCTGGCTGCAGCTGCCGCTGTACCTGGGTTTGATCGTTGCCCAGTGCGTTTACGTGTTCCTGTTCGGCAAGGAACTGTGGCACCTGATCTCGCACTCGGTGTCGATGGGCGAGCAGCAGATCATGCTGATCGTGCTGGGCCTGATCGACGTGGTGATGATCTCCAACCTGCTGGTGATGGTGATCGTCGGCGGCTATGAAACCTTCGTCTCGCGCCTGCGCCTGGAAGGCCACCCGGACCAGCCGGAATGGCTGAGCCACGTCAACGCCAGCGTGCTGAAGGTGAAGCTGGCGATGGCGATCATCGGCATCTCCTCGATCCATCTGTTGAAGACGTTCATCGCAGCCAGCCCGCTGAACGGCCTGCCGCTGTGCAAGCCGGAGCAATGGGCTGCGGCGGCTTCGTCGGCATCGGCAAGCTTCTACAACGCCGGCGCCGATACCTGCACCACCCTGACCCCCGATGGCGTGCTGTGGCAGACCATCATCCACTGCGTGTTCATCCTCTCGGCCATCGGCATCGCCTGGACCGACAAGCTGATGTCCAACAGCCACAGCAAGGCTGTCGCGCACTGACATCAACGCCGGCGGCGGCACGACTGCCGTTGCCGGCTCCGCTCCCGGCCCTTGTGCGCAAGGGTGGCCGGGATGCTAGATTGCACCCTCGCTACAGGCGACGGTGACGCTGGGAAACGTCCCCCGCCACGCCCGGACCTTGCGTCCCGGCCATGCGTATCTACGTTTTTCGTAACGTCGTCTTCTTAGAGGGGAGCAGGATGTCGCACGTCGCAATGATCGCTGCCGCGCGCCGGTGGTTGCCGGTCGCTCTGGCTTTGGCCCTGGCTGCCTGCTCGGGCAAGGATGAAACACCGGCTCCGGCCGCGCAGGGCGCCGCCGCTCCCGCCGCTGCAGCACCAGCCGCACCGGCAGTGGCCGCCAAGGTGCAGTCGATGGGTACCGAGCAGCTGCGCGAATCGGCCAGCCAGGCACTGCGCGAGAACCGCATGTACGCCCCGGCCGGCGACAACGCCATCGAGTACTACCTGGCACTGCGCGACAAGACGCCGGACGATGCCTCGGTGAAGAGCGCGCTGACCGATCTTCTGCCGTACACCCTGATCGCCGCCGAGCAGCATCTGGGTCGCGAGGATTTCACTGAAGCGCAGCGGCTGGTCGCGCTGATCGAAAAGGTCGATGCCTCGGCCCCGGCCCTGCCGCGCCTGAAGGAAGGCCTGACCAAGGGCGTGCAGGTTGCCGCCAAGCGCACCGAAGACGAGACCGAGAAGGTCAAGAAGGACGCTGAAGACCGCACCAAGCAGCTGGCCGAGCAGCAGCGCCTGACCGAACAGCGTGCCAAGGAAGCCGAAGCGGCCAAGCAGATTGCTGCGCAGCAGGACGTTGCCCGCCGTGACAGCGAGCGCCAGGAAGCCGAGCGCCAGGCTGCCGCGCGTCGCGATGCCGAGCAGAAGCAGCAGCAGGCCGCTGCGCAGCAGGCCAACGCCGCCCGCCAGGTCGCGACCGCCGCTGCACCAAGCCTGCGCCCGGTCAGCACGCCAGCCCCGCGTTACCCGGCCGAAGCACTGCGTTCGGGTACCTCCGGCGAAGTCCTGGTGGAGATCACCGTCGGCACCGACGGCTCGGTGACCAATGCGCGCGTACTGCGCGCCACGCCATCGCGTGTCTTCGATCGCGAAGCCCTCAACGCGGTCAAGCGCTGGCGCTTCGAGCCGGTCACGGCCCCGGTCACCACCCGCCGCACGCTGGTGTTCGCACCGGGCGGCTGATGCCCAAGGCGGTAGCGCCGGGCCGCGCCCGGCGGTTCTGGAGCAAGGCCCGGCATGTCCGGGCCTTGTGCGTTTCAGGCTGCGCTGTCGATCAACCGTTGCAGCGCAGGATCACGCGCGCTCAGCACCTGGAACAGGCCCAGTGCGTGCAGCCCGGGCAGCAGACCGCGCAGATCAGCTTCCGCGGCGGCACGGAGGTCGGCATCACGGGCCGGGTCCTGCCACTCCCGCACGGTGGCGAGAAAGGCGCCGACGCTGCCCTTGCGCACGGTGAGGCCGTTTACCTGCACCTCGTTCTGGTGGTCGGGAAGGATGTCGTGCGGCTGCATGGCGTGCTCCTGGGGGGGGCGCCCAGTGTCAACGCTCGTCACCTACCGTTCTGCCGTATAACTGCCAATGGATATGGCAGAACAGACATTCCAGACACCACTGATCGACCCTGCGTTGGCTGAGGCCAGCGGCGGGCCGGCCCTGCTCGGCACGCAGCTGGCGATGCCGGGTTCACGGCGCACCGCCCGCCACCAGCACGCGCGCGGGCAACTGCTGGGTGCCCACACGGGTCTGCTGCGGATCGAGGTGGGCAACACTCACTGGCTGCTTCCGGCCGGGCACGTGGCGTGGCTTCCGCCACAGCACCCGCATGCGCTTTCCAGCATCGGCAGCTTCGATGGCTGGAGCCTGTACTTCAACAAGGAGTCCTGCGCGGGCCTGCCCACCGCACCCCGCATCTTCCAGCCCAGCGACCTGCTGCAGGTGGCGGTGCCGCGGGCACTGCACTGGTGCGGGCAGGCGTTGGATGCGCGGCAACAGCGCTTGGCCGGGGTGATCGCCGATGAGATCGCTGCAGGCACGCCGTTGCCACTTGCGCTGCAGCAACCCGGTGACCGCCGCCTGCGCCGCATCGCCGCCGCCCTGGCACGTGCGCCACATGACACCCGCACCGTCGAGGACTGGGCAGCCGCCAGCGGCCTGTCCAGTCGCAGCCTCGCCCGCCGCTGGCAGGCCGAGACAAACATGACCCTGACCCGCTGGCGGCAGCGCCTGCGCGTGCTGCTGGCGCTGCCGCGATTGCTGGCCGGTGAATCCGTCACCACCGTGGCGCTGTCATTGGGCTACGACACGCCCAGCGCTTTCATCGCGATATTCAAGCGCGAGATGGGAGTGACGCCGGCGCGGTATGCAGACGGAAACGCTTCACAGCGCTGAAATGCACGAGGCCCGGCATGGCCGGGCCTCGTGCCACATCCGCCGGGCATGGCCCGGCGCTACCGGTTCCACTCAGCCGGAAATCGCCAGCCGCTCGTTGTGGTAGCGGCGCACGGCGGCGAACCACAGCACGGCGGCCAGCGCCAGGCTGGCGCCGAGGTAGATCGCCCAGATGGTCGGGCTGATGTCCTCGTGGCGGATCACCTTCAGCAGCATCTGGTTCTGCGACAGGAACGGCACCGCGTACTGCCACAGCTCGCTCTTCACCGGGTAAGCCATCAGCGCGTAGCCGGGCAGCATCGGCAGCAGCACCAGCCAGGTCATGTGGCTCTGCGCTTCCTTCATGCTCTTGGCCGCAGCCGAGAGGAAGGTCAGCAACGAGGTGCCGATCAGCAGCATCGGCACCATCACCAGCAGCATCTGCAGCATCGAGCCGATGTTCATGTTGAGCTGCCGGCCGACGTTGCCGGGCGCGATCTGTGCGCTGGCCTTGAACGCGATCAAGGTCAGCAGCAACGAGGCGAAGCCGACCACGCAGGCGGCGGCGATTTTGCCGCTGACGATGGCGCTGCGCGACCCCGGCGTCGCCAGCAACGGCTCCAGCGATTGCCGCTCGCGCTCACCGGCGGTGGCATCCATCACCAGGTAGGCGCCACCGATGAACGAGGTCAGCGTCAGCAGCACCGGCAGCAGCATCGACAGCATCATGCCGCGCTTGGCCTCGGCGCTGGCCATGTCCTGGGTGGCCACATCCAGCGGTCGTGCAACCTGTGCGTCGACGCCACGCGCCATCAGCCGCAGCGCACCAACCTGGCCGTTGTAGGTTGCCAGGGCCGCCTGCAGCCGCGCACTGGGCACTTCGGCGGCACGACGGGTGCTGTCACGGATCACTTCCACCAGCGCGGGCTTGCCATCGGCCCAGTCCTTGCCGAACTCAGGGCTGATGCGCAGGGCGACGTCGATCTCCTGCGAGCGGATCGCTTCGGCCAGATCCTTCGGTGCCGGCGCGGCGTTCAATCCCTGCGCCGCCAGGAAGCGTACCAGGTTCGGCGCATTCTCCGCACCGATGGTCGGGATCTGCAGCGGCTGTTCGATCTGGATCCGCACGCGGCTTTCCGCCAGCTTGCCCATGCCCAGGATCAGCAGCGGGTACAGCACGGGGCCGAACAGCAGGGTCAGCAGCAGTGTGCGGCGGTCACGCGAGAGGTCGCGCAGTTCCTTGCGCATCACCGTCATCAGGGTCGACATCATGCTCATGCGTGCAGGCCCTCTTCGCTGCCGATCAGTTTCACGAACGCATCTTCCAGGTTGGGCTCGCCGGACTGCGCGCGCAGTTCATCGGCACTGCCGGCGGCCATCACCGTACCCTTGGCGATGATCACGATGTGGTCACACAGCGCACCGACCTCCTGCATGATGTGGCTGGACAGGATCACGCAGCGCCCTTCCTCGCGCAGGCCCAGCAGGAAGCGGCGCAGCGCGCGGGTGGTCATCACGTCCAAGCCGTTGGTGGGCTCATCAAGGATCACGTTGCGTGGGTCGTGCACCAGCGCGCGGGCAATGGCGGTCTTGGTGCGCTGGCCCTGCGAGAAGCCATCGGTCTGCCGATCAAGGATGTCGGCCATGTCCAGCGCATGCGACAGCACTTCGATGCGTTCGCGGATGCGCGACGCCGACAGGCCATGCAGCTCGCCGAAGTAGGCGATGTTCTCGCGTGCGGTCAGCCGCTTGTAGACGCCACGTGCATCCGGCAGCACGCCGAGGTGGCGACGCACTTCCACCGGATCGCGGGCCGCGTCGATGCCATCGACGGTGATGCTGCCTTCATCGGGCGTCATCAGCGTGTACAGCATGCGCATGGTGGTGGTCTTGCCGGCGCCGTTCGGCCCGAGCAGGCCGGTGATGCGGCCATCCTCGGCGCGGAAGCCGACATCGGCCACCGCCTGGATGCGACCGGTGCGGGTATTGAAGGCCTTGTGCAGGTTGTCGGCGACGATCATGGGGCCCATCCGTTGAACGAGGTGAACGCCGGCACGTAGCTCAGCGTGTCCAGGCAGCTGGCATCCAGCGCCTTGGCATCGGTGGTGTCGATGAACTGGCCGAGCAGGCGTGGCATGCAGCCGGCGGTGAGGGTGCCGTGGCCTTGGCCGCGGGCAACCAGCGCGCGTCCCTTCGGCAGGCCCTTGAGCACCTGCTCGGCGTAACGCGGCGGCGTCACCGGGTCCAGTTCGCCGGACAGCAGCAGCACTGGCAGGTCGCTGTGCAGCGGCACTGCCGCAGCCGCCGCAGCCGGTTGGTGCGGCCACACCGGACAGGCGGCGAAGAACGCGCGCGCCACTTCCGGGCCGACCAGGCTGTCGCTGCTTTCGACCGGCGCCTGGTAGCGCGGAGCGTCTTCGCTGCAGATCACCGACCACTGCATGCCGCGGTTGATCTGGAAATCCATGCTGCGGGTCGCACCGCGCGCCAGCGACGCCAGTGGTGCATAGCGACCTTGTGCCGCTTCATCCAGCACCAGCGGCAACAGCGAGGAGTATTGCGGTACGTAGGAGAAGGCGAACGCCAGGCCGACCACGCTGTCCGGGGTCAGCACCTCCTGCCGCGGTGCGTTGGTGCCGGGGTCGCGGTAGTCGACCGTGACCGGCGCGCGGCGCAGGGTTTCCACCACGCTGCGCAGCTGCGCACGGGTGTCGACCGGGAAGCGCTTGCTGCAGACAGCATCCTTGCGGCACTGCTCGGACTGCAGGGTGATCGCGTTGTCGAAGGTCGTGGCGAAATCGCCGCCGACCACCAGCTCGTTCGGTACCACGCCATCGATCACGATGCTGCGGGTGTGCTGCGGGTACGCGGCCGCGTAGCGCTGGGCAACGCGGGTGCCGTACGAGCCACCGACCAGGTTCAGCGTGTTGGCGCCCAGCGCCTGGCGTACCGCGTCCAGATCGGCGATGGCTTCGGCGGTGGTATAGAAGCGCGGATCGGCACGGCCCTTCAGCGACGCAGCGCAGCGCTCGGCGTACTCGCGCAGCAGCGCCTCGCTGGGCGCAGCGTCTTCATCCATCGGCAGCTCCTTGCCGTCCGCGCCCAGGCAGCTGAGCGGATTGGAGCCGCCGGTGCCGCGCTGGTCGATCAGGAAAATGTCGCGCTGCTTGCGCACCTGGCGCAGTGCCGTATCGACGATGACGGCCACCTCGCTGGCCGCCTGGCCAGGTCCGCCGGCCAGGAAGAACACCGGGTCCGGCAGGCCCGAACCGCTGTTGCCCGACTCCAGCCAGGCCACGCGCAGATCGATCCTGCGGCCATCCGGCCTGCTCCGGTCTTCGGGCACCTCGAACGTCGCGCACTGCGCCTCGACGTTGGCATTGGCGCCTTCGGTGGCCAGCGTGCAGGGGCGGAAATCGATCTGGCCGTAGCGGCGGCTGGGTGTATCGCCCGCGCCGTCGGACCCTGCCTGCGGCGGTGCACTGCAGCCGGCAATCAGCATGCTGGCCAGCAACCCGGCCCGCGCGAAATGGTGTCTTTGCATCGTGCGTGATTCCCCTGGGGATGTTCCTGTCCACAACGACGGTGTGCCGCGGCAGATGTGACCAATCGAATGTGACCCAACTTACACGCGCCGGACGCTGGCGGCGACAGGCGGATGTCCTGGGCCGGCGTCGGCACGGCCACCAGACGGTTGCGACCCTCGGCCTTTGCCCGGTACAGGGCGGTATCGGCCAGCGCGATCAGGTGGCGGAAAATGGCGAGCAGGCGGCCCGTGGCGCCGGCAGACTGCGCGCAGAACCAGGAGACACTCCATGCATCCGTGGCAACTCAGTGGCATCGACCACCAGCCGTTCGAGACGCTTTTCGAATCCAGCGACGATGCGCTGGCCGCGCGGGGAATCGTGCGCCGGCGCGCCGGCGACAGCGGCGGCTACCCCTGCAGGGTCAGCCTGACCGACGCGCCTGCCGGTGCAGAACTGCTTCTGCTGCCCTACACACACCTGGCCACGCATTCGCCATACCGCGCCTCGGGCCCGATCTTCGTGCAGCGCGGTGCAACCCGCTGCGTGCTGCCAGCGGGCGTGGTACCTGCCTACGTGCAGCGTCGGCTGATCTCGGTGCGCGCCTATGACAGCGCGGACTTCATGCTGAGCGGCCTGGTCTGCCAGGGCACCGAGGTTGCCACGCACCTGGACCGGCTGTTCGCCGATACAACGGTGGCCTTCGTGCAGCTGCACAACGCAGGACATGGATGCTTTTCGTGCCAGGTGAATCGGGTCGGCCCCCCGCGGCAATGACTTTGCACGGGAACGTGATCGTCGCCGCGCCGCAGGCGTGACCGCCAGCGTGTTCGTTCAGTGTGGCGTGAAGCCTGCGGGAAGGGCTTCACACACGTAGTCACGGATCGGCATTGACGTGGTTTCCCACTGCGTGTTGCAGCTCGATACTCGCGGCGGTACCGCTCATCGTCCGTCGCCCGATACGGCGTGGGTGCTGCGGTCACCGCTCCCTTCGACGACCACAAGGATGCGCCATGTCTCTGCGATACACCCCATTGCTGTTGGCCACCGTCTTCGTTGGCGCCGGTGTTGGCGTTGCCGGCAACGCCGCTGCACACGGCACGATGATCACCCCGGTCAGCCGCGTCTATGCCTGCTTCCAGGGCAACCCGGAGAACCCCACCAACCCGGCCTGCGCGGCCGCCAAGGCAGTGGCCGGCTCGCAGGCGTTCTACGACTGGAACGGCATCAACCAGGCCAACGCCAACGGCAACCACCAAGCCGTGGTGCCCGACGGCAAGCTGTGCAGCGGCAACAACCCGACCTTCCGCGGCCTGGACCTGGAGCGCAGCGACTGGCAGACCACACCGATCCAGCCCGATGCGAACGGCAGGTTCACCTTCGTGTTCAAGGCGACCGCCCCGCACGCTACGCGCGACTGGAAGTTCTACGTCACCCGCGCCGGCTGGCAACCGGGCAGCCCGCTGCGCTGGGCCGACCTGCAGGAATTCTGCTCGCTGGGCAACACGCCGCTGTCGGCCGATGGCACCTACAAGCTGCAGTGCACGCTGCCGCAGCGCAGCGGCCAGCATGTGATCTACAACACCTGGCAGCGCGCCGATTCCACCGAAGCGTTCTATACCTGCATGGACGTGCGCTTTGAAGGCGGCGGCGGTACCACGCCGGTGCCGCAGTGGCAGGATGCCGGGCCGGTGACTGCACGTACCGAGCTGCCGGTGGGCACCACCCTGGCGCTGCGTGTGTTCAATGCCAACGGCAACGACGTGGAACGCGTGGAAGCCACCTTGGCCGCAGGCCAGACCACGCCGGCGCAGTGGCCGTTGGCGCTTGCGCGCAAGGTCAACGCCAGTGCCCAGCATGCGCGCGTCGGCGTACTCAGCAACGGCGCGATCACGCCCACCGCCTCGGCCACCGACAACCGCGTGTACCTGAAGGATGGCAATCGCTTCCAGCTGGACACCAAGGTGCCAGATCCGGGTACGCCGTCACCCGGCGGTGATTTCGACCATGTGTATCCGGCCGGTATCGGCAGCTACGTGCCCGGGCAGACCGTGGTGAAGAGCAGCGACGGCAAGCTGTACGCCTGCCGCCCGTTCCCGGAAGGCGCGTGGTGCAACGTCAATGCCGAGGCGTACCGGCCGGGTGTGGGTTCGGCCTGGCGCGATGCCTGGGTGCCGTACTGAGTGACTGAGTGACTGAGCGGGGGCGGCGCGCGCGTGCCGCCCCGCTTCTGCAATGGGGCAGAGGCAGGCCTGCGGGTCCGGCTTGAAGTGTTAACCCGTTCGCGCAGGCACTGCACATCCCGTCGCAGCCTGCAGCTTTTCGGAATCGTTGAATGGTTAGCGCTGTGCATCGTGTGGAGACTCGCTGGACCTTCCACCGTCCACAGGACCCCATCATGCAACCGCTCAATCGACTTGCTCTCGCGGTGGCTGCCATCGCCAGCCTGGGCGCCTCTGCCAGCGCGCTGGCACACGGCACCATGTCCAAACCCACCAGCCGGGTGTACGCCTGCTACCAGGGCAATCCAGAGCAGCCGACCAACCCCGCCTGTGCTGCGGCCAAGGACATCGGCGGCGCACAGCCCTTCTACGACTGGGCCGGCATCAACCAGGCCAATGCCAATGGCAACCACCAGGCAGTCGTTCCCGACGGCGAGCTGTGCAGCGGTGGCAACAGCAAGTACCGCGGCCTGGATCTGGACCGGTCCGATTGGTCGACCACGCCGATCCGCGCCGATGGCAACGGCCGTTACACCTTTGAATTTCTTGCCTCCGCCCCGCATGCCACCCGCGAATGGAAGTTCTACGTCACCCGCGATGGCTGGCAGCCGGGCAGCCCGCTGCGCTGGGCCGACCTGCAGGAGTTCTGCACGCTGGGCGACGTCCCGTTGTCCGCGGGCGGTGTCTACAAGCTGGACTGCCCACTGCCCCAGCGCAGCGGCCAGCACCTGATCTACAACACCTGGCAGCGCTCGGATTCGGCCGAGGCCTTCTATACCTGCATGGACGTGCGTTTCGAGGGAGGCGGTGGCGTCGAGCCGCCACCGCAATGGCAGGATGCCGGTCCGGTCACCGCCCGCGGCGCGCTGGAAGTGGGCACCACCCTGACCCTGCGCGTGTTCAACGCCCAAGGCAACGATCTGGAGCGCCCGGAGATCACCCTGGCCGCCGGCCAGACTGCGGCGAACCAGTGGCCGCTGGCTCTGGCCCATGCGGTCAACGCCAGTGCACAGCAGGCGCGCGTTGGTGTGATGAACAATGGTGTGATCAGGCCGATCGCCTCGGCCACCGAGAACCGCGTCTATCTGAAGCCGGGTCATCGGTTCCAGCTCGACACGCGCGTTCCGGATCCGGTCGATCCTGTGGATCCACCGCCGGGTGGCGACTACGACTTCGTGTACCCGGCCGGACTTGGCAGCTACAAGCCCGGCGAGACCGTGGTGAAGGGCACCGACGGCAAGCTGTACGCCTGCCGCCCGTTCCCGGAAGGCGCGTGGTGCAACGTCAACGCCGAGGCCTACCGGCCGGGCGTGGGTTCGGCCTGGCGCGATGCGTGGGTGCCGTACTGACCGGGTAGGAGCCGGAGGCAGCCGCTGGCTGCCTCCACTGATCACCGCGGCCTGCACTCGCAACGGCCATCCAGAGGGCAGAAGCAGATGAACTACCTGAAATGGGACCTTGGAATCCTGCAGGCGGGTGACGTGATTGAAATCACTCTGACCCGCGCCGCCAACGTGCGCTTGATGACACCAAGCAATCTGGCCAGTTACCGGAATGGGCGAAGGCATCAGTTCCACGGCGGGCTGGTCAGCACGTCCCCCTTCCACCTCACGGTGCCCTCTTCGGGCCCATGGCATCTGACCATAGACATGGCCGGACTGGCGGGCAGCACCCAAGCCTCGGTGCAGGTGCTGCCGCGCCCCTTGCCACCTGCCTGATCCCGGCGGCAGCGGTCTTATTTGCTGCTGACGTACTTCTCGCGGCGGATCTGCGGATTACCCAGGCCCGCCGCCTTCAGCGCTTCGGCGCAGGCGTCGACCATGTCCGGATTGCCGCACAGGTAGGCGATGTCGGTGGCCGGGTCCGGCGTGAACGCCGCCAGCGCCTGCTGCACGTAGCCATGGTGTACGTCCGGGTGCGGCTCGGCCGGCAGTTCCCGCGACAGGCAAGGCACATAACGGAAGTTCGGGTGCTTTTCGGCGAAGCTGTAGAAGTCTTCGCTGTACAGCAGTTCCCCCGGGCTGCGGGCGCCCTGCAGCAGAACCACCTGCACGCCACGCTCGGCCATCGCCGTTGCCAGCAACGGCAGCATCGAGCGGTACGGGGTGACGCCGGTACCGGTGGCGATCAGCAGGTAGCGGCCGTTGTGGTCGCCGGGGTTCAGGCAGAACCGACCGTAGGGACCGGACGCGCTGACCTGGCCACCGATGTCCAGCGCCTCGAACAGCGCCGTGGCGGCGCCACCGGGTACGAAGCTGACCGCGATATCCACCGCCTCGCCTGGCCCCAGCGCGTGGTCGTGGATGGTCGCCAGCGAATAGCTGCGCTTGGTTTCGGTGCCATCGGCGTAGCTGAAATGGACCTGGATGAACTGGCCGGGCTGGAAATCCAGCGGCTGGCCGTCGTCACGCACGAACTGGTAATGGCCGATGGAGGGCGCCAGCATGCGGCGGTCGACCAGTTTGATGGGGAATTGGACAGGCACGACTTTTCGGGACAGTGTGTAGCCGGGGCAAGCCCTCGGGGTCTTCTATAATAGACCTTCCCCGCCCCTCTCCAGCGCCAGCCCATGGGCGCGAAGGCTTCGAGCTTGGCTTCCCTGAACGATACGGCGCCCGCCCTGCGCGTGCGCGACCTGCGTAAAACCTATGACAACGGCACCCAGGCCCTGAAAGGGGTCTCGCTGGAAGTGGCCCCGGGCGACTTCTTCGCCCTGCTCGGCCCGAACGGTGCCGGCAAGTCCACCCTGATCGGCATCATCAGTTCCCTGGTCAACCTCAGCGAGGGCCAGGTGGAAGTGTTCGGCAGCGACCTGGTGCGCAACCGCAGCGCCACCATGCGCCTGATCGGGCTGGTGCCGCAGGAGATCAACTTCAACCTGTTTGAAAAGCCCTTCGACATCCTGGTGAACTACGCCGGCTTCTACGGCGTGCCGCGCGCCGAAGCCGAGCAGATGGCCGAAGTCGAGCTCAAGCGCGCCCACCTGTGGGAGAAGGCACAGGTGATGAGCCGCACCCTCTCCGGCGGCATGAAGCGCCGGCTGATGATCGCCCGCGCGATGATGACCCGGCCGCGCCTGCTGATCCTGGACGAACCGACCGCTGGCGTGGACATCGAGATCCGCCGCGACATGTGGCGGGTGCTGAAGGAGATCAACGCCGCCGGCACCACGATCATCCTCACCACCCACTACCTGGAAGAGGCCGAGCACCTGTGCCGCAACCTGGCCATCATCGACCACGGCCAGATCGTCACCCAGGGCCCGATGCGCGAACTGCTGGCCAAGCTTGACGTGGAAGGCTTCCTGCTGGACATCGACGGCACCCTGCCCGCCCAGTTGCCGGTGATCGAGGGGGCAACCCTGACCGCCACCGACGGCCATACGCTGGACATCGACATGCCACGTGCGATGGACCTCAACCGCGTGTTCGAGGCACTGAACGCGGCGGGCATCCGCGTGCGCTCGATGCGTACCAAGAGCAACCGCCTGGAGGAACTGTTCGTGCGCCTCACCGGCAACCAGGAGACGTCCGCATGAGCAGCACCCCGACCCCGGTCCTGACCGACGGCCAGCGCAACCGCATCGCACTGATGACCATCGTGCGCCGCGAAGTCGCCCGCATCATGCGCATCTGGGGCCAGACCCTGGTACCGCCGGCGATCACCATGACCCTGTACTTCCTGATCTTCGGCGGCCTGATCGGTTCGCGCGTGGGCGACATGGGCGGCTACACCTACATGCAGTTCATCGTGCCTGGCCTGGTGATGATGAGCGTGATCCAGAACAGCTACGGCAACATCAGCTCCTCGTTCTTCGGCGCCAAGTTCGGCCGCCACGTGGAAGAGCTGCTGGTCAGCCCGATGCCGAACTGGGTGATCCTGTGGGGCTACGTGGCCGGTGCGGTGCTGCGTGGCCTGATGGTGGGCGTGATCGTGCTGATCATCGCGATGTTCTTCACTCCGGTGCGCATCCCGCATCCGCTGGTGACGCTGACCACGGTGATCCTGGGCGCGACGATCTTCTCGCTGGCCGGCTTCATCAACGCGGTGTATGCGAAGAAGTTCGATGACGTGGCGATCGTGCCGACCTTCATCCTGACTCCGCTGACCTACCTGGGCGGCGTGTTCTATTCGGTGGAGCTGCTGCCGCCATGGGCGGAGGCGGCCACGCACGCGAACCCGATCTTCTACATGGTCAACGCGTTCCGCTATGGCCTGCTGGGCAGCAGCGATGTGCCGGTGGTGGTGGCGTATGCGCTGATGATCGGTTTCGTGGTGGTGCTGACGGCGCTGGCGCTGTGGTTGTTGCGCCGTGGCGTGGGCATGCGCAGCTGAGGATGTTCTGCAGGGCCTGCGGCCCTGCACCCGCGGTGGTAGTGCCGGCCGCTGGCCGGCAACAGCAACAGCAACAGCAACGTCAACGTCAAAAGCGAGATATCCGTGGGATGGCGGGATGGTGTCGGGTTGCGGGGACGCCGCAAGTACGTCCTTGTAGGCTTGGCCGCGCCATCCATGGCGCGGACACCCCGCAACCCGACACCACCCCGCCTTCGACAGTTTTCCGCTGCTGTCGGAACGGCGTCTGTGCTGCTGTTGGTGGGTGTCGCCCCTGGTCGACACAGTAGATCCACGCCATGCGTGGATGAAACATTCGCGATGGAGCCGAGCATCTGCTCGGCTCTTTTCGTTTGTGAGCTGATGGATATAGATCCATCGGAAAGATGATCGCGTGGAACGAGCGAAGCGACCCGCTGTTGCTTTTGATTTTCTTCTTTGTTTTCCGTGGTGGACGCACACGGAACACGTCCGTGGCCGGGTGGGTAGGTTGTGCAGGGGCGTGAGCCGCATGGATGCGGCGACCGAGCCTACAGGGACGTATTTACGGCGTCCCCTGCGCAACCTACCCACCCGGCCAGCCTCATGGACCGCGCTTTGCGCGAACCACCACGAGGGGCTCAGCCGTTGGCCGCAAACTCCGGCACAATCGCTGCAGTGAATCCCCCAACTGCAGTGAGCGTGCAATGCGTATCCTGATCCTCGGCGCCGGCGGTACCGGCGGTTACTTCGGTGGTCGCCTGGCCCAGGCTGGCGTGGACGTGACCTTCCTCGTGCGCCCCGCGCGCGCCGCGCAGCTGGATCGTGATGGCCTGGTGCTGCGCAGCCCGGTGGGCGATGCCACGTTCCCGGTGCAGCACGTCACCGCAGATGCCCTGCCTGCGCTGGCTGCGGACAAGCCGTTCGATCTCGTGATCCTCAGCTGCAAGGCCTACGATCTGGACAGCTCGATCGATGCCATCGCCCCGGCGGTGGGCGCGGGTACCACCGTGCTGCCGATCCTCAACGGCCTGCATCACTACAACGCGCTCGACGCGCGCTTCGGTCGTGACGCCGTGCTCGGCGGGCTGTGCTTCATCAGTGCGACCAAGGCGCCTGATGGGGCCGTGCTGCACCTGGGCAAGCCGGCCAAGCTGACCTTCGGCGAACGCGATGGCGGTGCGATCTCCGCGCGCGTGCAGGCGTTCGCAGCAGCGTGTGCGCAGGCCAATCTCGATCATCTGGCCAGTGAGCACATCGGCCAGGAACAGTGGATCAAGTACACGTTCCTCACCGCGCTGGCGGCGGCCACCTGCCTGCTGCGTGCGGACATCGGCACGATCGTGGCCACCGACGACGGCGACGCCATCGTGCGTGGGCTCTATGACGAATGCCTGGCGGTGGCCGAAGCAGCGGGTGAGCCGGTGCCGCAGGCGGCGCAGGACACCGCGCGTGGCACCCTGACCCAGGCCGGCTCGGCGTTGAAGGCGTCGATGCTGCGCGACCTGGAAGCAGGCCAGCAGGTGGAAGCGGCCCAGATCGTCGGCGACATGCTGGCGCGTGCGCGCGCCGCGGGCCAGCAAGCGTTGCTGCTGCAGGTCGCCTACAGCAGCCTGCAGGCCTACCAGGCCCAGCGCTCGGTGTGATCCGATGAACATGCCTGGCCCGTTGCCGAAGCGCGTACTGATCCTCGGCATGGGCTGGAGTGGCCGCGTGTTGGCCGCGCGCCTTCAGGCCCAGGGCGTACACGTGGAAGGCACGGTGCGCGATCCGGCGTCGGCACCTGACGATGGCCTGCTGCGTCATCAGCTGCGTGCCGACGCCGCGCTTGCCCCGAGCCTGCTCGCTGCGATTGCCCATGCCGACGCGGTGCTGTGCAGCGTCCCTCCCGATGCCGAGGGCGACCCGGCGCTGCGCCTGCTGCGTGCCGCGTTGCGCGACAGCAGTTCACTGCGTTGGCTCGGTTACCTGTCGTCGACCTCGGTCTACGGCGACCGCGACGGTGGCTGGATCAATGAGCACAGCGTGGCCGATGCCACCGAGCCGGCAGGCATGCAGCGTCGCCTCGCCGAAACGCAATGGCGTGCGCTGGCGGATGCGCGCGGTATCGCCTCGGCGATGTTCCGCCTACCGGGCCTCTACGGACCCGGGCGCAACGCGCTGCTGCAGCTGGCGCAGGGCCGCGCGCGGCACGTGGTGCGGCCAGGGCTGGTGTTCAATCGCCTGCACGTGGACGACCTGGCTGCGGTGGTGATCGCCGCGATGCAACGCCCCGCGACCAATGCGCTGTATCTGCCGAGCGATGACCAACCGGCGCCACCGCAGGATGTACTGGCCTTCGCCGCGCAGCTCGGGGGATTTACCCTGCCGCCCGCGGTGGCCTGGGACGATCCATCAGTGAGCGCGACATTGCGGCGCTTCTACCAGAGCAGCAAGCGCATCGACAGCCGCAGCACGCGCGACGCGCTGGGCTGGACGCCGCGGTTTCCAACGTATCGGGAAGGGCTGACGGATCTTGCCGCTTCGCTCGCCGGGCGTGGCCCGGCGCTACCGGATCCGGGCGTTCCCGGCTGACGGATATTACCGCTTCGCTCGCCGGGCATGGCCCGGCGCTACCGGATCCGGGCGCTCCCGGCCGGCACTACCGTTTGCCGATCAGGCGGCGTCCGGCAACCGGAAGAACGCACGTGTGGCAGCCGTGGCGTTTGCGGCCGTGGTCTGCACATCCTCGCCGCGGTCCCGCGCCAGCTCTTCCACGATGTGCGACAGGAACACCGGTTCGTTGCGGCGATCCTTCGGCATCGGCTTCAAGGTACGCGGCAGCAGGTACGGTGCGTCGGTCTCGATCATCAACCGGTTGGCCGGAATGTTCTTCACCAGCTCGCGCAGGTGACCGCCACGGCGCTCGTCGCACAGCCAACCGGTGATGCCGATGTACCAGTCCTGGTCGAGATAATCGAACAGCTCCTGGCGCTCGCCGGTGAAGCAGTGCACCACGGCCGGACCGATGCGGCCTTCGAAATTCTTCATCTGCGCCATGAAATCGGCATGCGCGTCGCGCTGGTGCAGGAACAGCGGCTTGCCATTGTCTGCGGCCAGCTGCAGCTGGCGCTCGAACGCGCGATGCTGCGCCGGGCGCGGCGAGAAATCACGGAAGTAGTCCAGCCCGCACTCTCCCACCGCCACCACTTCGGCATGGGCGTGCAGCGCGCGCATCTCCGCATCGCACTCGTCGGTGTACTCCACCGCGTGGTGCGGGTGCACGCCGGCAGTGGCGTACAGGAAGCCCGGGTGCTGCTGCGCCAGCTGCAGGGCCAGCGGCGAATGCTCGCGGCTGGCACCGGTGATGATCATCTGCACCACACCGGCCTGGCGTGCGCGGTCCAGCACGGCGTCGCGGTCGCGGTCGAAGGAGTCGTGGGTCAGGTTGGCGCCGATATCGATCAGATGCATGGGGGCAGCAGAGGCAGGAAAACCCGCGCATTGTACCCGTGCCCGCCATGGCCCCTTATCCTTTGCAGATGAACGCCCCGCAATTCCCCATCTCTCCGCTGCTGCCGCAGATCCAGCAGCACCTGGCCGTGCACCCGCGGCTGGTGCTGGAATCCCCGCCTGGCGCGGGCAAGACCACCCAGGTGCCGTTGGCGCTGCTCGATGCGCCGTGGCTGGAGGGTCGCAGGATCATCCTGCTGGAACCACGCCGGGTGGCCGCGCGCAGTGCCGCGATGTTCATGGCGCGCCAGCTCGGTGAGGAGGTCGGCGGCATCGTCGGCTACCGTATCCGCTTCGAGAACAAGGTATCGGCGCGCACGCGCATCGAGGTCGTCACCGAGGGCATCCTGACCCGGATGCTGCAGGACGATCCAATGCTGGAAACCGTGGGTGCGATCCTGTTCGATGAATTCCACGAGCGCCACCTCAGTGGCGACCTGGGCCTGGCGCTGGCGCTGGACGTGCAATCGCAGCTGCGCGATGACCTGCGGTTGCTGGTGATGTCGGCGACGCTCGATGGCGAACGCCTGGCGCGCTTCCTCGATGCACCACGACTGAGCAGCGAAGGCCGCAGCTATCCGGTGGCAATCAGCCACTTCCCTGCCCGGCGTGACGAGACGCTGGAACTGCAGGTGCGGCGCGCGGTACAGCAGGCGCTGGCCGAGCACCCCGGTGACCTGCTGGTGTTCCTGCCCGGCCAACGTGAGATCGCGCGCGTGCAGGCAGGCCTGCAGGACAGCCTTGCTGGCGCTGCGGTGGACGTACTGGCCCTGCACGGTGAACTGCCGGTGGAACAGCAGGCACGCGTGCTGCAGGCCGCCAGCGACGGCCGCCGCCGCGTGGTGCTGGCCACCAACGTCGCCGAATCCTCGGTGACCCTGCCCGGCGTGCGCGTGGTGATCGACAGCGGCCAGGCGCGCGAGCCGCGCTACGACCCCAACAGTGGATTCACCCGCCTGGACGTGGTCGCCATTGCGCAGGCCTCGGCTGACCAGCGTGCCGGCCGTGCCGGGCGCGTGGCCGAGGGCGTGGCCTGGCGGCTGTGGCCGCAGTCGCAGCGGCTGGAACCGCAGCGTCGCGCCGAGATCGACCAGGTTGAACTGGCCGGTCTTGCGCTGGAACTGGCCGCCTGGGGCAGCAGCGACCTGCGCTTCCTTGACCCGCCACCGACCGGGCCGATGGCCGCCGCACGCGAACTGCTGCAGCGCCTGGGCGCGTTGTCGAGCAGTGGCGCGATCACTGCACTCGGCCGTCGCGTACTGGCGCTGGGCACCCACCCGCGGATGGCCGCGATGCTGCTGGCCGCAGCTGATGCCCGCGCGCAGGCGTTGGCCGCCGATCTGGCGGCATTGCTTGAAGCTCGTGACCCATTGCGCCAGGGCGGTGATGCACTGGCCGCACGCTGGCGCGCACTGGCGGCCTTCCGCAACGGCCGTGCGCCGGCCGACGCCAATCGCAGTGGCCTGGCCGCCATCGATGCCGCTGCCAAACAGTGGCGCCGTCGCCTGCGTTGTGACGCTACACCGCCCGCCAGCATCGAGGCCCACGAACTGGGCGACCTGCTGGCCCATGCCTTCCCCGATCGCATTGCCTTCCAGCATCCGAACGACCCGCTGCGTTACCTGCTGGCCAACGGCCGCAGCGCCCGCCTGCATGAACTGAGCGACCTGCGGGGCGAACCGTGGCTGGTGGCCAGCGAACTGCGCTTCGAGGCGCGCGACGCGCTGCTGCTGCGCGCCGCACCGGTGGATGAAGGCTATCTGCGCAGGCACTGGCCCGAGCGCTTCGTAACCGAAGACGCGGTGCGCTGGGATGACACCCGCCGCGCCCTGGTCGCGCTGCGCGAAACACGCTTCGACCGCATCGTGATGGACAGCCGTTCGTCTGGCCGGGTTGATCCGCAGCTGGCGGCGCAGGCACTGACCGACGCCGTTGCCGAGCTTGGCCTGCAGGCATTGCCATGGACCGACGGTCTGCGCCAGTGGCAGGCACGGGTGGAATCGCTGCGGCGCTGGATGCCGGAGCTGGGCCTGCCCGACTGCAGTGATGCCGCATTGCTGGCCAACCGTGCGCAGTGGCTGCAGCCGGCGTTCGCGGGCAGGACACGGCTGGATGCACTGGACGAGGCCAGTTTCGGCGAAGCGCTGAAGTCGCCACTGGAATGGTCGCAACGGCAGCTGGTCGAGCGCCACGCGCCCACCCGGATCACCGTGCCGTCAGGGCTGGAGCGGCCGATCAGCTACGCGCTGGACGGCGAAAGCGGCGAGCCGTTGCCGCCGGTGCTGGCGGTGAAGCTGCAGGAGTTGTTCGGCCTGGCCGATACGCCACGCATCGCCGATGGCCGGGTGCCGCTGACCCTGCACCTGCTGTCGCCGGGTGGCCGGCCGTTGCAGGTCACCCAGGATCTGCGCAATTTCTGGGAAAACACCTACGCCGAGGTGAAGAAAGAGATGAAGGGCCGTTACCCGCGCCACCCGTGGCCGGACGACCCTTGGACGGCTACCGCGACCCACCGGGCCAAGCCGCGCGGGACGTAATGCGCGCCGACACCCCGCCCGTTCCTGAATGGCTGCGGTAGAGTCACACCACGCGCCCGCCTGACTGACATACCGTTTACGGGCAACAGGCGACACTGGACTTCGACCCGAGGCAAGGACACCCCCGCATGAGCAAGCTGACCGTAATCACCGACCGCGCCCTGGAGCGCGCCCTCGACCTGGCCCATACCGCAGGCGATGGCCTGAAGAGCGCGGGCGGCAGCCTGCGTCACCTCGGCCCGCAGGCCAGCGACTGGATCAAGACCGGTGCCGCCCTTGGCGCGGTGAAGACCGGTGGCAAGGTCGCCACCAAGTTCGCCCGCCGCAATCCGGCGGTGACCATCGCGGCAGCTGCCGTGGGCGTAGGCCTGCTGGGCTATGCGCTGTACCGCAAGCAGCAGAAGAAGAAGGCCGCCAATGGCCATGTGGTCAACGGCCAGGCCCAGCGCATCAACGCGCGCGATCGCCGCAACGACACCGTGGTCGACGAGCACAGCGATATCGGCAGCGACGCCTGATTGACCGGGGTCGGAACCCTTCCGCAGGAAGGGCTCTGACCCCATGACGCTGCACGAGGGTCGGACGCCGCAAGGCCTCCGGCCTTTTTTTCAGCCGATCTGCCGCCACTGCCCGGGCTGCAGGTCATCCAGCCGGTATGGCCCCATTGCAGCGCGTACCAGCCGCAGCGTCGGCAGGTTCACCGCAGCGGTCATCCGCCGCACCTGGCGGTTACGCCCCTCGCGGATCGTGATCGCCAGCCAGCTGTCGGGCACCGTCTTGCGGAAGCGCACCGGCGGATCGCGCGGCCACAGTCCAGGCGCAGGATCGAGGCGCTCGATTTTCGCCGGCAGCGTCGGCCCGTCATTGAGCACCACGCCATCGCGCAGCTGCTGCAGTTGCCCATCGCTGGGCGTGCCTTCCACCTGCACCCAGTAGAGCTTGTCCGCCTTGTGCTTCGGGTCGGTCAACTTGTGCGCCAGCGTTCCGTTGTCGGTCAGCAGCAGCAGGCCTTCACTGTCATGGTCGAGGCGGCCGGCAGCGTAGACGCGCGGCGGCAAACCGAAGCCGGCCAATGTCGGCCGCGGCGGCACGCTGCGGTCGGTGAACTGGCAGAGCACGTTGAACGGCTTGTTGAAGGCAATCAGCATCGCGGGGACGGCAGGCGGCGGGCAGGGCATTGTCCCATGCCACGCCGCGTGCTCGCCGGGCATCGCCCGGCGCTACCGGGTCACGGCTTCACGAAACGCAGGGTCATGCGGTCACTTTCACCGATGGCCTGGTACTTGGCGTCATCCGCCTTGTCATGCTGGTTGGTCGGCGGCAGGGTCCACACGCCATTCGGATGATCCTTGGTATCGCGCGGGTTGGCATTGACCTCGGTGCGCGCGTCGAGCTTGAAACCGGCGGCCTCGGCCATCGCGATCACCTGCTGCTGGCCCACATAACCGGTGTCGTCAGCGTCGGCCACGTCGGCCTTGGCGCGGTGCTCGACCACGCCGAGCACGCCACCCGGCTTGAGCACGTTGAAGAAGCCCTGGAACATGCCCTGCGCCTGGCCGGCCTTGCGCCAGTTGTGCACGTTGCGGAAGGTCAGCACCACGTCGGCCGAGTTGGCTGCACCGAACACCGGCTTGGCCGGGTCGTAGGCAACCACGGTGGTTTTGTCGAACTGTGCCGGTGCGGCGGCGTACTTCTTTTCCAGGCTGTCGCGGCTGCGCTGCTGGTAGTCGCGGCCACGACCTTCAGCCACGGCCTGCGGATCGACCACCGCGGCAATGTAATGACCCTTGTCGCGCAGCAGCGGCGCCAGGATCTCCGAGTACCAGCCATTGCCCGGGGTGATCTCGATGACGGTCTTTTCCGGCGCGACGCCAAAGAAGCCCAAGGTCTGCGCAGGATGACGGAAACCGTCGCGCTTGACGTTGGCGGGGTCGCGGGTCGAGGCCTTCACCGCGGCATCGATCGCGGGCGACACCTGGATCTTTGCCGGTGCGACCGTGGCCGGCGCGGCGAATGCGGGAACGGCAACCAGCAGGGCCGAAGCAAGCAGCAGGCGGCAACCACGCAGGGATGAGGCAGCAATCATCGGGGCGACTCCAGCGGAAGATGCGGCGAGACTAGCAGCCGCCGCGCCGCAGGTGTTCACAAAACGTTAGCCGCGTGCGCGGTGCGGAACACAGTTTTGTGGTCAGCGCCGCAGCGCGGTCACACATCGCGTTCTATCCTGAAGGACTTCCCCCAAGGAGTCCGTGCCCATGACGGCAAACCGCGAACTGGGCCGTTCAGGCCTGCATGTAGCTCCGCTCGCCTTCGGTGGCAACGTGTTCGGCTGGAGCGCCGATGAGAAGGCCAGCTTCGCCCTGCTGGATGCCTTCGTCGATGCCGGCTTCAACCTGGTCGACACCGCCGACGTGTACTCGGCGTGGGTGCCGGGCAACCAGGGTGGCGAGTCGGAAACGCTGCTGGGCAAGTGGTTCGCGCGCAGCGGCAAGCGCGACAAGGTGGTGCTGGCGACCAAGGTGGCCAAATGGGCCGAGCGCCCCGGCCTCACCCCGGACAACATCAATGCGGCAGTGGAGGATTCGCTGCGTCGCCTGCAGACCGAGGTGATCGATCTGTACCAGGCTCACGAGGACGATGAATCCACGCCGCTGGAAGCGACCCTGGCCGCGTTCGGTCGCCTGATCGAGGCAGGCAAGGTGCGCGCGATCGGCGCGTCCAACTACAGCGCCACGCGTCTGGCCGATGCCTTGAAGGTCTCTACCGACTACGGGCTGCCGCGCTATGAAACCCTGCAGCCGGAGTACAACCTGTACGACCGCGCCGGCTACGAGAAGGAACTGGAACCGCTGGTGCAGCGCGAGCAGATCGGCGTGATCAACTACTACGCACTGGCCAGCGGCTTCCTCAGTGGCAAGTACCGCACGCCGGACGATGCCGGCAAGAGTTCCGCGCGCGGCGCCACCGTGGTCAAGCGTTACCTGAACCCGCGCGGCCTGCGCATTCTGCAGGCACTGGATGACGTGGCCAGCAAGCACAACGCCACTGCCGCGCAGATCGCGCTGGCGTGGCAGATCGCACGGCCGTCGATCACCGCACCAGTCGTCAGTGCCACCAGCGTGGAGCAGCTGCACGACCTGCTGGCGGCGGCGAACGTGGCGTTGAGCGTGCAGGATGTGGCGCAGCTGGACGCGGCCAGCGTGGAAGGTTGAAGGCGGAGGGTGCCGGCCAACGTCGGCACCCTTCAACGGATCCGCGCCATGCGTGGATGCTTTGCCTCAGCGCGGCAGGCTGTCCTCGGCCACCAGCGCATGGTGCATGCCGATGCCCGCGCGCACGCCTTCGGCCATGGCCAACGTGATGTTGCCGACCGTGGTCGCATCACCGGCGGCGTACACGTTCGGCACCGAGGTCTGTTTCATCATGTCCACCTCGGCCAGCACGCCCAGCGGACTCTCCACCAGCGCGCAACCCAGCTGCTGTACCAGCGGCGTGGCCATCTGCTGCATGGCCGGCACGAACAGCGCACGCTGGGCGACTCGGCGACCGTCGGCAAGTTCCACTTCCAGCCACGTCGGCTGCTCGCCGTGCACACCTACCACCGGCGTGGTTTCCACCTGCACGCCGCGCTGCTGCATGGCGGCCAGCTCCTCCTCGCTGATCGGCAGGCCCTGGCTGAAGAAGGTGACGTTGCCCCAGTCGGCGAACAGCGGCGCCTTGCCGGCCGACATCGGATGGCCGCCGAGCAGGCCGATCGAACCGCCACCCACTTCATAACCATGGCAGTACGGGCAGTGCAGCACGGTGCTGCCCCAGCGCTCGGCCAGGCCGGGCAGATCGGGCAGCTGGTCGGCGATACCGGTGGCCAGCAGCAGCTTGCGCGCGGTCAGTACCTGGCCGTCGGCCGTACGCACTTCCACACCTTCGGTGCGGAGCGTGGCCTGCACCGCTTCGGCATTCAGCCAACGCACGGTTGGGTAGTCCAGCAGTTGCTGGCGCGCGTTCTTCAACAATTCGGCGCCACTGATGCCGTCCAGGCCCAGCACGCCGTGCGAATGGCTGGCGAAGCGGTTTCGCGGCGAACCCGCATCGATGATCGTGACCGGCCGGCGCGCACGCGCCAGGATCAGTGCGGCGGCGATGCCGGCGTAGCTGCCGCCGACGATGAGGACATCAGGATTCATGGTGACCTTCCAGGGAACGATGATGGGCAAGATGGCGGGCGAAGTCGGCGCCAAGCTGGTCGAGGGTGGTTGCCTGCAGCCGCTGCTCGAGCAGGCGCTGCGCTTCGCGGGCACTCTCCAGCAGGGCCTGGTTGACCAGCTGCTGGATCGGGCAGCCGCCCCTGCCTTCGCGGGTACCGACCTGGACCATCGGCGGCGCGCCGATGGCCTGGTAGACGTCATGCAGGGTGATCGTCGCCGCATCGCGGGCGAGCTGGCTGCCGCCACCGTGGCCGCGCGTGCTGCGTACCAGGCCGGCCTTGTGCATCTGCGCCAGCAGGCGGCGGATCACCACTGGATGGGTCGGCAGGCAGGTCGCCAGCTGTTCGGAGGTTCGCGGCCCGTGCTGGCCGACCAGATGGGCCATCACGTGCAGGGCGTCGGAAAGCGGGTTCGCGGACTTCATGTAACAACAATAGTTACATTTAAACCACCTGTCGAGGGTCTTCTTTCGTTCCATATGGACACATTTGTCCAATGAAACACATTCTTCACATCACTAAACAGAACGGGAATGTGACACGCATCGCACTTCAGAGCGCTAAAGGACGGTCGATACCGCATCGCACCCCTTCCGAGATCTCGTCCCATGAAAGCCTCTTCCCATGCGCCGCGGCTGCAGTCGAAGCTGCTCGGTGCCGTTTCTGTTGGTCTGGCTGTTGTCCTGGTATGCGCCCTGGCGGGCCTGGCGTCGGCCTGGTTGAAGCTGTCCACCGAAGTGCCCCCGGAGGTTGCCCACAGCCGCGACGCCGAGCGCCTGCAACGCGAATTCCGCGGACAGGTACAGGAGTGGAAGAACGTGCTGCTGCGCGGCCACGATGACGCGCTGCGCCAGCATCACCTGCAGGCCTTCGACAACGAAGGCCGCGTCGTTGCCGAACTGGCCACGGGCCTGGCCGCCAGCCCCGATGCGCGCACGCGCGAACTGGCGCAGGCGTTTTCCGGCCTGCACGCACAGTTGCAGCAGGACTACCATGCCGCACTGCAGGCCTTCGCTGACGCCAGCTACGACCCGGCGGTTGGCGATTCCCTGGTGCGCGGCAAGGACCGTCCGGTGGCCAGTGCGCTGGATGCCCTGAGCGTGCGTGCCACCGAGGTAGCCGAGGCTGCAGTGACCGCGCGTTCGCAGGATTCCCGACAGGTGCTGGTGGTATGCGCCGCGCTGACCATCGGCGCCGCCGTGCTGCTGCTGATCGCCCTTGGCTGGTGGCTGCGGCGCGCCGTGGTGCAGCCGGTGCTGGCGGTGGAAGCGGCCGCGCGTGCGGTTGCCGCCGGTGACCTCGACCACGTGGTGCAGGTGCGCAGCCGCGACGAGATCGGTCGCCTGGCACAGGCGATGCAGGCCGTGCAGAGCACCCTGCGTGGCGTGCTTGATGCGCAGACCGCGATGGCAAGGGCACACGACGCCGGCACGATCAGCCACCGCATGGACAGCAGCGCCTTCCCCGGCGCCTACGGCACGATGGTGGCCGACACCAACACCCTGGTCGATGCGCACATCCAGGTGAAGATGCGCGCGATCACGATCATGGGCCGCTATGCAGTGGGCGATCTCAGCCTGGACATGGAGCGCCTGCCCGGCGAGAAGGCCGTGATCACCCAGGCGCTGGATGCGGTCAAATCCAACCTGGGCGCGATCAACGGCGAGATCCGCCGCTTGGCCGAAGCTGCGGCAGCGGGCGACTTCAGCCAGCGCGGCGACAGTGCGCGCTTCGAGCATGATTTCCGCGCGATGGTCGATGGCCTGAACCGATTGATGCAGACCACCGAACAGAACCTGGGCGAGGTCTCGGCCATGCTGCGTGCCATTGCCGAGGGTCGACTGGGTGCGCGTATGGACGGCGACTTCCAGGGCGTGTTCGCCCGCATTGCGGGGGATGCCAACGCCACCGCTGCACAGCTGGCGACGATCGTCAGCGACATCAAGCACGCCTCCGGCAGCATCCATACCGCTGCTGCGGAAATTTCCGCCGGCAACAACGACCTGTCGCGCCGCACCGAACAGCAGGCGGCGAACCTGGAAGAAACCGCCGCGTCGATGGAGGAGCTGACCTCCACCGTGCGCCAGAACGCCGAGCACGCGCGGCAGGCCAACCAGCTGGCGATCGGTGCGCACAGCGTGGCCTCGCACGGCGGCGAAGTGGTCGGCCAGGTCGTGGCGACGATGGATGCGATCGAAGGCTCGTCGCGGCAGATCGCCGACATCATCAGCGTCATCGACGGCATCGCGTTCCAGACCAACATCCTGGCGCTGAATGCAGCGGTGGAAGCGGCGCGTGCCGGCGAGCAGGGCCGCGGGTTCGCAGTGGTCGCCAGTGAAGTGCGTACGCTGGCGCAGCGGTCGGCGGCAGCGGCCAAGGAAATCAAATCGCTGATCGAGGCGTCGGTGGAACAGGTTGGCCACGGTGGGCAGCGTGTGCGCCAGGCCGGCGACACCATGGCCGAGATCGTCGCGTCGGTGCAGCGCGTGACCGACATCATGGCCGAGATCTCCGCTGCGTCGCAGGAGCAGTCGGCCGGCATCGAGCAGGTCAGCCAGACCATCATCCAGATGGATGGCACCACCCAGCAGAATGCCGCGCTGGTGGAAGAAGCCAGCGCCGCGGCACGCAGCCTGGAACAGCAGGCGGATCGCCTGATCGAAGCGGTGGATGTGTTTGATCTGGGAACCGCGACGGCGAGCAAGGGTGCGCTGGCGCGCGCGGCCTGACGGATCCACCGGGCAGTGTGGGGGTTGCCGGCCAGCGGCCGGCACTACCATGCGTGCGATTCCCGGTAGTGCCGGCCGCTGGCCGGCAACCCGGACACTCCATCAGCGCAGGTAATCCGATGCGGCCATCGCCTCGCCCAGGTAATCCAGGAACGAGCTGATCCGTGCCGATACGGCCGTGTTGCGGTAGTACACCGCATGGATCGGCTGGTACACATCCAGCGTCTGCGCGGCCAGCACCGGCACCAGGGTGCCGGCCGCGCGGTCGCGTTCGGTCACGAAGTCGGACAGGCAGGTGATGCCCACGCCCTCCACCGCCAGCGTGCGCAGGGTCTCGCCGCTGGACACCGCGATGTCCGGGCGCACCAGCAGCTGCCCCTCGGCATCGCCCGGCAGCGGCCAACGGTTCAATGACTCCGGCTCGTTGAACCCCAGCAGCGTGTGCTGACCCAATGCCACCACGCTGGCCGGCTCGCCGTGCGTGGCCAGATAGGCCGGGCTGGCCAGCACCTGCAGCCGGCAGCGCCCCAGCGGCCGCGCATGCAGGGTGGAATCGGCCAGCGGGCCGATACGGATCGCCAGATCGGTGCGCCGTTCCAGCAGGTCGATGTAGCGCTCGGAACTGTTCAACTCCAGCTGCACGTCCGGATAGCGCGCGCGGTAACCAGCGACAAGCGGCGCGATCACGTGCAGCACGAACGGCATCGCTGCATCCACCCGCAGCCGGCCAGCCGGACGCTCGCGCCGCGCCGCCATCTGTTCCTCGGCCGATTCCACCGCATCGATGATCGCCCGCGCATGGCGCAGGTAGGCCTCGCCCTCGGCGGTCAGGTGCAGGCGGCGGGTGGTGCGGGTCAGCAGGGTCGTGCCCAGCTTGTCCTCCAGCCGGCCCAGCGCGCGGCTCACGCCCGAGGGTGTCTGCCCCAGCTGCTCGGCAGCCGCGCTGATCGAACCGCTGTCGATCACCGCCAGGAAGGCCTGCATTTCGTCGAGGGTGGTTTTCATGGCGCCATTATTGACCACGCGGCAAGAGTGATTGGCGTGAAGACCGGTTTTTCGGCAAAGGTCGGCCGCGCACACTGCGCGCCTTCCTTCCCTCTGGACACTGTCATGATCCGTGGCATTCCGCTCGCCCTGCTGGCGCTGACCCTCGGTGCCTTTGCCATCGGCACCACCGAATTCGTCATCGTCGGCCTGATCCCGACCATCGCCGCCGACCTGCAGGTCAGCCTGCCCTCGGCCGGCCTGCTGGTCTCCCTGTATGCCCTGGGCGTGGCCGTCGGCGCGCCGGTGCTGACCGCGCTCACCGGCCGCGTGCCGCGCAAGACCCTGCTGGTGGCGCTGATGGTGCTGTTCACCCTCGGCAACGTCATCGCATGGATGGCACCGGGCTACACCTCGCTGATCGTCGCCCGCATCCTCACCGGCCTGGCCCACGGCGTGTTCTTCTCCATCGGCTCGATCATCGCCACCGCCGTGGTGCCGAAGGAGAAGGCCGCCAGCGCGATCGCCATCATGTTCACCGGCCTGACCGTGGCGCTGGTGACCGGCGTGCCGCTGGGCACCTTCATCGGCCAGCACCTGGGCTGGCGCGCCACGTTCCTGGCCGTGGCCGGCCTGGGCGTGATCGCGCTGCTGGGCAGCCTGCTGTTCGTACCGCGGGGCCTGGCACAGAGCGCGCCGGCCACCTTCCGCCAGCAGCTGGGCGTGCTGGCGCAGCCGCGCCTGCTGATGGTGTATGCCATCACCGCGCTTGGCTACGGCGGCACCTTCCTGTCCTTCACCTACCTGGCGCCGATCCTGCAGGACGTCACCGGCTTCTCGGCCAACGCGGTCAGCCTGGTGCTGCTGGTGTATGGCGTGTCGGTGGCGATCGGCAACCTGTGGGGCGGCCGCATGGCCGACCGCATGGGCCCGATTCCCGCGCTGAAGCGCATCTTCGCGCTGCTGGCCATCGTGCTGCTGGTCATGACCTTCACCGCCCACAACACCTGGCTGATGCTGCTGACCGTGCTGGCACTGGGCGCGGTGGCGTTCGGCAACGTGCCCGGCCTGCAGGTGTATGTGGTCAAGCAGGCACAGCGCTACGCACCGCAGGCGACCGATGTGGCCTCGGGCCTGAACATCGCCGCCTTCAACATCGGCATCGCGCTGGGTGCGTCGCTGGGCGGCCTGGTGGTCGAGCACATCGGCCTGATGCATACGCCGTGGCTGGGTGCGCTGGTGGTGGTCGGTGCGTTCGCCCTGACGGCACTCAGCGGCCGCCTGGACCGTCGCGACGGCATCGACGATCGCGCCGAGGGGATCGCGGTGAGCGCGCACTGATGCATGCAATGCACCGTTGCCGGCATGCACACGGCCCCTGCCCTACCCTTTGCGATCACCTCCTTCCCCCGCTTTGGAGTTCTCCGTGACTGTCCCCGCTTTCGGCCTCGGCACCTTCCGCCTGAAAGACCAGACCGTGATCGACTCGGTGCGCAACGCGCTGGACGTCGGCTACCGCGCCATCGACACCGCGCAGATCTACGGCAACGAAGCCGAGGTCGGCCAGGCCATCGCCGAGTCGGGCGTGCCGCGTGACGAGATCTACCTGACCACCAAGGTGTGGATCACCGAGTTCAAGCGCGATGCGCTGCTGGCCAGCCTGCGCACCAGCCTGGAAAAGCTGCGCACCGACCATGTCGACCTGGCGTTGATCCACTGGCCGTCACCGAACGACAAGGTCGATACGCCGATGGAGGAATACCTGCCTGCCCTGGCTGAGGCCAAGGCACAGGGGCTGGCTCGGGAGATCGGTATCTCCAACTTCACCATCGCACAGACCCGCAAGGCGATCGAGATCCTCGGCGCCGATGCCATCGCCACCAACCAGATCGAGATCCACCCCTACCTGCAGAACCGCCTGCTGGTGAAGTTCCTGCAGGACAACGGGATCCGCGTCACTGCCTACATGAGCCTGGCCTACGGCGAGGTGATCAAGGACCCAGTGATCCAGGCCATCGCCGGCCGTCATCAGGCCAGCCCGGCACAGATCGCGCTGGCATGGGCGCTGCAGCAGGATTACGCGGTCATTCCGTCATCGACCAAGCGCGAGAACCTGGCCAGCAACCTGGAAGCCGCCGCGATCCGCCTGACCGAAGGCGACATGGCGCAGATCGCCAAGCTGGACCGTGGCCACCGCCTGGCCAATCCGGAAGGCATCGCACCGGCCTGGGATTGAAGAACGGCCGCCGGGCATGGCCCGGCGCTACCGGATGACGGTGGGTAGCGCCGGGCCATGCCCGGCGGATCCATCAGTACTGCAACAACCATCCGCGCATTGCCGCACTCACCTCGTCCGGCTTCTCCATCGGTGCCAGGTGCCCACAATCGGGCACCACCACCAGCTGCGAATGCGGCACCAGCGCGTGCATCTCCTCGCTCACCGCCAACGGCGTGATGCGGTCGTTCGCACCACAGACGATCAGCAGCGGATCGCGGTAGCCGGCCAGCACATCGTGGCCATCACTGCGCTCCAGCGCGCTCTGGCGCAGGAACACCTCCGCACCCAGCCGTGCGGTCATGTCACGCACGCGCTGCACCAGCACGTAGTCGTCCAGCCGCGAGGCGTCGATATAGCTGCGCATCAGCGCGTCACCAAAGCCGTGGAATTTACCGGGCAGGCGCACGCTGGCGCGCTGGCTGCGGCGCTGTTCGGCACGTTCCGGGGAGTCGGCATGGATCGAGGTGTCGATCAGGGCCAGCTGCAGCACCCGCTCCGGCGCGGTGCGCAGGATCTGCTGGGCGACGAAGCCGCCCAGTGAGAAACCGGCCAGCGCAAACCGCTCCGGCGCCTGCGCCAGTACCTCCTCGGCAACGGCCTGCAGGGTCTCGCCGCGGGTCTGGTCGCCCACGGTGCAGTCGGCGATATCGGCCAGGTCGGCCAGCTGCGCGCGCCAGAGTTCGGCGTCGTTGAGCAGACCCGGGAGGAGGAGCAGGGGAATACGGTCGGTCATGCGGGTATTGTGGCGTCTTCAAACCCACAACACGACCAGACACCCATGGCCGACCCCTACAACAGCGGTACCCCGACCACGTCAGCAGCGCGCTTCGAGGATTCGATGGTGACCACCGCCTTCGAGCTGCCCGGCTACCGCATCGCGCGCAACCTGGGCGTGGTACGCGGCATCACCGTGCGCTCGCGCTCGATCGTGGGCAACTTCCTTGGCGGCATCCAGACGATCTTCGGCGGCAACATCACCATCTACACCGAGCTGTGCGAGCAGGCGCGCGAGGAAACCTATCGCGACATGGTCAAGCATGCGCGGCAGCTGGGTGCCAACGCGGTCATCGGCATGCGCTACGACGCCACCGATGTGATGACCGGCCTGACCGAAGTGCTGTGCTATGGCACGGCGGTGGTGGTCGAGCCGCTGCGTTGAATCCGACGGTCCGCCGGGCATGGCCCGGCGCTACCGTCACGGTCACGCCACCGGCGGGACGTCGGGCACTTCCACCTGCTGCACCGGCAACGTCACCATCATCACCGTCGGGTCGTCCGGGTCCAGCCGGGTCTTGAAGCCCAGGCTCTGGCACATCGCCAGCATGGTGCTGTTCTCGCGCAGCACCTGGCCTTCCACCACGTCCAGGCCCAGCCACTTGGCGTACTCGATCATGATCGCCATCAGGCGCCAGCCGATGCCGTGGCCCTTCAGATCCGAACGGATCAGGATGCCGTACTCGCCACGGTGGTAATCCGCATCGGCATGCAGTCGCACCGCGCCGAGCATTTCGCCGCTGCGCGGTTCGAGCGCCACCAATGCGATCGAGCGCGCGTAGTCCAGCTGGGTCAGGCGGGCGATGAACTCGTGGCTGAAATGCTTCACCGACTGGAAGAAACGCAGACGCAGATCCTCGTCGCTGACACGCGCGAAGAACGCACGGAACAGCGCGTCATCTTCCGGCCGCACCGGGCGCACGAACGCGCGACCGCCATCGGACAGCTCGATGGTGCGCTCCCATTCCTTCGGATACGGGAACACGGCGAAGCGTGGATGGCCACGGCCCTTGTGCAGGATGCGCGACGGCGCAACCGCAACGCGCGCGTCCAGCGCGAGGATGCCCTTGCTGTCCACCAGCAGGGGATTGATGTCCAGCGTGCGCACTTCGGGAATGTCCGCCGCCAGCTGCGCCAGTTTTACCAGCGCCAGTGCCAGTGCGCGCTCATCGGCGGCGGGCACATCGCCATAGGCCTTGAGGATGCGCGAGGCCCGGGTCTGGCCGATCAGCTCGTGGGCCAGGCGCAGGTCCAGCGGCGGCAGCGCCAGTGCCTTGTCGTTGATCACTTCCACCGCCGTGCCACCGCGCCCGACCACGATCACCGGTCCAAACGTGGCGTCGTCGGCGATGCCGACGATGATCTCGCGCGCCTTCGGGCGGACGATGGTCGGTTGCACCAGCAGGCCGTCGATGCGCGCGTCCGGCCGCAGCTGGCGTGCACGAGCAAGGATGGCCTTCGCCGCGCTCTGCACCGCCGGCAGGGTCGCCAGATTCAGGCGCACGCCATCCACTTCGGATTTGTGCGGAATATCGGGCGACAGGATCTTCAGCGCGACCGTCGCGCCACGCTCCAGCAAGGGTTGGGCCAGGTCCATCGCCTCGTGCGCATCGCGCGCGTGCATCACCGGTGCAGAGGGGATGCCGTAGGCCTTCAGCAGTTCATGGGTGGCCAACGGGTCCAGCCAGCCCTGGCCGTTGGCCAGCGCGGCTTCGACCAGCGCGCGCGCACGCGCGGTATCCACGCTGAAATCCTGCGGCAGGCTCGGCGGCGTTTCCATCAACGCACTCTGTGCCTCCCGGTAACGCACCAGATGCTGGAAGCCGCGCACGGCCTCCGCTTCGGTGGGATAGGTCGGCACGCGTGCGGCATTGAGGGTGGCGGTGGCCTGGTCGTCGTTGCCCAGCCACACCGCGAATACCGGCTTGTCGCGGTGATGGCGCGGGCGCAGGCCGAGCGTGCGGGTCAGCGCCTGCGCCGCATCGGCCGACGAGGTGAACGCGGTAGGCACGTTGACCACCAGCACCGCATCGTTCTCGCTGTCGGCCAGCAACGCTTCGATGGCAGTGGCATAGCGATCACCATCGGCGTCGACCACGATGTCGACCGGGTTGCTGCGCGTCCAGCCCTGCGGCAGTACCGAATCCAGCTTCTGCACGGTGCTGTCGGACAGTTGCGCCAGCGTGCCCTGCAGGGCGATCAGCTGGTCCACCGCCAGGTGGCCGACGCCACCGCCGTTGCTGAGGATGGCCAGGCGACGACCGGGGAAGGTGCCAAGCCGGCCCAGCGACTCGGCCGCGGTGAACAGTTCGTCCAGCGCGCTCACCCGCAGCAGGCCGGCACGGTTGAATGCCGCGCCGTACACATCATCGGCGCGCGCCAGTGCCTGCACGTGGGTATCGGCGCTGCCCGGCTGTACCCGTTCGGCGCGCCCGGACTTCACCACCACCACGGGTTTGGCACGCGCAGCGGCGCGCGCGGCCGACATGAACTTGCGCGCGTCCTTGATCTGCTCGACATAGAGCAGGATGGCGCGGGTACGGTAGTCGGTGGCGAAATAATCCAGCAGATCGCCGAAGTCCACGTCCATGGTGTCGCCCAGCGAAACCACGGCGGAGAACCCTACCGAGCGCGCCACGCCCCATTCCACCAGGGCGGCGGCAATCGCCGAGGATTCGGAGATCAGCGCGAGGTCGCCGGCCTGTGGGAAATGCGCGGCGATGCTGGCATTGAGCCGTGCATGTGGCGCGATCACGCCCAGGCAGTGCGGGCCAAGGATGCGCAGGCCATGCGCGCGCGCGGCGGCCTCCACCTGTGCCCATGGCGAGCCCGGGCCTTCTCCCAGGTGCGCGGTGAGGATGATCGCGGCCTGCACGCCACGTTCGGCAGCGGTGCGTACCACCTGCGGCACGATGGCGGCCGGTGCGGTGATCACCACCAGTTCCGGCACCCAGTCCAGGTCCTTCAGCCGCTTCACCGTGCGGATGCCATCGATCTCGGCATGGCGCGGGTTGATCCATGCCACTTTGCCGGGGAAGCCGGTGCCGCGCAGGTTGCGCATCACTGCGCGGCCCGCCGAGCGCTCACGCGGGCTGCCGCCGATCACCGCGACCGACTGCGGACGGAACACGGACTGCAGGTGGTAGGTACTCATGTGCCTACGTTACACGGACCGGCGCTGCGGCGGCATGATCGTGCGCAGGAACCTGGCATCGCATCCACGCAGGGCGTGGATCTACTACGCAGGCCAGGACCAGTGGATCCACGCCATGCGTGGATGACGCCGCCGTTACAGCAGCGTCCCGTGCAGGATCATCGCGGCGATGCTGAAGTAGATGACCAGGCCGGTCACATCCACCAGGGTGGCCACGAACGGGGCCGAGGCACTGGCCGGGTCGAAGCCCAGCCGCTTGAGGATGAAGGGCAGCATCGACCCGGACAGCGAGCCGAACGTGACGATGCCCACCAGCGCGGCACCGATGGTGATCGCCAGCAGGATCCAGTGTTCGCCGTAGTCATGGAAGCCACCGAGCTGCCAGATCACGATGCGTACGATGGCCAGGCAACCGAGGATGGCGCCGAGCACCATGCCGGTGGGCACTTCGCGCAAGGCCACCTTCCACCAGTCGCGCAGGCGCAGTTCGCGCAGCGCCAGGCTGCGGATCAGCAGCGAGGTCGCCTGCGAACCGGAGTTGCCACCCGAGCTCATGATCAACGGAATGAACAGGGTCAGCACCACCGCGCGCGCCAGTTCGTCCTCGTAGTGCTGCATCGCGCTGGCGGTCAGCATCTCGCCAACGAACAGCACGCTCAGCCAGCCGGCGCGCTTGCGCAGCATCTCGAAGAAGCCGATCTGCATGTACGGCTTGTCCAGCGCCTCCATGCCGCCGAACTTGTGCGCGTCTTCGGTGGACTCTTCGATCAGCGCATCGAGGATGTCATCGACGGTGACGATGCCGAGCATGTGCTGCTGCGCGTCCACCACCGGAATGGCCAGCAGATCATGGCGGCGGATCAGCCGCGCCACGTCTTCCTGGTCCATCTGCGCATCCACCATCACCGGCGGATTGACCTGGGCCACATCCAGGATCGATTCCTCCGGCAGCCCGGTGATCAGCCGGCGCATGGTCACCACCTGCTGCAGCTGCTGGTTGGCCGGGTCGAGCACGTAGATCGCATACACGGTCTCGCGCGTGCGTTCGACCTGGCGGATGTGCTGCAGGGTCTGGGCCACGGTCCAGGTGGCGGGCACGGCGACGAACTCGGTGGTCATCAGCGCACCGGCGGTGTTCGGCGGGTAGCTCAGCAGCTTCTGGATGGTCTGCCGGGCTTCGTTGCCCAGCAGCGGAATCAGCCGCGCGCGTTCTTCTTCATCCAGCTCGTGGACGATATCGGTGGCACGGTCGTCGGCCATCAACCCCAGCAGCGCGGCGGCGCGTGCCGGCGGCAGTGCGGCAACCAGTTCGCCACTGCGGTGCAGCTCCGGCGCCTCGAGCATCTTCACTGCGCGCGGCAGCGACAGCGCGGCCAGCGTCTCGGCGGCGCGCTGCAGTTCGAGCGTGTTGAGGAATTCGACCGCGTCGGCGGTGTTGTAGTTCGCCAGCGGTGCCGACAATGCTGCGGCATCGGCCACCGGACGCAGCAATTGCTTCTGGTTCATGGTGATTCGCCTTCATGGGGTGCGACCTCGCGCAACGCCAACGCAGGCAAACCGTCCCGGTGTCAGGCGGTGGCCATCGCTGGCGTCGACCGAGGTCGACTTCTACTGTCGCTGGACATGGGTTGGGGACTCCGGAGGGGTGTACTGCCGGACACGCCGGCAGCGGCGGGCAGTCTGGACCTGCGGTCGGTGCAGGTCAACCCGCCACGCTGACCGGACAATGGGCCCGCTGCCGTTCTCGTGCATACACAGCGGCGCGCGCATAATGACCAGGTGGCATCCGCCGCGCTTCCCCTCCCCGCCGAACGGACGCACAGCCGGCCTCCCGATGACCAGGTATTCCCATGCATAGCGGTGGTCTGGAACTGGCACTGGTGCTGCTGCTGGCCGCGGTGATCGCGGTGCCGGTGTTCAAGAAGTTCGGCTTCGGCGCGGTGCTGGGCTACCTGGCGGCCGGCGTGGTGCTGGGTCCGGACGGTCTGGGCTTCGTGCAGGACGCCGACCGCATCCTCGGCGCGGCCGAGATCGGCGTGGTCATGCTGCTGTTCGTGATCGGGCTGGAGCTGTCCCCGGCCCGGCTGAAGGTGATGCGGCGCTCGGTGTTCGGTGCGGGCGCGGCGCAGGTGGCGCTGTCCGGGCTGGTGCTGGGCGGCCTGCTGCTGCTCGATCACTTCCAGTGGAAGAGCGCGCTGGTGGTGGGCGTGGCGCTGGCGCTGTCGTCGACTGCGGTCGGCCTGCAGCTGCTGTCCGAACACAAGGCGATCAACAGCGACCATGGCCGGCTGGGGTTTGCCATCCTGCTGTTCCAGGACCTGATCGCCATTCCGCTGCTGGCCGCGATTCCGCTGCTGGGCGGGGTCAAGAACGAGACGCTGCGCTGGGAAGATGCGGCCGTCGCGCTGGGCGCGCTGGCGGTGGTGATCCTGTGCGGGCGGCCGGTGCTGCGCCGGGTGTTCGGCATCATCGCCCGCACCCGCAGCCCGGAGGTGTTCACCGCCACCGCGCTGCTGGTGGTGCTGGGCACCGCCTGGTTCATGCAGGAAGCCGGCCTGAGCCCCAGCCTGGGGGCATTCCTGGCCGGCGTGCTGCTGTCCGATTCGGAATTCCGGCATGAGCTGGAATCGCAGATCGAGCCGTTCAAGGGCCTGCTGCTGGGCCTGTTCTTCATTGCCGTGGGCATGGGCATCGACCTGGACCGCATCGCCGCCGAACCGTGGATGATCGCTGCGGGCGTGGCGATCCTGCTGGTGGTGAAGTTCAGCCTGCTGTACGCCATCGGCCGCATCGCCAGACTCAGCTCGCGGCAGTCGTTGCTGCTGGGCAGCGTGTTGTGGCTGGGCGGCGAATTCGCCTTCGTGGTGTTCAACGAAGCCCAGCGTGCGCATCTGCTGGGCAATGCCAACCATGACCGGCTGGTGGCGATCGTCGGCCTGTCGATGGCGATCACCCCGTTGCTGATGATCGCCCTGATGCGCCTGCTCGGCGAGGAGAAGGTCGCGCCCCGCCAGGCGGCGGAGGCCGACAAGGTGGCGCCGGACAATCGCCCGAAGGTGCTGATTGCCGGCATGGGCCGCTTCGGCCAGGTGATCGCGCGCCTGCTCACCGCGCAGAAGGTGCCGTTCGTGGCACTGGAGGCGAACCCGGACACGGTGGCCGACCTGCGCCGCTTCGGCAACCAGCTGTACTACGGCGATCCGACCCGGCCGGAGATGCTGCGCGCCGCCGGTGGCGAGCACATCGACGTGTTCGTGATCACCGTGGACGACCCGGAAACCAACCTGCGTGCGGTGCGCATGGTGCGCCGCCTGTACCCGGACGCGACGGTGCTGGCGCGTGCGCGCAACCGCCAGCATGCCTGGCGGTTGATGGACATGTCGGCCGAACCGTTCCGCGAAGTGTTCGGTACCAGCCTGGAAATGAGCGGGCGCGTGCTGACCGCGCTGGGCGTGGCACCGAACGTGGCCGAGCGCCATGTGCAGCAGTTCCGCGAGCACGACGAGAAGCTGCTGCGCGACCAGTACCTGGTCTACGACGACGAAGCCGCCGTGATCCAGACCTCGCGCGATGCCCGCAACGACCTGATGCACCTGTTCGAAGCGGACGCGGAAAGCGACGGCGACAAGGAGCGCTGACCGCGGGCCGGTGTGCCGACCAACGGTCGGCACCCACCCAATGGAAGGCGACCGTCAGCCGTTGTCGCGCAGGAACCTGGCCATCGAAGAGACACCCGGCACGCGCGGCTCGGACGCGGAAAGCGACGGCGACAAGCAACGCTGATCGACGGGGTTGGGTAGTGCCGGCCGCTGGCCGGCAACCTCATGAACCTCGCCAGGATTGCGAAGCTGCCGGCCAGCGGCCGGCACTGCCGCGCCTTGGGGTCAGCCGTTGTCGCGCAGGAACCTGGCCATCGACGATACGCCCGGCACGCGCGGCTCGAACTCGGCGGCGACGTCGATGAAGCCGCGCATCACCGCGATCTCGCGCGGGCTGCGGTTCAAGCCATCGCGCGCTTCCGGGTCGGCACCGGCGCGCAGCAGGCGCTGCACCAGCAGCGGCAACCCGTGCAGGGCAGCCAGGTGCAGCGGGCCGAAGCCGCGCGGATCGCGCACGTCCAGGCTGACGTCTTCATCCAGCAGGCGCTCGACGGCGGCCATCACCACCTGCTCGTCGCAGGCGGTTCCCGGTTCGGCGCGTGCGCCCAGCAGCAGCAGCAACGGCGTGACCGCACCGGCGGCGGCCTGGTCCGGCTCTGCACCAGCCAGCAGCAGGGTATCGAGCAGCGCCAGCAGGCGCGAACGGTCGCGCGCACTGAAGCCATACAGGGCTGCGCAGTGCAGCGGCGCCAGCTGCTGGGCATCGCCGGCGTGCACATCGGCACCGGCGGTGAGCAGGCGCGCCACGATGTCCGGCAGGCCCAGCGCCGAGGCCAGCATCAGCACGGTGACCCCGCCTGGCAGGCGGTGTTCGAGCTGCGCACCGGCGTCGAGCAGGGCCGAGACGATCTCGACCTGGCGCATGCTGACCGCCGCTGACAACGGCGTGGCACCACTGGCAGCGGCATGCTGCGGATCAGCGCCGCGCGCCAGCAGCAGGTCGACCACGGCCAGGTGGCCACCGCCGGCAGCACGCAGCAGTGCGGTGCAGCCCTGCGCATCGACGGCGTCGACGGCAAAGCCAAGATCATTCAAACGACGCACGGCGTCGACATCACCGGCCATCGCGGCGGCCGGCAGATCGCCTTCGCGCAGGGTCCGGCGCGGCAGCGGCCAGACGCGCCAGTCCAGCCAATCAGCCAGATCACGACGACCGATCGACAACGCCACGCCCAGCGGTGTCTGCCCATCGGCAGCACGCGCTTCCGGCGAGGCGCCGTGCTGCACCAACAGCTTCAAGGCGCTTTCGCGGGCCAGTGCGGTGGCCAGATGCAGTGCGGTCATGCCATGGCTGTCGCGTGCTTCGCGGTCCACGCCGGTGGTGAGCAGGGCCTGCTGCAGGCGCAGCCAGCCCAGGCGCACCGCCAGCGACAACGGCGGATCACCGGCCGGCGAGGCGGCAAACGGATCGGCGCCCCGCTCCAGCAGTTCCAGCGCCAGCTGCTCAAGGCCACGCGCCGCCTGGTCGTGCTGCGCACAGGCGGCCAGGAAACGCGCCAGGCCACCGCGCCCGGCCGGCGACAGGCCGTGCTGCAGCATCACCTGCAGGGCTGGCACGGCATCGATGCCGCGCGAAAGCAGCGCGAACATCGGCGTATCTGCGCAGGCGTCGCGCACGTACGGATCAGCACCATGGGCGAGCAGCCAGTCGACCGCGCGCGGCTCCAGCGCCAGCTCCGGATCGAGCAGCAGGCCACCCAGTTCTTCGGGCTGGCACAGCCTGGCCAGTGCGGCCATGCCATCGGTATTGCCGAACCCCAGCGCCTCGCGCAGCAGGGTCAACGGCGGGCGGTCGGGCAACAGGCCGCTGGCGCTGGCCGTCTCACCGCGCTCGGCCAGGCCATCGCTGACCGCGGCGGGCAGCGGGTAGGACGGGTCCAGCAGGGCCACGATCGCCCAGCGACCGGCTTCGGCGGCATAGTCCACCGCGCGCCGGCCGGCCGGATCGCTGCCGTCGGCAGCGATGCCCAGTTCCAGCAGGCGCTTGATCAACAGCGGCGAAACGTCCTCGGCCATCGTGGCCAGCAGCACCGCGTTGCGGCCATCGGTGTCGACCGCAACCAGGTCGGGTTTGTGCGGCAGCAGGTGCTCGACCACGGCAGCGCGGCCGGCGCGTGCGGCTTCCAGCCACGGGGTGCGGCCCAGCGCATCGCGCGCTTCCAGGTTGGCACCGGCGGCCAGCAGCACGCCGATGATGTCCACGTGGCCGGCCAGTGCGGCTTCATGCAGCGCGCTGCGGCGCTGGCGGTCGCGCGCGTCGGCACGTGCCTTGTGCTTGAGCAGCAGCTGCACGCCGGCCGGATCGTCGTCCTCGGTGGCGGCCGCGGCCAGCAGCACCGGGGTGCCGTCAGCCGGTTCGCTGCGCGCGCCGCGCTCCAGCAGGAAGCGCGCCAGGCGCCAGTTGCCGACCTGGCAGGCCACCGCCAGCGGTGACCAGCCATCACGGTTCAGTGCGTCCACTTCAGCCGCCGCATCGCGCAGCAGCGCGGCCACGCCCGGGTCGGAACTACGCGCGGCGTGGTGCAGGGGCGTGTTGCCCTCGCTGTCGGTGGCGCGCGAATCGGCGCCGTTGGCCAGCAGGGTCATCACCGCTTCCGGACGCCCATGCCAGCTGTCGCGGGTCGCGGCCAGCAGCGGGGTCATGCCACGGTGCGGCGCGTTCACATCGACGCCGCGGCCGATCAGCTCGCGCAGCAGGCGCAGGTCCGGCAATACAGCGGCGAGCACCGCCAGACTGCGCTGGTCGCGCCAGTTCGGGTCCGGCAGGGAATACGGATCGGCGCCGGCCTGCAGCAGTTGCAGCGCACGGTCGATGCGGCCGTGGCGTGCGGCTTCGTACAGGGCCGGGGTCAGCTCCTGCGGCGCCAAGGCTTCCAGTGGGGTGGTGTCGGCGACCGCGCTGAACAACGTCTCGCGATCGACCGGCAGTTCAGCGCCAACCGGGCTGCGCAGCGAGACCAGCGGCGCTGGTGCAACGCGCTGCAGCAGCAGGTGCAGCAGCGGCGACAGCAGCAGCACCGCCAGTGCCGACGGCCAACGCGCGCTTTCCGGCAGCAGGCCCGGCCAGGTCGGCAGTACCACCAGTGCGGCCAGGGCCATCACCAGTGCGGCCACGCCAAGGCCACGCCAGGCGCTAAGGTCGCGGCCGGCCAGCGCCTGCCAATGCTGGGCCAGGCCACCGTCGAGACGCTCGACATCATTCCACAGCGGCCAGGTGCGCCAAGCCGCCAGCAGGCCAGCGCTGACCAGCACGCTCAGGCCCAGCACCGCAGCCAGGCTGCCGCTGTCGCGCAGCGCGGCCAGCGGCCAGGCCAGCAACAGGGCCAGCAGCAACGGCGCGGCGATCCACAGTGCCAGCAGCGCCGGCAGGTCCTGGCGGACGATCACCTTCGGCGGCAGCAGCGCACGGCTGCGCCGCCACCACGAGATTCCCAACGCGAACGCCGGTTGTGCCAGTGCCGCCAGCACCGCACCGGGCAGGCCGCCCAGCGCCGAACCCAGTGCCAGCAAGGCACCCAGGGTGAAGGCCAGCGACAGGGCGCGGGATCGGGAAAGCTCAGTCATAGTGGCGCAGCATCATGCTGCTCACCGACGGCGGCACCTGCAGGTAGAACCCGCGCTCGGTCAGTTCGCCGCGCACCTTGGCCGGGTCGGCCTGGGCCAGCCGGCGCTCCGCGTCCAGGGTCACGTCCAGCACGAAGACGAGCGGACCCAACGACGCCGACAGCGGCGCAGGCAAAGCGCTGAAGTCATCGCGTCGGGCGAGATAGACGTAGGTGTCCGGCTTGAGTTGGCTTTTATAGACGTAGGCGTGCATGTCCACGGGACGATAACCCGGGAAGAGCCGTGATTGTGTCGGAAAGCCGACACCGGGGAAAGCCGTCACGCGACGATGGCGGCGCGATCGACGGCGTTTCCCCGTTGAGGTTCAGCAATGTGGCGACGCCGTTCAGGCTGCGCCACCGGTCGGCAGCGCTTACTTGACCTTGGCGTAGGTGCCCTTCAGGGCCACGCCGGCGACGAAGGTGCCGGCCCAGCACTCGTAGTTGGTTGCGCTCTTGAACTCGTTCTTCTTGTAGTAGCTGACGATGTCGACCACGGCGTTGGCGCCGCGCGACTTGGCACCGTCCTGCAGGGCCAGCAGTGCCGACAGCGCGACCCAGTTGCAGGCCTCGACGTCGCTCTTGTTGGCGGCGTTGGTCTTCTTGTTGGTCACGTCTTCGCCCAGGCGCTGCTGCACGCTGACCGGCTGGCCGGCCAGGTAGAAGCGCACGCTGCCGTCGATGCCGGCATCTTTGGCGGCCTGCGAACTGATCAGCTCGCGCAGGGACTGTTCGACGCGGGTATCGCGCGCCGAAGCGGTGGAAGTCAGGGCCAGCAGCGCGGTGGCAGTGGCGATCAGCAGGGTGCGGCGCATCGGAACGTCTCCTTGTTGGGGTGCGGGTACGGCGGGGTCACGCGCTCCAGCGGCGGAACACCAGCGAGGTGTTGATGCCGCCGAAGGCGAAGTTGTTGCTCATCACGTACTCGGCCTGCAGCTCGCGGCCTTGTCCGGTGATGAAGTCGAGCTGGCCGCAACGCGGGTCCACCTCGACCAGGTTCAGGGTGGGCGCGAACCAGCCGGCGCGCATCATCTCGATGCTCATCCAGGCCTCGAACGCGCCGCAGCCGCCCAGCATGTGGCCGACGTAGCTCTTCAACGAGCTGATCGGCACGCGGCTGCCGAACACCTGGGCGGTGGCCTGGGTCTCGGCGATGTCGCCGTGGTCGGTGGCGGTGCCATGGGCGTTCACGTAGTCGATCTGCGCCGGCTGCAGACCGGCGTCTTCCAGCGCCAGGCGCATGGCCTGGGCCATGGTATCGGCGCTGGGCTGGGTGACGTGCTGGCCGTCGCTGTTGGTGCCGTAACCGACGATCTCGGCGAGGATGGTCGCGCCGCGTGCCTGCGCGTGTTCCAGATCCTCCAGGATCAGCGTGCAGGCGCCCTCGCCCAGCACCAGGCCATCGCGGCCGGCATCGAACGGACGCGGGGTGGTGTGCGGTGCATCGTTGCGCGTGCTGGTGGCAAACAGGGTGTCGAACACCGCCGCAGCCGTGGCGTCGAGCTGTTCGGCACCACCGGCCACCATCACCGTCTGCTTGCCGCTGCGGATCGCTTCATAGCCGGCGCCCACGCCCTGGCTGCCCGACGTACAGGCGCTGGAAGTGGTGTAGACACGCCCGGACAAGCCGAAGAACACACCGATGTTGACCGGCGCGGTGTGGCTCATCATCTTCAGGTAGGTGGTGGCGCTGATGCCGTCGGTGGTGAACTCATGCAGCATGCGGCCGAATTCGCCGGTGGCTTCGTGGCTGCCCGACGACGAGCCATAGGCCACGCCGGTACGGCCACTGCGCAGCACCGGGTGCTCGAACAGGCCCGCCTCACGCAGGGCGACCTCGGTGGCGCGCACCGACATGATCGCCACCTTGCCCATCGAGCGGGTGGTCTTGCGGTTGTAGTTCGGCGGCAGCTCGTAGTCCTGCGCCGGCGCGGCAAGCTTGGTGTTCAGGCCCGCATACACATCCCATTCCGGCATCGAACGCACCGCATTGCGGCAGCTGCGCAGATGGGCCTGGATGGTCGGCCAGTCGTGGCCGAGCGGACTGATGGCGGCAGCACCGGTGACCACCACGCGACGATCGGCGGCCATCAGATCATCCCTCCGTTGACCGAGATCACCTGGCGGGTGATGTAGCCGGCCGGCTCGGACAGCAGGAACGCGACCGTGGCCGCCACTTCCTCGGGACGGCCGACGCGGCCGGCCGGGATCAGCTTCAATGCGTGTTCGACCACTTCTTCGTTGAGCATGTCGGTCTCGATCAGGCCCGGGGCCACGCAGTTGACGGTGATCTGGCGGCTGGCCAGTTCCAGCGCCAATGCCTTGCTGGCACCGATGATGCCGGCCTTGGCCGCACTGTAATTGACCTGGCCACGGTTGCCGGCCACGCCCGACACCGAGGACAGGGTGACGATGCGGCCCGGCTTGCGCCGCCGCACCATCGGCATGATCAGCGGATGCAGCACGTTGTAGAAACCGTCCAGGTTGGTGTGGATCACCTGGTCCCAGTCGTCCTCGGACAATGCCGGGAACGCGCCGTCACGGGCGATGCCGGCATTGCACACCACGCCGTAATAGGCGCCATGTGCCTCCACGTCAGCCTCCAGCGCAGCACGCGCGGCAGCACGGTCGGCCACGTCGAAGGCCAGCACGCGCGCCTGCCGGCCCAGCGCCTGGATCTCGTCGGCCACCGCCTGTGCTTCTTCCACACGGCTGCGGCAATGCACCACCACGTCGAAGCCATCGCGCGCGATACGCAGCGCAATGGCCCGGCCGATGCCCCGGCTCGCGCCGGTCACCAGCACGCTTGGATTCCCTGTCATGCCTGTCCACTCTCCAGATAGGCCATCGAGTCGGCCGGTTCGAACACCGACACGTTGGCAACCGCCCATTCTTCTTCGCCTGCCAGGATGCGGCAGGCGAACATCCCTAATCCATTGTCGCCCAACAGCTCGCAACGTGCCTGTACCTGCAGGCGGGTGCCACTGGGGAAACTGCTGCGCGTGCTGGTATAGCGCCGGCTGCCAAGCAGGAAGCCCAGCTGCGGCGGGTTGCCGGCCGTGCGTGCGCGGCAGCCGGCCCAGGCAGCGATGGCCTGGGCCATGTATTCGATGCCGACCCATGCCGGGACCGCACCGTCTTCGATGAACAGGCCGGCCTCGGGCACCACCAGTTCCGCCTCGATGCCGTCCTGGTCCCAGCGCAGGATGCGGTCCAGCAGGCACATGTCCTGGCGGTGCGGCACCACCTCTTCGATGGCATACAGCGGCATGTTCATCGGCGCTCCAGTGCCAGCACGGCATTGCTGCCGCCGAAGGCGAACGAATTGCTCAGCACCCGCCGCGGCAGCTGCTGCAGGAAGGTCGCCGGGGCTACCAGCGGCAACGCCGGCAGCGCCGGATCGGCCACGCCGTCCCACCAGTGCGGCGGCAGCTGCTGCTGCGGATTCTCGGCCAGCAGGATCCAGCACAGCGCCGCTTCGATCGCACCGGACGCACCCAGCGTGTGGCCGGTCAGTGGCTTGGTCGAACTGGCCGGCACGGCGGTGCCCAGCACCTGCGCCACGGCGTGGCTTTCCATGGCGTCGTTGTGGCCTGTCGCGGTGCCATGCAGGTTCACGTAATCCACTTCCGAAGGTGCCCAGCCAGCACGCTGCAACGCCTGCTGCAGGGCATCGATGGCACCCAGACCCTGCGGGTCCGGTGCCGACATATGGTGCGCGTCGGCCGACTCACCCCACCCCGCCAGGCTGACCGGGCCTGCATCGCGGGTCAGCAGGAACAGCGCGGCGCCCTCGCCGATGTTGATCCCGCAGCGATGCTGCGAGAACGGATTGCAGCGCACTGCGGAGACCGATTCCAGCGCGCTGAACCCGGCGACGGTGAACCGGCACAGGGAATCGGCACCACCGGCGATGACCGCATCGACGATGCCCGAGCGCAGCATGCGCGCGGCCGACATCAACGCCTTGGCGCTGGACGAACAGGCCGTGGACAGCGTCCAGGCCGGGCCCAGCGCACCGCTGCGCTCACGCACGAACTGCGCGGCGGTGCCCATTTCCTGCTGTGCGTAGTCGAAGCCTTCGGGCCAATGGCCGTGCTCGGCGCGGGTACGCAGCGCCTGCTCGGATTCACCGATGCCCGAGGTGCTGGTGCCCAGCACCACCGCCACACGCTCGGCGCCGTAACGGTTGATGGCATCGGCAACGGCCGGCGCGATCTGCGCCAGTGCCACGTCCAGCAGAGCATTGTTGCGGCCACGCAGGGACACCGGCAGTTCTTCCAGCGTCGGCAGCGGGCTGTGCACTTCGCCCAGCGCGAGGGTGCGACCCGGCAGCAGGTTGGCGTTGTCGCTCAAGCCGCTGGGCGCATCGGCAAACAGCGCAGCAGCCACCGCGGTGCGGCCCTCACCCAACGCGCAGACCACGCCGAGGTCGTTCAGGAAAATGGGAGCGCTCTTCATTCCTGGCCGGCCATGTCGATCGATTCGATGCGCAGGGTGTAGCCCTCGGCGCGGTTGTCCAGCTGCACGCTGCCATCGCCCAGGCGCTGCAGCTGCAGCCACACGGTGCCGTCGCGGGACAGGCTGCGCTGGCGGCCGTCGTCGCTCACCCGCCAGCCGGCCGGCAGCGCGGCGGCAATGGCGTCCGTCGGCCACAGCGCGAACTGCAGGTCATCCAGTACGCGTTCGGCACGCACCTGTGGCGGCAGCCACGGTGCACGCTGCTGGGTCAACTGCTGGCCGTCCCACTGCAGGCGCACGCCGGTCTGGCCCATCGCCTGCACGGCCAGCCGCACCTGCTGTGCGTCGGCTTCCAGCAGCGCATCCAGATCACGCTCGTGGCTGCCGAAGCGGAAGTGCAGCTGCTGCTGCAGGGCCAACGGCGCCGGCAGGCTGGACGGTGCCAGCCGCAGCGGCGGCAGGTCGACCAGCGGCCGCGGCATGCGGCTGGCACAGGCGGCCAGCAGCAGGCACAGCAGGACCGCGGAGAGGCGGACGATCAGGCGCTGCACAGTTCCTCCAGCACGCGCATGCGACGGCCACTGTCGTCGGCCACATACGGATTGTTGGTGTCCCAGGCGTAGCCGGCCAGGATGGAGCTGATCATGTCGCGTACCTGCGGCTGCTGGTCGGGGTGATAGATGATCTTCTGGAAGCCGCCCTGGTACCAGCTTTCGACGAAGCGGCGGAAGGTTTTCACACCGGCGCGCAGCGGAATCGAGAATTCGCTTTCCCAGTCCACGGTCTCGCCCGCGTAACGGCGCTTCAGGCATTCGCTGGCCAGCTGCGCCGACTTGAACGCGATGGTGACGCCGGAGGAGAACACCGGGTCGAGGAACTCACCGGCGTTGCCCAGCAGCGCATAGCCCGGGCCCCACAGCGAGCTGACATTGGCCGAATAGCCGGTGATGCGGCGCACCGGCAGCACCGCCCATTCGGCATTGGCCAGCAGCGAGGTCAGGTTCGGATCCTCGCCGACGATGGCCTGCAGCTTCTGCAGGTCGTCGCCTTCGTAGCGCTCGAAGAACGATGGCTCGGCGACCACGCCCAGCGAGCAGCAGCCGTTGGAGAACGGAATCGTCCAGTACCAGACGTCGATGTGCTCGGGATGGGTGGTGATCAGGATCTTGTTGCGGTCGAATTCCGCTTCGGCCGGGATGTTGTCGCGCACGTGGCAGAAGATCGCGCCGCGCACCGGGAAGTTGGACGGTGATTCCAGGTCCAGCAGGCGTGGCAGCAGGCGCGCGAAGCCGGAGGCGTCGAGGATGAAATCGGCTTCGATGCGGTACTCGCTGCCATCGGGGCGGCGCACGCTCACCAGCGGCTGCTCGCCCGGCTCGACGGACAGCACTTCGTCACCGAAGCGCAGGGTCGCGCCCATGCGCTCGGCGCCACGCGCCAGCACGTTGTCGAAGTCGGCGCGCTGCACCTGGTAGGTGGTGCCCCAGCCCGGCGAGAACTTCTTCCTGAAGTCAAACGCGGTGCGCGCTTTCCCGTGCACGAAGGCCGCGCCGTTCTTGTACTGGAAGCCTGCCTCGACCACGTCCTGCAGCAGGCCCGCCGCTTCGATGTATTCCATGCTCTGCGGCAGCAGGCTCTCGCCGATGGAGAAGCGCGGGAACTGCTGGCGCTCCAGCATCAGCACCTTGCGGCCCTGCTGGCGCAGCATCGCCGCGGCCACCGAGCCGGCCGGGCCGGCGCCGATGATCAGGATCTCGGTACGTTCCACATCTTCGTGGCGGGAAGAATCAGCAGCATCCACAGCAGTAGTCATCGGTGCGTCCTTGTTGCTCGATCAGGTGGAAAAGCGGAGGAATCGGAATGAAGTGTGCCCGGTCAGGCCGGCGGAGCGTCATGCGGTGGCGGCCGGAACAGCGGCGAGATCAGCCACACCAGGCCGATGCCGAACAGCAGGGTGAGCCCGAACGCACGCAGCGCCGGCGTCTGCGAAAGACCCAGCAGGCCGAACGACAGCCAGGTGCTGGCCGCACCCACGCATACCGCCAGCCAGGCGCTGGCATCGCCGCGGTGCTCGATCAGGAAGATGCCGTAGTCGATGCCCATGCCCAGCAGCAGCATCAGCGCCAGCACGTTGAACAGCTGCAGCGGCTGGCCGAACAGGCCGAGCAATCCAAGGGTGAGCGCACCGGCCACCAGGGTCGGTGCGAATACGCGCCAGGCCTGGCGCCGGTAGCGCAGCCACAGGGCGCCGAACACCAGCACGATGCCGACCAGCAGCAGGCCGCCCATCAGCTTGCGGTAGTGGCCCAGCAGCTGCGAGAAATCGGCCGTACGGTCGACCCAGCGCACGCCGTCCAGGCCTTCGGCAGCACCGCGCAGGGTGGCCAGTGCATCGGCACGCGACAGGTCATCGACCATCACCACGCTGATCATCTGCCCGCCCACGTTGCCGACCCACAGGTGGCGGAACGGCTGCGACGCCGGCGAGGCGAGGAAGGCCTCGGCGCTCAGCGGCGCCGCTGCGAATGCGGGGCGCTGCAGGGGCTCGCCCACCGCTTCGCCCACGGCGGCCAGCACGCCGGGTTCCACCCTTGCGGTCAACGCCGCATCGGCCTGCTGCCGTGCGGGCGATGGCAACCAGTCACTGATTGCGCGGTAACCGCCGATGCGCTTGTCGTGGGTCAGTTCACGCAGGCGCGTGGTCAGCGCTTCTTCGCGCTGCAGCAGTTGTGCGGCATCGCTGCCCTGCACCAGGTAGAACTGCGCCGGGCTGGGCATGCCCAGCAACTGGCTGAGGCGGATCTGCTGGGCCATCAGCGCCGGCGGCGACGACTGCAGGCTGCGCAGGTCGTCGTTGCTCTGCAGGCGGGCGATGCCGATGACCGACACCAGCGCGGCCACGCCGAGGAAGATCGCCATCGGGCGACGCCCGTGCAGGCGCGGGAAACGCTCCAGCGTGTTGCCCAGCCACTGCGCGAAGCGGGTGGTACGGATCTCGCCACCGTCCAGCCACGGGAACCAGAAGATCACCGTGAGGAAGGCAGCGGCCAGCCCCACCACCGAGAACAGCGCCATCTGCCGCAGGCCGGGGAACGGCGCCAAGCCCAGCGCCAGGTACGCCAGCGCACTGGTCAGCAGCGCCAGCCACAGGCCCGGCAGCAGATGCCGCAGCAGCTTCCAGCGACGGTCGGCCGGCTCGGCCTGGCGCGAAGCGAACCAGTGGATGCCGTAGTCCTCGGCCACGCCAACCAGCGAGGCACCGAACACCAGGGTCAGCACATGCACCTTGTCGAACACCAGCACGGTCACCGCCAGCGCCACGCCACAACCGATCAGCAACGAAGCGGCAACCAGCAGGATCGGCCGCAGCGAGCGGAACGCCAGCCACACCAGCAGCAGCACCGCCGCCAGCGAGCCCCAGCCGATGGTGTTGATCTCCTGGTTGGCCTGCACGGCAGCCGCTTCGGCATGCAACGGCACGCCGGCATGCAGGATCTCCAGATCCGGCGCAGCGGCCTTGGCCGCCTGTCCGGCGCGTTCGAGCAGGCCATCGAGATGACGCTCGCCATCGAGCCTGAAGGCCGAGCCCGGCGTATCGAACTGCAGCGCCGCCCAGTGCTTGCCTTCGGCCTCGAGCAGGCCGTCATCGCCCAGGCGCAGGCCGGAGCCCTGGGCCTGCTGCTGCCACCACTGCGGCCACAGCGACAGCGGATCCTGCCGCCACTCGGTCAACCGCGGCGCGCCCATCGGGCCGTACAGCGCGCCGAGTGCCTGTTCGGCCAACGCACCGGGTTCGGCCTGCTGCAACTGCTCGCGCTGGGCCGGGGTCAGCAGGCGATCGCGGTACGGTGCGTAGAACCCACGCGCCTCATCGAACCAGCCTTCGATCGAACCACTGGGCACCAGCAGCGCGCTGTCGGCATCACTGGCCATCGCCGCGGCGAACGCGGCCTGCGCGCGCTTGGCAGCGGCACCGTCGGTACTGCCGAGCAGCACCACCACCTGCCGCGAGCTGCCATCGGCAATGCGCCGGGTGACGTCGCTGAGCAGGCGGTCGTGCGCGTCCTGCGGCAGCAGGGCGAGGATGTCGGTGTCGATCCGCGACTCCTGGCTCCACAGGCGCCACTGCTGCGCACCCAGCACCAGCAACAGCAGCAGCCAGGCGATGCCCAGCCAGTGCCACCAGCGGCGCAGGCGATCCGGTGCGGCGCTGTCACTCAAAGCGGCGCGCCTCGTCGGCGTTCAACGTGGCCGGCGCTTCGCTCAGCGCAGTGAACTGGATGCGGGTGCGATCCTGGTTGGCTTCGATGATCTCGACCTGGCGCACGTAACGGTCGCCCTGCAACGTCAGCGACTGGAAGGCCTTGGCCAGCATCGCCGACTTCGGCGTCAGCTTCAGGCGCCAGCCCTGCCCTTCACGGGTGGCCTCGACGTTGAACTGGCTGGACAGTGCCTGCACGTCACCGCTCATCAACGCGAACATGATCGCGTTGACCGAGCGCATCGCCGGCTGCTGGCGCGCGTCCAGTTCGACGCGGGTGCTGCCATCGCGCTGGCGGCTGAGGATGCGGTCGGCAGTGACCACCACCTCCGACGGGAACGGCTTGAGCGTGGACCAGATCACGCCGTGCTTGCGCGCGACCACGAACTGGCCCTGCGAACGCAGCGGGTTCTTGAAACCGCTGACCTGCTTTTCCTGGGTGAACTGACCACGCAGCACGTCCGGTCGGGCGACGGCCTGGGTGATGGCATCGACGGCGGCATCAGCCGCCTGCACCAGCGGTGCGGCCACCAGCAGCAGCGCGCACAGCAGCACGCGCGGAAGACGAGGGGATCGGTTCACGGGGCAGGCACTCCAAGACGCTGCCACAGCACCGGCGGGCACTGGTACAGCATTTCCTTGCTGGCCGCGTCGACCGCGACCTGGATGGTCATTGCGCGGGTCAGCACCTGGCCGCTTTCCGCATCGAGGATCTCGTATTCGATCTTCAGCCGGTTCTCCCACTCGACGATGCGCGAGCGCACGCGCAGCGCCTGGCCGAACAGCAGCGGCCGCACGTACTTCACCCGGGCGTCGACCACCGGCCACAGGTAGCCCGATTCGAGCATCTGCGGATAGTCGTAGTCGTAGCGCTTCAGCAACGCGCAGCGCGCGATCTCGAAGTACTTGAAGTAGTTGCCATGCCATACCACGTTCATCGGATCGCAGTCATGGAAAGCAGGGGCCAGCTCGACCTCGCCGACCAGTTCGTTACCTTCATTCACCGACATACAGCTCCCAGCGTTGCGCGCGGATCTCCACCAGCAGTTCCCGCAGTTCGCGATCCAGCGCGCGGTCTTCTTCGACCAGGGCGATGCGCTGCCCCAGGTCGGCGTACATGTCGGCCAGACTGCCATGCAGCTGCGCGTTCATGCCAACCCGTTCGCGCAGCGCCAGGCCCTGGCGGGCGGCAATCAGCATGGCCGCCACCACCTGTTCAGTCAGTTCGATCACGCGCAGGCAGTCGCGCGCGGCGATGGTGCCCATGCTGACCTTGTCCTGGTTGTGGCATTCGGTGGACCGCGAGAACACCGAGGCTGGCATGGTCTGCTTCAGGGCCTCGGCCGTCCACGCCGAAACGCTGATCTGCAGCGCCTTCAGGCCATGGTTGATCGCCGCGCGCGGGCCGGTGGCCGCCGACAGGTTGGCCGGCAGGCCGTGGTTGTAGCGGGCGTCGACCACCAGCGCCAGCTGCCGGTCGAGCAGGTCGGCGATGTTGGCAACCGTATTCTTCAGCGTGTCCATCGCCAGCGCGATGTGCCCGCCGTAGAAGTGGCCACCGTGCAGGATGCGCTCGCCGTCGGCGTCGATCAGCGGGTTGTCGTTGGCGCTGTTCAGTTCGGTTTCGATCAGCTGGCGCAGGAACGGCAGGGTGTCTTCCAGCACGCCGATCACGTGCGGCGCGCAGCGCAGCGAGTAGCGGTCCTGCAGGCGCTGCTCGTTGCGCGGCGGGCGCTCGCTGTGCAGGTCGCTGCGCAGGCGTGCGGCAATGCGCGACTGCCCCGGGTGCGGCTTGGCGGCGAACAGGGTTTCATCAAAATGGTGCGCGTTGCCATCGCTGGACAGCACGTTGAACGCGGTCAGGCGCGTGGCCATGCGTGCCAGGTAATCGGCGCGCTGCCAGGCCAGGCAGGCCAGGCCGGTCATCACCGCCGTGCCGTTCATGATCGCCAGGCCTTCCTTCGGCCGCAGCTTCAGCGGCGTCATGCCGATCTTCGCCAGCACGTCGGCAGCCGGCTGTACGCGGCCGTCGTGCAGCACCTCGCGTTCGCCGCACAGCACGGCCGCCACGTACGACAGCGGGGTCAGGTCGCCACTGGCGCCCACCGAGCCTTCGGCCGGAATCAACGGCAGCACATCGTGCTGCAGCAGCGTGGCCAGGCCTTCCAGCAACGGCACGCTGACGCCGGACATGCCACGCACCAGCGAGGCCAGGCGCGCGGCCAGCACGGCGCGGGTCTCGGCCGGGTCCAGGTAACGGCCCAGGCCGCAGCCATGGTAGGTGTACAGGTGGTGCGGCAGCTCGGCGACCAGTGCCGGCGGAATGTTCACCGTGCACGAATCGCCGTAGCCGGTGGTCACGCCATAGATGACGCCATCCTCGCGCAGCAGGCGGTCGAGGAAGTCGGCACCACGCTGGATATGTGCGCGGAACGCCGGCACATCGCTCAGCGCGGCCTCGCACTTGCGCTGGGCCAGGGCGACCACGTCTTCGATGGTCAGCGGTGCATCGCCGAAACGGCACACGGGTACGGCGTCAATCGTCATGAGGAGCCTGATCCCAGAAGGGGAAGAAATTGAACCAGTCCAACGGGGACTGGATGACCTGGAGTTCCAGCCAGCGCGCGAAGCGCTGCGCCTGTTCGGCCAGTGCGGCATCGCGTGAACCGCGCGGCAGCACCACGCGGTCGGCGAACTGTTCGAATGCCACCCGATAGCCGTCGCCCTGGTGCAGGCACGACATCGTGTAGACCGGGCAGCCGAGCGCGGCCGCCAGCACATACGCGCCGATCGGGAACGGCGCGCGGTGGCCGAGGAAATCAGCCATCACGCTGCGCCCGCCCTGCACCGGCACGCGGTCACCGACGATGGCGACGAAGCCACCCGAGGCGACCTTGTCGGCCAGCATCATCGCCGTGGCCGGGCCCATCTCGGTAACCTGCACCAGCTCCACCGCGGCCAGCGGGTCCAGCCGCTGCAACAGCCGGTTGAAGCGCTGCGCGTGCGCGGTATGCACCAGCACGGTGATGCGGAAGCCCGGCACCTGCTCGGCCAGCACCTGGCACAGTTCCAGGCAGCCGATGTGCGCGGTCAGGATGAGGCCGCCTTCGCGGCGCGCGATCCTGCCCAGCACCAGGTCACGCTGCAGGCGGATGCGCTCGGGCGGATAGCGGCCGCCGAGGCCGAGAATCTTGTCCAGCATCGTGTCGGCGAAGCTGAAGAAGTGGCGCAGGCTGTCGCGCCGGGTGGGCGCATGGCCCAGCGCACCGGCATGGGCCTGCAGCCGCTGCAGGTACTGCATCGAGGCCTGGCGACCGACGCGGTTGCCCAGCCAGTGGCAGGCCACGACCGGCCACACGCAGAGGTGGAACGGCCAGCGCCCGAACCAGCGGTGCACCCAGCACAGGAACAGCACGCCGGCCACCGACGTGGACTCGCCGATGTCAGCCCAGTGCGGGGCGTCGTGCGCGTGGCTCATCTCAGCCCTGCCCCTGCAGGCGGCGCCACAGCAGGCGCGGCGCGCGCCAGAGCATGCCGAAGAACAGCCGGGTATGCATGCGGCTGATGCGCACGTTGTCGCGCCACACATCGAAATGCGAAACGCCGTCGGCGGGATAGGTCACCCGCGTAGCCAGGTGGTCGACCGGTACCTGCCGCCAGTACAGTCGCACCATCACTTCGGTGTCGAAATCCATGCGCCGGCCGATGGTTTCCTCGCCGACCAGGCGCAGCACCGGCGGCAGCGGATACACCCGGAATCCACACATGGTGTCGCGCAGGTGCAGCGACAGCGTGTTGATCCACACCCAGATGTGGGTGGCGTAGCGACCATACAGGCGCGCCTTCGGCACACTGGCATCGTAGGCGGGAATGCCGCAGATCACGGCGTCCGGCCGCGCGCGGGCGGCGTCGATGAAGCGCGGCAGGTCGCCGGTGTCGTGCTGGCCGTCGGCATCGATCTGCAGCACATGGGTATACCCACGACGCTGCGCTTCGGCGAAACCGGCCAGCATCGCACCACCCTTGCCCTGGTTCACGTCCAGCCGCAGCAGGTCGACACCCGCTCGCTGTGCCAGTTCCCGCAGCACCAGCGCGCAGGACGGCTGCGAGCCATCGTCGACCAGCAGGCAGGGCAGGCCCGCAGCCTGCACGCCATCGACGACCGCGCCGATGGCGTGTTCGTGGTCGTACACGGGAATGACCACCAGCGGCGCGAACGCGCCGCCAGCGGTGGCCGGCTCAATGCGCATCGGCGAACACCACCCTGCCGCTGGCGTGCACGCCATGCACCGAGGTGTAGCGGAACGTCAGCACGCCGCGCCCGGTGTCCCACTCCAGGTGCAGGGTCAGCTCGTCGCCGGGGCGGGCCACGCGCTGGAACTTCACTGCATCCATGCGCTGGAAACCAACCGGCAACACGAAGGCCTGGCGGCCGAAGCGCACCGCCCAGTCCAGCTGGGCGACGCCGGGCAGGATCGCCGCCTGCGGGAAGTGGCCCTGGAACGCGCGCAGCGCGGGGTCCAGCGTCATCCGCAGGGTGGCCGCCGCGTCGTCGCGACAGTCCCAGACCGGCACCGGCATCATCGGCTGGAACAACGCCACCAGTGCGGCCTGGGTGACCTTGCCCTGGGCATTGATCGGGAGCGATTCGACCAGGCGCCAGCGCCGCGGGCGGGTGACCGCATCGTGGCCCTGCGCCAACCGCGCACCGAGCCGCTGCCCCAGCGCACGCCGTGCGCCGTCACCGGCACGTGCCAACGTCGGATCGGCCGGCACCACCACGGCCGCCAGCTGCTCGCGCTGGCCCTGCAGCACCAGCACGCGCACGTCCTCGACTTCTGGATCCTCACGCAGCGCGCGCTCCAGTGCATCCAGCGAAACGCGGCGTTCTTCGATCTTGACGATGCGGTCGGCACGGCCCAGCAGGCGGAAGCGGCCATCGGCCAGTGCTTCCACGCGATCCTGGGTGCGCCACCAGTCCAACGTCTCCAGGTGCGGCGAGGCCACCGCCAGGCAGTCCTCCTCGATCCGCCACTGCACGCCCGGCAACGGTTGCCACGGCGGTGCATCGGTGTCCCAGCGGCGCCAGGCGATGCCACCGGTTTCACTGCTGCCGTAAACCTCGGTGGGCGCCACGCCCAACCACTGGCGGACCTGGCGCGCGGCGTCCTCGGGCAGCGGGCCGCCGGAGGAGAACACCGCACGCAGGCGGCCGTGCAGGCTGGCCCAGTCGAGCTGCTCGGGCAGGCGCTTGAGATGGGCCGGGGTCGCCACCAGCACCGTGTCGGTACCGGCCAGCGCGCCCACCAGGTCTTCGTGGAAGAAGCGCCGGGGCTGGATCGCACGGCCGGCAGCCAGCGGCCACAGCACGCGGAACAGCAGGCCGTAGATATGCTGGTGGGACACGGTGCCATGCACCTGGGTACCGTCGAGCTGGGCGCCGAAGGCAGCCTGCAGCGCATCGACTTCGCGCGCCAGCTGGTCCAGCCGCTTGCTGATCGCGCTGGGTTGGCCGGTGCTGCCGGAGGTGAACACGCACAGTTCGCAGGCACGCTCGTCCAACGGCAGCAGCGCCACGTCGGCGGCGGCGCTGTCGGTGGCCTGCAACGGCTGGTAATCCGCCGACAGGTCGCCTGCGAAGCCACTCACCTGCGGCTGCAGCGCCTGCAATGTCGCAGGCAGGTTGTCGGCGGCCAGGAACACCCGCTTGCCGGCATGCCAGGCACCGAACAACGCTGCAGCGAAGGCCACGGTGTCATCGAAGTAGAGCGCCCAGTCACGACCTTCGGCAGCGCTGAAAGCGTCATGCCAGGCCAGTACGCGCAGGCGGAAGGCGACATGGTCGAGGGCAGTGCCATCGCAGATACCGATGTCACGACCGGGCTGCGCCGCGATCAGCAGCCGGTCCAGGGCAATCCAGTCAGCCATGCGCGTGCGCTGCCTTGACCCGACGCCGTACCAGCCATTCGCCCCCGAACAACAATCCCATCATCACGTACGCCAACAATCCGTTGTAGAGCATCCAGACCCGGTCCGACGCATACAGCGCGGTGAGCAGGGCGAGACCACCATTGAGAACGAAAAAGCCGCACCACACCTGGGTGACGCGGCGGGTATAGACCACCGCGAACGGTGGCAGGTCCGGCTCCTGCAGGCGCGCCAGGCGCTCCACCAGCGGCGGACCGAAGCGCAGGCTGGTGGCGAACACCGTCAGCATCACCACGTTCACCAGCGCCGGGTACAGCTTCAGCGGCAGGGTCTGGTTGAGCACGGTGGCCAGCCCGGCCAGCAGGCCCGCGCCGGCGGCGGCGGCCCACCACAAGGGCTGGCGGGTGCTCAGCGCGCGCAGCAGGGCCAGCGCGAACAGCAACAGCGACAGCCAGCGTGGCTCGAAGCGGCCCATCGCCACGTAGACCAGCACCGGATAGGCAAGCGAAATCGCTGCCACCACGACCATGCGTGCCCGTGCCATGGTCGCGGCGTCCGTGCTGCTGTCAGGCAGCGGCCTGACCGGGCAGCAGGCCATGCACGACATCAACGATGTCCTGCACGGTGCGCACGGCCTTGAACGCTTCAGGCTGCAGGTTGCGGCCGAGCAGCGGCTTGAGCTGCACGATCAGGTCCACGGCATCGATGCTGTCGATGTCCAGGTCGTCGTACAGGCGCGATTCCGGGCTGATCCGCGCCGGCTCGATCTCGAAGCTGTCGGTCAGGATGCGGACGATGCGCTCGAACAGTTCATTCTTGGTCATGGCAGTTCCTGGCGCCTTACGACTGGCGGGCGGCGACGAACTCGCCGAGCGCGCGCACGCTGGAGAAATGGCGACGGGTTTCTTCCGAGTCGGCCGAGAGGCTGACACCGTACTTCTTCTGCAGCGCCAGGCCCAGTTCCAGTGCATCGATCGAGTCCAGGCCGAGGCCTTCCACGAACAGAGGCGCGGTCGGATCGATGTCCTCCGGGGTGATGTCCTCCAGTGAAAGCGAGGAAATGATCAATTCCTTGATCTCGTGCTCAAGTGCTTGCACGGGTCGGATCTCCAGACAGGTCGAAATAACGAGTGAGGTGGTCGGTGACGCGACGGGCCGCCAGGGCATCCCCCCTTGGCGAGTCATCTTCGGCCAGGAACGGCGCGATCGGGATATCTTCGCCGATCTGCAGCTGAACGTGAAAACGACGTGAGGGTACACGATACCACTTCTGGCCCTTGGTCAACGTCGGCGGGGTGCAGGTGATGCGCACCGGGGTGATGTCCAGGCGCCCGCGCACGGCGATGTTGGCCGCGCCACGCTGCAGCCGCAACGGCTGCCCCGGCACGCTGCGGGTGCCTTCCGGGAAGATCACCAGGGTGCCGCCGGCGTGCACGGCCGCCGCGCAGTCATCGACCAGCCCAGCGCCGTCGTCATTGGAGATGTAGCCGGCGGCACGCACCGGGCCGCGCATGAACGGGTTGCAGGCCACCGCCCGCTTGACCACGCAGTCGGCATTGGGCAGCAGGGCGATCAGGCAGACCACGTCGATCAGGGTCGGGTGGTTGGCCAGCACCAGCAGGCCGTCGCGCTGCAGGCGTTCGCGCCCGTCGACCTGCAGGGTCATCACGCCCAGCCGGCACATCAGCCACACATGGCTGGCGAAGGCGCGCTGGACCAGCCGGCGGGCCCGGCGGCGACGCGCCACCGGGTCGCGCATCAGCAGCAGCACCGGCATCACCAGCACGCCCAGCAACAGACCGCCGATGCCAAACGCGGCGAAGCTGAGGCCGGTGCCGAACACCCGCCAGGCATGATCAAGGCGGCGCAGCGCCTCAGCCACGGCGGCGCCAGGACCAGCGTTGGCCCTGGGTCACGTGCTGCAGCTGCGGATCCCCGGCCAGCAGGAAGCGGTGCAGGTCCAGCGCATGCGGCAGCACGCCCGGCGCGGTCGGCCCGGCGTCGCCGGCGACCTGCCAGGACAGCGAAAGATCGGTGCCGCCGGCAGTACCGGCGGGTGCCAGGCGCCAGCACCAGGCGAAGAACGGGTCGGGTTCGTCGGCGAATTCGGCGTAAACGTCGGGCAACGGCGACTCATAGACCACGATCCGCACTTCACTGGCACCATCACCAAACAGGCCGACGGCCTCCAGGCACGCCGCTTCCACCGTCGACTGGCCAGCGGACAACGCCAGGTAGTTGCCCCGGTGGCCACGGGCGATCGAATACAGCGCGGCGATCGCGTTGTGCACCGACAGGCCGAAGCCGGTGGGCGACAGCGGCTGATCGGCCACCAGCGAGCCCAGCAGGTCCATCGATCGGGCGACATCGCCATGGCGGCTGGCGAACACCAGCGGCACCTGGCTGTCAGCGCCCTGCCCGTCCTCGCACCAGCACGCGGCCTGGATCGCCATGCGGCCCAGGCGTTCGATACGGCGGCGCTGCATGGCCGGAATCTCGGCCAGCGCCGGTGTGTCCTCGCCCTGCGGCAGGAACGGCGACCCGGCCCAGCCCATCCATTGGCTACGCTCGGTCAGGCCAGGCGCCCAGGCGGCCCAGTCGACAACGGAAAATTCGATCATTACCGGTGATGTTTCGATGGGCGAACGAGAGTCTCGAGCCATTACGGCGACACGCGGCTGCCCCCCATTCCTGCAGCCATGCATCCGTCCAGGACGTCGCCGGCTGCCCCCCTGGCTGCCGGAAAGGAGCGCACGCTAGCACGTCCGACACAGGGATGACATGTTTCACAAAGCACAACGGGGAGCGGTCAGCGACCGCCCCCCGCATGGACCGATCCAGCGAGCCGGTTCAGTGGTAGCCGGCGTCGGCGCGTACCTTGCCGCGGAACACCCGGTAGGACCATGCCGTGTAGCCCAGGATCACCGGCAGCAGCACCACCAGCCCCACCAGGGTGAAGCCCAGCGACGAGGCCGGCGCGGCGGCCTGCCACAGCGTCATCGACGGCGGCAGCAGGTACGGCCACATGCCCAGCACCAGGCCAGCGAAGCCCAGCACGAACAAGGCCAGGCTGAGCAGGAACGGCGGCAGGTCGCGACGCGGATGGGTGGCGCTGCGCCACAGCGCGATGGCCACCGCCAAGGTCAGCAGCGGCACCGGCGACAGCCACCAGAAGTTGCCGTCGCTGAACCAGCGGTCCATCAGCCGCGACTGCAGGAACGGCAGCCAGCTGCTGACCAGGCCCATTGCCGCGATCACCGCCACCACCAGCGGGCGGGTCATCTGTCGGGCCAGCGCCTGCACGCGGCCTTCGGTCTTCAGGATCAGCCAGGTGCTGCCCAGCAGTGCGTAGCCGGCTACCAGCGCGGCACCGGTCAGCATCGCGAACGGGCTGAACCAGCCGAACGCGCCGCCCTGGTACACGCCATCGACCAGCGGCAGGCCCTGCACCAGCGTGCCGAGGATCACGCCCTGGGCGAACGTGGCCAGCAGCGAACCGAGCCCGAACGCCACGCTCCACAGCCGCCGTGAACGGTGCGCCTTGAAGCGGAACTCGAAGGCCACGCCACGGAACACCAGCGCCACCACCAGCAGCAGCACCGGCAGGTACAGCGCCGACAGCAGTACGGCATACGCCTTCGGGAAGGCGGCCATCAGGCCAGCGCCGCCGAGCACCAGCCAGGTCTCGTTGCCGTCCCAGATCGGCGCGGCGGTGTTCATCATCAGGTCCAGCTGTTCCTCGTCCTCGGCGAACGGGGCGAGGATGCCGATGCCGAGCACGAAGCCGTCCAGCACCACGTACATCAGCACGCCGAAGCCGATCACCGCGAACCATGCCACCGGCAGCCAGGTCATCAGGTCCATGTCAGCGCTCCTCCAGCGGTTCGTCGGCGGCCGACAGCGGCCGCGCCGGGGTGTGGCTGCCATGGTCCAGCGACGGGCCTTCGTCGTACGGCTGCGGGCCGTGGCGCAGGATCTTCACCAGGTACCAGATGCCCCAGCCGAACACGAAGGCATAGCCGATCACATAGACACCCAGCGACAGCGCGGTCATCCATGCACTCTGCGGGCCAACGGCATCGGCGGTACGCAGCACGCCATAGACCACCCACGGCTGCCGCCCCATTTCGGTGACGAACCAGCCCGACAGCAGCGCGACGAAGCCGCTGGGCAGCATCCAGTTCCAGCCACGCAGCAGCCACGGCGAGGCCAGCAGCTTCTTCCGCCACAGCTGGAAGGCCGAGACCCAGGCCAGCACCAGCATCAGCGTGCCCAGCCCGACCATGATGCGGAAGGCGAAGAACACCGGCGTCACCGGCGGCCGTTCGCTGGCCGGCACCGACGTCAGCGGATCGAACGTACCGTCCAGGGTGTGGGTGAGGATCACGCTGCCGAGCTTGGGAATGGCGACCTCGAAATCGTTGCGCTCCTCCTTCTCGTTGGGCAGCGCGAACACCACCAGCGGCACGCCCTCGCCCTCCTTGGTCTCATGCCAGTGCGCTTCCATCGCCGCGATCTTCATCGGCTGGTGCTTGAGCGTGTTCAGGCCATGCATGTCGCCGACGAAGATCTGCACCGGCACGGTCAGCGCCGCGAACGCCACCGCCGCGATCAGCATCCGCCGCCCCGCTTCCACGTGCGTTCCCCTGCGCAGATACCACGCGCCCACGCCACCGATCACGAAGCAGGTGGTGATGAACGAACCCAGCGCCATGTGCGCCAGCCGGTACGGGAAGGACGGGTTGAACACCACCTGCCACCAGTCGACGGGGTGCACGATGCCGTTGACCATCTCGTAGCCGGCCGGCGTATGCAGCCAGCTGTTGGACGAGAGGATCCAGAAGGTAGAGAACAGCGTGCCCAGCGCCACCATGCAGGTGGACAGGAAATGCAGGCGCGGCGACACCCGGCCCCAGCCGAACATCATCACGCCGAGGAAGCTGGCTTCCAGGAAGAACGCGGTCAGCACTTCGTAGGTCAGCAGCGGGCCGATCACCGTACCGGCCACTTCGCTCAGCCGCGGCCAGTTGGTGCCGAACTGGAAGGCCATGACGATGCCGCTGACCACGCCCATGCCGAAGGACACCGCGAAGATCTTCTGCCAGAAGAAATACAGCTCGCGCCATACGGGCAATTTCGTGCGCAGCCAGCGCCACTCGATGAAGGCCAGCCAGCTGGCCGTACCGATGGTGAAGGCCGGGAACAGTACGTGGAAACTGATGACGAATCCGAACTGGATCCGCGACAACAACAACGCGTCCAAGGGACGCCTCCTGCCAGGTGCCGGTGGGATACCAGACCACTTTAGGGGGATATCGTTAAGCCGGGATGCGACCGGGTGACGCGCTGCTTCACTTTGTCGCAGGGTGCGTGGAAGCCGCCGGGCATGGCCCGGCGCTACACGTCATTTCATCATTGGTGGCTCCGAGCCATGCCCGGCGGGGTGCTGATTCACGCGGTAGCGGGCCATGCCCGGCGGGGCGTTCACCGCCAGAAATACCAGACGCCCATCGCCAGCAACGCGCCCAGCAACACGATCTGCACCACCGCATAGCCCACGCTGCTGTCGCGCGACTCGGACGCAATCCGCTTCTGCAGCGCTTCGCTCACATCCGGCACGTCGTCCTGCCTTACCTGTTCATGCAAGGCCTGCGAGAGCGCACGCTCGTCGGGTTCGCGGGAATCGGTTGGTCGGCTCACAACAGTTCTCCGGCGGTGGCGTGCTTCACCAGCTCCTGTTTCAGGACCTGGCGCGCACGGTGCAGGTGGCTCTTGATGGTACCCCGGGCCAGCCCGGTCACCTGCTCGATCTCGGCCAGATCGAAGTCTTCCAGGTAGTGCAGCCCGACGATCAGCCGCTGCGGTGCGCTCAGCCGCTCCAGCGCTGCTCCCAGGTGGCTGCCAGCCTGCAATGCCTCGCTGAGTTCGGAAGGGCCCGGACCCTCGTCACCGGCCCCCAACTTCTCCGGCGCTTCCACCGCCACCATCCACTGCGCTTCCAGTCGCCGCCGCCGCAGGTGCTGCAGCGCGGTGGTGTAGGCCACGCGCGAAATCCAGGTCCGCAACGAAGATTCAAAACGGAACCGGTGCAGCTGGCGGAACACGGCCAGGAAGGTTTCCTGCAGCAGATCGGCCACCTGGTCGCGGTCGCCGACCATGCGCCCGATCACATGCGCGCAGGTGCGCTGATGTGTTTCCACCAACTGCGCGAAGGCCGCTTGCGAGCCGTCGATGATCGCGCCCACCAGGGCGCGGTCGTCCGACCACGCAGAGGGCTCCTCCACGGGGACATTGCGCCGCCGCCCCCGCAGTGCAGCCAGCGCTTCCCCCAGCAGGCTCATGCGTGGGACTCCCCCTGTGCCCGCAGCATGCGCCGGCTCAGCCCTTGCGCGTGGCGGGGCGGGTGAAGTGCCAAGCCAGCAGCTGGCCCAGCCCTGCGCTGCCGACCAGCGCGGCAGCTGCGCCGAACGTCAGGTCGCGTGCACCGATGGCCTCCAGCAGCGCCATGGCCAGCGCCAGGCAGACCAGGCTGATGCCCCAGCGCAGCGCGCCCTGGCGGCGGCGTTCCTCTTCCAGCACCGCCAGCGAGCGGATGACTTCCTCCGGCACGTGCGGTGCCACCAGCTTGCTGCGCGCACGCGCATCGGCGATGGCATGGATCGCATAGGCGATGCAGATGAAGAGGGTGATCGGGATGAGTTCCTGCATGTCGTGCTCCTGTCCGGTAGATGATGCGGGTTCAGGAGATTGGATGCGCGACCCTGCCGACCGGTTGCACCGCTTTGCCGATTCCGCTGCCATGACCTGTGGCCCCTGCCCGGGGCCGGGACGGCTGCTACGCTTGCCCGGTTTCCTCTTCTGGTGCTGTCCGCCCATGTCCCGAGTGCTGCCCCTGTCCCTCCTGCTGTCTGCCGTGCTGGCCGCTCCGGCCGCGCAGGCTGCGCCGACACCGATCACCATCGAACAGGCCATGGCCGACCCGGACTGGATCGGTCCGCCGGTGGAGAAGGCCTGGTGGTCGTGGAACAGCCAGCAGGTGGAGTACCAGCTCAAGCGCAACGGCAGCCCGGTGCGCGACACCTTCCGCCAGCCGATCGCCGGTGGCGTGGCCGCGCAGGTGGCCGATGACCAGCGCGGCAGCCTGGACGTGGCCGATCCGGTGTACGACCGCAGCCGCACGCGCAGCGCGTTCGTGCGCAACGGCGACGTGTTCGTGCGCGACCTGCGCAGCGGCGCACTGACCCAGCTGACCCGCAGCAACGAGCGCGCCAGCGGCGTGAACTTCGCCGCCGACAATGGCGTGATCTGGCGCGTCGGCCAGAACTGGTTCCACTGGACCGCCGCCAGCGGCGTGCAGCAGGTGGCCAGCCTGAAAGCCGAAAAGGATCCCAGCACGCCGCCGAAGGCCGACGTGCTGCGCGACCAGCAGCTGCGCACGCTGGAAACCCTGCGCCGCGACCGCGAACAGCGCGAGGCGCTGAAGGACCAGGACCAGCGCTGGCGCCAGGCCGACCCGACCCGCGCACCGGGTCCGGTGTTCCTGGGTGCCGACGTGGAGATCGTCGACAGCGTGCTGTCGCCGGACCTGGGCCACCTGATCGTGACCACCAAGCCGAAGGACTTCGATGACGGCCGCGGCGGCAAGATGCCGCTGTACGTGACCGAGTCGGGCTATGAAGAAACCGAGGACACCCGTCAGCGCGTCGGCCGCAACGGCTTCGAGCCGCACACCCTGTGGTTCGTGGATGTACGCAGCGGCAAGGCCGAGAAGCTGTCGCTGTCCAGCCTGCCGGGCATCGGCACCGATCCGCTGGCCGAGCTGCGCCGCAAGGCCGGCAAGGACGCGCTGAAGGGCGACCGCAGCGTGCAGGTGATGAGCGACTTCATGGGCGGTGGCATCCGCTGGAGCGCTGACGGCCAGCAGGCCGCGGTGATGCTGCGCGCCAACGACAACAAGGACCGCTGGATCGTCAGCGTTGCTGCCGCCGACGGCCGCGTGCAGAACCGCCACCGGCTGACCGACAACGCCTGGATCAACTGGGGCTTCAACGATTTCGGCTGGATGGCCGATGGCCGCACGCTGTGGCTGCTGTCCGAGGAATCCGGCTTCTCGCACCTGTACACCCAGGCCGGTGGCGGCAAGCCGCAGGCGCTGACCAGCGGCAAGTGGGAAACCTCGGCGCCGGTGCTGTCGGCCGACGGCAAGGGCTTCTACTTCCTGTGCAACCAGCAGGCCCCGCATGACTACGAAGTCTGCGCGGTCGATACCGCTGCCCGCCAGGTGCGCGAGCTGACCAGCCTCAATGGCGTGGAAGATTTCTCGCTGTCGCCGGACGGCCAGCAGCTGCTGGTGCGCTATTCCGGCGCCTACCTGCCGGCGCAGCTGGCGGTGGTGCCGAGTACCGGCACTGGCCAGGCGCGCGTGCTGACCGATACCCGTACCGCCGAGTACAAGGCGCGCCAGTGGATCCAGCCGAAGCTGGTGGCGGTGCCGTCCAAGCATGGCGCCGGCGTGGTCTGGGCCAAGTACTACGAGCCGGAAAACAAGGAACCCGGCAAGAAGTACCCGATCGTGATGTTCGTGCACGGTGCCGGCTACCTGCAGAACGTGCACCAGCGCTACCCGGCCTACTTCCGCGAGCAGATGTTCCACAACCTGCTGGTGCAGAAGGGCTACATCGTGCTGGACATGGACTACCGCGGCAGCGAAGGCTATGGCCGCGACTGGCGCACGGCGATCTACCGCAACATGGGCCACCCGGAGCTGGAAGACTACAAGGACGGCCTGGACTGGCTGGTCGACACCCAGCAGGGTGACCGTGACCACGCCGGCATCTACGGCGGCTCCTACGGCGGCTTCATGACCTTCATGGCCCTGTTCCGCTCGCCGGGCACGTTCAAGGCCGGCGCCGCGCTGCGCCCGGTGGTCGACTGGCACCAGTACAACCACGGCTACACCAGCAACATCCTCAACACCCCGGACATCGATCCGGAGGCGTACCGCGTGTCCTCGCCGATCGAGTACGCACAGAACCTGCAGGACAACCTGCTGATCGCCCACGGCATGATGGACGACAACGTGTTCTTCCAGGATTCGGTGAACCTGACCCAGCGCCTGATCGAGCTGCACAAGGACAACTGGTCGATCGCGCCGTACCCGCTGGAGCGCCATGGCTACGTGCGTGCCGATTCCTGGCTGGACCAGTACAAGCGCATCCTCAAGCTGTTCGAGCAGAACCTGAAGTGAGTGCTGCCGCGGCCACGATCCACATCGTGGCCGCGGTCATCCTCGATGACCGTGGCCGGGCACTGGTGGTGCGCAAGCACGGTGCCAGCCGCTTCATCCAGCCAGGCGGCAAGCCCGACCCGGGCGAGGCACCCCTGCAGGCACTGGCTCGCGAACTGGACGAGGAACTGGGCGTACAGCTGCACACCGCTTCGGCCATCGCACTCGGGAGTTTCGAGGACTGGGCGGTGAACGAGCCCGGCCATCGCGTGCAGGCGCAGGCCTGGCGGGTGTGGATCGAAGGTGAGCCGTGCGCGCGTGCGGAGATCGCCGAACTGGCCTGGGTGCCGCTGCAGCCGCCGCACGGCCGGCCCTTGGCACCCTTGAGTGAACACCATATCCTGCCGGCGGTCGCTGCCCTGGCGACGGCCCGCTGACCCGGCGGGCATCGCTCACCCGGACAACGGATGTCAGCTTCGATTCCCTCGATTCCAGCACCTGCCCCACCGCCACCCAGCAACTGGGTCGGCGCAGTGGCGCAGGGCTCGTTCTGGCTGAGCCTGCTGGTCACCCTCTATTTCCTCGCGCAGGCGCTGATGGCCGCGGTACTGGCCCGTACCGGGTTCTGGACCACGCTGGTGACACTGGCATGGGAACAGCAGCTCGACGGCAGCCTGTGGTGGATGCTGAAACACCCGGCGGCCACCTCGCTGCTGGTTGCCCTGCTCTGCCTGTTCTCGACCCTGGCCAGCTGGGGCCTGTGGCGCGAGCGACGCTGGGGCCTGTGGGCCTATGTGTGGATGCTGGGCCTGAGCGCGCTGGCCAACTTCGTGATCGCCTGGTGGATGGATCGCCTGCTGCTGGTGTTGATCGCGATGCTTGCCAGCGACCCCACGGCGCAGCATGAGCTGCAGGTGCAGCGTGTGCTGTTCACGCTGACACTGGTCGGCACCTCGGTGCTGTTCGCGGGGCTGCAGGGCTGGCTCGGCTGGCGCCTGCTGCGACCGGACATCCGCGCGCGCTTCCGCTGAACTTCTTCCTGCCTTCCGCACGACAAGGATGTCGCATGCCTGCCCTGCTCCGAATGTTTCTGGTCGTCACTGCGCTGCTGCTGGCCACCCCGCCGGCGCCGGCCGCAGCCTCCGCTTCCACGCCCGCGCCGCTGCGATGTGGCCGGTACGTCAATGCGCAGAATGATGCCGCGCTGGTGATCGACTCACACAACCGGGGCCGTCGCCTGGCGACGGGCTTTGATCTCGAATCGCTGCAGATCGAACGCGATGGCAACGGCCTGGTGCTGGTCAACCTGGATGACGGCGTGGCAACAGCGCTCACTGCCAGTGCTGATGGCAGACGCATCAACGACACGCTGCAGGACTACCAGCTGCGTGCACCGGCGGTCTGCCAGCCGGTGGCCGTGAACGCCGCCGGCAGCTGCCTGGCCGATGCGAACCGCTGCATGGCTCGCCTGCATGCGGCGACGCCGCCGCAGCTGCTGACCGCCTGCCAACAGGGCGTGGGCGCGGCCTGCAGCGGCCTGTTGCTGGGCTACGTGGACGATGCGCTCCTCGCTGCCGCGTCTGCCAAGGGCGTAGCGCTGGCTACCGCCGCACCGGCGCCCTGCACCACCGATGCGGAGCGCGAGGAGGTGCTGACCTGCCGTGATGCCCGTCGTGACGCGTTGGCCGCCGCGGTGGCACAGGCCAGTGGCCAGGCGTTCGCCCGTGGCATCGATCCAGCGTGGGTGGAACTGCCGGCGGCGCGGCGCGACCAGTTGCAGCAGCTGTGCCTGCAGCAGCGCGCTGGCCGCTTCTGCACCGAAGTGGCAGAGCAGCAGTTGAATGCGCGCGATCCGCGGGCGGCCGTGCAGGCGTTGCAGGTGGTCTGCGACAGCGGTCGCGACAGCGCATGCGAACGGGTCGAGCCCCTGCAGGCACTCGGTGCCGCGCTGCGCCTGGTCGATGCGACCGAGCCGCCCTGTGGCCTGTACCGGGCCGACGGCGGCACGATCGATGCGGTTGTGTTCGGCGACGATGGCCACGCGACGATCGGTAGCCAGCGCTCGCAGGTGCGACTGCTGGACGGTGCCATCCATCTGCGCAATGACCACGGCAGCGATCATGTGCTGCGCCTGCTGGCCAATGGCGACCTGCTGGGCATGGATGCCTGGACCGGCTACCAGCGTTACCAGCGGCAGCCGGGTGCTGTGCGCTGCGAGGCTGCGCCCGCCCGTGATACCGCGCCGTCTGGCCGCCGATGATGACCATCGTTCCACCTACCGTTTCTGCAAGGAGTTCCTGCATGCCCCCCTCCACTGCCCACCGCGGCCACCTGTCACGCGGGTGGATCGCCGCGCTGCTGTTGTCGCTCGGCTCGGCAGCATCCGCGCAACCACTGCTGTGCGGCACCTTCAAGGACGCCGACAGCGGCGCCCGGCTGACGGTGGAAAGCCCAGTGCAAGGCTCCCGCCTCATCCCCGGCGCGGCCCCGGAGCCCTACAACCTGGAGCAGCTGGAGGACGTGCTGATGCTGGCCAACCTGGCCACCGGCGACATCGAGGCCCTGCAGATCATCGACGAGGGCCACGCGCTGGCCGGCGAAGAGCGTTACTACACGCTGGAAAGCACGGCGGTCTGCCAGGCGTCGCCGGTGTTCGCAGCGGGCAGCTGCCGCGCCGATATCGCCAGCTGCATGGATGACATGGCAGTGGCCGGACCCGAGCGCTGGCGGCAGTGGTGCCGTGAAGGCGTGCCGGCCGGCTGCAATCGCTTGATCGAGGATTATCGCAGCGACGCCCGCAATGCCCTGGTGCTCGACATCGCCCTGGCCAGCAATCGCGAGGAGCCTGCTGAACCTGCGGCATGCCAGCGTGACAGCACGGACGTCGACGCAGAAGCATGCAGACAGGCCGAAGCGGTGGGCCGGGTCCGTGATGCGGCCTGGGCGTTCTCGGTGGCGCGAAGCATCCCGCGCGACGTGCCGCTACCGGCAGCGCAGCTGGACGAGGTGAGCACGCTGTGCCGCGAGCATCCCAGTGCCAGTTCCTGCCATGCCGCGGCCGTGGCGCTGTGGGCATCGGCGCGCCTGCTGCCGGCCCGCGATGCCCTGCAGCTGGCCTGCAGCATCGGTCGGGACCCGCAGGCCTGCAGCAGCGTCGCCCCCTTGGCCGCACTGAGCAGCGCAGACCTGGTCATCGTGGACGTGGCAAAGCTGCCCTGCGGCCGCTATGCGGCGCAGGGCCACGCCCTGGTGTTCGGCGACGACGCCCAGGTCCAGGTCGATGCGTCCGGCAGGCAGCCGGCGGTCATGCGCGAGGGCGCCATCCGGGTGCGGAACGAGGAAGGCGAGGACCACATGTTCTGGCAGCTGGCCAATGGCGATCTTGTCGGCAACGACCGTTGGGCCCGCTTCGCCCGCTACCAGCGTGACGGTTCGTCGCCAACCTGCGGGGCGCGCGCCAGCGCAGGCACGGCGCTGCGGTAAAGTACGCGCCATGAACGAATTCGAGCGCGTGCGCGCCTACCTCACCGACCTGCAGGACCGCATCTGCGCAGCGATCGAATCCGCCGATGGCCGGGCACGCTTCCAGGAAGATCTGTGGCAGCGCGCCGAAGGTGGCGGTGGCCGCACCCGCGTGCTGCGCGATGGCGCGGTGTTCGAGCAGGCCGGTATCGGCTTTTCCGATGTGGCGGGCAGTCGCCTGCCGCCGTCGGCTTCGGCCAACCGGCCGGAACTGGCCGGTGCCTCGTGGCGCGCCACCGGTGTGTCGCTGGTGTTCCACCCACTCAACCCCTACGTGCCGACCACCCACGCCAACGTGCGCTTCTTCCAGGCCCAGCGCGACGGCGAGGTGGTGGCCAGCTGGTTCGGCGGTGGCTTCGACCTGACCCCGTTCTACCCGTTCGACGAGGACATGCAGCACTGGCATCGGGTGGCGCGCGATCTGTGCGCGCCGTTCGGCGACGAACGCTACGCCGCGCACAAGCGCTGGTGCGATGAGTATTTCTTCCTGCGCCACCGCAATGAGACGCGCGGTGTGGGTGGTCTGTTCTTCGATGATCTGCACGGCGATTTCGAACGCGATTTCGCCTACCTGCGCGCGGTCGGCGATGGCTTCCTCGATGCCTACCTGCCGATCGTGCAGCAGCGCAAGGACACGCCCTACGGCGAACGCGAGCGCGAGTTCCAGCTGTACCGCCGCGGCCGCTACGTCGAGTTCAACCTGGTCTACGACCGTGGCACGCTGTTCGGCCTGCAGAGTGGCGGGCGCAGCGAGAGCATCCTGATGAGCCTGCCGCCGCGGGTGCGTTGGGAGTACGGCTTCAGCCCCGACGAAGGCAGCGCCGAGGCGCGCCTGGCCGATTACCTGGTGCCGCGCGACTGGGTGTGATGCGTGGCGCCCACAGCGGTCGAGCAAGCTCGACCACTACCGGGACCGAGCCGAGGCGACAGGTGGTCGGGCAAGCTCGATATCGACCGCATCCGCTCAATCGTCCTTGCGCTTGGGAATGATGGTGATGTGGCCGTTGGTTTCCAGCAGTGCCAGTTCCACTTCTTCCACGCCGATGCAGCTCTGCTGGCGCATGGCGACATCGAAATCGGCGCGGCTGACCAGCTCGCGCCGCAGCACACTGTCGAAGAGCTTGCCGTTGCGCGCGATCACCACCGGTTCGCCCTCGATCAGCCGTTCCATGCGGCGGCTGCGGGCGGTGATCCAGCCTACGCCATAGTTCAGCAGGATCAGCGTGGCGGCCAGCAGCAGGCCGCCGGCCAGCGAGGTGTCGGTGCCCAGCAGTGCGTTCTGCACCGCGTTGCCCAGCAGCACGATCAGCAGCACGTCGAACGGGGTGACCTGTCCCAGCGCGCGCTTGCCGCTGAGCCGGACCATGCCCAGCACGACTGCGTAGACCACCACCGCGCGCAGGATGAATTCCCACCACGGCATCGCCAAGTCGAACAGATCGGGCATCGCGGGTTTCCCTGCTGGGCGGTGGCCCAGCGTGGCGCAGCAGCGCACAAATAAAAAGCCCCGCTGACCAGGGGGAGGTCAACGGGGCCGGGGAACGGGCGCTTGGGGAGGAGCCCCCGTTCCGAGATCTGCTCCAGGGGATGGGAGAGATCCACGACAGGCATTGCGCCTGTCGGGAGTTATAGAAGCACTCCGAACACTAACGGTTCGTGAAGGGGCCCAATTTAATAAGCACCCATCAGGGAAACATTCATGTTTGAGTCAGAAATATCATGCAAATGAACGAATTCACGGCGTTTTCGGCCTGAATGCGACTCAGTGCGCCTCATCCCAATTGCTGCCAGTACCGGTATCGACCACCAACGGCACCCGCAATTGTGCCGCTTGCGACATGCGCTGCACGACATTGCTACGCAGTTCTTCGATGAAACCGGCCTCGGCTTCGAACACCAGTTCATCGTGCACCTGCAGGATCATCCGCGCCGGTGCGCCGCTGTCACGCAGCCATTTGTCCACATCGACCATGGCGCGCTTGATGATGTCGGCGGCGGTGCCCTGCATCGGTGCATTGATCGCCGCACGTTCAGCGCCAGCACGCAGGCCCTGGTTACGTGCATGAATGTCGTTCAGGTACAGCCGGCGACCGAACAGGGTCTCCACGTAGCCCTGCTCGCGGGCCTGCTCGCGCATGCGCTCCATGAAGTCACGCACGCCCGGATAGCGGCTGAAGTACAGCGCCACGTAGTCCTGCGCCTGGCCACGGTCGATGCCGAGGTTGCGGGCCAGTCCGAACGCACTCATGCCGTACATCAGGCCGAAGTTGATCGCCTTGGCCGCGCGGCGCTCGTTGCTGGTCACTTCTTCCAGGGTGCGGCCGAACACCTCGGCGGCGGTGGCGCGATGCACGTCGGCGCCCTGCTCGAAGGCCCGCACCAGGCCCGGGTCTCCGGACAGATGCGCCATGATCCGCAGCTCGATCTGCGAATAGTCGGCCGCCAGCAGCTGGAAGCCTTCCGGGGCGATGAACGCACGGCGGATGCGGCGGCCATCCTCGGTGCGGATCGGGATGTTCTGCAGGTTCGGATCGGACGAGGACAGGCGGCCGGTGGCGGCACCGGACTGGTGGTAGCTGGTGTGCACCCGGCCGGTTTCGGAGTTGACCATCTCCGGCAGCTTGTCGGTATAGGTGCTGCGCAGTTTGGCCAGGCCACGGTACTCGAGGATCACCCGGGGCAGCTCGTGCTGCTCGGCAATCGCCTCCAGCGCCTCTTCATTGGTGCTGGGCTGGCCCTTGGGGGTCTTCACCACCGCCGGCAGCTTCAGCTCGTCGAACAATACCGCCTGCAGCTGCTTGGGCGAATCCAGGTTGAAGCTGCGCCCGGCCAGTTCGGTGGCCTTCTGCTGCGCGGCCAGCATGCGCGAGGACAGGTCCTGGCTCTGCCGGCGCAGTTCGTCGGTGTCGATCCGCACGCCATTGGCCTCGATGCTGGCCAGCACCGGCACCAGCGGCATCTCGATGCTGCGGTACACGCTGTCCAGGGTCGGTTCGGCCAGCAGCTGCGGCTGCAGCGCGTGGTGCAGGCGCAGGGTGATGTCGGCGTCTTCGGCGGCGTAGCGGCCGGCCTCGTCGATGCCTACCTGCGAGAACGAAATCTGCTTGGCGCCCTTGCCTGCCACGTCCTCGAACTTGATGGTGTTGTAGCCCAGGTAACGAAGGGCCAGCGAATCCATGTCGTGGCGGGTGGCGGTGGAATTGAGCACGAAGCTCTCAAGCATGGTGTCGTCGTGGTAGCCCTGCACGTCCACGCCATGCCGGCGCAGCACGTGCAGGTCGTACTTGCCATGCTGGCCCAGCTTCTTCTTCGCCGGGTCCTGCAGCACCGGCCGCAGCGCATCGAGCACCTGTGCCAGCGGCAACTGTGCCGGCGCGCCGGGATAATCGTGGCCGACCGGGATGTAGGCGGCCTTGCCCGGCTCCACCGCCACGCTGATGCCGACCAGGCGCGCACGCATCGCATCCAGTGCGTCGGTCTCGGTGTCGAAGCTGATCAGGTCAGCCTGCTGCACGCGCGCGACCCAGGCCTGCAGCTGCTCGGTGGTCAGCACGGTCTCGTACTCGCCGGGCGCCGACAGCGCCGGATCGAGCTCGCCAACGGGTGGCGCTTCGGCGCTGCCACGGGCAAAGCCGGCGGCGGTGCCACGCAGGCTCGGCGTCGCGTCGTTGGCCACTGCAGGCGCCGGTACCGGCCCGCCCAGCTCCTTCAACGCCTGGGTGAAGCCGTAACGCAGGTACAGCTCGCCCAGGGTGGGCACATCCGGATCGCGCAGGGCCAGCGTGGTCGGGCTGGCGTCCAGCGCGACGTCGGTGCGGATGGTCACCAGCTCCTTGTTCAGCGGCAGGCGCTCCAGCGCGGCGCGCAGGTTTTCGCCGATCTTGCCCTTCATGGTCGGCGCCGCTGCCATCACCCCGTCCAGATGCTGGTATTCGGCCAGCCACTTGGCGGCCGTCTTCGGCCCGCACTTCTCCACGCCGGGCACGTTGTCCACGGTATCGCCCATCAGCGCCAGCAGGTCGACGATCTGGTCGGCGCGCACGCCGAACTTGTCCATCACCGCCGCGTCCGAATCCATGCGGCTGCCGGTCATGGTGTTGACCAGTTCGATGCCCGGCCGGACCAGCTGCGCGAAATCCTTGTCGCCGGTCGAGATGGTGACCTTCAGGTCCTGTGCCACGCCCTGCAGGGCCAGGGTGCCGATCACATCGTCGGCCTCCACGCCGTCGATGCGCAGGATGCTGATGCCCAGCGCTTCGACGATGCGGCACATCGGCTCGACCTGGCTGCGCAGTTCATCGGGCATTGGCGGGCGGTTGGCCTTGTACTGGTCGTACAGGTCATCGCGGAAGGTCTTGCCGGGGGCATCGACGACGAAGGCGACGTAGGCCGGGCGCTCCTTCAGCGTCGAGCGCAGCATGTTGACCACGCCGAACAGCGCGCCGGTGGGCTCACCCTGTGCATTGGACAGGGGCGGCAGCGCGTGGAACGCGCGGTACAGGTAACTGGACCCGTCGATCAGGACTAATCTGCTCATGTGTCGATTCTACGCGCCTGTTCCTGCATCGCGGCGACACGGCAGCGACGCGGCGTTGGGGCATAATCAAGGCTCTTTCCAGGCAAAGGCCCCGCCGATGAAGACCCTGATGCTGGCTTCCCTGCTCCTGCTTGCTGGTTGCGCCAGCATGGGCGGCGCGGGCGCTCCCCCGGTGGACGTCAAGGGCGCCGATGTTTCCAAGCGCACGATGGACAACGGCGACACCATCGAGGAATACCGGGTATCCGGCCAGTTGCGCATGGTCAAGGTGACGCCGGCACGCGGCGCCCCGTTCTACATGTATGACAAGAACGGCGATGGCCGCTTCGACAATGACAAGGATGGCGTGTCGCCGGTGTACTGGAAGCTGTACAGCTGGTGATGTGGCCGGGGTCGGATCCCTTTCCACGGGAAAGGGCTCTGACCCCATCAAGGCGATCGGCACGGCCCATCCACGCATGGCGTGGACCTACTGGGCATTGCGGTGGCCCTATCCACGCATGGCGTGGATCTACTGGCATTGCGGTGGCCCTATCCACGCATGGCGTGGATCTACTGGCATTGCGGTGGCCCTATCCACGCATGGCGTGGATCTACTGGCATTGCGGTGGCCCCATCCACGCATGGCGTGGACCTTTGACGGTGAACTGGAGTAGACCCACGCCATGCGTGGATGCTCTTCGGGCCGCCGGAAAAAACAACGCCGGCGCGCATCCTGCGGCCGGCGTCGGGTCCCCTCCCCGGGAACGCTTCCGTATCAGCGGATGACCAGCACCGGCAGCGTGCTGCGCGCCAGCACCTCGGCGGTCTGGCTGCCCAGCAGCACGCGGGTGACGCCGCGGCGGCCGTGCGAGGTCATTACGATCAGATCGCTGTTGCGCTGGCCCGCCGTCTCGATGATGCCGTCGGCCGCGTAGCGGTCCAGCACATGCACCGGATTGGCGGTGATGCCCTGCTCGGCCGCCTTGGCCAGGGCCGGCTGCAGCACCTTCTGCGCGCCTTCCTCGCGGTCGGCCTTGTACTCCGGGCTGTTCATGTAGCCCACGCTCCAGCCCATGGCGTCGTACATGCCGACGGCCCAAGGCTCGGAGACGGTGACGATGTCGACCTCGGCGTTGAGGTCCTTGGCCAGCTCCAGGCCCTTGGCCAGGCCCTTGTCGGCCAGCTCCGAGCCATCGGTGGCGATCAGGATGCGCTTGTACATGGTGGGGCTCCGCGGTGATCCAGCCAGTGGGAACGACACCATTACACAGCCTGTGTGGAGATCGTGCCTTGCGCAGGATCAATCCGGCAGCGCGCAGCGATGCCTGCGCAGCGCGGCATGATCGGCCGACGCGCCCAGGATCGACAGGCGACTGGAATGCTCCGGTAGCGCCGGGCCACGCCCGGCGGGCACTCAGGCCTGCACCGTCACCCGCCAGCCACCGTCGTGCGGCTGCCAGTCGAATTCCACCGGCAGGAACTTCTCGATCAACCGCGCATTGCTGACCAGGTGATCGCTCAGCACGTGGGTGGTGAACGCACCGCCGCCCGCCAGCGCCATCGGCAGCAGCAACTGGTCGGACAGGTACTCGCCAACAGCACCGGTCCCGTCCAGGTACTGCTTGACCTGCCCGGCCAGGCGCGCCCCGACCTGCTCGGCGGAGACACTGCGCTCGCCGTGGCCGCTGAACACCTCCACGTGATCACCATGACGCACGCGCACCAGGGCGACGTTGCCCGGTCCCAGCGCCGGCCGTATCGACTGCACGTTGCGCGGGTGCGGGTCCACGCCCAGCGTCTCGGCCAGTACCTGCAGTTCGCGCAGGCCGATGCCGCTGGACAGGCCGGACATCAGCACCTGTGCCTCGATCGCCTGCAACGGTGCACGCACCTCCAACGACGGCGGCTGCAACGCCGCGCACGGCTGCACCTGCACCTCCATCACGCCGCCACCGGCTGGATGGAAGCCGTGCTGCAGCAGCTGCATCGACGCCTGCACGCCCATCCGGCCCAGCGCCGGCAGATAGCTTTGCGCGATGAAATCCGCGCTGGGTGCCAGCGGATTGTGGGTACCGCCTTCCAGGCGCAGCTGCGACGGCCCCTGCGCGCGCCACAGCGCGGGCAGCACGGTCTGCAGCACCAGCGTGGCCGAGCCGGCGCTGCCGGTCGCGAAGTGGTAGGTGCCGGCGCTCACCCGCCCCGGCTCGAAACGCAGCGAGGTAGCGCCCAGTTCTGCACCGTGCACACAGGCGTTGCCGACCCGCGCCGCAGCGTTCACCGCGGTCAGGTGCTGGCGCATCAACCCCGGCTTGCGCCGGATCGCGCGGATGTTGTGCAGCGTGAAGCCGGTGCCGGTGCACAGGCTCAGGGTCAGTGCCGAGCGCAGCAGCTGTCCGCCTCCGTGCCCGCCATCCAGTTCAATCATGTCCATCTGTCTGTTCCTCCGTGCCCGTTGTTCGATGCCGGGCCCTGCTGCCGTGCGCGGCGCAGTGTACGCCGCGCACGGGTTGCCTCATCCCTTCACGCACACCACCTGGCGCAGCGTGTGCACGATCTCGACCAGATCGCGCTGGGCCTCCATCACTGCCTCGATCGGCTTGTAGGCCGCCGGCGATTCATCCACCACCTCCGCATCCTTGCGGCACTCCACGTGCGCGGTGGCCTTGGCGTGGTCATCCACCGTGATCAGCTTGCGTGCCTGGGTACGGCTCATCACGCGGCCGGCACCGTGGCTGCAGCTGTGGAAGCTGTCCTCGTTGCCGAGGCCACGCACGATGAAGCTCTTGGCCCCCATGCTGCCCGGAATGATGCCCAGTTCGCCCTTGCGCGCACTCACCGCGCCCTTGCGGGTCAGCATCACTTCCTTGCCGAAGTGGGTCTCGCGGTTCACGTAGTTGTGGTGGCAGTTCACCGCCTCGGCCTCGGCCTCGAACGGCTTGCTGATCACCGTGCGCACCGCGGCCACCACGTTGCGCATCATCACCTCGCGGTTCATGCGTGCGAAACGCTGCGCCCAGTCCACCGCGAACACATAGTCGCCGTAGTGCTGGCTGCCCTCGGGCAGGTAGGCCAGGTCCTGGTCGGGCAGGTTGATCATCCAGCGGCGCATTTCCTGCTTGGCCAGCTCGATGAAGTAGGTGCCGATGGCATTGCCTACGCCACGCGAACCGGAGTGCAGCATGAACCACACGCGCTGCTCCTGGTCCAGGCAGACCTCGACGAAGTGGTTGCCGGTACCCAGCGTTCCCAGGTGCTTGAGGTTGTTGGTGTTCTTCAGGCGCGGGTGACGCTCGCAGATCAATGCGAAGTCATCCACCAGCTGCGCCCAGCCTTCCACCGCCAGTTCGGGCGGCGTGTCCCAACTGCCCTTGTCACGGCCCCCGCGGGTGACGCTGCGGCCGTGCGGCACCGCCCGCTCGATCGCGCTGCGCACCGCCGACAGGTTGTCCGGCAGGTCGCTGGCAACCAGCGTGGTGCGCACCGCGATCATGCCGCAGCCGATGTCCACGCCCACCGCTGCAGGAATGATCGCGCCGATGGTCGGCACCACCGAACCCACGGTCGCGCCCTTGCCCAGGTGCACGTCGGGCATCACCGAGATCCACTTGTGGATGAAGGGCAGCTTGGCGATGTTCTGCAGCTGCTCGCGCGCCTGGTCTTCCAGCGGCACGCCGCGGGTCCACAGCTTGATCGGTGCAGCGCCCGGCTGCTGGATCACGTCGTAATTGAGGGTGGTCATGGTGATGTTTCCTTTCATCCAAAGCAAAAAACAAAGAAGGTGCGGTGACAAAGGGGGTGGAACATTCCGTCACCCGCGTTGCCGCGGAGGACGGCCGGGACTTGAACCCGACCCCGAAGGGCTTCCGATGTAGTTCCACCTGCATTCCCCGCGCAACGAAAGCGAAGGTGCCGGCAGCACGACAAGAATCTGGAGGAACATCCTGCTCTACCACTGAGCTACTGCCGCGTTGCCGTGGCAGGCGGGAGTCGAACCCGCGACCTGGAGCTTAAGGGGCTGTAGTTCCTCCGGCATTCGCGCTGCCGGCATTGAAGCGGTGGCACCGTTGCCGGTGCCGTTTGAAAAAGTGCGGTGACAAGGGAGGTGGAACGTCTGCTTCCTCACGACAGGCAGGAAACGCGGGACTCGAACCCGACCCCGAAGGGACAACCAATGTAGTTCCACCAGCATTCACCGCGAAAACGAATTCCTGGCCCTGCCCGGCTGGCCCCATTGCCAGCCGGGCGGTCCGTGCGGCCTCCCTGCGGCCTTACAACGCCATGTCCTGGATGCGCTCGACCCAGCTGCTGCCGTCCTCGGCCGCAGCGGCGTACTGCGCCATCAGGTCGAACACCGCATCGCTGAAGCCACCGATGTGCAGCACATCGCCGCGCTGTACGGTCTGGCTGCTGGCCACCGGCTGCAGGTCGATGCACACCAGCCGCGCCTGTGGGCAGCGACGCTTCAATGCATCCCACTGCAGCATCGTGGCCGTCTGGCCGCCCTGGCGGGTGTCACGCCAACTCTCGTTGTCCGACACCAGCACCACCAGGTCCACCGGCTCCCGCCGCAGGTTGAGGTAGTGCAGCGGCGCGCTGACCGACGTACCACCGCCGTTGATGGCCAGCTGGCGGGCCAACGTCATCACGCTGTCGCGCGGGTTCAGGCGCACGTGGCGCACCTCGGTATCGAACGGCAACACCTTGGCCTGCGGCTGGCCGCGCAGCACGCAGGCTGCAACCAGCGCCGCCACGTCCACGCAGCGCGCCGCCGTGCTGGAGCCCTTGCGGTAGCCGGTTACCGGCGACTGCATGGAACCGGACACGTCCACCGCCACCACCACCCGCCCGGGCAATGCCGGAGCCGACGCCGTGGCGATCTCCATCGCGTCCTGCAACGCTTCCAGGATCGGCGCCGGCAAGCCACCGCCGGCGTGGAAGGCCATCAGCAGCTGGTAGGGCAGTACGCGGGCACGACGTACCTGCTGCGGATCACGCAGGCGCTCTGCGATCACCTGCACCATCGCCGGATCGTCGAACACGCCATGGCGGGCGAACGTGTTGAGGTTCATCCGCATCGACTGCCACGATGCATTGCGGGCCAGTGCCGACCACTGCGCCGCGTCCAGCGGCAGCGTGCTGTAGTACTGGAACGGCAGGTCCGGCGGCAGTCCGCGCGGGTCACGCTTGAACGCCTCGTACGCCTGCACCACTGCCGGCAGCTGCGCCTCGTCGTAGGGACGACCGATGATCCATGCATACAGCGCCTTGCGCTCGGCGTTGGCCGGCTTCGGGTGCACCATGCGGATCACATCGGCCAGCGACGGCTGCTGGCCGATCGCCGCACGCACCAGCGTTTCCGCCGACGCCTGCTGGATCCACTCACGCACCCTGCGCTTGGGCAGCGAGCCCAGCGAGCGGCGCCCCACCTGGCCGCTTCGCATGATCTGCACGAAGGTGCGCAGCTGGCGGCCGTTGTCGATCACCCGCGGGAAAACCAGGGCGAACGCCTCCGGGTCGCGCAGGCTCAGCACCGCCAGCAGCAGCGCCGGCATGTCCTTCATGTGTGCGACCTGGCGGGCGTACAGGGCGGTGCGGGCAATGAAGCGCGGCTCGACCTGCGCGGTCAGCGCCAGCACCTGCTGCAGCTGTGCCTCGGCGTCGCTGTAGAAGGTGTTGTTCAGGCACCCGGTGGCCGCATACAGCGCCAGCGCCGCACGCGGGTCGCGGCGGTAGGCCAGGCCACCGGCTTCATTGACGGTGTCTGCCTGCGGCGGCTGCGGCGTGCGCATCCAGGAGAAGAGCGAAAGGTTGGCCATGCTGATGTCCTCGGCGGGAACAGCCCGCGTCGTGTCTTGCCGGATATAGAGCAATGGCCGTGCCAACTTTTGCGAAACCATCGCATGCCATTGATTTTGAAATGATTTCAATGAAATAAGACTGTCCTGCCCAGCGGACATCGGCGAAAAGATATATATTTTCCGCGCCTCTTTTATAGGAATGGATATGGCGCGTCGGCAGGTGGTATTCGGCATGCTGGGCACCCAGCTCGACGCAGGCGAGGGTCCGGGCCGCTGGCAGAAGTGGCGCCCGACCGTTTCGCTGGGCATGCATGAGGATTTCCTGCCCGACCGCATCGAGCTGCTGCTGGATGAGCGCCGCTACAGCAAGCTGGCGCGCGTGGTCTGCGAGGACCTGGCGCAGGCCGCGCCGGGCATCAGCGTGCAGCGTCACGACACCTACCTGGCCGATCCATGGGAATTCGAGGGGGTCTACGCCTCCCTGCACGACTTTCTCGCGCGCTACCCGTTCCAGCCGGAGGAGGAGGACTACTACGTCCACATCACCACCGGCACGCACGTCGCGCAGATCTGCTGGTTCCTGTTGACCGAGAGCCGTCATTTCCCCGGACGGCTGCTGCAGACCTCGCCACCGCGCAAGCAGGACGGTGCCGCCGGCACGTACGCGATCATCGACCTGGACCTGTCGCGCTACGACCACATCGCCCAGCGCTTCGCCCAGCAGCAGCTGCTGGATCGCGAACTGCTGAAGGGCGGCATCGCCACCCGCAACGCCGCCTTCAACCGCATGATCGAGCAGATCGAGACGGTGGCCACCCGCTCACGTGCGCCGATGCTGCTGATGGGACCGACCGGCGCCGGCAAGAGCCAGTTGGCCAAGCGCGTGTTCGAGCTGAAGAAGCTCAAGCACCAGCTGCCCGGTCGCTTCGTCGAAGTGAACTGCGCCACGCTGCGCGGCGACGGTGCGATGAGCACCCTGTTCGGTCACACCAAAGGCGCCTATACCGGCGCTTCCAGCGACCGTGCCGGCCTGCTGCGCTCAGCGCACCAAGGGCTGCTGTTCCTGGACGAGATCGGCGAACTCGGCCAGGACGAACAGGCGATGCTGCTGCGGGCGCTGGAAGAGAAGCGCTTCCTGCCGGTCGGCAGTGACCGCGAAGTGGAGAGCGATTTCCAGCTGATCGCCGGCACCAACCGCGATCTGCAGCAGTCGGTGCTGGAAGGTCGCTTCCGCGAAGACCTGCTGGCGCGCCTCAACCTGTGGACGTACCACCTGCCCGGGCTGGCGCAGCGCATGGAAGACATCGAGCCGAACATCGAGTTCGAGCTGGAGCGCTGGTCGCTGGACCAGCATGCGCGGGTGCGCTTCAACACCGAGGCGCGCACGCGCTATCTCGCATTCGCCACCAGCCCGGAAGCGGCGTGGCGCGGCAACTTCCGCGACCTGGGCGCGTCGATCATGCGCCTGGCCACGTTGGCCAGCGCCGGGCGCATCCAGATCGAGGGCGTGGAGGACGAGATCGCGCGCCTGCGGGCACAGTGGCGCGGCGGCGATGCGCCGTCTCCGCTGGATGCCCTGCTGGGCGAGGCCGTGGACGCGCTGGACCGTTTCGACCGCGTGCAGCTGGAAGAAGTGGTGCGGGTCTGTGCACGCTCGAAGTCGCTGTCCGCCGCCGGGCGCGAGCTGTTTGCGGTCTCGCGCACGCAGCGCGCCAGCACCAACGACGCCGACCGCCTGCGCAAGTACCTGGCGAAGTTCGGGCTGGACTGGGAACAGGTGCGGGGTCCGGCCCGGTAGCGCGACGGCCCGGCTTGCGCGTGCACCGGTCACGGCGCATGCTCCGGCTGCGACCCCCTACCTGAACGGAGATTTCCCATGCAGGACCGCCCCCGCTCGACTTCCAAAACCGGCCTGATCATCGTGCTGGCCTGTGTCGCTGCCTTCGTCCTGCTCGTGGGTGGCTACCAGTTCGGCAAATCACTGGCCAAGGCCGACAACGCTCAGCAGGCTGCGGCCGCCCAGCCAGCACGCTGACCCCGCTCCGGTAGTGCCGGCCGCTGGCCGGCAGCCGCCGCTATCCCGGCACCTGGAGCAGCCGGCCTGCTCCACCCGAAACCGCAGCTTCAGGCGATCTGCACCACGCGTGCGTTCTGGCACAGCGGGTAGCTGCCGACGAACTCGGCGATCGCATCACGCATCGCCTCGAACGACTGGCCGTACATGTACAGCGCGGTCTCGCTCGGGCCCTGCCACCAGCTGCAGATCTCGCCCAGGCCATCGATGCGCTCGGACAGCTGTTCGAATACGTGGTTCGAATCGCACTGCTCGTACACCTCGTCCGGCAGGGTCAGGCCATCCAGATAGATGCCCAGGCCTTCGGTCACGCCGAAGCTGCGGTCGGCCTCGCCTGCGCACTGCACCTGCGAACCCTTCGGTGCCCCCAGCTGCTCCAGCAGGTCGACCAGCTTCGGCACGCCCGCGGCATCGGCCAGTGCCACTTCGATATCGCCATACTCGACTTCGCCCTCGTCGGACATCGCGGTACCGCCTCCGGTGATCCCGCCCAGCTCGGCCGCCTGCAGCAGCGCGTCCAGCGGATCCTCGAACAGCTCATGGCGATGCTCGGGCTGCAGCCTGGCGTTCAACTTCACGGTGACATGCAGCGTGGGTTCGGTCATGAGGGCGTTCCTGGGAGATGTGGCCGCCATTGTAGAGCCGTGCCATGCCCGGCTGCTTTGCGGCGTCGGCGCCTCGTCCTTTCAGGCGATGTGCAAGCGATAATGCGCGGCGCAAGGACACCATTCCAACAGGGGGAATACATGAAGTCGATCATTACGCTGGCACTGCTGCTGTTGCTCACCGGCTGTGGCATCCGCACCGAAGTGGTGCGCGTGAACGTGCCGGACATCCGGGTGAACCCGGAGCAGGGCCCGGTGGTGGTGGTGGCCCCGGTGCGTGACAACCGCCCCCAGTACTTCCCGCAGGTGCAATCGGCGGCGCGTGCGAAGAACATCGGTGGTGTCATCCGTGCCGGCAATGGCGTGCTGGTGGAGCTCGAAACGTCCACAGCCCCGGACAAGGCACGCGAGATCATGATCCAAGCGCTGCGCAACATGGGTTACAGGACTGCCGACAAGTGCGAGGCATCGTGTACGCATCTGGACGCCACGCTGAACGATTTTGCGGTAAGTGCTCCGGTGAATGTTTGGCGCGCCGCGACGTACACCCAGCAGATGCTTGCAGACATCGCGGTACAGGTGACGGCACGCAAGGATGGCCAGACGCGCACCTTCACGACTACCGGCCATGGCGCAAACATCTTCCAGGTAGCCTCGCGGGAGAACTGGGAGATCGCCCTGGAACGCGCGGTGAAGAGCTTCAGCAGCAGCCTGCAGCAGTCCATGTCCGAACAGGACACGGCCGCGCAACCGCAGGCGCAGGACTGATCGCCGACCGGGTCAGCGCAGGAACGGGATCACTTTGCGCCTGAGCAGTTCTACCAGCACCGGATCCATGTACTCGTAGTCATCGGGAATATCCAGGCAGATCACCCGCTTGCCGTTCAACCATGCCTTGTAGCGGCTGGAAAGCCGGTTGCGGTGCACCCGCTCCATCACGAACACCAGATCGGCCCACTGCAGCAGCTCGGGGCTGAGCACTTCCTCGGCGTCGGCGAGCAGCCCGGCCGAGGCGGTTTCGACGCCCGGCCAATCGGCGAACACCTGCTCGGCCGTCGGACTGCGCAGACGGTTCTGGCTGCAGAGGAAGAGCACGTTGCGGGTCATCAGCACTCGCCTTTGTAGAGCCGAGCCCGTGCTCGGCTGCTTTCCATCGCGTCGGGGTCAGAGCCCTCCTACGGGAGGGATCCGACCCCGGCGGTGATCAGATCACCGTCAGGTTGGCATACGCCATCACCAGCCACTTGCTGCCGGCGTCGGCGAACTCGATCTGCACGCGTGCGTGGGCACCGTTGCCTTCGTAGTCGGTCACCATGCCTTCGCCGAACTTGGGATGGTTGACCAGCGCACCCAGCTTGATCGGCGGCGTTTCGATGGCGGCGTGTCCCATCACCCGGCTTGCGCCCATCGACGCCGGCCGCGACACCTGCACCTTCGGCCGCACTTCGTGCAGCAGCTCGCGCGGGATCTCGCGCAGGAAACGCGAAGGCAGGCTGTAGTTGTCCTGGCCGTGGATGCGCCGCGATTCGGCGTAGCTGAGCACCAGCTTCTGCCGCGCGCGGGTGATGCCGACGTAGGCCAGCCGACGCTCTTCTTCCAGCCGCCCGCTTTCCTCCAGCGACCGTGCACTGGGGAACAGCCCCTCTTCCACGCCGGCCAGGAACACCAGCGGGAATTCCAGGCCCTTGGCCGAGTGCAGCGTCATCAGCTGCACGCCTTCCTCGCCGGCCTGCGCCTGGCCCTCACCGGCCTCCAGCGCCGCGTAGGCCAGGAACGCGACCAGCTCGTCCATGTCCTCGCCCACTTCCTCGATGTCGTCGGCACGGCGCACGAAGCGCGAGGCCACCGACACCAGTTCGTCGAGGTTGTCGGTGCGCGATTCCGAGTCCAGCGCGTTGCGGCTTTCCTTGCTCCAGTGCTCGCGCAGCTGCGAGCGCACCAGCACATGGTCCACGCGCTCGGCCAGGGTCATCTGCAGGGTCTGCGCCTGCAGTTCGTTGACCAGCACCAGGAAGCCGGCCAGCGCATTGCGGGCTCGTGCCGCCAGTGCGCTGCCCTGGGTCACCAGCATGGTGGCTTCCCACAGCGAGATGCCCTGGGCGCGCGCTTCGCGGCGCACTTCGTCCAGCGTGCGGTCACCGATGCCACGCGTGGGCGTATTCACTGCGCGCTCGAATGCAGCGTCGTCGTTGCGGTTGGACAGCAGCCGCAGGTAGGCCAGCGCATCCTTCACTTCGGCGCGCTCGAAGAAGCGCATGCCGCCATACACGCGGTACGGCACCTGTTCGCTCAGCAGCGCTTCTTCCAGCGCGCGCGACTGCGCGTTGCTGCGGTAGAGCACGGCCACTTCGGTGTAGCTGCCGCCGTCGCGCACCCACTGCCGTGCGCGCTCGACGATGTAGCGCGCCTCGTCCATCTCGTTGTACGCCGCGTACAGGTCGATCGGCTCGCCGTCACCACTGTCGGTCCACAGCTGCTTGCCGATGCGGTCCGGGTTGTGCGCGATCACCGCGTTGGCGGCGCTGAGGATGTTGGCGGTGGAACGGTAGTTCTGCTCCAGGCGGATGGTCTGCGCGCCCGGGAAATCGCGCAGGAAGCCCTGCACGTTCTCGACCTTGGCACCGCGCCAGCCGTAGATGGCCTGGTCGTCATCACCGACCACGAACACGTGGCCCTCGTGCCCGGCCAGTACCCGCACGAAGGCGTACTGGATGGCGTTGGTATCCTGGAATTCGTCCACCAGGATCTCGCGGAACCGCGCGCGGTAGTGCGACAGCAACGGCGGATTGTCGCGCAGCAGTTCGTGCGCGCGCAGCAGCAGCTCGGCGAAATCGACCAGGCCGGCACGGTCACACCGCGCCTGGTACTCGGCGTAGGCCTGGCGCATGGTTTCCAGCCACGCATCGTTCGGCTCGGGCTGGATGTGCTGCGGGCGGCGGCCCTCATCCTTCTGCGCGTTGATCCACCAGGCAATCTGCTTGGGCGGGTACTTGCCGTCATCCAGCTCCAGCGCCTGTACCACGCGCTTGACCAGCCGCAGCTGGTCGTCCGAATCCATCACCTGGAAGCTTTCGGGCAGCTTGGCATCCTGCCAGTGCAGGCGCAGCAGGCGGTTGGCCAGGCCGTGGAAGGTGCCGATCCACATGCCGCGACTGCCATGCGGCAGCTGCGCGTCGATGCGATGGCGCATCTCGCCGGCGGCCTTGTTGGTGAAGGTCACCGCGAAAATGCCGTGGGTCGGCACGCCTTCGACTTCATGCAGCCAGGCAATGCGGTGGGTGAGTACGCGCGTCTTGCCCGACCCGGCACCGGCCAGCACCAGGTGGTGACCGAGGGGAGCGGAGACGGCTTCGCGCTGGGCCGGGTTCAGGCCATCAAGCAAGTGGGAGACATCCATGCCTCCATTTTACGGCATCGACGTCGCAGCTCCTGCGACCACCTGCGTGGCAAGTGCCTGCGCCTGCTGACGCAGTTCAGGCACCGCCAGGCTTTCCCACAGGCTGCCGATGCGCAGGCTGCCGAGTACCCCCAGGCGCGCCTGTGGCTGGCCACCCGCTGCACACAACCGGTCGCCCGGCACACTGCTGTCCAGGCCCAGCCCATGCGGCCCGGAGCGGGCCAGGCCATCGGCCTGCAGTTGCTGCAGCAAGGGATTGCGCAGTGCCGAGGCACGGGTCTCCACACCGGTGGCATTGACCACCGCAGCGATCGTCCACTGCACGTTGCCGCCGCCCGCCTCGCGGCCCGACAGCCGCAAGGCATCACCGTCGCGCCACACGCGCTGCAGGCGGGCGCGGTGAACGCGCAGCTGGCCGCTGGCCTGCAGCGCCTGCAACTGCTCGGCCACCGGTTCAGCAATGCGATGGCGGTGCACGTCCCAATAGCGCACCACGTGGCGCAGGAAGCGGCGCTGGTCGGCGGCGTCCATGCTCTGCCACAGCGCTTGGCCGTGCGGGCGGATGCGATCCATCACGCCCTGCCAGGGCATGCCGTCGACCTGTGCCTTGCGCGCGTGCTGGCGCAGCGCGTGCAGGCGCTGGCGCAGGCTCATCGTCAGCAGCTCCTGCGGGTCGAACGCCGGCAGACCGCCGTGGGCGTGCGGCAATGGCAGCAGGCCGTGGCGCGAGATCACGTGCAGCGGCCCGCTATGGCCGCCGGCCACCAACGCCAGCACGGTGTCGGCCATGCTCAGCCCGGAGCCGACGATGGCCAGGGCATGGTTACTGGCCAGCGTGCGTACGCCGTCGTAATCCCAGGCCTCGACCACGTCATCGGCGGGCAACGCATCGGCGCCGTCCACCGGCAACGGCCGCATGCTGTTGCCGGTGGCGATCACCACCTGCCCTGCATGCAATGTTTGGCCATCGCCCAACTGCAGCTGGTAACCGTGGTCATCCGGATGCAACGCCAGCACCGGCTGGGCCACGATCTGCAATCGCGCCGCACTGGCCGCTTCGGCCTCGCGCAGGCGCTGCTGCAGGTAGGCAGCGAAGTAGTGGCGACACACATAGCGTTCGCCCAGCACTTCGCGCGCCTCGCCCGGGTACGCGTTGGCGGCCTGCAGGAAATCGAGGAAGTCGCCGGGCTGGTCGGCAAAGGCGCTCATCTTCGCCGCCGGCACGTTCAGCAGGTGCTCCGGCCACGGCGTGGCATAGGCAATGCCCTGTGCCAGCTGCGAGGCCGGCTCGAAGATGGCCAGTGCCAGCGGCGCTCGGGCCTGGCGCAACACCTGGATCGCCACCAGCACCCCGGCCGCACCACCGCCGATGATCGCCAGGTCCAGTTCGCCACTACGCGGTGAATCAGTCATGCGCCGATTGTAGGCCATCGGCCCTGCCCGGCTGGCGCTGGCCTACATCAAGGCATCGGCCAGGCGCGCGATGCCCTCGCGGCTGCGCAGCCACGCGGGACGCTTGCGCCACTGCTCCAGGTCCAGCAGGCGCGACTGGCGCAGGTAGTCGTCCTCGATGGCACACAACTGCGTGACCAGTTGTCGGTCGTAGCAGATCAGGCCGATTTCGGCATTCAGCGCGAACGAGCGGATATCCATGTTGATCGACCCGAGCACGGCGATGTCCTCATCCACGCTCATGTGCTTGGCATGCAGGAACTGCGGCTCGTACAGCGCGATCTGCACCCCGCAGCGCAGCAGCTCATCGTAGTAGGCCTCCTGCGCCCACGAGGTCAGCCGCTGGTTGTTGCTGGCCGACAGGATCAGCTGCACCTGCACGCCGGACAGCGCGGCGATGCGCAGTGCACTCAGCGTTGCTTCGTCGGGCACGAAGTAGGGCGTGACCATCACCAGCCGGCGCCGGGCAAGATGGATCAGCGCGGCCACCGCATCGCGCGCGTTGCTGTACGGGTAGGCCGGGCCACTGGGCAGCAGCTGGGTGGCGATGTCCTCGCTGCACACCGGCACGTCGGCGATGACCTCCAGGCGCTGCCCGGTTTCGATGTACCAGTCGCTGGCGAACACCGCTTCAAGGTGCGCCACCGCAGGCCCGCGCACGCGCGCCACCAGCTCGCGGTTGGGGTGGCCCGCAACGAATTCAGGGCGCGCCAGGTTCTGCGAACCGACATAGCCCACTTCGTTGTCGATCACTGCGATCTTGCGATGGTTGCGCAGGTCCATGCGCCCGCTGCGGCGCCAGCGCAGGCCGCCGGGCAGCATCGCGCGCACTTCGATGTCACGTGACCGCAGCCGCTTGCTGTACGCGCGCAGGCCCCGCTTGGCGCCGACCGCATCCAGCAGCACGCGGCACTGCACGCCGCGCGCTGCGGCACGCTGCAGGGCTTCGACGATGGCCTCGCCCACCGTGTCATCGAACATCAGGTAGTACAGCAGGTGCACCCGGTCCTGGGCCTGGTCGATGTCGGCGATCAGGGTGTGCAGTGATTCGTCATAGTCAGTCAGCAGGTCGATCGCGTTGCCGTGCACCGGCATGAAATCGCCCTGGCGCTGCACCAGCGGCACCACTTCGGCGCTGGCCGAATCGGGCTGCGGCGTCCAGCGCAGGCGGCGCTGCAGCGCCTGTTCTTCACGGATGACCTGCGAGGCCTCGGCCTGCCGGCGGATGCGCTCGCGCGACAGCCACGGATGCCCGAACAGCAGATAGAGCGGCAGGCCCAGCAGCGGCACGAAGCCGACCAGCAGCAGCCAGCTGCGCGCCGCGCCCGGCGTAGTGCGGGTGGGGATCCAGCACAGCGCCACCAGCCGGATCAGCCAGTCGATCAACAGCAGGTACGAGCCCAGCAGCCACTCGAACAGCATCGCGTCGCCCGTTGGGAGGTGTGGGGCCATTCTGCCCAGCGGGGTGTGCAGAGTCGAGCAGCGCTGGGGACAGCGTGCCGACCAACGGTCGGCACCCACGGGGTCGGAACGTGTCGACCAAGGTCGACACCTACCTGGGGCGGGGGCACAAAAAAACCCGCCACGAGGGCGGGTTTTTTCGGAAGCGACCCGCAATCCTTGCGGATTACTTGATCTTGCCTTCCTTGTACGGGACGTGCTTGCGCACGACCGGATCGTACTTGGAGAATTCCATCTTCCCCGGGGTGTTCTTCTTGTTCTTGTCGGTCGTGTAGAAGTGACCGGTACCAGCGGTCGAAATCATACGGACCTTATCGCGCTTGCCTGCCATGATCGTCTACTCCTCAGACCTTTTCGCCGCGCGCACGCAGCTCAGCCAGAACGGAATCGATACCGTTCTTGTCGATGGTGCGCAGTGCATGCGCGGAAACACGAAGCTTCACCCAGCGGTTCTCGCTGGCAACCCAGAAGCGGCGCTCGTGCAGATTCGGCAGGAAACGACGACGGGTCTTGTTGTTGGCGTGCGAGACGTTGTTACCCGTCTGCACTCGCTTGCCGGAAACCTGGCATACGCGGGACATGGCGCACCTCGATAGTAAGTTGTGTCTCCCCGTAGCCCGGGGGACGGCGGCCTCGGTGGTTGCCCACCACACGTCAAGAGAATCAAAGGGTTACGCTGGCGTTGGGCGGCCGGGGACGTGCTCCCGGGGGCGCCGCCCGGCACGAAACCGGACACAGCGAGCCGCGCATTATGCACGCAATCAAGACCTTGCGCAACTTACCCACAGGCCACGCCTGAACGCGATGGCGGCGCCCTGCCCTCAGCGCAGGTGCGGCACCACCTGGGCCAGCAGGTGGGCATCCTTCAGTGCGCCATGCAGGCCGCGGGTGCCGGGAATACGCAGGCGCTGCAGCACATCGTCGAGCTTGTTGGGCATGCCAGGCCAACGGCTGCGGGCCAGCTTCAGGCTGCAGGTCACGCGGCAGTGCTGGGCCAGCCCACCGGCCAGCCCCGCCAGGCGCAGCTCGTTGTCGAGGAAACCGACGTCGAAGGTGGCGTTGTGCGCGACCATCTCGCTGCCACGCAGGAACTCCAGCAGTTCGGCGGCCTTGCTCGCAAACAGCGGCTTGCCCACCAGCATGGCATCGCTGATGCCGTGCACGCGCTGCGCGCCCCAGTCCACCTTCCGCTGCGGCTGCAGGTAGGTGTGGAACTGGCGGCCGCTGAGTTGGCCATCGACCAGTTCCACCGCCCCGATTTCAATCACCCGATGGCCCAGGCGATGCGAGATACCGGTGGTTTCGGTGTCCAGTGCGACGACGCGGCTCACGGCGCACGCCGGTATGCAGCGGCCGGCATGCGGCAGACAAGGGACGGTAGGGATGGCAGTGCGGTCATGCGGTGCTGGATCCTGTTGCGCGCGCCCCGTGCGGCGGGGGCAGATGAGGCGGGATTGTCCCACGCGGTGCGTCGGCAGGAGCGCGGACGAACACAGCGATGTCGGCATACTGCTGATTCACTGCGGAGGCTCCAATGCGACTGCTGGCCCTCACCTACGGCACCGAAGGCGATACGCGCCCGCTGGCCATGCTCTGCCATGGGCTGATCGCGGCCGGTCACGAGGTCATGCTGCTGGCCGACGGCGGCACCCTCGACAGCGCGAAGGCCTTGGGCGTCCCGCACGCCGCGCTGGAAGGCGACATCCACGACGAAGTGGTGGCGCTGGTCTCACGCGGCAATGGCGTGGCCGCCGCCAGCACCGGGCTGGCACGGATGGCGCTGCAACACGTCGCCGGCTGGATGCGCCAGGCCGATGCTGCAGCCGACGGCTGCGATGCGATCCTGACCGGTGGCCTGGCTGCGTTCGTCGGCATGAGCGTCGGCGAGCGTCGCGATCTTCCGGTGATCGGCGCCGGCATGATCCCGCTGACGCCGACGCGCGCGTTCCGCTCGCCCTTCCTGCCGCCCGGACGCTCGCCGGGCTGGTTGAACCGGGCCAGTTATGGCCTGGTCAACGGCCTGATCTGGCGTCAGTTCCGCGGCCCGATCAACGCGGCCCGCCAGCACGCCGGGCAGTTGCCACGACGTTCCCTCTGGGCTGGCCTGCCGATGCTGTATGGCATCTCGCCACAGCTGCGGCCACCGCCTTCGGACTGGCCGGCCGACCACCTCGTGTGCGGCCAATGGTCGGCCCCTGCTGCGCCGTGGCAACCGTCGTGCGAACTGCAGGCTTTCCTCGATGCAGGACCGCCGCCGGTCTATCTGGGCTTCGGCAGCATGACCGGCTTCGAGCGCGAACGTGTGCTGCCGGCGCTGTTGTCGGCGCTGGCGCCACGCCGCGTGCTGCTGTTTCCCGGTTGGGTCGGCGTGCCCGACATGACGCTGCCCGACTCGGTACGGCTGATCGGCCCGACCCCGCATGAAGCGTTGTTGCCGCGCTGCGCACTGGCGATCCACCACGGCGGCAGCGGCACCACGCATTCGGCATGCCGCGCCGGCATACCGTCGATGGTGATGCCGTTCGCCGCCGACCAGTTCTTCTGGGCCGATCGACTGCAGCACCTGGGCGTGGCACCGGCGCCACTGTCACCCAAGCGGTTGCAGCCGAAGGTGTTGGCCGATGCACTGGCGTTCGCCGAGCATGCCGATACACGCGCACGGGCGGCCGCGCTGGGCGCTGCAATGGCGAACGAGGATGGAGTGGCATGCGGCGTGGCCGCACTCGAGCGCTGGCTCAGCCCAGCACGTCCACGACCCAGTCGATGAACACCCGCAGCCGCTGGCTCATGTGTCGGTTCGGCGGGAACATCACGTGCATCGGCATCGGCGGCAGCTGCCAATCGTGCAGCACGGGCAGCAGCTCGCCGCGCGCCACATGTGGTTCGGCCATGTAGCTGGGCAGCGCGACCACGCCGAGGCCGGCCAGGCCAGCGGCCAGATAGGCGTTGCCATCGTCGAAGCCGATTGAATAGCGCCCCTGCACCTCGACGCGCTCGGCACCACGCTGCGCGGTGAACACGCGGGCGCGGCCACTGCGTGGGCTGAGAAAACCGACCGTGTGGTGGTCCGGCCCTTCCAGCGCGCGCGGGTGTTCCGGCACACCGAACCGCTGCACATAGCCCGGGCTGGCATGGAAGCCGATCGGCAGGCGCGCCAGCGGTCGTGCCACCAGCGCGGGATCGGCAGGCGCGCCACCACGGATCACGCAATCGACGTTGTCGGCGATGACATCGACCTCGCGGTCGCTGACGCCGATGTCCAGCTGGATCTCCGGATAGCGCGCCTGGAAATCCGGCAATGCCGGCACCAGCCGCAGGCGCGCATACGGCCCCGGCACGTCGACGCGCAGGCGCCCGCGCGGTTGTGCGGCGGCCTCGCCCAGCCCCCCTTCAACCTCTTCCAGCTCGGCCAGCAGGCGAACGATGCGCGGGTAATACGCCGCGCCATCGGCAGTGACGCTGACCCGGCGCGTGGTGCGGTTGAGCAGCCGCAACCGCAGATGCGCTTCCAGCTGCTGCACCAGCTGGGTGACCGTGGTGCGGCTGAGCTGCAGGGTGTGCGCGGCGCGGGTGAAGCTGCCGGTCTCCACCACCCGGGCGAACGCGCGCATCGCTTCGAAACGGTCCATGGCCGCGGCTGTGATTGTTTGGAATTTGCAATCAATCTAGACCGATCATCACGGTTTATCCAGACAGCGACAGCGGGGAGGATGGTCCGCTCCCGTCTGGAATCCGCCCCATGTCCCACCGTGATGTTGTCTTTCCCGCCGGCCGGCAGGCGCTGTACGAGCGAAACCGCTATTCGCCGGCGATCCGATCCAATGGCTTCCTGTTCGTTTCCGGCCAGGTCGGCAGCCGCGAGGATGGCTCGCCCGAACCGGACTTCGAGACCCAGGTCCGCCGCGCCTTCGACAATCTCAACGCGGTGCTGGCCGCGGCCGGCTGCACGTTCGATGACGTGATCGACGTGACCGTGTTCCTGGTCGATCCGGAAACCACCTTCGAAAAGGCCTGGGCGATCGTGCCCGAGTACTGGGGCCAAGCGCCGCACCCGCCCCTGACCGGCATCGGCGTGACCTGGCTGTATGGGTTCCAGTTCGAGATCAAGGTGATCGCCAAGCTGCCCGCAGACCGGTAGTGCCGGCCGCTGGCCGGCAGCGGCGGGCGATTGCCTGCGCTCATGAGGTTGCCGGCCAGCGGCCGGCACTACCTGGGATCGCAGGCTGGCATGCCGACCAAGCTCGGCACCTACCAGAGCGGAAGGCGGCATCCAGTGGCGTACCCCGCACCTGAACGGGAGGTTCCGACGAATTCCCGAGGTGGTCATTGATATTGTATCCACCGAAAACCGCTTGCTAGCCTCCCCTCCATGCGCCGGATCGCCCGCCACCTTCGTTCGACCCTGCTGATGCTGCTGATGGCGGCATTCGTGGTCGTGCCGGTGGCTGATGTGCTGGCGTGTGCGGTGGAACCGCACGACAGCACCGTGGTGCATGTGGAAGCCGGTGCCGAAGATGCCGACGGTGACACTGACAACGACGGCAAGCACGCCGCTGCCTGCAGCCACAACCACTGCCACCACTCCAACCTGAGTCTGCCGGCGAGCACCTTCGCCGCCTTTGGCACGCCGCAACCGGCGCGCTGGACGAATGCAGGCGACGCGGCGACCTATGCGGTCGCCCAGGACGAACTGGCACGTCCTCCCCGGGCGTGAGTTGAGCGCGTCCCGCAATCGCGGGCTCCCGTTTCACTCACAACCGGAATCCCCCTATGTCGATCCTGACACGTCGGTCGCCGCGCGCGGCCGGGCTGGTCGTCGCCGTGCTGCTGGGCCTGATCCCCGCCGCACAGGTCGCCGCACAAGCCGCACCTTCGTACGACACCCTGCTTGAACGCCTGGACCAGCTGCCCGGCGCCCGCGTCGGCGCGGCATTGGCCGAGGCGGCCGACGCCCGCGCCGACCAGGCCCGGGCGCTGCCCAATCCATCCCTTTCCTGGTCCGCCGAAAACGCTTGGGGCACAGGCTCCTACGGCGGCATGGGCCGGGCCGACACCGTGCTTACCCTGTCCCAGCCTCTGGAGGTCTGGGGCCAGCGCGGCGCGCGCGTCCGCGCCGCCCGCGCCGAGGCACAGGCCGCTGCCCTGCGGGGTTCGCAGAGCCGCAGCGATGTCGCCAGCCAGTTGGCGGCGATCTACGCACAGGCGGAAAGCGCCCTGCGTCGCTACACGCTGGCCGAAGAAGCGCTGAGCCTCACCCGCGACGATGCGGCGGCGGTCACCGCCATGGTCAAGCATGGCCGCGAGCCGCAGTTGCGTGCCGTGCAGGCACAGAGTGAAGTGGCCAATGCCAGCGCCGCGCTGGATGAGGCGCAGGCCTTCCGCGACGCCGCGCTGGCCCGCCTGGCCGGTGCGGCCCTGCTGGATGCACCGGTGCAGACCATCGACAACAGTCTGCTCGATCGCGCACCGCCAGCACCGCGTGGCGCCACCGATGTGGCTCTGGCCGTGCGTGTGGCCGAAGCCGAAGTTGATGCGGCCGGTCGTCTGGTCGACGTCGAGCGCAAGCGCGCCCTGCCCGACCTCAGCGTTACCGCCGCGCAGACGCGTTTCCGCGAGGACCGCGAACAGGCCTACACGCTCGGCGTCAGTCTCTCGATCCCGTTGTTCGACCGCAATCGTGGTGGCATCCGCGCCGCCAGTGCCGAACAGCGCGCGGCCGAAGCACGCTTGGACCAGCAGCGGCGCGACAGCGAAGCCGAACGCTTGTCGGCGGTAGCGGGCCTGAAGGCCGCCGCCAGCCGCACCCGCGCCGCCGACGAAAGTGTGGTCGCCGCCGAGGAAGCCTATCGGCTGGCGCGCATCGGCTTCGACGCCGGGCGCATCTCGCAGCTGGAACTGCGCAGCACCCGCAGTGCCCTCATCGCCGCCCACGGCACCGCCGTGGACGCGCGCCTGTCGCGCGTCGGCGCGGAAATCGATCTCGCCCGCCTCGAAGGGCGCGCACCCTTTGTGGAGGCCCGATGAACCTGTCCCGTTCTTTCCCGCTGGTTGGCGGCTTGTTGCTGACTGCATTGCTGGCCGGTTGTTCTGGTAACACACAGGCCCCGGCAGTCTCGGAGCCCGCCGGCAAGGCAACGGCCGACGATGGCCATGGCCACGCCGCCGACAGCACCGACGCCAAGGCCGAAACCGGCAACGCAGCAGATGCCGATGAAGGCGTGGTGCAGCTGACGCCAGAGCAGATCAAGGCATCCGGCATCGACGTGGTGGCCGTCGGCCGCGGCGGCGGTGGTTCGACGCGGCTGTCCGGCCGGGTGGAACCGTCGATCGGTGCACGTGCCTCGGTCGCTTCCACCGTGACCGGTCGCGTGGAGCGCGTGCTGGTCGCACCGGGCACGGCAGTGAAGCAGAACCAGACGCTGGCGATCGTGGTTAGTGGCGAGGCGGCAGTGTTCCGCGCCAATGCGGTTGCCGCCGCCGCGGAGGCAGAGGCGGCGCGCCTGGCCCACGGCCGCGACAAAGCGCTGGTCGAACAGGGCGTGGTCGCTCGCCAGGAACTGGAAACCTCACGCGCGCGCTCGCTGGCGGCGCAGGCGCAGGCCGCCGCCGCGCAGGCACAGGCCGCCGCCAACGGTTCGCCCGACAGCAGCGGCCGCGTGCGCGTCACCAGCCCGGTGGCCGGCATCGTCGGCAACGTGCAGGTCACGCCCGGCGGCGTGGTGGCAGCCGGCAGCCCGGTGGCCGACGTCGCCGATCCGTCGATGAACGAGCTGGTGTTCACCGCGCCACCGGCGCTGGCCGCGCAGGTCACGCCGGGCATGACGCTGGAAGTGACCGTGCCGGGCGGCAGCTTCAGTGCCACCGTCACCGGTTCGGCCGCCGATGTGCGCCAGCAGGGTGGCGTGGCGGTGATCCGTGCCATGCCGGTGGATGCCGCATTGCCACCGGCCGGTTCGCCGGTGTCGGCGGTGGTGGTCACCGACGGCAAGGACGGCGCGTTGAGCGTGCCGGCTGATGCGGTACAGAACGTCGGCGGCAGCAGCGCGGTATTCGTCGCCGTCCAGGGCGGCTTCAAGGTGCAGCCGGTACTGGCTGGCCGACGTGCCGGTGACCGCATCGAGATTCTCGGCGGCTTGAACGGCGACGAACGCATCGTCGGCGCCAACGCGTTCCTGCTCAAGGCCGAACTGGCCAAGGGCGAAGCCGAGCACGGGCACTGAGGACCTTCCATGTTCAAGCTCATCATTGAAACCGCGGTACGCCACCGCTGGCTGGTCGTGGCCCTGGCTGCACTCGTTGCCGCCGTGGGCCTGTTCCAGCTCGGCAAGCTGCCGATCGATGCGGTACCGGACATCACCAACCGCCAGGTGCAGATCAACACGGTGGCACCGGCACTGACGCCCGAGCAGATCGAGCGACAGGTGACCTATCCGCTGGAAACCGCGCTGGCCGGCATCCCCGGCCTGACCACCACCCGTTCGCTGTCGCGCAATGGCTTCTCGCAGGTCACCGCGATCTTCACCGATGCCACCGATATCTACTTCGCCCGCCAGCAGGTGGCCGAACGCATGCGCGAGGCCGCCGAAGCGCTGCCCGAGGGTGCCTCGCCGATGCTGTCGCCGGTCACCACCGGCCTCGGCGAGGTGTTGATGTGGACGGTGGACTTCACCGCGTTCGACCCTGCCAAGCTGGCCAAGCCCGGTGAAGCCGGCTGGCTGGCAGGCGAGGTCTACCGCACGCCGGAAGGCAACCTGCTGCGCACGCCGGAAGAACGTGCCACCTACCTGCGCACCGTGCAGGACTGGATCATCGCGCCGCAGATGCGCTCCAGCCCCGGGCTGGCGGGCGTGGACACCGTCGGTGGCTACGTGAAGGAATACGGCGTGCATCCGGACAGCGCGCGGTTGGCCGCGCATGGCCTGGGCCTGGCTGATCTGGTGACGGCCCTGCAGCGCTCCAACGTACAGGCCGGTGCCGGCTTCGTGCAGCGCGCCGGCGAAGGCCTGGTGGTGCGTGCCGACGGTCTGGCACTGACCACCGACGATCTGGCACAGGCGCCGGTAGCCACCCGTAACGGCGTGGTGGTGCGGGTGGCCGATGTGGCCGATGTCGGCCTCAGCCGCGCACCGCGCCTGGGTGCGGCCAGCCGCAACGGCCATGAAGCCGTGCTCGGTACCGCGCTGATGATCGCCGGCGGCAACAGCCGTACCGTGGCCCAGGCGGCCGCCACACGGCTGCAGCAGGTGAATGCCTCGCTGCCGGCGGACATCGTGGCCGCGCCGGTGCTGGACCGCAGCCTGCTGGTCAATTCCACCATCAAGACCGTGGCCAGGAACCTCACCGAGGGCGCGCTGCTGGTGGTGGTGGTGCTGTTCCTGCTGCTCGGCAACCTGCGCGCGGCGACGATCACCGCACTGGTGATCCCGCTGTCGTTCCTGTTCGCGGTGATCGGCATGAACCGCTTCGGCATCAGTGGCAACCTGATGAGCCTGGGTGCGCTGGACTTCGGCATCCTGGTGGACGGCGCGGTGATCGTGATCGAGTCGACGCTGCTGATGCTGGGCCAGCGTCGTGCCGAACTGGGCCGCGCGTTGACCGCGATGGAACGCCTGCGCGTAGCCGCCGATTCGGCGCGAAAGATGGCGCGCCCGGCAGCGTTCGGCCAGCTGATCATCCTGCTGGTGTTCGCACCGATCCTCACCCTGGAAGGGGTGGAGGGCAAGACGTTCCACCCGATGGCCGCCACGTTCATGCTGGCCCTGGTGGGTGCCTTCATCTTCTCCTTCACCTTCGTGCCGGCGATGGCCGCGCTGATGGTGCGCGAGCCGAAGCCGAAGGAAGGCGAGGCACACAGTGATGATGGCCAGCACGAAACGAAGCTGATCCGCGTGCTGCGTGGACGCATCGAGCCGATCATCCGCCAGGCCGTCGCGCGGCCGCGCGCAGTGATCGCCGGTGCAGCGTTGATGCTGCTGGTGGGCATTGGTTCGTTCGGCCTGCTCGGCCGCGAATTCATGCCTACCCTGGATGAAGGCAACGTGGCGATGCAGGCACTGCGCGTCCCGTCTACTTCGCTGGAGCAGTCGCTGGCGATGCAGCTGGCACTGGAGAAGGCCATCGCCCAGCAACCGGAAGTGGAAACGGTGTTCTCGCGTACCGGCACCGCCGAAGCGGCAATCGACCCGATGCCGACCAACATTTCCGACAGCGTGATCGTGCTCAAGCCGCGTGCGGACTGGCCCGATCCGAAGCTGGGCAAGGAGGCGCTGGTGGCCCGCTTCGAAGAACTGGCCGGCCAGCAGCTGGGCAACAGCTTCGAGTTCAGCCAGCCGATCGAGCTGCGTTTCAACGAGCTGATTTCCGGCGTGCGCACCGATCTGGCGGTGATGATCTTCGGCGATGACTTCAGCCAGCTGCAGAAGGTGGCCGACCAGGTGGCGCTGAAGCTGCGCGCGGTGGAGGGCGCGGCCGATGTGCGGGTGGAGCAGATTTCCGGCCTGCCCACGCTCAACGTCAAGATCGACCATGTAGCGGCAGCGCAGTACGGGCTGACCGCCGCCGACGTCAGCGATGCGTTGTCCACCGGCATCGGCGGCACGGCAGCCGGCAAGATCTTCGAGGGCGACCGTCGCTTCGATGTGGTGGTGCGTCTGGATGACAGCGCACGCAACGACCCGGATCAGCTGGCCTCGCTGCCGATCGCCACGCCGGCCGGCGTGGTGATTCCGCTGTCCTCGGTGGCGCGCATCAGCGTCAGCGAAGGGCCGAACCAGATCAGCCGCAACAACGGCAGCCGCCGGGTGGTGGTGCAGGCCAACGTGCGCGGCCGCGACCTCGGCGGCTTCGTTGGCCAAGCACAGGCCGCCGTGGCCGACGTGGCACTGCCGCCCGGTGCGTACCTGACCTGGGGTGGCCAGTTCGAGAACCTGCAGCGCGCGGAAAAGCGCCTGGCCACGGTGGTGCCAGTGGTATTCCTGCTGATCGGCAGCCTGCTGTTCATGGCCCTGCGCAGCGGCAAGGAAGCGGTGCTGGTGTTCAGCTGCGTGCCGCTGGCGCTGGTCGGCGGCATCCTCGCCCTGCTGCTGCGCGGCATGCCGTTCTCGGTGTCGGCCGCAGTGGGCTTCATCGCCGTGTCCGGCGTGGCCACGCTCAACGGCCTGGTGCTGATGCAGGCGATCCGCGAGCGCCTGGATGCCGGTGACGTGCCGATGATGGCCGCAATCAACGGTGCATCCAGCCGTATCCGCGCGGTGCTGACCACCGCACTGGTGGCCATCGTCGGCTTCATTCCGATGGCGATCGCCAGTGGTTCCGGTGCGGAAGTGCAGAAGCCGCTGGCGACGGTGGTGATCGGTGGCCTGATCACCGCCACGGTGCTGACCCTGCTGGTGCTGCCGACCTTCGCCGCGCGCGTGGCGAAGGTGCGGACGGCGGGCTGAAAGATCACGGGGTCGGATCCTGTGATCCGACCCCGTCTACCGCGCTTCGCGCTCGCCGGGCATGGCCCGGCGCTACCACCGCACGTTCCGGTAGCGCCGGGCCATGCCCGGCGGCGCGGCGATCAGGCCTTCTTGCGCTCGGCAATGTACGCCTGGATCTGCTGCTCCAGCACCGGCAACGGCACCGAACCCTGCTTCAGCAGCGTGTCGTGGAAGCCCTTGACGTCGAACTTGTCGCCCAGCTCCTTCTCGGCCTGCGCACGCAGGCGCACGATGGCGATCTCGCCGAGCTTGTAGCTCAACGCCTGCCCCGGCCAGGAAATGTAGCGATCCACTTCGGTGGTCACTTCGTGCTCACTCAGCGCCGTGTGGTCACGCAGGTAGGCCAGCGCCTGCTCGCGGCTCCAGCCCTTGCTGTGCACGCCAGTGTCGATCACCAGGCGCGTGGCGCGCCACATCTCGTAGGTCAGGCGACCGAAATCCTCGTACGGGGTTTCGTAGATGCCCATTTCCACGCCCAGCTTCTCGCAGTACAGCGCCCAACCTTCGCCATAGGCGGAGATGTAGGCATTGCGGCGGAACTCCGGCAGGTTCTTCTGCTCGGCAGCGATGGCACCCTGCAGTGCATGGCCCGGATCGGATTCGTGCAGGGTCAACGCCGGCAGGTTGTACAGCGGGCGCGACGGCAGGTTGTAGGTGTTGAGCCAGTAGGTGCCCATGCCACCACGGCCGGCGGTCCAGAACGGCGCGATGTCCGGCGGCACCGGCACGATGGTGAAGCGCGCGCGCGGCAATGTCATGTACTTGCCGAGCTGGCCATCGGCGCGCTTGGAGATCCATGCGGCACGCGACAGCAGTTCTTCCGGCGTCTTGGCATAGAACTGCGGGTCGGTACGCAGGAAGGTCAGGAACTCGGCAAAGCTGCCCTTGAACTTCACCTGCTTGATGATGTCGTTCATTTCCTTCTGGATGCGTGCCACTTCATCCAGGCCGATGCGGTGGATCTCGTCCGGCGACAGGTCCAGCGTGGTGTATTCGTGGATCTGCTGCTTGTAGTACGCCTTGCCGTCAGGCATCGCTTCGGCGGCCAGGGTGGTACGCGCCTGTGGCACGTATTCGTTGACGAAGAAGGTGCGCAGTTGCTGGAACGCTGGCACCACCTTGCCGCTGATCGCCGCGCGGGCCTGCGCCTGCAGCTTGGCCTGCTCCGCAGCCGGGACGGTGTTGGGCAGCTTCTTGAACGGCGCGTACAACGGCGATTCGGTCGGGTCCTTCAGTTCGGCGACAGTGGCGATGGATACCTCGCGGCCATCGAGCACCGCACGCGGCACGCTGAAGCCGCGCTTCAGGCCGGCACGCATGTTCCCGGTCTGCTGGTCGAAGTAGCGCGGCACATCATTCAGGCGCGCGATGTAGTTCTGGTAGTCCTGCACGGTCTTCATCTCGCGCCGGGCCATGAAGGACAGGTTGGACCAGAACGAGGAATCGGCGTTGAACGGCATCTCGTAGCCGCGCAGGCGCACTTCTTCGGCCAGGTTGAACACCTGGTCGCGGTAGATCGCGTAGTTGACCTGGTTGTCGGGCGAAAGGGTCTTCGGGTCGATCTTCTTCAGCGCGGCCAGGGTCTGGTCCCATACCTCCAGGCGTGCCTGCTGCGCGGCCGGGCCGACGTCGGGCATGCGGGTGGCATTGGCCGGCGCGTCTTCGTCCTCGCTGGCCTCGCCGCCGCCTTGCTGGCGCCACTTCCATTCCTTCTCGTACAGCGCGCGGAAGGCGGCATCGGCGGGCGACTCGGTAGCCACGCTGGCCGGAGCGACGGCGGTGGGTGGTGCGGCCAGGGCCACGGCAGGGGCAGACAGGGCGATCAGCAGGGCTACGGCAAGACGGGTTTTCACAAGCACAGGTTCCCGGGAAGGCAGACCCCGATCATGGCACCCCGCACCGCGCATGGCATGGGACGAAGGTCCTGCCTCAGTAGATCCACGCCATGCGTGGATGCTCCTGCCGCGGACGCATCGGGCCAACCAAGGTCGGCATCACCCGGGCACGGCGGCGCCTGCGTGGCCGCTCTGGTAGCTGCCAACCTTGGTTGGCACCCGGAGAAAACCAGCGCCGACCAAGGTCGGCGTCTACCAGGGCGTCAGTGACTGGCCTTGTCCCGCTTCCAGCCGCGATGCTTGATGTCCAGCTGCAGGCTGTACAACGCGGTGAACGCCGGGAACAGGTTCTGCAGCACGCCCACCGAGTCCTGCTTGGCCGAGAACAGGAAGTAGCTCAGCGTCATCAGGCTGCCGACCACGCTCATGTACCAGAACAGGCGCGGGATCACCGGCTTGCCGGCGCGCTTGGAGGCGACGAACTGGACCAGCCAACGGCCACCGAACATCAACGCGCCGGTGTAGCCGATCAGCTTCCAACCGGTCACATGCAGGCCGGTCCAGTACAACCAGGTCAGCGGCTGGTCCAGCCAGTGCAGCTCCAGATCCATCAACGCTCCTCCACCGCGGTGCGCTTGCTGCGGGTGATCAGCCAGGCCACGCCGCGCAGATCACGGATGCCGACCAGCGCGCGGCCCAGGTTGTTGTACTTGGACACGCCGGCCGTACGGTGGCGATGGTTGACCGGCACGCTGGTGGTCTTCCAGCCGGCACGCTGCATCAGCGCCGGCAGGTAGCGATGCATGTGGTCGAAGTACGGCAGATCGAGGAAGGCGTTGCGCTCGAACAGCTTGATGCCGCAGCCGGTATCGGGGGTGTCATCGCGCAGCATGCGCGCGCGGATGGCATTGGCCCACTTGCTGGCCCAGCGCTTGCTGCCGCTGTCCTGGCGGTTGACGCGCCAGCCGGCGAACAGCTTCACCCGGGCGTCGGCCGCATCACGGGCGTCCAGCAGCTTGGGGATGTCGGCCGGGTCGTTCTGGCCATCACCGTCGAGGGTGGCGATCCACGGCGCACGCGCGTGCTTGACGCCGGTACGTACCGCGGTGCTCTGCCCACTCTGCGAGACGTGGTGCAGCACGCGCAGCTCCGGCGTGGTGGCCTTCAGGCCCTGCAGCACGGCCAGGGTGTCATCGCGCGAATGATCGTCGATGTAGACGATCTCGAACGGCAGCCGTCCGCGCAGTGCAGCGGTGATTTCGGCCACCAGGGGCGCGACGTTGTCGCGCTCGTTGAATACGGGGACAACGACGGACAGCTCGGGTTGGCTCATGGGGGGACTCGGCCAAGGAGGGACAAAGACCGCGCATTTTCCGAAGCCGAGGTTATCCGAAGATGAATCCGGCGGCGTGAGGATCGGTTTTCAGGCGCGATCAGCAAAATACTCGCGGCACCACTGCACCACCGGCGGCAGGCCCTGTTCGATCGGCATGACCGGTTCGTAGCCAAATGCGTCATGTGCGCGCCGGGTATCGGCCATCGTGCGCACCATGTCACCCGGCTGCATCGGCTTGTAGACCTTCTGCGCGGGGCGACCGGCGGCCTGCTCGATCACGCCGATGAAGCGCTCCAGCTCGACCGGCGTGTGGTTGCCGAGGTTGAACACCCGGTGCGGCACCGGACCATCCGCCGGATGCGCGAGGGCGCCGAGAATACCGGCCACGATGTCGGAGACATGTGTGAAATCGCGCTGCATGCGGCCTTCGTTGAACACGTCGATCGAACGGCCAGCCAGCACCGCGCGCGAGAACAGCAGCGGCGCCATGTCCGGCCGGCCCCACGGGCCATACACGGTGAAGAAGCGCAGGCCCGTGGCACGCAGGCCATACAGCTGTGCGTAGGTGTAGGCCATCAGTTCATTGGCGGCCTTGGTGGCGGCGTACAGCGAGCGCGGCTGGTCCACGCGCTGGTCTTCGGAAAACGGGGGCGTGGCCGAATCGCCGTACACCGAACTGCTGGACGCATACACCAGATGCTGCACGCCACGATGGCGGCACAGCTCGAGCATGTTGACGAAGCCGACCAGGTTGCTGTCGACGTAGGCGTGCGGGTTTTCCAGCGAATAGCGCACGCCGGCCTGCGCGGCCAGGTGGATCACCGCAGTCGGCTGTACTTCCTCGAACAGCGCGGCCAGGCCGTCGCGGTCGGTCAGGTCCAGCGTGCGCAGGTCCAGCGTCGGGCACAGCGCGGCCACGCGGTCGCGCTTGATCTGTGGGTCGTAGTAATCGTTGAAGTTGTCCAGGCCGACCACCGACTGGCCCGCATCAAGCAGGGCACGGGCGGTGTAGGCACCGATGAAGCCGGCTGCGCCGGTGAGCAGGATGGTCATTGCGGTGAGCCTGGAATTCAACGGTCAATTCAATAGTGATGGCGTCTGATGGTACGCGCAGGGCCTAGAACAGGCCGAAACGCTTCTTGGCCACATTGGTGCGCCCCGGCTGGATGACATCCTGGATGTTCTTCGCATCGAAGCGATCCAGCAGGGTTTCCGAATCCTTTTTCAGCTTCAGGTCCATCTCTTCCGGGTACAGCGGCACGATCGCCATGAACTCGATGGTGGTGCCGTCTTCCAGTGCCAGCGTGCCGAAGTCGTCCGGGGTCGTGACCGGCGGCAGCACGATGGCGCCATCGAACCCCACGCCCGGTGCATAGGGCTCGGACGGATGGCCGTTGGGAATGGTGTGGCCGAAGCCCAGCCAGGTGTCGTACTCGTGCGGCAGCCGCGCCAGGGTCTTCAGCAGGCGCACCGGCCAGTAGTTGCGCTCATCCTCGAAGGCATCCTGGGTGATCGGCCAATCCGCCGGCAGGGTCACCATCAGTTCCATGTGCCGGGGGACGTCCACCTCGTCGGGCACGGCCATCGGCAGATCACTCATGCCCGAGGTCACCAGCCGCAGGTACGGGCACTCGTCGGTGGCGGGCACCACATGCACGTCGATGTGCACGATATCGGAGATGATTTCATGGAAGACCCCGGAGATCGGGCCAAGATGGCGCTCGATGTGCGCGCTGATCTCCTCGATGTGCGACTCCCCCTGGGCCGGGGTGAAGTCCTTCTCGCGGCTGTGCACGAGGATCGGGCTGCCGCCCGGGCTGACGTCGTCTACTTCAATGGTCATGTCCTGCTCCCTGGATGAGCCACGGGGCGGAGCGGCCCACCTGCGGTGGACGACGCGGCCTCCGGCACGCGCGGCGGTGCGTTCCCTGCAATCGACGGCACACGGCAGGAACAGGCCGTGCGCCCGTGAAGATGCGCCGGGGTCAGCCCTGGCGCGTGCGCAGCCGCTCCAGCACGCCATCGAGCGTGTCCAGGTTGGCGTAATGGATGATCAGCTTGCCCTTGCCGCCGCGGCCATGGTTGATCGCAACGGAAGTCCCCAGCACTTCGGACAGCTCGGTTTCCAGCGAGGCGATGTCGGCCTGCTGCACCTTGGCCACCGGCTGCGGACGGTTGCTCGGCACCTTGCCGGCGGCAAACGCCTGCGCGCGGCGCTCGACCTCGCGCACCGACCAGCCTTCGTCGGCCGCTTCCTGGGCCAGCTTGCTGGCCAGTTCCGGGGCCAGCGTCAGCAGCGCGCGGGCGTGCCCCATCTCCAGCCGGCGCGTTTCCAGCAGCAGGCGGATGGCGATCGGCAGCTCCAGCAGGCGCAGCAGGTTGGACACCGCCGCGCGCGAGCGACCGACGGCCTCGGCGGCCTCGGCATGGGTCAGGGTGAATTCGCTGATGAGGCGCTGCAGCGCTTCGGCTTCTTCCAGCGGGTTTAGGTCTTCGCGCTGGATGTTCTCGATCAGCGCCATCGCGATGACGGTGCGGTCTTCCAGCTCGCGCACCACCACCGGCACTTCGTCCAGGCCGGCCAGCTGCGAGGCGCGCCAGCGACGTTCACCGGCGACGATCTCGAAGTTGCCTGCCGGCAGCTGGCGCACCAGGATCGGCTGGATCACGCCCTGCGACTTGATCGAGTCGGCCAGTTCGGACAGCTTGCCCTGGTCCATCTCGCGACGCGGCTGGTACTTGCCCGGCTGCAGCTGGCCTACCGGCAGCTTGCGCAGCACTTCACCGGGCAGCGGCTCGATCACCGCCGTACTGGCCTGCACCTGGCTGACCGCGCCCTTCGGACCGAGCAGTGCGTCCAGGCCGCGGCCGAGGCCTCGCTTCTTGGCTGCAGGCTTGCTGCTGGTCATCAGACGGTCTCCACGGCCTTGGTGGCCTTGTTGCGTTCGTTGTTGCGACGGATGATCTCGCCGGCCAGGCCGAGGTAGGCCACGCCGCCGCGCGAAGCACGATCGTAGCCGACGATGCTCTGGCCATGGCTGGGCGCCTCGGCCAGGCGCACGTTGCGCGGCACGATGGTGCGGAACACCCGGTCGCCGAAGTGCTCGGTGAGCTCGGCCGACACCGCATTGGCCAGGTTGTTGCGCACGTCGAACATGGTGCGCAGCACGCCTTCGATCTCCAGCGCCGGGTTGAGGTTGGCACGCAGCGCTTCGATGGTTTCCACCAGCGCGCTCAGGCCTTCCAGTGCGTAGTACTCGCACTGCATCGGCACGATCACCGAATCGGCGGCGGCCAGTGCGTTGAGGGTCAGCAGCGAGAGCGCCGGCGGGCAGTCGATCAGGATGTAGTCGTACTCATCGCGGATCGGTGCCAGCGCGCGCTTCAGGCGCTGCTCGCGCTCGCTCTGCGCCATCAGCTGGATCTCGGCCGCGGTCAGGTCGATGTTGCCCGGCAGCAGGTCGTAGCCTTCGGCGGTCTGCACGCGCACGTCGGCGGCGCTGGACTCGCCCAGCAGCAGGTCGTAGGTGGAGGAGACCAGCTCGCGCTTGTCCACGCCACTGCCCATGGTCGCGTTGCCCTGGGAATCCAGGTCGACCAACAGCACGCGCTTGGGTGCGTTGGCCAGGGAAGCGGCCAGGTTGACGGCGGTCGTGGTCTTGCCGACGCCACCCTTCTGGTTGGCGATGGCGATGATGCGGGCCATGCGGGTGTGCCTCGTCGACGTGTGCTGGGACCGGTCATTATGCGTACAACCGGGCCCGTGCGGAAATCGTGGATCGCCAACCGCTTGTTTCACAAGGGGCGGGCGGCGGGGTTCAGGGACCTGTGACGGTGACCAGATGGCGTTCACCGGCCAGGCCGGGCACGCTCAGCGGGACCACCTCGCGCACCTGCCAACCGGCCGGCAGCGCTGCGATCTCCTCATGCGGGTAGACGCCTTTCATGGCCAGCAACACGCCGCCGGGGCGCAGCAGGTGGCCACCGACGCGGACGATGCCGGCCAGGGTGTCCATCGCGCGCGCGGTCAGCTGGTCGTAGCTGCCTGGCTCGGCCAGCGCTTCGGCGCGCGATTCGGCCACGCGGGCATTGCCCAGGCCCAGCTGGCGCACGGCCTCGCGCATGAAGCGGGCCTTCTTGCCGTTGCTTTCCACCAGGGTGACCTGCAGGCCCGGGCAGGCGATCGCCAGCGGGATGCCCGGCAACCCGGGGCCGGTACCGAGGTCGGCCAGGCTGCCATCGGCCACGAACGGCTGCATCGCCAGCGAATCGAGCAGATGGCGGGTGACCATTTCCTGCGGATCGCGGATGGCGGTGAGGTTGTAGGTGCCGTTCCAGCGGTGCAGCAGCGCCAGGTAGCGCAGCAGCGGCGGGGCCAGCTCGGCGGCCAGGCCCATGCTGGCCAGGCCCTGCTGCAGCGTGTTCGCTACGCCGGCGGGAAGATCGTGTTCGCTCATGAAGGCATTATCGCCGGTTTTCGCCGTTGATTCGCCGATTCACTGCGGATACCAGGCCAATGCGGCGCGGAATTGTCCGCTGGCCTGCCATTCGTGCAGGTGCCAGCGCGCGGCCTCGCCCAGCTCCGGGTCGCACCAGCGCAGGTGCAGAGCGCCATCGTCGGCCGGGGCCAGCTGCAGGCGGTGCAGGCCGAAGGAAATGCCCTGCCCGTGCGCCTTCAGCATCGCTTCCTTGGCACACCAGACGCGGAAGAACCAATGTTCGCGGTCGGCCTCGTCCAGGCCCTGCAGCCAGGCCACTTCGTCGGGATGGAAGAAGCGCTGGATGATTTCCAGCATGCGCGGGCGCGGCCGCAGCAGTTCCAGGTCCACGCCCAGCCGCACGCCCTCGCCCAGCGCTACCAGCAGCACCTCGCCGCTGTGGCTCCAGCCGGTGCCGTAGTGGGCCAGCGCGCCGCTCAGTTCCGGCCGGCCCTTGTCGTCGCGCACCAGCGGCAGCGCATCCGGCTCGCCGCCCAGGGCCTGTGCCAGCACCTGCCGGGCCTGCGGCTCACCGCGCTGGCCAGGGACGTGCGGGCAGCGCCAGACGGTAACCGGACCAAACCGCCAGGGGCCCTCAAGGGTGGCTGGCAGGCTCATCCGCACGCGCCCGTCACAGGATTGCACAGCGGGTTCACGGCATTGCGCGTCAACTGGACGCGGTTATCCACCGGAGAGTCGATCATGGGCATCATCATCTGGCTGATCGTCGGCGGCATCGTCGGCTGGCTGGCAAGCATCATCATGAAGCGCGATGGCCAGCAGGGCATCATCCTCAACATCGTGGTGGGCATCGTCGGCGCACTGATTTCCGGCTGGCTGTTCGGCGGCGGCATCAATGAAGCGATCACCCTGCGCACGTTCCTGTTCTCGCTGATCGGCGCGGTGATTCTTCTGGCCATCGTCAACCTGTTCACCCGCAAGAGCATACGGTGAACTGACGGGTAGCGCCGGGCCATGCCCGGCGTCTCCCTGCCGCCGCTGCGCTCGCCGGACATGGCCCGGCGCTACCGCTTCAACCCAATTCCACCCACGCCGGCGCATGATCGCTGGGACGTTCCCAGGTGCGCGGCTCGCGGTCGATGCCCGAGGCCACCGCACTGCCCCTCAGCGCATCGGAGACCAGGGTGAGGTCGATGCGCAGGCCGAGGTTGCGGCGGAAACCCGCTGCGCGGTAGTCCCACCAGCTGAAGGTGCCGGCCTCATCGTTGTGCAGGCGGAAGCCATCGTGCAGGCCCAGCTGCAGCAGCTTGTTCAGTGCGCCGCGCTCGGCAGTGGAGGTCAGGATGTGGTTGTCGTTCCACACCTCCGGGTCATGCACGTCGCGCGCATCGGGGGCGATGTTGAAGTCGCCCATCACGATCAGCTTCGGATGCCGCTGCAGTTCTTCGGCGATCCACGCGTGCACGGCTTCCAGCCAGCGCAGCTTGTACTCGTACTTGTCGGTGCCCACGTCCTGGCCGTTGACCACGTACAGATTGATCACCCGCAGGTCGCCGAAGGTGCCGGCGATGACCCGCTTCTGCTCGTCCTCGAAGCCGGGAATGCCGATCTGCACGTCCTGCGCCGGCTCGCGCGACACCAGCGCCACGCCGTTGTAGGTCTTCTGCCCGGCGAACACGCTGCGGTAACCGGCGGCGACCAGCGCCGAGTCCGGGAACTTGTGGTCCTCCAGCTTGGTTTCCTGGATGCCGACGATGTCCGGGCCGAAGTCCTTGAGCCACTGCTCCAGGTGCGGCAGGCGGACATTGAGCGAATTGACGTTCCACGAGGCGATTTTCATGCGGGCATTCTACCCGGGTGGGCTTGGGTAGAGGCCGACCTTGGTCGGCGCTTTGCTTCCCGCTGTTGCCTTCGTAGAGGCCGAACTTGGTCGGCGCTTGGGGTTCACGCGCGCCAACCAAGGTTGGCCCCTACCAGAACGGGCCGCACGGGTTGGCCCCTACCGGTAGTGCCGGCCGCTGGCCGGCAGGTGCAGGTCCCCGCCGGAGGGTCATGAAGTTGCCGGCCAGCGGCCGGCACTACCACTGGATGCACGCCCTGCCTGGATTCACCGCAGCAGCAGTTTCAACAACCCCGCAATCTTCGAATACGGTGGCCGCAGCCGATCACTGGCCGCCCAGCGCGACTGCCACAGCACCGGCAACAGCTTGCTCATCGCATCAAACCCGGCCCGCCCGTGGTACGCCCCCATGCCACTGGCGCCCACCCCACCAAACGGCAAACCGTCGGCGGCGAAGTGCAGCAGGGTGTCGTTGACCGTGACCCCGCCGGCCAGCACCTGGCCGAGAATGCGCTCCACCGTGGCCGTGTCGTGGCTGAAGGGATACAGCGCCAGTGGCCGGTCGCGGGCCACGATGTCGGCCAGCGCCGCATCCAGGTCCGGATAGGCGCGCACCGGCAGGATCGGGCCGAAGATCTCATCGCGCATCAGGTCCAGGTCATCCGGCGGATCCAGCACCACGGTTGGCACCAGCAGCCGCTCGCAATCGGCGCGCGCGTCATCCACCTGCGCCAGCGGAATCACCGGCACCCCGCGTTCGCGGGCCTGCGCCAGATAGCCCTGCAGGCGCCGGTACTGGGCCTCATTGATGATCCGCGTGTAGTCGTCGGCATCGCTGAAATCACCATAGCGCTCGCGCACCTGCTGCTGCAGCGCCTGCACGAACTCACGCTGGCGCACGCTGTCGATCAGCACGTAATCCGGCGCGATGCAGGTCTGGCCGGCGTTGAACCACTTGCCGGTGGCCAGCCGCGCAGCGGCTTTGTCCAACGGGAAATCGCGGCAGACGATCGCCGGCGACTTGCCGCCCAGTTCCAGCGTCAGCGGCACCAGATGCTCCGCCGCCGCCGCCATCACCTTGCGGCCGACCGCGGTGGAACCGGTAAACACGAGGTGGTCCAGCGGTAGCGAAGACACCGCCGCGGCCACGTCCGCGTCACCCTGCACCACCGACACACGATCGGGCGGGAACACGCTGGCCAGCAGATCGGCCAGGAACGCGCTGGTGCGCGGGGTGTGCTCCGAAGGCTTCAACAGCACATGGTTGCCAGCGGCAATCGCGGTGGCCAGCGGCACCAACGCCAGCGTGACCGGATAATTCCACGGCGAGATCACCCCGACCACACCCAGCGGCATCGGCCGCAGCTGCGCGCGCGCCGGCCATAGTCGCCAGCCGGCGCCCACCCGCTGCGGCTTCGACCAGCGCCGCAGGTGGCGACGCAGGTGGTCGATGGCCGACAGCACGCTCATGCCATCGGCCAGCTTCGATTCCACGTGGGCGCGGTGGCCGAAGTCCTCGGCGATGGCTTGGGCCATTTCGTCCAGGCGTAGCTTCAGCGCCTCGCGCAGGCGGCGCAGGTCATTCCCGCGCTGGTCTAGCGACGGGCGCTGCGACTGCCAGGCGCTGCGCAGGGTGTGCAGGGTGTGCAGGGTGTGCAGGATGGCGGGGAGGTCGGCTGGGACGGTGGTGGTCATGGGGCGACTATACGAGCTGTGGCAGTCATCGCCGCATGACAGGGCGCGGATTCGACTGGGTAGAGTCGACTGTTAGTCGACCGCTCCCCGGTCAGAACACGTGAAACCCAACGCTGGGCGCGATAGTCGGCCAACGGTCGACTCTACCCCTCGTCAGACCTCCAGAGGGATGGCCAAACACGTAGTTCCATCCGGGAAGCGTAAGAACATTTGCAATTTCGTACTTCTTTCATGGTGGAGCGGCTTCATGTCCACCAATGTATGCGTCTGACGTGCCGAAGAGCAGGATGTAATGCAAGGTATAGCCGCAGTTCTAGCCGGCTTGATGCTGATGGCCCTCTCTGCCGGAGCCTCAACTCCGCCTATTGACTACGAGAAGGTTCGTATGGCCGGCGTCCAAAGAATGATGGGCCACTGGGTGCGTTACATCATGCTTAGCGACGCCTCGGATTGCATCACGGTCCAGATTTTCAAATCCGCGAACATGGAAGGCCTCGTTCGCCAGAAGAAAATCTGTTCGCTTGGAAAGATGAGTTTTCGCGATGACTTCGCGTTTGTCGACGTGCGGAAAATAGGGTTTGAGCCAGATCGACTATCGCTGGAGATCGAATTTTTTAGCCTTCGCGGGAGCGGTGATGAGGTGAAAGAGTGCTCAATTGAAATCGGAAATGGTTCTATCGGAGATCTGAAATGTTCACTCGAGTTTGGAAGCGAGTACTACTGACCACGCCCTGGCTTGTTCTTTACGCTGCGCCATCCTTGTCGGGCAGCACCGCCAAAGCCTCAGAGCGGCACAACGACTACTCAAAAGTCACGAAGGCCGATATCGCGATTGTCCAGGAGCGAGCTGTCAGGTATGTCGTAATCGCTGACAATCCATGTCTGACAGTCCAGTCCTTCAGACTCGGCCATCCAGCCGAGTATCACCGCGAGAAGTTCATCTGCTCCGTCGGTGGCGCGCGCTTCGATCGCGACTTCGCCTTGGTCGACTTCAAGACACTCGATTTCCACGATGACCGTCTGGATGTAGAAGTCGAATTCATTCCCTCACGAAGGGGACGCAAGGCGGTCAGGTGGTGCTCCATCGCCCTGCAGCCTGATTCCATCGGCGACCTGATGTGCCATCGATGATGGTAGCGCTGGCGATGGCCGCTATACTGTCTCTGCCTGCAGCGTCAACTGCACCCCCGCCGCCTCACGCCGGTTTCGCACTGGATACAGAGCGAGAGTATGTGCCGATGGTGGGCGACAGCCTGGTGTCGCTTGTGGGCGAGCTGGATGGTGAACCCACTTCTGGCGCCGCCATCGACCGGGTGCTGACCACTTTGGAGGAGCGACTGAAGCGCACCTCATGCAGGCCAGCAGAACCTGGTGATGCGCAGTCGCAGCCACGTGGCATCACCTGCAGCGCACCTGATGTAGAAAGCATCTTTTTCCTTACTACGCGGCTTTGCGGCGGGCGACGACACCAGCAGAACACGAGCGGCGCGGTCGTCGCTTTCTGGATGCATATGCCAGGTTGCTCGAGGATGCGCCGGATACCGCCCTTACGCGACCACGCGAAGATGAAGCGGTGGACGGGTTGCTGCATGTGCTCTTTCCGCTCCAGGCCTGGGACGAGAAGCTGAACATTCCACGCCATGACGTGCACTTCCCCTTTGTTCCCGTGTGCAACCTCGTTGCCGCTCGTGTTGCGCATTGCCCCGGCGCCGATCAGTTGCTCAATCGGATCAGACAAGCGGGCGATGAGAGTGAACAGCGAGCGTTCTGCATCAAGGAGTTTTCAAGACGACCCCTTGAGCAGGAAGGCGAATGCATAGAAAAGACCACCGCAAGCCCCTGATGCCCATGGCATCTTCCTCGCTTGCCAATGACAGTTTCCGAGAGGATGAATATGTTGAGCCTGGTCTTCACTTTGCTCGCATCACTGGCTTCACCACTAGACGCAAAAGCTGGCAACGAGAAGTGGACACAGGCTGGCAGTGACATCACGCTGCGGTATGACGGTGAGGAGAACGGTCGCTACCGGAACGTGTCGGTCATGAGGCATGGCAAGTTGGTGCGTCGGATAGAGCTGAGCGAGCGCTCCTACTCTCTGTTCGAACACGATGCCGATCCGGCGACGTCTCCTGACGGCCGGTATGTGCTTGTCACTGACGTGGAATCCGGTGAGGTCGCTTCTCCGGATGGAGATCGCTTCATGCATGAGGTTCCGTACTGTGGGTTCATGAACACGCGCAGCGGTTGCATGGTTACGCGGCAGACCGGCCAGTTCTGTGGCGGGTCATTCAATGACATTGGCAACTGGGCATCTCCCGGCCTCCCACCTGTCACCCTGACCGAAGAAGGCGCTACCGCAGAGGATTATGCGTCAGGTCACCGGAGTCCTTCGGATGGGCCCGATGGTTCCCTCGACAATCTGCTTCGTTGCGACCCGCCGGGTCCACGCAACAGAGACCACTACAGGAAGCTGATCGACGCGGGGATCTTTGACGTCACTCCCTCGCAGAGGCAAGCGCTGTACGGCGATTAGCATCGACCGTTGGTCGACCGCTCTCGGCTCTACCTCGCACTGCCTCTGGAGGTTGAGGTCAGAGCCCTTTCGCGTGCGAAAGGGATCCGACCCCGGTCGCGATACGGGCGGTGGCTTCGGATGCTTGTCAACCGCGATGAAGGCATTCAGCGCTGTTTGTTCGTGTCTGCGGAGTTTTGTGCCGCGCGTTGCGCGGTCGCCGAGCATGGCTCGGCGCTACAGGGAAACGAAAAGGCCGTGGTCTGCACCACGGCCTCTCCTTCATTCGATGAACATCATTCTTACTTGGTGATGTCCACGTTCTTCGTCTCGCGCAGGAACAGGCCACCAATCACCACCGACATCAGCGCGATGATGATCGGGTACCACAACCCGTAGTACAGGTTGCCGGTACCGGCCACCAGCGCGAACGAGATCGCCGGCAGGAAGCCACCGAACCAGCCGTTGCCGATGTGGTACGGCAGCGACATCGAGGTGTAGCGGATGCGGGTCGGGAACAGTTCGACCAGGTAGGCGGCGATCGGGCCGTAGACCATGGTCACGTACAGCACCAGCAGCCACAGCATCAGGATCGTGCCTGCGTAGTTGATGCGCGAACCATCAGCCTTGGCGGGATAACCAGCGCCGGTCAATGCTGTCTTCAGCTCGGCACCGAACGCATCGGCCTTGGCCTTGCCTTCTTCCTTGGTCAGGCCGGCGGCCTCGTACGAGGTGACGCTGGCGCTGCCCACGTTGACCATCGCCAGCGAACCGGCAGCGGCCGGCTGCACGTCATACGGCACACCGGCCTTGGTCAGCGCGGCGGTGGCGACGTCGCAGGAGCTGGTGAACTTGCGCAGGCCCACCGGATCGAACTGGAAGGAGCAGGTGGTCGGGTCGGCCACGACCAGGGCCGGCGAACTGCTGCGGGCCTCCTCGATGGCCGGGTTGGCGAAGTGGGTCAGGCCCTTGAAGATCGGGATGTAGGTGATTGCGGCCAACAGGCAGCCGGCCAGGATGATCTTCTTGCGGCCGATACGGTCGGACAGCCAGCCGAAGAAGATGAAGAACGGCACGCCCAGCGCCAGCGCGGCGGCGATCAGCAGGTAGGAGGTGGTGGCGTCGACCTTCAGCATGCTGCTGAGGAAGAACAGCGCGTAGAACTGGCCGCCATACCACACCACCGCCTGGCCCGCTGCGGCGCCCAGCAGCACCAGCAGCATCAGCTTCAGGTTGCCGCCCTTCAGGCTGTCACGGAACGGCGTCTTGGAACCCTTGCCCTCCGACTTCATCTGCTGGAACAGCGGCGACTCGCTCAGCTGCAGGCGGATCCACACCGACACGCCCAGCAGCACGATCGAGACCAGGAACGGAATGCGCCAGCCCCAGGCTTCGAACGCTTCGTTGCCGAGGAAGTAGCGGCAGGCCAGGATGATCAGCAGCGACATGAACAGGCCGAGGGTGGCCGTGCACTGGATGAAGCTGGTGTACAGGCCACGCTTGTCGTCCGGCGCGTGTTCGGCCACGTAGGTCGCCGCACCACCGTACTCGCCGCCCATGGCCAGGCCCTGGGCCAGGCGCAGGATGATCAGGATCACCGGCGCGGCGAAGCCGATCGAGGCGTAGTTGGGCAGCACACCGACCAGGAAGGTCGAGATGCCCATGATCAGGATGGTGACCAGGAAGGTGTACTTGCGGCCGATGCGGTCGCCGAGACTGCCAAAGAAGGCCGCACCGAACGGGCGCACGAAGAAGCCGGCCGCGAAGGCCAGCAGGGCAAAGATCATGCCCGTGGTTTCATTGACGCCACTGAAGAACTGCTTGGCGATGATCGCGGCAAGCGAGCCATACAGGAAGAAGTCATACCACTCGAAAACGGTGCCCAGGCTGGACGCGAAGATGACCTTCTTGTGTCCCTGGGTTAGTTGGGCTTTCGCCGGTGCAGGTGTTGTGGACATGGGAAGCTTTCCCTCTGTAGGTGCCGACCTCGGTCGGCACGCAGTCTAGGTAGGTGCCGACCGTTGGTCGGCACTCGATCTCTGTAGGTGCCGACCCTGGTCGGCACTCCTTTAGAAGCTGTACTTCGTAGTGAACTGCAGACGGGTGATATCGCCCTTGTTGCCGTTCTCGATCTCGCGCTTGCCGTACATCAGCTCGGCACCGACATCGACCTTGGGCAGCGGCGAGTAGAAGATGTTGCCGCGGATGCTCTGCACGCTCTTGGTCACCAGCGGGCCGAGGATGCTGTCGTTGTCGTAGTCGCTGCGCGCATAGATCAGGTTGGTGCGCAGCTTCGGCGAGAACGCATGGCGCCAACCGACATAGCCGGCGATCACACCGGTCGGGTTGAGCTCGTCACGGGCCACGTCATAGGCCGAATCCGCAGTAATGCCCAGGCCGATGTAACGGGCGATGCCCTCGCCACCGGTGAACTGGTAGTGCAGCGAATCGCTGTCACCCATCACCCACTTGCCGCCCAGGGTCAGGCCACCGGCCACCTTGTCGGCCTTTGCGCCGGTGGCCTGGTTGTCGACCTTCAGCTGACGGACGATACCGCCAACACCGAACGTGCCCCAGTCACCCTTCCAGCCATAACGCAGGGTCAGGTCCGGCAGGCTGCCGCGATCGGAATTGGCGCTGGCATTGGTCCAGGCGCCGGTGACCGGATTGCGCGTACCGGTGAGCGTGGTCGTTTCCGGATTCTCCAGCGCGACGCTGAAGCCGCCCTGGGTGTAGCGCACCTGCGCCTGGCGCACGAAGATCACGCCATCGGTGGGACCGACGAAGTCGACCGCTTCCGGCAACGACGCCGCATCCATGAAGTTCGACCAGGTCTGGCCGGCCATCCAGTTGTTCCAGTACATGTACGCATGGCGCAGGGTCACGCCATAGGTGTTGGTGGCGGTCTGGTTGCCCAGCGAGTTGCCGAAGAAATCCATCTCGAAGAACGCGCCGGCCTTGTTGCCCGACTCGCTGACGTTGTCGATGCCCAGGTTGAAGCGCGAGAACTTGGCGTGGGCGTTGTAGTCCACGTCCGAGCGCTTGCCGCTGCCGCCGGCGCCTTCCACCGGGGTCTGCCCGGGCAGGTACAGCGAGCGGCCGGTGGCGTCGTCGGCCAGCTGGCCATCGCTGGTCTGGGTGGCCAGGAAATCGGCCTTGATGAAACCGCCGATCTTGACCGTGGTGCCCGGCGCCGCGCCGGGGGTGATGGTGGTGACCTGGATCGGCTGCTTGCCCGCAGGCACCGCCGGCTTCTGTTCGGCCTGCAGCGTGCGGACGTCGGTGACCGCCTGCTGGGTCTGCACGATCTGGGTCTGTTGCTGCTGCTGCGACGCCAGCAGCGCCTGCACCTGCCGCTCCAGCTCGGCGACGCGTGACTCCAGTGCCTTCTCTTTGGCGGTCTCGGCGAACGCCATGCCCGGTGCGACCAGGGCGACCAACAGGCAGGCCGCCAAAGGTGTGCGCACGGCTTTCAACGTACGGTGGCTCATGTTGCCCTCTCTCCCAAGTGGCAAGGTGATGCCGCGCGTGGGGCACGGTCGAGCCGAGACTGCGGGGCGTTTGCACGCACCGGCTATTGGCCATTGGTCGAACCCGGGCCTGCAGGGGCCCGACTTTCGACCAAGGTCTAACCGAAGTGGTGACGCGACCGGGGGTGGATGGGGCAAACTGAGGGGGAACGGCTGCTGCAATGCTGCGGCTGCACACACAAAGTCAACGTGCAAGTGAGGGTGCCATGGCTGATCTCTACCCTGTCGATCCGCAGTTCGCCGCCAAGGCGCGTATCGACAAGAACACCTATGAACAGCAGTACCAGGCCTCGGTGTCCGATCCGGATGCGTTCTGGGGCAAGGCCGCCGAGCGGCTGGACTGGTCGCGCAAGCCGACGAAGATCAAGAACGTCAGCTACGACCTGTCCGACTTCCACATCAAGTGGTTCGAAGATGGCGAGCTCAACGCCAGCGTGAACTGCCTGGACCGCCAGCTGGAAAAGCGCGGCGACAAGACGGCCCTGCTGTTCGAGCCGGACAGCCCGGACGCGCCGGCCCAGCACGTGACCTATCGCGAGCTGTACGAGCGCACCTGCCGTCTCGGCAACGCGCTGCGCAACCTGGGCGTCAAGAAGGGCGACCGGGTCACCATCTACCTGCCGATGATCGTCGACGCTGCCGTGGCCATGCTGGCCTGCGCGCGCATCGGTGCGATCCACTCGGTGGTGTTCGGTGGCTTCGCCCCGAATTCGATCGCCGACCGTGTCAGCGACTGCCAGAGCAAGCTGATCATCACCGCCGACGAAGGCCTGCGCGGTGGCAGGAAGATTCCGCTGAAGGCCAACGTCGATGCGGCGCTGAAGCTGCCCGGCACCAATACCGTGGAAACCGTGCTGGTAGTGCGCCACACCGGCGGTGCGGTGGACATGCAGGCCCCGCGCGACCGCTGGTTCCATGATGTGGTCGACAGCCAGCCGGCCAGTTGCGAGCCGGAACCGATGAACGCCGAGGATCCGCTGTTCATCCTCTACACCTCCGGTTCCACCGGCAAGCCGAAGGGCGTGCTGCACACCACCGCCGGCTACCTGCTGTACGCGGCGTACACCCATGAAGCGGTGTTCGACCTGCGCGAGGACGACATCTACTGGTGCACCGCCGACGTCGGCTGGGTCACCGGCCACAGCTACATCGTGTACGGCCCGCTGGCCAACGGCGCGACCTCGCTGATGTTCGAAGGCGTGCCGAACTACCCGGACACCTCGCGCTTCTGGAACGTGATCGACAAGCACAAGGTGTCGATCTTCTACACCGCCCCCACCGCCATCCGTGCGCTGATGCGCGAAGGCGAGGAGCCGGTGAAGAAGACCTCGCGCGCTTCGCTGCGCCTGCTTGGCAGCGTCGGCGAACCGATCAATCCGGAAGCCTGGCGCTGGTACTACGAAGTGGTCGGCGACAGCCGTTGCCCCATCGTCGATACCTGGTGGCAGACCGAGACCGGCGGCATCCTGATCTCGCCGCTGGCCGGTGCGATGGATCTGAAACCAGGTTCGGCCACCCTGCCCTTCTTCGGCGTGCAGCCGGCCCTGGTCAATGCCGATGGCGAGATCAAGGACGGCCCGACCGAAGGCAACCTGATCATCCGTGACTCCTGGCCGGGCCAGATGCGCACGGTGTACGGCGACCACCAGCGCTTCATCGACACCTACTTCCGCACCTACCCGGGCAGCTACTTCACCGGTGACGGCTGCCGCCGTGACGAAGACGGCTACTACTGGATCACTGGCCGCGTGGACGATGTGATCAACGTGTCCGGCCACCGCATCGGCACCGCCGAAGTGGAAAGCGCGCTGGTCTCGCACCCGAAGGTGGCCGAAGCCGCCGTGGTCGGCTTCCCGCACGACGTGAAGGGCCAGGGCATCTATGCCTACGTCACCCTGGTGGCCGAGGAGGCGCCCAGCGACGAGCTGCAGAAGGAGCTGGTCGCCTGGGTGCGCAAGGAGATCGGGCCGATCGCCACGCCCGATCACCTGCAGTGGGCGCCGGGCCTGCCGAAGACCCGTTCGGGCAAGATCATGCGCCGCATTCTGCGCAAGATCGCCGAGAACGCACCGGACCAGCTCGGCGACACCTCGACCCTGGCCGATCCATCGGTCGTGGCGTCGCTGGTGGACGAGCGCAAGGTGCGTTGATGTGCTACCCGGGGTCGGATCCCTTTCCACAAGGAAAGGGCTCTGACCCCAGGGGCTTCGGCCCCGAACAGTTCCCCCCTACGGTTCCCCCCGACCATGACCACCCTCCTGATTGCCGATGACCATCCGTTGTTCCGCGAAGCCCTGCGGGGTGCCGTGCAGCGGGTCATTCCGGGCGTTCAATTGTTCGAGGCCGACAGCGTGGAGGCGCTGTATGCGCTGGCCGACCAGCACAACGACGCCGACCTGGTCCTGATGGATCTCAACATGCCCGGCGCACAGGGTTTCAACGCACTGGTGCACATGCGCTCGCTGCATCCGCACCTGCCGGTGGTGGTGGTCTCCGCACGCGAAGAAGCCACGGTGATGCGCCGTGCACTCGACCATGGCGCGCTGGGCTTCATTCCGAAATCCGCTGATTCGGACACCATCGGCCATGCACTCGGCACCATCCTCGATGGCGAGACCTGGGCGCCGCCGGAAGCACACAACGTCCCGCCCACCGGCAGCGAAGAACGCGAAGTCGGCCAGCGGCTGCGCGAGCTGACCCCGCAGCAGTTCCGCGTGCTGCAGATGTTGGGTGCGGGCCGCTTGAACAAGCAGATCGCCTACGACCTCAATGTCTCCGAAGCGACGATCAAGGCGCACGTGACCGCGATCCTGCGCAAGCTGGGCGTGACCAACCGCACCCAGGCCGTGCTGATGGCCGGCAAGCTGGCGATCGACGACGACGCCATCGTGCTGCCGCCGGAAGAAGACTGAGGGTTCGTGCCGGCCGCTGGCCGGCAATCGCCTGTACCTGTATCACCGCTGCGCTCGCCGGGCATGGCCCGGCGCTACCGGAAACTGCTTTGGTAGGGGCCAAGCTTGCTTGGCACGCTCTCGCCGTTGCGTGTGCCGGCCAGCGGCCGGCACTACCCGCTACGCTCGCCGGGCATGGCCCGGCGCTACCGTATCGCCCGTGGTATAGCCATCGCTATACAAACCAGCCGTGCCTGCGCGTTTCGCACGAAATGCGCCACGCGCGGATCGCGGTGCTAAGCTTCGCGTCCCCTTGGGGAGTAGCCGGATTCCTACGCAGGAATCGTCCACGTCAACATACTCGGCCAGTGCGCCGTGGCGTGGACAACCATGATGGTTGGCGAGACCAGCGGCCCGCGCGCGCAACGTCAGGTTGGGCGCGAGCGCGAGCCGTGCGTCCGTCCTTGCCCGACCTTCTGCTGCCGCCCATGTCTCCTGTTTCGATCCTGCTGATCGGCTTTGCCATGTCCACCGATGCCTTCGCTGCCGCGATCGGCAAGGGTGCCGCCATGCGCAGGCCGGTGTTCCGTGATGCGCTGCGCGCCGGCATCATCTTCGGCGTCATCGAGGCGATCACGCCCATCATCGGCTGGCTGCTCGGTCGTGCCGCCCTGCAGTACGTCGAAGCCTTCGACCACTGGATCGCCTTCGGCCTGCTCGGCGCACTGGGCATCCACATGATCTACAACGGCCTGCGCGCTGACAGCGGCGAGGACGATGAGGATCCGTCGCAGCATCATGGCTTCTGGAAGCTGGCACTGACGGGCTTCGCCACCAGCATCGACGCGATGGCGGTGGGCATCGGCCTGGCCTTCATGGACGTGCATATCGGCGTGATGGCGGCGGTCATCGGCCTGTGCACGCTGACCATGGTCACCGCCGGCATCATGCTCGGCCGCGCACTCGGCAGCATGGTCGGCAAGCGCGCCGAAATCATCGGTGGCGTGATCCTGGTGATCATCGGTGCGACGATCCTGTACGAACATCTGCACGGCGTGGCGTAACCTGCCGGCGATTGCGAGGTTGCCGGCCAGCGGCCGGCACTACCGGGCGTCGCGCAACGCGCCCAGGAACGCACGCAGCGACGCCGGCTTGATCGGCTTGGTCAACAGGCGATAGCCGCGCTCGCGTGCCATCCGCTTCAGTTCATCGCGGCCATCGGCGGTAAGCAGCGCGCCGGGCAATGGATAGCCCGCCGCTTCGCGCAGTGCCACCAGTGCATCCAGACCATCCATGCGATCGTGCAGGTGGTAGTCCACCAGCATCACCTGCGGACGCTCGGCGATCTTCTGCAACGCCTGGTCCACCGTCGATGCGGTGATCACCTGCACCTGCCAGCGCCCCAGCAGCGCGCGCATGCCATCAAGGATCTCCTCGTCGTTGTCCACGCACAACACGCGCAGGCCGGCCAGCGAATCGCTGCGGATCGGCGGTGCGGCCTGCGCCACGGTGAGCGCTTCGGTATATCCCGGCAACGGCGCTACCCGCGGCAGGATGATCGAGAACATCGATCCACTGCCAACCCGGCTGCGGGCATTCAAGCGATGGTCAAGCAGGCGCGAGATGCGCTGGCAGATCGACAGGCCCAGCCCCAGGCCCTGCTCGCCCCAGTCGAACGGCTGCTGGTAGCGGTGGAACTCATCGAAGATCTGTCGCATGTGGTGTTCGGGAATGCCGGGGCCGGTATCCCACACCTGCAGCTCCACTTCGTCGCCGCGCTGGCGTACGGCCAGCACGATGCGCCCCTGCCGCGTGTAGCGCAGCGCATTGGCCAGGAAGTTCTGCAGCACGCGGCGCAGCAGGCGGCGATCACTGCGCACCCAGGTGGTACGCGCGAACAGATCCAGCCGCAACCCACGCCCGGCCGCAACCGGCGTGTACTGCGCGGCCAGCTCACGCATCAACGCACTGACATCGAATTCGCCGATCACCGGATGCAGGCCACCAGCATCCAGCCGCGACACATCCAGCAGCCCATCCAGCAGCTCTTCGGCCGCACGCAGCGACGCATCCACGCGTTCGGCCAGGTGCCGCTGCTCATCACTGACATGGTCGCTGTCGCGCAGCGCCGAAGCGAACAGCCGCGCCGCATTCAACGGCTGCAGCACGTCATGGCTGATCGCCGCCAGGAAGCGGGTCTTCGATTGCTGTGCGACTTCCGCAACATGCGAGCGCTCGGCCACACGCTGTTCCAGTGTTTCGTTGGCTTCCAGCAGCGCCCGTTCGGCGTGCTTGTAGTCGGTGATGTCGTTGTAGCTGGTGACGTAGCCGCCGCCGGGCAGTGCCTGGCCACGCATTTCGATCACCTTGCCATCGCTGCGGGTGCGTTCGAACACGTGCGGCGAACCGGCGCGCATATAGCCGATGCGGCGGTTGATCTGCACTTCGATATCGCCCTCGCCCAGCTCGCCACGCTCGGCGTTGTAGCGGATCAGGTCGGCCACCGGGCGGCCCACGTAGAGCATGCCGTCGGGGTAGCCGAACATGTCCTGGTAGCGCCGGTTCCACGCGGTCAGGCGCATGTCCGGGTCGACCACGCTGACGCCGGCGCTGATGTTTTCCAGGGTGGTCGACAGAATCTCGCGGTTGAAGCGCAGTTCCTGCCCGGCTTCGTCCAGCACCGCCACCACTTCGCCCAGGTCCATGCCGGAGCCACGCAGCAGGCTGGTCAGCAGCAGGCGCGCGGACGCCGCACCGATCGATGCGGCCAGCAGGCGCTCGGTGAACTGCACCCACGGCCGGTCCGCCGGTGCCGAGGACTGCAGCTCGCGCCCCAGCGACTGCGCCTGTTCGAAGAACGAGCGCCGCGCATGGCGCTCGCCGACCACGCGCGAGGCCAGTGCCAGCAGGTCGCCCACGTGCACGTGGCCCGGCCAACCACCGGCCACTGAAGGCCGCTCGGCATAGGGATCGAGGAAGGGCGCAGCGCGCAGACGCTCATCCACGCCCGGACGCCAACGCGCCGATACCAGCATCATCGTCGCCGCGTTGACCAGCAGCGACCAGAACGTGCCATGGGTCAGCGGGTCCCAGCCGGTCATGCCGAACAGCTGTTGCGGCCGCAGCCAATCGATGCCGAACGGACCATGCTGCACCCAGCCTGCATCCATCCAGCCGGCCATGGTCATCGCCGGCAGCAGCAGGGTGTACAGCCAGGTGGCGAAGCCGAGCAGCATGCCGGTCTCGACGCCACGACGGCTGGCGCCGCGCCAGTACAGGCCACCGATCAGGCCCGGCGCGAACTGCGCCACCGCGGCGAACGCCATCAGTCCGTACGAGGCCAGCGTGCTGTCGTTGCTGCTGCTGCGGTAGTAGCTGTAGGCCATCAGTGCCAGCAGCAGGATCGCCAGCCGGCGGATCCACAGCACCCGCGAAGCGACATCGGCCGCTTCCTGGTGGTCGCCACTGCGACGCAGCAGCACCGGCATCACCAGATCGTTGCTGACCATCGTCGCCAACGCGATCGAGGACACGATGACCATGCCGGTGGCGGCAGAGAACCCGCCGATATAGGCGATCAGTGCCAGCGCGTTGCGGCCCTCGGCCAGCGGCAACGCCAGCACCATCGAGTCGTCGGCCACGCCGCTTCCGGTACCGAACAGGCTGATGCCGGCCGTGGCGATCGGCAGCACCATCGCCGAGATCAGCACCAGGTAGCCGCCGAACATCCAGCGCGCGCGGCGCACGTCGCGCACGTCGCCGCACTCCACCACCGCCACATGGAACTGGCGCGGCAGGCAGATGATGGCCAGGAAACTGAGCAGCGTCTGCGAGATGAACCCCACCGGCGGAAGCCCGGTGAACAGCGTATGCACCGACTCCACCACCGCCTCGTTGCGGTCGCTGAGCCAGACATAGGCGAACACGCCCACCGCCACCATCGCCACCAGCTTGATCACCGACTCCAGCGCGATGGCCAGCATCATGCCGTGGTGGTGTTCGGTGGCGTCCACCTGGCGGGTACCGAACAGGGTGGCGAACAGCGCCATCAGCAACGCCACGTACAGGGCCGGATCGCTGAAGAACCCGGTCGGGCCGGTGTTGCCGGTCAGTACCTGCAGGCTCATCGCCACCGCTTTGTACTGCAGGGCGAGGTAGGGAATGATGCCGATCAGCGCGATGATCGCCACCAGCGCCGCCAGCCGCCGCGAGCGGCCGAAGCGCGAGGAAATGAAATCAGCGATGGAGACCACGTTCTGGCTGCGCGCGATCAGCGCCAGGCGCTCGATGATGCGCCAGCCGAACAGCAGCAGCAGCAACGGACCGATGTAGATCGGCAGGTAGCCCACGCCATTGCGCACGGCGGTACCGACTGCGCCGTAGAAGGTCCACGACGAGCAGTACACCGCCAGCGCCAAGCTGTAGACGACCGGCCGCAGCCACGGCCGGTCCGGGTACATCGGCCGACGGTCGCCCCACCACGCCACGCCGAACAGCAGCGCAGCGTAGGCAACCGAGACCAGCAGCAGGATCCAGCTGGAGACCAAGCGCGTGTTTCCGTCGGAGGAGGGGCCAGTAGATCACGACCGTTGATCGTGATGGTAGGTCACGACGGGGGGTCGCAAAGGTGGGTCACGACCGTTGGTCGTGGCAGGGGCGTCCGTGCCCACCAACGGTGGGCACCCACCAGAGGAAAAGGTGGGCACCTACCAGGAAACGGTGGGCACCTGCCGGAAGACAGTGGGGACCTACCGGAAGACGGTGGGGACCTACCGGAAGACGGTGGGCACCTGCCGGGAGATCGTGGGCGCCTACCGGGAACCGGCGTTATTCCGCCGGAACGCCCATTTCCTTCAGCAGTTCAGGTGCCGGGTAGACCTTGGCCAGCAGCCAGCGCAGGTAGCGCATGTCCACGTGCACGGCGCGCTTGTAGCGGGGGTCGAACCACCAGCTGGCACTGACCGACTCCCAGTTGCTGTCGAAGTTCAGGCCGATCAGTTCGCCCTTGGCGTTGAGCACCGGCGAGCCGGAGTTGCCGCCGGTGGTGTCCAGGTTGGTCAGGAAATTGACCGTCTGGGTCTTCAGCGCGGGGTCGGCGGTGCTGCCGAAGTCACCCTTGGCAATCGCGGCCAGCAGCGGCTTGGGGGCATCGAACGGATAGGCGTTGGTGTTCTTTTCGACGATGCCGGCCACGGTGGTCACCGGCGAATAGGTCACGCCATCACGCGGGTGCAGCGCTTCCACCTTGCCGTAGCTGATGCGCAGGGTGCGGTTGGCATCCGGGTACACCGCACGGCCCTGCTTGGCACGCCAGGCGAACAAAGCCTGCATGTAGGCCGGGCGCAGGCGCAGCTGTTCGCCTTCGCGGGTCTTGCTCTCGTTTTCGATGCGCAGCTGCGCGGCCACCAGCGGGCCGGCCACGGCAATCAGCGGATCGGCGGCCAGCGCCTTGCCTTCGCAGGCAGCGGCGAAGCGGGACAGGCGCTGCGCTTCGTCACCCAGCTGGGTGCCGGCATACAGCGTGTCCAGCGCCTGCGCCAGCTGTGCCGGGGTACGGCCGAAGGCCGTGTCGAACTCGGCCACGCGCTGCGCATCCGGCAGCTGCTGGTAGCGCGTCAACAGGGTGGTCAGCAGCGCCTTCTCGACCTCGGGTGCATAGCGGCGCTGCACCTGCTTCAGCACGCCCTCGATCATCGCCTGGTCGCGCTGCTGGTAGCCGGTCTCGCGCTGCGCATCCGGCTTGGCCGATTCAATGCGCAGGCGTTCCAGCAGCAGCGCCGAGCGCAGCAGCTGGCTCTGGCCGGCCATCTGCTCCAGCAGCAGGTCGCGCTCGCCCACCGCCGCGCCCTGCGACAGGTTGGCCAGCAGCGCCTTGATGTCGCCCTGGTACTTGCGGTCGGTGGCGGCCAGCATCGCCTGCTCGTCGGCCGCACGCTGGGCCTTGGCATCGCTGCGCAGCAGCCCTTCCAGCTCACCGGCGGCGCGCTTGCGGTTGTTCTTCAGCGACTGCAGCTGCGAGGCATAACGGGTACGTGCCTGCGCATCCTTGGCACTGGCCGCTTCGATGGTGTCGATCATCTGCTGGAACACCGACACCCGGCGCGGCAGCACGGTATCGATCTGGCCAGCGAATTCGGCGGCGGTGCGATGGCGGTAAGTGATGCCCGGGTAACCGGCCAGCATCGCGTAGTCGCCCTCCGTCGGGCCTTCCACCGACATCTGCAGGTGCGCCGGTGCCTGGTAGGGCACGTTGTCCTTGCTGTAGGCGGCCGGCTTGCCGTCCTTGCCCACGTAGGCACGCAGCAGGGTGAAATCGCCGGTGTGGCGCGGCCACATGAAGTTGTCGATCTCATCGCCGTAGTTGCCGATCGCGCGCGGCGGCGCATAGACCAGGCGCACGTCGCTCAGCTCAAGCTGGGCGATGCGGTAGAAGTCGGTGCCGTAATACATGTTGGCCACCGAGCAGCGCACGCTGCCGTCCTTCTCGCACTCGGCCACGATCTGCTTGCTGGCTGCATCCACCGCGTCGAAGTACGCGCGGCCGGTCTTGCCCTTGGCCTGTGCCAGCACCTGGTCGGTCACCTTGTCGAAGCCGACGGTCACCAGCACGCGGAAGTCCGGATTGGCCGGACGCTCGTCGGCGCGACCCTTGGCGATGAAGCCATCGTTGATGAAGTTGTGCTCGGGCGAGCTGTTGTACTGGATCACGCCCATTGCCACGTGGTGGTTGGTCAGCAGCAGGCCATCGGCCGACACGAACGAGCCGGTGCCACCGCCGGCACGCACGACCGCACTCAGCGGCGGCGCGGTCACGTTGGCCAGATCGGCCGGGTTGCCCTTGAAGCCGGCCGCCTGCAGCGGCTTGGCCAGCTCCGGCAGCTGGGTCGGCATCCACATGCCTTCATCGGCGTGGGCGCCAGCGGCGAGGGTCAGGCCCAGGGCCAGGGCGGTGGGGAGGACTTTGCGTGGCGACATGAGGCAATCCGGTACGACAGAACAGCCCGGGACCATAGCTGCTGGGGCCGGATGGGGCAACGGCCGATGGTTGGGTATGCGTGCACGGTAGTGCCGGCCGCTGGCCGGCAACCCACCGAATTCGGGATACGGTGCAGTTGCCGGCCAGCGGCCGGCACTACCACACCGTTATTTTTCCCGCCGCCAGTTCAACGAGCCACGGTTTTCCACCGTGCTCGATTCCACTTCCACGTCGAAGCCGCGGCGCAGCAGGTACTTCAGGGTGATCACCGAACCGGCACCGACCAGCGATACGCCGTAGCCCACGTACAGCTTGGGCGAAATGTATTTGCCCACACCGATCACCGAGCCGCCCAGCGCGCGCGACTGGCTGACGCCGGCATCGTCCAGGCCCAGCTTGGCACCCAGCTGCGAAGCCAGCAGCCCGCTGCCCGCCGACAGCGCGGCCGATGCGGCGTTCACCTGCTGGGTCTGGTCGCTGCTGGCACCGGTCAGGCTGCGCCCCAGCACCAGGTAACCCAGTGCTTCGGACTGCGACATCGCCGTATCGGACCAGACATCGGCGCGCGGTTGCTGCGCGCGCCCGGTCACGTCGATGCCGGCGGTGACATCACCGATCCGGCGCTCGGCGCGGATGTTGATGCGCGGGTCGGACACCGCGTTGTAGTTCCAGTTGAGGTTGCCTCGGGTGATGGTCAGGTCCTGGCCATAGGCCTTGTAGCGGCCACTGACTTCCAGGCCGCCGTTGGCGGTCATCTCGCGGCCGGGCTTGGCCCAGACCTGCATCTTGCCGGTCAGCGCGCCCTTCAGGCCGAAGCCGCTCATCTTGACCTTGTCACCCAGGCTGACGGCCAGCTCCATGTCCAGCGGCGAGGTGCGCGACTCTTCCGGATCGGCCGGGTCCAGCACCACCACGTCCTCGGACACCGAGGTGCCACGGTCCAGGCGCTCCAGATCGATGTCGGCCTCGGGCACGTGCACCGTTCCGCGCAGCTCCATCGCGGCCTTGGCCAGGGTGAAGTCCAGGTTGGGATTGGCGATGATGCGCAGCTCGCTGGTATTGGACAGCAGCACATTCTCGCCGTGGATCTTCAGCTGCAGCGGCTGTGCATCGCCGAACCAGGACAGGCCGCCGTCGACATACAGCGTGCCCTTGCCCGAATTGGCCTGTGCGGTGATCTTGGCCGACCCATCGGGCTGGGCGACGAAGCTGCCCTTGCCCTGGTCGAAGGTCAGGCCCAGCGCCGGGAACTCGCCCTTGAAGTTGCTCAGCTGCGCATCACCGCCCAGCGACGGTTGGCCGCGCGTGCCACGCAGGCTCACGTGGCCTTCGATCAGGCCGGTCGGGCGCACCACATCCGGCGAGAACAGTTCCAGCCAGTACAGGCGCGACATGTTGAGGTAGAGCTCGCCGTTGAGCGGCGCACTCGGCTCCCAACCGGTCTGCATCTTCGCATCGACGAAGCCGTTGCCCTGGAAGCCCATGCCCAGGTAGCCCTTGATGCTGGCCGGGGTCATGTCCAGCTTCAGCGAGAACTGGTCATAACGCACCAGCTCGCCACGGTTGGCATCGCCGACGCCGGTGTTGCGGTTCTCGCCCAGGCGTACGCCACCTTCGGCCGAACGCACTTCCACATGACCTTCCCATGCGTTGCCACGCGGACGGATCTGCGCGTCCAGGTTGAGTTCGCCACGCAGGTAGATGCGCCGGCCGGACTGTGGCGGCAACCACGGCTGCACCAGCGCCAACGGCAACGCATCGCCGCGCACCACCAGGCCTTCGCGCGGCCAGTTGGCATGTGCGCACAGGGCGCCACCGGTCGCAGCGCCCAGGCAGGTTTCGCCCAGCGTGTAGTTGCTACCGTTGATGGCGAATGCCGCGGGCGCACGCAGTGCCCACGCATCGCCCTTCACCGGTGCGATGCGCAGCGTGGCCAGTTCGCCACGCCATTGTTCACCTTGCTGGCGAACGCTGCCCTGCAGCTCGATCGCGCCCAGTTCGTTGCGTGTCTGTGCGGCCAGGCGCAGGTTGGAGACACTGCCCTGCGCATCGATGTTCAAGCGTTCCAGCAGCATGCCGGCATTGACCTGCTGGCCCTGTATCGCCAGCGTGCCACTGTCGCCACGCCACGGCAGGCGGCCCTTGATGCTCAGGCTTTCAGCGCCGTAACCGTTCCAGTTGAGATTGTTGCCGACCAGATCTGCAGTGATGTCTGGTGCATCGCGCGGGCCTTTCACCTGCACCTGGCCACGCAGGCCACCATCAGCGCCGGGCAGTAGATCGCTCAGCTGCAACGGCTCGAAGCGCGCATCGATGTCCAGGCGGTCGCCGACCTTGCCCGAGGCGGTCACCCGGCTGCTGCCGACGGCCAGTTTCAATTCACCCTGGCCCTGTTCACCCTGCAGGGCGAACTTGCCTTGGGCATCCACATTGCGCTGGCGCAGGATGCCCCTCAGCGACGGCAGGTCCACCGTGGCCTCCAGCGTGCCCGCAGTGCCCGGCGGCGCATTGGCCGGCGGCGGCAGCTGGCGTCCCTTGGACGCGAGATTGCCGGACAGACGGCCATCCCAGCCCGGTGCGAAGTAGCCCGGGTCGAAATCCTTCAGCGTGGCCTTGGCATCCCAGTCCAGCTGCGGTGCCCAGGCCACCTTGCCTTCCACCTGCAGCTGGCCACCCGGGGTCTGCGCCTGCAGTTCGCGGATCTCCGCAGCCTGATCGTTGCCACGCACATCGAAGCGCAGCTGCGCCTTCTGCTTTTCGCGCTCGACATCGGCACGGCCGATCGCCGCCCACGCCTTCAAGGTACCGGCCAGTCCAAAGCGCGCTTCCTTCAGCGTCACCGGCACCGGCGAACTGCCGGCGGTGTTCGGGTCCGGTGCCGGCACCCAGGTCAGGTCCTGCGCGATCACCGAGAAGTTCAGCTTCTGCTCGTCTTCCTGGCTGAAATCGGCGGTACCTTCCAGGCGTGCTTCGCCGCCCAGGCCCTTGACCACCAGCGGCGAGACCTTCAGCACCTGGTCCTGCAGCGAAACCACCGAGGGCGCCAGCTCCAGTTCCTGCTCACCCTGCTTCACCCGGCCATGCAGGTTGGCGTTGCCGCCCTTGCCGGAGGCGGTGAAGTCCAATGCCAGCGGCGCGATGGCCGAGCTGGCCAATGCCGGCGACAACAGCGCCAGGTCCAGCTCGTCGCTGCGTACGGTCGCGTTCCAGGTCGGATCGGTGCGGCCATCGAACACCAGCATCGCGTGCAGCGGCTTCGGCGCGCGGCCGGCCAGCGCCACTTCCATATGCGCCAGGTCACCGCGCGCGACCAGGCCGACCGTGGCCGCGGTACGCCCGCGCGGTGCCGGCAGCACCGCGGTGACGGTGACGTCGGTGTCGTAGTCCTTGGCCGGGATGTAGCGGCCCTGGGCAGTGAAATTGCCCATGTCGCTGTCCACCACCAGCTTGCGCGCCTGGAACTCGCCATTGGCGATCTCGATGCCACCGCGCACGCGGCTGATGTCGATCACCGGCTCGTTGGCCTGGCTGATGCGGAAACTGTCGATGGCGATCACATCGGCCTGGATCGCCAGCGGCATTTCGATCTGCGGCAGCGAATCGGGCCACGACGGCAGCTTGAACGGCTCATCGCTCTTGGCCAGGTTGAGCGTAGCGTTGGTCAGCTCCAGCTTGTCCAGCAGCAGCTTGCGGCCCAGCAGCGGGCGCAGGTCCGGCTCCAGGTGCGCGCGCTCGGCGTGGAAATGGATGTCGTCGTAGCGGAAGTCGACGTTGTACAGGGTCAGCGGTCCGGCCACCGGGCCATCGACCTTGTCCCAGGTGAAGCTGGCACCCACCGGCAGGCGCGCCACCACCTGCGCCAGCAGCACGTCGCGGCCGGCCACCGTCTGCAGCAGCCAGTACACGGCCAGCAGGGCGACCAGCACCAGGCCGACCACGCCCGCGCCGGACCATGCCCAGAAGCGGCGACGGCGGTAGAAGCGCACGCGCCGCGGCGGCGTGTTCGGCGACGGAGTCGGTGCGGACGTGCTCACAGGTCCGCTCCGATGTTGAGGTACAGCTGGAACTGCGAATCAGGGTTGTTCAGACCGTGAGCGATATCGACCCGCACCGGGCCCACCGGCGATTTCCAGCGCACGCCGAAGCCGACGCCGGTGTGCAGGTCGATGTTGGTATCGAAGGCGCTGCCGGTGTCGACGAACACCGCTGCACCCCACGGACCGCCATTGAAGTAATGCTCGTACTCGGCCGAGCCGACCACCAGGTGCTTGGCACCAAGCGCGTACTTGTCCGGCTTCGGCGTGCGCGGGCCGACCTCACGGTAGGCATAGCCGCGGATGCTGCGGTCGCCACCGGCGAAGTAGCGCAGGCTGGGCGGCATCGCCACCAGGTCGCTGGTCCAGGTGGTGCCGCCTTCGCCGCGCAGGATCAGGCGATTGGTCGGCCCCACCGGGATGTACCAGCGCAGCACGGCATTGGCCTGCACGAAGCTGGTGTCCGATCCGACGCCTTCGACGCCGGCACGCACCGTCGCGGTGCCACTGATGCCGCTGCGCGGGAACAGCTCGTCGTCCACCTTCACGTAGTCGGCCACGATCTGCGGGTAGACCAGCGTGGACGTGTTGTAGACCGCATCGGTGAACTCGGTGCCCGAGGCATAGCGCCAGCGCTCGCGCAGCGCGTTGATCGAGGCGATGGCGGTCCAGTTCTCGTTGATCTCGCCGCTGCGGCTGGCGATCAGCTTGAAGTTGCGCAGATCGATGTAGTCGGTCTGTTCGTCATAGGCACTGGCGGCGAAGGTGTACCAGCCATCCAGCCAGGTGAACGCCGGGATGCGGTAGCTGGTGATCAGGCTCTTGCGCTTCTGCGCATAGTCCAGCTGGGTGTTCATCTTGTGGCCGCGGCTGTTCAGGTAGCGCCGTTCAAGGCCACCACGCACACCGGCGCCACTTTCGCTGCCGTAACTCAGGCCGTAGGAATAGATGCTGCGCTTGGCCCGCGTCAGCTTCACATCGACTGGCACCTCGCCGTTTTCATCGGCCTGGTCCGGGCGCGGCTGGATGTCGATCACGCTGAAGTAATCGAGCTTGGTCAGCGACTCGCGCAGGCGGTCCAGCTTGCCTTCGTGGAAGTAGCTGCCCTGGTCCCAGTACACCAGCGGGTCGAACAGCTTGTCGTCGAAATAGTTCTGCTCGAAGGTCACCGGGCCCATGTTGTAGCGGCGGCCGCTGTCCCAGGTCAGGTCGATGTCGGCAGCGTTGTCCGCGCGGGTGATCTGCACCTGGCGCTGGGTGTAGTCGGCGTCGAAGTAGCCGCGCTCGGCCAGGCGCCGGGTCACGGTGATCTTGCTGGCTTCGTACTGGGTGTGTTCGAAGCGCTGGCCCTTGCGCGGCTTGAACGCGGCCAGGTCGTCCTGCAGGTACTGGTCGTACATCGCCGGACCGGTGATATCGATATGCTCGCGGCGCACCAGCACCGGCTGGCCCTTGTCGACATGGATCAGCACGGTGACGTGCTCGTCCTGGCGTGGCGCCTCGACCTTGATCACCGGGTTGTAGTACCCGAACGGTTCCAGCGCCTGGCGGGTCTGCCGCTCGGCCTGTGACAGCAGGTATTCCAGGCGCGACTCGCCCTGCTCCTTGCCGATCGTGTCGAACAACGACAGCGATTCCTGGATGTTCTCGATGATCGCGGCGTCGTCGCCCTTGTCCAATCCCTTGATGTCCACCTTGTCGATGGTGCCGCGCGCATGGGCCACGGAAGTGGCGCAAAGCGAGAGGACCATCAGCGGCAGGGCGTATTTCGTTGGCTGCATGCGGCACAGCATACCGACCGGAGGTGACGATGCGAAATGCATCACGCCAATCCGGATCGGTTGTTAAGTGGCGGTCAAAATACGCGCCTTTGTGGCGATCATCGCGGCCGCATGCGGAAATATCGGCATCGCGTCGCTGCCGGCCAGCGGCCGGCTACCCAGTAGATCCACGCCATGCGTGGATACGGTCTGATTCATGGCGAGCGCGCAGCGCGTCCTGCAGAAAAACCGCCGGGCGTGGCCCGGCGCTACCCATCGTGGGCGATCAGCTGGACAGGTGCTCGATCGCCGCGACCTTGCCCAGGCGTTCGCCCAGCATCGTCAGCAGCGCCAGGCGGTTGCCGCGCAGTGCCGGATCCTCGGCATTGACCATCACCCCGTCGAAGAACGCATCGACCTGCGGACGCAGGCGGGCCAGGCGCGCCAACACGGCCACATAGTCCTTCTGGTGCAGGCTGGCGCCGGTATCGTCGATGGCGGCAGTCACAGCTTCGGCCAGCGCGCGCTCGGCATCTTCCTGCAGCAGGGCCGCATCGATCTGGCCCGGAATATCGCCTTCGGCCTTGCGCAGGATGTTGCGGATGCGCTTGTTGGCCGCGGCCAGCGCCTCGGCTTCCGGCAGCGCCGCGAAGATCCCGATCGCGTCCAGGCGGCGGTCGAAGTCGTACAGCGAGGCCGGCTTCAGCTCGGCCACCGCGTTGAAGTGGCTGGCCGGCACGCCCTTGTCGCTGTAATAGCCCTTCAGGCGGTCGAGGATGAAGTCGTACAGCTCGGCCACGTCGGCCTGCACGTTGCGCGCGGCCAGCCCGGCGTTGGCGCTGGCCAGCAGTGCGCGCAGGTCCAGCTCGAAGCCGCTTTCGATGATCGTGCGGGCCAGGCCCAGCGCGTTGCGGCGCAGGGCGAACGGGTCCTTGTTGCCGGTCGGCTTCAGGCCCGCGGCGAAACCGCCGGCCAGGGTATCCACGCGCTCGGCGATCGCCAGCACCTTGCCCAGCGGCGACAGCGCGATGTCATCACCACCGAAGCGCGGCTGGTAGGCCTCGTCGATGGCCAGCGCCACCTCCGGCGATTCGCCACCGGCCACCGCGTAGTGGCGGCCGGCGATGCCCTGCAGTTCCGGGAACTCATTGACCATGCGCGACTGCAGGTCGTTCTTGGCCAGCTGCGCGGCTCGCTTGGCCAGCAGCGGATCGGCGCCGACCTGCGGCGCAATCACCTCGGCCAGCGCCACCACGCGCGCGACCTTGTCGGCCACGCTGCCCAGCTTGGCCTGGTAGGTCACCGTCTTCAGGCCCTCGCCCATCGCCTGCAGGCCCTGCTTCAGGTCTTCGTCGAAGAAGAACTTGGCATCGGCGAAGCGCGGGCGGATCACCCGCTCGTAGCCCTTGGCCACTTCGGCCACGTCCTTGGACTCGATGTTGGCGATGCCGATGAACTTCTCGGTCAGCTTGCCGCCGTCATCCAGCACCGGGAAGAACTTCTGGTTGATCTCCATCGTCTCGATCAGCGCTTCCTGCGGCACCGCCAGGAACGCGCGCTCGAAGCTGCACAGCACCGCCGACGGCCACTCGACCAGGTTCACCACCTGCTCCAGGTTGTCCTCGGTGATGCGTGCGCTGCCACCGGCGGTGGCTGCAGCGGCTTCCACCTCGGCAACGATGCGCTGGCGGCGCTCTGCCGGGTCAACCAGCACGAAGGCGGCGCGCAGCGATTCCACATAGTCCTGCGGCCGGGTCAGCCACACGGTCTTGTCGTGCAGGAAGCGGTGGCCGCGGCTCATGCGGTCGGCTTTCAGGCCGAACAGTTCGGCCTCGACCACGTCACCGCCGTGCAGCATCACCAGCCAGTGCACCGGGCGCGCGAAGCCCCAGCTGTGGTCGCCCCAGCGCATCGGCTTGGGAATGGGCATGCCGGCGATGGCCTCGCGCAGGATCTCCGGCAGCAGCTCAGCAGTGCGCGCGCCCGGGGTCACCGCACGGTGCACGAAGCGCTCACCCTTGTTGTCTGTGGTCTTTTCCAGCGCGGTCCAGTCGATCCCGGCCTTGGCCGCGAACCCCTGCAGCGCCTTGGTCGGCTGGCCTTCGGCGTCCAGCGCGATGTTCAGGTACGGGCCCAGCACTTCGCTGTGCTGTTCCGGCTGCTCCAGGCCAACGCCCGGCAGCAGCACGGCCAGGCGGCGCGGGGTCGACAGCGGGCGTGCATCGCCCAGCTCCAGTTCCACGCCGCGCTTGCGCAGGCCGTCGACAACACCGTCGAAGAAGGCCTGGGCCAGGCCCGGCAGTGCCTTGACCGGCAGCTCTTCGGTGCCCAGTTCAATCAGCAGGGGAGACAAGTGGCTCATCGGTTCGATCCTGTGGTGGGGGCGCAGCGCGCGACGCGGCCGGCGCCCCTGGGGTAGTAGGTGAAACGCGTGATGGGAGAACGGGCCGTCAGGCCTTCTTCGCGCCCGGGAAGCCCAGCTTCTCGCGCTGCTCGTAGTAGGCCTTGGCCACCGCCTGGGCCAGCGCGCGCACGCGCAGGATGTAGCGCTGGCGTTCGGTCACGCTGATCGCGCGGCGCGCATCGAGCAGGTTGAAGGTGTGGCTGGCCTTCATCACCTGTTCGTAGGCCGGCAGCGGCAGGTTCACTTCCACCAGCTTCTGCGCTTCGCGCTCGCAGGCATCGAAGCGGTGGAACATTTCTTCCACGTCGGCGTATTCGAAGTTGTAGGTGCTCTGCTCCACCTCGTTCTGGTGGTAGACGTCGCCGTAGGTCACCGGCTGCCCATCGGGGCCGTAGGTCCAGACCAGGTCGTAGACGTTGTCGCAGTTCTGCAGGTACATGCATAGGCGCTCGAGACCGTAGGTGATCTCGCCCAGCACCGGCCGGCACTCCAGGCCACCGGCCTGCTGGAAGTAGGTGAACTGGGTCACCTCCATGCCGTTGAGCCAGACTTCCCAGCCCAGGCCCCAGGCGCCCAGGGTCGGCGATTCCCAGTTGTCCTCGACAAAACGCAGGTCGTGCACCAGCGGATCGATGCCCACCGCCTTCAGCGAATCCAGGTACAGCTGCTGGATGTTGTCCGGTGCCGGCTTCATCGCCACCTGGTACTGGTAGTAGCGCTGCAGGCGGTTCGGGTTCTCGCCGTAGCGGCCATCGGTCGGGCGCCGCGACGGCTGCACGTAGGCCGCGTTCCAGGTTTCCGGACCGATCGCACGCAGGAAGGTGGCCGGGTGGAAGGTACCGGCGCCCACCTCCAGGTCGAGCGGCTGGATGAGCACGCAGCCCTGCTGGGCCCAGAACTGGTTCAGGGTCTGGATCAGGCCCTGGAAGGTGATCGGAACGGTCGGGGTCGCGGACATGCGGACGAGTCTTGGCCGGCAAAGGGGTGCGCTAGTATAACGGCCGACCTGCGGGGCATTCCGTACCCGGAAGGAGCAGGTGGATGGAACATCGGCTGCCCACGGGCACGCCCGGCGAGCCTGGTGCGGCACCGTTGCCGCCCGGTCGCCTGCAGTTCGAACAGGTTGCGGCGGCCCTGCTGGCCGACGGCGTGGTGGCTGCGCACGAGCGCGAGCGCATCCGTTTTTCCGCACAGGGCGCCCGCAATGCCAGTGAAGTGCATCCACTGGTGCTGCTGTCCAACCTCAAGCTGGCCGCCAGCGACGGCGGCGACCTCAATCTGGAACGCCTCACCGAGTGGCTGGCCCAGCGTACCGGCAGCCGCTACCTGCGCATCGATCCGACCCGGGTCGACGTCGCCTCGGTCACCGCCGTGGCCTCGCACGCCTACGCGCGCCGCCATCGCTTCCTGCCGCTGGCGGTGGATGGCGAACGCGTACTGGTGGCCACCAGCGAGCCGCTGGCACAGGAATGGCTGCGCGACCTGCAGCACCTGACCCGCCTGCGCATCGAGCTGGCGGTGGTCAATCCGCTGGACCTGCACCGCTACACCATGGAGTTCTTCGGCGTCACCCGCTCGGTGCGCGGTGCCCGTGGCGACGTACGGGGTGAGGCCAACACCACCCTGCCCAGCTTCGAGCAGCTGGTGGAACTGGGCCGCACCGGCGACGTCAATGCCGACGACCAGCACATCGTGCACATCGTCGACTGGCTGCTGCAGTACGCCTACGAGCAGCGCGCCTCGGACATCCACCTGGAGCCCCGCCGCGAAATGGGCCGCATGCGCTTCCGCATCGACGGCGTGCTGCACAAGGTGTTCGAAGTGCCACCGGCGGTGATGACCGCCGTGGTCAGCCGTATCAAGGTGCTCGGACGCATGGACCTGGCCGAGCGCCGGCGCCCGCAGGATGGTCGCATCAAGACCCGCTCGCCCGGCGGCCGTGAAGTGGAAATGCGCCTGTCGACCATGCCGACCGCCTTCGGCGAGAAATGCGTGATGCGCATCTTCGACCCGGAAGCGGCCTTCAAGAGCATCGACCAGCTCGGCTTCAGCCCGCAGGAAGCGGCCGGCTGGACCGCCCTGGTCGAGCGCCCGCACGGCATCGTGCTGGTCACCGGCCCGACAGGTTCGGGCAAGACCACCACCCTGTATTCCACCCTGAAGCGGCTGGCCACGCCGGACGTCAACGTATGCACGGTGGAAGACCCGATCGAGATGATCGCGCCGGAATTCAACCAGATGCAGGTGCAGACCAACATCGACCTGGATTTCGCCAGCGGTGTGCGCACCCTGCTGCGGCAGGACCCGGACATCATCATGATCGGCGAGATCCGCGACCTGGAAACCGCGCAGATGGCGGTGCAGGCCTCGCTGACCGGCCACCTGGTGCTGTCCACCCTGCACACCAACGACGCGCCCTCGGCCATCACCCGCCTGCTCGACCTGGGCGTACCGCATTACCTGCTGTCATCCACCGTCAACGGCATCCTCGCCCAGCGCCTGGTGCGCACCCTGTGCCCGCACTGCAAGCAGCCGCACACCCTCGGCCGGGCCGATTGGGCAGTGCTGGCTGATAGCGAAGCTGCATATCCAGATGCCGCCACGCCCTGTCGGCCGGTCGGTTGCCTGGAGTGCCGGCGCACCGGATTCCTCGGCCGCATCGGCCTGTATGAGCTGCTGCCATTGGGCTCGCGCCTGCGCGGCCTGATCCGTGCGGACATGGATCTGGCCGGTTTCAACCGTGCCGCGCGTGCTGAAGGAGTGCGAACCCTGCGCCAGGCCGGGCTTGAAAAGGTGGCACAGGGGCTGACTACAATCGAGGAAGTCCTGTCCGTACTGCCTCCCCCGGATGAATCCAGCACCCTTCCTGATCCTTGAAACCGGCCGCCCCGTGCCGTCGTTGCGCCGCTACGGGCGCTTTCCGCACTGGATCCGGGTTGCCGCCGGCCTGGAAGAACACGAGACCGTCGTGGTCGACGTCGAGCACGGCGCCGACCTGCCCGATCCACGCCAGTTCGCTGGCGTGCTGGTAACCGGCTCGGCCGCCTTCGTCACCGACCACGCCGAATGGAGCGAACGCAGTGCCGCCTGGCTGCGGCAGACCGCGCACGACGACGTGCCGGTGTTCGGCATCTGCTACGGCCACCAGCTGCTGGCCCACGCGCTGGGCGGCGAAGTAGCCTACAACCCCGCCGGGCGCGAATCGGGAACGATTGAACTGGCACTGGACCCGCAGGCCGCGCAGGACCCGTTGTTCCAGGGCCTGCCGAGCCACTTCGCGGCCCACGCCACCCATCTGCAGACCGTGCTGCGCGTACCCGAAGGTGCCGCCGTGCTGGCGCGCTCGCCGCTGGATGGCTGCCATGCCTTCCGCTGGGGCCGCCAGGCCTGGGGCGTGCAGTTCCATCCGGAATTCGCCACTCATCACATGCGTGGCTACGTGCGCGCACGCGCCGACTGCATCGGCCGTCATGGCGGTTGCGCGCGCAGCATCGAGCGCGCGGTCAGCGCCGCGCCGCTGGCGCGCCAGCTGTTGCGGCGCTTTGTCCGCCAGGCCCGGCTGTCTTCAGCCCAGCCGGTGGCAAAACAGGGATAATCGGCGGCACGGGCATACCGCCCGGCCCCTCCTGTCCCTTCCCGGATGTCCATGAAAGAGATTCGCAAGCTGCCAGCCTCGGCGGGCGCCCAGTGGTTGCTGGATACGTTCTCGCTGTATCGGCGTGCGCCGCTGCAGCTGGCCCGGATCGGCCTGACCTGGCTGCTGGTGAACTGGGTGGTCACCCTGCTGGGAACGATGCTGCCCGGTACCGCCGGCCTGGCCCTGCAGATGATGACGCTGGTGATTTCACCGGTGATGTTCGGCGGCATGCTGTACGCCATGGGTGAGATCGACCAGGGCCGTCCCGGCCTGGCCACCCATCTGCTGCAGCCGATCCGCGACCGCCGTGTCAGCCACCTGCTGGTGCCGCTGGCGATCCAGGTGCTGGCCGTGCTGCTGCTGGGCGCGCTGCTGTACCTGATGATCGGCCGCGAGGGCTTCACCGCCTTCAGCGACACCATGACCAAGATGCAGGAACTCGGCCGCAGCGGGCAGCAGATCAGTCCTGAAACCGCCGCCGAACTGGTCGCCAACCTGCCCGCGCAGCGCATCGCGCTGTGGATGCTGCTGGTGTTCTGCACCGCCGTGGCGCTGACCCTGGCGATGTTCACCCAGCCGGCACTGGTGGTGTTCGACCGCCAGAGCGGCATGCACGCGCTGCGCCTGAGCCTGCAGGGCTGCATCGAGAACATCGGCGCCACCGCCGTGTTCACCGTGCTCGGCCTGATCGCCGCGTTCTGCGTCTATGTGCTGTTCGTGATCGTGGTCCAGCTCGGCATGCTGCTGGGCGGCCCGCTGGCGGCGGCCTTCATCGCGCAGCTGGTGTTCACCACGGTGCTGATGCCGCTGTATGTCGGCGCGGTCTATGCGGCCTGGAAGCAGATGTTCGTGCATCGCGGCAGCCGCGGCGCACCGCCGGTGCCGCAGTCGCCGCCTGCCAACGACGTCTTCCACGCTTGAGCGGCGCTCAACGGTAGCGCCGGGCCATGCCCGGCGGATGGATGTCACCTCACCCCACGAATGCCGGGCATGGCCCGGCGCTACCGGGGATCAGGCCGCAGGCTTCTTGACCACCGAAGACGGCACCAGCCAGCGCGCGGCGTGGATGCCCAGCTCGTACAGCAGGCACATCGGAATCGCCAGCATCAGCTGCGACACCACGTCCGGAGGAGTCAGGATCGCAGCGAGCACGAAGATGCCGACGATCGCGTAACCGCGTCCTTCCTTGAACTGCTGCGGCGTGATCCAGCCCAGCAGCACCAGGATCACCATCGCCACCGGCAGCTCGAAGCTGCCGCCGAAGGCGAAGAAGATCGCCAGCACGAAATCCAGGTAGGCATTCGCATCCGGCGTGATCGCGATCACTTCCGGGCTGAAGGTGGTGAGGAAGTGGAAGACCGCCGGCAGCACCAGGAAATAGGCAAAGGCGCAGCCGGTGTAGAACAGCAGCACCGAGGAGACCAGCAACGGCATCGCCAGGCGCTTCTCACGTGCATACAGGCCCGGCGCGACGAAGGCCCACAGCTGGTACAGCAGCCATGGCACGGCCACGAACAGGGCCACGAAGAACGTCAGCTTCAACGGCGCGAAGAAGGCGCCGGCCGGGTTGGTGGCGATCATCGTCTGCCCATTGGGCAACTGCGAGATCAGCGGCTCGGCCAGTGCGTTGTAAAGCTTCTGGGTAAACGGCAGCAGGCCCAGCAGCACAACGCCCAGCCCCAGCAGCGCACGCACCAGGCGCGAGCGCAGTTCAACCAGGTGTTCCACCAGCGAACTTTCGCCGAAGTCGTGTTCGCTCATGACGGGCGCTCCGTGCGCGCGGGCGTTTCGGTCGCGGTATCAGCAACGGCATCGCCCGCAGCGTCAGCGGTGGCGGGCGTAATGGCTGCACCTTCAGTCGACGCCCCCCCCTGCTCGGGCGCATCCGCCAGATGTGGGGGCTGTTCGGCCGGGGCCGGTGCACGCACCTGCTGCGCCAGCGTGTCGCTGTGCTGTTGCATCTGCTCGGCTTCGCGGCGCATGGCTTCGCCGCTGGCACGCAGCTGGTTCTCGGTGTCCTGCATGCCCTGACGCACGTCCTGCATCTGCCGCTTGATGTCTTCGGCCTGCAGTTCGCGTTCCAGTTCCTGCTTGACCGAATCCCATTGATTGCGCGCGCGGCGTACCCACAGCCCGGCGAAGCGGGCCGCCTTGGGCAGGCGCTCAGGTCCGAGCACCACCAAGGCGACAACCGCGATCACCAGCAGTTCGCTGAAGCCGATATCAAACACCGCAACCGCTCCGGATCAACGCGGCTTGCGGTCGTGCTCGTCCTGCGCGGTGCGCGAGGCGTCCTGGCTGCGCGACTCATCGCCCAACTGTGCGTTCGGCTTGTCGTCGTCGTGCATGCCCTTCTTGAATTCCTTGACCGCCGAGCCGAGGTCCTTGGCACCACTGGTCAGGCGCTTGGTGCCGAACACCAGCAGGACGATGGCGAGCACGACCAACCAATGCCAGATGCTGAAACTGCCCATAAGTCGCTCGTTACGTTAGTGATCAGATTGCCGAGCATAGCGCACCGGCTGTTAGCCGGCGCGCGTGACGAAAGTCAGTTGTTGCCCAGTGTTTCAGTGCGGATTTCACCGTCGTTGACCGGCTGGAAACCCTGCTGGGCCGGCGGCGGGGTCTGCGGCACGGCCTGCAGCGGCGCCGTGGTCGCTTCAGCAGGTGCCGCCGGCGCTACCTGAACAGGCTGCGGAGCAGGCGCTGCAGCGGCCGCCGGACGCGGTGCGTCATTGCCGCCATTGCGGTTGTTGCGCGCCGCGTAGGTGGCCTCTTCCAGGCGATCACGGAAAGCGACCACATCCATTGAAGGCGAGCCAGCCGCGCGGCCCTCGAAGATCATCCGCGGGGTGGTGTTGCTGCCGTAGGCGTCAAGGTTGGCAGCATCGTCGATCTGCAGGATCGCACCATCCAGGGCCACGCCAGCGAACAGGCCGCGCGCGCGCGACCACGACCAGATCTCGGCCTTCAGCTGGCCATCGGTGGCGGCGGCGGCATTGCGGCCGACCGGACCGGCGGCCACACCGGCATCTGCGCCGAGGGTGAACTTGCCGTTGACGAGGTTGTCCAGGCTGCGGTCGTTGCGGAACACCAGCACAACGTCGGAGGACTGCACACCGGCCTGGAAGCCGATGCTGCCGCCGGTGAGCTTGATGAATACCGGGTTGGACCATGCACCATTGGGCATGCGCACCGACATCAGGCCGTGGCCACGACGGCCGCCGATCACCAGACCGGCCTTGATCGTGTCGGGAATGACGATGACCGCGCGGCCTTCGTCGAGCAATTTGTCCGGAATGCCCTGTTCAGGGATTCCTTGGATTTCAGCCAGTACACGCACCGCGTTGCGGGCGCGCTGGTCTTCCTGCGGTCCGGCCATGGCCTGGCTGGACAGCAGGCTGGCGGCGATCAGCAGGGCTTGGATCGGGCGACGCATGGCAGGCTCCAGAAGTCAGTCCATAGGAAGATATAGCAAGTGACTGAAATTAGTAGTGTTGTGATGAATCCCCAATGAGCGTTGCCTGCTCATATTGGCCTTATCGATGACATCCATCCGAACCCTGCATGCCGACGTGACGATGGAATCGGCGACAATACCGCCCATGCTCGACGCACCCGATACCGCCGTACTGGCGGTCAACCTAGGCACGCCCGAGACGCCGACGGCTCCCGCCGTTCGCCGTTATCTGGCCGAATTCCTGTCCGACCGGCGCGTGGTCTCGCTGCCGGCACTGCTGTGGCAGCCCTTGCTGCGCGGTCTGATACTGCCGCTGCGCAGCAGCCGTTCAGCCGCCAAGTACGCCCAGGTGTGGCTGCCGGAAGGCTCGCCGCTGATGGTCCACACCCGCCAGTTGGCGCAGGCGATGCAAGCATTGCTGCCGACGCTGCGCGTACGCCACGCGATGCGCTACGGCGAACCCGCGCTCACCACCGAACTGGATCGGCTGGCCACCGAGGGCGTGCGCCGCATCGTGGTATTGCCGCTGTATCCGCAGTATTCGACCACCACCACGGCCTCGGTCGAGGATCGTGTGGATGCCTGGCAGCGCAGGAACCCACAGGTCACCGTCAGCCTGGTGCAGGACTATTCGATCGATCCGGACTGGGTCGCCGCCGTTGCCGGCTCGATCCAGCGCTACTGGCAGCAGCAGGGTCGCGGCCAGAAGCTGATGTTCTCCTTCCATGGCATTCCGCAGCGCCTTGCCGATGCCGGCGATCCCTATCCGCAGCGCTGCGAGGCCAGTGCGCGCGCGATCGCCGCAGCACTGGGCCTGGGCGCGGACGACTGGCAGATGGGTTACCAGTCGCGCTTCGGCCGCGAACGCTGGCTGCAGCCCTACGCCGAGCCCAGCCTGTGGGAGCTGGCCGAAGCGGGGGTGAAGCAGATCGACGTCGTCTGCCCCGGGTTTGCCACCGACTGCCTGGAAACACTGGAAGAAGTCGCCATGGGCTTCACCGAAACACTGGCCGAGCGCGGCGCACAGATGCGCTACATCCCCTGCCTCAACGCCGCACCGGAACACGCCCGCGCACTGGCTCGGCTGGCCGTGGCCTCGCTGGCATGAGCCTGCAGCCGTTTGAGCTGCAGGTCGCGGGCGTCCGCGTCGCCGGCCTGCGCCGGCCGGGTGAGGGTCCGCGGGTGCTGGCCCTGCACGGCTGGCTCGACAATGCGGCCAGCTTCGTTCCGCTGGCGCCGCATCTGCCGCACCTGGACCTGGTGGCAATCGATCTGCCCGGGCACGGCCACAGCGCGCATCTGCCGATCGGGGCGGTGTACACCACGCCAGCGGCGATCACCCATGTCCTCGATGTCGCCGATGCACTGGGCTGGGACCGGTTCACCCTGATCGGCCATTCGATGGGTGCCGGCATCGCCAGCCTCGCCGCAGCGGTCAGTGATCGCATCGAACGGCTGGTCGCCATCGAGGCACTCGGCGGCCTGCGCGGGCCGGAGGAAGAAACTGCCAGCCGCCTGCGCGAGCACGTCGACGCCACCCGAGCACTGGCACGCAAGCAGCTGCGCGTGTTCCCGGATCTGGCTGCACCGATCCGGGCGCGGATGATGACCAACCAGCTCAGCGAAGGCTGCGCACGCCTGCTGGTCGAACGCGGTGTCGAGCCGGTCGAAGGCGGCTATCGCTGGTGCAGCGATCCGCGCCTGATGCTGCCCACCGCGATCCGCCTCAGCGAAGGCCAGATCGACAACCTGCTGCAGGCCATCACCTGTCCTACCCAGGTGATCTATGCCACGCCCGCACAGTCGTATTATCCCGAGCCGATGCGCAGCGAGCGCCTGCAGCATCTGCGTGATGGCCGCCTGGCGGTATTCCCCGGCAACCATCACCTGCACATGGAACACCCGGCGCGTATTGCCGCCGTCATCGATGCGTTCCTGAGCGAAAACGCCAACGCACGCTGACCATCGTCGGCCCCGCGCACTTCACTCTGCGCCAGCGCGGCCGATAGAACGGTAGTGGGCCCCTGCGTCCACAGCACGCAGGCCCTTTGTGCCTGCGGCTCGTTCCTGGTTCTGCAAGGAAGACCGCATGTCCCGTCTGCTGCACCGTCATCCACAGGATGTGGTCACGGTGTCCGTCCTCCGCGTCGCTGCCTGCGCCGCATTCCCCGAATTCCCCGACCGTGCCGTCGTTGCGCTCATCCGCGCAGGGCGTTGCAGGGTCGCTGCCGTCCGTTGATCCAGGAGTTGCCGATGTCCATTGCGTCCTCCCGCCCGCCCGACCAGGGCCGTGTCCCTTATCTGCAACAGCTGGCCCAGCGGGGCGATCGTCGCCTGCTGCTGGGCAGCGTGGTATTCGCAGCGATCGGCCTTGTGCTTGCCGTGCGCGGCACGTCGCTGCCCGCTGCGAGCGCCGTTGCCGCCGGGGTACTGCCAGCCGCCTGGCTGGGCTGGCGCCAGGCCGGCCATGCGCTCGCGCGCAACGGCCTGGCCGTAGTGCTTTCACTGCAGTTGAGCCTGCTCTGTCATATCAGCGGATTGAATGCCGCATTGCCCATCGCGCTGCTGCTGGGCGTGCTGCTCATCCAGCGTGACCGCATGCCGTTGTGGCTGGCCGGCGCCGTGGGTATCAGTGCGTTGCTGGCGCCGTTGCTTGATGGGGCGGCCGTCCTGCCGCCGCTGTTGAATGCCATGGCCCTGGCGGTGCTGACGCTGGTGCTGGGCCAGACCGCCGCGCGCCTGCGCCAACAGAGCGAAGCGCTGGGTCACGGACCGCACCGCCTGGCGGCATTGGCACGCGACATTGCCACGGGCGCCGACCTCGGCGCACACAGCGATGCACGCAACTACGCACCCGGTTCACTGGCCCACGCGCTGGCCGATACCGCACGCCATGTGCAGGCGCAGCGCGGCCGCGAGGCCGAAGCACATGCCGAGAACGCGCAGATCCGCCAGGCACTGGATGCCTCGCGCACGGCGATGATGATCGCCGACAACGATCACGTCATCCGCTACGTCAACCGCTCGGTGGTGGCGCTGCTGCGCAACCAGCAGGCCACGCTGCGCCAGGCCTTCCCCGATTTCGACGCCGAGCGGCTGGTCGGCAGCAGCATCCATCGCTTCCATGCCAACCCTGACCGCATCCGCGGCATCCTCAATGGGCTGCAGGCGACACACAACGGCAAGGTGCGGATCGGGCCGGTGCACTTCGCTCAGGTCGTCACCCCGGTGTTCGACGCACAGGGCGCGCGCCTGGGTTTTGCGGTGGAATGGCATGACCGTACCCATGAACTGACGCTGGAGAATGCCGTCGCCGGGATTGTCGATGCCGCCGCGCAGGGTGATCTGGAACAGCGCCTGCAGGCCAGCGAAGGCGCCAGCTTCCTCGACGGCCTGACCGGGGGCATCAACCAGCTGCTGGACACACTGGGCAGCACGGTCGACGAAGTGCGGCAGATGCTTTCAGCTATGGCCAACGGCGATCTCGACCGTCGCATGCAGGGCGAGTACCACGGCGCGTTCGCCGCCATCCAGCGCGATGCCAACGCCACCGCCGGCCAGCTGGCGCGCATGGTCGGCCACATCCAGCACTGCGCCACCACCATCAGCACGGCCGCCAGCGAAATCGCCGCCGGCAACGGCGCGCTGTCCGAGCGCAGCGAGCGACAGGCCGCTCATCTACAGGAAACGGCCGCCTCGATGGAGGAGCTGACCGCCACCGTGCGCCAGAACGCAGCGCATGCGCGCCAGGCCAGCGAGCTGGCCGCCTCCACCCAGGGCGCAGCAAGTGATGGCAACCACGCCATGCAGCGGGTGGTCGACACCATGCAGGCCATCGAAGGCGCGTCGAAGCGGATCGGCGACATTACCGGCGTGATCGACGGCATTGCCTTCCAGACCAACATCCTCGCGCTCAACGCAGCGGTTGAAGCGGCACGCGCCGGCGAACAGGGACGCGGGTTCGCGGTCGTCGCCAGCGAGGTCCGTGTGCTCGCGCAGCGATCGGCGGCGGCGGCCCAGGAGATCAAGGTCCTCATCGACGAGGCAGGTCGTCAGGTCGGCGAGGGCGCCCAGTTGGTGGCCGATGCCGGACAGCGCATGCAGGGCATCGTCGGCGGCGTTGAGAACGTAAGCCACCTGATGCGCGAGATCTCGGCGGCGTCACAGGAGCAGTCCTCCGGTATCGAGCAGATCAACCAGACGGTGGTGCAGATGGACCAGGCCACGCAGCAGAACGCGGCGCTGGTGGAAGAAGCCACTGCGGCGGCACGTGAACTGCAGTCGCAGGCCGGTGCACTGAACCAGGCGGTATCGGTGTTCCGCCGGCGCGAGGCCGCGTTGATCGACTGATCCGGGCCTGCGTCTGCTGCATGGAAGGCGGCGCCCGCAGGGCGCCGCCTTTTTGTTGGGCGCAGTTCCCGGCGGAGTTGTTTGACTCAACGGGTACGAAGGCGGTCCGTTCGAGGCTGCATGCGACACGATGATAAGTAAGAAGGCCAGAGCACCTGCCGCTGCGGCGGAGTATGTCCGCCAGCTGCTGTGCTCCACATAATGCGGCACTCCCTGGGCGCCGCATCTACGCGTGGGTATTGAGTCCCGGTAGTGCCGGCCGCTGGCCGGCAACCTCATGAACTTCACGCGGCTGCACGTGGTTGCCCGCCAGCGGCCGGCACTACCCTCGGTTTCTCGCGCACAAAGAAAAACCCCGCTGCGTGAGCAGCGGGGTTTTTGGGTATAAACCCTGGCGATGACCTACTCTCGCATGGCTTAGGCCACACTACCATCGGCGCAGCTACGTTTCACTTCCGAGTTCGGGATGGGATCGGGTGGTTCCATAGCGCTAATTTCACCAGGGAG